>Ga0335075_10000006_pt1 | contig 565617 bp, 528 predicted proteins | sample Lox_Sample_24_FD_206723 | JGI IMG/M metagenome (GOLD analysis project Ga0335075, IMG submission 206723) | Soil microbial communities from Loxahatchee National Wildlife Refuge, Florida, United States - Lox_Sample_2.4 | ecosystem: Environmental > Terrestrial > Soil > Wetlands | place: USA...
GTCGTCGGCGGCGCCGCGCGCGTAGATGCGCCCGTCGCGGACGGTCGGCTCGAACGGCGGCGTGTCCCAGAGGTCGAGCGGCTCGGCGCCCTGGACGTCGTAGTGGCCGTAGATCAGGACGGTCGGCGCGTCCTCGCGCGACGACGCGCGCAGCTCGCCGACGACCAGCGGGTTGCCGCCTTCCACGGGCCGCGCCAGCTCGGCGGTGCCGCCCGCGCGCCGGATCTTCGCGACCGCCCACTCCGCCGCGCGCACCAGGTCGGCGGGATCGCCGCCGCCCGTGGAGATGCTGGGGACGCGCAGCCACTCGAACGGCTCGTCGCGAAGCGCGTCAGACATCGGCAGCCCTCTCGCCGGCCGTGGTGTGGAACTCGTACCGGCAGGCGCGATGGGCAGGTTCATCGCGGCCTCAGCGCTTGCGCACGTCGAGCACGTCGACGTGAGCCGCCAGCCACGTGGCGACGGTGTGCGTGGCGCCGATCGAGGGTTGCACGCAGAGCGTCAGGTGGCCGGGACGGTGGAGGTCGCGGGCCTGGAACTGGATCTCCAGCACGGCGCAGCGGCGGCGGCGGAGCATGACGAGGAGGCGGATGAGCGCGGCAGGGTCGTCGCCGGCGAGCGAGATGTCGTACACGTCGATGCTCTGGCGCGTGCGCGGCGGATCCGGCTCTGCCGCGGCGCTCTGGGGTCCGAGGCGGGCGTCGATCACCGGTCGCCGCGCAGGCCGGGGGAGAGCATGGCCACCAACTCGACGAGGCGGTAGGCCGTCGTGAAGTCCGGGGCGTCGAAGCGGACGCCGCGGCCGCCGCGGCGCTCGACGCCCGGCACGCGCAGCAGCGCCTCGGCCATGGCCGGGTGGACCAGGTCGAGCTCGAGGTCGACGGGCCCTTCGAAGCGCGGCGGCCGTACCTCGGACGCGGCCGCCAGCGCCGCGGGGACCGCTGCCTCGATGCGCTCGCAGGCCTCATCGGGATGCATGCTCTCCGCCGCCCAGACGCCGAGCGCGCGCTTGACCGCCACGGCGTGGATCCCCGGGGCGACGTCGCGCGCCTCGGCGCCGGCTCGGTCGTCGCCGGTGACCAGCACCGGCGCCGCGCCGTGCACGGCGGCGTAGGCGGCGTTCAGCCCGATCTCCCCCAGCGACCGGCCGTCGCAGCGCACGTCCTGGATCACGGCCCCGTTCAGCGTGTGGGCGAGCACGGCGCCCTCGGCGCCGGCCTTGCCGTGGTAGCCCACCATCAGGACCGCGTCGACATGGTCGTCGATCCCGGTGAGCATCAGGTCGGGACGTGGCAGGCCGCGGACCAGTCGCGCACGGCGATCGAGCGCGTCGGGCAGCAGGTTGCGAAGCCGCGCGTGGGCGTCGGCGACCACGACCTCGGCCGACGGCGCGTGGTTCAGCACACCGCGAATCGCGGCGTTGGCCTCGTTCGTCATCAGCCGCCGCGCCGTCGCGTAGTCGGGGGCGCCGGGCAGCGTGTCGTCCCAGTCGACCACGCCGGCGACGCCCTCGATGTCCACCGACACGAGGATCTTGATGGCCTTGGTCCCTGATTCATTGACAACCATGGTCATAGGATCATAGGATCGTTGAACGAAATGTCGAGCATCATCACCTCCAGCGAACTTGACGACCGGCTCACCGACCTCCTTCGGCGGTCCGGCATTCCCGGCGCCTCGGTGGCCGTCGCGGTCGACGGGCGCTCGGTCGCCGCGGCCGCCGGCGTGGTGAACGCGGAGACCGGGGTCGAGGCGACGCCCGAGGCGCTGTTCCAGGTCGGCTCGATCACGAAGGTGTACGTCGCGACCGCCGTGCTCGCGCTCGTCGCCCAGGGTCGCCTGGACCTCGATCGGCCGGTCCGGACGTGGCTGCCGGAGCTGCGGCTGGGCGACGACGACGTCGCCGCCGCCGTCACGCCGCGCCACCTGCTGACCCACACGAGCGGCATCGCCGGTGACTTCTTCCCGGACACGGGTCGGGGCGACGACGCGCTGGAGCGGTTCGTCGCCGAGGCCGCGGACCTGGGGCAGGACGTGGGCCTCGGGTCCGTCATGTCCTACTCCAACACCGGCTTCTGCCTGCTCGGCCGGCTCGTCGAGGTCGTGACGGGGGAGCCGTGGGACGCCGCGATGCGCGCGCTCGTCTACGCGCCGGCCGAGCTGGAGGACACGGTCACGCTGCCCGAGCAGGCGCTCGCCTACCGCGCCGCCTTCGGCCATGTCCTCGGCGCCGACGGTCGGCCCGCGCTGGTCGACGAGTGGGACTTCCCGCGGGCGGCCGGACCGGCCGGCGGCATCTGCGCGACCGCGTCCGACCTCGTCGCCTTCGCGCGGTCGCACCTCGCCGGACGCGTCCTTCCGGGAGCGCTCGCCGACGCGATGCTGGAACCTCAGGTCACGATCCCCGACCGCTGGTCGCTGGGCGACCATTGCGGGCTGGCGTGGATGCTGCGGGACGCCGGCGGCCGTCGCGTGCACGGACACGACGGCAACGGCATGGGCCAGGCGGCGTTCCTGCGCGTCGTTCCCGACCGCGGCGTCGCGATCGCGCTGATGACCAACGGCGGCGACGACCTGCGGCCCGGCCACGCGCTGGTCGCCGCGCTCCTGCGCGACCTGGCGGCCATCGAGCTGCCGGCGCCGCCGCGCTCGGTCCCCGGCGACCCGCCCGGACCGGCGGCCACCTACGAGCGCTTCGGCGTCCGGATGGAGATCGGCGGCGCGAGCGGCGCCGGGCGCGGACGGATCGTCCTGCGCGAGCCGCTGGCCTCGCAGATGCCCGGTCAGCCTCCGGTCGAGCTGCTGCTGTCGCGGTCCGAGGCCGGCGACGACGTGCTGCTGGCCCAGGTCGAGGGCACGGCCCACGCCCCGGCTCCGCTCGTCCGCTTCGAGGACGACGGCGTCGAGCACGTCCACTTCGGCGGTCGCGCGATGCGGCGGGTGGCCTGATGCGGGCGCTGGTCAAGGCCAAGGGCGAGCCCGGCCTGTGGCTCCGCGACGTGCCCGAGCCCGAGGTGGGCATCAACGACGTGCTGATCCGGATCCAGCGGACCGGCATCTGCGGCACCGACGTGCACATCTACAACTGGGATGCCTGGGCGTCGAAGACGGTGCCCCTCGACCTGGTCGTCGGGCACGAGTTCGTGGGCGAGGTCGTCGCCGTGGGGGACAACGTCAGCGACTTCCGGGCCGGGGATCTGGTCAGCGGTGAGGGCCACCTGGTCTGCGGCCGTTGTCGCAACTGCATGGCCGGTCGGCGGCACCTGTGCGCGCGCACGCGCGGGGTCGGCGTCAACCATCCCGGCGCCTTCGCCGAGTACCTCGCGCTGCCCATGACCAACATCTGGCATCACGCCGAGGGCATCGACCGGGACGTCGCCGCGATCTTCGACCCGTTCGGCAACGCCGTCCACACCGCGCTCTCGTTCCCCGTCCTCGGCGAGGACGTCCTCGTCGCCGGTGCGGGCCCGATCGGCTTGATGGCCTGCGCCGTCGCGGCCCACGCGGGCGCGCGCCACGTGGTGGCCACCGACGTCAACCCCGCGCGCCTGGAGCTGGCGCGCGCCATGGGCGCGACGCGCACGGTCGACGTCCGGCACGAGGCGCTCGACGCCGTCCAGGCCGAGCTCGGCATGCGCGAGGGCTTCGACGTCGGGCTGGAGATGTCCGGCAACCCGGCGGCGCTGCGGGGGATGCTCGAGGCCATGGCCCACGGCGGGCGCGTCGCGATGCTGGGGATCCCGACCGAGGACATCGCGATCGACTGGAACGTCGTCGTCTTCAACATGTTGACCATCAAGGGGATCTACGGCCGCGAGATGTATGAGACCTGGTACGCGATGACGGCGATGCTGCAGTCGGGGCTGGACGTCTCCGGCGTCATCACGCACCGGTTCCCGGCCGCGGAGTTCGAACGGGCCTTCGCCGTCGCGGCGAGCGGCGACGCGGGCAAGGTGCTGCTCGACTGGGAGGCGATCTAGATGACCACGGAGACCCTCGAGCAGATCGACGCCGAGCTGCGGACGCTGCGCGCGGAGGGGCTGCACAAGCCCGAGCGCCTCATCGCCTCGGCCCAGGGCGCGCGGGTGACGCTGCGCGACGGCCACGAGGTGCTCAACCTCTGCGCCAACAACTACCTCGGCCTGGCCGACCATCCCGCGGTGCTGGAAGCGGCTCGCGACGCGCTGGAGCGCTGGGGCTTCGGGATGGCGTCGGTGCGGTTCATCTGCGGCACCCAGGTCATCCATCGCGAGCTCGAGGAGCGCATCAGCTCGTTCCTGGGCACGGCGGACACCATCCTCTACAACTCGTGCTTCGACGCCAACGGAGGTCTCTTCGACACGCTGATGGGGCCCGAGGACGCGATCGTCTCGGACGCCCTCAACCACGCGTCGATCATCGACGGCATCCGCCTGAGCCGTGCGCGCCGGCTCCGCTACGCCAACGGCGACATGGACGAGCTGCGCGCCCGGCTGGCCGAGGCCGCCGAGGCGGGCGCTCGCCGGCTGCTGGTCGCCACCGACGGCGTCTTCTCCATGGACGGGTACGTGGCGCGGCTGGACCGCATCTGCGACCTGGCCGACGAGTTCGGCGCGCTGGTCATGGTCGACGACTCGCACGCGGTCGGCTTCGTGGGCCCGGGCGGGCGCGGCACCCCGGCGTTGCTAGGGGTAGCTGAGCGTGTCGACATCCTGACCGGAACGCTGGGCAAGGCGCTCGGCGGCGCGAGCGGCGGCTACGTGGCCGGTCGCGCCGAGATCGTGGAGCTGCTGCGCCAGCGATCCCGGCCGTACCTGTTCTCCAACACGATCGCGCCGCCGATCGTCGCCGCCACGCTGCGGGCGCTCGATCTCGTCGAGGAGGGCGACGCGGCGCGCGCCCAGCTGGCCGCCAACACCGAGCGGTTCCGGGCGGGATTGGCGGGCCACGGTCTCGAGGTGCTGCCCGGCGATCACCCGATCGTGCCCGTGATGTACGGCAAGGCGGACGCCGCCGTCGCCGTCGCCGAACGGCTGCTCGACGAGGGCGTCTACGCGATCCCCTTCTCGTTCCCGGTCGTGCCGCGCGGCCAGGCGCGGATCCGCACGCAGATGTCGGCCGCGCACTCCGTTGCCGACGTCGACGCGGCGATCGCCGCGTTCGCCCGCGCGGGTCGGCCCGAGGCGGTGTCGTGAGCACGGGCCCGCGCACGGTCCACGACCTGCCGACGCCGGCGCTGCTGGTCGACGCCGACGTCCTCTCCGCCAACGTCCGCCGGATGGCCGACCACGCTCGGTCCCTCGGCGTGACGCTGCGTCCCCACGTCAAGACCCACAAGTCGGTCGCGATCGCGCGGATGCAGCAGCAGGCCGGCGCGCCGGGCTTCACGGTCGCCACGCTCGCCGAGGCCGAGGTGCTGCGCGCGGCCGGCCTCGACGACCTCTTCGTCGCCTACCCGCAGGTCGGGCCGTGGCGCGCGGGGCGGCTGGAGCGGCTGATCGCCGCCGGTCCCGTGGCCTTCGGCGTCGACTCCGCGGCCTCCGTGGAGGTCGTCGCGCGGGCGGCGCGGACCGCGGGTGCCGGCGTGCGGTGCCTGTGGGAGGTCGACAGCGGTGCCCACCGCACCGGCACGGAGCCGGGCGCCGCGTCGGTCGACGCCGTGCGCGACCTCGTGGGCGCCGACGACGCCATCGACGTCGCCGGCTTCTTCACGTTCCCGGGGCACGCCTATGCCGCCACCGGCGAGTCGGGGCTCGATCATGCGGTCGCCGACGAGACCCGGGCGCTGGACGCCACGGCCGCGGCGGCGCGAGAGGTGGGACTCGACGTGCGGGTCCTGAGCGGTGGGACGACGCCGACCGCCTGGCATCGGCGCGCGGCCGACGGGCTGACCGAGCTGCGACCGGGCAACTACGTCTTCCACGACGCCACCCAGGTCGCGCTCGGCGTCGCCTCGGTCGGCCAGTGCGCGCTGACGGTGCTGGCGACCGTGATCGCCCGGCCCACGCCGTTTCGCGCCGTGCTCGACGCGGGGTCCAAGGCGCTCGGCCGAGAGCAGATGACGTCGGGGATGCTGGGCTACGGCGTGCTGCTGGACGATCGTGTCGGGTGCGCCATCACCACCCTGTACGAGGAGCACGCGATCGTCGAGTCCGCCGGCCGGCTCGACCACATCGCCGTCGGCGACCGGCTGCCGATCCTGCCCAACCACGCGTGCGTCACCGCCAACCTCCATTCCGAGTACGTGCTCGTCCGCGGCGAGGAGGTCGTGGACCGGCTTCCGCTCGATGCCCGCGGTTGGGCCCAGCGCGGTTGACTGGTCCCACGTTCGAACGTAGGATTGCTCAACGACATGGACATCGGCCTGAAGATCGACCAGCAGAAGAGCACCCCCGAGCGGATCGCCGAGGCGATCAGGGGCGTGATCCTGCGCGGAGAGCTCGCTCCCGGCGCGGCGTTGCGCGAGGCGGACATCGCCGGCGAGGTCGGCGCGTCGCGCAACACCGTGCGCGAGGCGATGCGGCTGCTGGCCCGCGAAGGGCTCGTCACCCACAGCGCCTTCAAGGGCGTCACGGTCGCGGAGCTGACCGAAGCCGATGTCGCCGACATCTTCCGGGCGCGGCTGACGCTGGAGCTCGCCGGCGTCGACGCCGCCGTGCGCGCCACGCCCGAGCAGGTGGCGGTGCTGGAGGCGGCGGCCGCCGGCTTCGAGGACGCCGTCGGGCGCCAGGACTGGCAGGCCGCGTTCGAGCACGACATCGAGCTGCACGCCGGGATCGTGCAGACGATCGGCAGCACGCGGCTGGACACCACGATCGTCGCCATCCTTCGCGAGCTGCGTCTCGCCTACGGCATGTTCCGCGGGCTGGAGACCGAGGCGCAGCCGATCGATCGCGAGGAGCATCACGAGATCGTCGCGCTGATCGCCGCGGGCGAGCGCGCGGCCGGTCGCAAGCTGATCAAGGCCCACCTCGAACGCTCCGAGGCGCTGCTCGTCGACCTGATGCGCGCCAGCGCCGATCAGGGCGATCGGGCCGACCGCGGCGCCGCCGCATGAGCGACGAGGTCCTCGTCCTCGACGAGGCGACCGTTCGCGAGGTCGCGTCCGGCGTCGACGCGCTCGGTGCCGCGCGCGAGGCGTTCGTCGCCCTCTCCCGCGGAGCGGTCGAGCAGCCCGACGTGCTGTCGCTCGACCTGCGTCGGCAGCGCGGCGAGGTCCACGCCAAGGGGGCGTTCATCCACGGCGCGCCGTTCTACACCATCAAGGTCGCGTCCGGCTTCTACGGCAACCCGGCGCTCGGGCTGCCGGTCGCCGGCGGCGCGGTCTGGGTCTTCGACGCCGCCACCGGCGCGCTCCGGGCGATCCTGCTCGACCGAGGCCACCTGACCGACGTGCGCACGGGCGCCGCGGGCGCCGTCGCGGCCGATCTGCTGGCCCGCCCCGACAGCGAGCGCGCGGTCGTCGTCGGCGCCGGCGGGCAGGCGCGCCATCAGATGGCCGCGCTGGCGCGGGTCCGCGAGCTCCGGCACATCACCGTGTGGGCCCGCGATCCCGAGGCGGGACGGCGCTGCGCCGAGGACGTCGCCGCCGCCACCGGCGTCGAGACGACGACGTGCGCCGATCTGCGGGACGCCGTTCACGACGCCGACGTGGTCGTGACCGCCACGCCCGCGCGCGAGCCGCTGGTCCGCGCGGGGTGGATCCAGCCCGGGACGCACGTGACCGCGATCGGCTCCGACCTCCCGGGCAAGGTGGAGCTGGAGCCCGCGCTCCTCGCCGGGTCCCGGGTCTTCGCGGACCGCCTCGCGCAGTGCCGGACGCAGGGCGAGATCGCCGCGGCCATCGCCGCAGGCGCGATCGCGGAGGGCGACGTGGTCGCCGAGTTGGGCGACGTCGCCGCGGGCGCGGTGACGGGACGCGCGGCGTCGCACGAGGTGACGATCGCGGACCTGACCGGGGTGGGGGCGCTCGACGCCGCTCTGGCCGTCGCGGTCGTCGAGCGTGCGCTGGCGGCCGGAGCCGGCATGACCCTGCGTGCCTGAGCCGGCGCGCGAGTCGATCCGGCTCGCGCACACGCGGACGCGGCTGACGCTGCGCGATCCGCTGGTGATCTCCAAAGGCGCCGAGCAGCACGCCGACGTCGTCCACGTGGCGGTGCGCTGGGGCGGCGCGGTCGGCTGTGGCGAGGCGGCGCCGCAGGACGAGGACGGCCAGACGCCCGAGTCGGTGGCGCGCTATCTGGACGCGGCCGCTCCGCTGCTGGGCGACGATCCGTTCGCGCTGGAGGCGATCCTGGCGCGCGCCGGGGCCTCCGATCGCGCGGGGCGCGCCGCGTTGGACGCCGCGCTGCACGACCTCGTGGGCACGCTCATCGGCCAGCCGATGTGGCGGCTGCTGGGGCTCACGCCCGGCGGGCCACCCACCACGTACACCATCTCGCTGGCGGAGCCCCAGGCGATGGCCGACGGCGCGCGGGCGGCGCTGACGCGGTTCGCCGGGCTGCGCGCGCTCAAGCTCAAGCTCGGCGCGGGCCGGGACCTCGACGTCGCGCGCGTCCGCGCGATCCGTTCGGCCGTCGGGCCCGGCGTCGCGTTGGTCGTCGACGCCAACGAGGCGTGGACGCTGCCCGAGGCGCTGGCGGTGCTGCCCGCGCTGGCCGACGCCGGCGTCGCGCTGGTCGAGCAGCCGCTGCCGCGCGACAGCCCCGAGGCGCCGGCGTTGAAGGCGCGCTCGCCGGTCCCGGTCTACGCCGACGAGGCATGCCACACCCTCGCCGACGTCGGCGCGCTGGCCGACCGCGTCCACGGGATCAACATCAAGATGTCGAAGTGCGGCGGTCCGCGCGAGGCGCTGCGGATGATCCACACGGCGCGCGCGCTCGGGCTCGGCGTCATGCTCGGCTGCCAGGTCGAGTCCGGCCTGGGGCTGGCGCCTGCCGTGGCGCTGAGCGGCCTGGCCGACGTCGTCGACCTCGACGCCAACCTGATGCTGGAGCGCGACCCGGCGCCCGGCCTGACGTTGCGCGACGGCGTCCAGACCGCCTCCGCGCGGCCGGGGCTCGGCGTGGCGCTCGAAGCGGTGCCCGGATGACGCCGACCGACGCGGCCCTCCGTGAGCGGCTCGAGGAGGCGATGGCACGCCACCACGTGATGGCCGCCAGCGTCGCGGTCGGCCGGCGCGGATCGATCGCGGTGGCGGCCGAAGGCGTGCTTCACGCGCGCACGCGCGTGCGCGCGACACCTGCGTCGCTGTTCCAGATCGGCTCGATCACCAAGCCGTACACCGCGACGGTCGCGATGCGCCTGGCCGAGGCCGGGCTGATCGATCTCGACCGACCCATGGCCGAAGCGCTGCCCGGGTTCCGGGTTGCCGACGCCGAGGCGACCGCCGTCACGACCCCGCGTCACCTGCTGACCCACACCAGCGGGATCGGCGGCGACTTCTTCCCCGACACCGGCCGCGGTGACGACGCGCTGACCCGATACGCCGAGCTGTGCGCCGACCTGGGCCAGGACGTGCCGGTGGGGGTGATCATGTCCTACTCGAACGCGGGCTACGTCATCCTCGGACGCCTGATCGAGCACGTGACCGGCTCGACGTGGGACGCCGTGCTGCGGCGCGAGCTGCTCGACCCGGCCCGTCTGGACGACACGTGCACGCTGCCCGAGGAGGCGCTGCGGCATCGGGTGGCCTGGGGGCACGTCGCGGGCGCGGACGGCGAGCTGACGCCGGTCGGCGCGTGGTCGCTGCCCCGCTGCCTCGGGCCGGCCGGCGCGGTCTGCGCCACGGCCGCCGACGTCGTGCGCTTCGCCCAGCTGCACCTGGCCGACGGGCGCGCGGCCGACGGCCGGCAGGTGCTCGACGCCGCCTCCGTGACGGCGATGCGCACGCCGCAGGTGCGCGTGCCCGAGCCGTGGTCGACGGGCGAGCACTGCGGGCTCGGCTGGTTCGTCAGCGCCCCCGCCGGCCGGAGGGTGTTCGGCCACGACGGGAGCACCCCTGGCCAGAACGCGTACCTCGTCGCCGTGCCGGAGGACGGGGTCGCGATCGCGGTGCTCACCAACGGCGGTGACGGCGACGGCCTCGCGCGCCGGCTGCGTGACGGTCTGCTCGCCGAGCTGTGCGGCATCGTCATGCCGTCGCTGCCCGAGCCGGCACCCGGCGCGCCGCCGGTGCCCGACGACGTGCTCGGCCGCTATGAGCGCAACGGCGTGCGGATCGACGTGGAGCGCCGCTCCGACGGCCGCGTCCAGATGACCACGCGGCTGATCGAGCCGCTGCTGTCCAGCCTGCCGCCGCAGGCGCCGGTCGTGTGCGTCCTGGCGCCGACCGCGAGCGACGGGGTCTTCGCCACCGAGCCCGAGGACGGCGGCACCGGATGGCCGGTCGCCTTCCTGGAGGTCGGCGGCGCCCGCTACCTACACGACAGCGCACGAGCGCTGAGGAGGATCCCATGACCGATCACGAGCACGGCGGCGCGACCGTCGTCCCCGAGCCGCTGGCCGCCTACGTCAACGTCGTCGAGGCCGAGGGGCCGCTGGCCTTCGTCTCCGGCCAGGTGCCGATCGTCGGCGACACCTATGAGCCCGCGCCGATCGAGGAGGAGACCGCGCGCTGCCTGGCGCGGATCGAAGCCGTCCTGGCGACGGTCGGAGCTGGGCTCGGCGACGTCGTGCGGTGCGGCGTCCACCTCGCCGACCTCGCCGACTTCGCCGGCATGGATGCCGCGTACCGCGACGGGTTCGCCGGCCGTCCGCTCCCGGCGCGGACCACCGTCGGCGCGCAGCTGGCGCTGGGCATCAAGGTCGAGATCGACTGCGTCGCCCGGGTGCCGCGAGCATGAGCACCGCGTCGCCGACCGCGGCCGACGTGCGCGACGCGGCCCGGCGCATCGGCGACGCCGTGCATCGCACGCCGCTGCTGCGGTCGCGGACGTTGGGCGAGCGCGTCGGCGCGCCGGTCGCGCTCAAGGCCGAGCTGCTGCAGCGCAGCGGGTCGTTCAAGTTGCGTGGCGCGCTGAACTGGGTGCGTGCGTTGCCGGTGGCGGAGCGCGCCCGCGGCGTCGTGACCGTCTCGGCCGGCAACCACGCGCAGTCGGTCGCGCTGGCCTGTCGCGAGGCGGGCGTCGACGCGCTGGTGCTGATGCCGCGCGCCGCGAGCCCCGCCAAGGTCGCCGCGGCACGCGGCTACGGCGCGACCGTCGACCTCGAGTCGGTCGACGCCACGGAGGCGTTCGAGCGCATGGCGGTCGTGACGCGGGAGACCGGCCGGCTGGTGCTGCACCCCTTCGACGACCCCGCGGTGATCGCGGGCCAGGGCACGGTCGGCCTCGAGATCGTGCAGGACGCCACGGCGCCCGACGTCGTCGTGGTACCCGTCGGCGGCGCGGGCTTGGTGTCGGGCATCGCCCTGGTGCTGAAGGACGCGCGGCCCGGCGCGCGCATCATCGGCGTCCAGCCGGAGGCGACCGCCACGTTGGCGGCGTCGCTGGCCGCCGGACGTCCGGTCCGCGGCCCGGGACGGCCGACGCTGGCCGATGGGCTCACCGCGCCGACGGTCGGAGCGCTCGGCCTGGAGATCTGCGCGGCGCTGCTCGACGACGTCGTGACGGTGACCGAGGACGAGCTGCGCGACGGGCTGCGTTTCCTCTACCAGCGCGCCAAGCTCGCCGCCGAGCCCGCGGGCGCGGCGGCGGTGGCGGCGCTGATCGCCGGGCGCGTTCCGATCGGCGACGGGGAGGGCGTCGTGGCCGTCGTCTCGGGCGGGAACGTCTCCGAGGCCACGGTCGCGGGCGTCTTCGGGGCCGCCGCCTGAGCCGTCATGAGCCAGGACGGGCGCCGAGGGTCAGCCGGCGGGCAGCGTGCGTGCCAGCAGCGCGAGCAGGTTGCCGCCGAACAGCGCGGCGACGTCGTCGTCGCCGTAGCCGCGCCGCGTGAGCGCGTCGGCGAGGGCGGGGTACTGCGCGGGGCCGTCGAGCCCCTCGATCGCGGCATCGGCGACGGGACCGACCTCGGGGTCGGGCAGGCCGATGGTGCGAGCGATCTGACGCAGGAAGTCACCGCCCAGGGCGACGTGTCGCGGGCCCGCGACGGCGACGGCGTGGTCGACGTGGTCGACGAAGCGGTCCAGCGTCGGCGCCTGCTCGTCGACCACCAGCGGGTGGGGCATCAGGCCTACGACGCCTCCGTGCTCGGCCAACGCGCGGAGCTGGTCGTCGCCGAGGTTGCGCGGGTGGTCGAGGACGGCACCGCACGCGGCGTGGCTGACCAGCGCGTGTCCCGGCGGGACGCGTTCCAGGGCGTCCCAGAACGTGCGCGGCGCGGCATGGGCGAGGTCGACGGCGACGTGGTTGGCGACCATGCGGTCGACGAGCTCGCGCCCGCGGGCGGTCAGCCCGCCCTCGGCGCCGCAGCCGGCCGCGAACGCGTTGGCGCCGTTCCAGGTCGGCGAGGCCATGCGGACCCCGAGGGCGGCGAGGACGTCGATCAGCCACGGGTCCTCCCCGAGGCTGTCGGCGCCCTCCAGGCTCAGCAGCAGCCCGCGACGACCGTCGTCGAGACGAGCGAGGTCGGCCAAGGAGGTGACGGCGAACGCGCGGTCGGCGTTGGCGCGCACGCCAGCGTGGAACGCGTGGGCGAGGCGCAGCGCGCGGAGCAGCCCGCGCCCGTCGCGGAGGTGCTCGGGCTCGACGTAGATCGCGCAGGTCTGGAGGACCACGGCGCCCTGCTCCAGCGACCCGAGCCAGCGGTCGCGCAAGGGGTTGGCCTCGGCGAGGCGATCCTCGGCGAAGGCGACCTCGATCAGCAGGTCGCTGTGGGCGTCGGCGACGCGTGGGCTGGGCACGGCGGGCGATCCTAGCGAACATGCCGTTGACATGTTCTCGGATAGGAGAATAGGATCGTTCAACGATATGACGATCGAGACTTCGACAACCCAACGCTCCGACGCGCTCGTGCCCCGCGAGCACTTCCCCGTCCTGGAGGACGTCACGTACCTGAACACCGCGTCGATCGGCCTCGTGGCCCGACCGGTGCAGGAGTCGGCGAGCGCGTTCGACCGCGAGATCGCCTCGCGCGGCACCACCTGGTTCGACGAGGAGCAGGAGACCGGCGTGCTGGAGCGCGCCCGCGGCGCGGCCGCGCGTCTCCTCAACGTCGATCCCGAGCTGATCGCCATCCCGTCCAGCGCGACCGAAGCGCTCTGCCAGCTGGCCTGGCACCTGCGTCCCGCCGCGGGCGCCAACGTCGTCTCGATCGACCTCGAGTTCCCGAGCGTCGTCTACCCGTGGATGCGGGTCGCCGAGGAGACCGGCGCCGAGGTCCGGCTCGTGGACGTGCGCTCCGACCCCGGGCGGCTGTCCCTGGAGGCGGTCGCCGAGCGCGTCGACGCGCACACCTCGGTGATCTGCGTCAGCCACGCGCAGTTCGCCACCGGCTGCGTGCTCGACCTCGCGGGCCTGTCGGCGCTCGCGCGGGCCCACGACGCCAGGCTCGTCATCGACGCCACGCAGTCGGCGGGCATGGTCCCGATCGACCTCGCCGGCGTCCACGTCGACGCGCTCGTCGCGGGCGGCTACAAGTGGCTGGGCGGCCCGTTCGGGGCGGCGCTGCTCTACGTGCACCCCGAGCTGCTCGACGGCTTTCGGCCGTCGCTGGTCGGCTGGCGCAGCACGCCCGACCCCTACAACCTGGATCCGCGGACGATGCCGCTGGCCGACGGGGCGCGCCGGGTCGAGTTCTCGACCATGTCCTATACCGCGGGCCAGGCGCTCGGCGGGGCGATCGAGTACCTGCTCGACGTCGGCATCGAACGTGTCGCCGCGCACGCCGCCGCGCTCGCCGACCGCCTCGTCGCCGGCCTCGACGCGCTCGGCGCCGAGCTGCTGACGCCGCGCGAGCGCGCGTCGCGTGGCGGCACCGTCGCCGCGCGGTTCCCCGGCCGCGATGGCGAGGGTGTGGCGATGGCGCTCAACCGCGCCGGCGTGATCGTGTCGCCGCGCTTCGGCGCGACCCGCTTCGCGACGCACCTCTTCAACACCCCGGCGGACGTCGACCGGGCGCTGGAGCAGCTCGACGCCGTCCTCGGTCGCCCGGCGGGCGACCTGCGGTAGGCGGACGACGGGCCCACGGACCTGAACACGGAGGAGAGACCGATGACCAGAGCAATGAAGTGCACCGCGGCGGTTGGGATGCTGGCGGCGGCCACCGCGCTGGCGGCCTGCGGCGGAGGCGGCGGCGCGCCCGCCGCGGCGACCGGCGCCACGGACGGCGGCAAGCCCGCGGGCGCCCTCGTCGGCGGCGCGACGTTCACGTACGCCATCGGCGCCGACCCGGGCGGCCTGGACCCGGCGACCAACCTCAGCTCCGCGGCCACGAGCGTGTTCCCGTTCGCCTATGACACGCTCGTCGCCGCCGACCAGGACAACAAGATCGTCCCGAACCTGGCCGAGCGCTGGTCGATCACGCCCAAGGTCGCGCGGTTCACGCTGCGCGACGGCGCCACCTGCGCGGACGGCAGCCCCGTGACCGCGGGGGTCGTGGCCAAGAACCTCAACTACCTCAAGAGCCCGAAGGTGCAGTACCCGGCGCTCGGGACGCTCGACTACGAGGTCAGCACGGCCGGCTCGACCGTCACGATCCGCTTCGGGCAGCCGGTGACGTTCCTGCTGCAGAACCTGGAGTTCGTCCCGATCGTCTGCGGCTCGGGCCTGGCCGACCGGTCCAAGCTGCAGCGCGGGACCAGCGGGTCCGGGCCGTACGTGATGAGCGAGGCCGTCCCCAACGACCACTACACCTTGACGTTGCGACGCGGCTACACGTGGGGGCCGGACGGCGCGTCGACCGACGCGCGCGGGCTGCCCGCGCGGGTGGTCCTGAAGGTGGTCCCCAACGAGACGACGACCGCCAACCTCCTGCTCGCCGGGGACCTGACCGCCGCGGTCATCCGCGGGTCGGAGAAGAGCCGCCTGAAGGCGCAGCAGGTGCCGTCCTTGTCGAAGACGCTCGGGATCACCCAGATGTTCTTCAACGAGGCGGCCGGTCGGCCGACCGCCGATGTCGCCGTTCGCAAGGCCCTGACGGCCGCGCTCGACCGCGCCGCGGTCGCCAAGGTGGCGGCCGGCACGGCGTCGCCGACGCTGCTCGCGCCGGCGGTGAACCCGTGTCCGCCGACCGGCGGCGGTGCGCCGATCGCGTCCGGTGGCGCCGCGGAGGCCGGCAAGCTGCTGGACGCCGCCGGCTGGGTCAAGGGCTCTGACGGCGTGCGCGCCAAGGGCGGCAAGCGCCTGACCGTGACGATGCTGGGGCTGGCCAGCGCCGGGCCGGCGCTCGTCTCGGCCGCGCAGTACGTCGCCGAGACCTGGCGCGACGCCGGCGTCGACGTCAAGAGCCGCTCGCTCTCGGAGAACGCGTCGATCGAGGCCCTCAACAACGGCTCGTGGGACGTCTTCCCGATCAACCAGGTCGGCGTGACCGCGCCGTCGCAGTTCACCCCGTTCGTCTCGGGAGAGGCGCCGCCGAAGGGGGCCAACTGGGGCCACGTCGAGAACGCCGACTACGACCGGCTCGTGGCCAAGGCCGCGACGACGACGGGCGACGCCGCGACCTGCCAGGTCTTCAACGACGCCGAGCGGGCGCTCGTGCAGCGCGTGGACGTCGTGCCGATGGTCGCGCTCGACACGACCTGGTTCGTCAGCAAGAAGGCGGAGTTCCAGGTGTCGCCGCTCGGCGTCATCCCGATGACGATCCGCATGCACGAGGGGTAGCGGTGCGGCGCATCTGGTGCCTCTTCGTCCTGCGCCGGCTTGCCGTGCTGGTCGCGTCGCTGGCGACGCTGGTCGTGGCGACGTTCGCGATCACGCAGCTGGTCCCCGGCGATCCGGCCCGCGCCGGCCTGGGGCCCACCGCGGCCCCGAGCCGGGTGGAGGCCCAGCGCGCCGCGCTGCACCTCGACGAGCCCCTGCCGTCGCAGTTCGGCCACTACGTCCAGGGCCTGGTGAAGGGCGACCTGGGCAAGTCGTTCGCGTCAGGGCAGAAGGTCACCGACATCATCGGCGATCGCTTCCCGGCCACGGCGCGACTGGCGCTGCTGGCCTTCGCGGTCACGATGGTGGTCGGCCTGCCGTGGGGGATGGTGACGGCGGTCGCCTCGCGCGGCCGCCCGCGCCGCGCCCTCGACACGGCGTTCTCGTCGACGACGGGCGTGATGATCTCCGTGCCCGACTACCTCATCGCGACCGGGCTGGTCGCGCTCTTCGGCGTCTGGCTGGGCTGGCTGCCGATCGCCGGCAGCTCCGGCGCCACGTCCTACATCCTGCCGGTGCTCGCCTACAGCGCGCTCTCGACCGGGATGCTCGCGCGCGTGGCCCGCGTCGAGATGCTCAAGGTCCTCGACCAGGAGTACGTGCGCGTGGCGCGCAGCAAGCGCCTGCCGCTGACCCAGCTGTACGTGCGGCACGCGCTGCCCAACGCGCTCACCGCCACGTTGACGTTCTCGGGTCTGCTGCTCGGCGGCTGCCTGGCGGGCACCGTCGTGGTCGAGAACGTCTTCGCCTGGCCCGGGCTCGGCTCGGCGCTCGTGCAGGCGATCCAGACCAAGGACTATCCCTTGATCCAGGGAGTCGTGCTGCTGCTGGGCGGCATCGTCCTGGTCGTGAACCTGCTGGTCGACGTCGCGCTCGGCGTGCTCGATCCGCGCGTGATGACGCGAGAGCGCTGACGCGATGTCCCGTCTGCGCATGCTCACGCTCGGCCAGCGCGCGCTGCTCGCCGCGCTGGGGCTGTTCGTCCTGCTCGCGGTCCTCGGGCCGGTCGTCTGGGGTCACCGGGCCACGCAGCTCGACGTCCTCGCGCTCGACCAGGGCGCGTCGTCGGCACACCCGTTCGGCACCGACGGCCTCGGCCGGGACCTCTTCGCCCGCACGATGGTGGCCACGCGGCTGTCGCTGGTCGTCGCCGCCGTCACGACGCTGCTGGGCTTCGGGATCGGCGTGGTCGCGGGGATGGTCCCGCTGCTGCTCGGCCCGCGCGCCCGGCGGGCGGTCGAGGGGACGATCGGGTTGTTGGTGGCCTTCCCGAGCATCCTGTTGGTGTTGCTCGTCGTGGCGATCGTGGGGCCGGGCGTGAAGGGCACCATCATCGCGCTGGGCATCGCGGCGGCTCCGCCCGCGGCGCGGTTGACTCAGACGCTGGCCGCCGCGGTCGGCGACTCGGACTACGTCGCGGCCGCTCGCCTGGTGGGGGTGCGGCCGGGCCGGCTGCTGCGGCGCCACGTGCTGCCGAACGTCGCGTCGCCGCTGTCGCTGCAGCTCGCGCAGGCGATGAGCGCGGCGCTGCTGGCCTCCTCGGCGCTCAGCTTCCTGGGCATCGGCGTGCAGGAGCCCGACTACGACTGGGGCTCGCTGCTGAACGTCGGCCTGGACCGCATCTACGTGGTGCCGGCCGCGGCGCTCGGGCCCGCGGCGGTCATCATCCTCGCGAGCCTGGTCCTCAACGCGGCGGGCAACGCGCTCGCGGTCGCGCTGGCCGGCGAGCGGCCCGCCCACGGCCGGCGAGCGGCCGGTGACGCCGGGACGGTCCCGGTGCCGGAGGCCGCACACGCGGTGGCGGGCGACGGTGCCGACGACGCGGTGCTGCGGGTCACCGACGTGTCGGTGCGCTTCCCGTCGGCACACGGGTCGGTGCAACCGGTCCGGGGCGTCTCGCTCGCGGTCGGCGCCGGCGAGCGGCTGGGCATCGTCGGCGAGTCCGGCTCGGGCAAGAGCCTGACCGCGCTGGCGGTCGCGGGGCTGGTCGAGCACGGCACCGTCGAGGCCGCGGCGATCGAGATCGACGGCACCGAGCTGCGGACGCTCTCGCGCGCGGAGCGCGACCGCCTGCTCGGAACGTCGATGGCGATGGTCTTCCAGGATCCCCTCGGCGCGCTCAACCCCGTGCGCCGCAACGGCCGCCAGATCGTGGAGGCGGCGCGTGCCCATCTGGGGATGGAGCGCGACCGCGCGCTGGCGGGCGCCGCCGCGCGGCTGCGCGAGCTGGGGATCTCCGCCGCCGAGCGGCGTCTGACCCAGTACCCCCACGAGCTGTCGGGCGGCATGCGCCAGCGAGCGGTGCTGGCGATGGGGCTGATGACCGAGCCGCGCCTGATCATCGCCGACGAGCCGACGACGGCTCTGGACGTCACCGTGCAGCGTCACGTGCTCGCGGCGCTGCGCCAGGTCAACGAGGAGCACGGCACCGCGATCGTGCTGATCTCCCATGACATGTCGGTGATCCGGTCGTTCTGCGAGCGCGTGCTGGTCATGTACGGCGGCATCGTCGTCGAGGAGGTCGACGCCGACCGCCTCGACCGGGCCGCGCACCCGTACACGCGGGCGCTGCTCGCCGCGGTGCCGGACATGGCGACCGACCGCGACCGGCCGCTGGCGACGATCCCCGGTCGCGCGGTCGCGGCCGAGGACGCGCCGGACGGGTGCCCGTTCGCGCCGCGCTGCGCCTACGCGACCGATCGCTGCCGCGCCGAGCGGCCGGCGCTCGTGCCTCGCGGTACACCCCAGCCGGTGGCGTGCTGGCACCCACAGGCCATGACGGCCGAGCTGTCTCAGGAGGCACGATGAGCGATCTGACGATCCGCGGGCTGCGCGTGCGCGTCGGGGTCGGCGCGCGGGCCTTCGACGCGGTCGACGGCGTCGACCTCGACGTGCCGTCCGGGTCGGTCGTCGGCCTGGTCGGCGAGTCGGGGTCGGGCAAGTCGACGCTTGCCCGCGGCATCGTCGGCCTGGTGCCGCCGCGTGGCGGCAGCGTCCTGCTCGACGCGGTCGACCATGCCCGCGCGCGCGGGCGGCGCCTCGCCGATCTCCGCCGCCGCGTGCAGCTGGTCTTCCAGGACCCGCGCGCCTCGCTGAACCCGCGGATGACCGTCGGCGAGGCGATCGGCGAGGCCGTCGCCGCGCACCGGCGCGGCTCGCGCCAGGAGCGGGCCGCCGAGGTCGCGCGCCTGCTGGAGCTCGTCGCCGTCGACCCGGCGTTGGCGTCGGCGCGGCCGGCACGGCTCTCGGGCGGGCAGCGCCAGCGCATCGCGCTGGCGCGGGCGTTGGCCGTCCGGCCGGACGTCATCGTCGCCGACGAGGTGACCGCGGCGCTGGACGTGTCGGTCCAGGGCGCGGTGCTCAACCTGCTGCGCGACCTGCGCAGGGAGACCGGGCTGTCGCTGGTGGTCATCTCGCACGACCTCGCGATCGTCCGCTACCTCAGCGACTCGGTCGCGGTGATGCACCTCGGTCGCGTGGTCGAGCACGGGACGATCGCCGAGGTGCTGGACGCGCCGCGCCATCCGTACACGCGGACGTTGATCGAGTCGGCGACGGCGGCCGCTCCGTCGGCCGCGGTGCCCGTGGGGGAGGCCCCCGATCCGCTCCATCCCCCGAGCGGCTGCCGCTATCGGCTGACGTGCCCGGTGGGACCGGCGCACGACGCCGGCCGCCGGATCTGCCTGGAGGCCGATCCGGGCGCGGGCGCGGCGGAGCGCGCCCATCGCGCCGCCTGCCACTTCGCGCCCGGGGTGGCGGGCGGATGAGCGCCCGTGGCGAGCGCATCGACGACGAGCTGCGCGAGGTGATCGAGACCGCGCTGCGGGAGACCGGCACGCCGGGCTGCGCGGTGGGGCTGGCCGTCGGCGATCGCCCGCAGGTCGAGGGCTTCGGGCTCGCGAACGCCGAGACGGGGCTGCGGTTCACGCCGGCGACGCGCATCCCCGTGGCGTCGATGACCAAGCCCTACACGGCGACGGCGATCCTCGCGCTGGCCGAGGCGGGGCGGCTCGGGCTCGACGATCCCGTGCGGGCACACCTGCCCGGCTTCCGGGTGGCCGACGCGGCCGCCGGCGACACGGTCACGATCCGGCACCTGCTGACCCACACCGCCGGCTGGGCGGGCGACCGCGCCGGCATGAAGGACCCCGACGCCGATCGCGGCGACGAGGCGCTGGCGCGGGCCGTCGCGGGCTTCGACCGAGCCGAGCAGGTGAGCCCGCCCGGCCTTTGGTGGTCGTACTCGAACTCGGCGTACATGGTCGCCGGCCGGGTGATCGAGGCCGTCTGCGGGCTGCCCTACGAACGGGCGGTCGCGGACCTCGTGCTCGAGCCGCTGGGGCTCTCCGAGTCGTCGTTCTTCGTCGAGCGGGTCGTGGCGCACCCGCTGGCGGTCGGGCACGTCCACGACGCGGCGGCGGGAACGTTCGCGGTGGTGCGCTGGCCCTGGGCGTGCGACCGGGCGACCAACCCGTCCGGCGGGTTGATCTCGACCGTCGTCGACCAGCTGGCGTGGGCGCGGTGGTGGGCCGGCACGGCGCCCGGGCCGCTGTCGGCCGACGCCCGCGCTCGCGCGTTGGAGATCGCCGTCCCGGCCGGCGGCATGGCCGAGGCGATGGCGCTGGGGTGGATGGTGGATCGCCGCGGGGATGCGCACGTCGCCCATCACGGCGGAAGCCTCTGGGGCATCCAGACGCAGTCGCTGTTCGTGCCCGATCGCGGGACGGCGCTCGTGATCCTCACCAACGCGCTCGGCGGGCTGGCGGTCCAGCGGCGGGTGCGGGAGCACGTGCTCGCGCGGTACGCGGGGCTCGCTGCGCCGTCGGCGGCGCCCGGCGCGGCGACCGCGACGGCCGTCCCGGCCGGGACGTTCCGGCTGCCCGCGATCGGAGGAGAGCGGCGGCTGACGGTGCGCGCCGGCGACGACGGGCCGGTCGTGCACGTGCCCGGCGAGGAGCCCGGCGACGCGGGGCAGGAGGTGCGGATGCGGCTCGTGTCCGCCGACGCGATGGAGGCCGTCGACGAGCCGTTGACCGGGCTGCGGGCCGAGCTGCTGCGCGACGACGCCGGCCGCGTCGCCGCACTGCGCTACGGCGGGCGCGTCGCGCCGCGGGTCGCATGAGCGGCGCGCCGGACGTCGCGGTCGTGGGCGCCGGGATCGCCGGATGCGCGGTCGCCGCGCTGCTGGCGGAGCGCGGTGCGGCCGTGGCGATCTTCGAGCGCGACGACGTCGCGGCCGCCGCGTCCGGGCGCAACTCCGGGCTGCTCCAGCAGCCGCTGGCGGCCGACCTGGCCGCGCTGCACGCGCCGAGCCTCGACCTCTATCGCGAGACCGGGCTGGCGCTGCCCGACGATCCCACCGGGCTGCTGTTCGTCAGCGACGAGCCCGGCGGCGAGCAGGCCCTGGCGGCAGCGCTCGCCGAGGAGCTGCCCGGCTGCGCGGTGTCCGCGCTGGACGAGGCGGCGCTGCGGCAGCTGGAGCCGGCGCTCGCCCCGGGGCTCGTCGGGTGCCTGGCGGCGACGGGGCATCCCGTGCGTCCGGCGTCCGCCACCCGCGCGTTCGCCGAACGGGCCCGGCGGGCCGGCACGTCGCTCGCGCGGGGGTGCGAGGTGCGTCCGGTCGTACGCGAAGGACGGGCGGTCGGCGTCGTCGACCGGGCCGGGGTCGTCAGCCCAGCCGGCGCGGTCGTCGTCGCCGCGGGGCCGTGGTCGGCGCGGCTCGTCGACCCGACCGGCCGGTGGGCTCCGTTGCTCGCGCGCTGGGGCGCGACGGTCGAGCTGGCGCTCGCGGCGCCGCCTCGTCTGCCGATCGAGGAGGCCGGCGTCGCGGCCGGGACGAGCGGCGGCGACGCGCTGGCGTTCTCGATGGTGACGAGCGACGGCGCCACCGTGCTCGGGTCGAGCTTCGGCGCCGAGGAGCCCGGCCCGCCGGTCGCCGAGGCGGTGCGCCGCCACGGCGAGCGCTTCGTCCACGGCGTCATGGACGCCGCGGTCGTCGAGACCCGCGCGTGCATCCGGCCGATGTCGATCGACGGTCGCCCGATCCTCGGACCGGTGAGTGGTGTCGAGGGGTTGCACGTGTTGACCGGACACGGGCCCTGGGGGCTGTCGATCGGGCCCGCGACCGCGGCGCTGGTCGCCACCGCCCTGCTCGGCGGCGCGGCGATCGACGCGTCGCTGGCCGCGGCGCGGTTCGGGCCGCCGCCGGAGCCGGCGGGATGAGCGGGGCGGAGGACCTGGCGAGCGAGCTGGAGCGGATCGTGACGCGGCTGGCCGACGCCCTCGGCCGGCCCGTCGACCTCGACGACGACGGCTTCCGGCTGTTGGCCCACAGCTCGCACGAGGACCACGTCGACACCGTGCGGGTCCGGTCGATCCTCGCCCGGCGCGCGCCGGCGCCGGTCATACGCCACCTCCGCGGGCTCGGCCTGCCGGACGCCCGCACCCCGGTGCGGATCGGCGCGTGTCCCGACCTCGACATGGAAGCGCGACTGTGCGTGCCGGTGATCGGCGACGGTGTGCTCGGCTACCTCTGGCTGGTCGACGACGGGACGCTCGACGGCCCGGTGGTCGCGCTGGCCGAGGCGGCGGCGGCCGAAGCGGCCGGCGCGCTGCGACGCGGCCGTCGTGCCCGTCTGCGGACGCGCGCCGAGGAGGAGCGCCTCGTGCTCCAGGCGCTCGGTCCGGCGCCTGGACCGTCCCGCGCCGCGCTGACCGCCCTGCGCGACGCGCGGACGCTGCGCGACGGCGGGGTCGAGGCGGTCGCGGTCCTCCGGGCGGAGGCCGAGGGGGCCGACCTCGTCACCGCCGAGCTGCGACGCCGCGCCGGACCCGGCGAGGTCGCCTGCGCGACCCGCGGCGACGACGAGGCGCTGGCCCTCTTCCGCGACCGCGCGGCGGCCGTCCGGCTTGTCGAGGCGGCCGTGGCCGCCGGGGCGGCTCGCGCCGCCGGCCTCGTCGACGTCGTCTCGCCCGAGCCCGAGCCGGCGCTCGGTGTGCTCCTCGCGCGCGCCGAGCACGCGGCGGCCGTCGCCGCCGGCCCCGCCGGCGTCTCGCGCGTCGCGCGCTGGGAGGAGCTCGGCGCGCTGCGCTACCTCGCCGACCACGAACGTCGATTCGGCACACCGGCCGAGCACGAGCCCGCGCTCGCGGAGCTCGCCGGCACCGACGCCGGGCGCGAGCTGCTGCGCACGGTCGAGCGGTACCTCGACCTCGCCGGCGACGCGCGCGCGGCGGCCGAGCAGCTGGCGCTGCACCGCAGCAGCCTCTACCACCGCCTGAGCCGCGCGGAGGAGCTGCTGGCGCTCGACCTTCGCGACGGCCGCGCGCGGCTGCGGATCCACATGGGGCTCAAGGCGGCGCGGTTCGCCGGTTTGCTCGGCGACGACCGCGCGCCGGGCGCGCGCTGAGCCGTGAGCGCGGTCGGACAGCCGTCCGACGAGCGCCCCGGGAGATCCGACACCGGTCGGATGCGCACCCGCGCGCGCTCCTCCATAGTCCCACCCATGCTCGAGCTGCTCGCGCCGTCGCCGTCGGCCTCCCACGAGCGCGTCCAGGTCGTCCGCGACGCGGCCGCCGGCCTGTTGTGCGTGGTCGCCGTCCACTCGACGGCCCTGGGCCCGGCGATGGGCGGCGTGCGCCGCATGTCCTACACCTCGATCGACGACGCGCTCGCCGACGCGCTGCGCCTGTCGCAGGCGATGACCCTCAAGAACAGCGCCGCCGGGCTGCCGCTCGGCGGCGGCAAGAGCGTCATCGTGCACGCCGGGGAGCGGCCGACCACGGCGTTGTTGGAGTCCTTCGCCGAGGTCGTCGACGGCCTCGGCGGCCGCTACGTCGGCGCGCAGGACATCGGGACGACGAGCGACGACATGGACATGCTCGCCGCGCGCACGCCGTGGGTGGCCGGCCGCTCGCCGGGCCAGGGCGGAACGGGCGACCCGGCCCGGTCGACGGCCTGGACCGTCCTGGGCGCGATCGAGCAGGCGCTGGCGCACCTCGACGGCAGCGCCGACCTCGCGGGACGTCGGATCGGGATCGTCGGCGCGGGCAGCGTCGGCGGCCGGCTCGTGACCGCGCTGCTGGAGCGCGGCGCCGAGGTCCTCGTCGACGACGCCGCCCCGCAGGCGCTCGCCGACGCCGTGATCGCCGGTGCGCGCGCGACGCCGACCGCCGACATCCTGGCGACCGAGCTGGACGTGCTCGCCCCGTGCGCGACCGGCGGGCTGATCACCGCGGCGGTCGCCGACGGCCTGCGCGCCCGCATCGTCTGCGGGGCGGCCAACAACGTGCTCGCCGACGACGACCTGGCCGAGCGCCTGCACGCCGGGAGCGTGCTCTACGTCCCGGACTTCGTCGCCAACTCCGGCGGCATCATCCAGGTGGGCGGCGAGTTCCTGGGCTGGTCGGCCGAGCAGGCCGAGGCGATGCTCGACGACGCGGTCGCGCGCGTCGGGACGGTGCTGGCCGACGCGAAGCGGCGCGGCGTCACGCCGCTGGGGGCGGCCCACGCGATGGCGGCCGCGCGGCTGGACGCGGTGCGAGCGGGGGCGGCCCGGTGACCGGCACCCTGCGCGACGTGTCGCTCGCCGACCGCTGGGACCCTCAGGCCGACATGGCCTACATGTCGGGCGTCCAGGCGATCGTCCGCGCGCTCATGGACGTGCGCCGCGCCGACGCCGCGGCGGGCGTGCGCGGCGGCGGGTTCGTCTCCGGCTATCAGGGCTCGCCGCTCGGCGGCCTCGACCTCGAGCTGGGCCGGCAGGAGGAGGCGCTGACCGCGCTCGGCGTGCGCTTCGCGCCGGGCCTCAACGAGGAGCTCGCGGCGACCGCGGTCTGGGGCTCGCAGATGGCAAGTGCCCTGGAGGCGGCCGCCGTCGACGGCGTGCTCGGGACGTGGTTCGGCAAGAACCCCGGCCTGGACCGCGCGGCGGACGCGATCCGCCACGCCACGATCGCGGGCGTCGGCGCCCACGGCGGGGCGGTCGCGGTCGTCGGCGACGACCCCGACTGCAAGTCCTCCACCTTGCCCAGCGCCGCCGAGCGCACCCTGTCGGGCCTGCTCGTCCCGGTGCTGGCACCGTCCTCGGTGCAGGACGTGCTGCGCCTCGGCCGCCACGCCTACCGGCTCTCGCGCTCGGCGGGGCTGTGGTCGGCGCTCAAGGTCGCCGCCGACGTCGCCGACGCCACCGCGACCGCCGCGTTGGCCGACGAGGGTCCGGTCGCGGTCGAGCGCCTCGTCGAGTGGCGGCCGACCGCGCACCTGCTCGGCGCCGCCTCGATCGAGCCCGAGCGGCACCTGCTCGAGGTCCGCCTGCCCGCCGCGCTGGCCTATGCGCGCGCCGCCGGACTCAACCCGATCGTGTCGTCGGGCCCGCGCGACCGGCTCGGCATCGTGGCCGGCGGCACGTCGTACGCCGCGGTGCGGCGGGCGCTCGACGACCTCGGGCTGGGGCCGGACGATCTCGCGGCGCTCGGCGTGCGGATCCTCAAGCTCGACCTCCTCTGGCCGCTGGACGGCGAGCGCGTGCGCGAGCTCGCCGCCGGCCTGCGCGACGTGCTGGTCGTCGAGGACAAGCTGCCGTTCGTCGAGCCGGAGGTCCGGGCCGCGCTCTACGACCTCCCCGAGCGGCCGCGCGTGCTCGGCAAGCGCGACGCCGACGGGCGGCCGCTGTTGCCCGTCCGGGCGACGGCCGGTGCCGACGCGATCGGCCGCGCCCTCGCCGTCGTGCTCGGCGACGCGCTGACGTCGCGTCCGGCCGTGGCTGCCCGCCTCGACGGCCCGCGCCCCGCGATCGCGCCGTTGCCGATCGCGCGCACGCCCGCGTTCTGCTCGGGCTGCCCGCACTCGCGGTCCACCCGTGCCGAACCCGGCGTGCTGGTCGGCGCCGGCATCGGCTGCCACGTGATGGTCGTCAACGAGCCCGAGCGCCATGGCGACGTCGTGGGCGTCACGCAGATGGGCGGGGAGGGCGCGCAGTGGATCGGCATGGCGCCGTTCGTGACGCGTGACCACTTCGTCCAGAACCTCGGCGACGGGACGTTCCATCACTCGGGATCGTTGGCCATCCGCGCGGCGGTCGCGGCCGGCGTGAACATCACCTACAAGCTGCTCTACAACGACGCCGTCGCCATGACCGGCGGCCAGTCGGTGCAGGGCGTCATGCCGGTGCCGGAGCTGACCCGTGCGCTGGCCGCCGAGGGCGTCGCGCGGATCGCGATCACGACCGACGACCCCGCGCGGTACCGCGACGTGGACCTGGCGCCGATCGCGCGCGTGCACGACCGCGACGAGCTGGCGGCCGTGGAGCGGGCGCTGGCCGCCGTCTCCGGCGTCACCGTCCTCGTCCACGACCAGATGTGCGCGACCGAGCGTCGGCGCCTGCGCCGCCGTGGCACGCTGCCCGCGGCGACCGCGCGCCCGTGGATCAACGAGCGCGTCTGCGAGGGATGCGGCGACTGCGGCGACGCGTCCGGCTGCCTGAGCGTCGAGCCCGTGGCCACCGAGCTGGGGCGCAAGACCCGCATCCACCAGGCCGGTTGCAACAGCGACCTCTCGTGCCTGAAGGGCGACTGCCCGTCGTTCCTGACCGTCGTCCCCGCGTCGCGGCCGGCCCGGCCGGCGCTGGTCCCGCCGCCCACCGGCCTGCCGGAGCCCCCGCCGCGCGACGCCGGCGAGATCGTGGTCCGGATGGTCGGCATCGGCGGCACCGGCGTGGTGACGGTGGCCCAGATCCTGGCGATGGCCGCGCACCTGCAGGGGCTCGCCGCCTCGGGTCTGGACCAGACCGGCATGAGCCAGAAGGCGGGACCGGTGGTCTCCGACGTGCGCCTCGGGCCGGACCCCGAGCGCCTGCAGGCACCGCGCGCGGGCGCCGGCGCCGCCGACGTGCTGCTCGCGTTCGACCTGCTCGCGGCGACGGAGCCCCGCGCGCTCGCCGCGGCCGCTCGCGATCGCACGACCGTCGTCGCGTCCGACACGCTCGTGCCGACCGGCGCGATGGTCGTCCGGACCGACGTCGAGCACCCCGGGAGCGACGCGCTCCTGGACCGCCTGCGCGGACACGTCCGGGAGGTCGGCGCGGTGCTCGACGCCCAGCGCCTGGCCGAGGTGGCGCTCGGCGACCACCTTCCGGCCAACATGATCCTGCTCGGCGCGGCCTGGCAGCTCGGCCTGCTGCCGGTCGGTTGGGAGGCGCTGTCCCGCGCCGTCGAGCTCAACGGCACCGCGGTGGCGAGCAACCTCGCCGCGCTGGGCTGGGGTCGCGCGGCGGTCGTGCGGCCGGACGCCGTCGCCGACCTGCTGCGCGGCGCCGAGCCAGTCGCCGCCGAGCCCGCGCCCGCGGTGGTCGAGCGGGTCGCCGCCGCGGGCCTGCCCGCCGAGATCATGGCATCGGTCGCGCGGCGGGCCGACGATCTGGTGGGCTTCGGCGGCCGTCGCGCGATGGAGCGCTACCTGACGGCGCTCGCGCCGATCGCGGCGCTGGAGCGGGAGCGCACGCCGGGGCGGACGGAGATCACGGCGTCGGCGGCACGGCAGCTGCACCGGCTCATGGCCTACAAGGACGAGTACGAGGTCGCGCGGCTGCACCTGCTACCCGAGGAGCGCGCGCGACGCGAGCGCGAGCTGGGCGCGGGGACGACCTACCGCTTCCATCTGCACCCGCCGCTGCTGCGAGCCCTCGGCCTGCGCCGCAAACTGACGATCCCCTCGACCGTCGCGATCCCGGCATTTCACGCGTTGCGACGCCTCCGCCGGCTGCGCGGCACGCCGCTGGACCCGTTCGGCCACGCGAAGGTCCGCCGTGTCGAGCGCGCGCTCCCAGGCGAGTACCTGGACGTCCTCGAGCAGGCGCTGGCCGGCCTCTCGGACGAGACCCACGCGGCCGTCGTCGCGCTCAGCGAGCAGGCGGAGGCGATCCGCGGCTACGAGGACATCAAGTTGGCCAACGTCGAGCGGTGGCGTGCCGCGGTCGCCCGCGCCTCCGCCTCGCCGGCCGGCCCAGAGCTCCCCATCGCGTCCGTGCGATGACGATGGAGAGGCTGCTCCGCCGACCCTGGGCGGAGCACCCAGTGAAGCCCGGCTGCGAGGCGGTCATCCCTGGCCGCCCGCCGGCCGATCGCTCTCCGCGGGCCGAGGCGCACCTCCTCCTCTTCGCGCCTCGGCCCGTCACTGAGGCCCGCTCGTCGCGTGCGGGCCGTGCCGCGAGGCCACGATGCGCGTCGGTGATCGTCCAGCCCGTGCCGCGTTCATCGCCTCGAGATCGGGCGGCTGCGCCCGGCCCAAGCGCTCGACCAACATCCACAACGCCGAGCGGATCAAGGACTTCGTCACCCGCCACGCCGAGGTCCCGTTGGCAGCGATGGCGACGGAGCGTGGCGACGCGATCGTCGCCGAATGGCTGGCCGGCGGTCGACGCAACGGCACCGTCGGCGCGCTGCGCGTCTTCTTCAACGACGCCATGTCGGCCAAGGCGGGACGTCTCCTGTCGCGGAACCCGTTCGCGGGGCTCGGCATCGCCAAGACGAAGGGCAACAAGGACAAGTCGCCGCCCAACCTGGAGCAGATGGAGGCACTGCTCCGGCACGCCCGTGAGCTGACGCCGCCGTCGTTCGCCGCCTACCTGGAGTTCGGATGCGTCTCCGGCCTTCGGCCCGGCGAGATCGACGCGCTGCCGTGGGAGAACATCCGCTGGGACGACCACGAGATCGACGTGCGGGTGCAATGGTCGGCCAAGCTCCGCGAGTTCGACATCCCCAAGTACGGGCCGTACACCGTGGCGCTGACCGCGCGCGCCCGAGCGGTGTTGTTGAACATGAAGCGCGAGCAGGCTGACTCGCCGTTTGTGTTCACCACGATCCGACGCACGCACTACACGCCGTCGTCACGGACGCACCACTGGAACCGCGTGCGCGCCGCTGCTGGCCTTGGCAACACCACGCTCTACATGGCTACGCGCCACCACTTCGGTTGGTGCGCCCTCAACGTCCTCGGCCTCGAGTCCGCCGTCGTCGCTGAGCAGTTCGGCCACAAGGACGGCGGCAAGCTCGTCGAGCAGCTTTATGGGCATCCTGACCGCATGCGACGCCGCCAACGTCTCCGAGAGGCCCACGACCGCGTTGCCCTTTGAACACGGCACCTCAGCCGGTTGGGTCACACGCGGTTGTACGAAAGTCTCGGGCTCGTAGCCGCACGCAGCTACGAGTGCTCTATTCGACAAAAATCAACGCAAGATGCGGGCGGAGTATCCGGAGTCCGCTGATCGCGGCGCTACGTTCGGGCAATGGCGCAGCTTGAGTTGGAGATGCGTACGACCGATCCCGAGATGGTCGTCCTGTGCAGGGCGTACTGGGAGCAGGACGACGAGCACGAGTTCGTTCACAAGGCCAGTGCACTGGCTGCTGGCCACGGCGTACAGGCCAGCAGGCTCGCGCAGATCGTGAGAGAGCACTGCACCGCGCGCCTTGCGAAAGCAACATGTCAGCACTGTGGGCGGGGTGAGGTGGTGCGGAGTCGCGCCGACCTTGCCAGGCACGGCCGGGCATACACCGGCGGCACTTGCGAAGACTGTCGCGCTGAAGAAGCGCGCAAGGTCGCGGCCGCTGACGCCGAGCGGAAAGCTCGTCGACGGCAAATCATTGTCGAACGTTTCGACGAGTCGCTCTTGCCATGCGCTGAAGTAGACGTCCGACGTCTACCGCTTCGTACGGCCTTGAGTCAGCTCGCGCTTGCTCGCGCCGCGACGGACGAGGAACTCGCGGTGCTACGACCTCAGCGCGACTGGACGTCAACGTTGACCCCCGGCGGACGGGGTGATGTGGATGTCCTGAAGGACTTGTTCAATAACTATATGCTCGCGCTGAGTCCGTCTTCTGCACCGGCAGCGTTCGACTGGTCTGAGGACGAACAGCCGGAACGCTTCTGGTATGAGAGCGTGCACTGGCGGCTCGCTACAGAGGGTGAACAGCATGACCTCGCTTCTTCCGTGCGCGCGCTCGATGCTGTTCTTCGGGACCAGCGGGAGTGGCCGGTTACGTGGCATCTCGAACTTCGGCCACTCTGGTTGGCCCTCGCTGTTGATGATTGCCTTGAATATCTTGAGCGGAGATTGGAGGAATATCACCTGCCGCTCAAGGTGGGCGACAGGCTCCGGCAGGTCTTGCTGCAAGCGCTAAACGACTTCTCGGTCGGGCAGGTCTATAACTTCATCTGGCGCGCTGCCAAGGACGCTGCGGCCTTCTACCAGAAGACCGGGAACACCAAAAGCCATGCGGCCAACACGGTTCCAGGGGCTATCGAGCGCGCCTGTGAACGAGCGCTCGCCCAGGGTTGGGACGTCCGTTCGTTCGGTCGTGACTGGAACAGCTCCGAGGGGGCGATGATCCAACTGCTCGCTTATGTCGTCACCAAGGTAGGCGACGACTACATGAACGTCGTTCCGCGCCTAGCCTGCGAAACCGAAGACAGCCTTCGCATCTCGCTTGACGACGCTGCGCAAATGCTGGAGTTGGATGTTGACCAACTGATTGCGATCGTACGCGACACCGGAACGACGGCGCCAGACTTCTGCCGCTGCGTCGATGATGCCAACGCGGCGCTACGTCGGGCAGCGGAGGCGTGGGCTGCGGCGGTGCCTAATTGGCCCGCGCGTGGGGCCGCTTCAGAGGACCTTCTCCGCGATCTCGGTCTAGCCACCAACGACCTCGATCGAGCCCTCGCGGCGCTTGGTAATGCGGTCTTGGTGCCTCCGGTGCCGGTGCCGGACGATCCGCTGGCGCCTCGGCATCCGGTGTATCTCGACACGATTGCCGCTGCTCGGCAGGCAAGCACGACGTGATGACGAGCTCGTCGGAGGCACCTAAGGAAGTAGCTAAGCGGCGGAAGAGCGGCGGCCGTAAGAAGCGTCGCGGTCGCTAGACGCGCGTAAAGCGAGATGGGCGGCCAGATTGGCTTTTGACGGTGGCCCGCCCACGAAACCGCCCACGCCGCCCGCAAACCCCACCAACCACGCGCTTCGCATCCTGTCTCCCTGACTGAAGGAAAAGGCCTACAAATGCAGGCCCTTTTTTGTGCGCTGGGGCGGGTGTGGAGCGAGGCTTGCGGTCCAATTTCTGCGCGGGACGTTGCGTGCGAGTCGGTGCGTGCGCCGCGGAGAGTGGCGAGAGCCGCCCACTGGCACGCTCGCGACGGTGGGGGTCGATCGGTCACGATGTGCGCGTGAGTCCGGTCGGTGCATGCGGCGGCTCCGAAGCCTTGGGTCGCCCCCACCGGCGTGAGCGTCGCCCCTGTCCGCGATCGCGCTCGATTCACGGACCCATTCTGTGACGACATCGGGATCATCCAGGTCGCGCGGGCCGAGGACCTGCTGGACATCGCCTCGGCTTCGCCTTGGAGTGACGATCGCGCGTCGCTGCCACGCCTACGCGCCCTGCCGGCTAGTGCCGGTATGCCCCGGATCCGGAGGCGAGTGCGGGTCATCCGGTCCCTAGGGTCTGACCTGGCACCCGAGAGCGCTGCGGTCTTTCCGCGCCTGGCGGGCGGGCGGCGCGCACATCGTTCTAGGAATCAGAGAGACTCTTGGCGCACTGTCAAACTGCTTTCCGATGGACCAGAAGGGATCGGTATGGCCAAGCGCGGATTCTTCGCGGAGATCCAGTACCAGAACCAGCTTGCCGCTAAGCGGGCGGCACAGGCAGAGCGCGCCCGGGTGAGGGAGTACGAGCGGGCTGTACGGGAAGCGGAGCGCGCGCGTCGTCAGGCGGAGCGGGCGGCCGCTCAGCTGGCTCGCGCGAACGCCGCCGAGCGGAAGGCGGCGGAGAAGGAGGCCAAGCGTCTCCACGAGGAAGCGCGGCTCGCCGAGACAGCGTCGCTGAACGCGCGGCTGGCCGAGACTGCGGACGAGCTGGCGTCGATCCTGGCGGCGACGCTGGACGTCGACGACTACGTCGACCTCGAACGGCTGCGCGTGAGGGCTGAGCATCCGCCGTTTCCGCGCGCCGATCTCGAGGTCCCAACCCCGGCTCCGGCAGCGATCTCAGCGCCGCCGAAGCCGGAGCTCGTCGCACCCGAAGCGCCGAAGGGACTGAGCGCCGTGTTCGGTGGCAAGAAGAGGCACGCGGCGGCGATGGCCGCCGCGCAGGCGGAGTTCGACACCGCGATGGAAGCGTGGCAGGCCGAGGCGGCCCAAGTCCCGGCGAAGCAGCTGGAGCAGATGCAGGACCGCGACGCCGCGGAACGCCGACGGCTGGCGGCGCTTGAGCTCGCTCGGGAGACGTATCGCCGCGAGTGCGAGGATCGCGAGAATCAGGTGGCCGAGGCCAACGCTCGCCTCGACACCCTCATCAGTGGCGTTCAGTCGGGCACCGACGTGGCGATCCAGGAGTACGTCGGGATCGTGCTCGGCAACTCCGTCTATCCCGCCGTCCTAGAGGTCGAGCACGACTTCGCCTTCGACTCCGAGCTCAAGGAGCTTGACCTCACGGTCCTGCTGTCGGGACCAGAGCGGCTGCCGACGGAGAAGGCATATAGGTACGTCAAAGCGAAGGACGAGATCACCGCGACGGCCTTGGCGAAGAAGGACCTGAAGGAGCGATACGCGACCGCGGTGTATCAGGTCGCCGTCCGCACGCTGCACGAGATCTTCGAAGCCGACCGGGCGGCGCAGGTCAACACCATTGCCCTCAGGGTGGCGACGGAAGCGAACGATCCCGCGACGGGCCGGACGAAGCGGACGACGCTGGTGGCGGTGGCCGCCGAGCGCGCGTCGTTCCTCGAGTTCGATCTGTCGAACGTCGTGCCGCTGGCCACCCTCCAGCACCTCGGCGCGTCCGTCTCGAAGAGCCCCTACGACCTCGTCGGGATCGACGAGTCGCATGGCGTTCGCGGCCGATGAGTCCTGAGGGCTACGCGTTCAACGCCCCTCCCGGATGGTCAGTGCCCGAAGGCGATTGGACGCCGCCGGAGGGATGGACGCCTGACCCGGGCTGGCCCCCAGCACCCGACGACTGGGTGTTCTGGGTGTGGAAGGCCCCCGCCCCGTCGCCCGTCCCTCCGCCGCCCATGGGTCCGCCCACACCGGCGGTCACCGAGCGGGCGGCGGACGCCCGGCCTCCTCTGCGCGATGAGGTTGACGACGCGACGAGCCGAGCCCTGCGGACCCGGGTCGTCCAGCTCGAAGCTGAGGTCGAACGGCTCGAAGCGACGATCGCGTCATCGGCGGGTGCCATCGACCTCGACGACGAGCGCGTGCTCCAGGAGGTCGGGATCTACCGCTACCACCACCCGTTGGAGAACGCGGCGGAGTACAAGGAACGTCTCAAGGTCCTCAGCGACCAGATCAAGGACATGGCCAAGGCCGGCGACGCGGTTCTGGCCTCGGACATGTTCACCTACAACAATTCGTTGGCCAAGGGCCGGAAGATGACCTTGGAGTTCTCCAAGCTCATGCTTCGCGCCTACAACGCCGAGGCCGACAACTGCGTACGCTCGCTGCGCGCCGGCAACGTCGTTACCGCCAAGCGGCGCTTGGAAGCGTCGGTGACCGCCATCGCCCGGTTGGGATCGATGATGGAGATGCGCATCAACCCCGAGTACCACGAGCTTCGGCTGCGGGAGCTCGAGTTGACCGCCGACTACCTGATGAAGGTGCAAGCGGAGAAGGAGGCGGCGCGCGAGGAGCGTGAGCGCCTGCGCGAGGAGCGTAAGGCCGAGCAGGAGCTAGCGGCTGAGCGCGAACGTCTTGAGAAGCAGCGCAGCCACTACCTCAACGCGCTCGAAGCGCTGAAGTCCGCCAACGACGAGGCCGGCATCGCGGAGCTCTCGGAGAAGCTGGAGGAGATCGGCGCGGCGATCGAGCGCAATGACTTCCGAGCGGCGAACATCCGCGCGGGCTACGTCTATGTCATCAGCAACCCTGGAGCCTTTGGGCCCGGGATGGTGAAGATCGGGTTGACGCGTCGTCTGGAGCCGATGGATCGTGTGCGCGAGTTGGGCGACGCGTCCGTCCCGTTCCCGTTCGACGTCCATGCGCTGTTCTTCGCCGACGACGCCGTCACGGTGGAGGCCGAGCTCCATCGCGCCTTCGCCGCGTCTCGCGTGAACCACGTGAATCTGCGGCGTGAGTTCTTCTTCGCGACGCCGGCGCAAGTGCGCAGCGTTCTCATGGAGAAGGTCGGCAACCTGCTGGAGTTCGCCGAGGAGCCGGAGGCGACCCAGTACCTGCAGAGCAAGAAGTACTGGTCTTCGCCTGACGACGGCACGGTTTCGGTGGAGGCTTCTTAGGGCCGGGTGCGCAGGGCAGTGGCGGAAGCGGCATCAGCGAGCAGGCTGGAGCACCGATGACGACCTGCGCTCGCTACTTCGTGGCTGAAGGCGGTGCGGCCATCCCTTCGAGCATCGCGGCGCGGGCGTCGACCAGCGTGATGACGCGATCGAGGACGGGGGCGTCCCAGCCCGAGTTGGCGAAGTCGGTGCGGACGTCGCGCGCCAAGCGTGGTGCGGCGTTGGCGTGGGCGAGCAGCCGGCGTCGGGCGGCGGCGGCGCCGAGCCCGGTTTCGGCGAGCGTGCGGGCGAGGTGGCGTGGCTGCAGGTAGTCGGGGCGGTACTCGCCACCGATCGACATCGCCATCTTGCGTGTCAGGTTGTGCTTGCGGTGATAGGCGAAGGTGCTGATGACGTCGTAGGCGGGGGCGAGGACGGCGTGGGCGTTCTCGGGCAGGTAGAGCAAGGAGTAGTTCTTGCCGTGGGCATCGTGGTTGCCGATGAGGAAGTTCAGCGCGATGTCGTCGAGGAGCTTGATGATCTCGGGGGCAGGAACGGCGGTGGCGGTGCGCAGCAGCGCGAAGCAGTCGGTTAGGGCGGGGCCTCCCTCGGCCTGGTACTTGCGCTGGGTTGGGATGCCGAGCGCCTGGCAGAAGTCCTCTTGGTGGAGGCGCGTGACGTTGTTGTCGTCGTCGGTGCGGCGGTCGTACCGCTCCACGAGCAGGAAGTCGCGCTCGTCGACACGGTGGGGTGTCGCGGTCGCGGCGTCGATGCCCATGGCGTGGGCGAGGGTGAGGCAGAACGCCTCGTTGATGACGGTGTCGTCGAGGCGCTCGATCGGCGTCTTGAGGATGTGCGTCGACGGTGTCTGGCCCTTGGTCAGGCCGATCCGTCCGCCGTCTCCGACGACCACGGGGAGCTTGTCCTGGGCGCCGGCGAGCGAGAGGCGGTACTCGCCGTCCTCGTCGGCGTGCATCGGACGGGTCGGCAGTTCGTCGATGAGCTGGATGAGGGCGTCGTCGTCCAGCCACTCGACGTCGCCGCCGTGCGGTGGCGGCTGGCCGAGCGGTTGCACGCTGATCGCGCCGGCGGTGTCGCCGCCGACGGCGGCCAGCAGCCCGAAGTCGTTGCCTGAGCTGACGCCGAGCCGGCGTGCGAGAAGCTCTCGCGGCGCGCCCTCAGGCAAGAGCCCGCCGAAGAACGCGCCCGCCGCCTCGGACGAGAATGCGCCGTCGAGGGGCAGGGATTGCGACAGTGGCGGCAGGCCGCCATCGAGCCACGTCGCGTCGTAGCGGAAGACGAGCGCACGCCCGGTGTCGGTCAGCTCGCCGGCCAGCTGACCGAAGCACCAGACCGAGAGTGCTCGCCGCTCCTCAGCCACGCGGGTCTTCCAAGCTGAGCCGCAGGCCGAGCGCGGAGAGGACGCGGAGCGTCTCCTCCAGCCGCACGGAAGCCTTGCCGCGTTCGAGCTCGCTGAGGAAGCGCAGACCCACCCCGGCTGCGAGGGCGACGTCCTCGAGGCGTAGATCACGTGCTTTGCGGGCGGCGCGTATGGCTGCGCCGAGATCGGTGGCGTCGGAGACTGGAATGGAAGCAGGTGGCATGTTCCCGATCGGGATCGCGAAAGCGAAAGGCGCGCTGGGACAGGTCAAATGTCCCGATCGGGAAGCTTACCGCATGGGCCGGTATTTCGTGCTCCAATTTTCCCGATCGGGAACGACGACGCACCTCTCGGGTCAGACCAGAGCGCGGCGCCTGCAACTCGGACGACGACCTGGTCTTCAGCCGCGCGGAAGGAGCCTCGAAGCGGCAATCCCTGTCGGACACCTCTGGGCGCGGTCCGCCGCGTCGGGAAGGATGGGCGCATGGCAACGCCAAACCTCCACAGCGGCTCCTGGTCGCGCGGCGTGCTCGCCGGCGTGCTCGCCGGCGTCGGCGTCGGCGCTGGCGCGGCGGCGTGGGCGGCGCCTGCTGTGGCGCCGCATCTGCCGCTGGTGGCCCGTGCGCTCGGGATCGCTCGGCGCGTGACGCCGGCCGGCGCGGTCGGCCTGACGTTCGACGACGGTCCGCACCCCGTCGCGACGCCTGCCGTGTTGGAGATCCTGGCCGGCCATGGCGCGACGGCGACGTTCTTCGTCGTGGGCGAGCAGGTGCGGCGGACGGGGGGCTTGTTGGAGGAGATGGTCGCGGCCGGTCATCAGGTCGCCGTGCACGGCGATCGTCATCGCTGCCTGCTGCGGCTGGGCGCGCGCACCGTCGCGGAGGACCTGGACCGGGCGCACGCCACCATCGGCGAGGTCGTCAACGGCCTGCATCGCGCGCCCTACGGCGTCTACAGCTCCCGGGCGCTGGGCGAGGTTCGCGCGCGCGGCTGGCGGCCGCTGCTGTGGTCGCGGTGGGGCCGTGACTGGCACGCCGGTCGCGATCCGGCGCGGATCGCGCGGCAGGTCACGCGGCGCGTCGGCGCCGGCGACGTGCTGCTGCTGCACGATGCCGACGAGTACAGCGATCCGGGGTCATGGCGCTCCACCGTCGCGGCGCTGCCGCGGGTCCTGGAGCGGCTGGGCGAGCGCGGGTTGCGAGCGCGGGCCGTGGGCCCGGCTCAGCTGGCGTCGGGGTGGTAGTAGAGCGGGACGCACCAGTGGTGGTCGGCGACCCAGTCGGTGTTGGGCAGGTCGACGGCGTGGCCCATGATCCGGTGGCAGGGGTTGTCGTAGACCTTGCCGGTCGAGCGCTCGACGGGATCGAAGACGATGTACTTGTACAGGCCGGAGATCATGCCGTCGGGGAGCGCGAGCCGGCCGGGGTGGCGTGGGTCGAGGTGGGCTCGCGCCGCGGCGTTCTTGCCGGCGACGATCTCGGACAGCCGCTCGGTCTGCACGATGCCCAGCGCGGCCGTGAACTCGCTCATGCGGAGGTTGATCCCGGCGACCTGGTGGTCGGGCTTGCCGTAGTTGCGGTAGGCGCGCGCGTAGGCGAGCAGGTCGTCGTCGCCGGAGACGAGCATCCCGCCCTCGCCGGTGGAGATCGTCTTGGTCGCGTAGAACGAGTAGGCGCCCGCGTCGCCCCAGCTGCCGGGCCGGCGGCCGTGCCACGACGCCCCGTGGGCGTGGGCGCAGTCCTCGAGCAGGAACACGTCGTGGGCGCGGCAGAGCTCGGCGATCTCGGCGATGCGGAACGCCAGATGCCCGCCGATGTGCACGACGATCGCGGCCTTGGGGCGGTGCTCGGCGATCGCGCGCTCGAGGTCGGCCGCCGAGAGGCAGAGGTCGTCGCGCTCGCAGTCGACGAACGCGACCTGGGCCCCGAGGTGCAGCGCGGCGAGGGGCGTGGCCATGAACGTGTTGGAGGGGCACAGGACGGTGTCGCCCGGCCCGACGCCGGCGTAGGACAGGGCGGCCAGCGCGGCGCCGCTCCAGCTGGCGGTCGCGACCGTGCCGATGCCGTCGTGCTCGGTGCTCCAGCGCTCCTCGAAGCGCCGCGTCATGGGCCCTTCGGCCCACTGCTCGTTGTCCATCACCTCGTCCCAGAGGGCGTGCAGGCGCGCGCGGTCGCGGTGGTCGAAGCCGATCGCGAAGCGATCGAGGCCTGCGCGGGCGGAGGAGGGCGATGACACGCCGCGAGACGCTACGTGCTCGCGCGGCGGCAGGAGCCGTCAAGCTGGGCGGCGACCGTGTCGCGCGATCTCATCATCGGCCTCCTGGCGGCGCTGGCCGCCGCGGCGTGCTTCGACGGCGCGGTGATCCTGCAGGCGGCCGAGGCGCGGACCGTCCCGGACGAGCATGGGCTGCGGCTGTCGCTGCTGGGACGGCTGGTGGCGCGTCGCCGCTGGGTGGCGGGAACGGCGGTCGCGATCCTCGGGTGGCCGCTGCAGCTGCTGGCGTTCTCGCGTGCGCCGGTGACGCTCGTCCAGCCCGCACTGGGCCTCGGCACGATCCTGCTGCTGGTCGCGGGCGCGCGGGTGCTGGGCGAGCGGGTCGGCCGCAGGGAGTGGGTGGCGGCCGGCGCGGTGATCGCCGGCGTCGCCGTGCTGGCCGCCGTCGCGCCCGACGTCGACGACGCCGTGCCGCCGGCGGGACGGCTCGCGCTCTGCGCGGCGCCGCTGGCCGTCGCGGCGACGCTGCCGTTCTGGCCCTTGGCGCGTCCGCCCGGCCTGTGGCGGCTGGTGGCGGGCGCGGGCGCCGCGTTCGCGCTGTCGGCGATCGGCGGCAAGCTCGTCGCCGTCGAGCTGGACGCCGGGGACCCGCTCGGCGCCCTGGGGTTCGGCGCGCTGACGGCGATCGCGGCGGGCGCCGGGTTCCTGGTGGACATGACGTCGCTGCAGCGCTTCGAGGCCACGCGGGCGTCGCCGCCGATGTTCGTGCTGGAGACCGCGATCCCGGTCGCGGTGGCGCCCGTGCTGTTCGGCGAGGGCTGGGGATCGACGCCCGGCGGCGGCGTCCTGGTGCTAGCGGGGCTGGCGCTCGTGCTCGCCGGCGGGGCGGCGCTCGGCGCCTCGCGGGTCGTCGCCGCTGCCGATCAGCTCGAGGATGACGGCGGCGGCCGACGGCCGGGCTCCGTAGGCCTCGTCGGGGTGACGAGGAGCGGCGAGCGCGCGGCGGACGGCACCGACGAGCTGTGACGGACCGGTCGCGACGTCGGCGAGGCCGAAGCGGCGGTAGGCCTCGTTGTTGACGCGGATGTGCGCGACGCCCCAGCCGTAGGAGATCACGCGCATGCCGCGCACCAGCGCTTCGAGCACGGTCAGGCCGGCCGTGGAGTGCACGAGCACGTCGCCGGCGGCGAGCACGTCGCCCATGCGGTCGGTGAACCCCATGATCGTCACGCGCGGGTGCACGCCGAGCTCGGCGGACATCCGCCGTGCCGCGCGCTCGCTGCGCCCGCACAGCACGACGACGTGGACGTCGGCGCCCGCCGACAGCGCCGCCAGCGCCGCGCCGCGCAGGTCTCCGACGCCCCAGCCGCCGCCGGAGACGACGACGATCGGCGCCGTGGGATCGAGCCCGAGCGACGCACGCGCCCAGCGGCGGTCGACCGGCGCGTCGAACGCGGCCGCGGTCATGCCGCGCACCGGCACGATCGAAGTGTCGCCGCCGGCGATCGCGCGGATCTCCGCCTCGGACTCCGGATGGATCGTCAGGTGCAGATCGCAGCCGGGATGGGCCCAGTAGCGCAGCGCCGCCAGATCGGTGATCGCCGAGACCAGCGGCACGTCCAGCCGGCCGCGGAGCCTGAGCGTGCCCAGGACCTCGGTGGCCAGCGGGTAGGTGCTGACGATCGCGTCGGGACGGCGATCCGCCACGAGCCGGCGCAGATGGCGACCGGCCAGCGCCGTCGCCAGGCGCGAGGACAGGCGCCGCGTCGGCGCCCAGCGCGCGGCCAGCGCGTACTGGAGGTCGAAGAGCCGCCGCAGCCGGCCGAGGATCGTCTCGGCGCCGGTTCTGACGGCGAGGCGCACGGTGCGTCCGGAGACCGCCAGCGTGTCGACGACCTCGACCTCGACCGCGGGCGCGCGCTCCCGCAGGCCGTCGCGGATGGCGCGTGCCGGCAGCTCGTGGCCCTCGCCGATGTCGGCGCTGAAGATCAGGACGCGCACGGGCGGCGAGCCTACGTCACTTCGCCACGACGGTGGCCACTCGACTAGGTTTGGTCCATGCGATCGGTCGTGCTGGTCACGGGTGGTGCCGGCTTCATCGGATCCCACGTCGTGGATCGGCTCATCGCCGCCGGCCACGAGCCGCGGATCTTCGACCAGCGGCCCTCGCCCTGGCACGATCCCAAGGACGTCCAGACGATCATCGGCGACCTGCGGCGGGTGGAGGACCTCCGGCGCGCGCTGCGCGGCTGCGACGCGATCTGCCACCTGGCCGCCGCCGCCGACGTCGGGGAGGTGCACGCCCACCCGCACTGGGCCACCGAGCTCAACGGCGGCGGGACGCTCAACGTGCTGGAGGCGGCACGCGAGGCCGGCGTGCAACGCGTGGTGTACGCCTCGACGGTCTGGGTCTACTCCGACGTCCCGGCGGAGGAGGTCGACGAGGCCACGCCGCTGCTGCCGCCGGCGCACCTCTACACCGCCGGCAAGCTCGCCGGGGAGCTGTACTGCCGCTCCTACGCCGAGTTGTACGGGTTGAAGACCACCGTCGTGCGCTTCGGCATCCCCTACGGCCCCCGCGCGCGACCGGCGGCGGTCATCCCGAGCTTCGTCGACCGTGCCCTGCGCGGCGAGCCGTTGACGATCGCCGGGACCGGCGAGCAGGAGCGCAGCTTCGTCTACGTCGAGGACCTCGCCGACGGCGTCGTCCGCGCGCTCGCCCCGCAGGCGGTCGGCAAGACCTACAACCTGGCGACGCGCGAGACCACGACCATCCGCGAGCTGGCCGAGATCGTGCGCGACACCGTCGGCGCGGTCGACATCGTGCACACGGATGGCCGCGCCGGAGATCTGCGCGGCGCGCGCATCGACAGCACGCGCGCCGAGGACGAGCTCGGCTGGCGCGCGCACACCCACCTGCGCGACGGCATCGCCGCGTACGTCGCCTGGCTGCGCGAGCAGCCCGGCACGAGCGTCGCCGCGCCGACCTCAGCCCCGGCCGAGCACCGGCGCCTGGCCCGCGTCGCGCGCGCCGGCCTCGGCAACCCGGCGGGGGTCGGCATCGTCGCGCTCATCGCCGTGGCCTCGGCGACGATCGCGGTCATCCTCGGCGCACGCCAAGACGCGCAGGCCGCCGACTTCACCGCGCTCGGATCGGCGATCCTCGTGCCGCTGTGGGCCCTGACCGTCGTCCCGTGGCCGCCCGAGCACCGCCGCCACCAGGTCGCGACCACCACGCTGCTGGCCGTCCTCGGCGTCGTCCTGCTCGGCCTGCTCAGCTCGGCCTCCGGCGGCGGCGGCGTGCACCCGATGCGCATCGCGCTGGCCGTGGCGCTCTCGGCCTGCCTGACCAGCGCCTTCCGCATCCTGCCGCGACGCCTGGCCGCCCTCCGCCCCAACGCCTGACGCCGCTCGGCGGCGAGGCGGGGACGCCGCCTACCCGGGCGGCCGGCGCGCCGCCGAGCCGGCTCAGTAGCCGAGCGTCTTGTGCGAGACCGTCTCGCAGTTGCGGATCACGTAGTGTCGCTGGGCGCGGCGGCTGACGTACAGCGTGTCGTCGCCGGGGCCGCAGTCGATGATGCCGTGGCCGTAGTGGGCCTTGATCCAGTCGTCGCCCGCGCCGGCGTCGATCAGGTTGTAGCCGTGCGACGCGTAGATGAAGTCGTTGCCCGCGCCGCCGTAGAGGCGGTCGTGCTGGGAGGTCGGCTGGCCGGAGGGCTTGTAGTCGCCCCAGATCACGTCGCCGTAGGGGCCGGCGTGGATCGTGTCGCCGCCGTGGCCGCCGAGCAGCTCGTTGTGGACCGCGCGGGCCGGCATGACGGGGCCGGCGGCGGAGGCCACGAACACGCGCTGGCAGTCGCCGCGCTGGTGGACGGAGTCGCACGAGTAGCGGGCGTCCTGGCCGCCGAAGGGGTCCATCCCGGGGCGGGCATCCAGCGGGCGGCCGCTGTCGTCTTTGTTCATCAACAACACCCCGGTGATCCGGGGCCAGCCGGCGTGGCTGGTGTTCGCCACGGCCGGCGCGGCGGCGGCGACGGCGACGGCGGCGAGGGCGACGGGCAGGACGACGGCGATCAGGCGGCGCACACCCTCCAGGTCGGCAGGACGGCGGCCGGCGTTGAGCTACTCGGCGTCCGGCGGGCGTTCGTCCGATGACGCCGCGGTCTCGCTGATGCTCTCCTTGAAGCCGCGGATCGCCTCGCCCAGACCGCGGCCGGCTTCGGGCAGCCGCTTCGGACCGAGCACGATCAGCGCGATGACCAGGACGAACAGGAGGTGGGTGGGCTGCATGAGGCCGTCGAACATGGCCTGCCGAGGCTAGCGCGCTATCGCCGGACCCGCGTCACCTTCTCGCAGTCCGCCGCGACCACGTCGTTCGGATCGGCACGCACGACGTCGTAGCCGCTGCCGCACGTGATGTGGTCGACCGCGCCGTTGACGGCGTCGATGGTGTCGTTGCCCGGCCCGCCGCTGATGGTGTCTCCGCCGGGTCCGGCGACGATCGTGTCGTCGCCCGCGCCGCCGACGAGCGTGTCATGGCCGGGACCGCCGTAGAGGTGGTCGTCACCCGCGCCGCCCAGCAACGTGTCGTTCCCGGGGCCGCCGCGCAGGACGTCGTCGCCGGCGTCGCCGATCAGGATGTCGTCGCCGCCACGGCCGATCAGGACGTCGTCGCCGCCGTAGCCCTCGATCCGGTCCGGCCCGTTGGTCCCGACCAGCCGATCCGGGCCGTTCGTCCCGCCGATCGTCTTCGCCCACGCCGCGTAGGCGCCGATGCTCAGCATGAGCGCGAGCGCCACGACGACGGCGACGCGCAGCGACGGTCTCCGGAGAACCATGGCGAGGACGATGGGCGTTCCGGCCCTGCGCGGCGGCCCGTTCTCACCAAGCTCTCATGCCCCATGAGCGGTCGATGAGAGCCACGCGCGCGTCGGCCGGGCGATGGCTACGGGACGCCGGCGAGCGTGTCGGCGTTCGGACGCCAGCGGCTGGGCGCGGGAGCGGGCGGCGCGTCGAAGGAGCGCGGCGGGCTCTTGCGGACGTCGACGCGGCCGTCGTTGGGCCGCCGCCGGCCGCCGCGGTACTGGACGATCCACTGCTCCTGCGGGAAGCCGTCCTCGACCGTCACGCCCTGGTCGGCGGCGGCGTGCAGCGTCCAGTAGGGGTCGTAGAGGTGGGGGCGGCCGACCGCGCACAGGTCGGCGCGGCCGGACAGGAGGATCGTGTTGACGTCGTCGTAGCTGCTGATCGCGCCGACGGCGATCGTCGGGATCCCGGCCTCGTGCCGGATGCGGTCGGCGAACGGCGTCTGGAACGTGCGGCCGTAGGCCGGCCTCTGGTCGGCGACGACCTGGCCGCTGGACACGTCGACGACGTCGACGCCGTGCTCGCGCAGCATCCGGGCCAGCGCGACCGCGTCGTCGCCGTCGAAGCCGCCGGCCTTCCAGTCGGTCGCCGAGACGCGCACCGACAGCGGCTTGTCCTGCGGCCACGCCGCGCGGCAGGCGTCGAGCACCTCCAGCGGGAACCGCGCCCGCGCCGCGAGGTCGCCGCCGTACGCGTCGGTGCGCACGTTGGTCAGCGGCGACAGGAACGAGGACAGCAGGTACCCGTGGGCCATGTGGACCTCGAGCAGGTCGAAGCCCGCCGCGTGCGCCCGCCGCGTGGCCGCGACGAACTGGTCGCGGATCTCGTCCATGTCCGCGCGGGTGACCTCGCGCGGGACCTGGCTGTCGGGGAAGTAGGGGAGGGGCGAGGCCGAGACGATCGGCCAGGCGCCGACGTCGAGCGGCCGGTCGATGCCCTCCCACATCAGCTTCGTCGCGCCCTTGCGGCCGCTGTGGCCGATCTGGGCGCCGACCTTCGCGCGACCGTTGTCGTGGATGAAGTCGGTGATGCGCCGCCAGCCCTCGACGTGGTCGTCGCGGTACAGGCCGCCGCAGCCCGGGGTGATCCGGCCCTCGGCCGACACGCAGATCATCTCGGTCATCACCAGGCCGGCGCCGCCGACCCCGCGGCTGCCGAGGTGGACCAGGTGGAAGTCGCCGACCGCGCCGTCGCGCGCGCTGTACATGTCCATCGGGGAGACGACGACGCGGTTGACCAGCTCCAGCCCGCGGAGCCGCAGCGGCCGGAACATCGGCGGCGCCGCGACCCCGCCGTGCGGGTCGCCCTCGCGGGCGCACAGCTCGCCCTCGACGTCGGCGACGAAGCCCTCGTCGCGCAGCCGCAGGTTGTCGTAGGTGATGCGCCGGCTGCGCGTGAGCAGGTTGAAGGCGAACTGGTGGTGGTCCTGGCCCGCGTAGCGCGCGATGTCCTCGAACCACTCCAGGCTGGCCTGCGCCGCGCGCTGCGTGCTGGTGACGATCGGGCGGCGCTCCTGCTCGTAGCGGCCCAGGACGGCGTCCACGTCCTCGCCCTCGGCGCTCTCCTTGATGGTCCACGCCAGCGCGATCGCGTCCTCCATCGCCAGCTTGGTGCCCGAGCCGATCGAGAAGTGCGCGGTGTGCGCGGCGTCGCCCAGCAGCACCATGTTGCCGTCGTGCCAGCGCGCGTTGCGGACCGTGTGGAAGTTCAGCCACTTGGAGTTGTTGCCGAGCAGCTGGTGGCCGTCCAGGGCGGCCGCGAAGTGCTTGCGGCAGAAGTCGATGCCGGCCTCGTCGTTCTCGCCCGGCGCGAGCTTCAGCCCGGCGCTGTCCTCCAGCCCGGCACGCCGCCACGTCTCCTCGTCGGTCTCGACGATGAACGTGCTCATCGTGTCGCTGTAGGGGTAGGCGTGGATCTGGAAGATCCCGTGCTCGGTCTCGACGATGTGGAAGGTGAACGCCTCGAAGACGAGGTCGGTGCCCAACCACATGTACTTGGACCGGCGGCGCTCCAGGGTCGGGCCGAACGCGTCGGCGCCCGCGCCGCGCAGCGCGCTGTTGAGCCCGTCGGCGGCGACCACGAGGTCGTGGTCGCGGCGCAGCTCGGACGCCGGCGGCGCCTCGGTGAGGTAGCGCACGTCGGCGCCGAGGTCGGCGGCGCGCCGTTGCAGGATGTCGAGCAGGCGCTGCCGGCTGAGGGCCGAGAACCCGTGGCCGCCCGAGGTCATGCGCCGGCCGCGGTAGTGGATGTCGATGTCGGCCCAGCGCGCGAAGCTGCCGGTGATCTCGCGGTAGGTGATCGGGTCGGCGGACTCGAAGGCGCCGAGCGTCTCGTCGGAGAACACGACGCCGAAGCCGAACGTGTCGTCGGGCGCGTTGCGCTCCCAGACGGTGACGTCGTGGCCGAGCCGGCGGAAGAGGATCGCGGCGTACAGGCCTCCGGGCCCGCCTCCGGCGATGGCGATCTTCATCGTTCAGCCCTCCTTCTTGGCGTCGAACAGCGCGCGGGCGATGATCTCCCGCTGGATCTCGGACGCGCCCTCGTAGATGCGGGGAGCGCGGACCTCGCGGTACAGGTGCTCGAGCAGGTGGCCCTCGCGCAGCGCGAGCGCGCCGTGGAACTGGATCGCGGCGTCGACCGCCTCCTGCGCGATCTCCGTGGCCATCAACTTGGCCATCGCGGCGGCCTGCGTGGTCGGGCGGATGCCACGGTCGTAGGCGGACGCCGCGTGGTGGACGAGCAGGCGCGCGGCCTGCACGCGCGTGGCGATGTCGGCCATGCGGTGCGACACGGCCTGGAAGTCGCGCAGCGGGCGGCCGAACGCGTGGCGCTCGTTGGCGTGGGCGACGGTCGCGTCGATCGCGGCCCGCGCCATGCCGATGCCGAACGCGCCGACGCTGGGGCGGAACATGTCCAGCGTGCGCATGGCGACCGCCATCCCGCGGTCGCGCTCGCCCAGCACGTGCTCGGCCGGGACGCGGACGTCCTCGAAGATCAGGCGGCCGATCGGGTGGGGCGAGACCATGGCCAGGCGCTCGCCGCGCAGCCCCTCGCTGTCGCGCGGGACCAGGAACGCGGTCAGCCCGCGGGCGCCCGCGCCCTCGGTGGTGCGGGCGAAGACCGAGTACACGTCGGCGTCGGGCGCGTTGGAGATCCAGATCTTCTCGCCGTTGAGGACGTACCCGTCGCCGTCGGGCACGGCGCTCAGCGCGAGCGCGGCGACGTCGGTCCCGGCCTGCGGCTCGCTGAGGGCGAAGGCGGCGACCGCCTCGCCGGAGGCGATCCGCGGGATCCAGGCCTCGACCGCGTCGCGGCCGCCGGACTGCAGGATCGGGAAGCTCCCGAGGCCCTGGACGGCGAACGCGGTCTCGGCCTCGGTCGACGCGCGGGCCAGGCCCTCGCGGATGAGGCAGAGGTCCAGGGCGGAGACGTCGGGCCGCCAGGCGCCGTCCTGGCGCGTGAACAGCCGTCCGAGCAGGCCGTGCTCGCCGAGCGCGGCCATCAGCGGGCGGTTGACGTGACCCGGGGTGCCGGCCTCCGCGATCGGGGCCAACGTCGTGGCCGCCAGCGCGGTCGTGGCGGCCAGCAGCGCGCGGTGCTCGTCGGAGAGGTGCGCGTCGAGCACCGGGACCGCGGTGGCGGTGCTCGTCACGCGATCACCGCCACGCCCATCAGCTCGATCAGGGCCTCGTCGTCGAACAGCCGCGTGACGCCGAAGAGGCCGGCGGCGGGGTAGCGGCGGCCGAAGTGGCGCTGCCAGACCGGGCCGAGGTCGCGCAGGCGGTTCTTGTAGGCCTCGACGTCGGTGACGAAGATCTGCATCGACACGAGGTCGTCGGGCGTGCCGCCCGCGGCCGCGAGCGCGGCGACGACGTTGCCGGCGGCGACGTCGAACTGCGCAACGACGTCGTCCCCGTGGATCCGGTTGTCGGGCCCGAGCGCGGTCTGGCCGCCGAGGTGGACGACACGGCCGCCCGGCTCGCTGACGACCGCGTGGGAGAACCCGACGGCGGGCGCCAGCTCGGGCGCGTTGACGATCGTGTTGGCCATGGTCAGCGGCCCTCCCAGGCGGGCGGGCGCTTCTCCGACCACGCCTTGTAGAACTCGCCGTGGTCGTGGCTGAGCATCAGCAGCGCCTGGTTGGCGGCCTCGAGCTCGATCGCGCTGCTCAAGTCCATGTCCAACTCACGGCTGAGCAGGGTCTTGGTCGTCGCGTAGGCGAGCGCGGGGCCGTCCGCGAGGCGGCGCGCGAGCGCGCGACCGGCGTCGAGGAGGGCGTCGTCGTCGTGCAGCTCGGTCGCCAGGCCGATCTCGTAGGCGCGCTCGGCGGTGATCTTGTCGCCCAACATGAGCAGGTTGGTCGCGTGGCCGAGGCCGACGATGCGCGGCAGCAGGTAGGCCGAGCCCATGTCGGCGCCGGACAGCCCGACGCGCGAGAACAGGAACGCGAACGACGCCGAGCGCGCGACGATGCGGAAGTCGCTGGCCAGCGCCACGACCGTCCCGGCGCCAGCGGTCACGCCGTTGATCGCCGCGACGATCGGCAGCGGGCAGTCCCGCATCGCCTTGATCGTCAGGCCGGTCATGCGCGTGAAGCGCAGGAGGTCGGCCGCCTCCATCTTCTGCAGCTCGCCGATGATCTCCTCGACGTCGCCGCCCGAGCAGAACCCGCGGCCCTCGCCGGTGACGAGCACCGACCGGACGTCCTCGCGCAGCGGCAGCTCACCGAACAGGTCGCGCAGGTCGGCGTACGCCTCGAACGTCAAGGCGTTCAACTTGTCGGGGCGGTTGAGCGTGATCGTCGCCACGCCGTCGTCGATCGTCAGGTCGAAGTGGTCCCACCGGTCCGTGAACGCCGCCGAGGCTCGAAACCGCGTCATGCCTGAAGTCCTCCACCGTCGAGTACAAGAGCTTGTCCGTTGATCGCCGCCGCCGCGTCCGACGCCAGCCACAGCACCGCGTCCGCGACCTCGTCGACGGAGAGCAGCCGGCCGAGCGGGGACGTGGCCCCCAGGGCGGCCTCGCTCTCGGCCGCCGACCGGCCCGTCCGCTCGGCGATCCGCGCGATCGACCGCTGGGTCATCGGGGTGTCGACGAAGGTCGGGCACACGGCGTTCGCGGTGGCGCCCGTGCCGGCGAGCTCCGCGGCGGCGACCCGCATGACGCCGAGCGCGGCGTGCTTGGACGCCGTGTAGGCGGCGGTGTAGGGGGCACCGACCCGGCCCGCCGTCGAGGCGACCGTCACGATCCGGCCCGCGCCGCGCTCGCGCATCGGCGCGATCACCGCGCGCGTGCACAGGAACGGGCCGAGTGCGTTGACCGCCATCTGCTGGTGCCAGCTGGCGACCGTCGTGCGATGCAGCGGGGCGCTGTCGGAGACGCCGGCGTTGTTGACCAGGACGTCGACGCGGTCGAGGCCTTCGACCAGCGCGGCGACCTGCGCCTCGTCGGTGACTTCGCAGCGGCGGGTGAGGACCGCGGGCCCGAAGTCGCGCGCCAGCTCGGCCAGCGCCGCCTCGTCGCGGCCGACCGCGACCACCGTGTCGCCGCGCTCCGTGAACCGCCGCACCAGGCGGCGGCCGATGCCGCGCGTCGCTCCCGTGAGCAGGACGGCTCGCGCGGTGGGCGGGGGAGGGGCGGGCGTGCCGGGCATCCGGAAAGAGTTTACAGCTCAGCGGGGTGTGCTGTTGTATTTCCTGCGGGACGCGCTCAGCCGCCCGTGGCGTCCGGGTTCTCGAGCACGACCGCGATGCCCTGGCCGACCCCGACGCACATGGTGGCCAGGCCGTGGCGGACCGCTCGGCGCCGCATCTCGTGGGCCAGCGTGCCGACGATGCGGGCGCCGGACATCCCGAGCGGGTGGCCGATCGCGATCGCCCCGCCGTTGACGTTGACGAGGTCCTGGTCGAGCCCGAGCTCGCGCGCGCAGGCCAGGGCCTGGGACGCGAACGCCTCGTTGAGCTCGACGAGCCCGATGTCCGCGACCGTCAGGCCCGCGCGCTGAAGCGCGCGGCGCGAGGCGGGGACCGGGCCCATGCCCATCAGCTCGGGCGCGACGCCGGCGCTCGCCGACGCGACGACGCGGGCCAGCGGCGCGCGGTCCAGGGCCGCGACCGCGTCGTCGTCGGCGAGCAGGAGCGCGGCGGCGCCGTCGTTGAGCGATGAGGAGTTGCCCGCGGTGACGGTCCCGCCCGCGCGGAAGGCGGGGCGCAGGCGCGCGAGCGACTCCGGCGTGGAGTCCGCGCGCGGCGACTCGTCGGCGTCGACGGTCGCCGTCTCGTGCCGGCCCCGCGGAGCCTCGACGCTCACCAGCTCGTCGTCGAGGCGGCCCGCGCGCTGGGCGGCGAGGGCGCGCTGGTGGGACCGCAGGGCGAACGCGTCCTGGTCGGCCCGCGAGACCTCGTGCAGCTCGGCGACGTTCTCGGCCGTCTCGCCCATCGACGCGGTCGCGCGCGCGGGCATCCGGGGGTTGACGAACCGCCAGCCGATCGCCGTGTCGGCGAGCTCGGCGTCGCCCCGGGGCAGCGCCTGGTCGGGCTTGCGCAGGGCCCAGGGCGCGCGGCTCATCGACTCGACGCCGCCGGCGATCAGCAGGCGGCCCTCGCCCGACCGGATCGCGCGGGACGCCGCGATGACGGCCTCCATGCCCGAGCCGCACAGGCGGTTGACGGTGGCGCCGGGGACCGACTCGGGGAGCCCGGCCAGGAGGACGGCCATGCGCGCCACGTTGCGGTTGTCCTCGCCGACGCCGTTGGTGCAGCCGAGGTAGACGTCGTCGATCGCGCTCGGGTCCGCGCCGGTGCGCGCGACGATCGCGGCGACGACCTGTGCCGCGAGGTCGTCGGGCCGCACGCCGGAGAGCGCGCCGCGATGACGTCCGACCGGCGTCCGCAGGGCGTCGACGATCCATGAGCTGGTCATTGACGGTGAACATAGCACTGGGGTACTATGCAGACTCTTGATGGATGAGGTCGTCGAACGGGGGCGCGCATGAGCCGCGGTGAGCGCGTCGGCGTGGCCGGCGCCGGCACGATGGGGGCGGGCATCGCCGCGCTGGCCTGCGCGCGCGGGTTCACCACCGTCCTGCGCGACCCCGACGAGACGGCCCTCGGCCGCGCGCGGCAGCGGCACGCCGCGTCGCTGCGGCGAGCGGTCGAGCGCGGCACGCTCAGCGGCGACGACGAGCGCCAGGCGCTCGCGCGGCTGGAGCTCACGGTGGAGCCCGAGCCGCTGGCCGACTGCTCGCTGATCGTCGAGGCGGCGCCGGAGCGCGCCGAGCTCAAGGCGCGGATCCTGGCGGAGCTGGCGGCGGTGGCGCCACGGGCCGTCGTGGCCTCCAACACGTCGTCGATCTCGATCGCGGCGCTCGCGGCCGACGCGGACCCCGAGCGCGTGCTGGGGCTGCACTTCTTCAACCCGCCGGCGGCGATGCCGCTGGTGGAGCTGGTCAGCACGGCCCGGACGACGCGGGTCGCCGCGCAGCGCGCGCGCCGCTTCGCCGAGGCGCTGGGCAAGACGGTCGTCGAGGTCGCCGACGGGCCCGGGTTCCTCGTCAACCGCTGCGCGCGGCCGTTCTACCTCGAGGCGCTGCGCATCGTCGAGGACGGCCAGGCCGATCCCGCCGCCGTCGACCGCGCCTGCTGCGAGGCCGGCGGCTTCGCGATGGGGCCGTTCGAGCTGATGGACGTCGTCGGCGTCGACATCGGGCTCGCAGCGACCGAGTCGATGTGGCGCCAGGCGCACGGCGAGCCGCGCTGGCGCCCGAGCCCGCTGCAGGTGCGGATGGTGGCCGACGGCCGGCTGGGCGCCAAGAGCGAGGCCGGCGGCTTCTACCCGCCCGGCGAGACGTGGCGCGACGCCGCGGGCGGCGGTGAGGCGCTGCTCGATCAGGAGGGCATCGTGCTCCGGATCGTGGCGCAGTTGGTCAACGAGGCGCACTTCGCGGTCGCCGACGGCGTCGCCGCGCCGCGCGACGTCGACCAGGCGCTCGAGCTGGGCCTGCGGCACCCGCGCGGCCCGTTCGCCTGGCAGGCCCTCCACGGCGCCGGCCGCATCGTCGCCGTGCTCGACGCGCTGTGGGACGCCGAGCACGATCCGCGCTACCGCGTCGCGCCCGGCCTGCGCCGCGCGCGGGCGGCGTAGACGGGCCGCGTCGCGTCGCGCCTCCGCCGACCGGCGCAGGCGATAGCGTTCGCCCCGCGCACATGCCTCGTCCCGTCTCCCTCGCCGCGCCCACCCACGACCCGGTCGCTCGGGGCTAGATGCCGGCCGTTCAGCGCAGCGCGCCCCTGCAGCCGCAGGACCTCGCGCTCACGATCGCGGGAACGCACATCCGCGAGCCCGGCGAGCGCGTGTGGTCCGGGGGCTTCGTGCAGTTGTTGAAGGAGTTCGGGTTCTCCACCGAGGCGTCGCGCGCGGCGTTGGCGCGGCTGGTGCAGCGCAACCTGCTGGAGCGGGAGATGGACGGCCGCCGGGCGCTGTACACGCTCACCGAGCACGCGGTCGAGCTGCTCACGCGCGGCGACGATCGCATCTTCAGCTTCGGCCGCCCGGAGACGACCGGCGACGTCTGGACGATCCTCTGGCACGCCATCCCGGAAGGCCGTCGCGCCGAGCGCACGCGCTTCGCCACCGGCCTGCGCTTCCTCGGCTTCGGGTCGGTGCAGGACGCGACCTGGTTCGCGGCCCACGACCGCGAGGCGGCGGTCACGGAGCTGGCGACGAGCCTGAACCTGATCGACCACATCTCGCTCTTCGTCGGGCGCATGTCGGACCAGGTGCCGCCCGGCCTGCTGGTCCGGGAGGCGTGGGACCTCGCGGCCGTCGACGACCGCTACACCAGGTTCGTCGACGACTACGGCCACCTGCGGCGCGCCGGCGAGCGGCGCGCGCTGTCGCCGAAGGACGCGTTCGTCACGCGGACGCTGATGCTGCACCAGTTCCGCGGCTTCCCGTTCGTGGATCCCGAGCTGCCCGCCGCGGTCGGCGGCCGGCCGCAGCTGCGCAAGCGCGTCGTGGCGCTGTTCGACGTGGTCTACGCCGGCCTGGCCGACGCCGCCAACGCGCACTTCCACGAGGTCGCCCAGCCGGCGTTCTCGCGCGCCGCGCCCGCGGCCTGAGCGCTCACGCCGCCACGGCGGTGGCCAGCTTCGCGTCCAGCGCGGCGCCGCCCTCGTCCGCGAGCGCCGCGGCGCGCAGGTCGGCCAGCCGCGCCGCCGCGTCGGCCGTCCCCGCGAGGCGGCCGGCGGCCCCCATGAGCTTGGCGAAGCTCTCGCTGCCGTGCTCGTAGGTCGCGCCGTAGCCCTTGAGCACGCGCTGGCACTCGACGATCTCGCGGGCCAGCTCCGGGTCGGTCGCCGCGGCGGCGAGCGCCTGGCCCAGCCACTCGTCGATCGCCGCCTGCTCGCGCGCGAAGCGGAACGAGCGCGGGCGCAGCGGCCGGACGCGGGCCATGATCGTCAGCAGCGTGTAGCCGGCCACCGAGGTGGTGTTCAAGATCATGCCCTTGTGCGTGGCCTTGGCCACGACCTTGTTCACCGCCTTGGAGCGCTTCATCGCCTGGCCGATCCACGTCGGCATCGTGTCGGTGATCTCGTCGATCTGCGGGTGCAGGAACTCCCGCACCTCGACGAGCTGGCTCGGCTTGGCCTTGGCCTCGTCGCGGATGCGGTCCATGCGCGCGCGGCGGGTCTTCTGCGCGGCGACCTGGATCGTGTCCTGGTAGCACATCCACAACGCGACGTGCCGGGCCGCCTCCTTGGTCAGGCGCGCCTCGCCGTCCGCGTCCGGGTCGACCGCCGCGAGCCGCGCGACGCGGCCGAGGTAGCGCTCCGCGTAGGCGGCGTCCTGGTAGAGCGCGGTGCGCACGAGCCCGTCGAGCACCATCGACCGCGCCGCGGCCGGCAGGTCGCGCACGCGCTCGGCCAGCGGCCGCAGCGCGGGCCCGACGAGCGCGCCGGGATCGGTCGCCGCCTGCTCGTTGCGCCGGGTCTCGCGGTGGGCCTTGCGCCCGTCCACGGCCTTCGACGTCCCGCCGCCGGCGGGCGCTCCGGACGCTCCGCCGGACGAGGTCGTCAGCGGCAGCTCGACGCCCTGGACGTCGGCCGGGGCGGTCGCGGCGTCGTACCCGGCGGCGAACGCCGCCAGCGACGACTCGACGCCCTTGCCGAACGCGCGGATCGGCGCCTCGAACTGCTCGCGCGTGAACGGCAGCGCGCCGGAGCCGGCGACCGCGCCGAACAGCGACGCGCTGATGACGCTGCCGGCCTGCTCGGCCATGTCGGCGAAGTCGGCGGCGACGAGCTTCTTGGAGGCCTTGCGTGCCGAGGCCAGCAGCGACGCGTCGTCGACGCGGCCGTCGCCCAGCGCCATCTTCTCGTCGATCGAGTACACGCGGCTGGTCGACGCGATCAGCGTCGTGCGGTCCGCCGTCGCGAACCCGCGCTGGATCGCGCGGCCGCACTCCATCAGCTCGGAGGCGATCACGACGTCGACCTCGCCCGGCGTGGGGAAGATGCTCATGATCGGCTCGCGGCGCACCGACGCCGCGCCGTCGCCGTCGTCGCGGGCGCGCGGCGGGAAGATCTCGACGTAGTACACGGTCGCGCCCGTGCGCTGGGCGACGCCGGCGACCGAGGTGTTCTGCGCGAAGGAGCCCTCGCGCTCGGCGACGGCGACGATCCAGTCGGCCAGGACCCCGCCGCCCTCGCCGCCCAGGGCGAGGATCGCGAGCGTGATCGGGCGCTGTCCCTCGGACCAGCTCGACATCAGGCGGCGACCTCGAACCGCGCGGCGCGGCGCTCGGCGCTCGCGGACAGGCGCCTCATCCACCAGCGGCGGACCTTCACCAAGGCCTTGTCCTTCGTCGTCGGGTTGTGGATGACGTCGGTCCGGTAGAACGACGGGCACAGCACGGCCGCGTGCGCGTTGGCGCCGCAGACGCCGCAGCCCACGCAGCTGTCGAGCACGGTCGCGACCGGGTCGGTGCGCATCGGGTCCGGGTTGGAGGCGATCGTCAGCGACGGGCAGCCGGAGATCCGGATGCACGCGTGGTCGCCGGTGCACGTCTCGGCGTCGACGCCGAAGCGCTCGCGCACGACGCGCTTGCCGTCCTTCAGCGCCTTGCGCATCTCGGGCTTGACCCGGCGCTGGCGGTTGAGCTGGCACTCGCTCTGCATGACGAGCACCTTCGGCCCCGGCTCCTCGGAGGTGAACGCGTCGACGAACGTGTCGCGGACCCTGCCGACGTCGTAGGTGTGGTCGATCGTCAGCGCGTACTCGACGCCGATGCCGCGGACGGCCTTCTCGATCGGGTGCTGGGTGGACCGCAGCGGCGTGTCGGCATGCGACGACAGGACGTCCTGGCCGCCGGTGGCCGCGCTGTAGTCGTTGTCGACGACGACGAGCACCTGGTCGTTCTTGTTGAACACCGCGTTGCCGACGCCGCTGGTGAGGCCGTTGTGCCAGAAGCCGCCGTCGCCCATGATCGCCACGGTCTTGCGGTCGGCGTCCTTGCTGTTGAGCGCCGAGGCCGCCGCGGAGCCCAGGCCGTAGCCCATCGTCGTCGCCCCGAGGTCGAACGGCGCGTTGATCGCGAACAGGTGGCACCCGATGTCGGCGCTGACGTGGTGCTCGCCGGTCTCGCGCTCGGCGAGCTTGAGGCCGCTGAAGATCGGACGCTCCGGGCAGCCGGTGCACAGCCCGGGCGGGCGGGGCAGGACCTCGGCGGGGTCGACGTGCCGCGCGAACGGGCTGGCCGGATCGTCCCGGTCGAGCAGGAGCGCGGGGCGATGCTCGACGACCTCCGGCAGGTAGCGGCCGAGGAACGCCTCCAGCCCGCGCGTGATCGCGGCGGTCGTGTACTCGCCGGCGACCGGCAGCAGGTCCTTGCCGTGCAGGGCGGTGCCGATGCCGTTGCGGCGCAGGATCGCGTTGATGTTCTGCTCGAGGTAGTCGGGCTGGCCCTCCTCGAGCAGGAGCACCGCGCGCTTGCCCTCGCAGAACGCCACGAGCTCGTCGTCGACGACGGGGTAGGTGACGTTCATGACGTAGAGCGGCACCTTGGTGTTGCCGTAGGCGTCGGAGCAGCCGAGCAGCTCCATCGCGCGGTTCATGGTGTTGTACAGCCCGCCCTGGGCGATGATCCCGACGTCGGCGAGGTCGTCGTTGATGACCTCGTTGAGGCCGCGCTCCTTGATGAACGCGACGGCGGCCGGCCAGCGCTCGGCGACCTTCTCCTGCTCGTGCAGGAAGCTCGCCGGCGGCAGGACGATGCGGCTCACGTCGCGCGACGGGTTCTCGATCGCGTCCTTGACGGTCACCGGCGGGCGCCGGTTGTCCTTGGCGACGAACCCGCCGTGCAGGTGGCAGGAGCGCAGGCGCAGGTCGAGCATGACCGGCGTGCCGCTCGCCTCCGACAGCTCGAAGCCGGTCTCGACCGCGTCGACGATCGCCGCGACGTTGGGCCGCGGGTCGAGCAGCCACATCTGCGACTTCATGGCGAACGCGTGGGAGCGCTCCTGCATGATGCTCGAGCCCTCGCCGTAGTCCTCGCCGAGGATGATCAGCGCGCCGCCCTTGACGCCGCCGCTGGCGAGGTTCGCCAGCGCGTCGGAGGCGACGTTGAGGCCGACGGTCGACTTGAACGTGACCGCGCCGCGCAGCGGGTAGTTGACCGACGCCGCCAGCATCGCCGCGGCCGTCGCCTCCGAGGCGGAGTTCTCGAAGTACACGCCGAGCTCGTCGAGGATCTCGCGCGCGTCGCCGAGGACGTCCATCAGGTGCGAGATCGGCGCGCCCTGGTAGCCGCCGACGTAGGCGACGCCGGACTGCAGCAGCGCCTTGGTGACGGCCAGGATGCCTTCGACGTGCAGGGTCGTGCCGGCACCATGGCGAAGCTGCTGGACTTCGTTGGCGAACGACCGCTCGGCCATGCGTTCACTCCTCGAGAGCTGGACTTCGGCGCCACGATACGACACCGCGGAGTGTCTTTCTACACAAGAGCGTGGTGATGTGTGTACTGATTGGCGCGGTGGGCGGTGTCCGGGTATGCTGCGCGACATTCGGCAGGTCGCCGTGGTGATCTGCAGTCTTGTTCGTCCTACCGGAACCCGAGGGGTGTTGATGTCACATTCGCGTGTCACGGACTTCGCCGCGGCGCTCGCCGACGGCAGCGTGGAGGTCGTCGACCTGACCCAGCCGTTGAGCGAGCGGACGCCGGTGCTCCGGCTGCCCGAGCCGTTCGCCAACACCCCGCACCTGTCGCGCCGGACCCTGAGCCGGTACGACGACGCCGGGCCCGCGTGGGCGTGGGACGTCCTGGAGCTGGGCGAGCACACCGGCACGCACATCGACGCGCCGATCCACTGGATCACCGGGCGCGAGGGCGAGGACGTCTCCGCGATCCCGCCGCGGCGGCTCGTCGGGCCGGCCATGGTCATCGACCGCACGGCCGAGGTCGCCGCGGATCCCGGGTACGTCCTGACGGTCGACGAGCTCGACGCGTTCGAGCGCGACCACGGGCCGATCGCGCCCGGGACATGGCTGATCTTCCGCACCGGCTGGGGCGCGCGGGCGGCCGACGAGGAGGCGTTCCTGAACGCCGGGCCCGAGGGCCCCGCGTCGCCCGGACCCGACGTCGCGGCGGCGAAGTGGCTCGGCGAGCACCCCAACGTCGTCGGGTGGGGCGTGGAGACCGTCGGGATCGACGCGGGCGCGGCCGGCGGCTTCGACCCGCCGTTCCCGGTGCACAACTTCCTGCTCGGCGCCGGGCGCTACGGCCTGACGCAGCTGGCCAACGTCGAGGCGCTCCCGGAGACCGGCGCGATCGTCGTCGTCGCCCCGCTGAAGCTCGTCGGCGGCACGGGCTGCCCGTCCCGGGTCTTCGCGTTCGTCCCGCGGGAGGCCGTCGCCTGACGGCCTCCGCCGCTCTCCGGGCCGGGCCGAGGGAACGGTCTACACGGCAGCAGGGTGCGATGTAGAGTCGCGTTCATGGATGTGTCGAAGCCCGCGCCCTATGACGAGTTCTACGGTCTGGAGGTCACGCGCTGCGACGCGCTCGGCGTCGCCGGGTCGGTCGTGGTCCAGCCGCACCACCTCCAGCCGATGGGCCTCGTCCACGGCGGCGTCTACGCCAGCATCGGCGAGGCGCTCGCATCGCTGGGCACGAACTGGCACGTGGCGCCGGACGGGCTGCTCGCGCTCGGGATGACCAACGCGACGAGCTTCATGCGGCCGATCGCCGACGGGGCGATCCACGGGACGGCGGAGCCGCGGCACCAGGGGCGCTCCACCTGGGTCTGGGACGTCGACATGCGCGACGACGCGGGTGCCCTGTGCGCGGTGAGCCGCGTCACGCTCGCCGTCCGCCCGGCGGCGCGCGCGGGACTTCGGTGAGCAATCAGGTGCGCTCGCGGGTCTGGGGGAGGTCCGCGCGGCCCGCGCCGGCCGCACGGCGCCGAGCCCGTCGCGTCGTCGCCGCGAACAGTTGACGGGGCAGCACGGTGCTACGTAGCATGACGGCGTGGCCGATCGGTACACCGCGCATGTCGACACGTTCGCCTGGGACGGCCTTCCGCCCGCGGAGACCTCGCCGGAGCTGCTCTTCGACCTGCCGGGGCTGCGGTACCCCGATCGCCTCAACGCGGCCGCGGCGCTGCTCGACGAGGCGCTGGACCGCTTCGGCGATCGTCCCTGCGTCCACACCGAGGACGGGGTCTGGACCTACGCCGAGCTGGCCGCGCGGTCGAACCGGATCGCGCGGGTGCTCGTCGAGGACATGGGGTTGGTCGCCGGCAACCGCGTGCTGTTGCGCGGGGCCAACTCGCCGGAGCTGATCGCCTGCTGGTTCGCCGTCCTGAAGGCCGGCGGGGTGGCCGTGACGACGATGCCGCTGCTGCGCGAGGGCGAGCTCGCCGAGCTCGTCGAGCGCGCGCGGGTCAGCCACGCGCTCACCGACGCGCGGATCGCCGGGGAGCTGATCGCGGCGCGGGGCCGGAAGCCGGTGCTCCGCGAGCTGCTCACGTTCGGCCCCGGCGGCGAGCTCGACGGCCGCGCGGCGGGCAAGGCGGCCGACTTCGCGGCCGTGGAGACGGCGGCCGACGACCCCGCGCTGATCGCGTTCACGTCGGGGACGACCGGCGCGCCCAAGGGCTGCATCCACTTCCACCGCGACGTGCTGGCCGTGTGCGACACCTACGCGCGCCACATCGTGGCCCCGGTGCCCGACGACGTCTTCACCGGGACCCCGCCGATCGCCTTCACCTTCGGGCTCGGCGGGCTCGTCCTCTTCCCGCTGCGCTTCGGCGCCTCGACCGTCCCGGTCGAGCAGCCGAGCGCCGACGCGCTGCTGGACGCGATCCGGACCCGGGGCATCACCACCATCTTCACCGCGCCGACCGCGTACCGCGCCATGCTGCGCCATGAGGGCCTCGCCGCGGTCACGTCGCTGCGCACGTGCGTGGCGGCGGGCGAGCCGCTGCCGGTGGCCACGTCGGACGCGTGGTTCGAGCGGACCGGCATCCGCATCCTCGACGGCATCGGCTCGACCGAGATGCTGCACATCTTCATCTCGGCGCCGCCCGGCGAGGTCCGCCCGGGGGCGACGGGGCGCCCGGTGCCCGGCTACCGGGCGATCGTCGTCGACGAGGACATGCGCGAGCTGGGTCCCGGCGTCGTCGGCCGGCTCGCGGTGCGCGGTCCGACCGGCTGCCGCTACCTCGACGACGCGCGGCAGGCCGACTACGTCGTGGACGGCTGGAACCTCACCGGCGACGCGTTCCGCGTCGACGAGGACGGCTACTTCTGGTTCCAGGCGCGCGCCGACGACATGATCATCTCGGCGGGCTACAACATCTCCGGGCTCGAGGTCGAAGCGACGCTGCTGGAGCACGAGGCGGTCGCCGAGTGCGCGGTGGTCGCCGCGCCGGACGAGGAGCGCGGCCACGTCGTCAAGGCCTACGTGGTGGTGGCCCCCGGCCACGTCGCGGGGGAGGAGCTGGCGGCCGCGCTGAAGGACCACGTCAAGGCGCGGATCGCGCCGTACAAGTACCCCCGCGCGGTGGCGTTCATCGATGAGCTGCCCAAGACGCAGACCGGGAAGGTGCAGCGGTTCCGTCTGCGCGAGCTTCAACCGCCGGTCGCGGGCGGCGAGACGTCCACCTGACGTCGGGGCGTCGGGCCTCCGACCTCAGCCCTTCTGGGCCTGTTCGAGGTCCTTCTCGAACTGCTCGGCGTCGGCGTCGAGCCGCTTCTCGACGCGCTTGGTCGCGTGGTCCAGCGCGCGGTCCAGCGCCTCGGTGAGCTCGTCGCGCCCGATGACGACCAGCCCGGCCTCGCCGGCGTCCAGGGCCTCGCCCAGCTCCTTGAGGTCGCCGCGCGACAGCCCGCGCCAGAGGTGGCCGACCAGGCCGCCGGCCGCCGCGCCGACGACGGCGCTGCCGATCAGCGACGGCGGGAACAGGATGCCGAGCAGCGCGCCGACGCCCGCGCCGGTCCAGGCGCCGTGCTGGGTCGGCTTCTCGTGCTTGTGGACGTGGACCTTGCCGTCGGCGTCCTTGGTCACGATCGCCGCGTCGTAGGTGCCGACGACGCCGTCGGCGTGCAGCCGGCGCAGGGCGTCGTAGTCGGCGCGCGCGTCCGCCTCGGTCTCGTAGGCGGCGAGGTACAGGAACATCGGGTGGTCGGCCATCTGGCGTCCTTTCGTCTCGTTGGGGCGGAGCGGCGCGTGGCCCCAACACGCGGCGTACGCGTTCGGTGGTGGGGCGGCGCGCGGTTCCGCACGACCTCACGACGGGCGGAGCATCGCGTGGCCCCAGGCGAGCGCGCCTCACCCCCACGGGGTGAGCAGGGCAGCCGGCGTGGACCTCATCCGGGATTCGGCGGGCCGGTGAGCATGCCCACGGGCGGGTCGTGACATGAGCACGGCACACGCAACCGAAGCGGCGTTCGTGAAGGAGCTCGGCAAGCTCGCGACCGCCGACATCGCGTGGGCTACGGGCGCGGACGAGACGTCGGCTCGGGCGTGGGTGCGTGGCTGTCCGCGCGGCGGGGAGGGCGCCATCTACCAGTCGGTCGTCCAGGGCCTGATCATCCGGCCGGCCGTGTCGGTGGACATGTGGGCGCGCCGCGGCGCGCGCACGGCCCTAGTCGCTCGTTCGCTCGGGCGTCGTGAAGAGGCGGGCGGAGCCGCGGAGGTGGCTGGTCATCTCGCTGGCGGCGCGCTCGGGGTCGCGGTCGCCGATCGCCTCGACGATCGCGCGGTGGGCGCGGAGGGACTCCGGCGGCCGGCCCGGGATCGAGAGCGACGCGGCGGAGGTGCGGTCGACGGCGTCGGCGATGCTCTCGTAGAGCTGCGCGAGCATCGGGTTGTGCGCCGCGGCGACGATCGCGCGGTGCAGCGCGGCGTCGGCCTGGGCGCCCTCGTCCTCGTGGTCGATCGCCGACCGCATGGCGTCGAGCGCGGCGCGCATCCGCGCGAGGTCGGCGTCGGTCGCGCGCCGCGCCGCCAGGCGCGCCGCGTGGACCTCGATGGCCTCGCGCGTCTCCCAGACCATCGCGTGGTCGACCTCCGACGACAGCATCGCCAGGGCCAGCGAGGTCGCGACCTCCTCGCCGGTGTGCACGAGGAACGCGCCGTCTCCGTGGCGCACGTCGATCATGCCGATCGACCGCAGCGTGGTGAGCGCCTGGCGGACCGACGTCCGGCTCACGCCGAGGCTGTTGGCGAGCTCGCGCTCGCTGGGAAGGCGGTCGCCGGGGGCGAGCTGCCGCGCGGCGATGAGATCGCGCAGCCGGTTGGCGATCTCCTCGTAGAGCGGCGCGCGGCGGATGGGGGACAGGTCGGAGATGCGGCACAACCTAGCGCGGACGCGCGTCGCGGATCGAGGACTTGCGGTCCAGTGGTCTAGCCAGTACGTTGCCCGGCGTGTTGGCCAGCACCTTCGAGCTCTTCCGCGTCGGCATCGGTCCCTCGAGCAGCCATACCGTGGGGCCGATGCGCGCCGCGCGGCGGGTCTCCGAGGCCCTGCGCGACGCCCCCGTCCGGGAGCTGCGGGTCGTCCTGCACGGCTCGCTCGCGCTCACGGGCCGGGGTCACGGCACCGACCGCGCCCTCGTCGCCGGCCTCCTCGGCGAGGATCCGGAGACCGTCGACCCCGCGGCCGTGCTCGCGCTGGAGCGCGTCCCGGCGACCGTGCGGCTGCACGGTCGCGAGGTGGCCTACTGGTTGGACCTCCAGACCCGCGGTGGGCCGGTCGGCCATCCCAACGCCATGCGGTTCGTCGCCGTCGGCGACGACGGCGCGGTGCTGGCGGACCGCACCTTCCGATCGATCGGCGGCGGCTTCGTCACCGAGGACGGCGTCCCCGACGAGCGCGCGCCGGTCGACCTGCCCCACGCCTACGCGAGCGCCGCCGAGCTGCTCGCGTGCGCCGACGCGCTCGGGTCGGTGTCGGCCGTGACCGCCGCCAACGAGGCGGCCCGCCGCCCGGCGGAGGAGCTGGAGCCGGCGCTGCGCGCGATCGCGCGGGCGATGGACGAGGCGATCGAGCGCGGGCTGCGCGCGGAGGGCGTCCTCCCGGGGCCGCTGGGCGTGCGCCGGCGCGCCGCTCGGCTGCTCGCCGACCTCGCCGCGCCCGGCCAGGACGGGCCGCTGGAGGCGCTGGAGTGGGTCGGGCTGTGGGCGATGGCGGTCAACGAGGAGAACGCCGCCGGCGGCCGGATCGTCACCGCCCCGACCAACGGCGCGGCCGGGATCCTGCCCGCGGTCCTGCGCTACGCCCAGACCTTCGAGGGCGCCGGAGACGACGACGCCGCGCGGATGCTCCTGGCCGCGTCCGCCGTCGGGGCGCTGATCAAGGACAAGGCCTCGATCTCCGGCGCCGAGGTCGGCTGCCAGGGCGAGGTCGGCTCCGCGGCCGCGATGGCGGCGGCCGCGTTGGCGGAGGCCCTCGGCGGGACGCCGGCCCAGGTGCTCAACGCCGCGGAGATCGCCCTGGAGCACCACCTGGGGATGACCTGCGACCCGATCGCGGGCCTCGTGCAGGTGCCGTGCATCGAGCGCAACGCGATCGGCGCCGGGAAGGCCATCGCCGCCGCCAAGCTCGCGCTGCGCGGCGACGGCCGCCACGTCGTCTCGCTCGACAGCGCGATCGAGGCGATGCGCCGCACGGGCCTGGACATGAACGACAAGTACAAGGAGACGTCGCGTGGAGGCCTTGCCGTCAGCGTGCCCGCCTGCTGAGCTCGAGGTCGACGCGCCGCGGACCCCGCGTCGCCCCGCGGCCATGACCAGCGCCGAGATCCTCGACGCGATCCGGCGCTGGAACGAGCTGTACGGCGAGCCGCCGACGATGGCCGACTGGGACCCGTATCGCGCGCGCCAGGTCGGGCAGGCCTGGCGCGTCGCGCGCTATGACCAGGGCGGCTGGCCGAGCGCGCGCACGGTGCGCAACCACTTCGGCCGCATGTCGGAGGCCGTCGCCGCCGCCGGCCTGGTGCCGCGCCGCCAGGGCCAGCATCGCCCGCAGCCGGAGGCCGCGCTCGACCAGGGCACGCTGCTGCACCTCGCGCACCTGCGGGCGCAGCGCGAAGGCCAGTGCACGCCGATGGTCCTGGCGGCCGCGGTGCGCGAGGTGTCCCGAGCGCACGCGGCGAGCAGCAACGGCGACCTGAAGGTCGCGCTCATCGACCTCGCCGCCGCGGCCCTCTCGTGGGCGCGGGCGACCGAGGAGGAGGCCGACGGCGAGGCGCTGGCCGGCTAGCCGCGTGACCGCGCCGGGCGGCCGCGACGGCGGCGGCGCGGGCGCGGGCGAGCCGTGCGGCGACGCCGTGGCGCTGGATGCGCGCGGCGGCGCGCAGCGGCCGGTCGCCGAGCAGGATGCGCAACGCCATGCGCAGGGTGCCGGCGTCGACCTTCTCGGGGTCGCCCGCGTCGAACGGCGGCTGCGGGTCGTACTCGATGACGAGCTGCAGCGTCTCGGCCAGCGGCCGGCCGAAGACGCGCTCGGTGAGCGTCAGCGCCAGGTCGATCCCGGCGGACACGCCGGCGCCGCTGATGTGCCGGCCGTCCCAGACGACGCGGTCGGGCGAGACCGTCACGCCCATCGCGCGCAGCGGGTCGCGGAACCCCCAGTGGGTCGTGACGGTCTTGTCGCCGAGCAGCCCGGCGGCGGCGTAGAGGCCCGCGCCCGTGCAGACCGAGGCGGTCCACCGGCAGCCCGGGGCGGCGTCGGCGATCCAGCTCACCAGGCACCGATCCTCCAGCACCGGCAGCGGGTGCTCGCTGCCCGGCACCACGATGAGCTCCGGCCGGCCGATGGTGGCCGGGGTGTCGGTCGGGAGGACGGTCAGGCCGCGGTCGCAGCGCACGGGGTCCATCGTGGTGGCGACGAAGCGCACCTCGGCCCCGGGCCATCGGCTGATGACCTCGTAGGGCCCCGTGAGGTCGAGCGCCGTGAAGCCCGGGTAGATGACGAAGGCGACGTTCATGGCCTAGGCCTTGGCTCCGGCGGGCACGCGGTCGCCGCGTCCGGCACGGTGGTGGGCGTGGTCGCACGCGTACTCGTCGACCCGCAGGAGCATCGCGACGAGCATCGCCGGCAGCATGACGGCGTGCTCGAGCACCATGGCCGTCCCGAAGCCGATCGCGCCGGCGCCCATGAGCGCCATCGCCGCCAACGCGGGGAGGACCATGGACGCGGCCATCTCGTTGCAGGGACGCCAGGCGTGGCCGTGGCGGCGCATCCAGGCGACCATCGGGACGGTCATGGTGATGGCCATCTGCAGCAGCATCGCCGCCGGCGCCGAGTCCTCGATCGCGCCGCTGCTGGTGCCCAGCAGGCGCAGGACGCCTTCGAGCGGGACGCCGAGCACGAGCATGCCGGCGAACATGACGACGACCATCTCGAGGTAGTGCCGGACGAAGCGCCGGGCCGAGCGGTGGCCGGTGGGGTGGGACGGGGTGGGGGTCATGGCGTTGAGCACCGCCTTGGTGTTGGACGTGGTCTTGGTCGGGGACATCGGGCCGAGGACCCTGAACGGTGGCCCTCAGGGAATGGCGATCGAGGAGACCTCGGCCGCCGCCGTGCGCTGGGCGACGAAGTAGGGCAGCTGCCCGAGCGCGTCCTGGGCGCTGGGCGCGTCGACGAGCCACCAGATCTCGTGGCCGCCGAGCCGGCAGGTGCCGAGCGTCTCTCGGTGACGGAGCGGGCTGTCGTGGCCTCGCCAGGCCGCGAAGGCGACGCCGCACTCGTCCGCGGCGTGCCGGTGGTACAGGAGGAAGCGCGCCATCTCAGGCCTCGAACCGCCGCAGGCGCAGGGCGTTGGCGACGACGCTGACGCTGGAGAACGCCATCGCGGCCGAGGCGACGACCGGGTTGAGCAGCCCGGCGGCCGCCAGCGGCAGCGCGGCCAAGTTGTAGCCGAACGCCCAGGCGAGGTTCTGCTTGATCGTGCGCAGCGTCGCGCGGCTGAGGCGGATGGCCTGGCCGGCGCCGCGCAGGTCACCGGAGACGAGCGTCAGGTCGGAGGCCTCGATCGCGACGTCGGTGCCGGTGCCGATGGCCAGGCCGAGGTCGGCCTGGGCCAGCGCGGGCGCGTCGTTGACGCCGTCGCCGACCATGGCCACCACCTTGCCTTGGTCCTGCAGGCCCTTGACCACGGCGGCCTTGTCGGCGGGCAGGACCTCGGCGATGACCTCGTCGATGCCGACCTCGGCCGCCACGGCGCGCGCGGTCGTCGCGTTGTCGCCGGTCAGCAGGACGGTGCGCAGGCCGAGCGCCTGGAGCTGGGCGATCGCCTCGGCCGACGTCGGCTTGACCGCGTCGGTCACCGAGATCACGGCCAGCGCCCGGCCGTCGGCCGCGAGGAGCACGGCGGTGCGGCCGCGCGCCTCCGCGGCCCGGCGCGCCGCGTCCAGCGCGGCGGGCAGAGCGATCCCCGCCGCGGCCGGCAGCGACGGGCGTCCGACGAGCACGTGGCGGTCGGAGACCGTGCCCTCGACGCCGAGGCCGTCGTGGCTGACGAAGTCGGCGACCGGGGCGAGCGGGCCGCGGGCGGCGGCCGCTCGGGCGATGGCGCGCGCGATCGGATGCTCGGAGCCGTGCTCCAGCGCGCCGGCGAGCGCGAGGGCCTCGTCCTCGTCGATGCCGTCGGCCGTCGCGATCTCGTCGAGGCTCATCTCGCCGGTGGTCACCGTGCCGGTCTTGTCCAAGATGATGGTGTCGACCCGGCGGGTGGACTCCAGCGCCTCCGCGCCCTTGATGAGCAGGCCGAGCTGGGCGCCGCGGCCGGTGCCGACCATCAACGCCGTCGGGGTCGCCAGGCCGAGCGCGCACGGGCAGGCGATGATCAGCACGGCGACCGCGCTGGTGAACGCGAACGTCGCGGCCTGCCCGCTGCCCAGCCAGAAGCACAGCGTGGCGATCGCCAGCGCGATGACGACGGGCACGAAGACGCCCGAGATGCGGTCGGCCAGCCGCTGGGCCGGCGCCTTCCCGGTCTGCGCCTCGGCGACCAGGCGGGCGATCTGGGCCAGCGCGGTGTCGCCGCCGACCCGGGTGGCGCGGACGACGAGGCGGCCGCCCGCGTTGATCGTCGCACCGGCGACGTGATCGCCCGGGCCGACCTCGACCGGGACGGACTCGCCGGTCAGCATGCTCAGGTCGACCGCGGAGCGGCCCTCCTCGACGGTGCCGTCGGTGGCGACCTTCTCGCCCGGTCGCACGACGAAGCGGTCGCCGGCCCGCAGCGCGTCGATCGAGACGCGGCGCTCGGCGCCGTCGGGGTCGAGGATCGCGACGTCCTTGGCGCCGAGCTCGAGCAGGGCCTTGAGCGCGGCGCCGGCGCGGCGCTTGGCCCGCGCCTCGAAGGAACGGCCGGCGAGGATGAACGTCGTGACGATCGCGGCGGTCTCGAGGTAGATCTCGTCGGCGCCGCCACCGGACGACGGGATCAGGTCGAGCCGCATGCGCATGGTGCTCATCCCGGCGTCGCCGAGGAACAAGGCGTACAACGACCACAGCCAGGCGGCGAGCGTGCCGAGGCTGACGAGCGTGTCCATCGTGGCGGTGGCGTGCCGGAGGTTGGTCCAGGCGGCGCGGTGAAACGGCCACGCGCCCCAGAGCACCACGGGGGTGCTCATGGTCAGCGACAGCCACTGCCAGTTGTCGAACTGCAACGGGGAGATCATCGACAGCGCGAGCACCGGCAGCGCGAGCGCCGCGCAGACGACGAGGCGGGCCCGCGGCGCGCGCGCCGGGTCGTCCTGCTCGCCGGCGTCGGAGGCCTCGGCGTCCCGCGCGGGCAGCGTGGCCCGGTAGCCGGCCGCCTCGACCGCGCCGATCAGGGCGTCGGGCGTCACGGCCGCCGGGTCGTACTCGACGGCCGCCGTCTCGGTGGCGTAGTTGACCATGGCGGTGACGCCGTCGAGCTTGTTGAGCCGGCGTTCGACGCGATTGGCGCACGACGCGCAGGTCATCCCGGCGATCGGCAGCTCGAGGCGCGTGGTGGAGGCGATGGCGGTCATGGCTCAGGCGGCGATCTGGGTGAAGGCGGCGGTGTGCACGCGGCCGGCGGTCCGGAACTGCAGGAAGAGCCGATAGGGGCCGCGGGCGCGCAGCTCGGCGTCGAAGGTGATGAGCCCGCCGCGGCGGTCCTCGCTGTTGGGGTGGACGTGCGAGTAGGCGAGGTCCGGGGCGTGGAGCGCGACGAGGTGGCCGTAGGCGCCGAGGTAGGGCTGCAGGTCGCGGACCGGCCGGCCGTCGCGGGTGATGCGGAAGGTCAGCTGGGCCTCGGCGCCGGCCTCGAGGGCCGCGGGGCGCTGCAGCTCGACGTCGTAGCCGTCGGCCCTCGCGCGCAGCCCGGCGCGCGGCAGCCGCCGGTCGGCGCCCGGGCCGGGCGCGACGAGCGTCGTGGCCAGCACGTACTTGCGCCCGCCGACGACGAAGTCGGCGATCGCGCGGTAGCGGCCGGGGCGCGCGACCGCGAGGTCGATCGCGAACGTCCCGTCGGGGCCCAGCCGCGGGTGCAGGTGCTGGTAACCGGTCAGGTCCGTGCGGACGACGATGAGGTGCAGGAGCTTGCCCTGCTCGGGGTCGAACTTCCGGACCGGCCGGCCGTCGCAGCCCATGATCCGGAAGCGCCACGTCGTCGTCGCGCCCGTGGCCAGACGGCTCGACGTGGGCGCCAGCCGCAGGCCCGCCAGCTCGGAGCGGCGGCCGTCGGCGCCCGGGATCGCGGGGATCATCGACGTCTCGCCGTGGCCGTCGCCCGCCATCGCGTCGGCCCGCGGGGCGGCGCGGTCGGCGGCGACCGCGAGGCAGTCCTGGAACGGCGGGAGGGGAGAGGTGGCGGCGCCGAGGGCGGCGGCGCCGCCACCGATCGCGCACAGGCCGGCGGCGAAGGCGGCGAGGCGGCTGACGGAGGAGGAGAGCATGGGGGCAGCCTCCTCGCCGGCCGCCGCGCCGCCATCAGGATCCCACCCGGAGATCGCACCCTGATCCGGTCGGGATCCCGAGTGAGGTGACATGCCGACGCGGCTAGCGTACGGTCGGCCCGTGGCCGCCCCACCCGCCTCATCCCTCGTCGGACGCGAGGTCGAGATCGACGTGCTCGAAGCCGCCCTGGCCGGCCTGGAGGAGCGCCGGCCGCGGGCCGTCGAGATCGCCGGGCCCGCCGGGATCGGCAAGAGCCGCCTGCTCGCCGAGCTGGCCGCGCGCGCGGAGGCGCGCGGCCACGTCGTGCTCGCCGGCGCGGGCGCCGAGCTGGAGCAGGACCTGCCGTTCTGGGTGTTCGTCGACGCGCTGGACGACTACGTCGAGGGCCTCGACCCGCGCAAGCTCGACCGGCTCGACGCGCGTGTCCGATCCGAGCTGGCCCAGGTGCTGCCGGCCCTGGACGGCGACGCGGTGGCCGGCGGCGCGGCGATCCACGAGCGCTACCGGATCCACCGGGCGATGCGGGAGCTTCTCGAGCGGCTCGCCGCGACCAAGCCGCTGGTGCTGATCCTCGACGACTTCCACTGGGCCGACGCGGCGTCGACCGACCTGCTCGTCGCCCTGCTGCACCGGCCTCCGGCCGCGGGCGTGCTGCTCGCCGTCGCCGCTCGTCCGCGCCAGCTCGCGCCGCGCCTGGCCGGCGCGCTGGATCGCGCCCGGCGCTCCGGCGCGCTGACGGCCCTGGAGCTGACCGCGCTCACCGCCGACCAGGCGCGCGCGCTGGTCGGGGACCGGGCCGACCGCATCTACGCCGACAGCGGCGGCAACCCGTTCTACCTCGAGCAGCTGGCGCGCGTCCCGGGGGCGGTCGCCGACGGCGAGCACCTGCGGCTGAGCGGCGTGCAGGTGCCGGCGGCGGTCGTCGCGGCCCTGGCCGACGAGCTGACGCTGCTCGACCCCGCGGCCCGGCTCGTGCTCAACGGCGCCGCGGTCGCGGGCGACCCGTTCGAGCTCGACCTCGCCGCGGTCGCCGCCGACCTGCCAGAGCCCGCCGTCCTCGAGGCCCTCGACGAGCTCGCCCGCCTGGAGTTCGTGCGCGCCACCGACCTCCCGCGGCGCTTCCGGTTCCGCCACCCGATCGTGCGCCGCGCCCTCTACGAGGCGACGCCCGAGGGCTGGCGGATCGGCGCCCACGCCCGGGTCGCGGACGCGCTCGGCGGCCGCGGCGCGCCGGCGGCGGCGCGCGCCCACCACGTCGAGCGAGCGGGCCGTCACGGCGATCCCGCCGCGGTCGCCGTGCTGCGCGAGGCGGGCGAGGAGACGCGCCACCGCGCGCCGGACGCCGCGGCCCGCTGGCTGGCGGCCGCGCTGCGGCTGCTGCCGGCCACGGCCCCGGCCTCGGAGCGTGTCCAGCTGCTGCTGCCCATGGCACAGGCGCAGGCCGCCACCGGCCGCTTCGACCTGAGCCACGCGACGCTGCTGGAGACGCTCGACCTCCTGCCGCGCGACGAGGTCGCCCAGTGGGTCGAGGTGTCGACCTGGTGCGCGCGGGTCGAGCACCTCCTCGGCCACCACGAGACGGCGCAGCGGCGGCTGCTCGCGACGCTGGACGCCGTTCCGGACGAGGACTCCGACGAGGGGTTGGCGGTGCTGGTCGAGCTGGCGCTCGACGGGCTGAACCGCATGGACTACAAGTCGATGCGTGGGTGGTCGGAGCGCGCGATGGCGGTCGCCGACCGTCGTGGCGACCCGCTGCTCCAGGCCGCCGGGGCCGCGGCCGCGGCGCGCGGCCTGGCGTTCTCGGGCGCCGCCGCCGAGGCCGGCCCCGTGTGCGACCGTGCCGCCGCGCTCGTCGACGCGCTCTCCGACACGGAGCTGGCCCGGCGGCTGGACGCGATCGTCCACCTGGCCGGCGGGGAGCTCTACCTCCACCGCTTCGCCGACGCGTCGCGGCACGCCGAGCGCGCGCTGGCCATCGGCCGGGAGACCGGACAGCATCAGCTGTTCCCGGTCGCGTTCGCGATCCTGGCCATGACGAGCCTGTTCCTCGGCCCGCTCGGCGAGGCGCTGGATCCGCTGGAGGGCAACGTCGAGGCGGCGCGCCTGTCGCGCAACGCCCAGACCATCTCCTGGAGCCTGTACGGGCTCGGGAAGGTCGCGATCGCCGCCGGCGACGTGCAGCGAGGCCTGGCGGCGGCCCAGGAGGCGGTCGACGTGGCCGACGACGGCAAGCCCAGCCATCACGTCGCCTATGCCGCGTTGACGCTGGTCGAGGCGCACCTGCTGACCGGCAAGCCCGAGCGCGGCGTCCCGCTGCTGGAGCGGGCCGCGGGCGGGCCCGACCTGCCGCTGATCGCCGACAGCTGGCGCGCCTACCACCTCGAGCTGGTCACCCGCGTCCGGCTGGCGCTCGGCGACCGGGCCGCCGCACGGCGCGCCGTCGAGCTGGCCGACGAGAGCGCCGCGGCGGTCGGGCTGCCGCTGGCGCGGTCGTGGGCGGATCGCGCCGCCGCCGCCCTGGCCCTCGAGGAGGGCGCGGCCGCGCCCGCCGCCCAGCTCGCGCTCGGGTCGGCCGCCGTCGCCGACGCGGCGGGCGGCCGGATGGAGGCCGCGCGCTCCCGCGCGCTGGCCGGCCGCGCTCTCGCCCAGGCCGGGGACCGCGACGGCGCCGTGGAGGCGCTGCGGCGGGCCGCCGCCACGTTCGCCGAGGTCGGCGCCGAGCGCGACCGCGACGCCGCCGAGCGGGAGCTGCGCGCGCTGGGTCAGCGGGTGCGCCGGCGTCCGCCGCCGGCGGCCGCGGCGGCGGACGGGGTCGCGGGCCTGACCGCGCGGGAGGCCGAGATCGCCCGGCTGATCGTCGACCGCCGGACCAACCGCCAGATCGCCGAGGAGCTGTTCCTCAGCCCGAAGACGGTCGAGACGCACATCCGCAACATCTTCGCCAAGCTCGGGGCCGACTCGCGGGTCGAGGTGGCGCGCATCGTCGAGCGCGCCGACCGCCTCGCCGCCTCGTCCGCGTAGCGGTTCGCCGGGCGCCGCCGGGCTCAGGCGCCCCAGCGGCGGGCGACGGCGGCGAACGCGTCGGCGGCCGCCTCGATCCGCGCGGCGTCGGCCCACTCGTCGGTCTGGTGGGCCTGGGCCGCTTCGCCGGGACCCCAGATCACGGTCGGCGGCCCGCCGTAGGCGGGCGTGAGCGCGGCGGCGTCGGTGAAGTAGGACAGGCCGCGCGGCGTGGGGCGGACGCCGACGACCTCCTCGGCGACGGTGCGGCACAACGCCGCGAACGGGTCGGCGGCGTCGGTCACCACCGGCGCGAGGTCGACCCACGGCGTCAGCGTGATCTCCGGCCCGGCGGCCGCCGCGAGGACCTCGAGCACCGCGGCCGTGCTCATGCCCGGCACGGTGCGGACGTCGATGCCGGCCCGCGCGCGATCGGGGACGGCGTTGACGACGGTGCCGCCGGAGATCGTGCCGATGCTCAGCGTCGGCCCGCCGAGGAGGGGATGCTCGGTCGCGTCGAGCGCGACGTCGGCGATCGCGGCGACCGCCGACGCCAGCGGGACGATCGCGTTGCGCCCGAGGTGGGGCGCCGACCCGTGCGCCGCGACGCCCTCGGCGGTCGCGTTCACCCAGAGCACGCCCTTGTGGCCGAGATGGGGAACGCCGCCCGTCGGCTCGGCGACCAGCACCGCGCCGGCCCGGCCCAGCGCGCCGGCGGCGACCAGGTGGCGCGCGCCCTCGCAGCCCGTCTCCTCGCCGGCGCAGAGGACCAGCTCCAGGGCCGGGCCGGGCGCCTCGGCCGCGACGCGCTCGGCCGCGACCACGATCGCCGCCACGCCGCCCTTCATGTCGCTGGCGCCGCGACCGTGCAGCCGGCCGTCCCGAAGCTCGCCGAAGGGCGGGACCGTCCACGGCGCCCCGCCCAGGGGCACCGTGTCGAGATGGCCGGTCAGGCACAGCGGCGGTCGTCGGCCGTCGCCGGCGAGCCGCGCGACCAGGCTGGTGCGTCCCGGCGCGTGCTCGTGGCGCTCGACCTCCAGCCCCGCGCGCTCGAGGCGCCGCGCGAGCAGCTCGGCGGCCGCGGCCTCCCGGCCGGGCGGGTTGATCGTGTCGAGGCGGACGAGCTCCAGGGCGAGATCGACGGCGGGGCCGGGCATGGGCGCGCAGTATGCCGGACGGCGACCGAAAAGATCATTCATCTTTCTCCTTGATCTTTTGTCTTTGCCTCCCTAGAGTCGCGCCGCCAGGGCAGCCCCACGCGCTCGGAGCGTGGTCGCGCTGCCGTCGACAAGGAGGAGAAGAAGTGACCGTCAAACGCGCGGCTCTCGCCGGAGCCCTGCTCATCGTCGTCTGCGTCGGGGTCGTCGTCGCCCTGTCCGGAGGCAGCGACTCCCAGAACGCCGCCCCGGCCCGGTCGGCGGACGGGCGGTCCGGGGGCGCGCTGCGCATGGGGACCACGAACGGCCTCCCGAACCTCAACCCGTTCGTCACGGTGTCCATCAACGGCCTGGCGCTGTTGCGCCAGATGTACCCCTACTTGGTCCAGTACGACCTCAAGCAGAAGATCGCGCCGGACTTCGCCGGCTCTTGGAAGGCGTCCCAGGGCGGCAAGACGTGGACCTTCCGCACCACGCCGAAGGCGCGGTGGAGCGACGGCCGGCCCCTGACCGCGCGCGACGCGGCCTGGACGATCGATCTGATCAAGAAGTACGCCAAGACGGCGGCCGCCAACCTCGCCGGCTCCCTGTCGCACGTCCAGCGGGTCCGCGCGACCGACGAGCGGACGCTCGTGGTCACCTATGACCGCCCGCGGCCCGACAGCACGGTCCTCGGCGGCCTCACGCGCGTCCCGATCCTGCCCCGGCACATCTGGAGCGCCTACGCCGGCGACGACGGCAAGGCCCTGCAGACCGTGCCGGCCAAGGTGATGGCCGTCGGCGGCGGGCCGTTCACGCTGACGGAGTTCAAGGAGGCGCAGGTCGCGCTCCTGAAGCGCAACGACAACTACTACGGCCCCAAGCCCGCGATCGACGGCTTCGGCCTGCAGATCTTCTCGGCGCCGGAGGTCGAGCTGAACGCGCTGCGCAGCGGCGAGATCGACTGGATCCAGAGCGTGCCGCCGCAGGCCATGTCCACGCTGAGCTCCAACAAGAGCCTCGCCGTCGGCCAGGCCCGCAGCTACAACCAGTGCGTGGTGTCGTTCAACGGCAACGCCGCCCACACCGAGCTGCGCCAGCCGCGGGTGCGCGAGGCGATCGCCAACGGCATCGACGTGCAGGACCTGATCAAGGTGGTCATGAACGGCGCGGCGATCCCCGCCCCGTCGATCGTCCCGGCCGCCTCGCCCGAGTGGCGCGACCCGGCGGTCCAGGCGACGCCGTTCGACGTGGCGGCGGGCAACCGCATCCTCGACGCGCTCGGCTACAAGAAGGGCGGCGGCGGGATCCGCACCGCCAACGGGCACCCGATGTCCTACCGGATCGTCTACAGCGCGATCAACCCGCTGCAGCAGGCGGCGGTCAAGTTGATGGCGACGAGCGTCCGCCGACTCGGGATCCAGCTGATCCCGGCGCCGGCGACGGGCGTCGGCTTCTCCGCCGCGCTGAAGGAGGACGACGGCAAGGGCTTCGACTCGGTCATGGACTGCTGGACCAGCGGCGTCGACCCCGAGTTCATCATGTCCTTCAGCCGGTGCGACGCCATCAAGACGTTCACCGAGACCAACTACTGCAACAAGGAGTTCGACGAGCTCTTCGACGCGCAGAGCGAGGAGGTCGATCCCGCCCGGCGCCGGGACGACATCTTCAAGATGCAGGAGATCCTGGCCCGCGACCGGCCGTGGCAGTGGCTGTTCTCGCCCAACGTGGCCGAGGCGTGGAGCAAGCGGTGGACGGGCTTCACGATCGGGCCCGCCGGCACGCTGAACTCGTTGACCAGCCAGGCGCTGCTCAACGTCCGACGAGTGGACGAATGAGCTCCAGCCGAAGCCAGTACGTCGCGACGAGGGCCGTGCAGTCGTTCGGCACGGTCCTCGTCGCCCTGACGGCCAACTTCCTCATCTTCCGGCTCCTGCCGGGCAACGCGGCCGACGACTTCGCGCGCGTGCCCGGCGCGACGCCCGAGTTGCAGGACGCCCTGCGCGACCAGTTCGGGCTCGACGGCTCGCTGTGGACGCAGTACGTGGCGTACATCAAGCAGTTGCTGCACGGCAACCTGGGCACGTCGTTCTACTCGCGTCAGCCCGTGACGCACGACCTGGCGGTCGCCATCGGCAACTCGTTGCCGATGGTGCTCGCCGGGACGCTGATCGGCATCGGCCTCGGCGTCGCCGTCGGGGCGGTCGCCGCCTGGCGTCGCGGCACCGGCTTCGAGCGCGGCGCCACGGCGGGCGGGCTCGTGTTGTACGCCATGCCGGCGCAGTTCCTCGGCCTGCTGCTGATGATCCTGTTCCACAACGTGCTGCCGATCGCGGGCATGCAGGACGAGTTCGCGCCCGCCGGCCAGTCGACGCTCGCCCACCTCCACGACGTCGGCCGGCACATGATCCTGCCGGCCACGACGCTCGGGCTGATCATCTTCGGCAACTACGTGGTCCTCACCCGCGCGGCCGTGCTGGACACGCTCGGGCAGGAGTACGTGCTCGCCGCGCGCGCCCGCGGGTTCAGCGACGCCTACGTGTTGCGCGAGCACGCGCTGCGCAACGCGGCGCTGCCGATCGTCCACATGGTCGCGCTGTCGCTCGGGTTCATGGTCGCCGGCTCGATCCTGATCGAGACGGTGTTCTCCTGGCCCGGCATCGGCCACGCGGTCTTCCAAGCGGTGCTGGCGCGCGACTACCCCATGTTGCAGGGGGCGTTCCTGACGCTCTCCGTCGCGGTGATCGGGCTGAACTTCTGCGCCGACGTCATCTCGATGCACCTCGATCGGCGGGTGGTCGGATGAGCCGCCTCGCGCGTCTCCATCGCGGCGGCCTGCTCGGTGGCGCGATCGTGGCGACCTTCGCCGCCGTCGCGGTCCTGGCGCCGGTGATCGCGCCCTACGGCGTCGACCAGTCGTTCAGCCAGATCTTCGGCCACCCGTCGCTCGCGCACCCGTTCGGGCTCGACGACTCCACCCACGACGTGCTGACGCGCGTGATGTGGGGCGGTCGGACGTCGCTGTCGATCGGCCTCGCCGCGACCGCCATCGCCGTGCTGCTCGGCACCACGGTCGGCGTGCTGGCCGGGTACTCGCGTGGCCTGGTCGATCACGCGCTGATGCGCATCACCGACTACGTGCTCGTCCTGCCCAGCATCCCGCTGGTCATCGTCGTGATCGCGACGTGGGGGCCGAGCGTGTCGCACCTGGCGATCGTGATCGGCCTGCTGCTGTGGACGACGACCGCGCGCCTGGTGCGCGCCCAGGTCAAGAGCATGCGCGAGCTGGTCTACGTCCGGCGCGCCGTGTCGCTGGGCGCGAGCGACGCGCGGATCGTGACGCGCTACATCCTGCCCCAGGTCACGCCGCTGGTCCTGGCCAGCGCGGTGCTCACGCTCGCGCACGCGATCTTCGTGGAGGCGGCGCTCGCGTTCCTCGGGCTCGGCGATCCGGGGTCGGTCTCCTGGGGCACGATGATCGAGGCGGCGTTCCAGCGCACGGCGGTCTCGGCGGGAGCGTGGTGGACGATCGTCGCCCCGGGCACGTGCATCGCGGTCTTCATCCTCGCGTGCAGCCTGCTGTCGAGGGCGTCGGAGGAGGCGCTGAACCCGCGGTTGCGGGTCGCCTACCTCTCGGCCCGCGGACCGAGGATCGTGCCGCGATGACCGCCGTGCAGACGGAGCGCTCGACCGCGCTGGACGTCCGAGGCCTGCGGGTCGAGTTCGACGGCGGCGACGCCGGGCCGCTGGTCGCGGTGCGCGACGTGAGCCTCGACGTGGGCGCCGGCCGGCTGCTCGGGCTCGTCGGCGAGTCGGGGTGCGGCAAGTCCACCACCTTGCTCGCCATGGTCGGCCTGCTGTCCGGCGCGGCGACGATCTCCGGCGCGGTGCGGCTCGCGGGCCAGGAGCTCTTCACGGCCGACCAGCAGGCGCTGCGACGGGCCCGCGGCGTCGGCATCGCGCTGGTCCTCCAGGCCTCGATGAGCACGCTGAACCCGGTCAGGAAGATCGCCGCGCAGATCACCGAGCCGCTCGTCTACCACGGGCTGCTCGGCCCGGCCGCCGCCCGGGAGCGGGCGCGCGAGCTGCTGGCCCTGATGCGCCTGCCCGCGCACGTGGGCGAGGCGTTCCCGCACGAGCTCTCGGGCGGGATGCGCCAGCGGGCGTCGATCGCCGTGGCGCTCGCGCCCGATCCGAAGGTCCTGCTGCTCGACGAGCCGACCACCGCGCTGGACGTCATCGCCCAGGCCCGCGTGCTCGAGCTGATCCGGACGGTCGCGCGGGAACGCGAGATCGCGGTCGTGCTCGTCACCCACGACCTGCCGCTGGTCGCCCACTACTGCGACGAGGTCGCGGTCATGTACGGCGGCGAGGTCGTCGAGCGCCGCCCGACGACGCGCTGGGACGAGGAGCCGTGGCATCCGTACACGCGGATGCTGCTCGCCTCGACGCCGGACCTGCTCGACGCCGAGCTGCCGGCGACGATCCCCGGCACGCCGCCGCGGCTGGACCAGCTGCCGGCCGGATGCCCGTTCGTCGACCGCTGCGACCGCGCGCTGACGGAGTGCGCGACCGTGCGCCCGGCGCTGGACCCGGTCGGACCCGAGCATCGCGTGGCCTGCCACGTCGTGCGCGACGACGGAGGTGAACGATGACGATGGCGGCGACGACCTCCGACGGCGGGCCGGTGCTGTCGCTGGAAGACCTGAGCATGGGCTTCGGGGCGCGGCGCGGCCTGGCCGGGGTGCTCGGGCGCAAGCCACAGGAGCGCCGCGTCCTGCACGACGTCTCCCTGGACGTCGGTCCGGGCGAGATCGTCGCGCTGGTCGGCGAGTCGGGCAGCGGGAAGACGACGACCGCGCAGCTCGCGCTGCGCCTGATGACGCCCGCGAGCGGGCGCGTGGTGTTCGAGGGACGCGACATCACGGGGCTCACGCCCCGTCAGCTGCGGCCGCTGCGGACGCGCATGCAGATGATCTACCAGGACCCCTACGAGTCGCTGAACCCGCGGCACCGGGTCGCGGAGATCCTGCTGGAGCCGCTGCGCATCCACGGGCGTCTGAGCGGCTCGGCGGCCGACCGCGACGAGCGGGTGACGCGCGCGCTGGCCTCGGTCGGGCTCACGCCGCCGGAGAAGTACAAGGACCGCTACCCGCACGAGCTGTCCGGTGGCCAGCGCCAGCGCGTGGCGATCGCCTCCAGCCTGATGCTCGAGCCGCGCCTGCTCGTCGCCGACGAGCCGGTGTCGATGCTCGACGTCTCGGTCCGGGCGGGGATCCTGTCGCTGCTGGTCACGCTCAAGGCGGAGCTGGGGCTCGGGGTCCTGTTCATCACGCACGACCTGTCGACGGCCGTGTCGTGCGCCGACCGCATCGCGGTCATGTACCGCGGGCGGATCGTCGAGCTGGGACCCGCCCGGTCGGTGATCGCCGCTCCGCGGCACCCGTACACGCGCGACCTCGTGGCCGCCGTGCCGCGGCGCGGCTCGCGATCCGGTCCGCCGGTGGTGGCTCCCGAGGAGGACACCGAGGACCAGGTCGCGGGGGAGGAGCCCGACGGCTGCCCGTATGCCGCCCGATGCCCGCTCGTCCAGGAACCCTGCCGGACGTGGACGCCGGAGCTGGAGGCGTCGGACGACGCCGGCGCTCCCCGCGCGGTCGCGTGCCGGCGCGCCGAGGAGATGACCCGATGACGCTGCCCGACGACGATCGGATCCTCGAGCTGGTGCGGTCCTACACGGCGGTGCACGGCTCCGCCGGCCATGAGGCACGCGTCGCCGAGCACGTCCGCGCGCGGTGGGTCGGCCTGGGCGTCGACGTCGGCGTCGACGGGCTCGGCAACGTGATCGGCGCGGTCGGCGGCCGCGGGCCGCGGACGCTGGTCGCCGCCCACATGGACGAGATCGGCTTCGTCGTGCGCAAGATCACCGACGCGGGGTTCCTGCTGCTCGACGTCGCCGAGGGGCGCCGCCGCGACTCGATCGCCCGCCGCTTCGCGGTCGGCCAGCGCGCGGTCGTGCTCGGGCGCGAGGGCGTCGTCGCCGAGGGCGTGTTCGCCGCGGCCAGCGGGCACATCATCTCCCGCCGGCAGCTGGAGTCTCCCGACCTGTACGTCGACGACATCTTCGTCGATCTCGGCGTGGACTCCCGCCGGGAGGCCGAGGCGCTGGGCATCCACGTCGGGGCGGCGGTCGTCTGGCGCGGGGAGACGAGCCGGCTCGGGAGCAAGGTGGTGGCCAAGGCGCTCGACGACCGGATGATGCTGGTGGTCATCGACCTGCTGCTCCAGGCGATCGATCCGGCGCGGCTGGCGGTGGAGCTGCACGTCGCCGCCACGGTGCAGGAGGAGAACGGCTTCCACGGGGCGCGAGGGCTCGTCGCGTCGCGGCGCTTCGACCAGGCGGTCGCGCTCGACGTCGGCCTGGCGGGCGACATCCCCACCGTCGATCCCGACGAGATCGACAATGGGCTCGGGCGTGGCCCGGTCGTCGCGCACAAGGACCAGCAGGTCGTCTACTCGCGCGACGTCGCGTGGCAGCTGAGCGACGCCGCGCGGCGCGCGGGCGTGGGGATCCAGCATGGCGTGTTCCCCAACTACGGCAGCGACGGCATCGCCTTCATCGACGCGGGCATCCCGACCGGCCTGCTGTGCACGCCGGCGCGCTACACGCACACGGCGATCGAGATGGCCGCGCTCGCCGACATCCGCGCCACGGTGCGGGTGCTGGCCGAGCTGTGCGCGCCGGGCGCGGCGCCGCGGGTGGCGTAGTGCTTCATGTCGAGACGATCGAGGGCGCGCGGCTGGCCGGCAACCTGCTCGGCAACGCGACCGCGCGCCCGCTCGTCGTGCACCTGCCCGACGGCTACTCGGAGTCCTCGGACCGTCGCTACCCGACCGTCTACCTGCTGCACGGCTACGTCGCCCGCGCGCTCTCGTGGACGCAGGGCCCGATGCTCGCGGCGGGGACGCTCAAGCCGCCGATCGGCGACGTCGTGGCGGACGCCGTCGCGCGTCACCACGCGCGCGAGGTCATCCTCGTCATGCCCGACGGGTGGAGCCGGTTCGGCTGCGGCCAATGGGTCGACTCGCCGGTGACCGGGCACTTCGAGCAGCACCTGCTGCACGACGTCGTCGCGCACGTCGACGCGACGTACCGCACCATCCCCGAGGCGGCCTGCCGCGGGATCATGGGCATCTCGTCCGGCGGCTTCGGCGCGTGGCACCTGAGCACGCGCAACCCCGACGTCTTCGGGGCGGCGGCGCTCCTGTCGGCCGACGCGCTGTTCGAGGTCACCCAGAAGCCGTTCTTCTATCGGTACTTCGACCGACTGCATCCGGCGTCGCCGAGCGGGCCGATCGACGGCGACATCGACTCCTACATGTGCTATGGCCTGTCGCAGGCCTACAGCCCGGACCTCGCCGCGCCGCCCTTCTACGCGGGCTTCCCGATCGACCATCCCAGCGGCGACGTCGTCGAGGAGCGCTGGCAGCGCTGGCTGGCGCTGGACCCGGTCGTCTCGTGGGCGTCGCGGCTGGATGCCCTGCGGCGGTTGCGCGGCCTCCTGCTCGACGTCGGCGCCAACGACGAGCACGGCCACCACTACGGCCACCGCGTCCTCAGCCGGCGCCTCGCCGGTGCCGGGGTGGCCCACGACGTCGAGGAGCACGACGGCACGCACACGAGCCGGATGTTCGAGCGGATCGCGTTCGCGCTCGGCTGGCTCTCGGGCGTGCTCGAGGCCTGATCCGTCCGCCGATCGGCTTGACGTGGATCGGCATGGTCGATAAAGTTCAAGCATCTTGATATTTGAACTTCAAGCACTGGAAGGCGCTCGATGATCCGCGAGACGAGCGTGCGCCTGCGTCACGTCGAGGAGGCGCGGATCGACGCCGACGCCGAGCAGGTCGTCGCCTTCACGTGTCCCGGCGATCGTCTCGACCCGGCCTCGGCGCGGATGCTCGAGCGGCTCGGCGTCGCGCCGGGCGAGCTCGAGGCGTCGGGCCTGCTTCCCGCGCGCGTCCACCAGGTCGCGACCGGCCCGCTGCTGGGCGCCGGCCGTCCGCGGCGCGTCGTGCTCGTCGGCCTGGATCCGGAAGCCGGGGCCGTCGCGGCCGTCCGCGACGCGGCGACCATCGCCGGTCGCCACGCCGAGGGCGACGGCCCGATCGCCGTGGCGCTGCCGACGCTCGCCGCGCGGCGACCGGGCGCGACGGAGGCGCTGGTCGAAGGGCTGATCCTCGGTCGCCACCGCTTCGACCGCTACCGCTCCGGCGTCGCGCCCCGGCCCTCCGCGCTGGATCTCCTCGTCGCCGCCGACGTCGCGGAGGACGCGCTGATCGCCGAGGCGCGGCGCGGCGCGATCGTGGCCGACGCCGCCAACTGGGCGCGCGACCTCGCGACGACCGCGCCGGCGGACAAGACGCCGGAGGTGCTGGCCGAGGAGCTGCGCGCGGTCGTGGCCGCGGCCGGCGGGTCGGTCCGCATCTGGAGCGAGCGCGAGCTGGAGGCCGCCGGCTTTCGCGGGGTCCTGGCCGTCGCGTCCGGGAGCCCGGCGCGCCCCGCGATGGTCGAGATCGAGCTGCGCGGCGACGCCTCCCGCGACGCCCACGTCGCGCTCGCCGGCAAGGGCGTGACGTTCGACTCCGGCGGCCTGGACCTCAAGGCCGTGGAGTCCATGTACACCATGAAGCACGACATGGGCGGCGCCGCGGCGGTGGCCGCCGCCGTCTACGCGGCCGGGCGCCTCGCGCTGCCGGTCAACCTCCACGTCGCGCTCCCGCTGGTCGAGAACATGCCGAGCGGGACGGCGCTGCGCCCGGGCGACGTCATCGAGCACTGGAACGGCATGACCAGCGAGGTCGTCAGCCCGGACGCCGAGGGCCGGCTGATCCTCGCCGACGCCATCTCCTACCTCACCACCCGCGCGCCGCGGAGCCTCCTCGCGGTCTCGACGCTCACCGGGACGACCGCGGTCGGCGCCGACCTCTGGGGCGTCTTCTCCGATGCGCACGACCTCGCCGGCGACCTGGTCGAGGCGGGGCGCCGGGCGGGCGAGCCCGGGTGGGCGCTGCCGCTCTGGCGGCCGTACCGCTCCTACCTGGACTCCGCCGTGGCCGACCTGCGGAACACCGGCGAGCGGCTGACCTACTCGGTGGCGGGGATCGTCGCCTCGCTGTTCCTCGCCGAGTTCGTCCCGCCGTCGCTGCCGTGGGCGCACATCGACATCGCCGCGACCGTCGCGCGCACGCGGCTGACGGCCAACGCGGCCTGGCCCGCGGGGGCGACCGGCTCGCCCGCGCGGGCGCTCGTCCGCTGGCTGGAGGCGACGGGGGCGGCGGCATGACCGGGGCGGCCGACGTCGCGGAGGTCGCGGACCTCACCTCGCGGATGGTCGCGATCGACTCCGTGAACCCGGACCTCGTCCCGGGCGCCGCGGGCGAGTCCGAGATGGCGGCGTTCGTCTCCGACCGGCTGCGGGACGCCGGCCTGGAGGTGATGGTCCTCGAGCCCGTCCCCGGACGGCCGAGCGTCGTCGGCATCGCGCGCGGGCGCGGCGGCGGGCGCTCGCTGATGCTCAACGCCCATCTCGACACCGTCGGCGTCGCCGGCATGACGGACCCGCACACGCCCGTCGTCGACGGCGACCGCCTGTACGGGCGCGGCGCCTACGACCCGAAGGGCAGCCTCGCGGCCTGCATGCTCGCGGCCGCCCGCTGCCGCGCCGACGACCTGCGGGGCGACGTGATCGTCGCCGCCGTCGCCGACGAGGAGTACGCCAGCCTCGGGACCCGGACCGTGCTCGAGCACGTGCGCGCCGACTACGCGATCGTGGCCGAGCAGACCGGGCTGGGCCAGGTCTGCGTCGCGCACAAGGGCTTCGCGTGGATGAAGGTGACGACGCGGGGGCGCGCCGCCCACGGCTCGCGCGCGGACCTGGGCGTCGACGCGATCGCGCACATGGGCCACGTCCTGACCGAGCTGGGGGACCTCGGCGAGCGGCTCTCCGATCGCCGCCACCCGCTGCTCGGGCCGGCGACCGTCCACGCGTCGCTGATCGCGGGCGGGCAGGAGCTGTCGAGCTACCCGGCCGGCTGCACGCTGGAGCTGGAGCGGCGGACGCTTCCCGGCGAGTCACGCGCGCGGGTGGAGGACGAGCTGCGGCAGCTCGTCGACCGCTGCCGGCTCCGGCTGCCCGACTTCGAGGCCACCGTCGAGACGTCCCTGTGGCGCACGCCGTTCGAGAGCTCGGCCGAGTCGCCGATCGTCGCCGCCGTGCGGCGGGCGGCCGAGGCCCGGACCGGGACGCGGCCGGAGCCGTTCGGCAAGGCGGGGTGGATGGACTCCGCCCTGCTGGCCGACGCCGGCACGCCGGCGGTCGTGTTCGGGCCCGGAGGAGACGGCGCGCACGCCCTGGTCGAGTGGGTCGACCTCCGCGACGTCGCCGCGTGCGCCGACATCTACCACGAGGTCGCGCGTGCCATCTGCCGTTGACGTCGGAATCGCCGCCTGCGGCGCGTACGTGCCGCGCCTGCGCCTCAGCCGCGCGGAGGTCGCGTCGGCGCAGGCCTGGGTGAACCCCGGACTGCGACCGTTGGCCCGCGCCGAGCGCTCGGTCTGCGGCTGGGACGAGGACGCGATCACGATGGCGGTGGAGGCCGCGCGCGCCACCCTCGCCGATCGCGACCGCGCGACGATCGGGCGCGCCTACCTCGGCTCGACGACCGCGCCCTACGCCGACCGGCTCAACGGCGGCGTCGTCAGCGGCGCCCTCGGGCTGCGGGAGGACGCGGCGGCCTTCGACGTCGGCGGCTCCATGCGGGCGGGCACGAGCGCGCTGCTGGCCGCGTTCGACGCCGCGGCCGCGCGGGAGGACGACGTGCTCTGCGTCGCCGCCGACCGACGCCGCGCGGCCGCCGCCACCCAGCAGGAGCTGGTGATCGGCCACGCCGCCGCGGCGCTGGTCGTCGGCCGCGGTCCGGGGATCGCCCGGCTGCTCGGCCACGCCTCCCTCACGGTGGACTTCGTCGACCACTTCCGCGCGGCCGACCGCGAGTTCGACTATCAGTGGGAGGAGCGCTGGGTCCGCGACGAGGGCTACCTGAAGCTCGTCCCGCGGCTCGTCGGCGACCTGCTGGCCCAGACCGGCGTGGCGGCGCGGGACATCGCGCGCTTCTGCCTTCCGAGCCCGATCCGGCGCGTCGACCAGCAGGTCGCGCGGGCGATCGGGATCGCGGCCGAGCGCGTGTCCGACCCGTTGAGCGACGGCTGCGGCGACAGCGGCGCCGCGCATCCGCTGTTGATGCTCGTCCACGCGCTGGAGTCCGCGCGGGCCGGCGACAAGATCCTCGTCGTGGGCTTCGGCCAGGGCGGCGACGCGATCCTGCTGGAGGCGACCGGCGCGCCCACCGGCGGCGCCGCCGCCGGCGTCACCCGCTGGCTGGATCGCCGAGCCTCGTGCTCGTACCCGCGGTATCTCGCGCTCGACGGGCTGGTCAAGCTGGACCGCGGCATCCGGGCCGAGGCCGACAAGGGCAGCGCGCTCACCGCGGCCTATCGCCATCGCGACTTCCTGCTCTCGCTCACCGGTGGGCGCTGCGACGCGTGCGGCACGCACCAGATCCCGCGCGGCGACATCTGCGTCGACCCGGACTGCCATGCCGTCGGCGCGCTGGCGCCGCACTCGTTCGCCGAGTCGGCGGGCCGCGTCGCCACGTGGTCGGCCGACCGCCTGACGTTCACGCCCGACCCGCCGGCCTACTACGGCACGGTCGACTTCGCCGAGGGCGGACGGTTGTTGATGGACTTCGCCGACGTCGACGAGGGCGCGGTGGACGTCGGCACGCCGATGCGGATGGTGTTCCGGATCAAGGACCGCGACCCCGTGCGCGGGTTCGCACGCTACTTCTGGAAGGCCGCGCCCGTCGCGGCGGAGGAGGCATAGGACATGGCGACCGGCATCCGGGATCGGGTGGTCATCCTCGGCATGGGCTGCTCGCGGTTCGGCGAGCGCTGGGACGCCGACGCCGAGCGGCTGATGGTCGAGGCGTTCGGCGAGGCGCGCGCCGACGCGGGCATCGACGCGAGCGAGATCGACGGCGCCTGGTTCTCCACGTCCCAGGAGGAGACCAGCGTCGGGAAGTCGTCGGTCCCGATGGCGACGGCGCTGCGCCTGGGCTACATCCCCGTCTCGCGTGTCGAGAACCAGTGCGCGTCGGGGACGGAGGCGTTCCGCGCCGCCGTGTACGCGGTCGCGTCCGGCGCCTGCGACATCGCGCTCGCGCTCGGGAGCGAGAAGTTGAAGGACACGGGCTACGGCGGGCTGCCGCAGCGCACGCGCGGGCGCGTCAACGACCTCTACTGGGCCAACGTCTCGACCCCGGGCCTGTTCGCCCAGCTCGCCGCCGCCTACCGGGCCAAGCACCGCGTCCCGGCCGCCGACCTCAAGCGCGCGATGGCCCACATCTCGGTCAAGAGCCATGACAACGGGGCGCTCAACCCCAAGGCCCACCTGCGGCGGCGGATCACGATGGACGCCGTGTTGGAGGCGCCGATCGTCGCCGAGCCGCTCGGCCTGTACGACTGCTGCGGCGTGAGCGACGGCGCGGCGGCGGCGATCGTCACGACGCCCGAGATCGCCCGCGCCCGCGGGCGGCGGGATCTCGTCTCGGTCAAGGCGCTGCAGCTGTCGGTCTCCAACGGCCTGGAGGCCCAGCACCAGTCCTGGGACGGCAGCTACTTCATGACGACCCGCCACGCCGCTCGCCGCGCCTACGCGGAGGCCGGCATCGCGAACCCGCGCGAGCAGCTCAGCCTGATCGAGGTGCACGACTGCTTCTCGATCACCGAGCTCGTCACGCTGGAGGACCTCGGCATCTCGCCCGAGGGCGGGGCGGTCGCGGACGTCCTGGACGGCTTCTACGACGCCGACGGGACCGTGCCGTGCCAGATCGACGGCGGCCTGAAGTGCTTCGGACATCCGATCGGCGCGTCCGGCCTGCGGATGCTCTACGAGCTCTACCTGCAGATGACCGAGCGCGCCGGCGAGCGCCAGATGGCGCGCGAGCCGCGGTTCGGGCTCACCCACAACCTGGGCGGCGCGCCCCACGCGAACGTCTGCAGCATCACGATCCTCGGCCGCCAGGCCGGGTAGGAGGCGAGCGATGTCCGAGCGGCAGGTGGTCGTCATCGGGGCGGGCACGATGGGGCGCGGGATCGCCATGGTCGCCGTCGCGTCCGGCATCTCGACGGTGCTCATGGACGTGGACCGCCGCGCGCTGGAGCGCGCACGGGAGCAGGTCGAGCGCCACGCGCCGGAGGCGGCGCGCGCGCTCACGACCACGACGGTGCTCGAGCAGGCGGTCGGCACGGCCTCGCTGGTCGTGGAGGCGGTGCCGGAGCTGCCGGCGCTCAAGCGGGAGATCTTCGCCCACCTGGAGCGCAGCGCCCCCGCCGACGCGGTGCTGGCCACCAACACCTCCACGATCCCGATCGCGGAGATCGCGCGGGCCTGCGAGCGGCCGGAGCGCGTCGTGGGCCTGCACTTCTTCAACCCGGTCCACCGAATGGCGGTCGTCGAGGTGATCAGCGGCGAGCGGACGCGGGCGTCGGCGACCGAGCGCGCGAACGCCTTCGCGGTCGCGCTGGGCAAGGATCCGATCAACGTGCGCGACAGCCCGGGGTTCGTCGCCAACCGCCTCGGCCTCCTGCTCGGCAACGAGGCCATGCGCATCGTCGAGGAGGGCATCGCGACGCCGGCCGACGTCGACAAGGCGGCCCGGCTCGGCTTCGGGCACCCGATGGGCCCGCTCCAGGTCGCCGATCTCGTCGGCCTCGACGCGCGCCTGAACAACCTGCGCAGCATGCACGCGCTCACCGGTCGCGCCGAGCTCCGGCCGCCGACGATCCTCGAGGAGCTGGTCGGCGAGGGCCGGCTCGGCCGCAAGAGCGGCCGGGGCTTCTACGACTACGGCTAGATGGTTCGGCTACGGCCGGCGGGACGCGAGCCGGCGATCGAACTCCGGAGCCAGCTCCTCGAACTCGCGCAGGTGCTCGTCCATCGCGCGCTCGGCGACGTCGGGGTCGCCCGTGCGCAGGGCGGCGAGCGTGTCGCGGTGCTCCTTGATCGTCCGCTCGGGCACGGCGTAGCGCTCGTCGTAGTCGTCCAGCAGGATGGCGAGCTCCTCGAGGATCTCGCGCTGGAAGAACGCCAGGTGCTGGTTGCGCGACGCCCAGCCGATCCCGTAGTGGAAGAGGTTGTTCGCGCGCGTCCACTCCCGCGGGGTCATGGCGGCGACGAGCATCCTGTTGGCCATCTCCAGCTGCTCGAAGTCGGACTCCGTCGCGTGCTCGGCCGCCAGGCGGGCGAGCGCGATCTCCACCGGCCGCCGGGCCTCGCAGAGCTCGGACAGCGTGCTCGCGCGACGCAGCCGCGAGAGCTTGAGCAGCTCCAGCGGGATGTCGGAGGTCAGGACGACGGTGCCGCCCGTGGCTCCGCGCCGCGGCTCGACGACCTTGGCATCGGCCAGGAGCCGGACGGCCTCGCCGATGGTCGGCTTGCTCACGCCCATGAGCTCCGCGAGCCGCCCGACGGTGGGCAGCCGCTCGCCTTCCGGATAGACGCCGGAAGCGATCGCGTAGACGATCTGATCGGCGACCTCGAGCGCTGAGCGAGACCCCGCTATCGGGCGAAAGACGGTCTCCTGCTCGGTGGGGCGCTGGTGGGAAGAGGTCATGGGTGCGGGGGTCGGGGCGCAGCGTACTCGACCTTGACGAAAGGTAAAAGATCAACTAGATTGATCTTATGACCCTCGATCACGGCCTCGCCCGTGAGAGCCTGTTCCAGGAAGTATCCACGCTTTCCCCGCTCGGACACCGCGCGCTCGAGCGGCGCTCGGGGCGAGCCGGGCGCGGGAGCGCGGACCGTCGCGTCGATGAGCGCGTCTCCGCGTTCCACCGCTCGATCCCCGGCTACGGCCCGACGCGGTTGATCGAGCTCGACGAGATCGGCCGGGAGCTGGGGCTCGAGCGGCTGTGGATGAAGGACGAGACGTCGCGCCTCGGCCTGCCGGCCTTCAAGATCCTGGGCGCCTCCTGGGCGGTGCACCGGGCGCTCTGCCGCCGGCTCGGCCTGCCCGACGGCGACGAGGCCGTCCCGCGAGAGGCCGTGACCGCGCTCCTGGCCGAGCATCCGCCGTGCCGGTTCGTGACCGCGACCGACGGCAACCACGGCCGCGCGGTCGCGCGCGCCGCGGCGGTCTACGGCTGCCGCGCGCACATCCTGGTGCCGGCCGGAACGGCCGCGGCGCGGATCGCCGCGATCGCGGGGGAGGGGGCGACCGTCGAGGTGTGGGACGGCAGCTACGACGACGCCGTCGCGGCCGCGGCGGCGCGGGCCGACCTCGACACGATCGTCCTGCCCGACACCGCGACGGCCGCCGACGAGGTCATCCCGCGCTGGGTCGCCGACGGCTACTCCACGGTCTTCCACGAGATCGATGCCGAGCTGGAGCGGCGCGGCGAGGCGGGGCCGGACCTGGTCATCGTGCAGATCGGCGTCGGCGCGCTGGCCTCGGCCGTCGTCGCGCACTACCGGTCGACGCGCCACAGCGAGCGGGCTCCGCACCTCGTCGGCGTCGAGCCGCTCACCGCCGCCTGCGTCCTGGAGACGGTCGCCGCCGGGCAGGTCGTCGAGGTCCCCGGGCCGCACCCGTCGGTCATGGCGGGGCTGAACGCGGGCCTGCCGTCCCTGACCGCCCTGCCGCTGATCGCCGACGGCATGGACGCGTTCTGCGCCGTCTCCGACGACGCCGCGCGGGAGGCGGTCCGCCTCCTGCGCCGGCACGGCATCGAGGCGGGCGAGACCGGGGCGGCGGGCCTGGCCGGGCTGCTGGCGGTCAAGCGCGAGTTCCCCGCGATCTGCGGAGGCGAGATCGACGACGCGCGGCGCGCCCTGCTGATCCTGACCGAGGGCGTGACCGATCCGGTGACCTACGAGCAGGCGCTGCGGGAGGTGCCGCGGTCGTGACGTTCATGCCGTTGTCCGACGCGATCGCGACGTTCGTCCGCGACGACGCGACGATCGCGCTCGAAGGCTTCTCGCAGCTGATCCCCCACGCGGCCGGCCACGAGCTCATCCGCCAGGGGCGCGGCGACCTGACGCTGATCCGCATGACCCCCGACGTCGTCTACGACCAGCTGATCGGCATGGGCTGCGCGCGCAAGCTGGTCTTCTCGTGGGGCGGCAACCCCGGCGTCGGCTCGCTCCATCGGCTGCGCGACGCGATCGAGAACGGGTGGCCCGGACCGCTCGAGATCGAGGAGCACTCGCACGCCGGGATGGCCGCCGCGTGGGTCGCCGGCGCGTCCGGCCTCCCGTTCGGCGTCCTGCGCGGCTACGACAACGACCTCGCGCCGCGCACGCGCGTGGAGCCCGTCCTGTGCCCGTTCACCGGCGAGCGGCTGGCCGCGGTCCGCGCCCACCGGCCGGACGTCGGCATCGTCCACGCCCAGCGCGCCGACCGCCGGGGCAACGTCCAGATGTGGGGCATCACGGGCGTGCAGAAGGAGACGGCGCTGGCCTCGAAGGCCGCGATCGTCACCGTCGAGGAGGTCGTCGACGAGCTCGACGACCGGCGCGACGCCGTCGTGCTGCCCGCCTGGACCGTCGACGCCGTGGCGGTCGTGCCCGGCGGCGCGCACCCGTCCTACGCCCAGGACTACTCCGAGCGCGACAACCGCTTCTACGTCGCCTGGGCGGAGATCAGCCGCGATCGCGAGCGCTTCCGCGCGTGGATGAAGCGCCACGTGCTCGAGACCGGCGACGCCGCGGAGTACCACGCGAGCCTGCGAGCGGAGGTGGCGGCATGAGCGCCGAAGCCGCGGCGGTCACCGCCGAGGAGATGATGGCGGTCGAGGCGGCGCGCCTCCTGGGCGACGAGGACGTCTGCTTCGTCGGCATCGGGCTCCCCAGCCTCGCGGCGAACCTGGCGCGCGAGACCCACGCGCCGGGCTGCGTGCTGATCTACGAGAGCGGGCCGATCGGCGCCAAGCCGACGCGCATGCCCCTGTCGATCGCCGACGGCGAGCTGGCCGCCACGGCGGACGCGCTGGTCAGCGTGCCCGAGATGTTCGCCTACTGGCTGCAGGCCGGCCGGATCGACACCGGCTTCCTCGGCGCGGCGCAGATCGACCGCCACGGGAACCTCAACAGCACGGTCATCGGCGACTACGACCGGCCGGCCGTGCGCCTCCCGGGGGCGGGCGGGGCGCCCGAGATCGCGGTCGGCGTCCGCGACGTCTGCGTGATCCTGCGCCAGTCGCCCCGGTCGTTCGTCGATCGCCTGGACTTCACGACCACGCCCGGCGACCACGTCCGCACGGTCTTCACGGACCTGGGCGTCCTGCGCAAGGTCGAGGGCGAGCTTCAGCTCGTCCAGGTGCACCCCGGCGTGGCGGTCGAGGACGTGCGGGCCGCCACCGGCTGGGAGCTCGTCGTCAGCGACGACCTCACCGTGACGCGACCGCCGACCGCCGAGGAGCTCGCCACGCTGCGCCGGCTGCGGGCGGAGTCCCAGCGGTGAACGTCGAGGGCGCCGCGGCGCTGGTCACCGGCGGCGCCTCGGGCCTCGGACGGGCGACCGCGCGACGGCTCGTGGAGCACGGCGCCGACGTGGTCATCGTGGACCTGCCGGGCTCGTCGGGCGAAGCGGTGGCCGCCGCGCTCGGCGCCCGCTTCGTGGCGGCCGACGTCACGAGCGAGGAGCAGATGGCCGCGGCCGTCGCGGTCGCCGCCGAGCGCGCGCCGCTGCGCGCGCTCGTCCACTGCGCCGGGCGCGGCGGCCCGCTGCGCCTGCTCGACCGGGACGGCACGCCCGGCTCGCTCGCGCGCTACACGGAGATCGTCACCACCAACTTGATCGGGACGTTCAACGTGCTGCGCCTGGCCGCGGCGCGGATGGCGGGCAACGCGCCGCTCGACGGCGACCGCGGCGCCTGCGTGCTGACGGCGTCCGTGGCCGCCTACGAGGGCCAGATCGGTCAGATCCCCTACGCGTCGGCGAAGGCGGGGATCAAGGGCATGACGTTGGTCGCGGCGCGCGATCTCGCCGGTCGGCAGATCCGCGTCTGCACGATCGCGCCCGGGACGTTCGACACGCCGCTGCTCGCTCGCCTGCCCGACCCGGTGCGGGACTCGCTCGCCGCGTCGGTGCCCCATCCCCGGCGGCTGGGCGATCCGGCCGAGTACGCCGCGCTCGCGCTGCACGTCCTGGAGAACCCGATGCTCAACGGCGAGACGATCCGGCTGGACGGCGCCATCCGAATGGCGCCGCGCTGACGCGACGGGGCAGCCACCAGCTCCGGTCGCCGAGGAGCTTCATGCAGGCCGGCAGCAGGACGCCGCGGACGATCGTGGCGTCGAGCGCGACGGCGACGGCGAGGCCGACCCCCATCTGCTTGAGCGGCACGCTGTCCAAGGTGCCGAAGAGGGCGAACACGCCGACCATGACCAGCGCGGCGCTGGTGATCACGCCGGCGGTGCTCTCGATCCCGTGCGCCACGGCGTCCTCCGTGCTCATGCCGCGGTCGTAGGCCTCGCGCACGCGGCTGAGGACGAACACGTGGTAGTCCATCGACAGGCCGAAGAGCACGACGAACAGGAACAGCGGCAGCCAGGCGACGACGAAGCCGTCGCGATCCTGGAGCACCGCGACCAGCACGCCGTAGGCGGCCCCGACGCTCAGGAGGTTCAGCAGGATGGCCTTGATCGGGATCACCAGCGAGCGGAACGTCACGAGCAGCAGCAGGAACGCCGCGCTGAGCACGAAGGCGAAGACGATCGGGGTGCTGTGCTCCAGGCTCGCGTTGAAGTCCGCGGTCCGCGCGGCGAACCCGTCGACGCGCACGGTCGCCCCGCTCTGCCCGAGCGTCGCCGCGCTGGTCCGGCGGAGGGTCGCGAGCCCGCGCTCGGACGTCGCGTCGGCGCCGTCGCCCGCGGAGGGGATCGACAGCCGGGCCAGCGACCGGTCGGCGCTGACCTCGGTCGTGACCGGCCCGGGGAACAGGTCTCGATGGCGGGCGATCGCGGCCTGGAAGCGACGCTCGGCGCGCGTGACGGCGGGCGCGGTGACGTCGTGGGCCTGGAGGACGACGTAGGCCGGCGCGTTCTGGGCCGGGAACGCGGCGCGCAGGTGGTCGGTCGCGCGCACGGCGGGGATCGACCGCGACAGGGAGCCGCTGTCCGGCAGCGAGAGCTTCATCCCCAGCGCCGGGAAGGCGAGCGCGAGCAGCACGGCCACGGCGGCGGTGGCGGAGAGCGCCGGCCGGCGCAGGACGGCGTCGACGATCGAGGCCCACAGGTCGCGCTCGCGCGTGAGGCGCCCGACGAGCGGGACGCGGCCCTTCTCGACCCGGTCGCCGAGCGCCGACAGCGTGGCGGGCAGGACCGACAGCGAGCCGAGCACGGACACCGCGACGACGAGGATGGTGCCGGTGGCCAGCGAGGTGAACGTCGGCGAGCCCGCGAGGTACATGCCGGCCATGGCGATCATCACCGTGAGCCCCGACACGAGCACCGCGTGCCCGGAGGTCGCCGCCGCCGCCTCGATCGCCGCGGCGTTCGAGCGTCCCGCGGCGCGCTCCTCGCGCACCCGCTTGAGGTAGAAGAGCGAGTAGTCGACGCCGACCGCGAGGCCGATCAGCAGGACCACGTTGCCGATCGTCTGGTCGACCGGCAGCACCTGGCTGAGCGGGCCGACGAGGCCGAGCGTCGCGGCGACGCCGGTGAACGCGAGCAGGAGCGGGAGGCCGGCGGCGACGAGCGCGCCGAAGGCGAGCAGCAGGATCGCGAGCGTCAGCGGCAGCGACGTCGTCTCGGCCTTGCCGAGGTTCCGCTCGAAGCTCCGCTCGATGCCGTGCTGCAGGCTCGCGTCGCCGGCCTCCTCGATCCGGAACCCCGGATGCGCCTTCGCGGCGGCGGCCACCGCGGCGAGCGGCGCCTCGACACGGGTCTTGGCCCGCGTCTCGTCGCCGGGGATCGTGAAGCTCACGAGCGTCGTGTGGCGGTCGCGGGAGATCGGCCCGCGACGGACGTCGCGCAGGCCGGGGAGGGCGTGCAGCCGCCGCACGACGTCGGCGGTGACGCGGTCGAAGACGGGCGTGTCGGCCGTCAGGCGGGAGCTGTGGACGACCACGTTCTCCTTCGCGCTCTGCGGGAGCGCCGCCGCGGCGGCGCGGGCGGCATGGCCGGACTCGCCGACGCCCGCCTGGCTGCTGGTCAGCGTGTTCTGGCCGACCGCGCCGCCGATGACGATGGCGGCGACGACGAAGGCCAGCCAGCCGAGGATGGCGGTCTTGCGGTGGCGAGCGCTCCAACGCCCGGCGCGGGCGGCGAAGCCGGAGGACGGATGCTGCACGGGAGACTCCTGTCGGGTTGCGAACGGCACAGCGGCAGCGTCCACCCGCGGCCCTCGCGCGGCATCGGGCCGGCACCCTGACATCGCACCCTGATCCCGACCGCGCGGCCGCCGCGCCCCCGGGCGAGCCCGGCCGGCCGATCGACCAGGAAGAGGCGACTTCGAGACCAAGGTGACACTGTGGGATCGTCGCCCGCGCGCGACGGTCCCGGGGTGCGCATCTCCCTCTCGCTCCCCACCGCCACCGCCACCGCCGCGCTGACCGCGGCCTCCGCGCTCGCGCTGCCCGGCGTCGCCGGCGCCGCCACCTCGGCCGTCACCGCGCCGGCCGACGGCGCGACCTTCGTCTACGACAACGACACGCACCCGGGCGTGGTCGCCGCGGTCGACGGCACCGCGACCGGCGCGTCCCAGGTCGACCTGCGCTGCGCCGACCGCCGGGCGGGGACCTGGTCGTTCTCCGGCGTCCTGGCCGGCGGCGGCGCCCTCGACGCGAGCGGCGGCGGCTTCCACGCCACGAACGTCACGCTGCCCCCGCAGCAGCAGAACTGCCTGCTGGTCGCGCTGCCCACCGGGCAGGCGGTGCCGACCACGCCCGCCGGCTACGCCGGCCCGCGCCTGCGCGTGCTCGACACCCTGCTGCAGGGCACGGGGCTGCAGGACGCCAACGGCGGCGTCAACCAAGGCAAGCGCTATGACTTCTTCGCGCTGGCCAACGGCGCCGAGGGCGACGCGGACTGGTCGTCGGCGGCCGACGGCGGCGTCGAGGACATGTACCTGCTGGCGCCCGCGCCGGAGGAGGCCGGACGCGTCTTCGCGGGCGCCGACGCGATCCCGCGGACCGACCCGGCCACCGGCCCCGACCCGACGAGCACCGCGACCGGCATCGTCGTCGACGCCACCAACGCCTACCTCGGGCCGACGTGGGAGCAGGCGATCACGCCGTCGATGCAGTTCGTGTTCAACAACCTGACGCCGTTCCCGACGGTGACGGCGACGTCCTCGCAGGCGCCGGACGGCGCGCTGGTCACCGACGAGCACGACCTGATCGTCCAGTGCACGGGCGCCGACCCCAACTACTTCTCGCCGGCCGGCTTCACGTGCCCGCCGCTGAAGGACGCGGGCGTCGCGCTGGACCTGCGGACGTCGCTGTCGCCCAGCGGCCATGTCGTCACGCGCAGATGGACCTTCAGCGCGACCGACCACCAGGCGCACACGGTGAGCCTGGTGCTCGCCAACCGCGCGTCGCTGACGTCGCCGGCGCGCACGTGGCGCTTCCCGGGGGAGCCGGGCTACGCGCCGCACGTCACGGGCGACGCGGTCGCGCCGCCGGCCACCGCGCCGTGGACGACGCGCTTCCACGCCGAGGGCGCGCCGGACGGCGACACGAGCACCGGGGTCGGCGCGATCACGTCCAGCGTCGCGCCGGCCGGGATCCGGTTCATCCTCGCGCGCGGGTACACGGCGACCTACGCGCTGCACGTGCCCGCGACGGGGACGACCGAGCTGACCAACGTGCTGATGGCCGAGGCCACGCAGGCGGCGCTGGAGCAGGACATCAAGAACGCCGAGGGCGGCGGTGGGACGCCGCCGACCGGCGGCGGGGACGTCCCGGCCGGCGGTGGCGGGGACGCCCCGGCGGGCGGTGGGACGCCGCCGGCCGGGGGCGGCACGCCACTCGCCATCGCGCCCAAGCCCAAGGCCAAGGCGCTGCCCGCGGCGAGCGCCGTGATCGGCCTGCCGTCCGCGCGGACCTGCGTCAGCCGCCGCCGGATCACGCTGCACCTGCGCGCGCCGGCCGGCACGAAGATCGCGCGCCTGACCGTGAAGGTCGCCCACCGCAAGGCCACGCACCCCAAGGTCCGCGGCACGGCGCCGATCGTCCTGGCCGGCCTGCCCAAGGGCACCTACGCCGTGGCGGTCACGGTCGCGTTCGCCGACGGCCGCGACCTCACGCTGCGCCGCGTCTACCGGACCTGCGCGCCCAAGCGCCGGCGCTGAGGCCGCGCGGGCGGGCCGCGCGCGAGCGGCGGCAGCTAGCGTCCAAGGCGACCGATGACGCTCGCCGACGCGCTTCCCGACCCGCCCAGCCCCGATGGCCTCTACGACGCGTTCGCCGCCTGGGCCTCCGAGGAGGGCCTGAGCCTCTACCCGCACCAGGAGGAGGCGGCGATCGAGCTGTTCAGCGACAACAACGTCGTGCTGGCCACGCCGACGGGCTCCGGGAAGTCGATGGTCGCGATCGCCGCGCACTTCGCCGCGCTGGCCCAGCGGCGGCGGACGTTCTACACGGCGCCGATCAAGGCGCTGGTGTCGGAGAAGTTCTTCGCGTTGTGCGAGGTCTTCGGCGCGGAGCGGGTCGGGATGCTCACGGGGGACGCGTCGGTCAACGCCGACGCCCCGATCATCTGCTGCACGGCCGAGGTGCTGGCCAACATCGCGCTGCGCGAGGGGGCGGGCGCGGACGTCGGCCAGGTCGTGATGGACGAGTTCCACTTCTACGCCGACGGCCAGCGCGGCTGGGCCTGGCAGGTGCCGCTGCTGTCCCTGCCGCAGGCCCAGTTCCTGCTGATGTCGGCGACGCTCGGCGACGTCCGCGAGATCGCCACCGACCTGACGCGGCGCACCGGCCGCGAGACCGCGATCGTCGACGACGCGCGGCGGCCCGTGCCGCTGACCTACTCGTGGTCGCTGGACCCGCTGCACGAGAAGCTGGAGGAGCTGGTCGCGATCGACCAGGCGCCGATCTACGTGGTGCACTTCACGCAGGCCTCGGCGCTGGAGCGCGCGCAGTCGCTGCTGTCGGCCAAGCTGTGCAGCCGCGAGGAGCGCGACGCGATCGCCGCGACGATCGGCGCGTTCCGCTTCACGGCCGGGTTCGGCAAGACGCTGTCGAAGCTCGTCCGCGGCGGCATCGGCGTCCACCACGCCGGGATGCTGCCGCGCTACCGGCGCCTCGTCGAGCAGCTCGCGCAGACCGGGTTGTTGAAGGTGATCTGCGGGACCGACACGCTCGGCGTCGGCATCAACGTCCCGATCCGCACGGTCGTCTTCACCGGCCTGGCCAAGTACGACGGCGCGCGTCACCGGCTGCTGAAGGCGCGCGAGTTCCACCAGATCGCGGGACGCGCCGGGCGCGCCGGGTTCGACACCTCCGGCTACGTCGTGGTGCAGGCGCCCGAGCACGTGATCGAGCGGACGCGCGCGCTGGCCAAGGCGGGCGACGACCCCAAGAAGCGCCGCAAGGTCCAGACGCGCAAGGCGCCCGAGGGCGAGGTGAGCTGGACCGAGGAGACGTTCGAGCGCCTGCGCGACGCGGTCCCCGAGCCGCTCGTCTCGCGGATGCGCGTGAACCACGCGATGATCCTCAACGTCGTCAACCAGCCGGGCGACGCGGTCGCGACGATGCGCGCGTTGATGGAGGACAACCACGAGGACGAGCGCGGCCGGCGCCGCCTCTCCGAGCAGGCCCAGGCGCTGGGGACCGAGCTGCTGGACGCCGGCGTGGTCGAGTGGCTGTCCGAGCCCGACGAGCACGGCCGCACGCTGCGGCTGGCGGTCGACCTGCAGGAGAACTTCGCGCTCAACCAGCCGCTGGCGTCGTTCGCGCTCGTCGCGTTCGAGCTGCTCGACCCCGAGGCCGAGACGTTCTCGCTCGACGTCCTCTCGGTCGTCGAGGCGATCCTCGACGACCCGTTCCCCGTCCTCGCCGCCCAGGCGTTCAAGGCCCGCGGCGAGGCGGTCGCCGAGATGAAGGCCGAGGGGATCGACTACGACGAGCGGATGGAGCTGCTGGAGGAGGTCACCTACCCCAAGCCGCTGGACGAGCCGCTGCGCGCCGCGCTGGACGTGTTCCGCGAGACGCACCCGTGGGTCCGCGACTCCGACCTCTCGCCGAAGTCGGTCGTGCGCGACATGTACGAGTGGGGGCGGACGTTCACCGAGCTGATCGCCCACTACGGCCTGTCGCGCTCCGAGGGCCTCGTGCTGCGCTACCTCAGCAACGCCTACCGGGCGCTGCGCCAGACGGTGCCCGAGCCGATCCGGACCGCGGAGCTGGACGAGATCATCGACTGGCTGGGCGAGACCGTGCGCCAGACCGACTCGAGCCTGCTGGACGAGTGGGAGGCGCTCACCGATCCCGAGGCCGTCGCCCGGGCGGCGGAGGCGATCGCGGACGGCGGCCCACCCGCCCCGCCGCCGCCCCGGCCGATCACCGCCAACGAGCGCGCGTTCACGGTCATGGTCCGCAACGCGATGTTCCAGAAGGTCGCGCTGGCCGCGCGCGACCGCTACGACGCGCTGGCCGAGCTGGACGCCGCGGCGGGCGCGCTGACCGACCCGCCCACGCGCGCCACGATGACCGCGGCCGCCTGGGAGGACGCGCTGGGCGCCTACTGGGACGAGCACGAGTCGATGGGCTCGGGCCCGGGCGCCCGCTCGCCGCGGCTGCTGATGATCGACCGCGACGGCGGCCGCGGCGCCGACGACGGGCGGCGCGTCTGGACCGCCCGCCAGATCGTCGACGACCCCGAGGGCCACCACGACTTCGCGATCGTGGCGACGGTCGACCTCGACGCCTCCGACGCCGCGGGCGAGCCGGTGGTCCACACGCGGTCGTTCTCGTCGGCGGCGTTCCCGGCCTGAGGCGGCCGGGAGAACGGCGACGGCCGCCGCGCCGCCCCGGAGGGCGACGCGACGGCCGGGGGCCGCGAGTGCTACAGGTCGATCGGGTAGATGGTGGTCTTCTTGCCCGTCGTCACGCGCAGGCGGTAGGACCCCTTCGCGATCGAGCGCCTCGCCTTCAGCCGGCCGACCGTGCCCGACGCGTAGGTCTTGCCCAGCCGGGTCAGCGTCGCGCGGGCGCGCGAGCCGGCGGCGGTCGTCTTGCACGTGATGCTGGTCTTGCCGACCTTGCCCACGCGCTTGACCGTGCAGGTGACCTTCGACGCGGGGCCCTTGGGGCCGGTGGCGCCCTTGGGGCCCTGGGCGCCGGTCGCGCCCTGGGCGCCCGCCGGACCCTGGGCGCCGGCGGCGCCCTGCGGGCCGGTCGCGCCGGTCGCGCCCGGAGCGCCGTCGGCGCCCGCGTCGCCCTGCGGCCCCCGCGGACCCGCCGCGCCGTCCGCGCCGTCCGCGCCATCCGCGCCGTCGGCCCCGCGCGGCAGGTCGGTCGACGCGCCGGTCAGCGTGACCGTGCTGCGGCCGTCCTCCACGTCGCTGGCGACCACGAGCGTGGCGGTGGACGTCGTGCGCGCACGCGACGGGGCGAACCGCACGCGCACCGTGCACGACTCGGCGGGCTGGAGCGTCGTCCGCGAGCAGCGGTCGTTGCTGAGCAGGAAGTCCTCCGCCGACGCGTCGTCGGAGTCCTCGGTGAACAGCGGCCCGACGTGCACCGGGTTGGCGCCGACGTTGGAGAACGTCACCGTCTTGGCCGCCCCGATCGTCTGCGCCGGCTGGGCGCCGAAGGCACCCGGGTCGCTCAGCGTCACCGCCGTGCCCATCGGGCCCGACAGCTCGACCACGTCGGTGCGGGCCTTGCCCAGCTCGCCGGCCTTCTTGTTCTCGGTGGAGCCGCCGTAGAGCTTGTCGTAGCCCTGGTCCATGATCAGGCGGACCGGCGCGCCCTGCGTGAGGTGGTCGGGCACCTCGCCGATGCCCTCCCAGACGCCGGCGTTGTCGCTGTACATCGGCTCGACGTCGGTCGGGATCGACGTGGTGAGCTGCTGGGGCGGCGTGGCCGCCTCGCCGTTCCACGCCCACAGGTGCTGCGTCGGCGCCGCCTTGTAGGTGCCGGCCGGGGCGCTGAGGATCAGGTACTCGTCGTTGGCGTTCTTGCGGATCTCGCGGATGCTCTCGCCGTGCAGGTCGAGCAGGATCGGATCGCCGAACGTCGCCTTGGTGGCCGTCCCGCCGGTCAGGGCCTCGAGGTTCGTGACCGGCACGATCAGCGCCTTGCCCCCGGCCACGGCCGGCGCGACCGGGGCTCGGAAGCCGAGGTACAGCTCCCGGTCGTCGGGCGAGAGCTCGACGCCCTCGAGGTCGAAGCCCGCGAAGGCCTGCGGCAGCCCGGTCTGGGCGGCGGCGAAGCCGAACCGGTCGTCGTTGGCCTGGTCCCAGGCGATCAGGTCGGTGCGCAGGTTCTTGTACACCACGCCGACCGACGTCAGCTTGGCGTTGGCGCCCGTCCCGGTCAGCCGCGTCTCGTAGATCTGGTCGCGCGACGTCTGGAGCTTGCCGTCCTTGTCGTTGCCGTGGCTCCCGAACCACCAGATCCGGTCGCCCTTGCGCGCCGCCGCCTCGTAGTCGCGCTCGCCGGAGATCCCGCCGGCGGGCAGGAACTGCGCGACCTCGCGGCCCGACCTCGTCGAGTCATACAACCTGATCGCCGACTTCTCGTCGTCGCCGACCATCCAGTAGCCGTCGCCGACCGCGATCGCCGTCGACGCGTCGCTGGAGCCGATCAGCACCCGGCTCGTCGGCGTGGTCGCCACCGAGGCCTGGTAGACGAACTGCATCTTGCTGACGAGGCCGGTGGTGCCGGTCACGGCCAGCGTGACGATCGCGTCGCCGTTGAGGTCGGTGACGTGATCGGGCGTGACCGACACCGTGCGCTGCGCGCCGGTGCCCGTGACCTTGACGCCGTCGAGCGAGACCGGGTCGTGGCCGTTGCTGTAGTAGCTCACCGAGTCGACGGTCACCTGCAGCCGCGAGGGGTCGACGAGCTTCTTGTTGGCGTCCAGCTGCGCGACGTAGATCGGCAGCGTCGGGTTGGTGGGGTCGCCGACGACCCCGACCTGCGCCGGAGCGTTGGCGTAGTTGTTGGCGCCGCCGAAGCCGGTGGCGCCGTCCAGGGACTGGATGACCGGCTGGTCGTCGGCGGCCGCCGTCACGATCGCCGTCGGGGTCGAGGTGCTCGTCTGGCCGTTGTCCTGGCAGGTGACCCGCACCGACAGGCGGTGGCCGAGGTCGGTGGCCGACACCATGTAGCCGGGCTGGTCGCCCGGGCTGCCCATGACCGACACCTCGCTGACGACGGTGTCCAGCGACGCGAAGTGCGGCATGCCCTGCACCGGCGTGCCGTCGCGCAGCCACTGCGCGGTGGAGGAGACGCAGCCGCTGCCGATCGCGGTCCCGAGGTCGGCGACCTGCAGGGGCTTGCCGACCTGCGCGGTGCCGGAGACGTGGGGCCCGGTGTCGTCGAGCGGGTCGTAGGGCGCGTCGCTGAAGAGGACCGTCCACGACGGGGTGACGGTCACGCTGGGCAGCGTCGCGTCGGTGAGCGTGAGGGTGCCCGTGGCCGCGTCGTAGGCGCCGGCCGTCGAGGGCGAGACCGCCGGGGTCAGGGTGCCGTCGGCCGGCTTGAGCGCGACCTGCACGCCGCCGTCGGCGTACTCGCCGGCGTAGACCGTCTGGGTCTGGGAGCGCGTCGACGTCGGCGGCTTGGGCCAGCCGCGGAACGCGGAGAAGTCCGCGATGCGGTTGCTCTGCAGCAGGATGCCGGTGACCAGCGTCGCGGCGCTGCCCAGCAGGCCGCCGTCGAGGCCCAGCGGGGCCAGCGGCGAGGCGTCGGAGATCCGGTTGTAGCCGAGGTCCAGCTTGCGCAGGACGGTCGCGTCGAGCTTGTCGGGCAGCGTGCTGACGTCGAGGATCAGGTCGTGGTTCAGCGTCAGCGTCACCATCGCCTTCATCTGGGGCAGCCGGCTGATGTCGCGGATCTGGTTGGTGCCGAGGTTCAGCGTCGTCAGGTGCGTCAGGCCGGACAGCGGCGCGACGTCGCCGATCTGGTTGTTGTTGACGTCCAGCGACGTCAGGCCCGTCAGGCCCGACAGCGGCGCGAGGTCGCTGATCTGGTTGCTGGAGAACGTCAGCGTCGTCAGGCCCGTGAGGCCGGACAGCGGCGCGAGGTCGCTCACCGTCCCGTAGCCGGAGGTGAGCGTCCTGAGCTTGGTCAGCCCGCTGAGCGGCGTCAGGTCGGTGAACGTGTTGGTCGGCTGGCCGCCCGCCGGGGAGGGGAGCGCCAGCGACGTGAGGTTCGTGAGCGCCTGGGCGCCGGTGAGGTCGGCGACCGGGCTCGGGAAGCTCGTGCTCGCGATGGCCGTGACGGTCGCGGCCTCGTCCTCGGTGACGTCCTGGGTGGTCGCGCGGCCGGCGCCGAGCGTCTTGTTGATCGCGGCCTTGAGGCTCGCGTCGGGGATGGTGACGGGGTCGGTTCCGGCCGCGTGCGCGGCGGGAGCGTGGGCGGCGGCGGCGAGCGCCAGCGCGGCCAGCGGCAGAGCGATCAGCGTGCGCCACGTCCGTGGCGTACCCCGATCGATGAGCGACAGGGACAACAACTGCTCCTTCGACGGATGGTGCCGTGCGCACGTTCCTGGCGCGCGGCCTGGGACGTGCATCGTCGATCCGCCGACCGGCGCCGGGGTCAACGTTCGGTGACGAAAGCGGGACGCCGATGTCCGCGTTGCGGCGACGACGTCAGGCGTCGCGGCGCACGAGCCCGACCGCCGCGGCGGCGATCGCCGCGACCGCGTAGCCGCAGAAGAGCGCGAAGCCGGTCCAGGGCGCGAGGTGCGGGCCGGGTTCGAACGTGCTCGTCGCCACGGCCGTGCCGGCGTTCAGCGGCAGGTAGGGGTCGATCGCGTCCGCGGTCGTGTGCGGCAGGATCGCGGTGATCCCCGGCAGGACGAACAGCAGGAACACGAACGCGGCGATGCCGCCGGCGGTGCTGCGCACGAGCGTCCCGAGCCCGACGCACAGCGCGCCGAGGACCGTCAGGTAGAGCGCGGCGCCGATCACGACGCGCAGCGCGTGGGGGTCGCTCAGCGCATGTTGTTGGTGATGTTGACGGACGATCACCTGGGTGACGAAGAACGAGACGAACGTCGACGCGAGCATCGTCGCGAACGTCACCGAGCAGAACACGCAGAGCTTGGCCCAGAGGACCGGCAGCCGATGCGGCACGGCCATGAAGCTCGACCGGATCATCCCGGTGGAGTACTCGCCGGAGATGATCAGCACGCCGAGCACCCCGATCGCCAGCTGCGCGAGGTGGTAGCCGCCGACGCCGATGTTCCGCGAGTCGAAGCGGGCGCGCTCGAGCGGGTCCAGGCGCGCCCAGCGGTTCATCTGGATGACCGCGATCAGGATCCCGAGGCCGGTCATCGCGATGACGGCCGACAGCAGCGACGAGCGCGTCGAGCGCAGGCTCCAGAGCTTGGTCCACTCCGAGCGGATGACGTGGCGCTGGGTCACGCGCCCGCGCCCGCGCTCCCGGGGCGCGGCGGCGGTGTCGGCCGTGGCGGCGCTCATGGCGCGGGCTCCGCGGGCTCCATCGGGCCCAGGATCGCGCCGGAGGCCGCCGCGGCGGCCGCGGCGTGGTACTCCACCGCGTCGCCGGTCAGGCGCATGAACGCCTCCTCCAGCGAGGCCGTCCGCGGCGTGAGCTCGTGCAGGACGACGTGGGTCCGGGCGGCCAACTCGCCGATGCGCGGCGCGGGGAGGCCGCGGACGTCCAGGGCCTCGCGCTCGGCGGCCGAGACCGTCGCGCCCGCGGCGACCAGCGCGTCGCGCAGCGTGCCGGCGTCCGGGGTCCGCACGCGCACGACGTCGTCGTGCGACGCCTGCGCGACGATCTCGGCGACGCTCGTGTCGGCGATCAGCCGGCCCTTGCCGATGACGACGAGGTGCTCGGCGGTCAGCGCCATCTCGCTCATCAGGTGCGAGGACAGGAAGACCGTGCGGCCCTCGGCGGCCAAGGCCTTCAACAGGTTGCGGATCCACAGGATGCCCTCGGGGTCGAGGCCGTTGGAGGGCTCGTCGAGGATCACGATGCCGGGGTCGCCGAGCAGCGCGGACGCGACCCCGAGCCGCTGGGCCATGCCCATCGAGAACGCGCCGACGCGCTTGCGCGCGACGTGCTCGAGGCCGACGAGCGCGATCAGCTCGTCGACGCGCGCCCGGCCGATGCCGTGGGTCTGGGCCATCGCCAGCAGGTGGTGGTAGGCCGAGCGGCCGGTGTGGACCGCCCGGGCCTCGAGCATCGCGCCGACCTCCCGCATGGGCGCCGGGAGGTCGCGGTACCGATGGCCGTTGACCCGCGTGCTCCCCTCGGTCGGGGCGTCGAGCCCCAGCATCATGCGCATGGTGGTGGACTTGCCCGCGCCGTTGGGCCCGAGGAAGCCGGTGACGATGCCCGGTTGGACGACGAAGCTCAGGTCGTCGACCGCGACCTTCTCGCCGTAGCGCTTGGTGACGTGTTCGACCTCGATCATGTGACTCCGTGGTCGGTCTCCAGGGTGGTGCGTCGACCTGAACCCCTCCTGAACGTCCCGTTGGGATCGATACCCCTGAGGGGTATCGCTACGATGGGCTCATGGACCACGGGCACCAGCACCACGCGATGCCGTCCTCGGGCCGCGCGCTGACGCGGACGGCCGTCAACGCCACGCTGCACTGCCTCGCGGGCTGCGCGATCGGCGAGATCCTCGGCATGGTGATCGCGACCGCGATCGGAGCCTCCAACGCGGTCAGCATCCTGCTCTCGGTCGTGCTGGCGTTCGTCTTCGGCTACGGGCTGACGAGCCTGCCGCTGCTGCGCGCCGGGATGGCGATGGCCGCGGTGGTGCCGATCGCGCTGGCCTCCGACACGCTGTCGATCGCCACGATGGAGGTCATCGACAACACGATCGTCGCCGTGGTCCCCGACGCGATGGACGCCGGCCTGGGCGACCTGCTGTTCTGGGGCAGCCTGACGTTCTCGCTGGCCGTCGCCGGCGCCGCGACCGTCCCGGTCAACCGCGCGCTGATCGCCCGCGGCAAGGGCCACGCGGTGATCCACGAGACCGGCATCCACGGCGGGCCGCCGATCCCGCTCGTCGGCGCCCTGGCCGCCGCGGGCTTCGTCTTCGGGCTCGCGGTCCTGATCGCGACCTGACCCGCCCGCCGCTCCCGTCCGCTCACAGCCCGAGCAGCGTGACCACGACGAGGATCAGCGAGAGCGACCCGCTGAACAGCACGGTGGCAGCGGTCAGCACGTCGATGACGCCGTGGTTGCGGTGCTCGCCCATGAGCGCCACGCTGCGCGACAGCCGCCAGATGAACCACAGGTTGATCGGCAGCAGGACGCCGTTGACGACCTGCACGCCGATCAGCAGCGAGATCACCGGGATGCCCGGGACGATCGCGACGAGCGTCGCGACGACGATCATCGCGGTGATGATCGCGACGAAGACCGGGGCCTCGCGCGGCAGGCGGCCGATGCCCTTCTCCAGGCCCAGCGACTCGCTGACGACGTAGCTGGTGGCGATCGGCAGGATCGCCGCGGCCAGCAGGCTCGCGCCGAGCAGGCCGATCCCGAACAGCGCCTCGGCGTAGCGGCCGGCGAACGGCTCCAGCGCCTTGGCCGCGTCGGAGGCCGAGGTGACGTCGTGGATGCCGTGGGTGAACAGCGTCGCGCCGGTCGCGATGATGATGAACGCGGCGATGAGGTCGGCGAAGACCGCGCCCCAGGCCGCCTCGCGCGTCTCCTTCTTGATGCCCTCGACGCGCACGCCGCGCTCGACGACCGCCGACTGCAGGTAGAGCTGCATGTAGGGGGTGATCGTCGTGCCGGCGGTCGCGACGAACAGCAGGAGGTAGGCGCTGTCGCGATGGATCCGCGGCTCGACGATCGCCCGGCCGACGTCGCCCCAGTCGGGATGGGCGAGGATCGCGGCGATGGGGTAGGCGAAGAACGGGAGCGTCAGCCCGATGAAGACCTTCTCCGCCGACCGGTAGGAGCCGCGCACGATGATGAACCAGATCCCGACGGCGGCGATCGGCACGGTGACCTGCGCGGGCAGGCCCGCCAGCTGGAGCGCGGCGCCGATGCCGACGAACTCCGAGATGCAGACCCCGAGGTTGGCGATCAGGACGGCGACCGTCGAGAACGCCGACCAGCGGATGCCGTAGTTCTCGCGGATCAGCTCGGCCAGCCCCTTGCCGGTCACCGCGCCCATCCGCGCGGCCATCGCCTGGATGATGGCCAAGGACAACGTGATGAGCACCATCATCCACAGCAGCCCGTAGCCGTACTTGGCGCCGACCTGGCTGTAGGTCGCGATGCCGCCGGCGTCGTTGCCGGCGTTGGCGGCGATCAGCCCGGGGCCGAGCAGCGCGAACAGCGCCAGGACACGTCGCAGGCTGTCCGGGACGCGGGCGGCCACGTGTCAACCATCTCAACCGTCACCCAGCAGGCCGAACCGCCGCCGCCAACCCTTGGGCAGCATGGTCTCCAGCACGTCGTCGACGGTGATCACGCCGATCATCCGCTGCTCGTCGTCGACGACCGCGACCGCCGTGAGGTTGAAGTCGGCCATGAGCCGGGCGACCTCCTCGAGGGGGGCGTCCGGCACCAGCGACGGCGCGGCGCTGGTCAGGAGCTCCGCGACCGGCGTGTCCTCCTCGGCGCGGAGCAGCGCCGCGACCGGCACCGAGCCCTCCAGCCGGCGGTGGGTGTCCATCACGAACACGTTGGTCAGCAGCTCGTCGGCGACGTCGCCCCGCTGGATCCGGTCGCGCGCCTCCTGGACGGTGGCGTGCTGGTAGACGCAGACGAACTCGGTGCTCATCAGGCCGCCCGCCTCGGCGGGGTCGAAGCCGAACAGCATCCGCACCTTGCGGCGGGCGTTGGGCGGCAGGAGCGCGAGGATCGCGTCCCGGCGCGCGTCGTCGAGCTCGGCGACGACGTCGGCGGCGTCGTCGGGCGCCATCCGCGCGAGCACCGCGGCGATCTCCGCGTCCGAGCGCTCGCGCAGGAACTCGAGCTGGTGGTGGTCGTCGAGCTCCTCGAAGACGTCGGCCTCCAGCTCGGTGTCCCCGGCCCGGACCGCGCGCATGATCTCGTCGCCCTCGGCGTGGGACCCGGCCTCGACGAGGTCGGCGATCTGCGCCGGGTGCAGCCGCGCGAGCTTGGGGTGGGAGATGAGCAGGCGGACGGACGGCACGTGCCCGACGAACGGCTCGACGCTCGCCCAGTCCACGAACTGGCCCGTGCCCACGTGGCGCCCGGCGACGCGCGGCAGCAGGCGGCGCATCGCGCCGCGCGCGCCGACGTCGACGCCCACCACGCGCCACCAGCCCTCGACGCGCGCCAGCTCGATCTCGTTGGCGCGGACCAGGCGCGCGCCGTCGAGGTTGATGAGCTGGCGGTCCAACATGTCCTCCTTGAGCAGGACCTCCTCGGGCCGGCGCTCGAACGGCCGCAGGTCGAGGCGGGGCCGGCCGAGCACGACCCGGTCCTGGGCGACGTCGGAGACGGCCTCGGCCGGCAGGAACGAGTGGCGCTTGGCGACCGAGACGAGGAAGCCGGTGATCGGCGGGTAGCCCGCGTCGCCCAGCCGGACGATGAGGTCCTCGACCTTCCCGAGCCGGGCGTCGGCGTCGTCGACCAGCGCGCACCCGACGATCAGCGACAGGTGCAGCAGCGGGGGTGCTTCGGAGGCCACGCCCACACGCTAGATCCGCGCGGCCCGCGGCGCCAGTGGCGTCCGCCGGTTCAACGGAGTCCCAAAATCCCCGCGCTCGGGGTCAGGAAGCTCGGAGGTCCCGCGCGGGGCGCTCGTCGAAGCGGTCGAGCTGGGCGACGATCAGCGGGGCGTCCAGCGGCCGCGGTCCGGCCGGGGCGACCTTGACCGCGACGTCGCCGAGCGCGGCCGCGTGCAGGAGCGCCTCGGTGGCCTGCGGCCACGGCGCGACGCCGACGGCCGGGCCCGGCGGCCGGTAGGGCGTGGCGACCAGCAGCTTGCGGACGCGGCCGCCCGGGATCGCGCCGCGCACCGACTCGAGGTCGCAGATCGCCGCCCCGTCGCCGTGGTGGGCCTGGTCCAGGAGCGCGGCCAGCTCGCGCGAGGCGCGGCGGCGTCGCTCGGAGGCGATCGCGCAGGCCGCGGTGGCGCGCCAGGCGGGCGAGGTCATCGCCACGGTGGGCCGCCCGTCGATCACCGTCGGCGGCTCGTCGGAGCCGATCCCGAGGATCTGGTCCACGCCCTCCCCGCGGCCGGTCACGAGCAGGAGGTCCCAGCCGTGGCGCCGTCCGTGCTCGAGCGCCGCGTCGCGCATGCGCATGGCCGAGCGCGCGAGCAGGCGCGGCGGCACGGGGGCGGCGCCCGCGATCTCGTAGAGCGCGCCGAGGTCGTCGTCGACGTGGAGGACCCCCGCCGGCCGCCCGGCCTGGATCGCCTCGCACAGCGGGCCGAGCTGGGCGTGGGCGGCGACCGTCGCCGTGCAGCCGACGGCGGAGGGCAGCGCGAGCTCCACGCTCTCGCCGGCGTCCAGCCGCCAGTAGACCGCCAACGCGGCGGTGCTGCTCGTGGCGGCGGGCTGCCGGACGCGCTGCAGGAGGCGATCGGCGGCGTGCGAGAGCGCGCGGCGGTCGCGGGCGCGCCAGGAGCGCGCGCGTTCGCACAGGACGGTCAGCTTGTCGCGCAGGGCGCGGGCGTCGGGCGAGTTGGGCCCGGTGGCGAAGTAGGCGGACAGCACGCCGATGCGGTCGTCGAGCTCGGCGACCGTGCGCAGGTCGTCCGGCGTGCGTCGCGGGGTGACCGCGACGTGGTGCATGGGCTGGTACATCGTGGGGCCAGTGTCCTGGCCCGGCGCCCGCGCGACGATCGGGCGGCGACCCCATGCGCGGCGGGAGGCCTACCCACTGCCCCCGCGGATGGGGAGCCCTACCCATTGGCGGGCGGGGGCGCCGTGCGCATCCTTGATCGATGACGTCTCCCGATCCTGTCGTCGACGCCGCCTACGTCTCGCCGCGGATGACCGCCGCCGAGCACGCGGCCGCCGTGGACGAGCTGGCGCGCCTGCGGGACCGGCGTGACCGGACGCTGCGCGAGCGTGGCCGCGAGGCCCGCGCGTTCGTCAGCGCCGACGCCGCGGAGGAGATCGCGCAGCTGCGCAGCGAGCAGGCCGTGACCGGCCGGCGCATCGAGGCGCTGGAGCAGCTGCTGTCGGAAGCGGTCGTCGTCCAAGGGGAGACGGGGACCGGCGTGGTGGCATTGGGGTCGACGGTGGAGGTCCGGTACGAGGGCACCGGCCTCCACAAGCGCTACCAGGTCGTCGGCGCGGTCGCCGCGTCGGACGGCACGTCGGTCTCGGCACGGTCGCCGATCGGCGCCGTGCTGCTGGGACGCCGCGCCGGCGAGGTCGTCGGCGCGGCGTTGCCCGGCGGCCGCACCGAGCGGCTGACGATCCTGTCGGTCAGCTGAGCCCGGGGCGGGCCGGCCCGGCTCGCCGACACTAGGGGACGATCAGGCCGCGACGGATCGCGTAGCGGGTGAGGTCGACCCGGTCGCGCATGCCGAGCTTCTCGAGCATGTTGGCCCGGTGGCGGTCGACGGTCTTGCGGCTGATGACCAGCAGCTCGGCGATCTCGTCGCTGGTGTGCCCCTCGGCCACGAGCTTGAGCACCTCCAGCTCCCGCGGCGTGAGCAGGTCGGCGGTCTGGGCGCCGGGCTCGCGCTCGAGGTAGTCGCGCACCAGCGTGGCGACGGCGCCGGAGTAGAGGAACGTCTCGCCGCGCATGGTCGCCCGGCAGGCGTGGACGAGGTCGCGGTCGGCGGCGGTCTTGAGCACGTAGCCGGAGGCGCCGGCGCGCAGCGCCTCGAACAGGAACTGCTCGTTCTCGTGCATCGACAGCATCAACAACCGCGGGCGCGACCCGCGCGCGTTGAGCTGCTGCGCCGCCAGCAGCCCGGTCATGCGCGGCATCGAGACGTCGAGGATCGCGAGGTCGATGTCCTCCTCCGACGCCCGCCGGACGGCCTCGGCGCCGTCGGAGACCTCGGCGACGACCTGGAAGTCCGGCTCGGCGTTGAGGAGGTCGCGCAGGCCGTGGCGGACGATCGGGTGGTCGTCGGCCAGCAGCACGCGCGCGGTCAGCGGGACGCTCATCGCAGCTCCTCCCGCGGAAGCACGAGCCGCAGCTCGGTGCCTCCGCCGTCACGCGCGCCGATGTCGAAGCGGGCGCCGATCAGCACGGCGCGCTCGCGCATGCCGCGCATGCCGCTGCCCATCTGGTCGGCGTGGCGCGGCAGCCCGCCGCCGTCGTCGCCGACCACCAGCTCCACGCCGTCCGCGCAGGCGCCCAGCCGCAGCCAGACGTGGCGCGCCCGCGCGTGGCGCACGACGTTGGTGAGGCCCTCCTGCGCGACGCGGTAGACGACGAGCTCCTGCTCGGAGTCCAGGCCGAGGTCGCGCCCGAGGTCGCGGTCGACCTCCAGGCCCGAGCTCTCCGACATCGAGGCGACGAGCCCGAGCAGCGCGCTCTGCAGCCCCAGCTCGTCGAGCGCCTCGGGCCGCAGCCGCTGGGCGATCCGGCGCACGTCCTCGGCCCCTTCGCGCGCGGCCTCGCGCAGCTCCTCCAGCCCCGGTCGCAGGTTGTCGCCCGCCAGCCGCGCCAGCGTCTCGCTGCGCAGCACAATGCCGGTCAGGACCTGGCCGACCTCGTCGTGCAGCTCGCGCGCGACCCGGCGGCGCTCGCCCTCCTGCGCCCGCAGCGCCCGCCGGGCGCTCTCGCGGCGCTCGCGCTCCAGGCGGTCGAGCATCATGTTGAAGGACTCGCTGAGCCGGGCGACCTCCTCGGCGTCGTCGGAGATCGCCACGCGCTGGCCGGGGGCCAGCGGGTCGATCGTCTGCATCAGCTCGGTCAGGCGGTGCAGCGGCGCGAGCACGCGGCGCAGCAGCGCGTCGGTGACGACGAGCATCACCGCGAAGGCGAGCAGGATCCCGATCAGCTCGGTGGTGGAGACCGGCACCGAGATCGTCACCGGCGCGAAGACCAGGACGAGGACGGCGCACCCGAGGACGGCGGCGTAGGCCAGCAGCAGGCGACGTGCCAAGGTCTTGCGGAACCTAGGTCGACGGACGCCTGGGATCGGGAAGCCGGTGTTGCCGCCGTCCATCACCGGTCGATGCTGCCACAGGCCGCGGCCGACCGACCCCGCCAGGCTGGCGCTCGAACGACGATCGTGGCCGCCAGTGCACGGGACCAGTGTCGACCCCGCGCCCGCGGCGGTCCATGGGGGAAGGTCCCCATCCGCGCGGCGCCGCTAGGATGCCGACACGATGTCGACAAGTTGGCGAGCCTGATGTTCCTCGCGCTGCGCGACCTGCGCCGCGGCGGGCGGCGCTTCGCGCTGATCGCGTCGGTCGTCGCCCTGGTCGCCGTGCTGTCGACCGTGCTCTGCGGCCTGGCCGACGGGCTCGTGCGCGACGGGACCTCGGGCCTGCGCGCGCTGCCGATCACCCACCTGGCGTTCGCGCCGCACAGCGACGCGGTGTTCAGCCGCTCGACGCTCGACGGCCGCGCGCTGGCGGCCTGGCGGGCGCGGCCCGGGGTCCAGGCGGCGCCGCTGGGCGTGTCGTTCGTCAACGGCGCGCCGGTGGGCGGGCGTCGGGGCGAGCCGTCGATCGACCTCGCGCTCTTCGGGGTGCGGGCGACCGACTTCCTGGCCGCCGGCGACGCGCGGCGGGCGCGCGAGCTGCACGGCCTCGTCCTCGCGCGCGAGCTGCGCGACGACGGCGTCCGCTATCGGATCGCGGGCTCCGACGTCGTGCTGCCGGTGCTCGGCTTCACCTACTCCGGGTCCTACGGGCACGTGCCGATCGCCTACACCTCGCTGGCCTCCTGGCAGCGGATCGCCTACGGCAACGACGCGCGCGGGCGCTACTCGGCGATCGCGCTGCGGCTGCCGCGCGACGCCGGGACGGCGGCGGCCGCGGCGGGCGCGGGCACCGAGCTGAAGACCAAGGCCCAGGCCTACGACGGCTCGCCGGGGTTCACGGCGGAGACCGCGACGATGACGCTCATCCGCGCGTTCCTGCTGGCGATCTCGGCGCTGGTCGTCGGGGCGTTCTTCACCGTGTTGACCGTCCAGCGCACGCGCCAGATCGGGCTGTTGAAGGCGATGGGCGCGTCGACGGCCTACGTGGTGCGCGACGGGGTGGCGCAGATGCTCGTGATCGTCGTGCTGGCGACCGTCGCGGGCACGGCGGCCGGGACGGCGATCGTCGCGGCGCTCGACGGCGGACCGGTGCCGGTCGCGCTGCGGCCGGGCGGGATCGCCGCGAGCGCGGCGCTGCTCGTGGCGGCCGGCCTGGCCGGGAGCCTCGTGGCGTTCCGGCGGATCGCGCGCGTCGAGCCGGCGATCGCGCTGGGGGTGGAGGCGTGACCGGCGCCGCGCTCGCGCTCCGAGGCCTCCATGTCGAGGTGCCCGACGGCGAGCGGACGCGCGTTCTGCTCGACGGCGTCGACCTGGCGCTCGCGCCGGGCGAGCTGGTCGTCGTCACCGGCGCGTCGGGGTCGGGCAAGTCCACCTTGTTGACCTACGCCGGGCTGCTGCGACGGCCCGCGCGGGGCGAGGTCCTGGTCGCGGGCGCTCCGACGGCGGGCCTGAGCGAGCGGGCGCGCACCGCGGCGCGGCGCGAGCACGTGGCGCTCGTCTACCAGTCGGCGAACCTGCTGCCGTCGCTGACCGCGCGCGAGCAGCTGGAGCTGGTCGCCCACGTGCGGGGCGAGCACGGCGCGGCGGCCCGCCGCCGCGCCGACGAGCTGCTCGCCCGGGCGCACGTCGCCCATCGCGCCGACGCGCTGCCGGCGCGGCTGTCGGGCGGCGAGCGCCAGCGCGTCGGCGTCGCCCGCGCGCTGATGGCGCGCCCGACGGTCCTGCTGGCCGACGAGCCGACCGCGGCGCTGGACCCCGACCTCTCGGCCGAGATCGCGCGGCTGCTGGCGAGCGCGGCCCGCGACGACGGCGTCGCCACCCTCGTCGTCTCCCACGACGACGCGCCGCTCGCGCACGCCGACCGGCACCTGCGGCTGACCCAGGGCGCGCTCGTGGCAGGATGACCGCGTGCCGCGGATCAGCGCCGACACCGTCGCCGAGCACGTCGCCCAGCAGGAGGAGGCCGTCTTCGCGGCGGCGATCCGCCTGTTCCTGGAGCGCGGCTACGCCGACGTCGGGCTCGGCGACATCGCGCTCGCCGTCGGCCTGAAGCGCACGTCGCTGTACCGCTACTTCCCCGACAAGGCGCACATCCTCGCCCGCTGGCTGCGGCGCGAGCTCGACGCCGAGGCGGCGACCTCCGCCCGGCTCCTGGGCGCCGACGGCGACGTCGCCGAGCGCATCGGGCGCTGGGTCGACCACCAGGTCGCCTACGCCCGCCGGCCCGAGCACGCGCTGGTCCGCGCCGCGCCCGAGGCCGAGCGCGCGCTCGACGACGCCACGCGCGCGGAGCTGGCCGACGGCCACCGCCGCGTCCTGGCGCCGCTGGCCGACCTGCTGCGCGCGACCGGCCTCGGCGCCGCCGAGGCCGCCGCGACCACGACGCTTCTGTTCGGCCTGGTCCGCGCCGCCGTCGACGTCGAGCCGTCCGCCGCGCTGCGCCGGCGGCTGTTCGCCGCGATCGACGGCCTGCTCGCCGGCGCCGGCTGACCCGGACGCGGGGAGCTTGCGCGCGGCGCGGCCCGCGCCGAGACTGGACGGTGCTGTGCCCGCCCCGCGTCGACACCGCCCTGGCCCGGTGGCCGTCCCGCCCGGGGCCGGAGCGATCGTGATGGGCACCGGCATCGTGTCGGTGGCGCTGGAGCACGACGGCCACGAGGCGCTGTCGCGGATCGTGCTCGCCCTCGCGGCCGCCCTGTGGCTGCTGCTGGCCGCCGCCGTGATCGGGCGCGCCGTCGGCGACCGCGCCGGGCTGCTCGGCGACGCCCGGACGCCCGCCGCGCTGACCGGCTCGGCGGCGACCGCGGTGCTCGGGACCCGCCTGACGCTGCTCGGCTGGACGTGGGCCGGGATCGCCGCGTTGTGCATCGCCGCGCTGCTCTGGGCGGCGCTGCTGGAGCCGGTGCTCGGCGCGCTGGAGCGCCCGGCGGTCGGCGTGGAGCTGCTGGTCGCGGTGGCGCCCGAGGCGCTCGCCGTGCTGGCCGCGACGGTCGCCGAGGCCGAGCGCGCGGCCTGGCTGCTGGTCGTCGCGCTCGCGCCGTTCGCGCTCGGGCTGCTCTGCTACGCCTACGTCATCGCCCGCTTCGACGCGCGGCAGCTCGCGGTCGGCCGGGGCGACCACTGGATCGCCGGCGGCGCGGTGGCGATCGCGGCGCTCGCCGCCGGGCTGCTGACCTCGGGCACCGCGACGCTCGGCGTCTGGCCCGGCGCCCACGCGCCGCTGCGCGACGTCGCGCTCGTCCTGTGGGCGACGGCGATGCTGTGGCTCGTCGCGCTGCTGGTCGCCGAGGCGCGGTGGCCGCGGCCCGCCTACGACCCGCACCGCTGGTCGACCGTGTTCCCGCTGGGGATGTACGCCGTCTGCTCCTTCGCCGTCGGCGCCGCCGCGCACGCGGGCGGCGTGACCGACTTCGCGCGCGTCTGGGTCTGGGTGGCGTTCGCGGTGTGGGCGGTCGTGCTCGTCGGGACCGTCCGGCACGCCCGCCAGGATCGCTGAGGTGACCGACCCGGTGCTGATCTACTCCGTGAGCGTCTCGGTGGACGGCTTCATCAACGACCGCGACGGCGACATCGCGTGGGGCGGCGTCCCCAGCGACGAGCTGTTCGCCTTCCACCTCGAGCAGGTGGGCGACCTCGGCGCCTACCTGCTCGGGCGCCGGCTCTACGAGATGATGGCGGTCTGGGACGCCGATCCGCCGCCGCGCGACGACGCGGCCGGGGTCGCGTTCGCCGGCGTCTGGCGCGCGCTGCCGAAGGTCGTCTTCAGCCGCACGCTCGAGCGCGTCGAGGGCAACGCCCGGTTGGCCGCGGGGCCGCTGGCCGACGAGGTCGCCGCGACGCTCGCCGCGAGCGACAAGGACGTCTCGATCGGCGGCGCCGAGCTGGCCGCGGCGGCGATCGGCCTCGGCCTCGTCGACGAGCTGCGCGTCTTCCGCCTCCCGGTCGTCGTCGGCGGCGGCACGCGGCACCTGCCGCCGGTCCCCGAGGCGATCGCGTTCGACCTCGTCGAGACCCGGACGTTCGACACGGGCGCGATCTTCGAGCGCTACCGCCGGCGCTGACCGTGCTATCCCCGTCCCCTGTGCCGGGCGGAAGCTCACGACCGTTGCCCTATCCGGGGATGCCGGTGACCGTGATGCACCTCGGCGTCGTCGAGCGGGCGGTCGTCGACGAGGTGCGCGACGGCGGCCGCACGCTGGTCGTCGGCGGCGTGCCGTTCACGCTGCGCCGGCTCAACGGCTGGTTCGTCCGCGAGGGCGAGCCGTACTACGGGACGCGGCTGGTGTTGACGGCGCCGCCGGAGGACCGTTAGCCAGCCGCCGCACGCGCCGCAGCAGCTCGGCCAGCGCGAAGGGCTTGGCGAGGTAGTCGTCGCCGCCGGCCTCGCGGGCGCCGCGGCGCGTCTCGCGGTCGTCCTGCGCCGAGACGAACAGCACCGGGCAGGCCACGCCGCGCGCGCGGAGCGCGTGGCAGACGTCGCGGCCGTCGGCGTCGGGCAGGCCGATGTCCAAGATGATCATGTCGGGCGGGCGCCGCGTGAACGCGGTCACCGCCTCGGCGCCGCGGGCGGTCGCCGCCACCGCGTAGCCCGCCGCCTCCAGCGCCCCGCGCAGCAGCTCGCGGACGCTCTCGTCGTCCTCGCAGATGCCGACCGTCGGCGTCATCGCCCGACGCCGCCGAAGGCGAGCCCGCGCTCGCGGACGCGCTCGATCGCGATCGGCAGCGCCGCCGCCGTCGTGCGCCACGACCCGGGCGCCGAGTAGCGGTCGGCGTCGTGCAGCAGCAGGACCTCGCCGCCGACCAGGTCGCGCGTGACCTCCGCGGCGACCGAGGACGCGGTCGCCGCGCCGCGCCAGTCGCGGCCCCAGCGCGTCCACAGCAGCGGCTGCCATCCGCGGCGCCGGGCGATCGCCAGCGCCGCGCCGCTGAGCACGCCGTACGGGGGCCGGTAGAGCCGCGGCGCCCGCGCGCAGGCCGCGACGATCGCGGCCTCGGCGTCGGCCAGGTCGCGCGCCAGCGCCGCGGGCGGCACGCGCAGCAGGTTGCGGTGGCGGTCGCCGTGCACGGCGATCTCGTGGCCGGCGGCGACGATCTCCTCGGCCAGCGCGGGCGCCGCGCGCACCTGCTCGCCGCAGACGAAGAACGTCGCGGTGACCGCGTGCGCGCGCAGCACCTCGAGGATCGCGGGCGTGCCGCGCGGGTCGGGCCCGTCGTCGAACGTCAGCGCGACCATGGTCCGATCCGCCAAGCGATCGCGGACGCCCAGCGGTGGGCGCAGCGCGGGGAGGACCGAGCCGAGCGCGGGCCCGGCGTGCGCGGCCAGGGCGAGCGACCCCGCCATCGCGACGCCCGTCGCCCTATGGTGCGTGTCGTTCATGTCGTCGGTGCTCCTCGGAGCCGCCGCGGGCTGCGGCGCGTCCTCGCTGTACAACCTGGGCCTGGCGCTCCAGGCGCTCGACGCGCGCGAGGTCCCGCACGACGAGGGCCTGCACGCGTCGCTGCTGCTGACGCTCGTGCGCCGGCGCCGGTGGCTGGCCGGCACCGCGCTCAACGTCCTGGGGTGGCCGCTGCAGACGGCCGCGCTGCTGCTGGCCCCGCTGGTGGTGGTCCAGCCCTCGCTGGCCTTCGGCCTCGTGCTCCTGCTGGTCGTCGGCGCGCGGCGGCTGGACGAGCCCGTCGGCGCGCGCGAGGTCCTGGCCGTCGGCGGGATCCTCGCGGGCGTCGTGCTGCTGGCGGCCGTCGCCCCGGAGCCCTCGACCCGCCACGCGGCGCCGGTCGCGCTCACCGCGGTCCTGGCCGGCGTCGGGCTCGTGGCGGTGCTGCCGCTGCTGGTCTTCCGGCGGCGGCACGGCGGCGGCGCCGCGCTCATGGTCGCCGCCGGCGCCGCGCTGGCGTGGAGCGGCCTGTCGACCAAGCTCGTCGCCGATGCGCTGCACGGCGGTCATCTCGCGGCCGTGGGCGCGTGGTCCGTCGCCACCGGCCTGGCCTCCGGGGCCGGCCTGCTCTGCGAGATGAGCGCGCTGCAGCGGCGGCCGGCGACGCAGGTCGCGCCGGTGGTCTTCGTCGTCCAGGTCGTCGTGCCGGTGGCCGCCGCGCCCCTGCTGGTGTCCGAGCGCTGGGGCCACGGCGTCGCGATGGCCGGGGGGCTCGTGCTCGTCGTCGGCTGCGCGCTGGTGCTGATGGCGTCGCCCGCGGTGCGCGGGCTCGTCGACGCCGACTCCAGCACCGACAGCGGCGCGACCGACACGCCGGCCGCCGCCAGCCGCCCGGCGTAGCGGGCGACCGCGCGGGCCGCCGCGGTCGCGTCGTGCCCGGGGACGGTGAGCACGACGACGTCGCCCGGCTGGACGAGCGGCGCGGTCTTGACCTCGCTCGCGTCCAGGCGCACCCGGCCGGTGACCGGCGAGGCGCCGACGGTCCGGCCCAGCAGGTACTGGCCGAAGCTCAGGCCGCCCGCCGGGACGAGGTAGAGCCGGCGGCCGTCGATGCTCGGCGCGTTGGAGAGCATCCCGCGGGTCTTCAGCCAGCGGACCGTCGCCGAGCCGGGCAGGGTCGGCAGGACGTCGTCGCCGTCGCGGCCCAACGCGCCGAGCCCGGCGCCGGACGTCGGGGCCCGCACCGCGAACGAGACGTGCAGGCCCAGGCGCGCCAGCCGCGCGGCCGTCGGAGTCAGGTCGCTCCCGGCGCCCAGCACCACCAGGCCGGCGGCGGGCGTCGACGTCTGGAGGTGCGAGGCGGGGCGGATCTCCAGCGGCTTGGCGACCAAGCTGTAGGGGTCGTTGGCGGCCAGCGACGCGAACATGACCGCGACCGTGGCGACCATCGCGGTCGCGCGCTCCAGCGCCATCCGCCACGTCGGCAGCACCCGGACCGACAGCCGCGCCTGGAGCGCCGCCAGCGCCGGGTCCAGCGCGACCGCCGGCAGGGCCGGCGCGGCCTCGACGACCGGGCCGTCGAGGTGCCGGCGCAGCCGGTCGGCGAGGTCCTCGCGGCCGCCCGCCACCTCGATCAGGCCGAGGCGCTCCATCGTGCGGTTGTGCACGCGGATGTGCCCGACGGTCGACCCGTAGGCGATCATCGGGCAGCCGCAGCTCAGCGCCTCCAGCGAGGTGACGCCGCCGGTCGAGTGCACGAGCACGTCGGCCGCCCGCATCAGCAGGTGCATGGTGGTGGCGAAGCCCCAGACGTGGACGCGCGCGTCGCCGGCGAAGCGCCGCCGCAGCTGCGCCCGGGCGGTCTCGTTGCGCCCCGCGACGACGACGACCGTCGTCGCGCCCGCGTCCAGCGCGGCGCGGACGCCGCCGCCGAGGTCGCCGACGCCCCAGCCACCGCCCGACACCGCGACGAGCGTGCCGTCGGGCGGCAGCTCCAGGGCGGCGCGGGCGGCGGGCTTGGGCAGGGGCTCGCGGAACCGGCGGGCGACCAGCGGCGCGACGAGCGCCGTCCGGCCCCGTCCGGCGCGGCGGTCGACGGCCGCGACCGCGTGCGGGTGCATGACGAGGTGGACGTCGGCGCCGCGGTGCGCCCAGAGCGCGTAGTCGGCGAAGTCGGTGATCGGCACGACCAGCGGGACGCCCAGCCGGCGCCGCAGCCGCGCGCGGCCGAGCACGCAGGTCAGCGCCGGGTGGGTCGAGATCACGAGGTCGGGCGCGGCGCGGCGGACGATCCGGACCATCCGGCGCCCGCCCGCGGCGCTCAGCAGCAGCTCGCCGACGCGGCGTCCGACGACGCTGCGGTTGAACAGGGCGTAGACGAGCGAGTAGGACCACGGCGCGATGCGCAGCTGCAGCCGGTACCCGTCGCGGATGATGCAGCGCGCGACCCGGCCCAGCGCGGCCAGGCCGTCCTCCTCGACGACGTCGATGCCCAGCTCCCGCAGCCCCTCCGCCAGCGCGCGGGCCGCGGCGAGGTGGCCCTCCCCGACGTCGGCCGAGAAGACGAGCGCCCGACGCGGCCCGACCGGTGAGAGCTCGTGAGAGACCATCGCACCGCACACTGTGCGCGGTCCCGGCTGAACGCTGCCTGAACGCTAGGCCGACGCGTCCTCGGCGTCGGATCCGCCGCTGCGCTCGGTGGTCTTGCCGATGAGCGCGTCGACGATCCGGTGGCGGGCGCGCTCGAGGCGGCGGTCGTCGGAGAAGCGGTCGCGCGCGCGGGCCATGCGGCCCTCGGAGTAGCGGTGGCGGGCCCAGGGCGAGCCCGGCCGCCCGAGCCGGAAGGCGCCGACCAGGCCGAACAGCGGCACGAACAGGCCGAGCACGCCGAGCAGGATCCGGCCCTTCATGAAGCACAGGACCGAGAGCGCGAGCACGCCGAGGACGACGACCGCGGTGCCGGTGACCGAGCCGGGGTCGTCGAGGCCGAACGGCGTCGTCCCGGCCACGACCATCGCGGCGAACGCGACGGCGATGACCGCCGCGTCGATCGACCGGCGGCCCTCCTCCTCCCAGTAGACGTCCTCGAGATGGACCCAGAGGGCGAACTCGTCCATCGTGAAGCCCGCGCCGACGCCGAAGCCGATCGCCGTCAGGTGCGCGAACGGCGTGCCCGGCGTGGCCACGAAGGCCAGGAAGCCGGAGAGCATCATCAGGCAGATGCCCCACACCAGGTGGTGGAGGTGGACGTCGCCGGTGCGCACCGAACCGGGCCACCAGGAGACCGAGCGCGTCATGCGCGCGCTGGTGCGGATCGCCAGGAACGCGACGACGAACGACAGCAGCACCAGGAACGCCGCGGAGGACGTCTGGTTCCCGCGGTCTCCGAGCGGGTCGACGCTGACGAGGGCGGCGAGCACCCCTACAGGAAAGCAATCCCGAGCACGCGCCGGCGCGGTCGGCCCCCGCGGCGACGCCGCCACCACGCCGCGCCGACGACCATCGCCGCGTCAGCGATGCCAGAGGTGGCGGTAGGCGAGGACGGCCATGAGCCCGCACACCACGCCGATCGGATCCATGTGCTCGAACATCCGCGTCCAGGATGCCCGGCCCACCTGACCGCGGCCTGAACGGCGGCGCGTGCGTCAGCGCAGGATCCCGGTGTGGCCGATCGAGTAGCGGCCCGGCTGCGGCCAGACGCAGAGCCCGTGCGGGCCGTCGCCCACGCGGATGCGCGCCAGCAGGCGGCCGGTCCGCGTCGAGATGGCGTAGACGACGCGGTCGTAGCGCCCGCTGAGCCACAGGACGCGGCCGTCGGCCGAGACGCCGCCCATGTCCGGCGAGCCGCCGCCCGGCAGCCGCCACTTGCGGTAGGGGCGGCGCGTGCGGAACGAGATCAGGCTGATCGACCCCTCACCGCGGTTGGACACGTACAACGTGCGCGAGTCGCGGCTGGGGTAGAGGCCGTGCGCGCCGAGGCCCGTGCGCACGAACCCGATCTTGCGCAGCGCCCGCGCGTCGACCAGCCAGACGCCGTTGGACGCCATGTCGGCGACGTAGAACGTCCGGCCGTCGGGCGAGAGCTTGACGTCCTGGGGCATGGCGCCGGTGCGCAACATGAAGGTCTTGACCAGCCGCTCGCGCCGGAGGTCGACCACCGCCATGCGCCCGGCGAACTCGCACGAGACCAGCGCGGTGCGGCCGTCGGCGGTGAAGTCCATGTGGTCGATCCCGTCGCAGGCCGGGATGTGCAAGGACTTGGTCAGCCGCATCGTGTGCGGCGTCCGGAAGTCCAGCGACCGGTCGGCCTCGGCGACGACGATCGCCCGGCGGCCGTCGGCGGTGAAGTACAGGTTGTAGGGGTCGCGGACGGGGACGCGGCGTCCGGGCCGGCCGGTACGCGGGTCGATCGGCGTCAGCGAGTTCCCGTCGTCGTTGGTGACCCAGAGCGTGCGCAGGTCCCACGACGGCGTGACGTGCTGGGGGAGGGCGCCGGTCGCGAAGCGCTCGACGATCCGGTCGGTCCGCGGGTCGATCACGTCGACCGAGTTGGACTTGGAGTTGGGCACGTAGACGCGCGGCGGGTCGTCGGCGACCTGGGGCGCGAACCGGCCGGGGCGGTCGGCGGCGTAGACGTCGTCGCGCGCCACCAGCGGCGGGATGCGGCCCGCGCGGGGCGTCGGCGTCCGCGCGCCCGCGCCCGCGCCCGGCCCGGTGGCGGCGGGGGCCGGGCGGGCCGTGGTCGCCGTGGCGGCCGGCGCGGTCGGCGACGGGCCGGCGGCCGACCCGCAGCCCCCGAGGCCGAGGCCGACGCCGACGCCGACGACGACGGCCGCGAGGACGGTGGCGATCGGCGGCCTGCTCATCGTCGCCCGACCGCACGCCGCCTAGGCCAGCGCCCGCTCGATCAGCGCTCCCAGCTCCAGCCAGTTCTCGCGCGTCGCGTTCGCGGTGCCGCGCGCGTCGCCGGCCGCCGCGCGCGCCAGGATCGCCTCGTGCTGGGCCACCGAGCGCCGGCCGGGCAGCGCGCCGCCGGACAGGAGCTCCAGGCGGCGCAGGCGCGGACGCATGTGCAGCAGGCTACGCGCGATCTCGGCGTTGCCGGCGGCTTCGACGAACGTGGCGTGGAAGCGGTCGTCGGCGTCGTAGCTCGCCCGCGCGTCCCGGCGCGTCAGGGCCACCATGAACGCGTCGTTGGCCTCGCGCAGCGCGGCGTGGGCCTCTCGGTCCAGCGCCGGCACCGCCAGCTCGGCGGCCAGCGCGTGGACGGCGGCGGCGAACGCGAACGCGTCGGCCGCGTCGGCGGCGCACAGCCCGCTGACCCGCGTGTAGCGCTGCGGCGCGATCTCGACCAGGCCGTTCTCCTCCAGCCGGTGCAGCGCGTCGCGGACGGGCGTGCGGCTGAGCCCCAGCCAGGCGCACAGCTCGCCGTCGTGCAGCGACTCCCCGGGCGCCAACGTTCCGTCCACGATCGCCCCGCACAACATCGCGTAGGCGTTGTCCCGTAAGAGCCGGCGGTCCACCGCGGCCCGCTGCTGGGGCACTGGCATGACAGACGCCAGTAGACCACCAACCTCGCCGGCCTTGCAAACCCGACCGCGCTCGGAGTAGACCCAGGGCGCCGGTGTTGCTCTCCAACATCGGGGACCCGCAGAAGGAGGCATCGCCCATGTGCCTGGCGATCCCGGGCCGCATCGTGGAGCTGACCGACGAGCGCAACCGGCTGGCGGTCGTGGACGTCGCCGGCGTCCGCCGCACGGTCAACGTCGGGCTCCTGGACGGCGAGGCCGCCGGGCCGACCCGACCCGGCGACTGGGTCCTGATCCACGTCGGCTTCGCGATCTCGCGCGTCGACGAGGAGGAGGCCGAGGCGACGCTGGCGCTCCTGCAGAACATGGGCGCCGAGTACGAGCTGGAGCTCGCCGAGCTGAAGGCCAGCGTGATCGAATGACCGGCTGCGACGACCCGCGGCACTGCGTCACCTGCGGCGACGACGGCACGCCGGAGACCGTCCTCGCGGTCGACGAGGTGCGCGCGCTGGCGCTCTGCGCCCGCGCCGACGGCACCCACGAGAGCGTCGAGATCCTGCTCGTCGCGCCGGTCGCCGTCGGCGACACGGTGCTCGTCCACGCGGGCACGGCGCTGACCACGCTGGAGGGCCGTCGGGCATGAGGTTCGTCGATGAGTTCCGCGACGCCCAGCTCGGGCGCGTCCTGGCGGGCGAGATCCTCGGCGCGGTCGAGCCCGGCCGCCACGTCAAGATCATGGAGGTCTGCGGCGGCCACACGCACTCGATCTACAAGTACGGCGTCGACGACCTGCTGCCCGAGAACGTCGAGCTGGTCCACGGGCCCGGCTGTCCGGTCTGCGTGATCCCGATGGGCCGCGTCGACGACGGCATCGCGATCGCCCGCCGCGAGGACGTGATCCTCACCTGCTTCGGCGACATGCTGCGCGTGCCCGGCTCGACCGGGACGCTGCTGGAGGCCAAGGCCCAGGGCGCCGACGTCCGCATGGTCTACTCGCCGCTGGACGCGCTGCGGATCGCCAAGGCCGAGCCCGACCGGCAGGTGGTGTTCTTCGCGATCGGCTTCGAGACGACCGCGCCGTCGACCGCGCTGACGCTCAAGCGGGCGCGCGCCGAGCACGTCGCCAACTTCTCGTGCTTCTGCAACCACGTGACGATCGTGCCGCCGCTGCGCGCGCTGCTGGAGTCGCCCGACCTGCGCCTCGACGGCTTCGTCGGCCCCGGCCACGTCTGCACGGTCGTGGGCGCCCGCCCGCTGGAGTTCATCACCACCGACTACGACAAGCCCGTCGTCGTCTCGGGCTTCGAGCCCGTCGACATCCTGCAGTCGGTCCTGATGATCCTGCGCCAGCTGGCCGACGGCCGGCGCGAGGTCGAGAACCAGTACAAGCGCGTCGTCCCCTACGAGGGCAACCCGCGCGCGCTGGAGGTCATGGCCGAGGTCTTCGCGCTGCGCCCGCACTTCGAGTGGCGCGGCCTGGGCTTCATCTCCCACAGCGGCCTGCGGCTGTCGGACGCCTACGCCGACCTCGACGCCGAGCGCCGCTTCGAGGTCCCCGGCGTGCGCGTCGCCGACCCCAAGGCGTGCCAGTGCGGCGAGGTGCTCAAGGGCGTCATCAAGCCGTTCGAGTGCAAGGTCTTCGGCAGCGCGTGCACGCCGGAGCGCCCGATCGGGACCTGCATGGTCTCCAGCGAGGGCGCGTGCGCCGCCTACTACAACTACGGGCGCTTCGCCCGGGAGCGCGTGGTCCTATGAGCGCCGACGTCTCCGCCCGCGAGGCGCGGGTCCTGAACATCATCGAGACCGCGCGCTCCAAACGCCCCCGGTTCCGCGACGAGCGCGTCACGATGGCCCACGGCGCGGGCGGCAAGGCCACCGGCGCGCTGATCGAGGGCCTGCTGCTGCCCGCGTTCGGCTCGGCCGTGCTCGACGAGCTCGGCGACGCGGGCACGCTCACCGTCGGCGGCGCGGCGCTCGCGCTGACCACCGACGGCTTCGTCGTCACGCCGATCCGGTTCCCCGGCGGGTCGATCGGCGAGCTGGCCGTCAACGGCACCGTCAACGACCTCGCGGTCGCCGGCGCGCGCCCGGTCGCGCTGACGCTCTCGCTCGTCCTGGAGGAGGGCCTGCCCGCCGACGCGCTGCGCGCCGAGGTCGACGCGATCGCCGGCGCCGCGCGGCGCGCCGGGGTGGCGATCGTGGCCGGCGACACCAAGGTCGTCGAGCGCGGCCACGCCGACATGATGTACATCACGACGACCGGCGTGGGCCGCGTCGACCCGCGCGCCCGGCTCGCGCCCAGCGCCCTGCGGCCCGGCGACCGCCTGCTGGTCTCCGGGCCGGTCGGCGCGCACGGCACCGCGATCATGCTCGCGCGCGGCGAGTTCGAGCTGGACGCGACGATCGTCTCGGACACGCGCTCGCTGTGGCCGGCGGCCGACGCGCTGATGGAGCACGCGGGGCCCGGGCTGCGCTGCCTGCGCGACGCGACGCGCGGCGGTGTCGCCTCGGTCCTCAACGAGCTGGCGCGCGCCTCGGGGGTCGCGATGCTGGTCCGCGAGGCGGCGGTGCCGGTCGACGACGCGGTGGCCGGCGCGGCCGAGCTGCTGGGCATCGACCCGATGCACGTGGCCAACGAGGGCGTGCTGGTGGCCGCGGTCGCGCCCGAGCGCGCCGACGCGGCGCTGGCCGCGCTGCGCGCCGCGGGCGACGGCGGCACCGCGGGCCCGTTCGCGCGCGCCGCGGAGATCGGCGAGGTCCACTCCGACCCCGCCGGGATGGTGCTGGTCGAGACGGGCTTCGGCGGGCGGCGGGTGCTGGACCAGCTCGTCGGCGATCCGCTTCCGAGAATCTGCTGAGCAACGAGGAGGAGCGACATCATGGCGTCGGTCGAGATCAGCCCCAACCAGACGCAGACCGAGGCGGTCACCGCGCACGTGCTCTGGATCACCGTCGGGCTGTCGTGCGAGGGCGACTCGGTCGCGATGACCTCCGCGACGAACCCGAGCCTGGAGGACATCATCACCGGGGCGATCCCCGGGATGCCCAAGGTGGTGGTGCACAACCAGGTGCTGGCCTACGAGGTCGGCCAGGAGTACGTCCAGGCCTGGTTCGACGCGCAGGACGGCAAGCTCGACCCGTTCGTCCTGGTCATCGAGGGCTCGCTGGGCAACGAGAAGATCAACGGCGCCGGGCACTGGACGGGCTTCGGCGTCAACCCCGCCGACGGCCAGCCGATCACCGTCAACGAGTGGCTGGACCGGCTGGCGCCCAAGGCCGCGGCGATCGTCGCGGTCGGCACCTGCGCGACCTACGGCGGCATCCCGGCGATGGCCAACAACCCGACCGGCGCGATGGGCGTGCGCGACTACCTGGGCGCCAACTGGAAGTCCAAGGCGGGCATCCCGATCGTCAACATCCCCGGCTGCCCGGCCCAGCCGGACAACATGACCGAGATGTTGGTGCACCTGGTCTTCGCCCTGGCGGGCATGGCCCCGGCGCCCGAGCTCGACGACGCCGGCCGCCCGGTGGCGCTCTTCGGCCGCACCACGCACGAGAGCTGCAACCGCGCCGCGTTCTACGAGGAGGGCGACTTCGCCACCGAGTACGGCGCCGATCACCGCTGCCTGGTCAAGTTGGGGTGCAAGGGTCCGGTGGTCCGCTGCAACGTCCCGCTGCGCGGCTGGGTCAACCACATGGGCGGCTGCCCGAACGTCGGCGGGATCTGCATGGCGTGCACGATGCCGGGCTTCCCCGACAAGTACATGCCGTTCATGGACGAGGACCCGATGGGCCGCGTCTCGTCCGACGTCGCGAAGTTCAGCTGGGGCCCGCTGCTGCGCTGGGGCCGCCATTACAACGTCAAGCGCAAGTACGACAAGGAGCCCGAGTGGCGGCACAACCGCCCCGAGCTCACCTCCGGCTACAGCAAGCGCTGGTGAGGAGCAGACCATGGCCACCGTCGAGAAGCCCACCGAGCAGAAGGTCACCGTCAAGGAGATGGCCTGGGACCCGGTCACCCGCATCGTCGGGTCGCTGGGCATCCACACCGAGATCGACTTCACCAACCAGCAGGTCCTGAAGTGCTACTCGACCTCGATGCTGTTCCGCGGCTTCGACATCTTCATGAAGGGCATCGACCCGCGCGACGCGCACTTCATCACCAGCCGGATCTGCGGCATCTGCGGGGACAACCACTGCACCTGCTCGTGCCTGAACCAGAACATGGCCTACTCGGTCAAGCCGCCCAAGCTCGGCGACTACGCCTACAACCTGGCCGAGTCGGCGGACTTCATGTTCGACCACGCGATCTACAACGACTGCATGGCCAACGTGGACTACTCCGAGCAGATGGTCAAGGAGACCAACCCGGGCGTCCTGGCCAAGGCCGAGAGCACGGCCGCGCCGCACGCCCACGTCCACGGGTACCGGACGATCGCCGACATCATGCGCGCGCTCAACGCGTTCACCGGCGACTTCTACCTCGAGACCCTGCAGGTGGCGCGCTACACGCGCGAGATGTACTGCCTGTTCGGCGGCCGCCACACGCACCCGTCGACGATCCTGCCCGGCGGCTGCAGCGCCGAGATCACCCAGCAGACGTGCACGGAGTACTACGTGCGGCTGATGCGCTACATCGACTACTGCAAGCGCACCGTGCCGATGCACGACGACCTGTATGACTTCTTCTACGAGGCGCTGCCGGGCTACGAGCGGGTCGGCTACCGCGACACGGACATCATCTGCTGGGGCTGCTTCGACGACCCCGACTACGTGGACTACAACTACCGGTCGATGACCGAGTGGGGCCGGCGGCGGTTCGTCACGCCGGGCCTCGTCTTCAAGGGCGAGCTGATCACGACCGACCTGGTGGAGATCAACCTGGCGATCCGGATCCTGCTCGGCTCGTCGTACTTCGACGACTGGACCGCGGAGGAGACGTTCGTCACCCACGACCCGCTGGGCAACCCGGTGGACAAGCGCCACCCGTGGAACAAGGTCACGCTGCCCAAGCCGCAGGCGCGCGACTGGGCCGACAAGTACTCGTGGGTCGCGTCGCCGCGCATGTACGACGCGCGCAACGACCGCTTCGTGGCCAGCGACACCGGCGGCGGCCCGTTCGCGCGCCAGTGGGTGACCGCGAAGGCCGGGCTCGTCGACCTCGGGTTCCTGAAGGCCACGGGCGAGTCCATCAAGATGGTCCTGCCCAAGACGGGGTTCATGCCCGAGATGGAGCTGGAGTGGCGGATCCCCGAGTGGTCCAACGCGATCGAGCGCCAGCGGGCGCGCAGCTACCACCAGGCCTACGCGGCGCTCGTGGCGCTGCACTGCCTGGAGCGCGCGCAGGCCGAGATCCGGGCCGGGCGGACCAAGAGCTGGTCGGACTTCCAGGTCCCGGACTCGACGATCAGCGTCGGCTTCCACGAGGCCGCGCGCGGCGTGCTGTCCCATCACATGGTCATCCGCGACGGCCGGATCGCCAACTACCAGCCCTACCCGCCGACGCCGTGGAACGGCAACCCGCGCGACAGCTTCGGGACGCCGGGCCCCTACGAGGACGCCGTGCAGAACACGCCGATCTTCGAGGAGAACGGGCCGGAGAGCTTCAAGGGCGTGGACATCATGCGCGCGGTCCACAGCTTCGACCCGTGCCTGCCCTGCGGCGTGCACATGTACGGGAAGGGGCACGGGACCGTCCGCAAGGTCGTGCACACGCCGACCGGGATGTGCTGAGGTGGCGACCCCCGCGCCACCCGCCGTCGCCGAGCAGGCGCTGGTCGCCCGGGTGACCGAGCTGACCGAGCGCGCCGACGCGCTGCCCGACCCGCGGTCGCGGGCGCTGGCCGACGAGCTGGCGGCCGCGATCGTCCAGCTCTACGGCGAGGGCGTGGCGCGCCTCGCCGACGCGCTCGGCCCCGAGGCCGTCGCGGCGCTGGCCGCGCGCGACGACCTCGTCTCCGGCCTGCTGCTGATCCACGGCCTGCATCCGGTGCCGCTGGCCGAGCGGGTCCGGGCGGCGCTGGACGGCGTCCGGCCCTACCTGGCCTCGCACGGCGGCGACGTGGAGCTGCTCGGGATCGACGCCGAGGGCGTGGCGTCGCTGCGGCTGTCGGGCTCGTGCCGGGGCTGCGGCGCGTCGCAGACGACGCTGGAGCTGGCCATCGAGGCCGCGCTGGACGAGGCGGCGCCGGACCTCACCGGCCTGGACGTCGAGGGCGCGGTCGCGCCGCCGCCGCGGCGCGAGGCCGACGCCGGGCCCGACGTGGAGTGGGTGACGCTCGACGGCCTCGAGGCGCTGGGCCGCGGCGCGACCACGGGCGCGGCCGGGTTGTTGGTGGCCAACGTCGCGGGCACGCTGCTGGCCTACCGGGACGCGTGCGCGGCCTGCGGCGCGGCGCTGACCGACGGCGTCCTGCTCGGCGGCCGGCTGACGTGCGCGTCCTGCGGCACGACGTTCGACCTGCCGCGCGCGGGCCGCTGCGTCCGCGACGCCACGCTCCAGCTGCGGCCGGTCCCGCTGCTGCGCAACGGCGGCCCCGTCCGGGTGGCGCTCGCGCCATGAGCGCCGGCGCCGCGCACGGGCTGCGCCGGATGGCGGCGTGGGCGGCGGCGCCCACGCCGCCGCCTCCCGCCGCCGGCCCGGAGCCCGCGGCGCGCGCCCACTGCGAGCTGTGCCCCAACGGGCTGGGCGAGCACCACCGCCATCTCCTGCACCTCGAGCAGCGGCGCATCGTCTGCGTCTGCGAGACGTGCTGGTCGACGCGCTCCGGGGATCCCGAGCTCCGCCCGCCCGGCCAGCGCACGCTGTGGCTGGAGGACTTCCGGCTGCCCGATCACGTCTGGGCCGCGTTCCAGATCCCGATCGGCCTGGCCTTCCTGCTGCGCAGCAGCGTCAGCGGGACGGTCGTCGCGCTGTACCCGAGCCCGGCGGGCGCGACCGAGAGCGAGCCCGCGCCGGACGCGTGGGACGAGCTCGTGGCCGCCAACCCGGTGCTCGCGCGGCTGGAGCCCGACGCCGAGGCGCTGATCGTCGACCGCACGCGCGCGGGCGCGCCGCGCTACGCGATCGCGGGCATCGACCGCTGCTACGAGCTGGTCGGCCGGGTCAAGGCGGGGTGGTCGGGGATCGCCGGCGGCCCGGACGTGGGCGCGGCGATCGACGCGTTCTTCGACGACCTGCGCGCGCGGGCGGTGGTGGCGCCGTGAGCGTGGGCGCGCACGGCGCCGGGCCGGTGGCCGACGCGCGGGTCGACGATCCGGTCTTCACCGTGCTCGGCGTCGCGCCGGTGGAGCGCGGCCTGCTCCCCGGGCTGCGCTTCGACCTGCACCTCAGCGACCCGCTCGGCCGGCGCGTGCTCGTGCTCGCGCTGTCGGCGACGATCCGGATCGACCCCGCCCAGCGCGCCTACGACGACGCCACACGAGCCAGGCTGGTGGAGCTGTTCGGCGCGCCCGAGCGCTGGGCCGCGACGACGCAGGCCGTGCACTGGGCGACGACCGACGTCCTGCTCGACGGCTTCACCGGCGCCACGTCGTTCGCGCTGGACGTGCCGTGCGGCTACGACCTCGAGGTCTCGGCGACCAAGTACCTGTACTCGCTGCCCGGCGGCGTCGCGCCGCTGACGTTCCTGTTCACCGGGACCGTCCTGTACGCCGGCCCGGAGGACCGGCTGCAGGTCGCGCCGGTGCCGTGGAGCGCGCTGGCGCGCTGGCGGATGCCGGTGGAGGCGTTCCGGCGCGCGTTGGCCGAGCACTACCCGGGCGGCGGCTGGGTGCGGCTGAGCACCGAGACGCTCGACGCGCTCGCCGCGCGCAAGGCCGACCGCGGCGACCACACCTTCGACGCGACCGTGAGAGGGCTCCTGGCATGACCGTCACCCAGCTCGACGCGCTGGTCGACACGCTGCTGTGGGAGGGCCACCAGCTCTACCCCTACACGCCCAGCGCGACCAAGAACCTGACGCCGACCCCGTTCGGGATCGTCTACCCGCCGGCCTACGCGGCCGGCAGCCCGCACCGGTTCGCGCGCAGCCGGGTGCAGGCGATCGCGGCCGGGACCGACGACGTCTCGGTGGAGCTGCACTGCCTGGTGGACGGGGAGGAGCGGACGGCCGCGGTCGGGGCGCCGGGGGAGGAGGCGGCGCTGGCCTTCGGCGGCGTGCGCGGCGTGCTGACGCTGGACGTCGAGCGCTTCGACGGCGGCCTGCGGCGCGTCACGGCGGAGGTGGCCAACACCACCAAGCTGCTCCTCGACGCGGAGGCGCTGACCCGCGCGCAGGCGCTGGACCGCTCGCTGCTGTCGGTGCACCTGGTCGTCCGCTGCGCGGCGCCCGGCCGCTTCTTCTCGCCGGTCGACCCGCCGCCCGAGGCCGCCGCGGCGGTCATGGCGTGCGTGTCGGTCAACACCCATCCGGTGCTCGCCACGCCCGCCGACGACGCGGTCCTCGGCGCCGCGATCTTCCTGCCCGACCACCCGCGGCTGGCGCCCGAGAGCCGCGGGTCGCTGTTCGACGCCACCGAGATCGAGGAGGCGCTCGTCCTGCACGTCGCGGCGCTGAGCGACGCCGAGCGGGCGGAGCTGGCCGACGCCGACCCGGCCGTCCGGGCGATGCTGGCGCGCGCCGCCGCGGCGGCGACGCCGAACGACATCATGGCCTTGCACGGCCGCGTGACGCTCGGCGACCCGGCCCCGGCGCCCGCGCGGGAGGTCCGCGGCGAGGAGCGGGTCGTCGCCGACGGCCGCACGTTCGTCCGCGGCCAGCACGTCGTGCTGCGCCCGGGCCCGCGCCGCGGCGCCACCGACCACCTGCTCGCCGGGCGCCGGGCGACCGTCGAGCGCATCTACGTCGACTACGACGACGACGTCCACCTCTGCGTGACGATCGACGACGACCCCGGCCAGCAGCTCATGCGCGACATCGGCCGGTACCTGTACTTCAAGCCCGACGAGGTGGAGGCACCATGACGACCGCCCGGCAGCCGGAGAAGCAGATCCTCGTCGCGGGCGTCGGCAACGCCTGGCTGCGCGACGACGCGTTCGGCGGCGCGTGCGCGCGGCGCCTGGCCGCCGCGGGCGTCCCCGACGGCGTCACCGTCATGGACTTCGGGACCGGCGGCCTGGACCTCGCCTACGAGCTGATGCGCGGCTACGACGCGCTGGTGCTGCTGGACGCCACCCGCCAGGGCGGCGAGCCGGGCACGTTGTACGTGGTCGAGCCCGACATGGAGGCCTTGCGGCGCCCGATCGAGGACGGCGAGGCCATCGACCCGCACGGGATGGACCCGCGGACGGTCCTGCGCTTCGTCGGGGCGATCGGCGGGTTCAACGGCCGCGTCGTCGTCGTCGGGTGCGAGCCCGGAGCGGTCGACGACGTCGGCCTGGGCCTGACGCCCGCGGTCGCGGGCGCCGTGGATCGCGCGCTGGCGCTGGTCGGCGAGACGCTCGACGAGCTGCGCGCCGAAGCGGCCCACCCGCGCTGAGGCCATGCACGAGTTCTCGATCGCCTCCGCCGTCGTCGCGACCGCCGTCAAGCACGCCGACGGCCGGCGGGTGACGGTCGTGTCGCTGCGGCTCGGGGCGCTGCGCCAGGTCGTGCCCGACGCGCTGGCCTTCGCGTTCGAGATCTGCGCGCGCGAGACCCTCTGCGAGGGCGCGCGGCTGGAGTGGGAGGAACTTCCGGCGCGGGTGCGCTGCGCGCCGTGCGACCGCGTGTCGACGCTGGCGCGGCTGCCGCTGCGCTGCCCGGCGTGCGGCGGCGGGGACGTGGCGGTCGTCGGGGGCGAGGAGCTGGAGGTCGAGTCGATCGAGGTCGAGGAGGGAGCCGCATGCACCGTGTGAGGGTGCGCGTCGCCGAGGACGCGCTGGACGCCAACGCGACGATCGCCGCCGCCAACCGCGCGGACTTCGAGCGCGCCGGCGTGACCGTCGTCAACCTGATGAGCGCGCCGGGATCGGGCAAGACCACCATCTTGGAGCGCGTCCTGGCCGACGGCTCCACGATCGGGCGCGGCGTGCGGGTCGGGGTGCTGGAGGGCGACGTGCAGGGCAGCCTGGACGCCGACCGCCTCGCGGACCTCCACGTCCCGGTCGCGCAGCTGGACACCGGCCACGGGTTCGGCGGCGAGTGCCATCTGGACGCCAACATGGTGCGGTCGGCGCTGCCGCTGCTGGACCTCGAGGCGATCGACCTGCTGATCGTCGAGAACGTCGGCAACCTCGTCTGCCCGGCGGAGTTCCGGATCGGCGAGGACGCGCGCGTCATGGTGTCCTCGGTCGCCGAGGGCGAGGACAAGCCGCTCAAGTACCCGTTGATGTTCCGCACGTGCGAGCTGGTCGTCGTCAACAAGCTCGACCTGCTGCCCCACGTCGACTTCGACCTCGACAAGTTCCTGTACCACTTGGATGCCGTCCATCCGGGCGTCGCGCACGTGGAGGTCAGCGCGCGCACGGGGGAGGGCGTCGACGTGCTGCGGTCGTGGCTGGCGGCGCTGCCCGACCGGGCGGGCAGGAGCGCGCTCGGGTGACCGCGTCGGCCTCCGCACCGGCCGCGGGCGAGCGCTACTTCGCGGAGCAGGCGCCGCGGCTCGCGGAGCTCTGCCACCGCCTGTCGGAGCGCTTCGCCGACGGTGGGCGGCTGGTGGCGTTCGGGGCGGGGGAGGTCGAGCGCTCCGACGCGCGCCACGTCGCCGTCGAGTTCGTCCATCCGGTGATCGTCGGCAAGCGCGCGCTGCCCGCGCTGGCCGTCGAGCCCGGCGACGTGGCGTTGCTGGCGCGGCCCGAGGACGTCGCGATCGCCTTCGGCGGCGGCGCGGCGATCGCCCGCGCGGTCGCCGTCGCGCGCGAGCGCGGGTGCCTGACGGTCGCCTTCGTCGACGACGCCGGCGCCGAGTGGGCGTTCGTCCCGCCGACCGCCGACCCGTTCGTCGCCCAGGAGCTGGTCGAGACGACCTACCACGTGCTGTGGGAGCTCGTGCACGTGTTCTTCGAGCATCGCTCGCGCGCCGGCCGCGACGCGGGCGCGTCGAGCTTCCTGTACCCGTTCCTGGCCACGGGCGCCGACCACGGCCAGGACCTCGAGGCCGTGCTGGCCGACGTCGCGGCCTCGGTGCTGGCCAAGGGGCGCGAGACCGCGGCGCTGCGGGCCCAGACCGTCGAGGAGGGCGCCGCGACGCTGGCCGCGGCGGCCGCCGCGCTGCGGTCCCGGCTGGACGGCGGCGGCCTCGTGCTCGCGCTCGGCAACGGCGGCTCGGCGACCGACGCGATGGACGCGGTCGCCGACCTGCGCGCGGGCGGGCGCCGCGCGCTGGACCTGACGGCCGACCCCGCGATCCTGACCGCGATCGCCAACGACGTCGGGACCGAGGCGATCTTCGCCCGGCAGGTCATCGCCTACGGGTCGGTCGGCGACGCGCTGCTGGCGTTCTCCACCAGCGGCAACTCCACCAACGTGATCGCCGCGCTGGCCGAGGCGCGGCGGCGCGGGCTGCTGACCGTCGCGTTCGTCGGCTACGACGGCGGGCGCGTCCTGGCCGAGGGCCTGGCCGACCACGTCGTCGTCAGCCGCTCGGAGCACATCCCGCGCATCCAGGAGGCGCAGGCGACCGCGTGGCACGTCCTGCGCGCATCGACCGAGGGGGCGCGATGACCGGCGCCGTCGCCACCGGGCGGCGCCGGCGCGTGCGCGTGCACGTCGAGGGGACGGTGCAGGGCGTCGGCTTCCGGCCCTACGTGCACCGGCTCGCGCACGCGTTCGCGCTCGACGGCCGCGTCGGCAACGACGCGCGCGGCGTGGTGCTCGAGGTCGAGGGCGACCCGGCGGCGGTCGCGGCGTTCCTGCGGCGCCTGCCGCGCGAGCTGCCGCCGCTGGCGCGCGTCGACGGCATGCACGTGGTCGACGTCGCGCCCGGCGGCGACGCGGGCTTCGCGATCGTCGCCAGCGAGCACGGCGCCCGGCCCGACGCGTCCGTGACGCCCGACGCGGCGACCTGCGACGCCTGCCTGCGCGAGCTGCGCGACCCCGCCGACCGCCGCTTCCGCCACCCGTTCATCTCGTGCACCGACTGCGGGCCGCGGTTCACGATCGTGCGCGGCGTGCCCTACGACCGGCCGCTGACGACGATGGCGGGCTTCGCGATGTGCGCCGCGTGCCGCGCGGAGTACGACGATCCCGGCGACCGGCGCTTCCACGCCCAGCCGATCGCCTGCCCGGACTGCGGGCCGCGCCTGGCGCTGCTCGGCGCCGCGATCGGCGACGCGCGCGACCCGGTGCGGGCCGCCGCGCGGCTGATCGCCGACGGCGCGATCGTCGCGGTCAAGGGCCTGGGCGGCTACCACCTGGCCTGCCGCGCCGACGACGAGGCGGCGGTCGCCGCGCTGCGCGCGCGCAAGCGCCGCGAGGACAAGCCGTTCGCGCTGATGGCCGCCGACGTGGACGGCGCCCGCGCGCTGGTCGTCCTGGACGCCGCCGAGGAGGCGCTGCTGCGCGGGCCGGAGCGGCCGATCGTCCTGGCCGCGCGGCGTCCCGGCGCGCGCGTGGCGGAGGCGGTGGCGCCGTGGGCGCGCGAGCTGGGGGTGATGCTCCCGTACACGCCGCTGCACCACCTGCTGCTGGCCGACGGCGGCGGCGCGCCGCTCGTGCTGACCAGCGGCAACGTCTCCGACGAGCCGATCGCCTACCGCGACGCCGACGCGCGCGAGCGCCTCGCGCCGATCGCCGACGCGTTCCTCGTCCACGACCGCCCGATCCACACGCGCGTCGACGACGGCGTCGCGCGCGTGGCGGCGGGGCGGGCCCGGCTGATCCGGCGCTCGCGCGGGCACGTGCCGGCGTCGCTGGCGCTGCCGCTGCCGGGCGGTCGCGCGGGCGCGGGCGCGGGCGCGAGCGCGCTGCTGGCCTGCGGGGCCGACCTGAAGAGCACGTTCTGCGTCGCGCGCGACGGCCGCGCGTGGGTGAGCCACCACCTCGGCGACCTCGGCGACGCGGCGACGCGGGCGTCCTACCGCGAGGGCGTCGCGCACTTCGAGCGGCTGTTCGCGGTCGCGCCGCGCGCGATCGCCCACGACCTCCATCCCGACTACGCCTCGACGGCCTACGCGCTGGCGCGCGCCGACCGCGAGGGCCTGCCGCTGGTCGGCGTGCAGCACCACCACGCCCACCTCGCCGCGTGCCTGGCCGAGCACGGGGTCGACGGCGTGGCGGTCGGCGCGATCTACGACGGCAGCGGCCACGGCGACGACGGGACGGTCTGGGGCGGCGAGCTGCTGGTCGGCGACGCGCGCGGCTACGTGCGCGCCGGGCACCTGCGGCCGGTGCCGCTGCCCGGCGGCGACCGCGCGGTGGCCGAGCCGTGGCGGATGGCGTGCGCGTGGCTGCGGGACGCGGCGCGGCCCGCCGCCGACGACGACACCGCCGACGGGGCGCCGCCCGGGCTGCCGCCCGCCCTCGTCGGCGCGGTCGATCCGCGGCGCTGGGCCGACGTCGCGCGGCTGGCGCGCAGCGGCCTGGCCTCGCCGCCGACCACCAGCGCCGGACGCCTGCTGGACGCCGTCGCGGCGCTGTGCGGCGTGCGCGCGACCGTGCGCTACGAGGGCCAGGCCGCGATCGAGCTGGAGGCGCGCGCCGACCGGGCCGAGCGCGGCGCCTACGCCTTCGCGCTCGGCGACGACCTCGTCCTCGACCCGCGCCCGGCGATCCGGGCGGCCGCGCGCGAGCTGGCCTCCGGCGTCGCCGTCGGCGTCGTCTCGGCCCGCTTCCACCGCGGGCTGGCGGCGGCGACCGCCGCGGCCTGCGCCCGCGCCGCGCGGCAGGCCGGCACCGAGGTCGTCGTCCTCTCGGGCGGCGTGTTCCAGAACCGGCTGCTGCTGGAGGGCACGCACGCCGCGCTCGCCGCGCGCGGCCTGCGCGTCCTCGCGCCCGAGCGGCTGCCGTGCAACGACGGCGGCATCGCGTACGGTCAGGCGGTGGTCGCGGCGAGCCGGGAGGAGCGGAGCTGATGGTCGCGCGCGTGCGCGCCGCGCTGACGGCGGCCGAGTGGCGCCGCGCGGGGCTGCTGGCCGCGGTCGTCCTGGCGCTGCACGTCGTCGGCTTCGGGCTGCTGGTCGTGGCCGGGAGCCCGCTGGGGGCGGGCGTCGGGATCACCGCCTACACCTTGGGCCTGCGGCACGCGTTCGACGCCGACCACATCGCGGCGATCGACAACACCACGCGCAAGCTCATGGGGGAGGGCCAGCGCCCGCTGAGCGTCGGCTTCTTCTTCTCGCTCGGGCACTCGACGGTCGTCTGCGCGCTCGGGATCGGCGTCGTGCTCGGCGTGCGCGGGCTGGGCGGCGCGGTCACCGACGACGGCTCGGCGCTGCACCGGACGGCCGGCGTCGTCGGCCCGCTGGTGTCGGGCTCGTTCCTGTTCGCGATCGGGCTGGCGAACCTCGCGATCCTTGTGAGCGTCATCCGGGTCTTCCGCGCGATGCGCGCGGGCGAGGTCGACGAGAGCGCGCTGGAGGAGCGGCTCCAGGCGCGCGGCTTCCTGAGCCGCGTGTGCGGCCGCGCGACCCGCGCGGTGCGCCGGCCGTGGCACATGTACCCGCTCGGGCTCCTGTTCGGCCTGGGCTTCGACACCGCCACCGAGGTCGCGCTGCTCGTCCTGGCCGGCGGCGCGGCGGCGGGCGGGATGCCGGTGTCGGCGATCCTCTGCCTCCCGATCCTCTTCGCGGCGGGCATGTCGCTGCTCGACACGCTCGACGGCGCGTTCATGAACTTCGCCTACGGCTGGGCCTTCTCGCGCCCGGTCCGCAAGATCTACTACAACATGACGGTGACCGGCCTGTCGGTCGCCGTCGCGTTGTTGGTGGGGTCGGTCGAGCTGCTGTCGGTGCTCGGCAGCCGGCTCGGGCTGTCGCTGGACCTCAACCTCGTCGGCTACGCCATCGCCGCGCTCTTCGCCGTGACCTGGGCCGCCGCGGTCGCGCTCTGGCGCCTGGGCCGCATCGAGGAGCGCTGGGCCGCGGCGGACGCGCGCAAGGGCTGACGGCGGCGCGAGCACGCGCAGCGGGACGACGAGCGCGAGCGGCGCGAGCGTCGCCATCGCGGCAGCCGCGATCGGTCGCTCAGCGCGCGGCGCGGCCGTCCAGCACGCCGGGCAGCTCCTGGCGCGACCGCACGCCGAGCGTGTCGTAGGCCGCCGCCAGGTGCGACTCGATGGTCTTGACGGTGAGGAACAGCGACTGGGCGATCTGGCGGTTGGTCATCCCGCCGGCCGCCAGCTCGACCACGCGGCGCTGGCTGGGCGTCAGCGACCCGACGCCGATCGGCGTGTAGCCGCGTGCGCGCTCGCCCGTCGCCGCCAGCTCGTCGAACGCGTGCTTGGCCAGGCCGGTCGCGCCGCAGCGGCGGGCCAGCTCCAGCGCCTCGCGCAGCGGCGGGCGGGCGTCGACGTCGCGGCGGGCGCGGCGCAGCGCGGCGCCGAGGTCGGCCAGCGCCTCGGCGCGCACGAGCCGCGCGGGGGAGCCGTCGAGGACCGCGACCGCCTCCTGGAGCGTCGCCAAGCGCTCGGCCGTCGCGCCGTCGACCGTCATCGCCCGGACCCGCAGCGCGCGCGACAGCAGCGTCGGCGCCCCGAAGCGCCGGGCGTGCTCCAGCGCGGCGTCCGCGCGCGGCCGGGCGCGCTCGACGTCCCCGGCGGCGGCCAGCGCGCGCGCCGCGAGGATCCGCGCCGGCGGGGCGGGCAGGCCGATGACGCCCCAGGCGGCGGCCAGGCGCTCCAGCGTGACGAAGTCGGCGGCCGCGTCGGCGAAGCGTCCCCGCGCGAGGCGCAGCAGCCCGCGCGGGAAGAGCCCGATCGCGACCCAGACCGCGTCCGGCAGCTCGCCGAGCATCCCCGCCGCCTCCAGCTCGGCCTCGGCCGCGTCCTCCTCGCCGCGTTGCACGAGCAGCGCGGCGAGCACCGCCTGCAGCGGGCGCAGCGAGAAGCGCAGCCCGCCGAGCCGGGCGACGTCGAGCGCCTGCCGGACGTCGGCCTCCGCCTCGGCGAGGTCGCCGTAGCCCCATGCCACCAGGCCGCTCATCCACCACGCGGCGATCAGCTCCGGCGTCGCGCTGCGCCGGCGGGCGTGCGCGAGCGCCTGGTCCATGCCGCGGCGCGCGGCGTCGAGCTCGTCGGCGACGATCAGCGAGAGCACCGCGCGCCCCGGCGCGAACAGCTCGGGCTGCTCGACGAAGATCCGGGCGTCGCGGGCCAGCGCGAGCCGCGCCGCGTCGGCGGCCTCGGCGGCGGTGCCGTCGTAGACGTGCCACTCCGACGCCAGCGCCGCGGCGAGGCGGCCGCCGGCGCTGTCGGGCGCGAGCGCGTCGAGGTAGGGGCGCAGCCGCGTGCGCCCGACCGGCAGCGGGCGCCAGCCGATCGCGCCCAGCTGCGCCTCCAGGCGGAACGCGCGCTCGGCCTCGCCGCGCGCGACCGCCACGTCGATCGCCCGCACCAGCAGCTTGATCGCGTCGCGTGACTGATCGCTGAGGACCATCCACGTGCTGATCGGGTTCGCCCAGCGGACGAGCAGCGCCGGGTCGTCCTCCAGCGCGGCCAGCAGCTCGGGCTCGATCGCCGCCAGCAGCGCGGCGTCCGAGCCGCGGATCCCGGCGGTGATCAGCGTGCCGAGGATCGCCGGGCGCAGGTCGTCGGGCGCGGGCTCGCGCAGCGCGCGCGTCAGGTAGGCGCTCGCGGCGCTCGGCGCGCCCTCGGCCAGCGCGGCGCGGGCGGCGTCCAGGAGCGTCCGCGCCGTCGCGCGGTCGCCGCGGGGCTCGGTCGCGGCGAGGTGGGTCGCCAGCCGCTGCGGGCTCGCGCCGCGCTCGCGGAGCAGCGCGACCGCGCGCGCGTGGGCGGCGGTGCGCTCGCCGATCGGCCGCTCGGCCTCCAGCGCGGTGCGCACGAGCGGGTGGGTGAAGCGCGGCGCGAGGTCGTGGTCGAGGATCGCGGCGGCGCGCAGCTCGTCGGCGGCCGCCCGCACGTCGGCCTCGCCGAGGCCGGTCAGGCCGGCGACCAGCGGCCCGTCGGCGCCGTCGCCGAGGATCGCGACGGCGCGGGCGACGTCGCGCGCGGCGGGCGAGAGGCGGCCGAGGCGCAGCCCGACGGTGCGCGCGACCCGCTCGGGGACGGTCGCGCGCACGCGCGCGACCTGCTCGGCGGCCGGGTCGATCGCCTCGGCGGCCAGCGTGCGCGCCAGCTCGCCCAGCAGGAACGGGTTGCCGCCGCTGACCTCGTGGCAGGTCGCGGCGAACGCGCCGGCGGGCGGGCGCCGGAGCGTGTCGGCCAGCAGCGCGGCCGCGCCCTCCGGGCTCAGCGGCCGGGGGACGAGCCGCCGGGCGGCGGGGTCGGTGACGATCCGCGCGAGCGTCGGCTCGGCGCCCGGCTCGTCGGGACGGCACGCGACCGCGAGCAGGACCGGCAGCTCCTCCAGGCGCGGCGCGAGGAAGGCCAGCAGGTCCAGCGACGCGGCGTCGGCCCAGTGCGCGTCGTCGACGGCGAGCAGCAGCGGTTGGCGCTCGGCCAGCGCGGCGGTCAGCCAGTAGAGGGCGTGCAGGACGGCGAACGCGTCGGCGGGTGGCTCGGCCTCGCCCCGTGCGAGGCCGAGCGCGCCGCGCGCCGGCGCGACCGCGCCGTCGTCCAGCAGCGCGTCGCGCTCCTCCGCGTTCAGGGCCGCCGGCGCGGGCGCGAACAGCTGGCGCGCCAGCGCGAAGGGGAAGCCGCGCTCCAGCTCGGTCGCCCGGGCCGTCAGGACCCGGAGGCCGGCCGCGCGCGCCGCGTCGCGCGCGGCGTGCAGCAGCCGCGTCTTGCCCAGGCCCGCGGGGGCCTCGATCACGACGAGGCGGCCGGCGCCCGCGCCGGCCTCCGCGGCCAGCGCGCCGATCGCCGCCAGCTCGGCCTCACGCTCCAGCAGCTCGCTCACGCGCGGGACGTTATAGACACACCCCTGGTGTCGGGGCGTCCACGCCCGCGCGTGAGCGGCGCCGGTGGGCGGTGGCCTACTTGGTGCAGGAGATCCGGCCGGTGCCCACGTTCGCTGCGGTCTGGTCGCCCGAGGTCGTGTGCGCGGTCACCTGGTACTTCCAGCCGCCGCTCGGGCACGCGGTGCTGGAGATGTAGTCCTTGGCGTAGCGCTTGCCGCCGATGTTCAGCTTGATCCGGTTCAGCGCGAGCGGGATGCCGGCGACGATCTGCAGGTCGTGCGGGACGGCCACGGACTCCATGTGGCCCCACGGGCCGCTGCTGAAGCGCGTGGAGTGGACGACGAGCGTGTCGCGGATCCGCGCGGGGCGGTTCAGCGTCGCGTAGGCGAAGGTGGTGTTCGCGCCGCCGTTGACGAAGACGACCTTCAGGCGGGCGGCGACCGTGTCCGCGTGGCCGGTGGCGACGGCCGTGCCCATGATCGACTCCTTGGGGCATCGCCGCGGGCCGCCGTGGTCCAGCGTGGCCTTCGTGCACTTCACGAAGTGCTCGCCGTGCCAGTCGATGCCGGGGGCGGTCCGGATCTCGATGGCCGTGACGACCGGCGGGTCGATGTCCTCCGGGAACAGCAGCTCCGCCTCGGCGCGGATCGACAGGCCGCGCGGATGGGCCGGCGTGCCGGCCTTGCTCGGCGTGGCGGTCGCGCTCGATCGGATGCTGATCTGGGCGCTGTCCTGGGCGATCGCCGGCACGACGACGACCGCCGCCGCGCCGGCGACGACCGCGTAGCCGAGCAGGAGATGCGTGGTCTTGATGGGCATGGCGCGAGTCTCCGACGCCCGCGCCGCCGCCGCCACGGGGGCGGCACCCTGAAGTCGACCCTGATCCATGCATGCGCGCCGGCCTCGGCGGGGCAGCCTTGTCGGACCCCCGAGCAGGAGCTGCGCGCGATGCGAGCGACCCCGCGATGTCCGTGACCTCCGTCCGATCGGCGCCGCCGCCGGCGCTCGGCGTCGGCTCGGACGTCGACCCGCTCCTCGCGGTGCTCGTGCACCGACCGGGGCCGGAGGTCGCCGCCGTCGCCGAGGCCGATCCGGAGCGGGCGCTGTTCGCGTCCGCGCCGGACCCGGAGGGCGTCCGCCGCGCGCACGACGTCCTGACCGCGACCCTGCGCGACCACGGCGTCGAGGTGCTGCTGCTCGAGGACCTGCTCCGGGACGTCCACGGCGCGGCGTTCGCGCGCGACGCGGCGCCCGCGCTCGCGTCGCTGCCCAACCTCATGTACGTGCGCGACACGTCGGTCTGGGTCGGCGCCTGCGCGGTGCCCGCCACCATGCGCGAGCCGGTCCGCCGCGGCGAGGGCCCGCTGCTGGACGCGGTCTACCGGCGCCACCCGCGCTTCGCCGGCGCGACCGTGCGCGCGCCGTCGCGGTCGCCGGTCGAGGGCGGCGACGTCCTGCCGGTCGGCGACGGGCGCGTGATGGTCGGGATCTCCGAGCGGACCGGCGTCGCCGGCGCGCTGCTGCTGACGACATGGCTGCTCGTCCACGCCGGGATCGACGAGGTGATCACGCTGGAGCTGCCCGCCGGCGCGGCGTTTCACCTCGACCTCGTGCTCTCGATGGTCGACCACCACACCTACGCGGTGTGGGCGCCGGTGCGCGATCGGGTGCGCGCGCACCGCTGGCACGTCTGCCGCGACGGCTTCGTCAGCGGCGCGCTCGTGGACGACCCGTGGCACGGCCTGCGCGTGCTGGAGATCCCCGGCGAGGACGCCCGCGACCACGGCCGTCCCCGGGACCACGGGACCAACCTGCTGGCGATCGCCCCGGGCACGGTCGTCGCCTACGCGGACGACGCGCGCGCCAACGAGCGGCTGCGCCGCGCGGGCGTCGAGGTCCTCGAGGTCCCGGCCGGCGACCTGGCGGCGGGCCGCGGCGGGCCGCGCTGCCTGACCTGCCCGGTCGCCCGCGCGAGCGCCCCGCGCTGATCGCGTCGCGCCGCCGGCGCGCGGGGCGTCAGCCGCGCTCGGGCGCGTGCCGGTCGGCGTGCGCGCGCTGCGCGGCGGCGGCGTCGCGGTGGAACCGCGCGGCGTCCGCGTGCATGCCGGCCTCGCGCTCGTGCAGCGCCCGCGTGCGCTCGTCCCGCGCCTCGGCGGCCTCCTGCCGGGCCAGCACCTCGCGCTCCTCGGCGTGCTCCTGGCGCTCGCGCGCGGCCCGCTCCCGTCGTCGTGCCGCCTCGCCCAGCTCGCGATCGCCCATGCCCTCGGGCCTGCCCGCCCCGGGTTCGGCGCATGCCCGCGAGCGGGTAGGTGCCCAAGGGATGACCTCCACGGGCCCCGGTCGACCGCTGGTCCGGCTCCTCGACGTCGAGCCCGAGCTCGCCGCGCGCCTGCGCGAGGACGATCGCGCCGAGGCCCGCGAGCGCCTGCGCCTCAGCCGTCTCGACCTCCCCGCCGGCGAGCAGTGGCCCGCGCCGGGCGCGCGGCGCGGCGGCGCGTTCGGCGTCTTCGTCCTCGACGGCCTGCTGCTGGAGGAGACCCGGATCGCCGGCCGGCGCACCCAGCAGCTGCTCGGCGCGGGCGACGTGGCGCTGCTGGCGCCCGTCGACGCGCCCGGCTCCCTGGACGTCGACCTGCGCCTGGTCGCCGCGACCGAGTGCGTGGTCGCGCTGCTGGACGACCGCCTCCAGGCCCCGTTCGCGCTCTGGCCGGGCCTGGCGCTCGGCCTGCTGGAGCGCGCCGGCCGGCGCCTGGCGCGCAGCGCCGCGCAGGTCGCGATCGCCCAGATGCCGCGCGTCGAGGATCGGCTGGAGGCCACGTTCTGGGACCTCGCCGACCGTTGGGGCCGCGTGACGCCGTCGGGGATCCACATCCCCCTGCAGCTCACCCACCAGACGCTGGCCCGGATCGTCGGCGGCCGCCGGCCGACGATCTCGCTGGCGCTGACCGCGCTGGCCGAGCGCGGGATCGTGACCCGGCTCCGCGACGGCTCGTGGCTGCTGGTCGCGCGGACGCCGACGCTGGCGCCCAACGACGCGGCGCCGGCGCCGATGGCGCCGATCGCGCGGACGCCCGAGCACCCGAAGGCGCCGGTCGTGGCGGTCGCCTGGCTGCCCCAGGCCCGCGACGAGCTGCTGGCCACCACGCGCCGGATCGGCAGCGAGCACGCGGCGACCGCGCGGCGCGTGGCCGCCGACCACGCGCGCTACGAGCAGACGCGGCGCGCCAGCGAGGCGCTGCGGCGCCGCACCGCGCGCGAGCGGCGCGAGCGCGAGGCCGACCGCGGGACGTGGGTCATCCCTGGTCGCGCTCCTGCTGCTCCATCAGGAGGATGACCCCGGACACCTCGTCGGGGCCGACGACCAGCGGCAGCGTCCGCACCGCGCAGTGGATCGCCCGGCCGCGACGGTTGGTCGCCTCCAGGACGGCCTCGCCGCGCCCGTCCACGCCGCGCAGCGCGTCGCGGATCCCGGTGCGCAGCTGGTCGACCGGCAACCCGATGTCCAGCCCGAGGAAGTGCCGGCCGACGGCCTCGTCGGCGCGCAGGCCCCACAGGTCCTCCGCGTGGCGGTTCCAGATCTGGACCGTCTGGCGCGCGTCGAGCACCGCGACCGCCAGCCCCATCGACGCCAGGATCGTCTCCAGGAACGCGTTGACCTCGTTGAGCTCCAGCGTGCGCGTGCGCAGCTCGTCGTTGATGGTCTCCAGCTCCTCGTTGGTGGACTGGAGCTCCTCGTTCATGGTCTCGAGCTCTTCGTTGGTCGTCTCGAGCTCCTCGTTGGTCGACTGGAGCTCCTCGTTGGTCGTCTCCAGCTCCTCGACCGTCGACTGCAGCTCCTCGTAGGCCTGCTCCAGCTCCCGCTTTGAGCCCTCCAGCTCGGTCCTCAGGCGCTCGGCGTCGGTGACGTCGGCGTAGGCGATGCTCGCGCCCTCCAACCGGCCGCCGACCAGCAGCGGCGTGATCCGGATGTTGAGGATCCGCGCGTCCTCGCCCTCCTTCGCCGTCCAGCGCACGCCGTCCAGCGGCACCGCGTGGTGGTCGGTGCGCAGGCGGTCGAGGTGGCTGCGCAGCTCCAGCGGCCGGTAGGACAGCTCGAGGTCCCGCAGCGGGCGCCCGACGTCGGCGGGCGTCAGCGAGAACAGCTCGCGCGCCTCGTGGTTGATCGCCACCAGCGCGCCGTCGCGGTCGACGACGACCTGCGGGGCCGGCCCGGCGTCCAGCGCGCCGTCGCGCAGCGAGGGGTGGGCCGGGGCGGGGGCCGGGCCGCCCGGGTGCGTGGCGAGCTGCGGGCGGTCGCGCATCGCGCCGCCGACGACCTTGCGGAAGACGCGCCGCCTGAGGTCGACCGGCTGGAACAGGTCTCCGTGGGTGATCAGCATCTCGGACTTGCCGAGGAACAGCACGCCGCCGTCGTCGAGGCTGAAGTGGAAGCGGCGCAGGATCTGAGCCTGGGTCTCCATGTTGAAGTACATCAACGTGTTGCGGCAGACCAGCAGGTCGATGCGCGAGATCGGCGCGTCCTGCACGAGGTCGTTGCGCCCGAAGATCACCGTGCGCCGCAGGTCCTGGCGGAAGACGTAGTGGCTGTCGTAGCGCTCGAAGTAGCGGTCCAGCGCCTCGCGCGGGACCGCGTCCACCGCCTTGGCCGAGTACGAGGCCTGGCGCGCGGTCTGCAGCGCCTCCTCGTCGACGTCGGTGGCGTAGATCTTCACGCGGTCGCGGTAGGCGGCGTCGCCGAGCACGTCGGCGAGCACCATCGCGATCGTGTAGGCCTCCTCGCCCGACGCGCAGCCCGCGCACCAGACGCGGATCGGCGCGTCGGCCGGCTTGCCGGCGATCACGCTGGGGAGGATCTCCGAGCGCAGGTGGTCCCACGTGGCCGCGTCGCGGAAGAACGCGGTCACGTTGATCAAGATCGTGTTGAACAGGAACGCGAGCTCGTCCTGGTGGACCTCGAGGTGGTCGAGGTAGGAGGCGTAGGTCTCGCAGCCGACCTCGTCCATCCGCCTGCGGATGCGGCGCTCCAGGCTGGAGCGCTTGTAGCCGGTGAAGTCGAAGCCGCGGTTGCGCTTGACGAAGTCCAGCAGCGCCTCCAGGTTGACCTCCGGAGCCGGCGTCACTCGGGGGCCTCCTGGCCGTTGGCGACGGTGGCGCGGGCCAGCTCGGTCAGCACGGCGGCGATCTCGTCGACCGGCAGCGCCGCGTCGACCGCGGTGGCCGCCATCGCGTTGGCGGGCATGCTCGGGTACTCGGCCTCGTCCGGGTCCTGCACGAGCGCGATGCCGCCGGCCCGCTTGATCTCCGCCAGCCCGAGCGTCCCGTCGTCGCGGGTGCCGGAGACCACGACGCCGCAGGCGCGCGCGCCGTAGGTCGCGGCGGCCGAGCGCATCAGCGGGTCGATCGCCGGGCGGTGGCCGTTCTCGCGCGGGCCGCGGCCGAGGACGACGTGGCCGCCCTGCACGAGCAGGTGGCGGTCGGGCGGCGCGACGATCACGCGGCCGTGCCCGAGCTCGATGCCGTCCGCGCCGCGCAGCACCTCCAGCGAGCAGACCCGGCCGAGGATCCGCGGCAGGACGCTCGTGCCCGTCGCCGCGACGTGCAGGACCACCAGGACGTCCGCGGCGAAGTCGGGCGGAAGGCCGGCCGCGATCGTCCGCAGGGGCTGAAGGCCTCCGGCGGACGCGCCGATCGCGATGACGTCGACGGCGGGTGAGGATGCGATGTCGCGCAGGAAAGGGACTGTACGCTCGCACCGGGGCCGATACCGACAGCTGGGCGCGAGCGGGCGACGGAGCCAGGTCGTCTTCGACCCCGCCGGCCCGCGGAGGCCTGAGCGCCCGCGCCGACGCGGCGGGGCCAGCGTCGTGATTCATTCATTCGGTCGCGGCATTCCGGGATGCGCGGCACCGCATGGCGGCGGCGAGCGCCCGGAGGCGGCCAGCGAATGAATGAATCACGACACCAGGCGGAGGCGCGCCGTCGCGGGCGGCGGCCGGGGAGGTTTGTACAGTTCAAACTGTACAGTTGATCTGAAGGACCGTCCGCCATGTCCGACCCGCCCGCCGTCCCGCCCACCGCCGTCCGCGCCGCCCACGAGCTGCGCGTCTGCCTCACGCGCCTGCGTCGCACGCTGCGCCGCGTCGCGGGGACGACGGACCTGACGCCGTCGCAGACCTCGGTCCTCAGCCGGCTGATGCACGACGGCCCGGCGGGCACCAGCGACCTGGCCGTCGCCGAGGGCGTGCGCCCGCAGTCGATGGCCGCGACGGTCGCGGCGCTGCGGGAGCGGGAGATGGTCGACCGGCGCCCGGACCCGACCGACGGGCGGCGGCAGCTGATCGCGCTGACCGACGCGGCGCACGCCTACGTCGCCGGCCACCGCCGGACCCGCGAGGAGTGGCTGGCCGTGCGGTTCGCCGAGCGCTTCACCGAGGCCGAGCGCGGGACGATCCTGCAGGCCCTGGAGCTGCTGACGCGGATCGAGGAGCGGTGAGCGAGGAGGCCTTCGACCGCCGCCTGCCGGCGCCGATGCCGCTCGGCGCGATCCTCAACCCGGTCAACTCCTCGATCATCGCGGTCTCGCGACACCTACGGCCCGCGGCCGCTGGACCTCGGGGGCACGGCGCTGGTGGGCGTGGCCGGCGTCGTCGGCGCGCCGGCGCCGTCGCCCACGAGCACACGCTCAGCCGGATCGTCCCGCGGATCGGGGAGCGGGGGACGACCGCGGAGGTCCGGGCGCTGCCGGCGTGACCGGCACGGGGTCGCCCGGCCCGGCGGCCATGAGGCCGTCGAACGCCGTGCACAGGCGCTCGTGCAGCGCGTCGTCGTCGCTCGCGGCGACGTGCCGCGCCCGGCCGCGCGCGGCGTGGTAGGGGAACAGCACGACGTACGTGCGCGCGAGGAGGTGGCGCGGCCCGTGCTCGGCGATCGCGGCGCCGATGCCCTGGGCGGCGATCCGACGGCGCGTCCGCTCCGAGACGTCGTCGTCGGCGGTGCCGACGGCGTCCGCCGCGAAGCGCTTGAGCGTCTGCCGGCGCTCGCTGTCCAGGCCGTCGTTGTAGCCGCGCAGCAGCGCCGCGACCACCGACGACACGCACGCCGGCCGGTCGGAGAAGCGCTCGCCCGACAGCATCGACGCGAGCTCCATCACGCACACGCCGCCCGCCGGTCCCTCGTGCGATCCCGCTTGGAGGCGAACGGTCTGATGGGAGGCGGTCATGGCGAGAACGGTCCTCGCGTGGCGGGTGGTCCGTCATCCCCCGTTGCGGGTGAAGGCGCCGGCCGCCACGGCGGCGCCGGCGGCGCCCGCGGCCGCGAACGCCGCCACGGCGGCGCGACGGTGCCGGGCCAGCGCGGCCTGGAGGCTGCGCGGATGCGCCTGCTCGTCGTAGGGCCCGTGCGCGCCGGCGTCGCCGGGCGGCGGCCCGTAGAGGTTGTCGGGACGGTCCGGATCGAGCGGCGTGTCGGTCAGCTGGCCACCGACCGCGGTCCGGGCCAGGTAGCGCTCGGCCGGCCACGGCGCCAGCCGGTTGCCCCAGATCGTGTAGACGGTCGGGACGCCGACCCAGACCTCGCGGCGACGGTGGTGGGCGGCCCAGTGGATCGCGTCGGCGGCGACCTCGGGCTGGTAGTAGGGCGCGACCGGGATCGACCGGGTCGGGAACCGGTTGCGGGCGTGCTGGAACTGCGGCGTGTTGACGCCGGGCAGCTGGACGGTCGTCAGGTGGACGTCGGAGCGCTGGTGGCGCAGCTCGCAGCGCAGCGACTCGAAGACGCCCTGGACGCCGTGCTTGGCGCCGCAGTAGGGCGCCTGCAGCGGGATGCCCTGGTAGGCCATCGCCGAGCCGACCTGGACGATCGTGCCGCGGTCGCGCCGGCGCATCCGCTTCAGCGCGGCCTGGATGCCCCAGATCGACCCGAAGTACGTGGTCTCGGTGGCGCGCCGGAACTCGTCGGGGCTGACGTCCTCCAGGAACGCGAAGACGGTGGCCATCGCGCTGTTGATCCAGATGTCGATCGGGCCCAGCGCGTCCTCGACGGCCTGGGCGGCGGCGTCGACGGCCTCGGCGTCGCCGACGTCCAGCGGCAGCACGAGCGCGCGGCCGCCGGCCTGCTCGACCTCGCGCCGCGCGCCCTCCAGGCCCTCGCGCCCGCGCGCGATCAGCGCCAGCGCGACGCCCGGGCCGGCGAAGCGCCGCACGGTGGCGCGGCCGATGCCGCTCGACGCGCCGGTGACGACGACGATCTCCTCGGATGCCATGGTCAGTGCTCCTCCGTGGTCGTGGTCGGGGTCGGGGACGAGGCGCCCGCGTCGCGGCAGGCGGCGACCGCGTTGACGAGCGCCAGGTGGGTCAGGGCCTGCGGGAAGTTGCCCAGGAACGCGCCGGTCGCCGGGTCGATCTCCTCGCCGTAGAGGCCGACGTCGTTGGCCAGGGCGAACAGCGCCTCCAGCGTCAGCTCGGCCTCCTCCAGGCGTCCGCAGCGCGCCAGCGCCTCGGCCATCCAGAACGAGCAGGCCAGGAACGCGCCGTCGCCCTCCTGGTCGCGCAGCCGCGCGTTGCGGTGCAGCAGCGGCCCGCCCGCGCCCAGCTCGGCGCGGATCGCGTCGACCGTGCTCGACAGCCGCTCGCGCTCGTCGTCGGGCGGCAGCGCCCCGCGCGCCGACAGCAGGACGGCGGCGTCCAGGCGGTCGTCGTCGGCGGCCATGGTGTAGGCCCGGCGCCGCGCGCTCCAGCAGCGTGTGCGCACGTGGCGCTCGATCGCGCGCCGCGCGTCCTCCCACCGGCCGGCGGTGGCGTCGGGGACGTGCCCGTCACGCGCCAGCGCCAGCGCGCGGCGCAGCGCGAGGTGGCAGGCCAGCGTGCTCTGGGTGAACCGGCGCGGCTCGGGCAGCTCCCAGATGCCGGAGTCCGGGCGCTCCCAGACCAGGCAGACGAAGTCGGCCAGCTCGGCGAGCGTCGTCGCGGCGCTGCCGGTCAGGACGTTGCCCGCCGACACGTACTTGAACACCATGTCGAAGATGTCGCCGTAGGTGCTGAGCTGGAGCTGGTCGGTGGCGCGGTTGCCGAGCAGGACCGGCCGGGAGCCCGCGTAGCCCGCGAGGTCCAGCTCGCCGTCGGGCAGCGTCGCGCGCCCGTCGAGGCGGTGCATCGGCCGCAGGCGCGGGCGGGCGTGCTCGATCGCCTCGAACGTCCAGCGCAGCGACGCGTGGACCTGCTCGGCCAGGCCGAGGCGCAGCATCGCCTCCAGCGTCAGGTTCGTGTCGCGCAGCCACGCGTAGCGGTAGTCGTAGTTGCGGTCGCCGCCGAGGCGCTCGGGCAGGCCGAGCGTCGGCGCCGCGACGATCGCGCAGGTCGCCGAGTCGACCATCAGGTCCAGCGCCAGCGCCGAGCGGACGAGGACGTCCCGCCACGGGCCGGCGACGTCCAGCGGCGCCACCCAGCGGCGCCAGTGCTCGGCGGTCCGGTCGACGCGCTCCAGCAGCGTCTCGGCGCGGGCCAGCTGGATCGGCCCGACGTCGCAGCTGCCCAGCGTGAAGACCGCGACATCGCCCGCGCCGCAGTCAAACGCGCCGCGCGCGGCGCCGCCCTCCAGCGCGATCGGCCCGGCGCCGAAGGCCTGGAAGGACAGCGTGAGGCCGTCGTCGGCGAACGCCGCGGCGTGGTCGCCGATCGGCCGGCACTCGGCGTCGCGCCGCCCGTAGCGCAAGCGCGGGTGCACCGACCAGCGCATCGGCACGCGCCCGCTCAGGCCGTCGACGCGGCGCACGATCTGGTTGTAGTCCAACGCGCTGGGGCTCATCAAGGCCATGGCGTCGGTCACGCGGACCGTGCCCTCGGCGGTCTCGAACGTCGTCCGGAGCACGTTGGTGTCCCGCACGTAGGCGCGCCGCACGAGCGCGGGGGCGACGGGCGCCAGCGCGAACGCGCCGCCGCGCTCGGCGTCCAGCAGCGACGCGAAGACGCTGGGGCCGTCGAAGGCCTGCGGGCAGTGCCAGTCGATCGACCCGTCGGCGGCCACGAGCGCCGCGGTGCGCTTGTTGCCGATCAGCGCGTGCTCGGCGATCGGGACGCTCATCGCCGGCCCGTCAGCCGGTCGGCCAGACGCGAGGCCAGCGCCATGATCGTCAGCGCCGGGTTGGCCGAGCCCTGGGTGGGCAGCACGCTGCCGTCGGCGATGAGCAGGTTCTCCACGCCCCACGCGCGGTGGTCGGCGTCGACGACCGAGTCCTCGGGCGACGTGCCCATCCGGCAGCCGCCGACGAGGTGGGCGTAGCGGTCGATCGTCAGCACGTCCTGGGCGCCCGCGGCCTCCCAGATCGCGTGCAGCGTGCGCTTGGCCGCCGCGATGTTGGCGCGGTCGTTCTCGCACTGGGTGTAGTCCAGGCGCGCGACCGGCATGTCATGGGCATCGACGTCGTCCGCGAGCGTCACGCGGTTGTCGGGCAAGGGCAACAACTCGCTCAGCACCCCGAGCGTGAACCAGTGGTTGTAGTCGCGCATGTACTCGCGCAGCGCCTGGCCCCAGTGGCCGTCGGCGAGCACGTGCTCGGCCCACGCGATCGGCTGCGGCCCGACGGTCTGGATCGCGAAGCCGCGCGCGAAGCCGTCCATCGCCTCGGTCTCGTAGAACTGCTCGGAGCTGATCTCCGGCGGCGGCGCCTTGTACATGTGCAGGTGGTCGGGAAAGCGGCCGGCGACCTGCGGGGCGCCCTGGACCATGATGTAGCGGCCGACCTGGTCGTGGTCGTTGGCGAGGCCGTTCGGGAACCGGGCGCTCGTCGAGTTCAACAGCAGGCGCGGCGTCTCGATCGAGTACCCGCACACGGCGACCGCCGCCGCGCGTTGCCGATGGAGCCGCCCGTCGCGGTCGTAGGTGACGCCGGTGGCGCGGCCGGTCGCGTCGTCGACCTCGACCCGTACGACATGGCTGTCGGCGCGGACCTCGGCGCCGTGCTCGATCGCGTCGGGCAGGTGCGTGATCAAGGGCGAGGCCTTGGCGTTGACCTTGCAGCCCTGCAGGCAGAAGCCGCGGTAGATGCAGTGCGGGCGGTTGCCGAACGCCCCGTTGGGGATCGCGACCGGGCCGACGCGCATTTCGATGCCCAGCTCGCGCGCGCCGCGCATCGCCTGCTGCGCGCCGCCGCTGACCGGATGGGCGTTGTAGGGGTACTTGTGCGGGTCGCCCCACGGCCAGTCCTGGCCGGAGACCGGCAGCTCGGCCTCGACGCGCTCGTAGTGGGGCTTGAGGTCGGCGTAGGCGATCGGCCAGTCGGCGCCGACGCCGTCGCGCGTGCGGGTCGCGAAGTCGGAGGGGTGCAGGCGCGGCGCGTAGCCGGCGTAGTGCACCATCGAGCCGCCGACGCCGTGGCCGCAGTTGTTCTTGCCCAGCTCGACCGGGTCCTCGCCGCCGATCACGCGCGACGCCGTCCAGTACAGCGGGTGCGCGCCGGCCTCGTCGGAGACCCAGTCACGGTCGGGATCCCAGAACGGTCCGGACTCCAGCACGACGATCCGCCACCCACGCCGGGCCAGCCGCTGGGCCAGCGTGCAGCCGCCCGCGCCGGCGCCGACGATCGCGAGGTCGACCTCGTCGTCGTCGCGGTAGGACGCCATGCGGTCGAGGTTCTGCAGCCCGCGGCGTCGCGGGTGCAGCAGGTACCGCGAGTCGTTGTCCTTGGGGCGCCGCCTCACTCCAGGCCCCGCTGACGGGTGTCGGGCACGGGGTCGAGGCTGAAGCGCTCGTCGGCCATGTCGGGCTCCTCCTGGCCGGGGCCCAGCCGCAGGTAGCCGCGGGGGTAGCGCGGGCCGCCGTAGCCGATCTCGTTCCACGCCCACGGGTGCGAGTAGAACGCCGCCAGCGCGGCGCGCAGGACGACGCTCCAGGCGCGCGACGGGTCGGTGTCGTTCCAGACGCCGCCGGTCAGCTCGCCGTCGCGGAAGCGCTGGGCCAGCGCGCGCCGGCGCTCGTCGGGCAGCGCGTCGAAGTCGCCGCCGGCGGCCTCGTCGAGGCCGCGCGCCACGCGCCGCCAGGTCTCGGGGTCCTCGGGCAGGTCGGCGTAGCGGTAGCCGTCGAGCCTCCCGTCGGCCAGCTTGGCGTCGACCATGTGCAGCACCGGGATGCGCGGCTCGCGGTCCTGGGCCAGCACGGTGTCCAGGAACGCGCCCAGCGTCCGGGCCTCGCGGTCGTCGAAGAAGCGCAGCGGCGGCGGGTCCTCCACGCGCGCGAGGACGACCTCGCGCGTGACCGGATCCCAGTGCCCGGCGTTGTCGAGGATGTCGTAGTCCGGGTAGCGGCCGATCATCTGCGGCGTGGTGCCGCGCCGCTGGCGCGGCAGCTCGTCGGGCGGCGCGGGCCGGCCGTCGGGGCGCCGCTTGGGGAGGTGGCCGGCGTCCCGGTAGGGCTCGGCCATCACCAGCGCTCGCGTCGCATCAGCGCGGCCAGCAGGCCGAGGCCGCCGACCATCGTCAACGACCCGGGCGCCAGCAGCGGCGGGCCCTGGACCAGGTTGTAGGTCGGCTCCGACCAGCCGCCGGGCTTGCGGGCGATCCCGCGCCCGTGCATGAACGTGCCGAAGGCGCCGTTGGCGCAGACCAGCGCGGCGGTGGCGGGCAGCGCGGTCCGGGCGGCGCGCGGCGAGCGCACCGCGGCGGCGGCCGAGACGCTCAGCGCGGGCAGCAGCGCGACCGGCGACCACATCCAGCGGTTGGCGAACGACCCGCCGAAGTGGTTGACGTACACCTCGACGCCGAGCGGCAGCGCCGAGGCCGCGGTCGCCGCCGCCAGCATCTGCTGCGCGCGGCCGCGCCGGAGGTTGCGCAGCGCGCGGCGCGGCCCGGTCATCGCGTCAGGACCTCCGACAGCTTGCCCCGCAGCGACTGCTTCATGAACCGCGGCGCGGCGGCGTCGCCCTCGCGGATCGCGCTCGTGATCTCCTTGACCTGCTCGAAGCGGATGTGCGGCGGCAGCGGCGGGACCTCGGGGTCGGTGACGAACTCGATCAGCGCGGGCCGGCCGGCGGCCAGCGCGCGGTCCCACGCGTCGCCGATCAGGCCGGGGTCCTCGACGCGCTCGCCGTGCAGGCCGAGCAGCTGCGCGTAGCCGGTGTAGTCGAAGTCCGGCAGCTGCTGGGAGACGTTCAGCTTGGGGTCGCCGTTCATCACCCGCTGCTCCCAGGTGACCTGGTTGAGGTCGTGGTTGTTGAGGACCGCGATGACCAGGCGCTGGTCGGACCACTGCTCGGCGTAGTGCGCGACGTCGATCAGCGCGTTGATCCCGAGCATCTGCATCGCGCCGTCGCCGATCGAGGCGATCACCGGCTTGTCGGGGTGCGCGAACTTCGCGGCCAAGGCATAGGGGACGGCCGGGCACATCGTCGCCAACGTCCCGGAGAGCGCGGCCTGCATGCCCTCGCGGACCCGGATGTGGCGGGCCCACCAGTCGGTGGCCGAGCCCGAGTCGGCGGTCAGGATCGCGCCGTCGGGCAGGCGGTCCGACAGCTCGTGGAAGACCAGCTGCGGGTTGATCGGGTCGGCGGGCTGGTGGGCCTGCTCGGCCAGGACCCGCCACCAGCGGTCGACGTTGGCCTCGACCTCCTCGCGCCAGGCGCGGTCGGCCTTGCGCTCCAGCAGCGGGATCAGCGCGCGCAGCGTGTCGGCGGCGTCGCCGACGAGGTTGACCTCCATCGGGTAGCGCAGGCCGACCAGCCGGGCGTCGAGGTCGATCTGCACGCCGCGCGCCTGGCCGGGCTCGGGCAGCCACTCGCTGTAGGGGAACGAGGAGCCGACCATCAACAAGGTGTCGCACCCGTTCATGAGGTCGTAGCTGGGCTTGGTGCCCAGCAGGCCGATCGAGCCGGTGACCCACGGCCGGTCGTCGGGCAGGACCGCGCGGCCGTTGAGCGCGCGGGCGGCGCCGGCGCCGAGCAGGTCGGCGACCTGGGTGATCTCGGCCAGCGCGCCCTTGGCGCCCTGGCCGACGAGGATCGCGACCTTCTCGCCGGCGTTGAGGACGTCGGCCGCCTCGCGCAGGGCGACGTCGTCGGGGACCACGCGCGGCTTGCGGATCGCGGCCGCCGACGAGGGAACCCCGCCGTGCGCGCGCGGCGGCGCCGAGTAGGGCAGCTCCTGGACGTCGTTGGGGACGATGACGCAGGTGGGGGAGCGGGTCGCCTTGGCGATGCGCATCGCGCGGTCGATCAGCAGCGCGGCCTGCTCGGGGACCATGCAGGTCTGGACGAACTCCGAGGCCACGTCCTTGAAGAGCGTGGTCAGGTCGACCTCCTGCTGGTAGTTGGAGCCCAACGACATCCGCGCCTGCTGGCCGACGATCGCCAGCACCGGCTGGTGGTCGAGCTTGGCGTCGTAGAGGCCGTTGAGGAGGTGGATCGCGCCGGGGCCCGACGTCGCCAGGCAGACGCCGACCTCGCCGGTGAACTTCGCGTGCGCGGTGGCGGCGAAGGCCGCGATCTCCTCGTGGCGGACCTGCGTGAAGGCGAGCCGGTCCTGCACCTGGTGGAAGCCGCCGAGGATCCCGTTGATGCCGTCGCCGGGATAGCCGTAGAGGCGCTTGACGCCCCACTCGTCGGCGAGGTGCTCGAGGATGAACTGCCCGGTCGTCTGCGAAGCCATGGTGGAGGCCGTACCCGCTCGGGATGGCGCGGCGTGCATGGGCACGGCCTTGAAGGACGTCGGGCCCTGCGCCGGTCACTCGCCTGACCAGGAGCGCCCGCTGGGCGGGTACGCGCTGCTCGCGCCAAGGCCGAGCGATCGCTTTGAGACTCGATCTCAGATAAGGTCTCGCGCATGTGCGCGGGATGTGCGATGTCGGCGATGGCCGGGGCCGGCGGGCTGCGGGCCTGGCTCCAGACGCGGGGCTGGTCGTTCATGACCCCGGAGCGCCTGCGCCGCGTGACGATCGGCGCGTTCGTCGTCGCCACGCTGGTGTCGACGATCGGCCTGAGCGGGTCGACCAAGCCGGCGCACGCGCGGACGCCGGCGCCGGCGGCGTATCGCTCCGCCGATTCGGGGAGCCCTGGCGCATGGACGACCACCAGCAGCTCGTCAGCTACCTCACCGACATCCACGCCATAGAGGTCCAGGCGCTGGAGCAGATGAAGCGGGCGCCGGGCATCGCCGGCGGCCCGGACCTGGCCGCGATCTTCCGACGGCATCGCGACGAGACCGTCGAGCACGAGCGGCTGGTGCGCCAGGCGCTGGCGGCGCGCGGCGCCGAGCCGTCGACGGTCAAGGACGCGGCGGGCCGCGCCGGCGGCTGGGGGATGCTCCTGTTCGCCAGGCTCAACCCCGACACGCCCGGCAAGCTCGCGATGCACGCCTACTCCTACGAGCACATGGAGCTGGCGGCCTATGAGCTGCTGTCGCGGATCGCCCGGCGCCTGGGCGACGAGGACGTGGTGCGGCTGGCCGGCCGGATCGGCGCCCAGGAGCGCGCGATGGCCGAGCGCATCGGCGAGCGCTGGGACGAGGCGGTGGAGGCGTCGCTGTCGGCGAAGGGCGCCGAGGACCTCGGCGGCGAGGTCGTCAAGTACCTGCGCGACGCCCACGCGCTGGAGGCCCAGGCGACGCAGATGCTCGAGACCGGGCCGAGGATCGCGCGGGACGACGCGCTCAAGCGGGTCTTCGCCGCGCACCTCGAGGAGACCAAGGACCAGCAGCGCCGGATCGACGAGCGCCTCGACGCGCTCGACGCCAAGCCCGCGCGCTTCCAGGCCGGCGCGCTGCGGCTCGGGGCGCTGAACCTCGGCGGCTTCTTCAAGGTCCAGCCCGACACGCCCGCCAAGCTCGCCGGGTTCGCCTACGCCTTCGAGGCGCTGGAGTGCGGCGCCTACGAGCTGCTGCGCCGCGTCGCGGCCCGGGCCGGGGACGGCGAGACCGCGCTGCTGGCGATGTCGATCCTCGCTCAGGAGGAGGCGGCCGCCGAGCAGGTCGCCGGCACCTGGGACGCGGCGGTCGACGCCGCGCTGGCCGAGCAGGCCGCGCGGGCCTGACCGCCCGCGCCGTCGCCCGCGCCCGGCAGCGTCACCGTGAAGCGCGCGCCCCCGCCCGGCGCGTTCTCCGCGGTGACGCGGCCGCCGTGGGCGGCGGCGAGCGCCGCGACGATCGCCAGGCCGAGGCCCGCGCCGGCCTTGCCGCGCTCGCGGCCGCGGTCGTGCTCGGCGCGCCAGAAGCGCTGGAAGAGCGCGTCGGGGTCGTCGGTCGGCAGGCCGGGGCCGTGGTCGCGGACGACGACCTCGACGGTGCCCGGCGCCGCCGCGCCCGCGCTCAGCTCCAGCGGCGTGCCCGGCGGCGTGTGGACGAGCGCGTTGCGCACGAGGTTCAGCACGACCTGCCGCAGGCCGTTGGCGTCGCCGAGGACGATCGCGGGCTCGCGGACCTCCACGCGCACCGCGCGATCCGGCGCGACCGCCCGCGCGTCGTCGGCGGCGTCGGCGACCAGGCGCCCGAGGTCGACCGCGGCCTTCTCGACCTCCGGGATCTCGTCCAGCCGCGCGAGCGTCAGCAGGTCCTCGACGAGCACGCCCATCCGCGTCGCCTCGGCCTCGATGCGGCGCATCGACCGCTCCATGTCCTCCGGGTCGCTCGTCGCGCCCATGCGGAACAGCTCGGCGTAGCCGCGGATCGAGGCCAGCGGCGTGCGCAGCTCGTGCGAGGCGTCCGACAGGAACGCGCGCAGCCGCGCCTCGGAGGCCTCGCGCTCGTCGAAGGCGTGCTCCAACCGCCCCAACATGCCGTTGAGCGCGTCGCCCAGGCGCCCGACCTCGGTGCGCGGGTCGGTCGTCTCGACCCGCCGCGACAGCTCGCCCGCCGCGATCGCGTCGGCGGTCTGGGCGATCCGCCGCAGCGGCCGCAGCTCGATGCGGACGAGCACGCCGGCCAGGACCAGCAGCACGAGCAGGACGCCGCCGATGACCGCGGCCTCGACCAGCAGCAGCCGGTGCAGCGCGGCGTCCACGCCGGCCAGCGGCACGGCGACGATCGTCGTGCTCCCGTCGGGCTGGACGTCGGCGCTCACGCGGTAGCGCAGCGAGCCCGACACGGCCTTGACCGTGGACAGCGAGCCGTCGGCCAGGCGCGCGGGCAGCGCCGGGGCCGGGAGCGCCTGGTCGCCGTAGGAGATCGTCGTGGTCGCCAGCACCGCGCCGCTCGCCGAGCGCCGCTGGCCGTAGGTGCCCGAGGGCAGGTTGGCGTTCTCGGGGCGCAACCCGCCGCCGCCACCGCCACCGCCGCCGTAGCTGCGCCCGGTGATCCCGAGCTCGGTGTCGAGCGCCCGCGCGATCGCCGGCTCGGCGCTGCGCGCCTGGTCGTCGACCCGCGCGTTCTGGAACGACCGCTGCGACATGTAGGTCACGCCGCCGAGCAGCAGCATCCCGCTCGCGGCGAGGACGATCAGCAGGGCGACGAGGCGCGTGCGCAGCGTCATGGCCCCGAGCATCCGGCCGCCGCCTGAGCGGATGCTGGGGACCCCCTGATGGTCTGCCGTGCGCGCCCGCCCGGCCCCCGTTCAGGTTGCGGTCATGGGACCGCGCCTAGCCTGCCGCGACCCTTCCCCGACCCCCACGCGAGGATCCATGTCGCAGCAACCCACGGCGACCGCCGGTCGCCGCCCGGCCCTCGGCGAGCCGCTGGCCGCCAAGGTGCCCGAGATCACCGTCCTGTTCTGGGTGGTGAAGGTCCTGACGACCGGCATCGGCGAGTCCGCCTCGGACTTCCTCGGCCAGATCAGCGTGCCGCTGGCGGGCACGGTCGGCCTCCTGGGCCTCGTCCTCGCGCTGCGCTTCCAGCTGCGCGCGCCCGCCTACCACGCGCCGACCTACTGGATCGCGGTGCTGATGGTCGCGGTGTTCGGGACGATGGCCGCCGACGGCGTCCACGACGGGACCGGGATGCCGTACTCGCTGACGACCGCGTTCTACGCGCTGGTCGTGGCCGGGATCTTCGTCGCCTGGCACCGCGGCGAGGGCACGGTCGACATCCACTCGATCACGACCCGTCGCCGCGAGCGCTTCTACTGGGCGGCGGTGCTGGCGACGTTCGCGCTCGGCACGGCCGCCGGCGACCTGACCGCGATGCCGCTGCACCTCGGCTTCCTCTCCTCCGGCCTGCTGTTCGCCGCGATCATCGCCGTCCCGGCCGTCGCGTGGTGGCGCCTGAACCTCAACCCGGTCGTCGCGTTCTGGGCCGCCTACGTCGTGACCCGGCCGCTGGGCGCGTCCTTCGCCGACTGGCTCGGCAAGCCGCACGCCCAGACCGGCGTCGGCCTCGGCGACGGCGTCGTGACCGGCCTGGGCCTGGTCGCCTTCGCGGCGCTCGTGGCCTACACGGCGCGGACGCGCCACGGCGTGCAGGAGCACGCGCCGCACCGCCACCCGGCGCCGGCGCCGCAGCCCGTCCCCGCCGAAGCCTGAGCGGGGCGCTGGTGGCGTGGGCCGGCGGCGGCCCGCGCCACTACGCTCCGTCCTGATGGCCACGCCCAGGAGCACCTTCGTCCTGCGCGGGCGCCCGTCGTGGGCGCTCGGGGTCGCGACGATGCTCGGCGGCGTGGCGGTGACCACCGCCGCGATCGCGGCCCTGCGCCACCACGCGCCGGTCGTCTCGCTGTCGATCGTCTACCTCGTGCCGATCCTCGCGGTCTCCGCGTACTGGGGGATCGTGCTCGGCCTCGCGACGTCGCTGCTCAGCGCGTTGTCCTTCAACTTCTTCTTCCTCGGCCCGACCGGTCGGCTGACGATCGCCGACAGCCGCAACTGGACGGCGCTGGTCGCGTTCTTCGTCGTCGCGCTGGTGACGAGCACGATGGCCGAGACGACGCGCGCCCGCGCCGCCGAGGCCGAGGCGCGCCGCCGCGAGGCCGACCTCGGCGCCGACCTCGCGCGCACGCTGCTCGGCGCGCCGAAGCTGAGCGAGTCGTTGGCCATGGTCTCCCACCGGCTGGCCGAGCTGCTGGACGCGCGCTCGGCCTCGGTCGAGCTGGGCGCCGTCGCGCCCGACGACCGCCGCCTGGTGATCCCGCTGCGCGAGGACGACCGGCCGGTCGGCTCGCTCGTGCTGCCCGCCGACCTGCCGCCTGCCCAGCAGGCGCGCGTGCGCGAGCGGATCGTGCCGGTCCTGGAGTCCGTGCTGGCCGCCGCGTTGCAGCGCGAGCGCCTGCAGGCCGACGTCGTCGAGACCGCCGCGCTGCGCCGCAGCGACGAGATCAAGACCGCCGTGCTGCGCTCGGTCTCCCACGACCTGCGCACGCCGGTGACCGCGATCCTCGCGGCGGCCACGGCGCTGCGCTCCTCGTCGCTCACGCCGCGGGAGCGCGCCGAGGTCCAGGACGACGTCGTCGCCTCGGCGGCCACGCTGTCGGTGCTGATCGACCAGCTGCTGGACCTCTCGCGCCTGCAGGCCGGGACGGCGGAGCCCAACCGCGAGTGGTCGTCGATCGAGGAGGCGCTGCACGAGGCCGCCGCGCACGCCGCGTCGGACCCGTCGGTGTTCGCGTTCTCGATCGACCACGACCTGCCGCTGGTGCGCGCCGACGCCGCCCAGCTGGAGCGCGCGTTCGCCAACCTGTTGGAGAACGCCGCGCGCTACGGCGACGGCCTGCCGGTGTCGGTGCGGGCGCGCGCGGTCGGCGAGCGCGTCCTGGTCCGGATCGTCGACCGCGGCCCGGGGATCCCGCTGGCCGAGCAGGAGCGGATCTTCACCCCGTTCTACCGCGGCGCGGCGACCGCGCACCGCGTGCCCGGCAGCGGCCTGGGGCTGGCGATCGCGCGTGGGTTCGTGGAGGCCAACGGCGGGACGCTGAACGTCGAGTCGCTGCCCGGGCAGGGCACGACGTTCGTCATCGCCCTGCCGGTCGAGCGGGTGCCCGCGTGAACGGCGCCGGCGCCGCCGCCGGTGGCGCCCGCGTCTGCGTCTGCGACGACGACCCGCAGATCCTGCGGGCGCTGCGCGTCGTGCTGCGCGACGCCGGCTACGAGGTGATCCCGGCCGAGACCGGGGAGGAGGCGCTGGACCGCATGGCCGTGCGCCCGCCCGAGGCGGTGATCGTCGACCTGATGCTGCCGGGCATCGACGGCGTCGAGGTCTGCCGGCGGCTGCGCGAGTGGTCGCAGATCCCGGTGATCGTGCTGAGCGCGGTCGACGAGGAGTCCGAGAAGGTGCGGGCGCTGCGCGGCGGCGCCGACGACTACGTGACCAAGCCGTTCTCGCCCGACGAGCTGCTGGCGCGGCTGGAGGCGGCGCTGCGGCGCGCGGGCGCGCCGGCCGACGCCCCGGTGCTGCACGTCGACGGGCTGGCGCTGGACCAGGCGGCGCGGACGGTCACGCTCGACGGCGCCGAGCTGCACCTGACGCCGATCGAGTACGGGCTGCTGCGCACGCTGATGCGCAACCGCGGCAAGCTGATGACCCACCGCGCGCTGCTGACCGAGGTCTGGGGCCCGGAGTACGGCGACGCCACCAACGTGCTGCGCACCCACATCGCCAACCTGCGCGGCAAGATCGAAGGGCCCGGCCACGCGCGGCGGTTCATCCGGACCGACAGCGGCGTGGGGTACCGGTTCGTGGCGTCCTGACGGCGTCTGCCGGCGCCCTGACCGCGTCCCGGGCGCGTCTTGACGAGATCTTGACGCGGGCCAGGGAAGTCTGCACGAGAACTTGATGGGGTCGGTCGGATGATGGCTCCATGGACCTTCTCGCCATCTTCCTGCTCGTCGCGGTGTTCGCGTCGCTGGCGGCGCTCATCGAGCTCCTGGACCGCGTATGAGGGGCTCGGACCTCTTCGGCCTGATCGTCTGCGTGGCGGTCCTCGCCTACCTCCTGTACGCGCTCCTGCGCGGGGAGCGGTTCTAGGCGATGGGTCAGGACTTCCTGCAATTCGTCGTCTTCTTCGCGATCGTCGTGGCCGTCGCGCCGTTCCTCGGCGTCTACATGGCCCGCGTCTTCTCCGACGAGCGGGTCTTCCTGACGCCCGTCGTCGCGCCGGTCGAGCGGTTCGCCTATCGGGTGCTCCGGGTCGACCCGAACGCCGAGCAGGACTGGAAGGCCTACGCCAAGTCGCTGGTCGTCACGTCGCTGCTGTTCGGGGTGTTCCTGTACCTGATCCTGCGCACGCAGGGCCTGCACCCGTTCAACCCCCAGCACTTCAAGTCGGGCACCTGGAACCTGTCGTTCAACACGGCCGCGTCGTTCATCACGAACACCAACTGGCAGTTCTACGGCGGGGAGACGACGTTGTCGTACTTCTCGCAGATGGCGGGCCTGGCCGTCCAGAACTTCGTCTCGGCCGCGATCGGCATCGCCGTGTTGGTGGCCTTGATCCGCGGGATCGTCTCCCGCCACGGCACGGGCACGCTGGGCAACTTCTACAAGGACCTGACGCGGATCCTGCTGTACATCCTGCTGCCGATGGCGCTGGTGGCGACGGTCGTGCTGCTGACCCAGGGCGTCGTGCAGACGCTGGGCGGCACGGTCGGCGGCATCGCGCGCGGCCCGGTGGCCTCCCAGGAGGCCATCAAGATGCTCGGGACCAACGGCGGAGGGTTCTTCAACGTGAACTCGGCCTATCCGTTCGAGAACCCGACGGCGTTCTCGAACTTCGTCGAGATGTTCCTGATCCTGATCATCCCGGCGTCGCTGCCGTTCACGTTCGGCCGCATGGTCGGCAACCGCCGCCAGGGCTTCACGATCTTCGGCGCGATGTCGTTCCTGTTCGCGATCAGCGTCGTGGTCGTCTACCTCGCCGAGCGCCACGGCACGCCCGCCGCGCACGCGGCCGGCCTGGTCGGCGTCAACATGGAGGGCAAGGAGGTGCGCTTCGGCATCCCCGGCACCTCGCTGTTCACCGCGGTCACGACCGTGGTCTCCTGCGGCGCGGTCAACAGCGCGTTCGAGTCGCTGTCCGGCCTCGGCGGCCTGGTCCCGATGGTCGACCTGGGGTACTCGGAGTCGGTCTTCGGCGGCGTCGGGACCGGGTTGTACATGATGCTGCTCTTCGTCCTGCTGGCCGTGTTCATCGGCGGGCTGATGGTCGGGCGAACGCCCGAGTACCTGGGCAAGAAGCTCGAGCCCAAGGACATCAAGCTGGTGTCGATCGGCGCCCTGTTCACCGCCCTGATCGTGCTGGTGTTCACGGCGCTCGCGCTGTCGACCAAGTACGGCGAGCCGTCGATCTACGCCAGCGGCCCCCAGGGCTTCAGCGAGACGTTCTACGCCTACCTCTCGCAGGCCAACAACAACGGCTCGGCCTTCGCGGGCTACACCGGCTACCTGCAGCCCCACGCGCCCGGCAACGTCGGCGCCCACGGCGTCTCGTTCGCCGACCTGATGGGTGGCTTCGCGATGCTCTTCGGCCGCTACGTGCCGATCCTGGCGGTGCTCGCCGTCGGCGGCGGGCTCGCGCGCAAGAAGGTCGCGCCCGCCGGCCTCGGGACGATGCGGACCGACACGCCCACGTTCGGCGTGCTGCTGGTCGGCGTCGTCGTGCTCATCGGCGCCCTGACGTTCCTGCCGGCGTTCCTGCTCGGCCCGGTCGTCCAGTCCCTCACCCCCAACCTCTTCTGAGAGCGATCATGCGCAAGGACCTCATCCGTGGCTCGCTGGCGGTGATCGTGTTCACCGTCCTGTTCGGCCTCGCCTACCCGCTCGTCATGACCGGGGTCGCCCAGGTCGCGTTCCCGCACAAGGCCAACGGGTCGTTGGTGAAGCGCGACGGCAAGGTCGTCGGCTCGACGCTCCTCGGCCAGGCGTGGAAGGGCGACCAGTACTTCCAGCCGCGCCCGTCGGCCACCGACTACAGCGCGGACGTCACGGCCTTCGGCAACCATGGCCCCAACCAGCGCTCGACCGCCGACCTCACGCGGGACAACATCGAGGCCTACATCAAGCGCGAGGGGCCCTACGATCCCGGCCTCACGGCCGCCAAGGTGCCCGTCGACGCCGCCACGTTCAGCGCGTCGGGCGTCGACCCGGACATCTCCAAGGCCAACGCGGCCATCCAGGAGCGCCGCGTCGCCGCCGTCCGCCACCTGCCGCTCGCGCGCGTCCGGCAGCTCGTCGCGAAGAACACCGACGGCCGCGGCCTCGGCATCTTCGGCGAGCCCGGCGTGAACGTGACCACGCTCAACCTCGCCCTCGACCAGGTGACCGCTCGATGACCCTCAGCCGCTCCGTCATCCTCGACTCCTTCAAGAAGCTCGACCCGCGGGTCCAGGCCCGCAACCCGGTGATGTTCGTCGTCGAGATCGGCGCCGTCATCGCCACGGGCGCGGGGATCGTCGGGTCGTCGGACCCGCGCTGGTTCACGTTCACGGTCGCGATCTGGCTGTGGCTGACGGTCGTCTTCGCCAACCTCGCCGAGGCGCTGGCCGAGGGCCGCGGCAAGGCCCAGGCCGACACGCTGCGCACGATGCGCTCGGACACGGTCGCCACCATGCGCGACGGGTCGACGCGCGCGGCCGCCGACCTGCACCGCGGCGATGTGGTCGTCGTCGACGCGGGCCAGACGATCCCCGGCGACGGCACGGTGATCGAGGGCATCGCGACCGTCGACGAGTCCGCGATCACCGGCGAGTCGGCGCCGGTCATCCGCGAGTCGGGCGGCGACCGCAGCGCGGTCACGGGCGGCACGCGGGTGCTCAGCGACCACATCGTGGTGGAGATCACCCAGGAGCCGGGCCAGTCGTTCCTGGACCGGATGATCGCGCTCGTGGAGGGGGCCGAGCGGCGCAAGACGCCGAACGAGATCGCGCTGAACATCCTGCTCGCGGGCCTGACGATCGTGTTCCTGGTCGTGGTCGCGACGCTGGTGCCCTTCGGCCGCTTCGCCGGCACGAACATCTCGTTGACGACCTCGATCGCCTTGTTGGTGGCGTTGATCCCGACGACGATCGGCGCGCTGCTGAGCGCGATCGGGATCGCGGGCATGGACCGGCTGGTGCGACGCAACGTCCTGGCCTTGAGCGGGCGCGCGGTCGAGGCCTCCGGCGACGTCGACGTCCTGCTGCTCGACAAGACCGGCACGATCACGCTCGGCAACCGCCAGGCCGCCGAGCTGGTGCCGATGCCGGGCGTCAGCGAGGCCGCGCTGGCCGAGGCGGCGCAGATGTCGTCGCTGGCCGACGAGACGCCCGAGGGCCGCTCGATCGTCGTGCTGGCCAAGACCTACGGGTTGCGCGAGCGCGAGGTCGGAGCGGACCACACGTTCGTCCCGTTCACGGCGCAGACGCGGATGAGCGGCGTCGACTTCAACGGCACGCGGCTGCGCAAGGGCGCCGCCGACGCGGTGATGTCGTTCGTGCGGGCCGAGGGCGGCACGCCGCCCGCCGAGCTGCGCGGGGTGGTGGACCGGATCGCCCGCGAGGGCGGCACGCCGCTGGCCGTCGCCAGGGACGCGCAGGTGCTCGGCGTGATCTACCTGAAGGACACGGTCAAGGACGGGATGAAGGCCCGCTTCGACCAGCTGCGCGCGATGGGCATCCGGACCGTGATGGTCACCGGCGACAACCGGCTGACCGCGGCGAAGATCGCCCAGGAGGCGGGCGTCGACGACTTCCTGGCCGAGGCGACGCCCGAGCGCAAGATGGAGCTGATCAGGGCCGAGCAGGCCGAGGGCCGCCTGGTCGCGATGACCGGCGACGGCACCAACGACGCGCCCGCGCTGGCGCAGGCCGACGTCGGCGTCGCGATGAACACCGGCACCCAGGCGGCGCGCGAGGCGGGCAACATGGTGGACCTGGACAGCAACCCGACGAAGCTCATCGAGATCGTCGAGGTCGGCAAGCAGCTGCTGATCACCCGCGGCGCGCTGACCACGTTCTCGATCGCCAACGACGTCGCCAAGTACTTCGCGATCCTCCCGGCGATCTTCGTCGCCACCTACGCCGGCCACGGCCACGCCACCGGCCCGTTGAGCACGCTCAACGTCATGCGGCTGGGGAGCCCGCACTCCGCGATCATCTCGGCCATCGTGTTCAACGCGGTGGTCATCCCGCTGCTGGTCCCGATCGCGCTGCGCGGCGTCAAGTACCGGGCGGTCGGCGCGACCGCGCTGCTGCGGCGCAACCTGCTCGTCTACGGCCTCGGCGGGCTGGTCGCCCCGTTCATCGGGATCAAGCTCATCGACCTGGTCGTCCACAACGTGCTGGGGGCGTAGGCGGTGGTCTCCGACGCGACCGGTCACCTGAAGGTCTTCCTCGGCATGGCCGCGGGCGTCGGAAAGACCGTGCGGATGCTCGACGAGGGGCGCGCGGAGCTGGAGGCCGGCCGCGACGTCGTGATCGGCCTGCTGGAGACGCACGGGCGCGCGGAGACCGAGGCGCGCGCGATCGGCCTGGAGCGCCTGCCGCGCCGTCGCGTCACCTACCGCGGGACGACGTTCTCCGACCTCGACGTCCCCGCCGTGCTCGCGCGGCGCCCGGACCTGTGCCTGATCGACGAGCTGGCCCACACCAACGCGCCCGGCCTCGACCGCCCCAAGCGCTACGAGGACGTCGAGCTGATCCTCGGCGCGGGCATCGACGTGCTGTCCACCATGAACGTCCAGCACCTCGAGTCGCTCAACGACAAGGTCGCCGAGCTGAGCGGCGTGCGCGTGCGCGAGACCGTGCCCGACACGGTGCTCCGGCGCGCCGACGAGATCGTGCTGGTGGACGTCACGCCCGAGGCGCTGCTGGAGCGCCTGCGCGCCGGGCGGATCTACCCGGCCGACCGCATCGACGCGGCGCTGAGCAACTTCTTCAAGATCGAGAACCTGAACGCCCTGCGCGAGACCGCGCTGCGGCAGGTGGCCGAGAACGTCGAGGCCCAGCGCGTCGAGCCGGTGGACGACGTGGTGGCGCAGGCGGTGGGGGAGCGGCTGATGGCCCTGGTCGAGCCCTACCCGGGCGCGCAGCGGCTGGTGCGGCGCGCGTGGCGCAGCGCGCAGCGGCTGAGCGCGCCGCTGGACCTGCTGTGGGTCGCGCCGCCGGGCGGCGCGCGGCCGGGCGGCGACGGCGAGACGGCGCGCAGCCTGCACGCGCTGCGCCAGCTGGCGTCGGTGCTCGGGGCGACGATGGTGGTGGAGGAGGGCGACGACGTCGCGGCGCTCGCCGCGCGCGTGGCGGGCGAGCGGGGCATCACCTACATCTTGGTGGGCGCGTCGCGCCCGGCGCGGGGGCTGGGGCGGCTGCGCGAGCCGCTGCCGATGCGGTTGGTGCGGCTGGCGCCGGGCGTCGACGTCCGGATCGTCGCCGACCGCACGCGGATGCGAGGACGAAGGGAGCAGAGACGATGATCGCGATCACCGTGGCGTTCCTGGTGGCGTTGGCCTGCGGCGTGCTGCTCGGCCGCTGGGCCGCGCCGCGTCGCACGCGCCGGGGTTCGCGCGACGCGCGACCGGAGGCGGTGCGGCGGATCCTGCTGCCGTTCACCGGGTCGTCGATCTCGCGGCGCGCGTTCGACGCGGCCGTGCGGCTGGCGCGCGTGGAGAACGCGACGCTGATGCCGTGCTACCTGGCGACCGTGCCGCTGAACCTGCCGCTGGACGCGGCGCTGCCCGCGCAGTGCCTGCGGGCGATGCCGCTGCTGGAGACGATCGAGCAGCGCGCGGTCGCCCAGGACGTCGCGATCGACGGGCGCGTCGTGCGCGGCCGCACGTTCCGCGACGCGCTGCGCCGGATCCTCTCCGACGAGCACTTCGACCGCGTGATCGTCTCCGCCGAGCACCAGGCCGGCCACAGCCTCACCGGCGACGACCTCGTCTGGCTGCTGGACCGCGCCGACGCCGAGGTCATGATCCTGCGCCCGGCGCCCGCCGACGACCGCGCGGTCGCGGCGGAGGTGATCGGCCACTTCTGAGCGACGCCCGCGGGGCGCGCTGCCGGACGCGGGGCGCCTCAGCCCGCGGCGGCGACGAACGGCACGCGCACGCCCTCGCCGTAGGGCTCCAGCTCGCCGCCGCGCTTGAGGCGGTTGATCGTCGCGGCGACGATCGTGCGCTTGATGCCGGTCAGCTCGGCGATCTCGGGCGCGCCGATGCCGGGGCGCTCCAGGACCGTCTGGAGGATCAGCTGCTTGTTGGCGCCCTGGGGCGCGCGGCCGTCGCGGCCGCGCTTGGTGCCGCGGCGACCGCGGCGGATCATCGGGCGGGGGAGGTCGCCGACGGCGTCGCCGCCCGCCGAGGCGTGGCCGAGCAGCGCGGTGAGGTCCGGCGTGATCGTGTCCTGGCCGCTGGCCTCCAGCGTCTCGACGACCTCGCGCAGCTGCCGCAGCCGGGTCAGCTCCATCGCGACCGGCTCCAGCTCGACGAGCCGGGCGTCGATCGTCTGGCGGATCTGCGTGAGGACGGTGCTTCCGTCGGTGTTCGGATGCGGAACAGCGGCCATGCCCCGGAGAGTATGAGGCACGGCGTGGACAAACGCTTCAACGAGTTATCGGGACGTTCACATTCGGACCTCCGTGTGTTCACGGGCCGCCCGGCAGCTCGCGGCGGTGCCGAGCGTGCAGTCGGCGACCGCGCGGCCCGCGGGCGTGCCGTCGTCCCGGCGCGGGGCGACGGTCGCGGCGCGGTCGGCCTCGCGGGGCAGCGCGGGCAGCAGCGCCGAGAACCAGCGCAGCGTGCCGCCCGGCAGGGCGTGCGTGGCGACCGCGACGCGCCGGCCGCCGCTGCGGACGACCACCCGCGCGACGTCGCGCCCGGCCAGCCCGGCGACGACGCGGCCGCCCGGCGTGACCGCGCTGAGCGGCCGCACGCCGCCGGCGTCCGGCGCGTCGAGGCAGCGGCTGGCGACGCCGCCGTCGTAGGCGACGTCCAGGCACGACCGACGCTGGTAGGGGCGCAGCGTCAGCTCGTGGCCGGCCGCGCGCTCCAGCAGCCGCGCGCCCGGCGCGCCGTGGCCGACGACCGACTTGGTGGCCAACGCGGTCGCGCCGACCACGCCCGCCAGCGCGCCCGCGGCGACCGCGCGGCCGAGGATGCGGCGCCCGGCCGCGAGCGCGGGGCGGCGCGCGGCGCGGCGGGGCGCGGGCGTCGGCGGCGCGGGCGTCGGCGTGCGCGCGGCGGGCGCCCGCGGTGCCGCGACGCGCGCCGGGGCGGCGCCGCGCAGCTCGGCCGCCACCATGGCCCGGAACTCGTGCTCCAGCTCGGCCAGGATCGGCAGGTCGGCGGGATCGTCGGCGTCGCTCACCGGTTCGTCTTCCACTCGGTGTGCTGGCGGCGGATGCGGTCGGCCAGGATGCGCAGCGCGCGCGACACGCGGGTCCGCGCGCCTGACGCGGTGATCCCCAGGCGCGCGGCGATCTCCGTGTAGCTGAGGTCGTCCAGCACGCGCAGCGCGACCGCCACGCGCAGGTCCTCCGGGAGGTCCGCCATCCCGGCGGCGACCGCCTCGCGCAGCTCGCGGATGCCCGCCAGCTCCTCGATGCGCTCGATCTCGCGGTCGGTCAGCGCGCGGCGCTCGCGCCCGAGCCGGCGCGCGGTGCGCCGCCCGGTCTCCTCGCGGCGCTCGTGGTCGCGCAGCAGCGAGCGGGCGATCGCCCAGACCCAGCCCGACAGCTCCTCGTCGCTGGCGCCGCGATACTGGTCGCGGCGCTCCAAGGCCATGGTGAACGTGTCGGCGGTGAGGTCGGTCGCCAGCTCGGCGTCGTGCAGCCGCCGCTGGAAGAACACCAACAAGACGCCGGCCATGCGCCGGTACAGCCGCAGGAAGTCGTCCTCGCCCAGCGTCACGACGCGCGCCGTCCCGGTCGCCGGTGGGAGCGCCGCGCGCATCGCACCCGCCGGCGTCAGCGCGCGTCGTCGGCGGCGCGGCGACGGCGCGGGTCGACCTCGTCGGGGATCGCGATCGCGTCGAGGTCCACCGCGGTGACCGTCGAGAGGACCGCGTCCAGCGCGACGCCCGACAGCGTCTCGTGCTCCAGCAGCGACCGCGCGGTCTCCTCGACCGCGCTCCAGTTGCGGCGCAGCACGTGCGTCGCGCGCCACTTGGCCTCCTCGACGATCCGCTCGGTCTCCTCGTCGATGATGTCGAGCGTGTGCGGCCCGACCGCGCCGAGCTCCTGCAGCGCCGCGCCGAGGAAGACCTCGCCGCCGGCCTCGCCGATCGTCACCGAGCCCAGCCGCTGGCTCATCCCGTAGGAGGTGACCATCGAGCGGGCGAGCTTGGTCGCCGCGTGGAGGTCGTCGCCGGCGCCGGTCGACGACTCGCCGAACTCGATCAGCTCGGCGGCCGTGCCCGCCATGATCGCCGCCAGGTGGCGCTCGAGGTCGGACTTGGCGTGCATGACCGCGTCGCGGTCGGTGAGCATGTGCGCGGCGGTGCCGAGCTGGCGGCCGCGGGCGACGATCGACAGCTTCTGGGCGCTGACCGCCTGGCCGATCGCGCGGGTCGTGACCGCGTGCCCGGCCTCGTGGATGGCGATCGTCCACTGCTCCTCGGGCGTCAGCACGTGCTTCTTGGCCGGGCCGGCGACGACGCGGTCGATCGCCTCCTCCAGCGTCGGCTGGTCGATCTCGGCGCGCCCCTCGCGGACGGTCAGCAGCGCGGCCTCGTTGACGAGGTTGGCCAGCTCGGCGCCGGAGAAGCCGGGCGTCAGGCGGGCGATCTGCATCAGGTCGACCTCGGGGTCGAACGCGCGGCCGCGGGCGTGCAGCTGGAGGATCTCCAGGCGGCCGTGGGCATCGGGGTTGTCCACGACCACCTGGCGATCGAACCGACCGGGGCGCAGCAGCGCCGGGTCGAGGATGTCGGGGCGGTTGGTCGCGCCCATGACGACGATGCCCGCGTCGCCGCCGAAGCCGTCCATCTCGACCAGCAGCTGGTTGAGCGTCTGCTCGCGCTCGTCGTTGCCCTGGCCGACGCCCGCGCCGCGCTTGCGGCCGGCGGCGTCGAGCTCGTCGATGAAGATGATCGCGGGCGCGTTCTTGCGCGCGGTGGCGAAGAGCGAGCGGATGCGCGCCGCGCCGACGCCGACCAGGGACTCCACGAACTCCGCGCCGCTGGCGGTGAAGAACGTGGCGTCGGCCTCGCCGGCCGTGGCGCGGGCCAGCAGCGTCTTGCCGGTGCCGGGCGGGCCGACGAGCAGGACGCCCTTCGGCGCGGCGGCGCCCATGCTGAGGTAGCGCGACGGGTCCTCGAGGAAGTCGCGGATCTCGCGCAGCTCGGCGACGGCCTCGCCGGCGCCCGCGACGGAGTCGAACGTGATGGGCGACGCGCCCTTCTTGCGCTTGCGGCCCTTGCCGCGGAAGGCCGAGAACGACGCGATGCCCCCGGAGGCGTCGGCGCTCTGGCGCGTGAAGAACGCGAACAGGCAGACCAGCAGCAGGATCGGGATCAGGAACTGGACGACGATCGCGCGCGCCGGCTTGGAGGACTGCAGGTCGACCTGGACCTGGGCGCCGCCGGCGGTTAGCGTCCGGTACAGCGACGCGGTCGCGGCGTCCGACGACGGGTAGCTGGCGTAGACCTGCAGGCCGGTGTCGGTGTGCGCGACGACCTGGTGGTCATGGTCCAGCAGCGTCGCGCTCTGCAGCCGCTGGGCGGAGGCCAGCGCGGTGAGGTTGGAGAGCGCGACCCTCTGGCCCTCGCCCTGCGGCCCGAGGCCGCCGAGCAGGCTGAAGAACGTGACGGCGAGCGCCAGCGACGCGAGCGCCAGCACCGTCGACAGCACGTCCTTGGTCACGACGCGCCCGACGGCGCCCGCGACCTCGCCCACGCGCGTCGCGACCGCCTTGATGGGCGAGGGGCGACCGTAGTTCTGGGCGAGGCGCGGATTCGACATGGCCGGGCACCTTCTTGGTCGGGGGTGGTCATGTTGTGAACACTCGGGGAACTTCGACAACACTCCTGCGTGAACACGGCCGGCCGGCCGGAAAAGCTACGCGCCGTTCACCGCTCGGCGACATCCGCGCCGCTCGGGCGCTCCTAGACTCGCGCGCGTGTCTCGGGAGTCCCGCGTCGGCCGGGCCTTGTGGCCGGCGCTGATGCTGGTCCTGCTGGCCCACGCGGTGTCCGACCTGCTGCACCACCCGTTCCTGGGGGACACCGGCGACGCGGCGACCGTCGACGCGCACCTGACGCTGTGGGTGCCGGGCACCGAGGCCGGCGGCCCGTCGGAGGCGGTCGCGCGGCAGGCCGCGGCGTCGCTGCAGCTCACCGGGCGCCCGGCGACCGTGAAGGTGCTGCGGCAGGGCGGCGCGGCGGGGGCGGTGACGCGGTTCTTGGGCGACGAGCCCGGCCACGCGCGGCCCGCGGACCTCCTGGTCGTGTCGTCGGCGACGGTCGCCGACCTCGCGCGCGGCCGGTCCGACGCGGTGTTCGGCGGCGTGGCCACTGCGGCCGGGGACGCCGAGGAGGCGTTGAGGGCCGCGCGCCCGGTCGCGGTGCTGGCCGAGGACGAGCTGCAGCTCGCGGTCCGGCCGGCGTCGAGGGTGCGCTCGGGGGCCCAGCTGGCGCACGAGCTGAGCCGCAGGCCGCGGGCCCATCTGGTCGCGATCGAGGGCGACGCGTGGACCAAGGCCCAGCTCGGGCGCCTGGTCCAGCGCGCCGGCGTGTCGGGGCGCGTGGCCTACCGGGCCTACCCGAGCGGGGCGGAGGCCGCGCTGGGGCTGGCGGCGGGCGAGGCCGACGTGGTGCTCGCGCCGCGCAGCGAGCTCCAGGCCGAGGTGGCGGCCGGGCACCTGCGCGTGCTGCGCTGGCCGTCGCGCGACGGCGTCGCGCCGCGGGCGTGGACGGCGCTGGTCGAGGCGTCGGGGCTGAAGCCCGGGCAGCACGCGCGCGTCCGCGACGAGCTGGCCCGCCTGGCGGACGACCCCCAGTGGCGCCGCGCGCTGCGGGCGGCGGGGCGGGCCGTGCCGGAGGCGGGGACGGCGCGGGCGGTGCGGGCGGCGCGGGCGGCGCGGGCGGCGCGCGGCGCGACCGCCGTCCCACGGGGCTTCTTCGCCCGCCGCGTGGCCGAGGCCACCTGGCTGCAGCGCGTGACCGCGGGCCTGGAGGGCGGCTGACGCACCCGTCTACCGGCGGGACGCGCGCGGCCTGCCGGTCCGGCAGAAGCAGCCGGATCGGCAGCGGAACACACTGAAAACTCTCTTGAACTCTCCCGGTGGCGAGCTACGTTCCGCGGCGGCCGACATCGGTCCGGACGGACGGGAATCCGCCGGTGGTCCAAGGGAGCGGCCGAAGCAGGTGTCGGGCGGGGCGGCCATCGCAACGGACGGCGGTGCGCTTCGCGCTGCCCGCGCACGACCGTGCGCGGGTTCCACACGAACACGGAGCATCCATCACCATGAAGATCAAGACCCGGCGGCTGGGCGTTGCCCTCGCCGCCGCGACCGCCACGGTCGCCCTGTCGGGCATCGGGGCGGGCGGCGCTCAGGCCGCGCTGCCCGGGCACTGCCTGGGCGCGAACATCACTGCGCAGGGCTCCTCCCTGCAGGGCGCCGCGCAGGACATCTGGACGGGCGCCGTCGGCGGCGGTGGCTTCAACGTCAGCGCCTCCGGCTGCAACACGGCCCCCAACAAGCCGACGGTCGCCTACGACCGGTCCAGCTCGGGCAGCTGCCTCGGCGGCCTCGGCGCCAACGGCGGCGCCGTCAGCACGACGTACCCGTTCTGCGGCACGGACGACGCGCCCAACGCGACGCAGATCGCCAACGTCACTACGACTACGGGCGGTCAGGCGCTGAGCATCCCGGTCGCCCAGGCCGCGATCGCGATCGTCGTCAGCCCGCCCACGGGCTGCACGATCTCGACGCTGACGCCCGCCCAGGTCGAGTCGGTCTTCCGCGGCGCGACGACGTCGTGGACGACGCTCAACGCGGCGTGCAGCGGCACCATCAACGTGGTGACGCGCAACGACAGCTCGGGCACGACGTACCAGCTCAAGCACTACCTCACTACGGTCAACTCGGGCGCGGTGTCCGGCACGTCGACCTGGGCCGACCTGCAGTCGCCCGCCAACAACACGGTGTGGCCGGGCGCGGTCACCAAGTCGCAGTCGGGCTGCGCGTCGGCGATGGCGCTGCCGTGCTCCGGCGGGGCCGGCAGCGGCTCCGGCGGCGGCGACGAGGTCCGCACGGTCGGCGCGGCCGGCAGCAGCATCGGCTACGCCGCGCTGTCGGACGCGCGCTCGGTGTACGCCGCGCAGGGTGGCGTCTCGGGCACTTGGCCGAACCTGTCGTGGACGAACATCCGCACGGGGACGACGACGACGCCCAACCCGTCGACGAACGGCGTGTCGGCGACCAAGGCGCAGTCCAACTGCCCGACGGCCAACAACAGCTACTCGCCGCTGCCCGCGTCGGGGGCCACTGGCGACTGGTCGGGCACGTACCGCGCCAACGCCGGCAGCGCCTACCCGCTGTGCACGCTGACGTGGGACCTGGCGCTCAGCAACTACACGGCGGCGACGTGGGGCGGCAGCTCCGCGAACATCGCCCAGACGGTCAAGGACTACCTGGGCTACGCGGTGTCGGCGGCCGGGCAGAGCGACGCGCTGTCCTCGTCCAACGACTACCAGGCCCTCCCGACCGACGTGCTGACGACTGCGTCGACGGGCGTCGGCGAGATCACGGGCTGACCGAGCGCGGGGCGCGCCCGTCCCGCGCCCCGGAGACGCGACGCGAAGCGGCCGGGCCCATCGGGCCCGGCCGCGGCGCTCTCGGAGCCGGTGCGGCGTGTCGCCTCAGGCGCCGACGTAGTGGTTCAGCGTCAGCTGCGCGCGGTTGTTCCCGGCCGCCGACGGCAGGCCGAGGTTCCGGTTGATGATCTTGGTCACCGAGGTCTGGGCCACGACGCCGCAGCCGGTGGCCGCGGGCACCGCGAAGCCCGCGTCGCCCTGGACCTGGCCCTCGAGGCCGAAGTCGGCGTTCGGCGGGGAGGTGAACGTGCCCGGCGTCGTGACGGCGAGGCTCAGCGTGATCGGCGCGGCGGCCGAGCCGATCGCGCAGTTGGGGCCGAGCAGCGGGTTGGTGAAGTGGATCCGCACCGGCAGCGTCAGCTTGTAGGAGTAGACGTCGTAGTCGATCGGGCCGACCGGCTCGATCGTCGCCTTCACCGTGTTGAGGCGCGACGGCAGGTCCCGGCCGAGCAGGCCGCCGGGCACGTCGACCGGCCGCGCGGTCAGGGTGGGCCGGCTCGTCGACGGGACCCAGGCCCCGACGTCGGTGAGGCCGCCCTGGACGTCGAGGCCGGCGCCGCCCAGCGGCAGCGTGTGGTCGTTGGCGGTGATCGCGCCGTCGGTGGACGTGATCTCGGCGCAGCCGGCGACCGTCGCCTGGGCGCGCGGGCAGCGGTCGAACGACGGGGTGCCGGCGAGCGCGGGACCGGCGGTCAGCGCGGCCACGCCGGCGGCGCTCAGGGCCGCGGCGGCGAGGCGGACGAGGGGGTTCTTCATCGGGATCTCCTGGTGAGGGTGGAATCGGACGGCGGGGAACATAGGCCGTTCGTCACCGAGTCTCACCATAAAAAGATCTAACCGGGTCGGCGACACGCTGGTCACACCCGCGGCCCCGCGCGGGCCTCAGCGCCGCCCGCGCTCAGCGGCGCTCGACCCACTTGGTGAACATATCGATAACTCCTAGGTGATGTCGATGTCGCGTCGTTAGGGTGCGCGGCGGTCGGTCCCGCGGCCACTGGCCCCCGACACGTCTCGGGCGCACGCACACCCCGACTCAGGAGATCTCCCTGTCGATGCTGGACCTGCTTCGTCCCGCGCGCCGTGCCGAGAGCATGCTGCTCGCCGCGGTCGCGACCATCCTCTGCCTGTCCGCGCTGTGGGTCGCGTCGTCCCCAGCGGGCGCGGCGACCGGCGAGACCGCGGCGTTCGGCGTCTCGGCGTTCCCGGCCACGGGCGCCCACGACTTCGTCAACCCCGGCCCGACCGCCTTCGACACGAAGGGCACGGCGACGACGGCCGACGACGACCTGTTCGTCGCCGACCTCGACATCGACGACAACTTCACGCACCTGTGGCCGCGCATCAGGATGTACGGCAAGGACGGGACGCTGAAGGGCTCGGTCTCGACGCCGGTCGGCGACGCGCCCCAGGCCTACGTGGTGAGCCTCGCGGTCGACCCCGCCCTGCGTCGCGTGTACGCGCTGGTCGACGCCGACACGCACGGGGACCAGGTCGCGCAGAAGATCCTGGTCTACTCGGCGGACTGCGCGGCGGCCGAGCCGTGCACGCTCACCGCGCCCGCCGATCTGAGCAGCGGCGTCCTGTTCGACTTCACCGGCGACGCCGCGCACCACGTGGACTTCGCCGGCGGCATCGCGGTCGACCCGACGTCGCACGACGTCGTCGTGCTCGGCGTCGACGACGGCACCGCCGCCGACCCCCAGGGGATCCTGCAGCACATCGCGCCCGACGGCACCGCCGCGACGCGCGTCTCCGGCTTCGGCGTCGGGCTCGAGCCCGACGGGGCCGGCGTCGGCAACCCGTCCGGGTTGGCCATCGGCCCCGACGGCCAGGTGTACGTGTCGACCGCCGTCTTCCACGGCACGTTCCCGCACACCTGCCCGTGCTCCTCGGAGTCCGTCTACCGCATGCCCAAGGAGACCGGCACGTCGTCGCTGGTCCTGACCGACACGAGCTCGCCGCTCGCGCTGCCCGGCGCCGACAGCTTCGACACGACCACGCGCTACGGCTCGGGCAGCCCGATCGCGCTCTCGTCCGACGGGACCACGCTCTACCTCATGGAGGGCGACGACTCGTCGGTCCGGGTCCGCGGCTTCTCGCCCACCACGGGCGCGCTGAAGAACGTCTACGGCGGTGGCACCACGACCTGCAAGATCACCGCCAACGGCAACGGCGCGGGCGGCATCGCCGCCGGCGCGGGCGACGACCTCGCGTTCGCCGCGATGGACCCGGCGGGCGAGCTCGTCGACGGGCCGCTGATCCACCTCTTCGGCGACGGCGGCTCGGGCTGCCCCCGCGCGTCGGGCTCCTTCAAGGTCGACGGCAAGACCACCGGGATCACGGTGACCAAGGGCCAGAGCGTCCAGCTCGACGCCTCCGGCTCGGACCTCAACGGCGGCACCGCGTCGAAGGTCAGCTGGGACTACGGCGACGGCGACGGGTTCGTCGACCTGGCCCAGCCCAGCCTCGTCAGCACCCACAGGTTCCTGAAGCCGGGGACGGTCGACGTCGGCGTCCGGATCGAGGTCGACGGCGCGCCGCCGACGGATCCCGTGTACCTGTCGGTGACCGTCAACGCGCCGAAGCCGGTGGCCTCGTTCTCGGTGTCGGACCGCGCGCCCGCGGCGGGCGGCTCGGTGGCCTTCGACGCGACCGACTCGCTGGACTCGGCGGGCCCGGACGGCAACCCGACCCACGCGCTCAAGGAGTACCGCTGGGACTTCGGTGACGGCCAGTCCCAGGTGACGACGACCGCGAAGGTCTCGCACGCCTTCGCCAACGCCGGCGCCACGGCCCTGGCGCGCACGGTCAAGCTGACGGTCGTCAGCCAGGACGGCGTGAGCTCCGCCAACGTCGCGCAGCAGACGATCACGGTCGCGGGCACGCCGAGCGGCGGCGGCCCGACCCCGGATCCCGGCCCGACCCCCGGACCGGGCACGACGCCCGACCCGGGCAAGACGCCGGGGCCCGGCACGACCACGCCCGCCGCGCCACCGACCCCGACGCTCGGCTCGCCGGTCGTCGACGCCAAGGGCTCGCTGGCGCTCAAGCTGACCTGCCCGGCGGGCGGCGCCGCCACGGCGGGCCGGATCGACCTCACGACCAAGGTGAAGAAGAAGGTCAAGGGCAGGACCAGGACCGAGACGGTCAAGGTCGGCAGCGGCGCCTTCTCGGTCGACGCCGGCAAGAGCAAGACCATCAAGATCAAGCTCTCGTCGGCCGGCTTCAGGCTGCTCAAGCAGAAGAGGCGGCTGAGCGTCACGGCCGCGATCGCCGTCACGGGCGGCGCGAAGACGAGCCGGACGCTGGCCCTCAAGGCGCCCGCCCAGCGCAAGTAGCGCGGCGCCCACGCGCGCGAACGGGGCGGCGAGGACCGCTCGTCGCCCCGTTCGCCCATGAGCACCTGTAGTCACTCTGTGAACAGAACCATAACTCCCTTGAACTCTTCCAGGGCGGATGCGAAGGTGGCCTGCGGCAGGCGCTCGCGCCGCCGCCCGCCCTCCTCGCCTGACCTCGTCGTGGCCCTCACCCGCCTTCTCCGCCACACGCCGGCGCTGCTGCTCCTCGCGGCCGCGGCGTGCCCATCCACCGCGCTCGCGCTCGTCGAGCGGCCCGTGACCGTGGACGGCCCCAGCGCCGACGTCCGCGACGTCGGCGGCGCCGCCCTGGCCTCCGACGGCACCGGCGGCATCGCCTACATCAAGCTCGACCAGGGCGTCCCGCACGTCTTCGTCGCGCGCCGTCTGCACGGCGCCTGGTCGTCGCCGATCCGGGCCGACGACCTGCCCTACGACGCGCGCCAGGTCGCGATCGCCGCCTCCGACCACGGTCGCCTGCTCGTCGTGTGGGTCAGCCAGATCGCCACCGTCGCCGGCCGCATCCGCTACGCGCTCTACTCGGCCGCGCTCGGGCCGGGCGCGACGCGCTTCGGGCCCTCGCTGATCGTGGACCCCAACGTGGGGGAGGGCAACGACGTCAACCCGTCGCTGGCCGGCGCGGACGCCGGGCGGGCGATCGTCGCCTACCGGGTCACGACCTATGACTTCATCGCGGGCACGGCGACCGACAAGGTCCAGCTGCGCCCCAACGACGTGCTCGCCGACCTCCGTGTCGCGCGCCTGCAGGGCACGCGCTGGTCCCGCCTCGGCGCGATCAACCGCAACCCCGACGCCTCGGTCCCCGCGCCGAACGCCATCAACGGCCCGCGCGTCGGGATCGCCGACGACGGCAGCGCGGTCGTGGCCTGGCAGGAGCGCGACCAGAACGGGGTCGCGCGGATCTGGGCCAAGCGCGTCTTCGGGACCACGCCCGGGCCGACGCTCCCCGCGACGCCGACGACGTGGCAGGGCGCGCCGCTGACCGACGACGCCGACGCCTTCGCGCTGGCCGTGAGCCCGCTCGGCATGGCCCAGGTCGTCGCCCGCTACCCGGGGGCCGAGGGCACGACGCGCGTGCTCGCCAACCAGCTCCCGGTGAGCCTCGACGACCAGGCCGGGAGGTTTGCCGGCGCGGTCGCGGTCGACGGCGGCGCGGTGCCCGGAACGGTCGGCCCGCCCGCCGTGGCGGTCGCCGACAGCGGTCAGAACGGCAGCACGCTCGCCGCCTTCGCCGCCGGGACCGCGCTCCGGACCGCGCCGCTGGGCGCCGCGTCGCCGCTCGGCGACCCGCCGCCCGCGCCGGGGCCCGTCCCCGGCGGCGACGTCGTGCTCGCGCGCTCGGCGCGGGGGAGCACGATCGCGGCCTGGGAGACCGTCGGCGCCGACGGCCTGCCCGCCGTCGCCGTCCGCCAGGAGCAGGCGGGCGGCGGCGTCCAGACCGGCGTGGTCGCCGGCGCGCTGGCGGGCGACGTGTCGCGGCTCAGCCTCGCGGGGGACCGCGACGGAGACGGTGTCCTGACGTTCCTGCAGGGGGCCGGAGCGGGCCAGGAGGTCGTGGCCGAGGGCGTCACCGCCGCCCCGGCGACGTTCCTGGTGACCGCGCCCTCCGGCTGGGTCGCGCCCCGGCGCGCCCGCCTGACCTGGGAGGCCGCGCCGTCGACCGCCCCGCTCGTCACCTACAGCGTGCTGGTCGACGGCGACCCCGTCGCCCAAGGCCTGCGGACGCGCGCGCTGACGCCGGCCGCGACCGCGCTGGGGGACGGCGTGCGGCAGGTGCAGGTCCTCGCGACCGACGCGCAGGGACAGGCCGTCGCGAGCGATCCGGTGCGGCTGAAGGTCGACGCGCGGCCGCCGACGGCCACGGCGAAGGCGGCGCCGCGCAAGCGGTACGGACGCCACGCGATCGCCGTCACCGTGGCGGACGCCGGGTCGGGCGTGGTGGCGTCCGCCACCACCTGCCGGTTCGGCGACGGGAGCAGGCAGCAGAAGGGCCACCGGACGTTCCGGCATCGCTTCCGGCGCGCCGGCCGCTACGTCGTGCGCGTCGTGACCCGCGACAAGGCGGGCAACGCGACGACGCTGCGCGTGAGGGTGCAGGTGCGATGAGCCGCCGCGGGGGCATCGCGATCCTCGTCGGGCTGCTCGCGGCGGTCGGCGTCGCGCCCGCGGCCCGTGCCGAGCTCGGCGCGCCGCGGCTGCTGACGCTCTCGGATCGTGAGCAATCCGACGGTGTCACCGCCGCCGCGCTGTCGGCCGACGGCCGCTACCTCGTCTTCGCGGGCTCGCTGGGCGGCGAGACGGGCATCCTGCGCCGCGACCTGCGCGACGGCGCCGTCGAGCCGGTCGCGGCGGGCGACGCCTACGCCGCGACGCGGGCGATCCAGGGCTCGGCCGACCCCTCGGTCAGCGCCGACGGCCGCTACGTCAGCTTCACCACCGACGCGGCGCTCGACCCGGCCGACGACACCAACGCCGTGGCCGACGTCTACGTGCGCGACATGGACGTCGCGGCGCCGCCCGGCGGCGCGCCGTGCGACCCGGCGGCCGGGACGAGCTGCGCCTACACCTTGGTCTCCGCCGTGGACGGCTCCGCCGCCGGGCTGAGCTACGCGACGCCCGGCCAGGGCGCGGCCGCCGCGCCGCGGCAGGCGATCAGCGCCGACGGACGCGCGGTCGCGTTCGTGACCAACGCCGACTCCGACCTCGCCGGACCGGGAACGCGGGCCGGCCAGGTCGCTGTGCGCGACCTCGACCGCCGGAGCACCACGCTGGTCAGCGCCCGTCGCGATCCCGCGTCCGGCGCGATGACCGGGCAGCCGGTGCCCGGCCGCGCGGTGACCGCCGGGACCGCCGCGGCGATCAGCGCCGACGGCACGACCGTCGCCTGGTCGGGCCAGCGGATCGGCGACCAGGCCGCGACCGTCGCGGGCGACCCGGCCGCCACGACCGACCCCTACAACGAGCCGCTCTGGCGCCGGATCGCCGACGGCCCGTCCGTGCCGACGCGCCGCGTCGCGGGCGCCGGCGATCCCGAGGCGCCCGGATGCCCGGCCGGCGGCTCGATGGCCGACGCCGCCTGCCAGGGGCCCTACCCGAACATCGGCGACAACGCCAACGCCGAGCAGGGAGCCCAGGGCGGCTGGGTCCCGACGCCGGGCGCGCTGCTGGCGCTCCCGTCGCTCAGCGCCGACGGCCGCACGGTCGCGTTCCTCGGCAGCCCGCCGATCCCGCCCCAGAACACGATCACGGCGAACGTCGACCTGTTCGTCGCCGACATGGACGCGGGCCTCGCGCGCCGCGCCGCCGTGCGCCGCCTGACCCAGGACTTCGGCGGCGCGACGCTGAGCGACCTCGCGCTGTCGGCGGACGGTCGCCGGATCGCCTTCGCCACCGTCCGGACGACGTTCGCGCTGGCGCCGCCGTTCTACCTCGGCGTCACGCCACCCGTCCTGGCCGACCTCCCCGAGCTGTACCTCGTCGACCTCGACGGCCAGAGCCTGCGGCGCGTCAGCCGGACCGTGGACGGCGGCGCCTCGACCGACGGACATCCCGGCGGCACGAACCCGTTCACGCCGTCCTACCCGTCCTTCGACGCCACCGGCCGCATGGTCGCGTGGGTCAGCGCGGCGGACAACCTGGTGGCCGTCGATGCCAACGGCGCCGCCGACGCGTTCCTGGTCGAGGACCGCGTGCCGCCCGCCGGGGTGCCGGGCCGGGTGGACATCTCCGCGCCGCCGCCGGCCCCGGTCGTCCCGCGGGCGTGGACGCTGGCGCTGCGCGCCGTCGGCCTGCGCGACGGGACCGTGCGCTTCGACGCCACCGTGCCGGGCGTGGGCGTGCTGCGCGCGACGATCACCGCGACGGTGCCGGTCGTCCGGCACGTCGCGGTCAGGAAGCGCGGCGGCGGGCACCGGACCGTGACGCGGCGGGTGCTCGCCCGGCGGCAGGTCGCGGCGCGGTCGCTGGTCGTCCGCGGGCCCGGCCTGTCGCGGCTGACCGTGCGCGTCACCAAGGCCTACAGCTCGCTCGTGAAGGCCGAGGCGGGCCTCGACGCGCGCGCCAAGGTGACGTTCGCGGCGCCGGCGCGCGCCACGCTGCACGACGCGCTGGACGTCCGCTTCCGCGCGGTCGCCGCCGCCAAGAAGCCCAAGGCCACCAAGAAGCCGAAGACCACCAAGAAGCCGAAGACCACCAAGAAGGGGAAGGCGAAGCGATGACCGCGCGCCCGATCGCCGCGCTCGCCGCGCTGACCCTCGCGCTGGCGGTCGGCCTCGGCGCGACCGCCGCCGCCGACGCCGACGCCGACGCCGACGCCGCCGGCTGGCACAGCGAGCAGCCGGTCGCCGCCGGGGGCACCGTGCCGACCGCGATCGGCACCGTCTACGACCTCGCGTTCTGGGCGCCCAACCGCGGGATGCTCATCACCGCCGACGGCCTCTGGGCCTTCGACGGCGCGCGCTGGTATCGCTACTCCACGGTCTGCGGCGGCACCGACGGCCGCATCGCCTGGGCGGGCCCGTCGGACTTCTGGACGATCAGCGACCAGCCGGTCGGCCAGCCCAACCCCACCAACGAGAGCCGCGCCGGGCGCTCGCTGTGCCACTTCGTCAACGGCGCGGTCGTCGCCTCCTACGCGCAGCCGATGGGGCAGGCCGGCTCGTACCTGCCGATGCGCGGCGCGGCCTGCCTGGCGCCCAACGACTGCTGGTTCGGCGGCGCGCGCCTGCCCGGCACGACCAACGCCGGCGCCTTCCACCTGCACTGGGACGGCGCGTCGCTGACCCCGTGGCCGTCGCTGGTCGCGCACGACCCGTCGGTCTCCGACCCGGACCGCGCGGTCTCCGACATCGCGGCCTTCCAGGGCGCGCTCTACGAGTCGGTGACCGTCGACGACAACCCGGTCGCCGACGAGCCCAACGACCATCCGTTCCTCCTGCACGCGATCCAGGCGGGGACGCCGCCCGCGTTCACGCCGCTCTTCGCCAGCCCCCAGGTCGACTACGGCACGGCCCGTCCGAGCGACGTCGAGGGCCTGATGCTCTCCAGCGACGGCGCCACGCTCTGGGGCGTCGCCGGCGGCAAGGACCCGACCGTCCGCGGCGCGGGCCCGGTCGTCGTGCGGTTCCAGGGCGGCGAGCCGACGGCGCTGACGCTCACCGATCCCGATCGGACGCTGGCGCCCGGCGGGTTCGTCACCTCGGCCGCCGCCGAGCCGGGGACCGACTCGGCCTGGGTCGCCTACACGCCCCCGGGCGAGGGCGGCGGGAGCCTCTCGCGGCTCGCGCGCCTCGTGCGCGTCCACGGCGACGGGACGGTCGACGACGCGACCGCGCTGCCGTCCGCCGACGACGACATCGCCCGCAAGGGCGCGGCGGACCAGGTCGCCTGCGCGGCGGCGGGCCAGTGCTGGATGGCCACCAACAGCGGGTGGCTGTTCCACCTCGGCGGCCCGCTGCCGCGCGACGACGACCCCGGCCTGCACCGCCTGATCACCTACCGGCCCAGCGACGGCGCGACGCCGATCGTCTCGCCCGACACGCTGCCCGACGACGACTCGGGCATCGCCCCGCCGGTCTTCTCCCAGCCGCCGCCGGTCGGTTACACGCCGCCGAAGCAGAGCAGCACCAAGGCCAAGGCCAAGAAGCTGGTCACCGGCGTCACACGGAAGATGGTCTCGCGCACGACGCTGCGGCTCACGTTCACGCTGACCGCCAAGGCGCGCGTGCAGCTGCTGGCCAAGCGCGGGTCCAAGGTCGTGGCGCGGTCCAAGCGCCGGACGCTGGCCAAGGGCAGGCACCGGATCGAGTTGACGCTCGACCGCAGGCGCTGGCCGACGCAGCTCGACCTGCGCGCCGAGCCGTACCAGAAGCCGAAGGGCGCCGCGTGAGCGCCGCGCGCGCCCGCATGCGTCGCCGTCGCCGACGGCGGCTGATCGCGCCGCTGCTCCTGCTGTCGGCCGCCGCGCTGCTGGTGGTCGGGCAGGCGTCGCGCAGCACCGGCCAGGAGCCGGCCGCCGCGCCGTCCGCCCAGCCGTGGCTGGGCGTGCTGGACCAGGGCGGCACGCTCATCGACGCCTCGCCCGACGAGGCCCAGGGCGAGGTCTGGTCCGTCGGCGACGGCCGGATCCTGCGCTACACCGACGCGGACGGGTGGACCGCGATGCCGGCGCCGCTGGACGCCGACGGCAGGCCGATCGCCACGCTCAAGGCCCCCAACAACCCGCTGCAGGGCCGCGCGACGCGGGACGGCGCGGTCGCGCTGCTGGCCAACGACACCCTGCTGGTGCGCGACCCCGGCGGCGATCGCTTCCACGCCGCGCCGGCCGCCGACCGGGCCGCGGACGGCGCAACCGCGACGACGACGGCGCCCGCGAGCACGAGCGCGCCGGGGTCGACCGACGTGCCCGGCTCGACGTCGGCGCCCGCGACCACCTCGCAGCCGGCGTCCACGTCGGCGCCCGCCTCCTCCGCCGAGCCCGCCACCACCACCGCGACCGTGGCCGACGCGACCACCACGGCCGCGGCCGGCCCGCCGCTGCGCGCGGGGGAGAAGCTGTACGGGGCCCAGCCGCTGGTCGCCGCGCTGTCCGAGCGCGGCCGCGCCGGCGCGTTCGTCGTCCCGACGGCCTCCGGCGCCACCGTGCCCGGCGCGGTGCTGCACTTCGACGGCACGGCGTGGACGCGCGAGCCGATCTGCTTCGGCGCCGCGCCCTCCTGCGACGCCGCCGACCTGCCGTCCGGGCTCAAGGTCGTCGCCATCGACGCCGCGGGCGTCGGCCACGCCTGGCTGCTGGCCACCGGCGGCTCGGCCGGGGTCATCCTCGTCCACCGCGCGATCGAGGGCGGCGACCCCGTCTGGCGCCCGGTCTCGCTCGGCGGTTCGCCGTTCGCGCGGCGCACCGCCGCGCTTCCGTCCCTGAGCCCCGGCGGCCCGCCGCGGTCGGCCACGCTCGGTCCGCGCCTGAAGGGGCAGCCGCTGGTCGCCACCGCGCAGGGCGTGTGGGCCGACGCGACGATCGCGGTCGCCGACCCCGGCCCCTCCGACGCCACGCTGTTCTACGACGAGTCCGCCGGCCAGGTGGCCCAGGCCTGGTGCGGAGAGCCCGCGCTCTGCGACCGGTCGCTCAGCATCCAGCTCAGCGCGGGCGCCGGCCGCAGCTTCGCCTGGGCCGACGGCTCGCCCTACGGCACGCGCCTGATCACCGGCCTCGACCAGGGCGCGATGCTGCGGCTGGACGGCGACGCCTTCCACCGCGTCCCGACCGCGGGCCGCGGCGCGGGCGCCGACCACGGCGCGGCGTTCGCGGCGCCCGACGACGGCTGGCTGGGCGCCAACGGCATCGTCGCCCGGTACCGCCGGACCTCCGAGCCCAACCAGCTGCACCAGTGGCCGGTGCCGTTCCGGCACCCGCTGACCGCGATCGCGGCCGAGCCCGGCAAGGCGGTCGGGGCGATCGACGCGCGGGCGCTCGGCGTCGGCGACCAGGGCGAGGTCGTCCGGTACACGCCCGGCCAGGGCTGGTCGCCCGAGGCGCTGCTGGGCGCCACGGGCCGCCGGGCCACGCCGCGGCTGCGCGGCGTCGCCTGGCCCGCGCCCGACCGCGCCTACGCCGTCGGCGACGGCGGCGAGATGTGGATGTGGCGCCAGGCGACGGGCCTCTGGGAGCCCGACCCGGGCAAGCCCACGACGGCGGCCGCCGCCGTCGCGAGCTTCACCGGCATCGCGTTCGACCCCGACGACCCGAGCCGCGGCTACGCGGTCGGCAAGCAGGGCGTGCTGCTCGGCTACGACCGCGAGTGGACCCAGGAGCCGCTGCCCGACGGGCTCGGCGACGCGAACTTCACGTCGATCGCGTTCGCCGGCCGCGAGGCGATCGTCACCTACAAGACGCCGATCCGCACCGACACGGGCTTCGGGTACCGCGGCGGGATCATCGTCGACGACGGTTCCGGCTGGCACGAGGACCCGAGCCTCGCGGCGGCGCTGCCGAAGGGGAACACCGACGGCGCGGTCGTCGGGGTGGAGGCCGTGCCCGAGCGCGTCGCCGGCCTCGCCGACGGCAGCGCGATCGTCGCGACGATGACCGGCGCGCTGGCGGTCCGCGACGGCGCGGGCGGCGCCTGGCACGCCGCGGACGTCGACCCGGTCGGCTTCCCCGCCGCGCTGAGCGCCTTCCACGACGCCGACGGCGCCGTGCGCGCGCTGGTCTCGGTCGCCGCGCAGTCGGCGCTCACCAACGACCTGCCCTACGCGCAGCAGGAGCTCAAGATCGACCAGGACACGATCCTGCGCCCCGCGCCGCCCGGCCAGGCCCCGGTCCTGATCGACCCCTATGGGTTGCCGCCCTCGGGGTACGTGCTGCGTCAGACCGCGCACGGGTGGCACGACGAGCAGCACCAGGCCTGGATCAACCTGGCCCCGGGCACCAAGGACTATGACCTGCCCGAGCGCCCCGACCCGGTGCTGGCGTTCCTGACCGATCCGTTCGGGCGAGCGGGATGGGCGGTGGGCGGCGACCCGGAGGTGCAGACCGCGAGCGTCGTGCGCTACCCCGACGACGGGCAGTCGGCCCCCGGCGCCACGACGGCGCCGATCGCCGACGACCAGGCGAAGGCCACCTTCGCCATCGGCGGCGGCGCGCGCTGCCTGAGCGACTGCGCGGACCTCGAGCCGGTCGGCGCCGCCCCGTGGCGCTGGCTGCCGGCGGCGGTCGGCCGCGTCGCCGCGATGGGCCGGGTGCGGGCGTTCCTCTACACGGGGCCGGGGACCGCGGACCCGGCGATCAGCGACGACGTCCGCCACGAGCAGGCCGCGGCCGCCGACCGGCTGACGTCGGCCGCCGGAGCGCTGCCGGTGTACGCGGCGGCGGCCAGGACCGACCGCGACGGCGGCTCGCTGAGCGCCTTCCAGGACGCGTTCCAGGCGGCGAGCGTGCCGCAGGGGCAGCGCGCCGCGACGGGGATCGCGAGCGCGGACGTCGCGCGGAGCGCGACCGGTCAGGGGTACTACGCCTTCGACTCGACCGGCACCGCCGACAGCGCGGACCCGGTCCGGGTCATCGTGCTCGACACCTCCACGGGCGCGATCGACGACGCCCAGCGCTGCTGGCTGGCCCAGGAGCTGTCCGGCGCGGCCGGCCTGAGCCGGGCGGCGATCGTCGTCGGCAGCCTCGGGATGGACGAGCTCTCCAACGCCGACGTCGTCGCCGCGACGCTCGTGTCCGGCGCCGCGCCGACGACGACGGCGTGCCCGCTGCCCAGCGGCCCGGGCACCGCGTCGGCATACTTCTACAACTCGCTGGAGGTCAACCGCAGCGGGGCGGTGACGTACGGCAGCGACGCGATCCCGGCCTACGGCACCGGGTCGTTGGGCTACATCAAGCTCCTGCCGGTCCAGCCCGACCGCCCGCCGAACAGCGGGTTCCTGCTGGCCGAGGTCGACACCCGGCCGGGGAGCCGGCTTGCCGCGAACCCCCTGCGCGCGCCGGTCGCGGTGCGCCTGATCCCGAACGTCGCCGAGCTGGCGGTCGACGCCACCGACGGCACGCTGCTGCGGCGCAGCCAGATCGCGCTGTTCGACGGGCTCGCGCGGCGTCCGCGCGCCGGGCAGGGCTGCATGGGGAGCCCGGCCTGCGAGATCGTCCCCGACCCCTACACGCCGATCCCCGACGACTGCACCGGCCAGGCCTGCGCGACGACGCTGGCGCCCGAGTACACGTTCACGTCCTCGGACCCGAGCGTCGCCGACTTCGTCGCGCGCGACCCGGCCTCGACGAACCCGCGGCGGCCGTTGCTGGACGCCAAGGGCGATCCGGTGCCGAGCGCCACGAGCGGCTTGTTGTGCGCCTACAACGCCGGCACGACCACGATCACGCTGACCAGCGGCGGCCTGTCGTCCTCGCAGAAGGTGACCGTCCAGGCGGGCAGCGTGCAGCGCCCGTGCGGCACGGTCCCGGCCAGGCCCGTGCCGGCGACCGACCCGGGGGACGGCAGCGAGAAGATCGCGCCCGACGCGCCGCCGCCCGCGGTCGAGCCGAGCCCCGCGGGCGGTGCCGGCCCGCTGCCGCCGCCGCCCGCGCCCGCCGCCGTCAAGGCGGCCGCCAAGCCGGCGTCGCCCAAGCCGCCGGCCGTCCCGACCGCGCCCGCCTTCGCGCCGTTCGTCCCGGTCACCTCCGGCCTGACGCAGGTGATCGGCGTCGCGCCGCCTCCGCCGCCGACCGCGGCGCGCCCGGCGCCGCCGAGCGGGACGTCGTCGGCCAACGTGTACCAGTCGGCCGTGGCTCCCGAGCGCCAGCGCGAGGAGGAGCACCAGCTGGAGACGCAGAGCAACGCGGTGCGCTACGAGGCCGACCGGCCGCTGCCGGCCTTCGTCTCCCGCGGCGGCGCGCTGCTGCTGATCGCGCTCGCCGGCCTCGCCTGCACCGACCTGCGGCCGCGCCCCCGGCGCCGGCCCGCCTTCAACACCATCACCAACGACCGCCGAGACCCGAGAAGGACGCCGCGATGAACCTGCACGCCGGCCCGAGCGCCGACCCGCTGACCCGCCTGCTCGCCGGCGCGGCGCTCGCGATCTCGCTGATCGCGCTGTTCGTCTCGCTGGGCAGCAGCTCGACCGCCGCGCCGCCGCAGACGGTCAAGCTCCCGACGGCGGCGTCGCTGACGCCCAAGCCCTACGGCATCCAGCGCCTGACCAAGGCCAAGAGGTTCCCCGCCAAGGTCATCCCGAAGGTCGCGGCCGCCAAGCGCGCCGACACGCTCGGCGGCGCCAAGCGCCAGGACCTCGTGCTCAACTGCCCGGGGGACACGGCGGATCTCGGCACGTGGTGCCTGCAGACCGCGACCTACACGGTCCCCAACGACCAGATCGGCAAGAACGACTTCGCCTACGCGGCCCGCACGTGCGTCGACCAGGGCGGCTGGCTGCCGTCCGCCGCGCAGCTGATCGGCGCCGCGCCGCGGATCAAGCTGCAGTCCACGATCGACGACAACGAGTCGACCGCCTCGATCGACATCGGCCCCGGCGACGGGCTCAAGGACGCCCGCGAGATGACGTCGGACCTCTTCACGACGACCGCCGGCGACAGCGCCGCGGGCAGCGAGGGCGTCACCGCGGGCTCGCTCGGCGACCCGCGCCAGAACGAGCCCAACCCGGTGCCGCAGCCCGCCGACCCGATGCCGGGCAGCCTCGACTACGTCACGGTCTACGACAACCACGACCTGGGCGGCTTCGCCGGCGGCGCGCCGGTCGGGAGGCCCGAGAAGTTCCGCTGCGCCTTCAACAAGGTGCAGGGCGTGGTGGCGAGCGAGGACTAGCCGCGAGTCCTAGTCCTCGCGGACGATCCGCGCCAGCCCCGCCCGCCAGATCGCGTCGAGGTCCGCGCCGGGCGGGACGCGCTCGTTGAGCTCCAGCGCGACCATCCCGTAGGCGAACGCCCAGCACGCGGTCGCCGTGGGGCGGTCGCCGCGGGCCGAGCGCAGCACCATCGCGCGGCCGGGCCGCTCGGCGGCGACGATCGCCGGGTCGTCGCGGTCCAGCGCCCGCGCCCCGATCAGCTGGTGCAGGGCCGGGTTGCGCAGCGCCCATGCGCGGTAGGCCGCCCACATGCGTGCCACGTCCTCCTCGGGCGGCGTGTCGCCGAGCGCGTCGGCGGCCGCCTGCGCCTGCTCCAGGAGGCCGACGGCGATCAGCGCGTTCTCCATGTCGCGCTTGCCGGCGAAGTGCGCGTACAGCGACGGCGCCTTGATGCCCAGGCGGTCGGCCAGGAGCCGCATGCGCAGGCCGTCGTGGCCGCGCTCTTCCAGCAGCTGTCGCGCCGCCTGCAGCACCTCGTCGGCGCGCGAGCCAAGCCCCCTTGCCTCGTGCATGACCGGGAACGCTACCGGCTCGCTGATAGCGTCGCCGCCCGTGAGCAAGAGCCCTCAGCCGCGGATCAGCTACGTCGTCGGGCGCCTGGATCGCGCCCTGTCGCTCGCCGTGGAGGAGCGCGTGGCCGCCCACGGCCTGACGCTGCCGCAGTACACCGCGCTGTCGGTGCTGCGCATGCGCCCCGGGCTCTCCAACGCGCAGCTCGCGCGCCGGACGTTCGTTCGGCCGCAGTCGATGATGCAGGTCATCTCCAAGCTCGAGGGCGAGGGGCTGATCCAGCGCGCGCCCGATCCCGACCACGGCCGGATCCTGCGCACCGAGATCACCGAGAAGGGGCGCGCGGTGCTCGCGGCCTGCGACCGCTCGGTGACCCGGATGGAGCGGGCGATGCTCGCGGACGTCTCGCGCGAGCAGCGCGACGAGCTGCGCGAGACGCTGCTGGCGATGGTCCGGCGGCTCGGCGCGGGCCTCGACGACGTGTAAGGCCACCTGATACGTTGGCGGGCCATGGGGGCGAGCGAGAACCTGGCCTGGCCGCTGCGCCGCGCGGCGCGCCTGCACGCCGACGCGACGGCCGTCGTGGACGTCGCGAGCGGGGAGGAGGTCACCTACGCCCGGCTGGTCGAGCGGGTCGCCGCGGTGGGGACGCTCGTCGGCGAGCCCGGCGCCCGCGTCGGCGTCCTGGCCGCCAACTCGCTGGCGCACCTCGCGCTGTTCCTCGGCGTCCCGTCGGCCGGCGGCGTGGTCGTGTCGCTCAACACGCGGCTGGCGGTCGAGGAGCTGCGGGCGCTGGTCGCCGACGCCGGGCTGTCGGCGCTCGTCTTCGACGAGGACCACGCCGAGGCGGCGGGCGCGCTCGACGTGCCGCGGCGGATCCACGTGCGCGACCTGTCGCGCGACGGCGGGCCCGGCGATCGTGGCGACGCGCCGGGGCCGGACGCCGGCGCGCTGGCCGCGATCTCCTTCACCGGCGGGACGACCGGGCGCGCCAAGGGCGTGATGCTCTCCCACGGCAACCTGTTGGCCAACGCGCGCCACAACATCATGGCCACCGGCCACGCGCCGGAGGATCGCTGGCTGCACGTCTGCCCGATGTTCCACGTGGCCGGGACCGCCAACGTGGTCGCCGCGACGTGGGTGGGCGCCCGCCAGGTCGTCCTGCCGCGCTTCGACGCGGCGGCGGTCTGCGCGGCGGTCGCCGAGCACGGGATCACCCACATGGTGGTGGTCCCGACCATGTTGGGGATGCTGCTCGACCACCTCGCGTCCCACGCCGCCGCCGCCGACCTCTCCAGCCTCCGGCACATCCAGTACGCCGCCTCGCCGATCACGCCCGACCTCCAGCGCCGGGTGCTGGAGCGCTTCCCGGACGTCGACGTCGCGCAGTTCTACGGGATGACCGAGGCCGCGCCGACCGTGACGACGTGCACGCCCGCCGACCACCGCCGCCCCGACGGCGCGCGGCTGGCCTCGATCGGCGCGCCGGTCGTCGGCGTCGAGGCCGAGGTCCGGGATCCGGAGACGGCGGCCGCGCTGCCGGTCGGCGAGATCGGCGAGCTGTGGGTCCGCGGCCCCAACGTCATGTTGGGGTACTGGCGGCAGCCCGAGGCGACCGCCGCCGCGCTGACCGAGGACGGCTGGTACCGCACCGGCGACGCCGCCCGCGCCGACGCCGACGGCTACCTGTACCTGGTCGACCGCCTCAAGGACATGATCATCAGCGGCGGCGAGAACGTGTACTCGGTCGAGGTCGAGGCGGTCCTGGCCGACCATCCGGCGGTGGCCGAGGCGGCGGTCTTCGGCGTCCCGCACGAGCGCTGGGGCGAGGCCGTCCACGCGGTGGTCAGCGTGACCGCCGACGTCACGCCCGAGGAGCTGATCGCACACTGCCGCGCGGCGATCGCGGGCTTCAAGGTCCCGCGCGGGATCGAGGTCACGCGCGAGCCGCTGCCGAAGTCCGGCGCGGGCAAGCTGCTCAAGCACGAGCTGCGCGCGCCGTTCTGGGTCGGACACTCGCGCAATATCAGTTGAACTGATACTCTCGCTCGCATGAGCGAGAGCCAGTGGGAGACGGTCCGCGTCACGGTGGAGGACGGCATCGGGTGGCTGGAGCTCCACCGCCCGGACAAGCGCAACGCGATGAGCCCGACGCTCAACGTCGAGATGGCCGAGGCGCTGCGCGCGCTCGACCGCGACGACGCGGTCGGCGTGGTCGTCCTGACCGGCGCGGGCGACGCGTGGTCGGCGGGCATGGACCTCAAGGAGTACTTCCGCGAGGTCGACGGCGGCCCGCTGTGGCGCCAGCGCGAGGTGCGCGAGCAGTCGCAGACCTGGCAGTTCCGGATCCTGCGGTACTTCTCCAAGCCGACGATCGCGATGGTCAACGGCTGGTGCTTCGGCGGCGCGTTCATCCCGCTCGTCTCCTGCGACCTGGCGATCGCCGCCGACGAGGCGACGTTCGGCCTCAGCGAGATCAACTGGGGCATCCCGCCCGGAGGCATGGTCTCCCGCTGCCTCGCCGACACCGTCGGCTCCCGCCAGGCCTTGTGGTACATCATGACCGGCGAGACCTTCGACGGCCGCCGCGCGGCCGAGATGAACCTCGTCAACCGGTCGGTCCCCCTCGCCCGCCTACGCGAGGAGACCGTCACGCTGGCCAAGACGCTGTTGGACAAGAACCCCGTCGTGATGGACGCCGCCAAGAACGGCTACAAGCACGCCGCCGAGATGTCCTGGGAGGGCGCGCTGGACTACCTGTACGCCAAGCTCGAGCAATCGCAGTTCAACGACCGCTCCCACGGACGCGAGGAAGGGCTCAAGCAGTTCCTCGACGACAAGGCGATCCGCCCCGGGCTGCAGGCCTACCAGCGCGGCGAGGCGTAGGCCTTCGCGCGCGGCGGCGCTTGGGGTCGTCGACCGGCGCGACGCGGCACCGACGGCCGGCTCGCTGACGCGCTTCCGGTCCCACAGGCGTTCGAGCGGAGCGGGCCGAGTCGCCCGACGCGCAGGGACGCGTGGACCTCCGACGCCGAGCCGACGGCGGCGCCGCGACGATCGCCTCCCGAGGGCCGGAGACGGACCCTGTCGCCCGGGCTGGGACGCCTCAGCGCCGGCCGCCGTCGACGCCCGCTCGGCGGGCCGTAGGGACGCGGTAGACGGTGGCGCCTCAGCGCGGGCGTTGGGTGGTGCTGCGGGGCGTTGGTGGGTTGGGCATCGAGGGCGGCGGGCAGGGGTTGGCGACGCCGGCGCTCGGGCTCTCCGTCGGCGTCGGGGGCGGGTGCCTGCGCCGCTTCGGGGCCGGGTCGAGGGACGGCGTCCAGACCTGAATCCCGGCGTCGGTGGCGCACCCTCGAAGCACGGATCGCATCTGACCCGCCTTCCGGGGAACCGATGGCGCCTTGGTGTCGGCATGCGACATCAAGGCGCCGTTGGTTGTCGGTTCGGGCCCGAACCCCGGATGGGTCTCGATGAAATCCCGGCCGAGGACACCAAGGCGGCCCGGTCTGATGTCTGGACGCCTTCCCTGCGCGGGATCCCGGCCCTGCGCAGGCGCCCGCCCCCAGCGACGACGGAGAGCCCAGGCGCCGGCGTCGCCCACCCCTGCTCGCCGCCCTCGATGCCGAACCCACCAGCACCCCGCACCCGCCCCCCAACGCCCCGCACTGAGACGCCACCCACGCCGGCCGACCAACGCCGGCCCAGGCCCCGGCGGGCCAACGCCGGCCCCGCCGCCGCCGCTGAACCCCCTAAGCCATCACGTGCGCCGCCGGCCCCGGGTCCGCCGGCGCCGCCGGCTTCCGCTTGGGCAGCAGCACCAGGGCCACCACGAACGCCACGGCGACCAGCACGAAGGCCCAGACGAACGTCGACCCGTAGGCGTCGGCCTGCGCCGCCGGGGTGCTCGCGCCCTGCAGCTGATGTGCCAACAGCACCGACAACACGGCGGTGCCGATCGAGGCGCCGACCTGCTGGTTGATGTTCAACGTGGTCGACGCCTTCGGGATCGCCGCCTGGCTGAGCGTCTGCATCGCGCCCGAGAACGTCGGCATCATCGTCATGCCCATGCCGATGCCCATGAAGAACAGGTCGACGCCGAAGAGCCAGTAGCTCGTGTCGGCCTCCAGCTGCGTCAGGCCCAGGAACGTCGCGCCGACGAGGACCAGGCCGCCGGGGACGATCTTGCCGATGCCGGTCTTGTCGGCCAGCGACCCGGCGATCGGCATCGCGAGCATCGCGCCGACGCCCTGCGGCGCCAGCAGCAGGCCGGAGTCCATCGCCGACTCGCCGCGCACGGTCTGCAGGTACAAGGGCAACAACAACATGCCGCCGAAGACCGCGATGATCACCAGGATCATCGTCCCGGCCGCCGCGGAGAACGTCTTGTTGGCGAACAGGCGCAGGTCGATCAGCGCGTCCTCGCCGGCGCGCATCGCGTGCGCGACGAACGCCGCCAGCGCGATCACGCCGAGGACCATCGGGACGAGCACCTTCGCCGAGGCGAAGCCGCCCTCCGAGGACGTCTTGGCCAACCCGTAGATCAACAGCGCCAGCCCGGGGGACAGCAGCCCCAGGCCCATCCAGTCGAGCTTGTGCCCCGGCTGCGGGACGTCGCGCGGCAGCACCCGCGTCGTGAGGATCAGCGCCACGATCCCGACCGGCACGTTGATGAAGAAGATCCAGCGCCACGAGAAGCTGTCGACCAGCCAGCCGCCGAGGATCGGGCCCGCGATCGGGCCGAGCATCATCGGCACGCCCATGATCGCCATGACGCGCCCGACGCGCTGCGGGCCCGCCGCGCGCGTGAGGATCGTCATCCCGGCCGGCATCAGCATGCCGCCGCCGAGACCCTGCAGCACGCGGAAGACGATCAGCTCGGTCGAGCTGGACGCGATGCCCGACAGCATCGACCCCAACAAGAACAGCGCGATCGACGTCAGGTACAGGCGCTTGGTGCCGAACCGCTCGGCGGCCCAGCCGGTCAGCGGGATCACCGTCGCGAGCGCGAGCGTGTAGCCGGTCGCCACCCACTGGATCGTCGCCAGCGACGTGTGGAAGTCGGCCTGCAGCGTGCGGATCGCGACGTTGACGACCGTCGTGTCGAGGATCGTCATCACCGCGCCGACGACGACGGTCGCGGCCACGAGCAGCAGCTCGCGGTCCAGACCCTCGTCCGGCGCGGCCGCGGGAGCAGGGGAGGCGGGGGAGGCGGCCATGGCCCTGCAGGCTAACGGTCGAAGGCCGGGAACCCGGGCGTCCTCAGCACGCGGTCGTCGGACAGGATCGTCAGCGCCTCGTAGCCGTCGAGCGTCAGCGTCCACGCCGGGCCGTCGGGGCCGAGCGCGAAGGCGGCCGTCGAGTAGGCGTCGGCCAGCCCGAGGTCCTCGCCGACGACGGTCACCGACAGGACGCCGACCGGCGCCGCCCCGGTCCGCGGGTCGATCAGGTGCGCGCCGCGCTCGTACAGCCCGGACGTCGCGATCGCGCGGTCGGTCGCCGGGAACGTGGCGGCCACCGCGCCGCGGTCGCGCGGATGCTGGACGCCGACGCGCCACGTCGCCGCCGGCCGCGCGCCGCCGCGCACGACGACGTCGCCGCCCGCCGCCAGCATGAAGTCGGTCAGCCCCTCGGCCGCCAGCAGGTCGGCGCCGCGCTGCACGGCCCAGCCCTTGACCAGTGCCGACGGGTCCAGCCGCCCGGTCGCGCGCACGTCGAACGCCCCGCCGGTCTCGGCGCGCAGGCGCTCGCAGCGCGCGAGCACGGTCCGCACGTCGGGATGGGTCTCCTCCAGGCGCAGCTCGCCGCGGTCCAGCCGCCGGATCTCGCTGTCGTCGCGGTAGGTGCTGAAGCGCGCGTCGGCCTCGCGCAGCCACGCCATCGCCCGCGCGAACGCGCCGTCGACCGCCGGCGCGCTCGGCGCGCTCGGCGTGCGCGCGTCGAGCGAGACGACCGTCCCCATGACCTCGTCCACCATCACCTCGCGCCGCACCCCGCTCACGGTACGGCCTTGCCGCCGCGTCAACGTCCTCGTGCGCCCGCGGCCCTGGCGCCGCGCGCCGACCGCGTCGTAGGGTTGCGGCACATGAGCGTCGCGCAGCATTGTGTCCTGACCCTCTCCTGCCCGGACGCGCCCGGCATCGTCCACGCGGTCTCCGGCTTCCTGGTCCAGCACCGCGGCAACATCCTGGAGAGCCAGCAGTTCGACGACCCCCAGACCGGCACGTTCTTCATGCGCGTGCGCTTCGCCCACGCCGACGGCCGGCACCTCGACGTCCCGGCCCTGCGCGCGGCGTTCGCCGCGATGGCCGACGCGTGGGGGATGACCTGGCGGATGGTCGACGCCTCCGAGCGCCAGCGCGTGCTCATCATGGTGTCCAAGTACGCGCACTGCCTCAACGACCTGCTGTTCCGCACCTCGGTCGGCGAGCTGAACCTCGACGTCGTCGCGGTCGTCTCCAACCACCCGGACCTCGAGCGGATGGCCAAGGACCACCAGGTGCCCTTCCACCACATCCCGGTGAGCGAGGACACCAAGCCGGAGGCCGAGGCCAAGCTGTTGGAGATCGTCGAGGTCGAGCAGGTCGAGCTGGTCGTCCTGGCCCGCTACATGCAGATCCTCAGCGCCGACGCCTGCCGCGTCCTGGAGGGCCGGGCGATCAACATCCATCACTCGATGCTGCCGTCGTTCAAGGGCGCCCGGCCCTACCACCAGGCCTACGACCGCGGCGTGAAGGTGATCGGCGCCAGCGCGCACTACGTGACCCCCGAGCTGGACGAGGGCCCGATCATCGAGCAGGAGATGGAGCGCGTCGACCACGCGATGACCGCCGAGGACTACGAGACGCGCGGGCGCGAGGTCGAGTGCCGCGCGCTCGCCCGCGCGGTGCGCTGGCACACCGAGAACCGCATCGCGCTGAACGGCGCGAAGACCGTGGTGCTGCGCTAGGAGCCCAGCGCGAGTCCGACGACGTGCTCGGCGATCGCCAGCGACGACGTCGCGGCGGGCGACGGCGCGTTGCGCACCGCCACGACGCGGCCGACGTGGTTGACGCGGAAGTCGTCGACCATCGACCCGTCGGGGTCGATCGCCTGCGCGCGCACGCCCGCGGGCGCGCGCTCGACGTCCTCGCGGCGCAGCGACGGCACGAACGTCCGGGCCTCGCGGACCAGCACGCCGGGCGCCACCGAGCCGCGCATCTCCTTCAGGCCCGTCCTCCAGTACTTGACCGCGAGCTTGCGGAACCCGGAGTACCCGAGCGTCGCGGCCAGGTCGCGCGGGACCACGCGCCCGAACGTGTAGCCCTCGCGGGCGAAGGCCAGCACGGCGTTGGGCCCGATGTCCAGCCCGCCGTCCACGCGCCGCGTGAAGTGCACGCCGAGGAACGGGAACGCCGGGTCGGGCACCGGGTAGATCAACCCCTTCACCAAGTCCGAGCGCCCGTCCTTCAACCGCAGGTACTCGCCGCGGAACGGGACGATCGCCGGGCCGTCGTCGTCGCCGGCCAGCCGCGCGACGCGATCGGACTGCAGCCCTGCGCACAGGATCAGCCGGTCGAACGCGTGCTCCTCGCCGCCGGCGACGACGCGCACCTCGTCGCCGCGCTGGGCGATCGACGTGACCTCGCGCCCCAGGCGCAGCTCGCCGCCCGCGGCGCGGACGTCGTCGGCGAAGGCGCCCGCGACGGCCTTGAAGTCCACGATCGCGGTGGCCGGCGAGTGCACCGCCGCGACGCCGACGACGTTGGGCTCGACCTCGCGCATCCGCGCGGCGCCCTCCAGCCACCGCAGGCCCGGCACGCCGTTCTCGGTCGCGCGCCGCTCGATGTCGCGCAGCCGCCCGATCTCGCTCTCGTCGCGCGCGACGACGAGCTTGCCGCACTCGTCGTAGGGCAGCCCGCGCTCCTCGCACAAGGCCTTCAACAGCTCGATCCCGCGCCGGCACAGCCGCGCCTTCAACGATCCCGGCTGGTAGTAGAGGCCCGCGTGGGCGACGCCGCTGTTGTGGCCGGTCTGGTGCACGGCGACCGCGTGCTCCTTGTCGAGCACGGTCACCCGCGCGCCGGGCGCGACCTCCGCGATCCGCCGCGCGACCGCCAGGCCGACGATCCCCGCGCCGACGACGCCGATCCGCTCCGTGCCGTTCATCGGCGCGAAAGGATCGCAGGCGTGCGAGGCGGTCGTCCTCAGCTTTCGCTCAGGATCGGCTGAGGTCGCTCTCATCGACGGTGCCGATCATCCCGCCGATGCCTGACCGAGCGCGGAGGAGCCTCTGGGCCGACCACGGGGAGCCGGCGCCGGCGTCCGCCGCGCCCGCCGCGCCCGTCGCCGCCAGGCCGCCCGCGCCCTCCGCGCCCTCGGCGCCCTCCGCCTCCCGGCGCCGCCTGCCCGCCCGCCGCCGCCCGTGGGTCGTCGACGGCCTCGCCGCGCTGGGCGGGATCGGCTTCGGCGTCACGCTCGCGCTCGGCGTCGAGGCCGAGTCCTCCGGCTCGCTGCGCGCCGCGGGCGGCTGGGCGACCGCCGCCGGCCGCCTGTCCGGGCTGGCCGCGGCCTACCTGATGATCGTGGTCGTCGTGCTCGTCGCGCGGCTGCCGCCGCTGGAGCGCGCGATCGGCCAGGACCGCCTGGTCGTCTGGCACCGCAGGCTCGGCCCGTGGCCGCTCTACCTCCTGGTCGCCCACGGCACGCTGATCACGATCGGCTACGCGCAGGCGGCCCACGACGGGGTCCTGCACCAGCTCGGCCGGCTGATCTGGACCTACCCGGGGATCCTCGCGTCGGTCGTCGCGTTCGGCCTGCTGATCGCCGCCGGCGTGACGTCCTACCGGAAGGCCCGCGCGCGGATGGCCTACGAGACCTGGTGGTCGGTCCACCTGTACACCTACCTCGCGTTGTTCCTGGCCTTCTCGCACCAGGTGCACACCGGCGCGTCGTTCGTCGGCCATCCGACCAACCGCATGTACTGGACGGCGCTGTGGGTCGGGACGCTCGCGCTCGTCGTCGGCTGCCGCGTGCTGCTGCCGCTGTGGCGCTCGCTGCGCCACCAAGTGCGGGTGGTCGGCGTGCGCCCCGAGGGACGCGACACCTACAGCGTGCTGTTGGAGGGCCGCCGCCTCGACCGCCTGCCGGCCGCCGGCGGCCAGTTCCTGCAGTGGCGCTTCCTGCGCCGCGGCCTGTGGTGGCAGGCGCACCCCTACTCGCTGTCGGCCGCGCCCGACCGCACGCGCCTGCGGATCACGATCAAGGACCTCGGCGACCACAGCGCCGCGCTGGTCGCGATGGCGCCCGGCACGCGCGTGGCGATCGAGGGTCCCTACGGCGCCTTCACCGCCGACGCGCGCCGCGGCGACCGGCTGCTGCTGATCGGCGGCGGCGTCGGGATCACGCCGGTGCGCGCGTTGCTGCAGGAGCTTCCGGTCGGGACCGACGTCGACGTGATCCTGCGCGGCCGCACGCGCGGCGACCTCGTCCTGGCCGACGAGGTCGCCGACCACGCGGGCCGGATCGGCGGGCGCGTGCACGAGCTGATCGGCCCGCGCGACCGCGTGCCGCTGGACGCCGAGGCCCTGCGGCGCCTGATCCCCGACGTCGCCCGTCGCGACATCTACATCTGCGGCCCCGACGGCTTCTCGGACGCGGTGATCGCGTCGGCCCGCGCGCTCGGCGTCCCGTCCGACCGGATCCACGTCGAGTCGTTCTCGCTCTGACCAAACAAGGACATCACGTTGCCCCGTCGCGCTCCCATCGTCATCGCCGGCACCGTCGCCGGACTGGCCGCCGTGCTGAGCTTCAAGCCCCACGAGTCGGGCGTCAGCAAGGCGGTGGCCTCCGCCTCGACGCCCGCCACCAGCGACGGCCACGACACGTTCACCGGCTCGGCGATCGCCACGCGCTACGGCACCGCGCAGGTCGAGGTCACCGTCGTGAACGGCAAGATCACCAACATCGTCGCGGTGGCGCTGCCCGACGACGAGCCCAAGTCGGTGGCGATCTCCACGCAGGCCGAGCCGACGCTCAAGCAGGAGGCGCTGACCAAGCAGACCGCCGCCATCGACGCGGTCACCGGCGCGACGATCACCTCCGCCGGCTACGAGGCCTCGCTGCAGTCCGCGCTCGACCGGGCCGGGTTCACGGCCGCCGACGGCGCGCGCGGCTCGTCGACGATCCCCAACGTCGAGAAGCACGGCGACCACGGCGGGTTCGACGGCGACGACGGCGCGCCTCCCGGCTTCGCGCCGCCGCGGGGCTAGCTAGCGCTACGACGCGGCGAGTCGCTCGGCCAGCGCGCGCAGCGCGGGCGCGGCGGCCAGGAGCGCGTCGGCGTCGGCGGGGGAGAGGTCGTCCAGCGCGTCGGCCATGGCGGTCGCCCATCCGTCCTCGCGGCGGTCGCGCGTGGCGATCGCGCGACGGGTCGGGTGCAGGCGAGCGATCCGGCCGTCGTCGGGGTCGCGGCGTCGCTCCAGCAGCCCGCGCGCGGCGAGCCCGCGCACGGCCGCCGACGCGTTGGGCCCGTGGAGGCCCAGCTCGCCCGCGACCTCGCCGACGCTCAGCCCGGGCCGCCGGACGAGCAGGCGCATGACCTCGAGCTCCGACAGCGGCAGCGCCTCGCGCTCCAGCTCCGCCGCGCCGATCGTGCGCGGCAGCAGCCAGGCGAGGTCCTGCAGGACGACCGCGAGGTCCTTGGCGCCTTGCCTCGTCATGGCGCCGATGCTAGCCTGCTCGCATATAGATATGAATCTATAGATATCTGTCCGGAGGAGGAGCGCGATGGCGATGGGCGGCACGACCGAGACGACGACGATCCCCGGCTTCGCGGGGGAGGTGGTCACGCCCGACCACCCGGCCTACGACGCGGCGCGCGCGATCTGGAACGCGATGCACGACCGGCGCCCGGCGCTGATCGCCCGCGCGACGTCGGCCGCCGACGTCGCGGCGGCGATCCGCCACGCCCGCGCGCACGATCTCCCGATCGCGGTCCGCGGCGGCGGGCACTCGATGCCCGGCCACAGCGTCTGCGACGAAGGCCTCGTGATCGACCTGCGCGCGCTCGACGACGTCGCGGTCGACGCCGACGCGCGGACCGCCACCGTCGGCGGCGGCGCGCTGCTGGGCGAGCTGGACCGCGCGACGCAGGCGCATGGCCTCGTCGTCCCGGCCGGCGTCGTCTCGCACACCGGCGTCGGTGGGCTTACGCTCGGCGGCGGCGTCGGGCGGCTGATGCGGCGCTTCGGGCTGACGATCGACTCGCTGCTGGGCGCCGAGGTCGTCACCGCCGACGGCGACGTGCTGACCGCCTCGGCCACCTCGCACCCCGAGCTGTTCTGGGGCCTGCGCGGCGGCGGTGGGAACTTCGGCGTGGTCACGTCGTTCACGTTCGCCTGCCACCCGCTGCGCGAGGTGCTGATCCTCGGCATGTTCCACCCGGCCGACCGCGCCCGCGCCGTCCTGGAGCGCGGCCGCGACGCGATGGCCGACCCCGCCGCGCCCGACGCGTTGTTGTGGACCTCGTTCCTGCGCCAGGCGCCGCCGCTGCCGTGGATGCCCGAGGAGCTGGTCGGCACGCCCGGGATCATGTCCTTGATCGAGTGGACCGGCGACCGCGCCGAGGGCGAGGCGTTGTTGTCGTCGTTGCGGGACGAGCCGGCCCCCGCCGCGTCGTCGCTGGACCTCTGGCCGTTCCTGGAGATCCAGACGCTGACCGACGAGATCTTCGCCCACGGGCAGCGCACCTACATCAAGGCCGGCTACGCGACCGCGCTGACCGACGGGCTGATCGAGGCGCTGCTCGCCGCGGCGGCGCGGATCGTCTCGCCGCTGTCGCAGATCGAGATCCTCGCCCAGGGCGGCGCGATCGCGCGCGTGGACGCCGACGCCACCGCCTACCCGCACCGCGACGCCGCGTGGCTCGTCAACCTCCCGGCGATGTGGCGGGACCCGGCCGAGGACGCGCGCGAGATCGCGTGGACGCGCGAGTCCTACGCCTCGCTCGTGCCCCACCTCACCGGCGGGACCTACGTCAACTTCATGGCGGGCGACGAGGAGGGCGCGGCCGCCGCCGGCACGGGCGCGCACGCCCGCACGCTGCGGCGGCTGGCCGCGGTCAAGGCGACCTACGACCCCAACAACGTCTTCGCGCTCAACCAGAACGTCAGGCCGGCGGGGGCGCCGGCGCCCCCGCCGGCGCCGCCGGCGTGAGCGGGGGCTCGACGTCGGCGTGACGCGCGACGCCCGCGGCGACCTCGTCGGCGCGGGCGAGCTGCGCGACCGCGGTCTCCTGGACCTCCAGGAAGTGCTCGTGCTTCTCGGCGACGGTGAGGACCGAGCGGCGCGCGCCGTCGGCGTCGAAGCGCGCGACCGGGACGCCGTCGTCGTCGACCGCGAGCGTGCCGCCCGCGCCGCAGGTCGCGCACTCGATCGCGCCGCCCGGATGCAGGACGACCGCGTCGAGGTGGCACAGCGGGCAGGCGCCGGGCGCCCCGCGGTACTCGACGTCGTCGAACGCGCGGCCGAGCTGCTCCGCCACGTTGGCGCCCAGCAGCGTCGCGCGCTCCAGCGCGGGCTCGTCGAGCACGATCGACGCGGGCGTGCCCGCGCCGCCGAGGACGACCTGGTCGACCACGCCGATCTGCATCGAGAACGTCATGTGGTGCATCAACGGCAGCGCGAGCGCCTTCCAGCGGTCGGTGTTGGCGCCGCCGACCGCGATGAAGCCGCCGACGCGCGGGCGCAGCACGCGCTCGTCGAACGGGAACCGGACCGCGGCCTCCTGGCCGGCGTCGCGCATCCGCACGTACTCCAGGGCGAAGGCGACGTCGGCCTTGGGCCCGAGGATCGCGTCGAGCAAGAGCTTCAGCTTGCCCGGCACCGTGCGGTTGTGGATCGGCGCGCCGATGATCAGCCCGTCGTGCTCCATCAGCTGGTCCCAGAACCACGCGGCGTCCTCGTCGAAGGCGCCGAGCCGCAGGTCGTCGAGGCGGACGTGCGAGACCTCGGCGCCGGCGTCCCGCGCGCCGCGCAGCGCGGCCTTCAGCAGCAGGTCCGCGTTGCCGTCGGCGCGGCCGCAGCCGAGCCCGAGCACGCGCCGGGCGGTCATCGGCGGTCCTCCTCCTTCATGGTGTTCTCGATCCGGCCGACGCCGTCGACCTCGACGGCCACGACGTCGCCGGGTCCCAGCAGCAGGGGCGGGTCGCGCCGCACGCCGACCCCGCCCGGCGTGCCGGTGAGGATCAGGTCGCCGGGCTGCAGCGTCGCGAACTCCGAGACCGCGGCGACGAGCGTCGCGACGTCGAAGATCATCAGGTCGGTCGTCGCGTCCTGGACGGTCCGGCCGTTGACGATCGTGCGCAGCCGCAGCGCCTGGGGGTCCGGGACCTCGTCGGGCGTGACGAGGAACGGGCCGACCGGCGTCGACGCGTCCCACGCCTTGCCCTGCAGCCACTGGTGGGACTTGTGCTGGAAGTCGCGCATCGACAGGTCGTTGGCCACGGCGTAGCCGGCGACGACCGACAGCGCGTCGGCCTTGGCGACCCGCCGCGCCCGGCGGCCGATCACGACCACCAGCTCGCCCTCGTAGTCGATCTTGGTGGACTCGGCGGGCAAGGCGATGGGGTCGGTCGGACCGGTCAGCGTCGAGGCCCACTTCGTGAACAGCACCGGGTACTCGGGCTCGTCGCGCAGCGACTCGGCGACGTGCTCGCGGTAGTTCAGCCCGACGCAGATGACCTTGTCGGGGCGCGGCACGACGGGGCGGATCGTGACCGACGGGTCGTCCAGCGCGACCGCCGCGTCGCGGTCGAGCAGCGAGTCGTCGGCCAGCACGTCGCTGGGCGTGTCGCGCCCCAGCTCGGCGATCCCGCGCAGCGGGACCGCCGTCGCGGTCGTCGCCGTTGTCGTCGTCGCGGCCGTCGTCGCCGTCGCGGTCGTCGCGGCCGTTGTTGTCGTCGCGGCCGCCGCCGTCGTCGCGGTCGTCGCGGCCGTTGTTGTCGTCGCGGCCGCCGCCGTCGTCGCGGCCTTCCCCGTCGAGTTGTCCTCCTCGATCCGGGCGGCGACGGGCCGCCCGTCGATCAGCAGCGAGGCGAAGCGCGGCACTAGGCGTCCACGAAGTGCACGTCCAGCTCCGCCGCGGCGGCCTCCATCGCCGCCGCGTCCGGGAACGCCGCGGGCGTGGCGGGGAAGACGTGGTGGGCGTAGGGCTCGCCGGCCAGCGCGAACAGCCGCTCGAGGCCGCCGGGCGAGGACATGACGATCGCGCGCGTGACCGCCGACTCGAAGGCGTAGGTGTGCACGCAACCCGCCGGGATCGACGCGCAGTCGCCGGGGGCGAGCAGGTGCGACTCGCCGTCGAGCGTGACGCGGACGGTGCCGTTGCGCACGTAGATCGCCTCGTGCGTGCGCTCGTGGACGTGCGCGGGCATCTCGCCGCCGACCGTGCCCTGGACCGTCCACATGCCGAGGTCGCCGTCGGACTCGTCCGACGTGATCATGGTGGTGACCATCTGGCCGCCGAGCAGGTGGCGCGGCCCCTCGCCGGAGCGCAGGAAGTAGGGCTTCATCGCGCCGGGCAGCGTGTCGTCGGCCGCGTCCCACGTCGGCGGCGCATAGGGCGTGTCCGGCGGCAGGTACTTCATGTTGTACTGCTGCTCGGCCTGCGCGAACTTCGCGAACGGCGGCGGCGAGTGGTCCTCGGGCGGGAACGCTGGCGCCTCGTAGGGCGTGCCGCAGAGGTCGAAGAAGCGGTCCCACCCGCCGGGCGTGATCGGCCCGACGAACTCGCTGAAGTGGCTGTGGAACTGGTAGGCGTGCACGACGCCCGGCGGCACGATCGCGACGTCGCCCGGCGACAGCACCCGCGACTCGCCGTCGGCCCAGACCTGCACGCGGCCGCGCGTGCACAGGAAGACCTCGAACTCGCGGTCGTGGAAGTGCAGCGGGATCGGCCGGCCCTTCGGACCGCAGTTGGTCATGAACGACAGCTGGCCGTTGGACTGCTCGGCGCCGAGCATCGCCCGCGCGACCTGCCCGAGCAGCAGGTGCCCGCGGCCCGTTCCGGCCGGCTGGACGTAGGGGACGGCGGCATCCGGCAGCGGGGGCGCGGCCGGTGCGGACACGAGGGTGGGGTCGGGCGTCGCGGACATAGTGTGCACAGTAACCGCGACTGTGCACGACTGGCAAGGGCAATCGACGGCCTGGTCAGCAACCTCTCAGCATGTGTCCGAAGATGCAATTGCATACAGATCGACGATCTGTGTAGACTGATCGCGGTCTGTTTCCCTGCCTGAAAGGCGAACCTGATGAAGTTGGTGACGTTCGACGACGGCCGCGTCGGGAAGGTCGTCGGCGACCTGGTGGTGGAGCTCGACGTGCCGGACATGCGGCGCTACTTCGAGCTGGAGGGTCAGGTCGAGCCCACCGGGCTCGAGGTCCCGCTGGCCGACGTCCGCCTGCGCGCGCCGATCATCCCCAAGAAGTTCTTCCACACCGCCGGCAACTTCCGCGAGCATCACGAGGAGTCCAAGAACGTCAACTGGTCGCACCCGGTGCTGCCGTGGATCGTGTTCTTCCAGAACGTCGACGCGATCATCGGCCCCGACGACCCGATCGTCTACCCGGAGCCGCTGACCAAGGAGCTGGACTACGAGCTGGAGCTGGCGGTCGTCATCGGCAAGAAGGGCAAGTTCTTCTCGCCCGAGGAGGCGGAGGACTACATCGCGGGCTACGTGGTGTTCAACGACATCACCGCGCGCGACATCCAGCGCGAGGAGATGAAGTCCGGCGTCTTCTGCCTGAGCAAGTCCATCGACACGTTCTGCCCCCTGGGCCCCTGGATCGTCACGCCCGACGAGGTCGGCGACCCGGCTGACCTGAACATGTCGCTGCGCGTCAACGGCACCGAGCGTCAGAAGTCGCACACCGGCAACATGTCCGTGACGGTCGCCGAGATCCTGTCGCACTACTCGCCAATGGGCTACAACCCCGGCGACATCATCTCCACCGGCACCGTCTCCGGCGTCGCCGGCTTCTCCGACGACCCGTTCGCCAACTACCTCAAGCCCGGCGACGTCGTCGAGGCCGAGATCGAGAAGGTCGGCACCCTCCGCAACCCGGTCATCGGCTGGGACCAGCGCCCCGAGGCCCAGGCCTCGGCCACCGGCGCGGCGGCGTAGCCGCGCGGTGCCGCGCCGCGCGCCACGGCGGCCGCGTTGCAGCTGCGCCGTGTCGCGCCGCAGCTGCGCCGTGTCGCGCCGCACTGCAGTCGCGCCGCACTGCAGTCGCGCCGCGCCGCGCCGCGTCTCGCCGCGCTGCACCGCGCGCCGCGGCGATCACGGCGCATGCGCGCGTATCCACGGGCACGGCCCGCGTCCACGCGGCACCTGACCCGCCATACGGGCGAGTCGGGTGCCAACGGCATGTCGCCGGGAGCCGGGCGCCGGCGCCCGGCGCCTCAGGCCGCCGCCGACTTCCGCCGCCCGGCCGCCTTCTTCTTGCCGCTGGGCTTGCGGTCGATCGCGGGGGTGAAGCCGGTCGTGTGCGAGAGGTCGGCGAGGACCTGGTCGAGGGCGGCGGGCTCGTAGTCGGGGTCGACGACCTCGATGATCCCGAAGACCGTGCGGGCGAGGTGGACGCCGAGCAGGGCGCTGGCGCGATCGGCGTCGCCGCCCTTGACGGCGTTGAGGATCTCGCGATGGTCGGTCGTCGACTGCGCGGAGAACCGCCGGCCGAAGTGCATGCGGCGGTAGCGCTCGGCGTGGTCGAAGAGCTGCTGCAGCAGCGCGTCGAAGCGGGCGCCCGCGCGCTGGGTCAGCCCGCGGTGGAAGGCCTGGTGGGGCACGTACCAGCGCGCGTAGTCGTCGGCCTCGGCGAAGTGCGCCATCGCGGCCATCGAGCCCTCGAGGTCGGCGATGTCCTCCGGCGTCATCCGCGGCAGCGACAGCCGCAGCGCGGTGACCTCCAGCGGGATGCGGATCGCGTACAGCTCCTCGACGTCGGCCAGCGACAGCGGCGCGACGCGGACGCGGCGGTTGGGCTCGGACAGGATCAGGCCTTCGCCCTGCAGCATGCGCAGTGCCTCGCGCAGCGGGGTCCGGCTGACGCCGAGCTCGTCGGCGAGCGCGACCTGCGACATCGTCTCGCCGGGCTCCAGCGACCCGTCGAGGATCGACTCGCGGATGACCCGGTGAACGTGCTCGACGCTCTGTCGTGCGGGGGCGGTGTCGCTCATGCGCTGGCGATGCTCAGTGGATGCACAAGCTCACTCTACATCCAATTTCAAGGTTCGCCATGCGCACACTCTGCCAGATGTCCGCGACGGACACTGGACGATCCTGCATGCACTTGCCAAAGCTGTACGCTCGCGCGCATGGGTGTCCGTCCGGTGGTGTCCCTCGGCGACGGCGCCGTCCGCGGGATCGAGACCGCGCACGGCGACGCGTTCCTCGGCGTTCCGTACGGACAGGTGCGGCGGTTCGCGCCGCCGCGCGCGGTCGCCTTCCACGGCGTCCGCGACGCCGACCGGCCCGGCCCGATCGCGCCGCAGCCGCGCCGGCCGATCGGCGTCTTCACCCACGGCGAGCCGCCGGCCGCCGACGAGCAGTGCCTGAGCCTCAACGTCTGGCGGCCCCGCGACGCCGACGGCCTGCCCGTCCTGGTGTGGATCCACGGCGGCGGCTTCGGCGTGGGGTGGGGGAGCGCGTTGCTCTACGACGGCGCGCGTCTGGCCGCGCGCGAGCGGCTCATCGTCATCACCATCAACTACCGGCTCGGCTCGCTCGGCTTCCTGCACCACCCGGCGCTCGGCGGCGGCAACTGGGGGCTGCTGGACCAGCGCCTGGCGCTGCGCTGGGTGGCCGAGCACGTCGCCGCGTTCGGCGGCGACCCGGACCGCGTCACGCTCGCCGGCCAGTCGGCGGGCGCGCTGAGCGGGATCGACCACCTCGCGGTGTCGGCCGACGAGGCGCCGTTCGCGCGCGCGATCCTCACCTCGCCGCCGCTGCACGACGCCGCGCACGACCCCGCGCTGGGCACCCGCTGGGCCGAGGCGCTGTCGGCGCGCGCCGGCGGCGAGGGCCCCTTCGACGTCGCGGCGCTGCGGCGCCTGCCCACGAGCGACTTGGTGGCCTTGGCCGAAGACCTGCTCACCGACCCGGCCTGGGTGGGCACGCGCGGCGGCGCGCTGCCGATGCTCGACCGCTCGTCGCTCCCGCTCGGGCCCGACGACGCGGCCCGCGCGCGGCTCGACGTCCCCGTGATGGTCGGCACCACCGCCCAGGAGGGCGCGTTCTTCTTCCGCGCCGCCGGCCGCCGGCCCGAGCCCGACGCCGACGGCCTGCGCGCGATGGTCGCCCGCCTGCCGCACGTCGCCGACGCCGACGCCGAGATCGCGCGCGCCCGCGAGGAGATCGCTCGTGAGGGGATCGCCCGCGAGCGAGCGTCCGCGACCGGCCCCGGCTCCGGCGAGCCCCACGACGGCGCCGCCGGCCCCATCGACACCAACTCGCTCCTCGTCCGCATCGCCGGCGAGGCGATGGTCGTGCGGCCCGCCACGGCTTGGGCGCGGGCGCGCGCGGCGGCGGGCGGCGTCGTGCACCGCTTCCGGATCGACCATCCGGGCCCGGATCCCGACCTTGGCGCGATGCACTCGGTCGACGTCCCGCTGCTGTTCGGCACCTACGGCGACGGCGGTCCCGGGACGCGCCTGGCGGGCGACACGCCCGCGGCCGCCGCGGCGTCCGACGCCTACATGTCGGCCTGCGGCGCGTTCGCTCGTGGCGAGGCCCCGGGCTGGTCGACCGAGGACGTCGCGGTCTTCGGCGCGGCGCGGGAAACTGTGTCCGCAAACTAAGGCTGGACACACTTTGGCGGTTCGTGTACGTTCTGGCTCCCGCGGCGCAGTGTGTCCCCCGACACACACCGCGAGAGGAGAGACATGGTCACCCGCTGTCCCGCGAACCCCGTCGCGCCCCTCCGCTCAGGAGCCCTCGCATGACCCCGCTGCTGCGGGTCCGCGGCCTGCGCGTCACCTACGGTGGCGTCGTCGCCGTCAACGACGTGGACCTCGAAGTGCCCGAGGCGAAGGTCGTCGGGCTGATCGGGCCCAACGGCGCCGGCAAGACCTCCATGATCGACGGCCTCACCGGCTACCACCTGCCGTCGGCCGGCGACGTCTCCTTCGACGGGACGGACATCACCAGGATGCGCCCGCACCTGCGCGCGCGCCGCGGGATGATCCGCACCTTCCAGTCCGTCGAGCTGTTCGACGACCTCACGGTCGAGGAGAACCTGCAGGTCGCCGCCGACGACGTCGGCGTCACCCGCGCGCTGCGCGACGTCTTCCTGCCCGCCGCGCGCGCCCGCGCCCGGCGCGACGACGTCGCCTGGGCGCTGCACGTCTGCGGCCTGGAGGACATCGCCGCCGCGCGGCCGACCGAGATCTCCCACGGCCGCCGCAAGCTCGTCGGCGTCGCCCGCGCGCTGGCCCGCCGCCCGCGCCTGGTCCTGCTCGACGAGCCCGCCGCGGGCCTCGACACCGAGGAGTCGTTGGAGCTCGGCCGCCGCCTCAAGGCGATGCCGGGCGAGGGCGTCAGCGTCCTGCTCGTCGACCACGACATGGGCCTCGTCCTCGGCATCTGCGACGACATCTACGTCTTGGACTTCGGCAAGCTGATCGCGCACGACACGCCCGAGCGGATCCGCCGCGACCCCGCCGTCCTGGCCGCCTACCTCGGCACCGAGGAGCCGGCGCATGCCTGACGCGGACATCGCGCACCGGCTCCGGCTCGACGCGCTGGCCGCGGGCTACGACGGCATCCCGGTCGTCCGCGACCTGCACCTGACCGTCGCGCCCGGCGAGGTCGTCGCGCTGCTCGGCCCCAACGGCGCCGGCAAGACCACCACCTTGAACACCGTCGCCGGCCTGCAGCCGCCGATCGACGGCGCGATCTCCGTCGACGGCGAGCCGATCGCCGGCCGCCCCGCGCACCGGCTGGCGCGCGAGGGCGTCGCGCTCGTGCCCGAGGGGCGCTCGTTGTTCTTCAACCTGACCGTCCGGGAGCACCTGAAGCTCGCCGAGGGCCGCCAGAAGCCGGCCCGGGCCGAGTTGATGGACATGCTCCCGGAGCTGGAGAAGTGCCTGGACCGCAAGGCCGGCGTGCTGTCGGGCGGCGAGCAGCAGATGCTCGCGGTCGGGCGCGCGCTGGTCAGCCGTCCGCGCCTGCTGCTCGTCGACGAGATGAGCCTCGGGCTCGCGCCGGTCATCGTGGAGCGGCTGCTGCCGATCCTGCGCCGCGTCGCCGCCGACCTCGGCGCGGGCGTCCTGTTCGTCGAGCAGCACGTGGCCAGCGCGCTGAAGGTCGCCGACCGGGCCTACGTCCTGAACCACGGGCGCCTGGTCCTGGAGGGGACCGCGCGGCAACTGCGCGAGCGCCCCGATCTCTTGAAGTCCAGCTACCTCGGCGAGGTGGCAGTTGCCTAGCACGCAAGCACGCACGTTCAGCACGCACAGAGGAGAAGAGGTACATGTCGGGTCGTAGATGGTCGGGAGCGCTCGTGGCGCTCTCGCTGACGGCGGTCGCCGCCACAGGCTGTGGAAGCAGCAACAACTCGTCATCGGACACCGCCTCGGCCAAGACGACGGCCGCCGCCGCGTCGACCACGGCGTCCACGCAGGCCGCGGCGCCCAGCGCCGACGTCCTCGGCACGCCGGACAAGGCCACCGGGAAGCCGATCACGCTCGGCCTCCTGAACCTCGAGTCCGGGCCGGTCACGTTCCCCGAGTACCGCCAGGCCGCGCAGCTCGCGGTCAAGTACATCAACGAGTACGAGGGCGGCATCGGCGGTCGTCCGGTCAAGCTCGTGACGTGCGCCACCGACGGCCAGCCCGCCACGTCCGGCCGCTGCGCCAACCAGATCGCCGACGACCATCCGACGGCGATCCTCGGCGGCGCCGACACCGGCGCGCCCGGCGCGTTCCCCGTGTGGGAGCGCAAGCACCTGGCCTACATGGGCGGCATCCCGTTCACGCCGGTCGAGTCCAACGCCCCCAACGCGGTGCAGTTCTACTCCGTGTCGGTCGGCGACAACGCCGCGATGGTCCAGTACGCGACCGAGAAGCTCGGCGTCAAGAAGGCGTCGGTCATCTACACCGACGACTCGCAGGGCAAGGCCACCGGCCTGGGCGTGATCGTCCCGGCCTTCAAGGCGGCCGGCTCCGAGGTCAAGGCGATCCCGGTCGCGCCGAGCGCGGCGGATCTCTCCTCGGCGGCCGCCGCGGCGATCTCCAGCTCGCCGGACGCCGTCTACGTCAACACGCCCAACGCGTGCCCGGCCGTGCTGAAGGCCCTGAAGGCCGTCGGCTACTCGGGCAAGCTCATGGGCATCGACCCGTGCACCTCGCCGCAGGCGCTGAAGGCGGCGGGCAGCTCGGCCGAGGGCCTGTACTTCGCCCAGCCGTTCGAGTCGCTGGACAGCGGCACGCCCGGCGCGAACCTGATGATGGCGGCGATCAACAAGTACGGCGGCAGCGACATCGCGCTGGACTCGATCGCGCAGGCCGGCTTCAGCTCGGTGATGAACGTCCAGGCCGCGCTGAACGGCGTCTCGGACCTCAACGAGAAGAACATCCTCGCGGCGTTCAAGGACGGCAAGTCCCATGACAACTTCCTTGCCCACCCCTACACCTGCGACGGCAAGCAGCTGGCCGGCAACACGGCGGTCTGCAACGCCTACCAGTTGATCAAGCAGATCAAGGGCGGCAAGGTGACGACCGTGGACGGCCAGTGGGTCACGGGCGCCGCCCTGTACAAGCCCAAGAGCTAGGGCAGTGTCCTCCTACATCCTGTTCCTCCTGCTGGGCCTGGGGTCGGGTGCCGTCTACGGCATGCTGGCCCTGGGCCTGGTGCTCAAGCACCGCAGCGGCGGCGTCGTGGACTTCGGTCACGGCGCCGTCGCGATGTTCATCGCCTACGTCTACCTGGGGCTGCGCCAGACCGGCACGCTGCAGCTCCCGTGGCTGTGGCTCCCGCACGCGATCGACCTCGGCGGCGCGATGGGCACGTGGCCCGCGATCGCCGTCTCGCTCGTCTACGCCGCGATCTTCGGCGCGATCCTGTACGTGTTGATCTACCGCCCGCTGCGCACGGCGACCGCGCTCACGCGCGTGTGCGCCTCGGTCGGCACGATGCTCGCGCTGCAGGCGATCGCCGTCCTCAACTTCGGCACGACCGCCCAGTCGACCCCGGCGATCCTGCCCGACAGGCCCTTCAAGATCGGCGACATCACGGTGCCGGTCGACCGCCTCTGGTTCGCGGGCATCGTCATCGTCCTGGCCGCCGCGCTGGCCGCCACCTACCGCTTCACGCGCTTCGGCCTGGCCACGCGCGCGTCCGCCGAGAACGAGCAGGGCGCCGCGCTCGTCGGCCTCAACGCGGATCGGATCGCCGCGGGCAACTGGATCATCGCGACCGTGCTCGCCGGCATCGCGGGCATCCTGATCGCGCCGGTCTCGACGGTCGATCCCACGTCCTACACCTTGTTCATCGTGCCGGCGCTGGGCTGCGCGCTGCTGGCGCGCTTCCAGTCCTTCGCGGTCGCCGCGGGCGCCGGCCTGGTGCTCGGCATGCTGCAGAGCGAGATCACCAAGTTGATCTCGGTCGCCTCGTGGCTGCCGCAGGAGGGCTTGCCGCAGGCGCTGCCGTTCCTGCTGATCGTGCTGGCGATGACGCTGTTCTCGCGCGGCGTCGGCGCGCGCGGCACGGTCTCCGAGCTGAAGAACCCGTCCTTGGGTCGGCCGACGCGGCCGGTGCCGACGGCGGTCATGTGCTTCGTCGTCGGCACGGTCGCGCTGATCCTGCTCAACGGGTCGCTGCGCGTCGCGCTGACCGCGTCGATCTGCACGACGTGCATGGCCATGTCCTTGGTCGTGCTGACCGGCTACGTCGGCCAGGTGTCGCTGGCGCAGATGTCGTTCGCGGGCATCGGCGCGTTCGAGGTCACGCACCTCTTCGGGCCGAGCACGCCGTTCATCATCACGTTGCTGGTCTCCGCGCTGGTCGCGGTGCCGCTCGGGCTGCTGATCGGCCTGCCCGCGCTGCGCCTGCGCGGCGTGAACCTCGCGGTGGTGACGCTCGCCGCGGCGTTCGCGCTCGACGCGCTGGTCTTCAACAGCGACAGCTACAGCGGCGGCCTGGCGGGCCGCGACGTCCCGACGCCGAAGCTGTTCGGCCTGAACGTCGGGATCGCGAGCGGCGACGCCTACCCGCGCGTGATCTTCGGCGTCGTCGCGCTGGCGATCGTCTGCGCGGTCGGCGTGCTCGTCGCGCGGCTGCGCAACGGCTCGGCCGGGCGCATGTTCATCGCGGTGCGCTCCAACGAGCGCGCGGCGGCGGCGATCGGCATCGACGTCGCGCGGACCAAGCTGATGGCCTTCGGGCTGTCGGCGTTCATCGCGGGCCTGGGCGGCGGGCTGCTGGCCTACCAGCAGCAGACGGTGTCCTCGCCGTCGTTCGCGACGTTCGCCTCGCTGTCGCTGTTGGCCGTGACCTACGTCGCGGGCGTCGGGCGGATCGCGGGCGCGGTCGTCGCGGGCGTGATGCTGTCCTCGACCGGCCTGTTCGTCTCGGCGATGGACAAGGCCTTCGGCGTAGGCAAGTACCAGCTGTTGGTCGCGGGCGTCGCGCTGACGCTGACGGCGATCAAGCAGCCCGACGGGATCGCGGCGACGCCGCCGCCCCCGCTGGTCAAGCTGTGGCACTGGATCGACGGGAAGTGGAACACCCGCCATCCCGGGCGTGGGAACGGCGCGGCGTCGCCGCCCGCCGCGCCGGCGGCGACATCGACGCCGCCCGCGCGCGCCGCGGTGAAGTCGTGATCGCGCTGGACCACGCGGGGCTGACCGTCGAGGACCTCGACGGCGCGGCCGCCTTCTACGCGCGCGCCTTCGGCTTCGTCGCGGAGTTCCCGTTCGAGCTGGGCGTGGACGGGATCCGCGGGGTCATGCTCAAGCACCCCGAGGGCGCGCGGCTGGAGCTGTTCTCGCGGCCGGGCGCCGACGGCGGCGCGCAGCGCGGGCGGACGCCGATCGAGACCATCGCCTTCCGCGGCTACGGGCACTTCGCGCTGACGGTGCCGGCGACCCGGTTGGACGACGTGTACGCGGGCGCGGTGCGGGCGGGCGCGGTCGAGCGCGTCTCGCCGCGGCCGTCGCCGGAGCCCGGGATCCGCTTCGCGTTCGTCGCGGATCCCGAAGGCAACCTGATCGAGTTGGTCGGACGGCCGGCGTGAGCGGACGCCTGGAGGGCAAGCGCGTCCTGATCACCGGGACCGCGGGCGGGCAGGGGGCGGCGGCCGCGCGGCTGTTCGCGGCCGAGGGCGCGCGCGTCGTCGGGTGCGACCTCGACGCCGAGCGCGCGCGGGCGGTCGCGGAGAAGGCCGGGATCACGGCCTTCGCGCCGGTCGACCTCGCCGACCCGGACGGCGCGGCGCGCTGGGTGGCCGACGCGGTCGGCGTCCTGGGCGGCATCGACGTCCTGTACAACAACGCGTCGGCGCCGCGCGTGGGCCCGTTCGAGGACGTCACCTGGGACGACTGGCGCTTCACCCTGCACAACGAGCTGGACCTCATCTTCACGGTGACGCGCGCGGCCTGGCCGCATCTGGTCGCGGCGCGCGGGCTGGTCGTCAACACGGCGTCGGTCTCCGCCTGGCGCGGCGCGACGTTCACCGAGCAGGCCGCCCACGGCGCGGCCAAGGGCGGGGTGCTCGCGCTCACGCGCCATCTCGCGGCGTCGGGCGCCAGGCACGGCGTCCGCGCCAACTCGGTCTCGCCCGGGCTGACCGTGACGCCGCAGATCCAGGCGTTCCTGGACGACCCGTCGCATCCCATGCACGGGATGGAGGCCGCGCACCCGCTCAAGCGCCTCGGGCAACCCGAGGACGTGGCCAAGGTCGCGTTGTTCCTGGCGTCGGACGACGCCGCGTATCTCAATGCCATCGACATCGTGGTCGACGGCGGGCAATCGGTGATCGTGTGAGGCTGCATCGGCGGGGCGACGAGGGCTACGAGGAGGCGCGCGTCGGGCGCGTCTTCAACGCGCGGCGGCCGGAGCGACATCCGGCGGCGGTGCTGCTCGCGGAGTCGGTCGACGACGTGGTCGCGGGCGTCCGGCTCGCGCGCGAGGAGGGATGGCAGGTCGCGGTCCGCTCCGGCGGCCACTCGTGGGCGGTGTGGTCGGTCCGCGACGACGCGCTGCTGATCGACCTCGGGTCGATGAAGGACATCACCTACGACCCGGTCACGGAGATCGCCACGGCGAGCCCGGCGGTGCGCGGCGGGATGGACCTCGACCCGTTCCTGGAGCGCCACGGCCGGATGTTCCCCGGCGGGCACTGCGAGAGCGTCGGGATCGGCGGCTTCCTGCTGCAGGGCGGCCAGGGCTGGAACTCGCGGCGCTGGGGCTGGGGCTGCGAGAACGTGGTGGCGGTCGACGTCGTGACCGCGGCGGGCGAGCTGGTGCGCTGCGACGCCGAGCGGAACGCCGACCTGTACTGGGCGGCGCGCGGGTCGGGCCCAGGCTTCCCGGGCGTCGTGGTGCGCTTCCACCTCAAGACCTATGAGCGCCCGCGCGCGATGGTGCAGGACACCTGGACGTTCGCGCTGGACGACCTCGAGGAGCTGTTGTCGTGGTTGCACGACGCGCTGCCGCGGCTGGACGTGATCGTCGAGCCGGTCGTCGCCGCGACGCGGCTGCCCGGCGTGCCGCTGTACGAGTGGGCGGTCCGGCCGGACGGCCCGGTGTTGTTGTTGCACACGACCGCGATGTGCGACAGCGAGGCGCTGGCCGACGAGTTGTTGAAGCCCTTGACGCCGCCGGCAGGGCTGGCCGGCCACGCCCTGGGACACGTCCGGGGCCTCACGACGATCGCCGAGGAGAACGCGGCGCAGGCGATCCAGAACCCCGAGGACCATCGCTACGCGGTCGACTGCACGTGGACCGACGCGACCGCGGAGGAGTTGGCGCCCGCGCTGCGCGAGCTGTGGGGCGGGCTGCCGACCGAGCACTCGTTCTCGATCTGGTACGGCTGGGCGCCGACGCGCGCGCTGCCCGACATGGCGTTCTCGATCGAGGCCAACGTCTACTGCGCGACGTACGTGATCTACACCGATCCGGACGACGACGAGCGTCATCGGTCCTGGGTGCACGAGCGCACCGCCGCGTTGTCGGCCGCGGGCGACGGCGGCCGCGGCGTCTACCTCGGCGACACGGACTTCACGCGGCGCTGCGACCGCTTCATGACGGATGACAACTACGCGCGCCTGGAGGCGATCCGGGCCGCGCGCGACCCGGACGGCCGCATCTGCGGGTACTTGGTCGCCGAGGGCGTGCCGCTCAACGCGGCATGAGCCCGCCGTCGGGCACGAGCGTCTGACCCGTCAGCGCGGCGGCGCCGTCGGTGGCCAGGAACGCGACGGTCTGGGCGACGTCGTCGGGCGTGAGCGTGCGCGGGAGCGCCTGCCGTGCGCGGACGGCGTCGAAGGCGGCTGACGGCATCCCCTCGCGCGCGGCGGGCGTGTCGGTGAGGCCGGGCGCGACGGCGGTCACGGCGATCCCGGCCGGGCCCAGCTCGTGCGCGAGCGTGCGCGTGATCCCGATCAGCGCGGCCTTGGAGGCGACGTAGGGCAGCAGGTCGGGCGCGGGCGGTCCGTAGAAGGTGTCGGAGACGACGAAGACGATCCGGCCGAAGCCGCGCCGCGCCATGCCGGGCGCGAACGCGTGGGCGAGCAGCAGGCCGGCCTCGACGTTGACGGCGAGCACGCGGCGCAGCGCGTCGAGGTCGAGGCCGGCGAGCGTGAAGCGGTCGAACGCGGCGGCGGCGTGGACGAGCACGTCGCAGCGCGGGATGGCGGCCGCGGCGCGGCGGACGGCGTCGGCGTCGGCGAGGTCGACCTCGCCGCGGTCCAACACCACCACCTCGTGCCCGCCGGCGCGCAGCGCGTCGGCGATCGCCGCGCCGATCGCGCCCGCGCCGCCGGTGACGACCGCGGTCCGCCCGGGCGCGCCGCTCATCGCGCCGCCGCCTGCTCGCCCGCGATCCGGCCGAAGACCATGGCGTCGGTCAGCCCGCCGCCGTGGTCGATCAGGTGGCCCCAGATCAGCGAGACCGCGCCCGCGGCGTAGAGGCCGGGGATCGGCGCGCCGTCGTGGTCGAGGACGCGGGCGCGCGCGTCGTGGCGCGGGCCGCCGGTCGTGCCGGCGACGCCGGGCCAGGTCGGGATGGCGTACAGCTTGTCTTCCAGCGGCGTGAGCGTCTCGGGGTCGCGGTGGAAGTCGGGGTCGGAGCCCGCGCGCGCGTAGGAGTTGTAGGTCTCGATCGTCTGGGCGAGGTGGGGGAGGCCGGCGTCGCGCGCGTCGACGATCCACCCGGCGTCGATCTCGGCCTGGTTGTCGGCCGACCAGACGTGGTCGTTGGGCGTGCCGAGCAGGCCGTTGAGCGGGCCTGCGCGGCGCGTGGCGTCGTCGAAGATCGCCCACGTCGGCAGGCGCGGGCGGTTGGCGTGGTGCGGGAGGTAGGTCGACAGCGACCGCAGGCGGTCGTGGACCTCGAAGCCGGTCTCGTCGGCGAAGCGGCGGCCGTCGGCGTCGACGAGGATGTGGCCCGGCGCGTAGAAGTCGATGGCGAACGGCGCGGCGAAGCCGGGCGCGTGGAAGGCGAACCACCCGAAGAACCCGTACATGTGCCACAGCGCGGCGCCGGCGTCCTGCGCCATCCGCAGGCCGTCGCCGGTGTTGGCGGCGTGGCCGACCGGCGTCGTGGGGCCGAGCGGGAGGTGCGCGTCGGCCAGGCCCGGGTCGCCCTCGAAGCCGCCGCAGGCGAGGATGACGCCGCCGGGCGCGGCGATCCGCCGTCGCTCGCCGTCGCGCTCGACGATCGCGCCGGTGACCGCGGGAGGGGCGGGCGTGTCGCCGGGCGCGGGTGGGTCGCTCGGCGCGGGCGTGTCGCTCCCGTGGAGCAGCGCGACCGCGCGCGTCTCGTGCTCCACGCGGATCCCGCGCTCGCGGACCGCCGCGTCGAGCAGGCGCCACAGCGCCTCGCCGCGGCGACCCTCGCCGCCGCCGACGACGGCGTACCTGATGGACTTGCCCGCCGGGAACGACGGCCACGACGGGAACGAGGCGGGGAAGCGCCCGCCGAACCCGACTCCGTCCGGCCCGAACGCCTCGATCGTCCCGCCCAGCGCGGTCAGCCACGGCTGCAGGTCGTGCAGGCCGTTGACGTAGGCGTCGATCACGTCGCGCGGCGTGCGTCCGAAGCAGAGCGCGTCGACGTGCTCGGCGGCGTCGGGGTCGGGCGCGTCGAAGAGGAAGCCGCCGGAGTACCGGGCGTTGCCGCCGCCCGCCGCGGTCTTCTCGACCACCAGCACTTCGGCGCCCGCGTCGTGCGCGGCGATCGCGGCGGCCGCACCCGCGGGGCCGTACCCGACGACCAGGACGTCGGTCATCCGCGCGTGCGGATCGGGTCGGTGACGCCGTCCCACTCGGCACCGGCCGCGCGGACGCTCTCGTAGAACCCCAACAACGGCGGCGCCGACCGCAGGACCTCGACGTGGTGGCCGAGCGTCGCGCGCGCGTCGAACCAGACCGCGTCGGCCGGGCCGGTGCGCCCGGTGTGGAACGGCTCCAGGCCGCGGGCGCGCAGGCGCGCGGTCTCGTCCTCGAGGTCGTCGGCCAGCCATCCGACGTGGCCGAAGCCCGGTCGACCGAGCAGGTCCCGCAGCTCCGGCGGCGAGGCCGAATGCACCTGGCTGACCTCGACGAGCATCCCGCTCGCGGTCGCCGCGAAGGCCGAGGAGTGGTCGTACTCGGCGGGCGCGCCGCGGTAGGTCGTCTCGTCGAACCGCAGGTGCTCGATGAGGAAGAACGGGCCGGTGTCCAAGGCCATGATGAACCCGGGCAGCGCGTCGCGCAGGTCGCCCTCGACGACGTAGCCGATGTGATGGATGTCGCTCATGCGACCGTGACCCTCCCGATGGCGTAGCGGAACACGTTGTCCATGGAGACGCTGCCGTCGGGCCGGGCGAACGGCGCGATCGCGGGCTCCAGCGCCGCGCGGACCGCGGCCTCGCCGACGGCCTCCATCGCGCGAGCGCCGCCCGCCGAGCAGAGCACGGACAAGATGGTGTCCTGCACCGACCCGTGAGCCCAGGCCAGCGAGACCTCGCCGGAGGCCACGGGCTCCAGGCCGGCGTCGGCGAGCAGCTGTTGTAGGCCTTCCGGTCCGGACAGCGCGTAGGGCGCGTAGCCGTCGTCGCGCGCGCCGACCGCCGCCTTCATCGCGAGGTGCAGGGCGGTGGACTCGCAGCGCTCGGGCTCGGCGAACGCCGACGCGGCGACCAGTCCGCCGTCGCCGCGGACGATCCGCGCGGCCTCGCGCACGGCGGCGACCGGGTCGGCGGCGAACTGGAAGGCGTTGAAGCCGGTGGCGGCGTCGAACGCGCCGTCGTGCAACGGCGTCTCCTCCAGCGCGGCCACGTGGAAGGCGCCGTCGGGCACGCGCTCGCGGGCGATCTCCAGCAGCTCGGGCGTCGCGTCGATCCCGGCGACCGTCGCGCCGCGCTCGGCGGCCATCCGGGCGGCCAGCCCGGAGCCGCAGCCGAGGTCGACCAGGCGCGTGCCGCGCCCGACGTCCAGCGCGTCCAGGACGGCGGAGAAGAGCGGGACGTTCTGGGGCTCGGCCAGGCGGGCCCAGTCGGCGGGACGGCGGCCCCAGAGGGCGGCCTGCGTGGCGGCGGCGGTGGCGGCGGCCGTGGCGTTCATGATGTCCTCGATCCCGCCGCGCCGAAGCGCGGCAGGCCGGGGTGGGGGACGAGACGGGTCGGGACGTCGATGACGGCGGGCCGGCCGGAGGCCAGCGCGCGCCGCAGCGCGGGCGCGACCTCGTCGGCGCGCTCGATCCGCTCGGCGTGGCAGCCGAACGCGCGGGCGATCGCGACGTGGTCGGTGCCCTCCAGGTCGGTGCCGAGCTCGAAGCCGCCGCGCTCCTGGCCGAGGCGGATGACGCCCCACGCCGAGTTGTTGTGGATGATCGTGACCGTCGGCAGCCCGTGGCGGCGCGCGGTGTCCAGCTCGGTCAGCGTGAAGCCGAACGCGCCGTCGCCGGTGATGTTGATGACCGGCCGACCCGGGTGGGCGAGCGCCAGCGCGTTGGCGTAGGGGAGGCCGAAGCCGAGGTGGCCCATCCCCGGCTCGTGGAAGCGCGTACGCGGCGCGGTCGCGGGCGTGAGGTCGTTGGAGAAGAACGACGTGTGCGCGCCGTCGTAGACGACCAGCGCGTCGTCGGGCAACGCGCGGCCGATCGCGTCGGCCAGCGTGGCGGGGTGGAGCGGCGCGGCGCCGGCGAGCCGGTCACCGTCGCCGTCGGTGCCGTCGTTTCGCATGGCGTCGCCGTCTCGCGCGCCGCCGCCGGCGGCCGCCGCCTCGAGGTACGCCGCGCGCGCGGCGCGGTGCTCGGCGACCAGGCCGTCGAGCCACGCCGGGTCGGCGGCGGATCGGCCGGCGAGCGCCGCGACGAGGTCGCGCAGCGCGCCGCGCGCGTCGGCGACGATCCCGACCTCCGGCGTGACGAGGCGGCCGATCGCCTGCGGGTCGACGTCGACGTGGATGAGAGCCCCGGCGATCGGCGGCGCGCTGCCCTCCCACCACCAGGACGACAGCCGACACCCGACCGCGAGCACGACGTCGGCCTCGCGCACGGCGCGCAGCACGGCGTCGCCGCCGATCAAGCCGCCGTGGCCGAAGAAGCGCGGGTCCTCGGTCGAGACGACGCCGAGGCCCATCTGCGTGGCGGTCGTGGGCAGGCCCAGCGCCCGGACCTCGTCCTCGGCCTGCGCGCGGGCGACGCCACCGCCCGCGATCACCAGCGGGCGCCGCGCGCCCGCGAGCAGATCGGCGGCGCGGGCGATCGCGCCGACGTCGGATGCAGGCGGCGCGGGGAGCACATGATCCAGCGGTGCATCCAACTCGGCGACCGCGTACTCGGCCTCCATCGTGAGCACATCGGCCGGGATCTCCAGGTGCACCGGGCCGGGCCGTCCGGCGAGCGCCTCGCGCAGCGCGCGGTGCACGAGCGCGGGCAGCCGCGCCGGGTCGCGCACGACCGCGCCCCACTTCGTGGAGGCGGCGAACAGCTTGGTGTTGTCGGTCTCCATCACCAGCCCGTCGAACGGGTAGGCGACGTGCGTCGGAACGCCGGAGGTGACGACCAGCACGGCGAGGTTGTCCGCGTACGCGGAGCCGAGGCCGCTGACGAGGTTGTGCGAGCCCGGCCCGCTCTCGGAGTAGGCGACCGCGACCCGGCCGGTCGACGCGTGGATCGCCGCGGCCATCCACGACGCGGCGGCCTCGTGGCGGACGCCGACGTGGCGCAGCGACGGCTCCTCGCCGACCGACCGCAGCCACGGCGCGAGCTTGCCCGCGGGGATCCCGAAGACCTCGCGCACGCCGGCGGCGACCAGCAGCCGGGTCAGCGCCGCGCCGATCCCGAGGCGGACCGTCGGCGATCCCGCGACGGATTCCAGAGTTGGATGCACTAGGACGGACTGTATGCGATAGTCCGTCCCATGGGCAACTCGCGGAAGGTCGACTGGGACGCGCAGGAGTTCACCGAGGTGCGGCCGGGGATCTTCGGCGCCACGGTGCACACACCCCAGCTGACCGCGACGCTCTACCGCTACGGCCCGGGCTCGGCCTGGGAGGAGCACCAGCACCCGCAGGACCAGGTGACGACCGTGATGATGGGCGCCGTCGACTTCGTCGTCGACGGGCAGCCCGTCCGCCTCACCGCCGGCCAGACCGCGACGCTGCCCGGCGGCACGCCGCACAGCGCGACGGTGCCCGCCGGCGGCATGGCGATCACCATCAACGTGCTGACGCACCGGGAGCAGGCGCCGCGTGCCTGAGCCCGACGGCTGGCTGGGCCTCGACGGCGCGCGCGTCGTCGTCGCGGGCGGCAGCGGGACGATCGGCGCCGCGCTGGTCGCGGGCTTCGAGGAGGCGGGCGCGCGGGTCGCGAACATCGACCTACGGCCCGAGCACGGCGCGGTGCGCGTCACGGCCGACCTGAGCGGCGTGCGGGCGGGCGCGGACGCGATGGCGCGGGCGCGCGAGGGCCTCGGCGGCGTCGATGTCTTCGTCCACGCGGTCGGCATCAACGACCGCCGCCCGATCGAGGACTACTCGGCCGCCGACTGGGAGCGGTTCGTGGCCATCAACCTGACGTCGGCCTTCGCGACCGCGCAGGCCGCGCTGCCCGGCATGCGCGAGCAGGGCCACGGGCGGATCGTGTTCTTCTCCAGCGTCGCCGGGCGCAGCGGCCACAAGCTGCACGGGCCCTACGCGGCGACCAAGGGCGCGATCAACCAGCTGATGCGCGTCATGGCCCACGAGTACGCCGAGCACGGCGTGACGGTCAACGCGGTCGCGCCCGGGTACATGGACACCGCGCTGACCCAGGCCTACCTGGAGGCCCACCCGGAGAAGCGCAAGGCCTTGATCGACCTCATCCCGGCCCGGCGCTTCGGGCAACTCCAGGAGGTCGTCGGCCCGGTGCTCTTCCTGGCCTCGCGCCAGGCGAGCTTCGTCAACGGGCAGGTGCTGTACATCGACGGCGGCCGCACGGTCGTCTGACGTCAATCCAAGGGAGCGAGATGGGTCGGTTCGACGGCAAGACGGTGATGGTCACCGGCGCGGGCACGGGCTTCGGCGCCGAGCTGGCGGTCAAGGCCGCGGAGGAGGGCGCGGCGACGGTGGTCGTCCACTACCGCTCGTCCAAGGACGGCGCGGAGGACACGGCGCGGCGCGTCGAGGCGCTCGGCGCGAGCACGCGCCTCGTCCAGGGCGACATCTCCTCCTGGGAGGAGATCAAGCGCATGGTGAGCGAGGCCGGCGCCGTCGACGTCCTGGTCAACAACGTCGGCGACATGGCCTCCGACCAGAACGGCTGGGACGACCTCAGCGAGGAGGTCATCGACCACTGCCTCGCGGTGGACATCAAGGGCACCATGTTGATGGTTCACGAGTTCGGCAAGGCGATGAAGGCCCGCGGCCGCGGCGCGATCGTCAACATCGGCTCGACGGTCATCGTGCGCGGCAGCCCGCGCGCGCCGATCTACGCCGCCGGCAAGTACGGGCTGCTCGGCATCACCAAGTCCTACGCCAAGGCGCTGGCGCCGGAGGTCCGCGTCAACACCTTCGCGCCGGGCTTCATGGCCACCGAGGCCGTCCTGACCCGCCCGGACTTCCAGGCCGGCCGCGGCGAGCAGATCACGCGCGACACGCCGATGGGGCGCATCCCGCCGCCCGAGGACCTGACCGCCGCGGCGCTGTTCCTCGGCACCGACGACGCGATCCACATCACCGGGTCCTACATGATCTGCGACGGCGGCTACTCGATGCTGGGGGCCTGAGGCCCTGGCTGCGCCGTGGGCGTCGCGCGGTGGCGCTGGACGAGGCGGTACGTGAGGTACAGCCCCAGCGCGAACAGCGGGATGCCCATGGCGGTGCGGGCGACGCCGAGCGCGACGACCGCGCCCGCGACGTAGAGCGGCAGCTGCACGGCGAGGCGCAGGCCGAACAGGCCCGACCACAGGAACGACGCGCGCGTGAACGCGCGCAGGCGGGGCGGGTCCTCGCGCCAGGCCGTGCCCTCGCCGTCGAGCTGGCCGACGATGTAGCCGACCAGCGGCCGGCGGATCGAGGCGCTGACGAAGAACACGGCCGCGTAGGCCGCGTTCAGCAGCAGGCCGGGGAGGAAGAAGTTCTCGGCCTTGCCCGAGCGGGCGGCGACGAACGCGGCGAAGCCGACGCCGACGATGCCCGAGAGCGCGTGGCGCGGCGTCTGACGGCGGACGAGGCGCGCCGCGCCGAAGACGACCGCCACGGCGACCGCGACGATCGCGGCCGTGTTCGTGTCGGTGAACGGATAGACGGCCGCGTAGGCGACGGCGGGCAGCGAGGTCTCGGCGATGCCGAGCGGCCCGCCGAGCGCCTCCATCATGCTCGGCGGCTCGTCGTGTCGGATGTCGTCGGCGTCGGCGGCGGCCACGGACGGCAGATTGTGGCGCACCTCGTAGGATCCGCGCCGTGCCCGCACCCACGCTGACGCTCCTGCACAACCCGCACTGCTCGACCTCGGTCCACGCGCTGGACGCGCTGGAGGCCGCCGGCCGCGAGGTCGAGGTCCGCAAGTACCTGCTGGTCAAGGAGCGGCTGGACGCGGACGAGCTGCGGTCGCTGGCCCAGCGGCTGCAGGGCGATCCGGTGGACGCGCTGATCCGTCGCGACGCGAAGTACCGGGCGCTCGGGCTGGAGGCCGACGGCCTCGGCGTCGAGGAGGTCGTGGCGATCCTCGTCGAGCATCCCGCGCTGCTGCAGCGCCCGATCCTGGACGACGGCACGGCGGCGATGATCGGCCGTCCGCGCGCCCGCGCCGCCGCGTGGGCGGAGGCGGGCCGCGTCGTGGACGCGTCCTAGGCAACAAAAATCCAAAGCGTTGCCTGACGGGGGTAGGCTCCCGCGCCATGTCCCATCAGGTCCATCGTCGTCGCGCGCTCGCGGCGACCGCCCTCGCGGCCGCCTGCGCGCTGCCCGCCACCGCCAACGCCGCCACCGCCGCGCCGCGCTTCGAGCGCATCGCCGGCTACGCCTCGCCGGGCACGCCGGCCAAGTACGACAAGGTCGGCATCCTCAAGATCGGCTCGGCCAAGGCCAAGAACGTGCTCGTGCTCAACCCGGGCACGTCGGCCAGCGCCGCCTACTTCGCGCCCGTGGCCGAGTCGCTGGTCGCCAAGGACAAGGACTGGCAGGTCTGGTCGGTCGAGCGCCGCGAGAACCTGCTCGAGGACCACACGATGCTCGACCAGGCCAAGGCGGGCAAGGCGACGCCATTGCAGGTCTTCAACTACTACCTGGGCTGGATCAAGGACCCGTCGATCGCCCAGCACGTCCGGCTCATCCCGGACTCCGAGGTCACGTTCGCGCGCGGCTGGGGGATGAACACCGAGATCCAGGACCTGCGCCGCGTCGTGCTGCGGGCCAAGAAGCTCGGCGGCAAGGTCGTCGTCGGCGGGCACTCGCTCGGCGGGACGATCACGACCGCCTACGCGACCTGGGACTTCCACGGCACCGCGGGCGCCAAGGGCCTGGACGGCCTGCTGCTGATCGACGGCGGCAGCGGCCCGACGCCGGTCTCGACCGCCGATGCCCAGAAGAACCTCGACACGGTGAACAACGGCTCGCCGTGGCTGCAGTTCGGCGGGATCGCCGCGCCGTTCACGGGCCTGTTCAACTCCACCGGGTCGCTCGGCGTGCTGATGGATCCCGACTCGCCCTCGGTCGGCCAGGCCTCGGGGCTGTTGCCGGAGAACCTCGTGCCGCCGATCCCGGTCACCAACGCGGGCCAGTACGGCTACGCGCTGGACGTCAAGACGTCGCCGTCCGGGCTCGTCGCCGCGCAGGCGCACCTGGGGCAGCTCGCCGCCTCCGGCGACCCGCGCGGCTGGGACGACTCCGGCGCGCTGACGCCGCTGAAGCGCTACGCGCAGGCGTTCTCGGGCTGGGGCCTGAAGGGCCTGGACGGCACCGCCTGGTACCACCCGCTGCGCCTGACGATCGACGCCGGCGCCGTGGCGGCGGGCAACGCGAACCCCGCGCAGAAGATCCTGGGCGTGCACGCGACGCACGGCAAGGACCTGCCGAAGGGGATCAAGATCTACGCCTTCGGCGCGTCGCTGGGCGGCAAGCGGATCCTCGACGCGGCCAAGGCCCTGGCCAAGCAGTCGCACGTGCCCTCGAAGAACCTGACGCTCGTGGACCGGCACACCACCTACGCCCACAACGACCCCAACACCGCGGCGCCGGCGAAGAACGACTTCCTCAAGAAGCTCGTGCCCTGGCTGAAGGGGATCGCGAAGTAGGCGGTCCGGGTCGCCTGGTGGCTGCATAGCAGTCACCACGCGACCCGCATCGGGCGCCCGACCCGGCCGGCGTCAGCGCGGAGCCGGAGCCTCAGCGGGTGGTCGAGTCGCGCATCCCCGCTACCGGGGATGCGCCGTCGGCCCGAAAGGGCAGCGTCGCGACGATCGTCGTGCCCTCGCCGACGCGCGACTGCACCGCCAACGAGCCGCCGAGCAGCTCCGCGCGCTCGCGCATCCCCACGAGCCCGAACCCGCTCGGCGCGGTCGCCGGGTCGAAGCCGCACCCGTCGTCGCGCACGGTCACGACGACGCTGCGGCCGTCCCGCGCGACCGTCGCCACCGCGCGCCGTGCCGCGCCGTGCTTGCGCGCGTTGTTCAAGGCCTCCTGGATGATCCGGTAGACCACGATCTCGCCCTCGGGATCGCGTCCGGCGCCGTCGTCGCCGTCGTCGGATCCGAGGTCCACGTCGACGTCGACCTCCAGGCCGAGCTGCCCGGAGCGCTCGGCCAGCGCGGCGACCGCGGCCGCCAGGCCCAGCTCGTCCAGCGCGGGCGGGCGCAGCTCGGTGATCAGCGCGCGCAGCGTGGCGATCTCGCCGTCGAGCTGGGACACCGCGTCGCCGAGCAGGCCGTCCAGCGCCGCCGGGTCGTCCTTGGCGCGCCGCGCCGCCGACAGGCCGAGCCGCAGCGCGGCCAGCGACTGCAGCGTCTCGTCGTGCAGCTCGCGCGCCCAGCGGCGCCGCTCCTCCTCGGTGGCGGCCAGCCGCATCCGACGCTGCTCCAGCGCCACGTTCTGCGCGGTCGCCACCGCGGTCGCCGCGCTGGCCGCGAAGGACTCCAGCAGCCGCTGGTCGTCCTCGCCGAACTGCGGGCCGTCGTCGAGCCGGTCGGCGACCAGCAGCACGCCGTAGGCGTGGCCGCGGAAGACCAGCGGGACCGCCAGGCCCGCGCCGGCCTTGAAGCCCAGCCGGCCGATCCCGCGGTGCTTCAGGCGCTCGCGGTTGGGCTCGTCCTCCAGCCGCTGCGTGGTCTGCGAGCGCAGCGCGGCGTCGGCGACCGTGTCGACGACCGGCACGCGCCGGCCCAGCAGCGCGGCCGGGACCTCGCCGGCGGTCGCGGCGACGACCAGCTCGTCGCCGTCGAGCAGCTCGATCGCCAGCGCCCGCGCCGAGACCAGCGCGCGGCCGCGCTTGGCCACCAGCTGGAGGATCTTGTCCAGGTCGGTCTGGCCGCCGAGCGCGAGCGCGATCTGGACGGTCGCGTCCAGCGCGGCGACCGTGCGGCTGAGCTGGAGGCGCTCGTGCTCGGAGCCCGTGAAGCGCCGCGCGTGGTCGATCGCCACGCCCGCGAAGTCCGCCAGCCGCGTCAGCGCGGCCTCGTCGTCGGCGGTGAACGGCGCGCCCTCGGCCTTGTCGGTCAGGTACAGGTTCCCGTAGGGCTCGCCGGCCGCCAGCACCGGCACGCCGAGGAACGAGTGCATCTCGGGATGGCCGTGCGGGAAGCCGTAGGAGCGCGGGTGGTCGGCGACCTCGGTCAGGCGCAGCGGCACCGGGTGCGTGATCAGCTCGCCGAGCACGCCGTGCCCGCGCGGCGGCGCGCCGATCTTCGCCCGCCCGCCGGGCTCCAGCCCGAGCGTGACGAACCGCGCCAGGCCGGTGCGCTCCTCGTCGAGGATCCCGATCGCCGCGTAGCGCGCGCCGGTCAGCTCGCGCGCGGCGACCAGGACGCGCTCCAGGACGACCTCGACGTCGAGGTCCTCGAGGACGCTGCGGGCCAGCTCCAGGACGCCCTGCACACCGTCGCGCTGCGACACGCGCGCAACGTATCAACCGAGGACGGCCCGGACCTGCCGGGCGATCTCGCGGTCCTCGCGCGCGGCGACCACGTGCGTGGCGACCGCGGCGCCGGGCGCGCTGATCTCCAGGTCGGTGTCCGCGCCGGCGTTCTTGGTGGGGTCGATCGCCACACCAAGGAACGCCAGGCCCTCGGCGGCGCGGCGGCGGATCTCCGGCGCGTGCTCGCCGACGCCGCCGGTGAAGACCAGCGCGTCGAGCCCGCCGAGCGCGGCGGCCATCGCGGCGATCGATCCGCGCAGGCGGTGCACGTAGGCGTCGAGCGCCAGCACCGCGTCCTCGTCGTCGCGGCCGAGGATCTCGCGCAGGTCGGCGGTGCCCGCCAGCCCCTGCAGCCCCGACTCGTGCTCCAGCGCCTCCGCGATCGTGTCCGCGTCGAGGCCTTCGTGCCGCTGCAGCCACAGCACCAGCCCCGGATCCACCGAGCCCGAGCGCGTCGCCATCACCAGCCCCTCCAGCGGCGTGAAGCCCATCGTCGTGTCGACCGAGCGGCCGTCGCGGATCGCGCACAGCGACGCGCCCGCGCCGAGGTGGCAGGAGACGACGCGCGGCGCCCGCACGGTCCGGGCGATCCAGGCGTGGGAGAGCCCGTGGAAGCCGTAGCGGCGCAGCTCCCAGCGCTCGCGCCACGCGCGCGGCAGCGCGTAGGTCGCCGCCGCGGGCGGCAGCGTCGCGTGGAAGGCGGTGTCGAAGCACGCGACGGCGGGCAGCGCCGGCAGCGCGGCGCTCACCGCGTCCAGCGCGGCCAGCGACTTGGGCTGGTGCAGCGGCGCCAGGTCGGTCAGCGCGCGCAGCCCCGCCTCGACGTCCGCGTCGATCCGCGCCGCCGCGGTGAAGCGCGTCCCGCCGTGGACGATCCGGTGCCCGACCGCCTCGGCGTCGCGGCACAGGCCGTGCGCGTCGAGCGCGGCGGCGACGTCGTCGTCCGGGTCGATGCTCGCGGAGGCCAGGACCGCGTCCTCGTCGTCGCCGTCCAGCAGCGACAGCTTCAGGCTGCTGGACCCGGCGTTGACGACCAGGACCCTCATGACGCCGGCGCGGAGGCCGGCGGCCACGTCCAGTCGCGCACCTCGGGCGCGTCGTCGCCGACCTCGCGCGTGTAGGCGCGCAGCCGCAGGCGCGTGTCGGACATCGCCTGGCGCAGCCCCGCGTGGCGCTCGGCCAGGCCCGGGACGCGGTCGATGACGTCCATGACCAGGTGATAGCGGTCGAGGTCGTTCAACATCACCATGTCGAACGGCGTCGTCGTCGTGCCCTCCTCCTTGTAGCCGCGCACGTGGATGTTGGGGTGGTTGGCGCGGCGGTAGGTGAGGCGGTGGATCAGCCACGGGTAGCCGTGGTAGGCGAAGATCACCGGGGCGGACGTCGTGAAGAGCGCGTCGAACTGGGCGTCGCCCAGGCCGTGCGGGTGCTCGGACGCGTCCATCAGCCGCATCAGGTCCACCACGTTGACGACCCGGACCCTCAGGTCGGGCAGGTGCTCGCGCAGCAGCGCCGAGGCCGCGACGGCCTCCAAGGTGGGGATGTCGCCCGCGCAGGCCAGGACGACGTCGGGCTCGACGCCCTCGTCGGAGGACGCCCACGGCCAGATCCCGATGCCGCGCGTGCAGTGCGCGACCGCCTCGTCCATCGTCAGGTAGTCGAGCGCGGGCTGCTTGCCGGCGACGATCACGTTGACGTACTGGCGCGAGCGCAGGCAGTGGTCGGCGACCGACAGCAGGCAGTTGGCGTCCGGCGGCAGGTAGACGCGGACGATCTCGGGCTTCTTGTTGATGACGTGGTCGATGAAGCCCGGGTCCTGGTGGGAGAAGCCGTTGTGGTCCTGGCGCCAGACGTGGCTGGAGAGCAGGTAGTTCAGCGACGCGATCGGCCGCCGCCACGGGATGTCGTTGGTGACCTTCAGCCACTTGGCGTGCTGGTTGAACATCGAGTCGACGATGTGGATGAACGCCTCGTAGCAGTTGAACAGCCCGTGCCGGCCGGTCAGCAGGTAGCCCTCCAGCCAGCCCTGGCAGAGGTGCTCGCTCAACACCTCCATGACGCGGCCGTCGGGCGCGAGGTGGTCGTCGCCCTCGACGCGCTGGGCCATCCAGGCGCGGTCGGTGACCTCGAAGACCGCGCTGAGCCGGTTGGACGCCGTCTCGTCGGGACCCATGATCCGGAAGCGGTCCGGGTTGGCGGCGACGACGTCGCGCAGCCACGTGCCGAGCACGCGCGTGGCCTCGCTGGAGGTCGCCGCGGGCGCGGGCACGTCGACGCCGTAGGCGCGGAAGTCCGGCAGCTCCAGGTCGCGCAGCAGCAGGCCGCCGTTGGCGTGCGGGTTGGCGCCCATGCGGCGGTCGCCCTCCGGCGCCAGCGCGGCGAGGTCCGCGCGCAGCGTCCCGGCGTCGTCGAACAGCTCCTCGGGCCTGTAGGACTTCAGCCACCGCTCGAGTTGGTGGAGATGCTCGGGGTTGTCGCGCAGCCCGGCCAGCGGGACCTGGTGGGAGCGGAACGTGCCCTCGGTCTTCAGGCCGTCGACCTCCTTGGGGCCGGTCCAGCCCTTGGGCGTGCGCAGGACGATCATCGGCCACGCCGGGCGCTCGGCCAGGCCGTCGCCGCGCGCGGCGCGCTGGATCTCGGCGATCTTGTCCGCGGCGCGCTCCATCGCGGCGGCGAGCTGCTGGTGGACGTCGGCCGGGTCGTCGCCGGTGACGAAGATCGGGTCGTGGCCGTAGCCGACCATCAGCGCCCGCAGCTCGTCCTCGGGGATCCGGGCCAAGATGGTGGGGTTGGCGATCTTGTAGCCGTTGAGATGCAGGACGGGGAGGACCGCGCCGTCGCGCGCGGGGTTCAGCAGCTTGTCGGCGTGCCACGACGCGGCCAGCGGGCCGGTCTCGGCCTCGCCGTCGCCGACGACGCACAGCACGAGCAGGTTGGGGTTGTCGAACGCGGCGCCGTAGGCGTGGACGAGCGCGTAGCCCAGCTCACCGCCCTCGTGGATCGAGCCGGGCGTCTCGGGCGCGACGTGGCTGGGGATCCCGCCGGGGAACGAGAACTGGCGGAACAGGCGCCGCAGGCCCTCGGCGTCGGGGCCGATGTGCGGGTAGACCTCGGAGTAGGTGCCCTCGAGGTAGGTGTTGGCGACCAGGCCCGGGCCTCCGTGGCCCGGGCCGGTGACGAAGATCGCGTCGAGGTCGCGCCGGCGGATCAGCCGGTTGAGATGGGCGTAGAGCAGGTTCAGCCCGGGCGTCGTGCCCCAGTGGCCCAGCAGCCGCGGCTTGACGTGCTCGAGCTTCAGCGGCTCGCGCAGCAGCGGGTTGTCCAACAGGTAGATCTGGCCGACCGAGAGGTAGTTGGCCGCGCGCCAGTAGGCGTCGATCAGCGCCAGCTCCTCGGCGTCCAGCGGGGTGGGGTGGGTCGCCATGATCCGACGCTACCCGCGCGCGGTCCGCACGTCCCCTCAGTCGTCGGCGCCGCGCGGCACCACGAGCACCGGGCACGGCGCGTGGTGGATCAGGCGATCGGCGGTGCTGCCGAGCATCACGCGCCGGACGGGGCCGTAGCCGCGTGAGCCGGTGATCATCAGGTCCGTCTCGTCCGCGAGCTCCTCCAGGCGCTCGGCGGACGTGCCGAGCACGGCCTCGGAGGTGACCTCCACGCCGTCGGCGGGAAGCTCGGCGACCACCGCGTCGAGCCGCGTGCGCGCGTTGTCGAGCAGGTCGCGGGAGATCTCCGCGACGTTCATCATCGGGTAGCCGGCGACCGCGGGCAGGAGGTCGGCCGCGACGACCTCGCGGATCGTGACCGCGGCGCCGACGTCGCGCGCGACGTCGATCGCGACGTCCAGGGCGTGGCGCGCCTCGGGACCGTGGTCGTAGGCCACGCCGATCGTGCGCGGCGCGGCGGCCCGGGCGGCGAAGCCGCGCGGCGCCACGGCGACCGGGCACGGCGCGCCGTAGAGGACGGCGCGGCCGACGCTGCCGAGCAGGAGGCGGCCGACGGCGCCGTGGCGCGCCGAGCCGACGACGATGAGCCCGGCCTCCTCGGCCGCGGCGAGGCGGTGCAGGCCGCGGGCGGGCGAGGAGTCGGCCCGCACGAGCAAGCGCGTGTCGGCGGGCAGCCCGGCCTCGTCGCGGCGACGGGCCAGCGCGGCCTCGGCGTCGTCGTGCAGCAGCGCGTCGTAGGCGGGCTGCCGCGCCCGGCTCAGGACCGGGTCGCCGGGGTGCGTGGTCGCGAGGATCAGCTCCGCGCCGGGGGCCAGCGCGCGGGCGAGCGCGAGCGCATCCGCGCCGCCGTCCTGCCGGTCGTCGCCGACGATGACCTTCGTGAACGTGCTCATGCTCCAACCGTACGCCCCGGCCGGGCGCCCGTCATCCGGTCAGCGGCCCATCAACATTGCGGATTTCTACGGAACCCGCGGCAAATGGTCTAGCCCACCAGGCCGTGGTCGAGCGCGTAGCGCACGAGCTCGGCGCGCGTGGTGCGGCGCAGCTTCTGCTGGATGTGCGCGCGGTGGGACTCGACGGTGCGGACCGAGAGGAACAGCTGCTTGCCGATCTCGGCGTTGGTGTGGCCGAGCGCGATCAGGCGCAGGACCTCGACCTCGCGCTCGGTGAGGTCGTCGGGCGGGCCGGAGGGCTCGGCCGGCGCGGCGGCGATCCGGGCGCCCAGCTGCGGGTGCAGGTAGACCTGGCCGGCGGCCGCGTGGCGGATCGCCTCCACCAGCTCGGTGTCGGCGCCCTCCTTCAACACGTAGGCGTTGGCGCCCGCGGCCAGCGCGGTGCGCGCGTACTGCGGGTCCTCCTGCATGGTGAGCACGACGACGCGCGTGTCCGGGGCCTCGGACGCCAGGGTGGGGAGGACGTCGAGGCTCGACGCGACCGAGCCGGGCATGTTGAGGTCCAACACCACGACGTCGGGTCGGTGGGCCTTCACGAGGCGGACGGCGTCGTCGATCGTGCCCGCCTCGGCGAGCACCTCCAGGTCGTCCTCGCCGTCGAGGACCAGGCGCAGCCCGCGGCGGACGACCGCGTGGTCGTCGGCGAGGACGATCGAGATGGTGTCGTCGGCGTCGGCCATGGCGCGGCGATGCTACCCGTCGCGGCGGAGGCGACGGGGCTCAGTGCCGGGCGAGGCGCCGCGCGGAGCCCAGGCCGCCCGGCGCGTAGTCCAGCCCGTAGTACTCGTAGGCCTTGGCCTCCTCGTCGGCGATCATCTCCATGTCGGGCGAGAAGCTCGGCGCGCCCTTGAAGCGGTCCTTGGCGATCGCGACGCGGACGTAGTCGCGGCCGACGGTCGCCCCGTCCAGGGGCACGAGCGTCAGGTGCTTGGACAGCGTCCCGCTGCGGACGGCGGCGAACGCCGGGCGGTCGGTCTCGACGTCGTAGTAGACGTCGTCGAGCTTGCCGAGCTTGTCGCTGGTGGGGTCCAGGACGTCCTGGCCGCACCAGTCCTTGACGTCCTCGACGGCGATCGTGGTGACGCGGAACGATGCCATGACCACGGGCTCCCCGCCCACGCCTCGCCATGAACTGCACTGATGCGATGGGAAATGGGCCGTTCCGGTCGACTTCACAGGCGGGTAACAACTGGGCCGAGGGCGCGGCCGACCGAACCGGATGTGCCCCGTCCCGCTTCGGCGCTGCCCCGCGCCGCCTTCCCCGCGATCGTCGCCCTGGCGCTGCTGGCGTCCGCGATCGGCCTGCTGGCCTTGAGCCGCGAGGCCCACCGCCGCGTCGACGAGCGCACGCGGATCCAGCGGCTGCGATCCGACCTCGTGCGCGTGCAGGCGCTCGGGTGGCACGGCCTGGCGCTCGGCGCGCCCGACTTCACGATCGCCACGCAGGCCCGGACGCTTCGCGCGCGCGTGGAGGACGAGGCGGCGGCGCTGCCGACGCCGCCCGGCGGCCCCGACGAGCGCGAGCGCGTCGAGCGGCTGGTCCGCGAGCTGCTGGTCGCCGTCGACGGCGAGCTGCAGGACCTCCAGGCCTCGACCACGCTGCAGGGCACCAGCGACCTGCTCGACGCCGCGCTGGACGTCGCCGAGCGCCACGCGATCGCCCGCACCGCGGCGGCCAACGCCCGGCTGCTGCGCGGCGGGCTGGTGGTCGTCGGCGTCGCCGCCGTGCTCACCGCCGTCTTCCTGCTGGTGATCCGCCGCGTGCGCCGCCGCGGCGACGAGCGCTTCCGCGCGCTGGTCGAGCAGTCCGGAGAGATCCTGTTGGTGCTGGACGACGCCGGGCGCATCACCGACGTCACGGCTGCCGCCGTGCGGCGGACGCTCGGCTGGGAGGCCGCGCCGCTGCTCGGCCGGCGCGTCGACCAGCTCGTCGAGGCCGCCGACGCGCCGCGCGTGCGCGCCGCGCTGGAGCGGCTCCTGCGCGGCGCCACCCCGCGCCCCGGCTTCGAGGTCGCGCTCCGCGACGTGCACGGCGGCGTCGTCCACCTGGAGGCCGTCGGCAACAACCTGCTGGACCTGCCCGCGGTCGGCGGCCTGGTCCTCACGCTGCGCGACGTCAGCGAGCGGCGCGCGATGGAGGACGCGCTGCGCCACCAGGCCTTCCACGACGGGCTCACCGGCCTGCCCAACCGCACGCTGTTCGACGACCGCCTCGCCCAGGCGCTGGCCCGCGCGCGGCGCGGCGACGGGCAGGTCGCGGTCGTGCTCGTCGACCTCGACGACTTCAAGGCGGTCAACGACTCGCTCGGGCACGCGGCGGGCGACGAGCTGCTGATCGCGTGCGCGCGGCGCTTCGACGCGCTGGTGCGCGCGACCGACACGGCGGCGCGGCTGGGCGGCGACGAGTTCGCGGTCCTGGTCGAGGACCGCGGCGACGTGGGCGCGGTGGCGGCCGAGGTCGCCGAGCGGCTGCGCGTCGCGCTGGACCGGCCGTTTCCGATCGAGGGGCGCGAGCTGCACGTCGCGGCGTCGGTCGGCGTCGCGGTCGCCGAGGATCCGACGGTCTCGCCGCTGGACGTCGTGCGCAACGCCGACATCGCGATGTACGAGGCCAAGGGCCGCGGCGGCGACGACCTGGTCGCCTTCGAGCCGCGGATGCTCGACCAGGCGCGCGAGCGGCTCGACCTGCGCGAGCACCTGCGCGGCGCGCTGGAGCGCGGCGAGCTGTCGGTGCACTACCAGCCGATCGTCGGGCTCGGCGACGGGCGGCCGACGGCGGTCGAGGCGCTGCTGCGCTGGACGCATCCGGAGCTGGGCTCGGTGTCGCCGGCGCGCTTCATCCCGGTGGCCGAGGAGTCGGGGATGATCGTCGGCCTCGGCGCGTGGGTGCTGGAGCGCGCGTGCCGCGACCTGGCCGCGCTGAAGGCGCCGGCGCCGGACGTGCGCGTCAGCGTCAACGTGTCGGCCGTGCAGCTGCGCGAGCCCGGCTTCCCGGCGCAGGTCGCCGCGATCCTGGAGCGCACCGGCGCGGCGGCGGGCGACGTCGTGCTGGAGCTGACCGAGTCGGTCTTCGCCGGCGGCGAGCAGGTCGCGGTCGCGCTGCGGTCGCTGCGGGCGCTCGGCGTCGCGCTGTCGGTCGACGACTTCGGGACCGGCTACTCGTCGCTGAGCTACCTGCGCAACCTCGACGTCGACAGCGTGAAGATCGACCGCTCGTTCGTGGCCGGGCTGGGGGAGCAGGCCCGCGACGCCGCGCTCGTGCGGTCGATCGTCGAGCTGGGCCACGCGCTCGGGCTGACGATGGTCGCCGAGGGTGTCGAGGACGCGGTGCAGGAGCGCTTCCTGCGCGACGCGGGCTGCGACCTGGCGCAGGGCTGGCGCTTCGGGCGGCCGGGGCCGGTCGAGCAGGCCCGGCTCTGGATCGTCACAGACGGCGCGGCGGCGCGCGGGTAGCGTGGACGGCGTGTCCCCGAGCTTCCCGACGTTCGTCGCCGACCTCCCGATCACGCGCGCCGCGCTGGACTTCGCGGCCGAGCACCACGCCGGCCAGCGCCGCGACACCGACGGGGCGCCGTTCATCCTGCACCCGTTGGAGGTGGCGCAGCTGCTGCGCGGTCGTGACTACCCCGACGAGGTGGTCGCCGCCGGGGTCCTGCACGACGTGATCGAGGACACCGACGTCGGCGGGGACGAGCTGCGCGAGCGCTTCGGCGCCAGGGTCGCCGAGTTGGTGGAGTCGGTCTCCGAGCCCGACGGTGAGGGCACCTACGCGGAGCGCAAGGCACGCCTGCGCGATCGGGTCGCCTGCGCGTCGGCCGACGCCGCCGCGGTCTTCGCGGCCGACAAGGTCGCCAAGGCCCGCGAGTTCCGCCTGGGGCTGGTCCGCGACGGCGGCCACGGCGCGATCGACACCGACAAGCTCGACCACTACTGGGCCTGCCTGACGCTGCTCGAGGAGCGGCTGGGTCAGGTACCGCTGGTGCGCCAACTGCGCTTCGAGCTGGAGGCCCTGGCGCTGCTGCCGCCCGCTTTCACAGGATCTTGACGGCGATCCGGCCGGCGTTCGCTTCCCTTGGTGACGCGCGGTCGAGCTTGACCCTCTCGCCGCCGACAAGAACCCCGTCGGTGCAACCTTCTCCTCCACCACGGGCTTCGAGGGCGCGTCGCGGCGGGCGGGACATCCGCCGCGGCGCACCGCCCTCGCTCCGAAGCGCCACCCACGACGGCCGCGCCGCCCACACGGGCAGGCCGGCCACCATGAAGGCCGCGATCGTCGGGGCCACGGGCACATGCGGATCGTGCGGCTGCGGCCGGGGCTGATCTTCCAGCGCGACGCGGCCGCGGAGATCCCGACGCCGGCGGACGCTTCCGCCGGCACGCGATCCGGACCGGCGTCGGCGCCCGCACGGGCGTCTGAGGCCATCGACTACGGCTTGAACACCACCTTGAACCTGCCGTCGTCCTTCTTCTGGAACATCTCGTACCTTGATCGGCCCGTACTGGGCCTGCGGCACGCGCAGGTACTCGGCCTGACCGCCCGCGACCTGCCCGTACAACTTGGTGTAGCCGAACAGCGACGCCCATCCCCTGGTCGCGGCTCTGGGTGGTCTCGCACTGCGTCTGCAGGCCCAGGTCGCACATGTGGCAGCGGCCGCGGGAGATGTTGAAGGGGATGACGACGCGGTCGCCCGGGGCGATGTGCTTCACCTCGGGGGACGCGGACGATCGCGTCGGTCGGCGGCTGGAGCTTGGGGTCGTCGACGGCGTCGACGCGCACGTCGCGCCTGCCGTGCCTCGCCGAGGCCGCGCTGCGGATGATGGAGATCGACATGCGCGCCGAGATCCGCGACGCGCGGGCCGCGATCTGAAGTGCTAGTGGTCGGTCGCGGGCTGGTCCCGCGGCCCAGGCCGCCCGAAGCGCGGCGGGATGACCGACCCGTCGGGCGCGCGAGGCCGCCAGGCCTCGGCGGGCGCCGAGCGGAGGATGCGCGCGTACCGGCGCACCAGCTCGGACTGCGGGTCGTTGCGCGGGCGCGAGCCCGGGATGAAGCGCTGCTCGTCCTTCGGAGCCAACTGCCAGTCCTCCCCGATCCGGAATCCCCGGTGAACGTCGCCGACCTTAACGCCCTATGTCCGTTCGGCCCGCATGCGCGGTCCGGGAGCTGACTGCGACAGGTTTCAGAAGTTGCGACTGGGTTGCCTGTCAACCGGGGTAAGGGGTGGCGCATGACGTCCCGTCGCCGATGCGCGGTCGTGGCTGTGCTGAGTGCGGCGCTCGGTGGTTGCGCCAACGGGAAGATCTCCGACCAGGACACCGCGCGCGGGACCGTCGAGACGTTCCTCGCGCAGTGCGCCGCCGGGCGCGGGACGCGCGTGATCGAGACGCTCAACCCGTCGGCGCGCACGACGCTGATCGACGCCGGCGGCGCGCCGCGCGGATGCTCGACGGTGCTCGGGGCGTCCCCGGAGGCGTGGACCGCGAGCGCGCTGCGCGCCGCGCGCGTGCGCCTCACCGCGTTCGACGGGTCCACCGCGCGCTTCGTGGTCCGGCCCGCGAGCGGCGGCACGCTCCCGGCGCGGGTGGCGGTGACCCAGGTCTCCAACGGGTGGCAGATCGAGGGGCCCTCGTGAGCCTCGTCGCGGCCTCCGACACCCGCTCGCTCTACGACTCGCTGGCGGCGATCTACCTCTGGGTCGCGGGCATCGTCTTCGCGATCGTCGCGCTGATCATCCTGTACATCTCGGTGCGCTACCGCTCCGGGCGCGACCCGGAGCGCGCGCCCGGCGAGAGGGTCGACGCCGAGCGCACCGAGGGGATCTACGCCGTCGGCCTGGCGGTCGTCGCCGCCGTCCTGCTCACGCTGACGTTCCACAGCCTCAGCTCGGTCAACGGCCTCACGCCCGCCGCCGCGCGCGACCCGCGGGCCCTGCGCGTGGACGTCATCGGCGCGCAGTGGCTGTGGCGCTTCCGCTATCCGCCCACCCGCCCCGGCGAGCCGACCGTCGAGCAGGTCGCGCCCGAGGGCACGCCGACGCAGCTCGTCGTGCCGGTGGGGCGGCCGGTCCTGTTCACCGGCCGCTCCCAGGACGTGCTGCACGACTTCTGGCTGCCCGACCTGAAGTTCCAGCGCCAGGTCTGGCCCGACCACACCGAGCGCTGGGCGCTCACGTTCCCGAAGACCGGCTGGTTCACCGGCGTCTGCGCCTGGTTCTGCGGGCTCTACCACCAGAACATGCACTTCGTGGCGCACGTCGTGCCGGTGGCGCAGTTCGACCGCTGGCTGGCACGGCGGCGGGCGGAGGCGCGGTCGTGAGCGCCACGCTGCCCGCGCCCGCGCCGCTGGTCGACTCGCTGATCTCGGTCGACCACAAGTCGATCGCGCGGCGGCTGCTGGCGTTCTCGCTGCTCTTCTTCCTCGGCGGCGGCGTGATGGCGCTGCTGATGCGCACCGAGCTGGCCGAGCCGGGCCTGCAGGTCGTCTCGACCGAGACCTACAACGCGCTGTTCACCATGCACGGCTCGACGATGATCTACCTGGTCATCACGCCGCTGGCGCTGGCCCTCGGGCTCTACATGGTGCCCTTGCAGGTCGGGGCCAAGAGCGTCGCGTGGCCGCGCGTCGCGCTCGCCGGCCTGTGGCTGTTCGTGCTCGGCGGGATCATCATGCAGTCGGGGTGGCTGACGGTCGGCGGACCCGGCCGCGCGACATGGATCGGCGTCGCGCCGCTGTCGGAGCTGCAGCGCACGCCGGGCAGCGGCCAGGACTTCTGGATCGTCGGCGTGCTGCTGGCGACGCTCGGCGAGTGGCTGATCGGGATGTGCGTGCTGACGACCGCGCTGCGGCGCCGCGCGCCCGGGATGACGCTGATGCGGATGCCGCCGTTCACGTGGACGATGATCGGCACCACGTTGATGATGATCTTCGCGTTCCCCGTGCTGATCGTGTTGATGGCGTTGCTGTTCTACGACCGGCGCCACTGCTGCCTCTTCGACGGCGCGCAGGGACCGCTGACCTACCAGGAGCTGTTCTGGTTCTACGGCCACCCGGTCGTCTACGTGATGTTCTTCCCGTTCGTCGGGGCGGTCGCCGAGGTCTTCAGCGCGTTCAGCGGCCGGCGGCTGTTCGGCTACACGTTCTTCGTGGCCTCGACCGCGCTGCTGTTCGCCGCGCTGTCGTCGAGCGTGTGGGGCCACCACATGTTCACCAGCGGCCGGGTCAACACCAAGTACTTCGCGTTGACCAGCCACGGGATCATCCTCGCCGCCGGGCTGGAGTACTTCGACCTGATCGGGACGCTGTGGCGCGGCAGGCTGCGGATGAACGTCGCGCTGCTGTTCGGGATCGTGTTCCTGCTGCAGTTCCTGATCGGCGGCCTGAGCGGGATCTGGGTGGCGTCGCCGACGCTCGACTTCAACGCCAACAACTCCTACGTGGTCGTCGGGCACTTCCACTACACGTTGTTCGCCGGATCGGTCTTCGGCGCGTTCGCGGGGATCTTCTACTGGTTCCCCAAGTGGACCGGGGCGTTCCTGCGCGAGGGGCTGGGCAAGCTTCAGCTGGCGATCATGTTCGTGGGCACCAACATGACGTTCGCGCCGATGTTCCCGCTGGGCGAGCGCGGGATGACGCGCCGCATCGCCAACTACAGCGACCACGGCTGGGAGACGCTCAACACGATCGCGACGATCGGCTCCTACCTGATCGCGCTGGGCGTGCTGGTCTTCCTGATCAACCTGTACGTGTCGCTCAGGCGCCGGCGCGTCGCCGGCCCCGACCCGTGGGAGGGCCCGAGTCTGGAGTGGGCGACGACCTCGCCGCCGCCGCCCCACAACTTCGACGTGCTGCCGCCGGTCCGGAGCTTCGCGCCGATGATGGACGCCCGGGAGGCGGCGTCGTGAGGCGCGGGTGGATCGTCCTGGCGGGGTGGGGCGCGCTGATCGTCGCCTCCGCCGCCGTGCAGGTGATCTTCTCGCCGCGCGCGGTCGAGCTCGCGATGCTGGGCGGATCGGGCGCGATCGTGATCGCGGCCGGGCTCGCGGCGCTGATCTCCGAGCGGCGGCGCCGTCCGCGCGGCATGCGCGAGCGGGAGGTGCTGCGCTGGACGTCGGCCTCGACGGTCGCGCTGGCCGTCGGGATCTCGCTGTTCGTGCTCGGCTGGGAGGTCGGCGCGTGGTGCCTGGGCATCGGCGCGGGCCTGGCCGCCGTCGGGCTGTTCGGCGTCGTGCGCGAGGTCCGGGCGGAGCGGTCATGAGCGTCGCGGGCCTGCTTCCGGCGGCGGTCCTGGGCATGGCGTACGCCTACGGCGTGGCGACCGCGGGCCGCCCGTGGCCGTGGTGGCGGACCGCGTCGGCGATGGGCGCGGTCGCGCTGCTGGCCGTCGCGCTCGGGCCGCTGGACGGCGCCGCCGACCGCCACCTCGCCGACCACATGGCCCAGCACGCGGTCGTCGGCGCGTTGGCTCCGGCGCTGCTGGCGCTCTCGGCGCCGGTGCGCCTCGCGCTCGCCGCGCCCTCCCGCCGCCGCCGACGCGCGATCGCCTCCGTGCTGCACGCGCGGGCGGCGCGGCTGCTGCTGCGCCCCGAGGTCGCGGTGCCGCTGGCCGGGGCGACGGTCGCGCTGCTGCACCTGCCCGGCGTCATGGACGCCGTCGAGCGCGACCCGACGCTGCACGCGCTCGACCACGCGGCGCTGTTCTGGACGGCGACGCTGGCGTGGGCCACGCTGCTGGGGGCCGACCCGGTGCCCGCCGCGCCCGGCCCGGTCGGCGTGCTGGTCGCGGCCGCCGCCTGGATGGTGCCGATGGCGCTGGTCGGCGCGGTGTACGCCAACGCCGACCACCTGCTCGTCGGGGCCTACGCGGCGGTGGGCGACACGGTCGCCGACCAGCGCGACGCGGGCACGATCATGATCCTCGGCGGCCCGCTGCTGCTCGCCCCGTTCGCGCTGGGCGCGGCGGCCCGCGGCCTGTGGCTGGAGGAGGACCGCCAGCGGCGACGCGAGCGCGCGGAGGGCCTGCGATGACCGCGCGCCGCCGCCTCCTGCGCCGCGCGCTCTTCGCCCTCGGCCTCGCCTGCCTGGGGCTGGGCACGGTCGCGATGACCGTCACGCCGCCCGCCTCGCGCGCCCAGCCCTCGGCGGCCTCCGCGACCTCCGCGGACGTCGCGCGCGGACGCGACCTGTTCGTCAGCGGCTGCTCGGCCTGCCACGGCATGGACGCGGGCGGGATCTCGCAACGCGGGCCGAACCTGCGCGGCGTCGGCGCGCTGGCCGCGGACTTCTACCTGCGCACCGGCCGCATGCCGCTGGCCCACCCCGGCGACGAGCCGGTCCGCGCCCACTCGGTCTACTCGCGCGCCGACCAGGCCGCCTTGGTGGCCTACATCGCGACCTTCGGCGGGCCGCCGATCCCGACCGTCGACCCGCGCGCGGGCTCGGTCGCCGAGGGCCAGGCGCTGTTCACCGACAACTGCGCGGGCTGCCACCAGGTCGCGGGCCGGGGCGGCATCGTCACGCCGAACGTCATCGCGCCGTCGCTGGCGCGCGACACCAAGCCGATCGACGTCGCCGAGGCCGTGCGGATCGGCCCCTACGTCATGCCGGTCTTCTCGCACCGGCAGCTCACGGCGGCGCAGGTCGACGACCTGGCCCGCTACGTCCAGCACATCCAGGCCCTGCCCAACGACGGCGGCTGGGGCATCGGCAACATCGGCCCGATCCCCGAGGGCCTCGTGCTCTGGGGCCTGGGCATCGGCGTGCTCGTGGTGACCGCGCGGATCGTGGGGGAGAGGACGGAGTAGATGAAGAACCTGCTCGCCGGGCTGCTCGCGCTGTGGGCGATGTGGCGGCGCCTGATCCGCCGCCACGACGAGCCGGCGCGCACGCCGCCGCCGGAGGTCGACCCGCGCGAGCGCGAGGTCCTGGAGAACCGGCGCGCCGAAGGCCTCGCCGCGGGCGGCCTGCTGGCGTCGGCCGGCTTCGCGGTCGCGTTCATCGTGCTGTACGTCGTCTACCCCAACACGCCGCTGCTGGGCGCGACCGCCGGGTTGTCGTTGGTGTCGCTGGCCGTCGCGCTGATGTTCGCCAGCCTGCGCGTCGTGCCGCAGGTCACCGCGGTCGAGGACCGCGGCGTGCTCGACCACGGCCCGGAGGCCCACGAGGAGGTCGCCGAGCAGCTGCGCGAGGGCACCGAGGGCATCTCGCGGCGCGGGCTGCTGGTCGGCGCCGCGGGCGTGTGCGGCGGCTGCGTCGGCGTCGCCGCGCTCGTCCCGGCCGCCTCGCTGGGGCCGCGCATCGGCGGTCGGCTGGCCGCCGGCCCGTGGCGCGCCGGACGCCTGCTCGTCGACGAGGACGACCGTCCGATCACCGCCGACCGGCTCGTGGTCGGCGGCTTCCTGACCGCGTTCCCCGAGGGCGCCGACAAGAGCGACCTCGCCGCGCCGGTCGTCGTCGTGCGCGTCGACGAGAGCGAGATGCACCCCAGCCCGAGCCGGGCCGACTGGTCGCCGCGGGGCTACTCCGCCTACTCGAAGATCTGCACGCACGCCGGCTGCGCGGTGTCGCTGTTCCGCACGCCGCTGAGCCCGACCACGACCACCGTCGCCCCGGCGCTGGTCTGCCCCTGCCACTACTCGACCTTCGACGTCACGCGCGGCGCCGAGGTCACGTTCGGGCCCGCCGGACGCCCGCTGCCGCAGCTGCCGCTGAGCATCGACGACGCCGGCCGCCTGCGCGCCGCCGGCCCGCTCTCGGACAAGCCCGGCCCGGCGTGGTGGGGCGAGGGAGGACCGAGGGCGTGAGCGCCCTGCGGCCGCCGCGCACCCGCCCCGACGAGGACCCGCTGGCGCGGCCGGTCCGGTTCGTCGATGAGCGCCTCGGCGCGGCGGCGATCACCAAGAAGGCGTTGTCCTACGTCTTCCCCGACCACTGGTCGTTCCTGCTGGGCGAGATCGCCCTGTACTCCTTCGTGATGCTGATCGCGACCGGCACCTACCTGGCCGTGTTCTTCGTGCCCAGCTCGGGGGAGACGATCTACCACGGCAGCTACGTGCCGCTGCAGGGCGCGGCGGGCAGCGAGGCCTACATGTCGGCGGTGCGGATCTCGTTCGACGTGCCCGCCGGGCTGCTCATCCGCCAGGCCCACCACTGGGCGGCCAACGTCTTCATCGCCGCGATCATCATCCACTTGATGCGGGTCTTCTGGACCGGCGCGTTCCGCAAGCCGCGGGAGCTGAACTGGCTGATCGGCGTGACGATGCTGATGCTCGCGATCCTCGAGGGCTTCGCGGGGTACTCGCTGCCCGACGACCTGCTGTCGGGCATGGGCCTGGCGATCGCCTACGGCGTCGCGCTGAGCCTGCCGCTGATCGGCGGCCAGCTCTCCACGCTGCTCTTCGACGGGCGCTATCCGGGCGGCGAGGACTTCTGGCCGCGCCTGTTCATCGCCCACGTCTTCATCTTCCCGATGATCATCGGGGCGCTGATCGCCGTCCACCTGGCGATCATCATGCGCCAGCACCACGCCCAGTTCCCCGCGCCCGGGCGCAAGGAGCGCAACGTCGTCGGCACGCCGATGTGGCCCGGCTACGCGCTGCGCTCGCTGGGCTGGTTCGCGATGGTCGCGGGCGTGATCATGCTGCTCGGCGGCCTCGTCCAGATCAACCCCATCTTCCAATGGGGCCCGTACGAGACCTGGCGCTCGACCAACGGCGCCCAGCCCGACTGGTACTTGGGGTGGTTGATCGGCGGCCTGCGGCTGATGCCTCCGTGGGAGGTGCGCTTCGGCGGCCAGACGTGGATCCCCAACCCGTTCTTCGGCGGCGCGCTGTTCCCGTTGGTGTGCTTCGTGACGCTCTACGTCTGGCCGTGGTTCGAGCAGCGGTTCCTGACCCGGGACTTCCGCCGCCACGACCTGCTGGACCGCCCGCGCGACAACCCGCTGCGCACCGCGATCGGCGCCGGGTTCTTCGGCTGGGTGTTCACGATCTTCGTCGCCGGGTCGGCCGACCGGATCCTCGTCTCGGCGGGCATCTCCTACGTCGGGCAGGTCTGGTTCTTCCGCGCCTTCGCGCTGATCGCCCCGTTCGTGATCGCGCGGATCACCTACAACATCTGTCGCGAGCTGCGCGACACCGGCCGCCACCCGCTGCGCCGGTCATCCGCCTGACCCCGGTCGGCGCGCCGCGGCGCGCCGCGATCAGCGGGCGCCGGTGACGCGCCGCTGGACGCGGTGGTAGCGGTCGTGCACGAGCACCTCGCCGGCACCGCCGCGGGCGCGGAGCTCCGCGCGGGCCGCGCGCAGGGCGGCCGTCGCCTCGAGGTGCTCCGACAGCGGGGTCGCGTTGTGGTCCTCGTCGACGACGAGCCAGCCGCCGCGGGATGCCGCCAGGACGTGCAGCGTGGGCGATCGGGAGGTCACGCTCCCGAAGGTAGACGCCGCGCCCGCCCGCGTCCACCGTCGCGTCGGATGGCAACCGGACGTTCACGACTCGGCCAGCGCGGCGACGCCGTCGCGCGCCCCGTCGCCGGACTCGAAGAAGTCCCAGGCCTCGACCAGGTTGCCCTCCGGATCCTCGAAGTAGAGCGACCGGTCGCCGCCGTCGTGCTCGACCGGCCCCTTGAACGCGACGCCCAGCGCGTCCAGCCGCCGGCCGATCTCCGCCAGCGCGCCGCGCGTCGTCGAGTAGGCGTGGTGGACGTGATGGCCGCCCTCGTCGCCGAACTCCTTCTCGCCCGGCGACCACAGCCCCAGGCGGGTGGTCGGGCCGCAGGCCAGCCAGATCCGGTCGTCGTCGCGGCTGAGCTCCTCGAACCCCAGGACGCGCCGGTAGAAGTCCGCCAGCGCGGCGGGGTCGGAGGTCTGCAGGGTCAGCTCGCACAGGCCGCGGGTCAGACGGGACATGGTCTGTGCGTACCCGGGTAGAGCGACCGGCATGGACGACGACCGCAAGCACAAGGGGCCGCCGCGCGACCAGGACTCGCACGAGCCGCTCGGGCCGATCACCCCGGACCCCGGACGTCCGCTGGGCGACACCGCGGAGGCCCACGACGAGATCACGCCGGAGGACCTGCCGCCCGACCATCCCGGGCGCAAGGAGGCCGAGCGCCTCGCCGAGGAGGGCGACGGGACGACGCGCGGCAACCGGTAGCGGGCCGCGGCCCGCCTGGGCGCCGGTCGTCCTCCGCTCGACGTCCGCCCGCGTCAGTGCGCGAGGCGGTCGCCGGGCCTGCGGCCGCCGCTGCTGGGCGCGCGGTTGCCGGGACGGCCCTCGCCGGAGCCGTCGTCCTCGACGACGGTGTGGCTCGGACGCCGTGGCTCCTCGCGCCGCGCACGGCGCTCGTTGAGGGCCTGCGTGATGCCGCCGATGCCGCCCAGCACGAAGAACAGGACGATCGCGACGACGATGATCACGAACAAGAGGAAGAGGGAGATTCCGCCGGCCATGACCTCGGGGTAACCGGCCTGGCGCGACCGCAACCCTCTGCTGGGATGCCACGTCCGCGTGCCGGGAAGGACCACCGGCATGGCGAGAGACACGACCACCGGCGAGCGACGGTTCGCCCGCGGCGAGGGCAAGGGCGGCGGCGAGGGCGGCGCGGCCGCACGCGGGCGGGCGCGGCGCGCGCCCGACGACCCCACGGACCTGTCGGGCTCCTCCTGGGTCGCCGTGCTGAAGCGCACGCTGAAGGAGTTCAAGAACGACAACGTGACCGACTGGGCCGCGGCGCTGACCTACTACGGCGTGCTGGCGATCTTCCCGGCGATCATCGCGCTGGTGTCGATCATCGGCCTGGTCGGCCCGTCGGCGACCCAGCCGATCCTCGACAACCTCGCGGCGCTGACGCCCGGTCCGGCCAACGACATCCTGTCGGGCGCGGTCAAGCAGGTCGCGGGCTCGCGGGGCGGCGCGTCGGTGGCCTTCGTCCTCGGGATCGCGGTCGCGATCTGGAGCGCGTCGGGCTACGTCGGCGCGTTCGCGCGCGCGTCCAACGCGATCTACGAGGTGCCCGAGGGGCGGCCGTTCTGGAAACTGCGCCCGATGCAGGTGGTCGTGACGGTCATCATGGTGCTGTTGCTCGCCGTCTCGGCGCTGGCCGTCGTCGTGACCGGGCCGGTGGCCCGGCAGCTGGGCGACGTCGTCGGCGCGGGCTCGACCGCGGTGACGGTCTGGGACATCGTCAAGTGGCCGGTGCTGGCGCTCGTCGTCACCATGATGTTCTCGGTGCTGTACTTCGCGGCGCCGAACGTCAAGCAGCCGGGCTTCAAGTGGATCACGCCCGGCGGCGTGATCGCGCTCGTCGTGCTGCTGGTGGCCTCGGGGCTGTTCGCGTTGTACGTGGCGAACTTCAGCTCCTACAACAAGACCTACGGCACGCTGGCCGGCGTGATCGCGTTCCTGGTGTGGTTGTGGATCGCCAACATCGCGGTCCTGCTCGGCGCGGAGGTCAACGCCGAGCTGGAGCGCGGCCGGCAGCTGGCGGCCGGGGAGGACGCGATCCCGGAGATGAACGTCGAGCTGCGCGACGACCGCAAGGTCAAGCCCGACGACCTGCGCTAGGTGTTCTGCTTGCGGACCTCTAGTGTCGGCGGGTGCTCGTCGCCGCGGTGGCGGTCCAGCGGCTCGCCGCAGACGCGGCAGGTGAAGGACGAGACGGGGTCGGCGAAGTGGTCGCCGTGCGGGAAGCGCTGGGTGCAGGAGTCGGCGTCCTCCAGATGGGCGTAGGCCCACTCCTGGATCGACATGAGCACCGGCGAGAGCGCGCGGCCCTTGGCGGTCAGGTGGTAGCCGGCGCGCGGCGGCCTCTCGCTGTAGGTGCGCCGCTCGAGGATCCCGGCGTCGACCAGGCGGCGTAGGCGCGTCGTCAGGATGTCGCGCGGCGCGCCGGTCGCGCGCTGGATGTCGCTGAAGCGGTGGTTGCCCCAGAACTGCTCGCGCACGATCAGCAGCGACCAGCGCTCGCCGATGAGGTCGAGCGCGTCGGCGATCGCGCAGGCGCGGGGGAGCGCGGGGGCGGGGGTCGGCTCGGCGGCGGCCATGTCGTGGGAGCCTAGCGCCGAGTGGGTTGGGTTTTCCAACTCCGTGCGCTAGGGTCCGCCGTCCTGACCACCAGTTGGATCTTCAAACCCTAGGAGAAGAGCGATGCGCGAAGCCGTGATCGTGGACGCCGTCCGCACCCCGATCGGCCGGGGCAAGGCGGGCAAGGGCGCGCTGCACCCGATCCATCCCGTCGACCTGCTGGCCCACGCGCTGCGCGAGCTGGTCGCGCGGACCGGCGTCGATCCCGAGCGGATCGACGACGTCATCGGCGGCTGCGTCGACCAGGTCGCCGAGCAGGCGATGAACACCACGCGCTACGCCGTGCTGGCCGCGGGGCTGCCGGAGTCGGTGCCCGCGACGACCGTCGACCGCCAGTGCGGGTCCTCCCAGCAGGCCGTGCACTTCGCCGCCCAGGGCGTGATCGCCGGGGCCTACGACGTGGCGATCGCCTGCGGCGTGGAGTCGATGAGCCGCGTGCCGATGTGGTCCAACGTGCCCGAGGGCGCCGACCCGTTCGGCCCGGGCGTCGCGGCGCGCTACCCGGAGGGCCTGGTGCCGCAGGGCATCAGCGCCGAGCTGATCGCCTCGCGGTGGGAGCTGCCGCGCTCCGACCTGGACCGCTTCTCGCTGGAGTCCCACCAGCGCGCGGCGCGGGCGACCGAGTGGGGCGCGTTCGCCGACGAGATCGTGCCGATCGACGGGTTGGAGACCGACGAGTCGATCCGGCCGTCGACCACGTTGGAGGCCTTGGCCGCCCTGAAGCCCGCGTTCGAGGACCCGGCGCTGCGGGAGCGCTTCCCGCGGATCGACTGGCGCGTGACCGCCGGCAACTCGTCGCCGACCAACGACGGCAGCGCGGCGGTGCTCATCATGGAGGCGTCGGTCGCCAAGGCGATGGGGTTGACCGTCAAGGCCAAGCTGAAGTCCTTCGCGGTGGTGGGCGACGACCCGCTCTACATGTTGACGGGCGTGATCCCGGCGACGGCCAAGGTGTTGGAGAAGGCGTCGCTGAAGTTGGAGGACATCGACCTGTTCGAGGTCAACGAGGCGTTCGCGTCGGTCGTGCTGGCCTGGCAGCGCGAGACGGGCGCCGACCTGGACAAGGTGAACGTCAACGGCGGCGCGATCGCGCTCGGGCACCCGCTGGGCGCGTCCGGCGCGCGGATCACGGCGACGCTGATCAACGCGATGGCCCAGAAGGACGCGCGCTACGGCCTGCAGACGATGTGCGAGGCCGGCGGGCTGGCCAACGCGATGGTGTTGGAGGCGGTCTAGGTCGCGCCGGCGAGGGCGGCGCACGCGTCCCAGAGGCGCGTGCGCTCGCTCGCGCTCTCGCGGGTGCCGGGGAGCAGGTGCGTGCGCTGGGGCGCGCGGTCGAGCCAGAGGCGGCCGGTGGTGTCGAGGGGCTCGGGCGCGGCGCCGAGCCAGACGACGGTGTCGGCGCCGGCGGCGGGGTCGCGCAGCACGGGCTTCATGATGCGGTGGAAGCCGGGCAGCGAGGCGGCGAGCCCGGGCGTGTCGGCCCAGCCGGGGTGCATCGCGTGGACGACGGTGCGGGCCGGGTCCAGCCGCGCCGCCCACAGCTCGGTCAGGACGACCTCGGCGCGCTTGGTGTGGGCGTAGGCGCGGGTGCCGCTGAAGCGCTCCGGATCGGGCGACAGCAGCGTGGCGACGTCGAGCTTCTTGGCGTACATCCCGCCCGAGGTGACGGTGACGACGCGGCGGGTGCGCTCGTGGAACAGCGCGGTCAGCAGGAACGGCGCGAGGACGTTGACGGCCAGCGTCAGCTCGTGGCCCTCGGGCGTGATCGTGTAGGCGGGCGGCAGGACGCCCGCGTTGTGGACGAGGACCTCGATCGGGCCGTCGAGCGAGCGGGCGAGGGCCCAGGCGTCGGCCAGGGAGGACAGGTCGGCGCGGGCGACGACGTGCGCGCCCGCGTCGGGCAGCCCGGCGCGGACGCGCTCGCCGCGCTCGGCGTCGCGGACGACGAGCACGACGCGGGCGCCGAGCCGCGCGAAGCCGTGGGCGGCGGCGCGGCCGAGGCCGGAGGTCGCGCCGGTCACGACCGCGGTGGCGCCGTCCATGCGCGGCAGCGGGCGGAACGTCCGCGCGCGGAGGCGATAGCCGAGGTTCGTGTAGCCGAGCGGGCCCATCTGACAGGGAGTACGGCGCCGTCCAGCGCTCGGACGTCCCGGTTACAGGTTCCCGTCGGGGTCGCCGACCGACAGGAAGATGGTCCTTCGCCGCCTCCCCGCCGTCCTGCTCCTCGGCCTGCTCGCGCTCGTCGCCTGCGCGCCCGTCGCCTCCGCCCATCGTTGGCATGACGGCGGCGGCTACGTCGACGACGGGACCTACGACACCGACGGCGGCGGCTACTACGACGACGGCGCCTACGAGACCGACGGAGGCGGCTACTACGACGACGGCGACGCGCCGGTCGCGCCGCCGTCGACGACGCGGCCGCCCGCCACGACCGGTGGCGGCGACGGCCAGACCTCGCCGTACGGCGGCGACGGGCCGTGGCGGCCGAAGCCGACGCCGACCCCGGTGCTGCCGACGATCCCGGTGACCAAGACGGTCCCGGGCACGGTCGCCAAGCTGCGCACGGACGGCAGGGCGGCGATCCCGCGCGGCGCGCCGAAGCGCGTCCAGGCGCTGATCGCGGCCGCCAACAGGATCGTCGGCAAGCCCTACAAGTGGGGCGGCGGGCACGCCAAGCTGGCGGACGCCGGCTACGACTGCTCCGGCGCGGTCAGCTACGCGCTGATCGGCGCGGGGATGCTCGGCGCTCCGATGGTCAGCGGCACGCTCGCGCGCTGGTCGGCGGCCGGCTCGGGGAAGTGGCTGTCGATCTACGCCAACAAGGGCCACGTCTACCTCGAGGTCGCGGGCCTGCGGCTCGACACCTCGCCGGTCGGCGACCCCCGTGGCCGCGACGGCGTGCGCTGGCGCCCGCTGATCGGCCGACGCACGGGCTTCCACGCGCGGCACGTGCTCGGGCTCTAGGGGCGGGGCGAACGCGGGGACGGGCGCCGCCGCCAGGCGACGGCGCCCGCCGAAGATGCGTTCGGCTGCCTCAGCCCTTGACGGCGTTCTTGAACGCCGACGCGGCGCTGAACTTCGGCGCCTTGGACGCGGCGATCTCGATGGTCTCGCCGGTCTGCGGGTTGCGGCCCTGACGAGCGGAGCGCTCGGCGACGGTGAACTTGCCGAAGCCGGCGACCGCGACCTCATCGCCGGCCGCGACGCGAGCAGCGATGGTGTCGAAGACCGACTCGACCGCGCGCTTGGCGTCAGCGCCGCTCAGCTCGGTCTGCTCGGCGACGAGCGCCGTGAGGTCCGTCTTGGTGATGTTGGCCATTGGGCTTCTCCTGTCTTTGCACGGCGTAGTTGCCGGAAACGAGCGAACAGGCTCGCAGACGCGGAGGCGGAAATGCGTATCCCCGACCCCCCGAACAGCAGTTTCGGCCGGTCTTTGGGCTTGAAAACTCGCCGTCTGGGCCGGTGAGCGGACGGTTTCGGCCGAGATCGGACAGGAGCGGCCGTCAGGCTGCGACCGCGTGGATGGCGGTTCAGCGGGGCTCCAGACTGGCCAAGAACGACCAGAACGCGGTCTGATGGCGCGGCCGGTGTCGGTCCCGGAGGCGCACGGCGCGCAGCTCGCGGGCCAGGTCGAGGCCGCGGACGGGCAGCGCGTGCAGGGTTCCGGCGCGCACGTCGGCGGCGATCGCGAGGCGCGAGAGCAGGGCGAAGCCGCCGGTGCGCAGCGCGCGCTTGACCGACTCGGTCGAGGCGACCTCGAGCATCGGCGAGAGCGTCACCCCGGCCGCGGCCAGCGCCGCCGCGGCGACCGCGCGCGTGCCCGAGCCCTCCTCGCGCGCCAGCCACGGCTCGTCGTGCAGCTCGCGGGCGGCGACGCTGCGACGCGACTCCCAGCGGTGCCCGTGGGCGACGACCGCGACGATCTCGTCGCGCTGGACCGTCAGGACGTCCAGGCCGTCGAGCGGGTCACGGCCCTCGACGAACCCGATCGCCGCCCGCCGCTCGCGGACGGCCAGGAGGACGCCGGGCGAGTTGATGACGTCGATCCGCGGCCGGACCTCGGGGTCGCGTCCGCGGAAGGCGGCGATCCAGGCGGGCAGCAGGTACTCGCCGATCGTGTGGCTGGCGGCCAGGACGAGGCCGTCGGCGGTGCCGTCGCCGAGGCTCTCGTGCGCGGCCCGCAGCGCGGCGAGCGCCTCCTTGGCGGGTGGGTAGAGCCTCTGCGCGGACGCCGTCGGCCGGAGCCCGAGCCTGCCGCGGTCGAACAGCGTCGCGCCGGTGCGCCGCTCCAGCGACTGCACGCGCTTGGTGACCGCGCTGGGCGTGAGCCCGAGCGCGTCGGACGCGCCGTGGATCGTCCCGGCCTCGAAGGCGGCGACGAACGCGACGAGGTCGCCGGAGGAGAGGGGATGGGGCTCCATGTCATCGTCGATGGTGGCAGGTCGATGTTTCCGATGTGGAAACGCTGCGCGCGCGATCGGAATGGATCCTCGGGCGAAGAGAAGGCAAGGTGATGGATATGACCTTGTTGGATGCCATGCACGTCGCCGAGCCGGAGGCCGCCGCGGAAGCGGCGGGCGCGGAGGGGGCGGGCGCTGAGGCGTGCGGCGCCGTGGCGTCGGCCGCCGGGGCCGGTGTCGCCGCGGAGCGCGGCGCGTCCGCCGTCGCCCGCGTCGCGCCGCGGGCCGCCGAGCGGCGCGGCGTGCGCGCGCTGGCGGCGGAGGTCGCGCCGGCGTGGTTCGCGACGGTGATGGGGACCGGCGTCCTCGCGGTGGCCGCGGAGCTGCTGCCGGTGCGGGCGGGTGTGTTGGACGGGTTCGCGGTGGTGGCCTGGGTCGCGGCGGCGGTGCTGCTCGGCGCGCTGCTGGCGACGATCCCGGGCAACCGCGCGCGGTGGCGGGCGACGGCGGGCGAGCCGGCGTTGGGCGTGCCGCCGATGGCGCTGATGACCGTGGCGGCGGCGACCGCGCTGGCCGGGCGGCACGTGATCGGCGAGCACGCGGCGCTGATCGTGGCGCTGGCGCTGTGGTCGGCGGGCACGGCGGCGGCGCTGGTGGTCGCGGTGGCGGTCCCGGCGGCGATGGTCACGCGGCACCGGCCGGTGCTCGCCGACGCGTCGGGCGCGTGGGTGCTGCCGCTCGTGCCGCCGATGGTGTCGGCGACGACCGGCGCCGGGCTCGTCGCGCACGTGCCCGCGGGGCAGGCGCGGCTGGACCTCCTGCTGTTCCTGTACGCCTTGTTCGGGCTGAGCCTGCTGCCGACGCTGCTGACCGTCGGGGTCGTCTGGGCGCGCCTGCTCCTCCACGGGCCCGGCCCGGCCGAGCGCGCGCCGGCGCTGTGGGTGGTCCTCGGCCCGCTCGGGCAGTCGATCACGGCCGCGAGCCTGCTCGGCGCGGCCGCGGCGCACACGGTCGACGGCCCGGCGGCGCACGCGCTGCGCGCGTTCGGCTTGATGTACGGGGTGATCGTCTGGGGCTTCGCGGTCCTGTGGCTGGCGCTGGCGATCGTCCTCACCCGCCACCACGCGTCGCGCGACGGCGTGCCGTTCACGGCCGCGTGGTGGAGCTTCGTCTTCCCGGTCGGGACGCTCGTGACCGGCACGTCGGAGCTGGCGATCCGCACGGGCTCGGACGCGCTGCGGGGCGGGGCGGTGGTGTTGTTCATCGCGTTGCTGGGCGTGTGGGCGGTGACGGCCGCGCGGTCGGGCGGGGCGGTGGCAGGCCGTCTGGGTCTTCGCCGGGCATGAGCCAGGCCGACGCGCGGTCGCCCTGCTTCAGGAGCGCGGCGCGTTGGAGGGCGCGGGTGCCGAAGCGGTCGCGGATCGCGTCGGTGGCGGAGTCGAGCGCCATCGACGGGCCGCGGTCGAACGGCAGCTCGAGCTGGGTGCCGGTGGCGTCGGCGCGTTCGAGGTTCGTGAGCGTCAGGCCCAGGAGCGTGAGGCCGCGGCGGCGGATGACGTCGTCCTCGGCGGCCAGCAGCGACCTGAGCGCGTGCAGGACGGGCTCGGTCGCGGCGGTGGGGTGGGACAGGGTCTTGGAGCGCGTCGCGCGGGCGTAGTCGCCGAAGCGCAGGCGCAGGACGACGGTCCGGCCGACGCGCTCGGCCCGGCGTGCCCGGCGGCAGACGCGGTCGGCGAGACCCGCGGCGATGGCCTCCAACTCGGCGGGCGACCGCGCGCGGGACGGGCCCAGCGCGGACTGCGAGCCGATCGACCGGCGCCCGCGGCCCGAGCGCACGCGGCGCGGGTCGCGGTTGTGGGCGATCGCGTGGAGCCGGCGCCCGGCGCCCCGGCCGAGCAGGTCGACGGCGTCGACCTCGTCGAGCGCGGCGAGCTGCCCGACCGTGCGGATGCCCGCCGCGTGCAGCTTCGTCCGCGTCGCCGGCCCGACGCCCCACAGGGCCTCCACCGGCAGCGGATGCAGGAACGCCGCCTCGCGCCCGGCGGCGACGATCCGCAGCCCGTCGGGCTTGGCGGCGTTGGAGGCGACCTTGGCCAGGTGCTTGGTCGAGGCGACGCCGACCGACAGCGGCAGCCCGACCTCCGCGCGCACGCGCCGTCGGAGCCTGACCGCGATCTCCCCGGGCGTGCCGAGCCCGATCGTCTCCAGGCCGCGGACGTCCAGGAACGCCTCGTCGATCGAGATCGCCTCCACCGTGGGCGCCAGGTCGTGGAAGATCGCGAAGACGGCCTTCGACGCCTCGACGTAGGCCGAGAACCGGGGTGGGACGACGATCGCGTCGGGGCAGAGCCGGCGCGCCCTCGCGCCGCCCATCGCGGAGCGGACGCCGAAGCGGCGCGCCTCGTAGGAGGCCGCGAGGACCACGCCCGGGCCGACGATCACGGGCTTGCCGCGGAGCCCCGGATCGTCCCGCTGCTCGACGGACGCGAAGAACGCGTCGAGGTCGGCGTGGAGGATCGAGGCGCGGGGCATGGTGGCGTGCGAACACATGTTCGCACGCCGGGCGGCGGACGACGTCGCGGATCCGCCGCCTCAGCCGATCCCCGCCGCGTCCACCTGCCGCTCCACGTAGGGCGCCAGCGACTCGGCGAACACCGACGTGAGGTGGTGGATGTCCTTGAACACCAGGGCCCCGCCGACCACCGGGTAGCACCGCGACGCGTCGCAGATGTACCGCGTCACGTCGATCAGATGCACGCGACGCCCGGGGAAGCTCCGTGCCGCCACCGCCTCCGGGTCGCGCTCCAGCGCGCGGGCGCGCGGCTGCGCGCACGCCTTGCCCGCGTTGCGATGTCGGTCCAGCGCCGACTGGACGCAGTCCATCGTCGCGCTGCGCATCTTGGGCGTGTCGCGGAAGACCATGATGTGGGCGACCGATGAGGGCAGCGCCTTCCAGGCGTTCACATAGCCATCGACCTGCGCCGACCACTGGGTCCTGCCCTTGGGCGCCACGACCTCGCCGCCGGAGTGCGCGCCGAAGAACACCGTGTCGACCTCGTGGTGCCGGCGCAGCCAGGCCGCCAGCTGCCGCTTCCACTCGACGCACTGCCCGCGCGCGGGCTCGTCGATGACCGCCGTCGCCGCCGAGTAGGGGCAGCTCGTGTGCGTGATCGACAGCCCGCGCCAGCCCTTGTCCTTCACCAGCGCCGCCATCGCCGAGCGCCAGTGCGACGCGTGCGAGTCGCCGATCAGCGCGACGGTCCGGACGCCCGGCGCGGCCGCCGCGCCGAAGGCGCAGACGCGGATCCGGCCCTTGGACTCGACGACCTCGCAGGGCGCGTTGTCCATCTTGGGCGCCTGGACCGGCGTCGGCACGACCGTCTTGGACAACTTGGCCGGCGTGCACGTGCGCTTCGGGTCGCGCGCGGCCGCGCCGAAGCACTTCGGCTTGTGCGCCAGCGTCTTCCGCGTCACCAGCGCGGCCTGGTGGACCTCGGCCCGCACGTGGTCGGCGCCCATGCCGACGATCGCCAGCACGGCCAGCGACGCCGCCAGGGCGCCCGCGAACGTCAGCCGCCCGCCGTGCGCCGACAGCCGCCGGCTGAAGCGGATCGGATCCTCGACGAGGCGCTGGGAGAGCAAGGACAACAACAAGGTCAACATGATGATCGCCAGTCGGGTCGGGGTGTCGAGGGCGTGTCCCAGCGCGTAGGGCGCCAGGACGATCAGCGGCCAGTGCCACAGGTAGATCGCGTAGGAGAGGTCGCCGACCTGTTGCACGGGCCGCGCGCGCAACGGGCGCAGGACGTCGCCGGCGCCGATGACCGCCACCGTGCCGAGGACCGGCAGCGCCGCCGCGACGCCCGGGAACGCGGTGCCGGTCGAGTACGTCGCGGCCGCCACGCCGATCGCGGCCAGGCCCGCCGACGCGAGCGCGACGCGCGCCGCGCGGGGCAGGTGCGCCGCGGCGACCGGCAGCAGCGCCAGCAGCGCGCCCGCGCCCAGCTCCCAGCCGCGCGTCGTCGTCGCGAAGTACGCGTCGGCCGGGTCGTCGGCGGTGTGCGCGACCGAGTACCCGAGGCTGGCCACCGCCAGCACGACCGCGAGCACCGTGACCGCCGCGCGCCGCCGTGCGAGCAGGAGCAGCACCGGCCACACGAGGTAGAACTGCTCCTCGACGGCCAGCGACCAGAAGTGCTGCACCGGCGACGGCGCGTCGTCGGCGTGGAAGTAGTCGACCGCCTCGGCCGCCAGGTGCCAGTTCTGCACGTACAGGGTGCTCGCGCGGAAGTCGCCGAAGAACCCCTGCCAGTCGGTCAGCGGCACCACGAGCGCCGTCGCCGCCGCGCAGCACGCGACCACGGTCAGCGCCGCGGGCAGGATCCGCCGCGCGCGCCGCGCCCAGAAGTCGCGCAGCGACACGCGCCCGGTCGCCTCCAGCTCGCGCAGCAGCAGCGAGGTGATGAGGTAGCCGGAGATCGCGAAGAACACGTCGACCCCGACGAAGCCGCCGGGCACGTCGTCCGGCCAAAGGTGCCAAGCGACCACCAATGAGACCGCCAGCGCGCGCAGCGCCTGGATCTCGGGGCGGATGCCGTGGCGCGCCGGGGCGGGCTGGATCCCTTCGGTTGTCCGGGCACGCGGCGGCGCCACGTCGCGAGACGCGGGCACGCCGACGAGCACGCGACGCAGCGCGGTCACGTCCATCGTCGCCGTCCTTGCTTCGTTCGGAGAGGGGTGACGACAGAACGGGTCGCGGAGGGCAAACGTCGCGCTTTTTGCTCGACGACCTTTCGCGAAGGGGGCTCGGGGTCGCGTCGGTCGTGACGTCGACCCCGGCGCTCAGGAGCCCGGCGAGCCGGGCTCGACCTCCGGCAGCCGCCACCCCGAGGGCTCGGCCAGCACCTCCGCCTCGCCCGGTCCCCACGAGCCCGGCTCGTAGGGCAGGACCGCCGGCGGGTCCTCCAGCAGCGGCGCCGCGCGCTCCCACAGCAGCTCGACCTCGTCGGCGCGCGTGAAGAGCAGGTGGTCGCCGAGCATCACGTCGTGCAGCAGCCGCTCGTAGGCCTCCAACCCCTTGTGGTGCAGCGCGCGCTCGACGTCGAGCGTCAGCGCCGCCGGCGCCACCGTCAGCCGCGGTCCGGGCATCTTGACCCGCACCTCGATCGCCAGCTGAGGGTCCTCGGTCAGCTCGAAGACGATCTCGTTGGGCCGCTCGAGCGCCGTGGCGCGCGGCAGCAGCTCCAGGCGCTCGGAGTCCTTCAGCGTCACGGTCACCACGCGCCGGCTCTCGGCCATCGACTTGCCGGTGCGCAGCAGGAACGGCACGCCCTTCCAGCGCTCGTCGTCGATCCACGCGCGCAGCGCGACGAACGTCTCGGTCGACGAGTCCGGGGCGACGCCCTGCTCCTCGCGGTAGCCCACCCACTGCCCGTAGACCACGTCGTCCTTCGTGAACGGCCGCAGCCGCGCGAACGCGCGCGCCTTCGCGTCGTGGAGGTCGTTCGGATGGAGCGACGCGGGCGCGGCCATCGCCACGAAGCCCATGATCTGCGCCAGGTGCGTGACCACCATGTCGCGGAACGCGCCCGTCTCCTCGTAGAACGCCGCGCGGTGCTCCAGCCCCAGCGTCTCGGGCACGTCGATCTGCACGGCCGCGACGTGGCGCGCGTTCCAGATCGGCTCCAGCAGCCCGTTGGCGAAGCGCAGCGCGAGGATGTCCTGCGCCGCCTCCTTGCCCAGGAAGTGGTCGATGCGGAAGACCTGGTCCTCCTCGAAGACCTCGTGCAGCACCTTGTTGAGGTGCTTGGCCGACGCCAGGTCCGAGCCGAAGGGCTTCTCCATCACGATCCGCGCGCGGTCGTCGGCCAGCCCGGCGTCGCCGAGGGCCTTGACCATCGACTCCATCGCCGACGGCGGCACGCTCATGTAGAACAACGTGCGCGACGACGGGCCGAGCCGCTCGCGCGCCTCGCGCACGGCGCGGGCGAGGTCCTCGGCGTCGTCGGACGAGGCCTGCACGTACGAGGCGTGCCCGGCCAGCGCCTCCAGGCCGTCGCCGGCGGGCCAGTCGCCGTCCGCGCCGCTGGGGCTGGAGCCGATCAGCCGCCAGTCGGACGGCATCAGGCCGGCCTCGGCGAGGCGCGCGAAGCCGGGCAGGAGCATGCGGTTGGCGAGGTCGCCGGTCGCTCCGAAGAGGACGAAGACGTGGGGATCGGGCTGGTCGGGTAAGGACGGGGGCACAGCGGAGGCGTACCCGTTCTGACACGGCCGTGCTCTACTGGTATGCGGACATGGATGGCATCGTGCGGCTATTGGAGGTCGATCCCGATCTCGGAGGCGGGCTCTCGCCCGAGTCATTCGCCTCGGCCGAGGAGGAGCTGCTCGTGCGCACGGTCGAGGCGCCGCGTGGCGCGTGGGACCTCGAGCAGACGTGGGCGGCGACCCACGCCGAGCTGGCGCTGCTGCTGCTCGACGGCGTGATCGCCCGCGACGCCGGCGTGGGGCGGCGGGTGAGCCTGGAGATTCTCGGGGCGGGCGACGCGCTGCGGCCGTGGCCGAAGGACCGCCACGCCGAGGCGCTGAAGGTGCGGCTGCGCTTCAACGTCATGGAGCCCGTCCGCTTCGCGGTGCTGGACGCCGCGTTCGTGCAGCGGGCCGCGCGCTGGCCGACCGTCCTCGGCCAGGTCGCCAGCCGCATCATGGGACGGTCGACGAGCGCGACGCTGCGGCTGCTGATCCACCAGGTCGTGCGCATCGACGACCGCGTCCTGCTGTCGCTGTGGGGGCTGGCCGAGCGGTTCGGCCGCGTGACGCCCGAGGGCATCCTGATCCCCGTGCCGATCAACCACACGATGATGGCCCGCTTCGTCGGCGCGCAGCGGCCGACAGTCAGCCAGGCGGTCGGCGAGCTCACGCGGCGCGGCGAGGTCGAGCGCCTGGAGGACGGCGGCTGGCTGCTGAAGGGCGACTTCCCCGACCGCGCGATGGGCGAGGCGCCCGACGGATGACCGAGCGCGACCCGCTCCCGATCCGGGTCACTGCGAGCGTCAGGGTGACGTCGGGAGTGACCCGGATCCCGCGACGGGGCTGACGGTCAGCCGCGTGATCCGCAGGCCGTCCATCTCGGCGACCCGCAGCGTCACGCCCTCGACGGCCACGGCGTCCCCGACGTGCGGGCCGCGGCCCAGCTCGTCGAAGAGCAGGCCGGCGAGCGTGCGGGCCGAGCGGTCCTGCGGCAGCGCCGTCCGGCAGGTCTCGTTGAAGTCGTCGATCGTCATCGAGCCGGCGACCTCGACGGTCTCGTCGTCCACGCGCCGCAGCGTCGCGTCGGGCAGGTCGAACTCGTCCTCGATCTCGCCGACGATCTCCTCCAGGACGTCCTCCAGCGCGACGATGCCCGCGGTCGTCCCGTACTCGTCGACGACGACCGCCATCTGCTGGCGCTGCTCGCGCAGCTCCCGCAGCAGCGCGCCGACGTCCTTGGTCTCGGGCACGACGATCACCGGGCGCGCGAGGTCTCGGACCGTGTCGGCGGCCTGGTCGCCGCGGGCCGCGGCGACCAGGTCCACCAACAACGCGATCCCGACGACGTGGTCGAGGTCGCCGTCGCCGACCGGGTAGCGGCCGTGCGGCGCGCGCAGCGCCTCGCCGAGCGCCGCGTCGGGATCCAGCGACGCGTCCAGCCAGACCGCGTCGGAGGCCGGGAGCATGATGTCGCGCGCCTCGCGCCCGGCGAAGTCGAAGATGTTGTGGAGCAGCTCCTCCTGCGCGCGGGGGATGACGCCGGACTCCTCGGCCTCGTCGACCAGCGCGCGCAGCTCCTCGGGGCTGCGGACCGACTCGCCCGCGACGATCTCGGTCACCCCGAAGGGCTTGAGGATCACGGCGGCCGACCGCTCCAGCACCGAGACGACCGGGGCGCTGACCTTGGCGATCACGTCGATCGGGCGCGCGACGAGCGCGGCGAGCGTCTCGGCGCGGTCGAGCGTCAGCGCCTTGGGGACCAGCTCGCCGAAGAGCACGCTCAGGTAGGTGACGATCGTGAACGCGATGATCACGGCCAGCCACGTCGGGACCGCGTCGCCCAGCAGCGAGCGCACCAGCGGCTCGGAGATCGCGCCGGTGAGGATGCCCAGCGCGGTGATCCCGACCTGGACGGTGGAGATCACGCGGACCGGGTCGTCCATGAGCTTCAGCGCGGCCCGCGCGCGACGGCTGCCGGACTCCGCGGCGGCCGCCAGCGCCGTGCGCCGGGCGGTCACGACCGCGAACTCGCCGATGACGAAGAAGGCGTTGGCCCCGATCAGCGCGAGCACCGCGACGATGCGCAGCAGGTCGTCCATGCCCCTTTCATAGCGGGTGCGGCGGCGCGCCAAGTGCCGTGATCGCCGGGCGAGCCTGGGTTTCGAACGCGTTTTGCCTGGGAAGATGGCGCGCGCGTGCTCCGCTCCCTCGCCCTCTCCCTCGCCGCTCTTGCGCTCCTCGCCGCCCCCGCGTCGGCCACGGTCTTCAGCGGGTCGGGGGCCGACCCGTCCGGCGACGGGCCGACGCCGGCACGGGACGTCACGGCCGTCGAGGCCGCCTACGACGACGTGGGGTCCGCGACCGTCGCGCTGACCTTCGGCGCGGCGCCGGACCCGTTGTTCTTCTTCGTCGTGGTCGGGACGCGGTCCGGGGACGGATCGTGCGGCGCGCCGTTCGTGGCGCTCGGCGGCTACACCGACCAGGCCGCGGGCTACTGGGGGCGCGACGGCGGCGACACGCAGAGCGGCGTCGCGGTCACGCGCGCCGGGACGCGGCTGACCGCGACGGTCAGCGCCGCGGGGCTCGCGGGCCTCGCGCCGGACTGCGTGACCGGCTACGTCACGCCGCAGTCCGACACCGGCACGCGCTACGACACGATCGACCCGCCCGTCGCGCTGGCGGCGCCGGCGGTCGCGCCGCCGGCCACGCCCGCGCCGCCGTCTCCCACGGCGCCCGCGCCCGCGCCGGCCCCCGCGCCGGCGTCGGCGCCCAAGCCCAAGGCCAAGGCCAAGGCCACCAAGAAGGCCCCGAAGCTCGCGGTCACCGTCAGCGGCGTCCCGTCGACGATCAAGCGCAACCGCACCATGTCGCTCAAGGTCAAGGTGGCGAACACCGGCACGGCCGCGGCGACCGGCGTCCGGCTGAGGGCCGGGACCGCCCGCGGCCTGTCGGTGCGCCCCGCCACGATCGCCATCAAGACGCTCAAGGCGGGGAGGTCGACGACGCGGCGCGTGAAGGTCAGGCTGACCGCCAAGGCCCGGACGACGACCACGTTGTCGCTGAAGGCCACCGGCGCCAAGAAGCTCGCGGCGACCGGCCGCGTCGCGCTGCGGATCGGCACGGCCAAGAAGCCCGCGCCGACCAAGCCCAAGGCCAAGCCCGCGCCCACGTCCCCGCTGGCCGGCACCTACTGGTGGTACACGATCAACCACGTGGACTCGGCGTGGGACAACCACGGCGTCTACTTCCTGGACGACGCGTGGGCCTTCCACGGGATCCCGAAGGGCGGCCTGCCGACGGCGTGCTCGGCCCAGATCGCGGGCTGCGAGCCCTACACCTACGACGCGGCGACCGGCGCGGTCACGCTCGGCACCGCGGCGGGCACCTACCAGGACGGCCGGCTGCGGATCGCCGACGAGGGCGACGACCGCGACTTCAGCAAGCTGCTGATCCCCGACGCGGGCGCCCGCTACGACGTCAACCTCGTCCACCGCGGCTTCCGGGGCATGTGCGGCCTGATCTTCGGCTGCACGACCTGGGCCTCCTGGCTGCAGCTGCTGCCCGACGGCCAGTTCGTCTACAGCACGTCGACGACGAGCACGATGGGCGATCCCGGCTCCGGGCCGTTCACCTACGTCGGCTCCTATCCGCCCGACGAGCACGGCACCTACGAGGTCCAGCCCAACGGCCGCATCCACCTCGCCTACGCCGACGGCACGGCCAAGGACTTCACCTTCGCGGTCCAGCTCGGTGCCGCCGGACAGCCCGATCCCGCCGGCGAGGGCGTGTTCCTCGACGAGGACAACTTCTACGAAGACTCGTCGTCGTAGACCCCGATGGCACGTCAGGCCCTAAGCTGGAGCGCCCCGGGTCCGCCGCCTTCCTCAGCCGGCGGCGGGCTCGGGCCTTCTCGCCGACCGGCCGGTCAGATCGTCGACGGTCCGAGGGGCGAGCGCGCCAGGTTCGAGATGTCGGAGTCGGGGAATGTCGAACCGCGAGGTGTGATGAGGCCCGCGGATCCGGTGACCGTGTTGGTGGTCGACGACCTGCCGGCGTCGCGCGGGCTGGCCGCGATCTGGCTGTCGGACGGCCTGCGCGACCGCGTGCGCGTCGTCGAGGCCTCGACGCTGGCCGAGATGCGCGCCGCCTGGCGCGCCGAGCGCCCCGACGTCGTCCTGCTCGACCACCGCCTGCCCGACGGCGAGGGCCTGGGGGCGGCGCGCGAGCTGCTGGCCGACGATCCCGACGCGGCGATCGTCCTGCTGACCGGCATGAGCGACCCGGCGCTGGACCAGGAGGCCGAGCGCATCGGGATCACCGACTTCCTCGTCAAGCACGAGATCGACGGGCCGATGCTGGCCCGCACCGTCCGCTACGCGCTGCGCCGCCGCGAGGACCGCCGCCGGCTGCGCCGCTCCGAGGAGCGCTACCGCAACCTCGTCTGGGCGCTGCCCGACACCGGCGTGCTGGTCGTCGACGACCAGCTGCGCTTCGTGATGGCCGCCGGGCGCGCGCTGGAGGACGCGGGCTGGGACCCCGCGGCGATGGTCGGGCGCGAGGTGGCCGACGTGCTCGGCGAGCGCGGGCGCGCGCCGCTGGCCGACCACTACGAGGCGGCGCTGGCGGGGGAGGCGCACGAGTCCGTGTGGACGTCGCCCAACGGCCACACCTACCGCATCGCGTTCCGGCCGCTGGCCGGTCACGAGGCGATGGCGGTCACCTTCGACATCACCGAGCAGCTCGCCGCCGCCGCCGAGCTGCAGCGCGCGCAGGCGCTCGCGCACACCGGCTCCTGGCAGTGGGACGCCGTCCGCGAGGAGCTGACGTGGTCGCCGGAGCTGTGCCGGATCTACGGCATCGACCCCTCGGCGCGGCTGCCGACGTTCGGCGACTGGCTGCGCACGATGGTCGCCGAGCCCGACCGCGAGCACGTCGTCCGCGTCACGCGCGCCGCGCTGCGCGACGGCGAGAGCCACGACTTCGACCTGCGGATCCTGCGCGCCGACGGGCAGGAGCGCGTGCTGGCCACGCGCGTGCGGCCGGTCGCCGGGCCCGACGGCGCGATCGTCCGCGTCGAGGGCATCTCGCAGGACGTCACCGCCGAGCGCGTCGCGCAGCGGGCGCGGCGCAACGCCGAGCGGCAGTTCGAGGTCGCCTTCGACCGCGCCCCGATCGGGATGTTCCTGGCGACGCCCGGCGGGCAGTTCCTGCGCGTCAACGACGCGCTCTGCGCGCTGGTCGGCCACGCGCCCGGCGAGCTGATCGGGGGCGACCCGTTGGCCTTGGTCCATCCCGATGACGTCGCGGAGGTCGCCGAGCGGCTGGCGGCGATCGGCGACGACGACCTGACCGCCGAGCACCGCATGCTCCACCGCGACGGCCACGAGGTCTGGGTCGCGGTCAACGCCACGCTGGTGCGCGACGACGAGGGCCGGCCGGTCCACGTGCTGGGGCAGATGCGCGACGTGACCGAGGGGCGCGAGCACGAGGCCCAGCTGCGCCACCTGGCCGACCACGACCCGCTGACGGGCCTGCTGAACCGGCGCGGCTTCGAGGCCGCGCTGACCACGCACGTCGCGCGCGGGCGCCGCTACGGGGCGGCGGGCGCGCTGCTCGTGCTCGACCTCGACGGCTTCAAGCACGTCAACGACACCCACGGCCACCACGCGGGCGACGCGCTGCTGACGGCGGTCGCCGACGGGCTGCGCGAGCGCGTGCGCGAGACCGACGTGCTGGCGCGGCTGGGCGGCGACGAGTTCGCGGTCCTGCTGCCGGTGGAGACCGTCGAGCAGGCCGGGGTCGTCGCCGAGGCGCTGGTCGCGGTCGTGCGCGAGCGCGGCGCCGAGCACGGCGTGACGGCCTCGGCGGGCGTGGCGCTGGTCGACCCGACGGTGACCGACGGCGACGCGCTGCTGGTGCGCGCCGACCGGGCGATGTACGCCGCCAAGGGCGCGGGGCGCGACCGGGTCGCGCACGAGCCCCGGACGTCCCGCGCCTGAGGGCGCGGCGCGACGGCGTCCCGCGCAACGAGCCATCGATATGTTGCGCGGCGGGCCATGATCGACGACTACCCGCACCGCCTGACGATCCCGACGCGCTGGAAGGACAACGACGTCTACGGGCACGTCAACAACGTCGAGTACTACTCGTACTTCGACACCGTCATCAACGAGTACCTGATCGCGGTGGGCGGGCTCGACATCCTGAGCGGACCGGTGATCGGGCTGTGCGCGGAGTCGCACTGCGCGTTCACCGCGGCGCTGACGTTCCCCGAGCCGGTGGAGGCCGCGCTGCGCGTCGCGCACCTGGGCAAGTCCTCCGTGAAGTACGAGATCGGCCTGTTCGGCGACGGCGGCGCGACGCCGGCCGCGACCGGCTGGTTCGTGCACGTCTTCGTCGACCGCCGCACGCGGCGGCCCGCCCCGATCCCGGAGGGGATCCGGGCCGCCCTGAGCCAGCTGGAGGTGTCGTCGTCGTGAACGTCCGTGGTGCCGTGCTGCGCGAGATGGGGCGGCCCAGGCCCTACGCCGAGTCGCGTCCGCTGGAGATCGTGGACCTGGAGCTGGCGCCGCCGGGACCGGGCGAGCTGCTGGTCAAGGTCGGCGCGGCCGGGCTCTGCCACTCCGACCTGTCGGTCATCGACGGCTCGCGCCCGCGCGTGATGCCGATGGTGCTCGGCCACGAGGCGGCGGGGGAGGTCCTGGCGATCGGCGGCGGCGAGGGCGCCGACGCCGGCGGCTTCGCGGTCGGCGACCACGTCGTGTTGAGCTTCGTGCCGACGTGCGGCTCGTGCGGTCCGTGCCGCGCGCAGCGGCCGGCGCTGTGCGAGCCGGGCGCGGCGGCCAACGCGGCGGGCACGCTGCTGGGCGGCGAGCGCCGCTGGAGCGCGGCCGGGGCCGGGCATCTGCACCACCATCTCGGGGTCTCGGCGTTCGCCGACCATGTTGTCGTCGATCACCACAGCGCGGTCAAGGTCGACCCGTCGCTGCCCCACGAGATCGCCGCGCTGTTCGGCTGCGCGGTGCTGACCGGGGTCGGCGCGGCGGTCAACTCCGCGCGGGTCGGGCCCGAGGACCGCGTCGTGGTCTTCGGCCTCGGCGGCGTCGGCCTGGCCGCGCTGCTGGGCGCGCGGATGGCCGGGGCGGCGGAGATCGTCGCGGTCGACGTCGTGGAGGAGAAGCTGGAGCACGCGCGCCGCCTCGGCGCCACGCCGGTCCACGCCGGCGACGGCGCGGTCGAGGCGATCAGGCAGGCCACCGGCGGCGGGGGCGACAAGGTCATCGAGACCGTCGGGAGCGCGCGCGTCCTGCGGCAGGCCTACGAGGCGACGCGCCGCGGCGGCACGACCGTGACCGTCGGGCTCCCGCATCCCGAGCAGCGCCTGGACATCCAGGCGGTCTCGCTGGTCACCGAGGAGCGCACGCTGAAGGGCTCCTACCTGGGCTCGTGCGTCCCGGGGCGCGACATCCCCGCGTTCGTGGCCGCCTACCAGGAGGGCCGCCTGCCGGTCGACGAGCTGCTCACCCACCGCATCGCGCTGGACGACGTCAACGAGGCGTTCGACCGGCTCGCGGCGGGCGCGGCGGTGCGCCAGGCGATCGTCTTCTAGCGCGCGCCGGCCGAGCCCGCCGCCGCGCGGCGGTCGATCTCGAACCAGACGTGCGTGGAGCCCTCGCGCACGCCCCAGCGCTGGGTCAGCGCCTCGACCATGTGCAGGCCCCAGCCGCCGGGCTCGGTCTTGGGCCGGTCGCGGGCGGCGGGGACGAAGCCGACGCCCTGGTCGACGACCTCGACGTGCACGTGGCACGGGTCCTCGGAGCGCAGCACGAGCCGGACGACGCCCTCGCGGCCGTACTTCACCGCGTTGGAGATCAGCTCGGAGACCAGCAGCTTGACGTCCGGCACGACCCCGGGATCCAGGGACGCGCCGAAGCGCTCGACCGCGCGCCGGGCGGCGGCGGGCGCGGTGATATCGCGGTCGATGGCGACGGAGACCTGGTCGGGCATGGGGGAACGAGGGGGATCGGCGTACGTGCCGCTCGCCCTGGGTTCTTCCTCATCGGCCGCCGATCAAACGCTCATCGACCCTGCACAAGGCGCTGCAGGCGTGCCGCGTCGCGCGGGGCGAAGGTGAAGTCGCTGGTCAGCACGTGCGGCTGCCACGGGCGCTCGGGGTGATCGCCGATCACCAGCGCGACGCGATGTTGGCGCAGCAGCGCCAGGACGTCGTCGGCGAACCACGACGGGTGGCGGAGCTCGAAGGCGTGGTGGCCGGGCGGGAGGTGCGACAGCGCGTGGTCCAGGCGCTCGTCGTCGCGGTGGAAGCGCTCGGGCAGCTGCCAGAGGACCGGGCCCATCTTGGGGGACGCGACCAGCGGCTCCAGGCGCTCTCAGAGCTTCTCGACGCCCGCCGCCATGTCGGTCAGGCGCTTCATGTGCGTCAGGTAGCGGCTGGCCTTGACCGTGAAGAGGAAGTCGTCGGGCGTGCGCTCGACCCAGGCGGCGACCGCGTCCCGCCTCGGCAGGCGGTAGAAGGTGGTGTTCAGCTCGACGGTGTCGAAGCGCGTGGCGTAGGACTCCAGCCAGCGCCGCTGCGGGCAGCCCGGGGGATAGAAGCCGTCCTTCCAGGAGCGGTAGATCCAGCCGGAGCAGCCGATGCGAACGGGTGCCATCTGGTCCGGTCCTTACCCTCCTGCGCCGTGCCGGTCTGCCTCGATCTCCCTGGCCCCTCCCGACGGATCCGCGTCGAGCCGCTCGTGCTGCCCGCGCCCGCGCGGGCGCCGGCGGAGCGCGACGCCCCGCGCGAGCAGCCCGAGCCGCGGCCGGCCGAGCGCGAGGCGCCCGAGCCCGTCCCCGCTTGATGTCCGGGGAGGCAGGCGGGGCCCCCGACTTCGTCCAGGCGGTCGTCGGCTACCGCGCCTGGCACCTGGAGGACGACGGCACGCTGCGGCCATGGACGTTCACGGCGCTGCCGTGGGATCCGGGCGCCAACGCGGCGGTCTGCGCGCGCGACGTGCGCCACGCGCCGCCGGTGGCCGACTGCATGTGCGGGCTCTACGCGCTGACCGACCCGGCCGACCGGCGGCTGGACTTCCGCGCCGACCAGGCCGTGGGCGCGATCGCGGCGTGGGGCGACCTGGAGGTCCACCGCACGGGCTTCCGCGCGTCGCACGCGTGCGTGACCGCGCTGGCGCTGCCCGACGGCGCGGGCTACGAGATGCGCGAGGCGCTGCGGAAGGCCGCGCGGCGCTACGACGTGCCGCTGGTCGCGCCGGACGAGCTGAGCGCCGAGGCGCTGCGCCACGGGGCGCCGCTGCCCGAGGACGTCCTTCCGGCGGCGCCGCCGCCCGCGGCGTGGCCGGGACGGCGGCGGGACGCCCAGCGCTTCACGCGCCCCGTGGTCCCGCCGGTCGACGCCTCGGGCTTCGGCGCGGCCGCGCGCGGGATCGCGCTGGACGCGCACCTGTGGGTCGAGACCGCGCTGGGCGCCGTCGTGGTCGGCGTGACGAGCGCGCTGGCCGGCGACCTCGGGGCCGATCCGGTCGTCACGCTGCCCGAGCCGGGCGCGGCGCTGGAGGCCGGCGACCTCGTCGCGACCGTGCGCGCCGAGGGGCGCGGGACGTTCGGGATCTGGGCGCCGGTTGGCGGGTCGGTGCTGGCGGTCAACCCACGGCTGGCCGACGATCCGGGCCTGCTCGCGCGCGATCCCGAGGGCGCGGGCTGGCTGCTGCGCCTCGCGCCGCGCGACTGGGCGGGCGAGGCCGGCGCGGTGACGTGGGGCGCGGCGGCGGGCCGGCACTACGCGGCGATGCTCGAGCGCGACGCGACCGCGCGCGGCGACGCGTTCGCCGACGTCCGGCTGGAGCGCCTGCGCGCGATGCCGCCGGTCCGCTCGGCGGCCGACGTCCTGGCGCTGCTGCGGGCCGAGCGGGCGGCGCCGCGCTTCGCCGACGCCGACGCGGTGCACGTCGAGCTGGGCGGCCGGATCCGCGACGCGCTCGCCGAGGACCCGGCGCTGCGCGAGCGCCTGGCGCGCCTCGGCCTGACCGTGCGGTTCGCGCTGCGCGAGCCCGACGCCGAGCTGGTGCTGCCGTTCGGGGGCGACGAGGTCTTGCAGCTGTCCTGCACGGCCGAGGACGCCTACCGCTGGTTCATCGGCAAGCTCGACCCGGCGGGCGCGCTGCGCGGCGGCGACCTGACGTCGTCGGCCGACAGGGTCGTGACGCTGCGGGCGCTGGCGTTGTTGAAGTACCTGCGGATCGAGCCGTGGGAGCCCGCGCGATCCTGGGAGCGGCCGGGGGCGTAGGAGGCGCGGGGCGGCGGCGCCGGCGGGCGTGTCAGGACGCCGGGCGCATGGCCGACGCGACCGCGCCGCCGCAGACCGGGCAGGTCGGGTCGCGCGGGACGTCCTCGTGGGTGACGGTCAGCGTCGTCATGTCGATCAGCGCGGCGCGCCCCGCGCAGGCCAGCGGGGCCAGGCCCGTGACGTGGGCGATCGCCTCGTTGGCCACCAGCGAGCCGATCACGCCGCACGACGGCGCGTAGGTCGCGGCGGGGGAGTCCGCGCTGAGCGCCGACAGCGCGGCGTCGAAGAGCGGGAAGCGCCGCCGGTAGTCGGCCTCCTGGCAGGCGTGGCAGCCGGTGACGCCGGGCAGGTAGGTCGGCCCGACCCGTACCAGCGGCGGGTGCTGGGACATCGACGTGTAGGGGATGCCCGCCGCGAAGCAGGCGTCGTTGACCCACCCGGAGATCCGGGTCGCGGGCCAGTCGACGGCCGCGACGACGAAGTCCGCGCCGGAGATCGCGTCGGCGACGGCCCGGGCGCTGCCCAGCCGGCGCGGGACGCCGACGAACGTCGAGCGCGCGTTGAGCTTGCGCAGCCGCTCGGCGGCGGCCTCGACCTTCGGCCGTCCGAGGTCGTCCTCGCTGTAGAGCACCTGCCGCGCGAGGTTGGACAGCTCGACGTGGTCGTGGTCGACGCCGACGACCGTGCCGATCCCGCACACCGTCAGCATCGTCGCCGCCATCCCGCCCAGGCCGCCGAGCCCGAGCACGGTCACCGTCGCGTCCTCCAGCCGCTTCTGGGCCGCGGCCCGCGCGACCCCCGCCGGCGCGAGGTCGCCGAAGTACCGCAGCTGGCGGTCGTAGCGCTCCAGGCCGTCGGGGTCGAGGTACCGCGCGTCGTCGGCGGCGTCCTCCACGAGGCCCCGCGCGGCCAGGGCGTCGATGGCGTCGTCGAGGTCACCGCGCCCCAACTCCGGGGCGGGGCCCGCGCGCAGGGCGTTCAGGATCTCCGCGCGCGTGCGGCGCCCGTCCAGGAGATCGACGAGCGCCGCCAACACGCCGACGTCGCCCCGCAGGGCGACATCGCCGTCCGTCCGGGCAGCGCGATGCAGAACGATGCGATCCGGGCGGGCGACGACTTCGATCGTCGACTTGAGCCGAGGCCGCCCGCGGTGTGGGTCGCGGGACGGCCGCGGTTCTGTCGGGACCAGGCCCGAGGCCCGGTCCCGGCCGCAACGGGGAGCGGCCGGGATCGGATCCGTCGGGACTAGTTGCCCTTCGTGGTGGCCAGCGCCGGCAGCGTCGGCTCCTCGATCGTGATCTCGAGCATGCGTGTCCCTCCTTTCGGTGTTCGGGGTCATGGACGACGTGCGAGGTAGATCCGCTTGCTGTGGATCTCCTCGTCGAAGTGGTGGTCGCGCGGGCCGCTGTCGCGCTGGCCCTGCACGAGGACGAGCTCCAGCCCCGCGGCCTCGATCGCGGCGACGATCGCGGCATGGGGGTGGAGGTGCTGCAGGTGGTGGCTCACCGAGCGCTTCCAGCGCCCCGGGGTCTCGGGGTCGATCTCGAACGCGTGGAGATCGGCCCGGTAGCCGTTGTCCTCGACGGCGCCGAGGCTCTCCCAGACCAGGAAGAGATCATCCTCGGCGCGGGCGAAGGTCGACCCGAAGAACGTCTTGAACGTCAGCGGGGCGTTGCTGTCGAACAGGAGCGCTCCGCCCGGCGCCACGCGCGCGGCCATCGAGCCCATCGCCTCACCCAGGCGGCTGGTCCCGACGCAGTTGATGATGTCGTTGAAGGCCGTGACCAGCGCGGCGGGCGGTCCGTCGGGCAGGTTCGGCAGCCCGCCGACCTCCAACACCGCGTCGGCGCCGAGCCGCTCGCGGGCGATCTCCATCATGCCGCGGGACGGGTCGATCCCGGCCGCGTCGAAGCCGGCGGCGCGCAGGGCGAGCATGCTGCGACCCGTGCCGCACCCGATGTCGAGGGCGCGACCGCCCGTGACGCCGACCGCCGCCGGCAGCTCGAGGAGCCCCTCGAGCCACTCGTAGTAGCGCGTGGTCTCAGTGCTTCCGACGAACGCCTCGTAGTGCGGCGCCATCGCGTCATATGGAGCCGCGAATGTTTCTTTTTCCTCAGGGCGCGTGCGGTCGAGCAGGGTCATGTCATGTCAAGACCCCCAAAGCGCTCAGAACCGTTTCATCTCGGTTCAAAGTTTTTCGACGTTCCAGATTTCGACTGGTCCGAACTCGCGACGCGGTGCCTCCGCGAAGCCCGCCGCGTGGCCGGGCCCGACGACGCCGGAGACATCGCCCAGGAGGCGATGATCCGCGTGTGGCGGAGCCTGCGGAACGGCGCGGTGCCCGACCAGCCGGGCGCGTGGTTGCGCACGATCGTTCGCCACGAAGCTTTTCGGCATCGCAACAAGTCGGCAACCACTGCGAGCCTCGACGATCACTTCGATCTGAGCGACCGAATCGCTGCCAATCGGCTTGATTTGCTGCCATTGCAGGTGGATGTGCGCCGAGCCGTTCGCAGTCTGACCCCTCAGGACCGTAAGCTGTTGGCGTTGCGGTACGTCGACGATCTGACGCAGCCCGCCGTGGCGAGCGCCTTGGGGATCCCCGAAGGCACCGCCAAGGTGCGCCTGCATCGGGCACGCGGACGGCTGCAGCAGGTTTTGGCCGAGCACGAAGGCGGAGAGCATCGATGAGCAAGTCCACGACCGCCGTAGCCCGGCGCGACCAGAAGGACCAGCACGAGCTGGAGAGCAACATCGTCAAGGCGCTGTCGCATCCGTTGCGGATGCGCATCTTGACCCGGCTCAACGAAGGGGTCGCAAGCCCCAATGAGATGGCCAAGGAGTTCGAGGAGTCGCTCCCGCTGGTCAGCTACCACGTGCGCATCCTGCGCGAGCTCGATTGCATCGAGCTCGTGCGGACCACGCCGCGGCGCGGCGCGATCGAGCACCACTACCGGGCTCTGACGCGACCGTTCCTGAACGACGACGATTGGGCGCAGCTTCCGCCCAGCGCGCGGAAGGCCGTGTCCAACACGGTGCTGAGCAAGGCGCTGGGCGACGTGCGCAACGCCGTGGCGGCGGGGACGTTCGATGACCGCTCGGACCGGCACCTCTCCTACACGTCGCTCGCTCTGGACGAGGAAGGGTGGCGGAAGTTGGGTGACCGGCTGAACGAGCTGCTCGAATGGGTCATCGAGGAGCAGGCAGCGGCGGCGGGCCGCCTGCAGGATGACGAGAGCGGTGGGGGCGAGGTGCGTTCGCGGCTGACGCTGCTCCACTACACCGCGCCGCCCGCCGGCGCGGAAGAGGCGCCGCCGAAGCGCCGTCGCGCCAAGCGGTAGCGTCGCCTGCGTGGGACACCTGGCTCGGCTCGCCCTGGCGGGCGCGCTGTTGTGCGCGCTCGCCGGTGTCACCGCCTGCGGAGGCGGTGACACGGAGCGTCACGATCGTGGCGAGCGGCTGACGATGCTCTCGTCGTCGGACGTCGACTTCCTCGATCCGGGCCGGACCTACTTCGCGCAGGGCATCCAGGTCGTCGCCGCGACGCAGCGCACGCTCTACGGCTTCCGGCCCACCGATCTCGAGCACGCGGTCCCCGACCTCGCGGAGGGCGCACCGGCTATCGGGGACGGTGGCCGGAAGGTCACGGTCCATCTGAAGAAGGGCGTGCGGTTCTCGCCGCCGGTCAACCGCGAGGTGCGCGCGAGCGACGTCGCGTATGCGTTCGAGCGGTTCTTCAGCGCCGCCGTGGCCGGGCCCTATCAGCAGTACTTCAGCGACCTCGTGGGCGTTCCGAAGATCCTGCCGGAGACGCCCGAGCCGATCGCGGGGATCTCGACGCCCGACGACCGAACGATCGTGTTCCGGCTGAGGCGGCCCACCGCGGCGGCGTTCGCGGAGACGCTGGTGCTGCCGGTCACCGCGCCGGTGCCCGAGGAGTACGCGCGGCCGTTCGACGAGCACAGCCCGTCGACCTACAACACGCACGTGGTCGCCACCGGGCCCTACATGGTCCGCAACGACGCCTCGGGGCGGACGATCGGCTACCAGGCCGGTCACACGATCGACCTCGTCCGGAACCCCAACTGGCGCCGCGCGACCGACCTCCGGCCGGCGCCTCTGGACGCCATCCGGATCATCACCAACGCCCGCGACCGGACGATCGCCTCGCGACAGGTGCTGTCCGGCTCGGGGATGGTGCTGGACAGCACCCCGCCGCCGACCATCATCAAGCGGGTCTTCGAGCACAGCCCCGAGCAAGGCGCCATCGTGCCCGCGGGCGGCTATCGCTTCACGCCGCTCAACACGTCGATCAAGCCGTTCGACCGCGTGAACGTCCGACGTGCCGTCCTCGCCGCCTATGACCGTGTGGCGTCACGAAAGGCTCGCGGTGGCGCGACCACCGGCCCGCTCGCCACGCATTTCCTGCCGCCGGGCATCCCGGGCTTCCACGAGGCGGGCGCGGCGACGGGACCGGGTGTGGACTTCCTCGCCGCGCCCACGGGCGACCTCGAGCTGGCGACCGCGTACATGCGCAAGGCCGGCTTCCCGAGTGGCCGCTACACCGGTCGTGAGCAGTTCCTCCTGGTCGCGGGCTCGTCCGACGGGGAGCGCGGCATGGGCTCGGTGGCGGCGCAGACGCTGCGGACCCTCGGCTTCCGCGTCCGGCTGCGCATCGTGCCCGACGACGCGCTCTTCACCAACTGGTGCTCGGTGCCGGCCAAGAAGGTGTTGGCCTGCGCCGGGATCGCCTGGTTGAAGGACTACCCGGATCCCGAGCCGATGCTCAAGCCGGTCTTCGGCGGCGCCGCGTTCACCAACCGCGCCGGCAACACCAACTTCTCCGAGCTGCACGACCCGGCCATCGACGCGGCGATGGCCCGCGCGCGCCGCCTCGGCGGCCAGGCGCGAATTCGCGCCTGGGGACAGATCGACGACCTGATCGTCCGCGACGCCGCCGCGGTTCCGCTGCAGTGGGAGCAGGCGGTGCTGATTCGCTCCAAGGACGTCCGCGGCGTGCCGAACGTCTACTTCGACTCCTGGGACCTGTCCTACACGTCGCTCAAGTAGCGGCGGCGCCGAGCCTTCCCAACAACGCCGAAGGCCCCGCCGGAGCGGGGCCTTCGATCGTCGATGCGGATGAGAGGACTCGAACCTCCACGGGATCTCTCCCACACGGACCTGAACCGTGCGCGTCTACCAATTCCGCCACATCCGCCGGCGAGGAGCGAGCATAGCGTCCGGGAGAGGTTTCGCGTCCGGACGTGTGGGTCTTTCGGCTTGGTAAGCTGAACGCGTCCTGCCGCCATCGTCTAGGGGACTAGGACGCCGCCCTCTCACGGCGGAAACCGGGGTTCGAATCCCCGTGGCGGTACTACAGAAAGCCCCGCACCTCGCGGGGTTTTCTCGTTCCTGGGGTGGGCTCAAACCCGGTGCGGACCCTGTATGGACCCTGTCGCTGCCGCAGGTGATGCCTCCGGGCTAGGGCCAGATGTGGCTGTCTCACGGTGAGAACGGGCTCTGGGGCACACACCAGCGGCTTGGCAGTTTCTTAGCCGTGAGCGGGGCGGGACGGCTCCTTAGGGCTCGCTTGACCGGCAGCGCTAGCGCGCCTACGCGCCGTGCGGTCCAGCTCCGGTCCTTTACTAGCTGACGAGTAGCTCGGCACGTTCGGCAAGGAGCTGGCACCGTTGGCCGATGAACGTCTCGTAGTCGTCGTCGAACAACGTCTCGGGGATACCGGCGGCATCAAGGATCGCCACAGCGTCATCCGGCATGAGAGAGCGATACTCCGACGGAAGCTTGTCGCTGATGGTCCGATTCTCTGCGCGAGAGATCATGGCGATGTTGGCGAGTACGTTGATCGCGCTGTCTGGCATGCCCAAGGCCAGTAGCCGGGCGCGTGGAAAGCAATGGTGATACTCGCTGCGGTTGGGCTCAGACAGCACGCGCTCTAGGGCCACGAGTTCACCCGACAGGAAACTGCGGGGATGGAAATGGGCCATCTGAAGGATCAGCGTCTTCGAGGCGACCGTGCGAATGTTGAAACGATGCGCGACGTAGAACCGCGAGTCTGGGGCTCCCCCGATGCTGTCGAGGTCCGACGGCTCGCCGCGTCGGAGACGGACGGCCTCCACGATGTCCCTCCGGAGGTTCCGCTGAGGATTGCCGCTGAAACGATGTGAGAAGCACGACCGCCAAAACCACCGGCGGAGCACCTCATAGTCCGCGTTGCTGACGGGCTGGCCGGCGCGCTCGGAGAAGTACGCCGCCAACGGGACGAGCAGGGCGGGGTATGGAAGCAGCTTCACATGGCGCACGTGGAAGTTGGTCCGGACGAAGTCGATCGCCCGACGGATCGATTCAGCGACCTGATCGAAGGCCGCACGTACGTCCGAGCCGTTCATGTCGACAAGGGCGGCGGGCCTTGGATCCTGCTTTAGTACAGCGGCCGTACACCGGAGCATCAGGTCGCTGTCGTCGCCGATCTCCTCGAAGCCGAAGTCTGAGAACTCGCTCGCGAGCTCAGCGAACCGTTGCTGCAGGTCGAACTCGTCAGACCAGGTCCATGCGGTGAGCAACTGGAAGACATCGAGTTCAATGCCCATCCGGTTGACACGCTCGAACACAATCGCAACCACGGCGCGATCTTCGTTTTCGAAGGTTTCGACCGGGATCAAGGTTTCGAGGAAACGCTGCTGGACCTTGACGATTTCCTCGTTCGCTCCTTCGCTCAGCGACCGGGTCGCCCTCGAAAAGGCCACAGCATCGAAGAACACTGAGAGAGGAAAGTGTTGGCCTTCCACGACTTCCTCAGGCCTGAGAGCGACGAAGCGTGACTCTTGGGCATCGTCCTGCGCTGCAAAGTCGTAGAAGATCGGTAGCCACGTGTCGTCATCTGGATCGGTCGGCTGAAGGCTCCGTTGAAACGTCGAGAACAGCGACGTGAGGCGCTGCTGCCCATCCAGGACGTAGTCGACCGGGTAGTCCCGGTCAGGAGGTGGCAACTCGAACACTCCGAGGCGGTTCTCGCGCAACAAGCGGTGCTGGGTCCGCCACAGAAGCAGCGAGCCGACGGGATAGCGCTTATAGAGACTGTCCATCAGCAGCGCGGCTCGCTGTGGCTCCCAAACGAACTTCCTTTGGAAGCCAGGGATACGGATGGTTCCGTCGATCAGTCTCTCGATGGCGCGACGGATCGCGATCGGCTCGCTCACGGCGGTGCAGACTAGGACGAGCGCCGGTCAGAAGAGAAGTGCAATCGCGGCCCCTCCGCCGTCTCAAGAGTGCGCCGAGCGCCTGGAGTAGCTCCAGGGTTTCATCTGCGCTGGTTATAGCTGTCGATGGCCTTAATGGCGTCGACTAGAACGGACGCACTCTCGACGGTGGTTTCCAGGACACCTTGCTGGTACGAGTCCAGCGGCTTGAGCCGGTGCCGGTTCACAATCTGGACGATGACCTCGGCGAGGTGGACGAGGTCACGAACCAGCGTCATGCGGACCGGGCGGTAGTCCTTCAAGACGAGGGTCACGATCGGGTCGGAGGACCCCTCGCTAGGGTGCGGCTTGCTCACGGAGTTAGCGCTCCTTGGGCCATGGCCCGGGGTGTTCGCCGCACCGCCGGGCCGCTCTACGGGATGGGTCAGCTCGGCGCCTGCCCCGGCGCACAGCTGGTGATGTCGGCGCCGTTCGCGCCCTGGATGCGCGTCCCGTCGATCTGCTTCTGCAGGTCGGGCACGATGATCGACGTGAAGCTGATGCACATGCGGCGGGCGTAATCGGCGACGTCGCTGTCGTCGTAGTAGCCGGTAGCGACGTAGACATAGGTGCCGATCAGGCCGCTCTTGACGGTGATGCCTTCGATGTCGTCGTACCAGTCGGCCTTCATGCCGGGGATGCCGTAGTTCTCGCGCATCGCCTTCTTCACCTTGCGGGTGAGCTCGGCGTCTCCGTCAGACCTCGGCTTCGTGGCCGCGGGTCGAGGCGCCGGAGCGGAGGCGGTCGCAGGGTGCGCGGTGGTGTTGCCGTCACCGCAGCCGACGAGCATGGCCGTCAGCAAGATCATGAACAACGCTGCGTTCTTCATGTGCGGCAACTTACCGGTTTGGTTCTGGCCTGTTTGGCTAAGTGCCCGCAGGATGCTGCCGAGTGGAAGAGGTCCTTCGGCAGTTCGGGGTGAACGTCCGCCAGGCGCGGCTCGCTCGCGGCTGGACGCAAGAGGACCTTTCTCAGGCGACCGACCTCGCCGTGGTCCAGGTGTCCCGGATCGAGCGCGGCAAGCGGGAGATCCGCCTTACGACGCTGCTCCGGCTGCTCAGCGCGTTGGACGTCCCCGCAGAGGAGCTGCTGCGTGGACTTCGCTCCTGAGTCATCCGTTTGAGGTGGTCGCGGGGTCGAGCGGGTAGCGGCCCTCGACCGATCGCGCAAATTTTCTGGGCGGATCACCGGGCGCTCGCGTAGACGTCATCGAGCGCGTCGACCAGCGCAGCTTCGGTGCTCGGAAGCACGTGCCCGTAGAGGTTCAAGGTGGTGGTGATGTTCGCGTGGCCCAAGCGCTCCTGTACGAGCTTGGCGTGGGCGCCCGCCGCGATCAGGAGCGTGGCGCAGGTGTGGCGTAGGTCGTGGAAGCGCAGCTTGCGCTTCTCGACCGGGAGCGCCATGCGCGCGGTGGGCCACACCGAGCGCATGAACGCCGTGTGCCGGACCGCCTTGCCCGTGACCGTGTGGAACACCATCGCGTCGGGCCCGATGGGATGCGGGCCGGCTCCGTTGATGGCGCGGGCGGTCAGGCTCGCGATTGAGTGCGGTTGGTACTGGAGCGCCGAGTGATCCGCTGTCCCAACTGCGGCGCGCGCATCAAGGGTCAGCGGAGGCTGCGCCGTCACCTAGTCGGTGAGGACCCCGCGAGCCCGGACTGTCCGCGAGTGCAGGCGGCCCACCAGCGGCGCAGGGTCACACCGGGGGAACTGGACGCCGCAGCGGTCGAGGCATACACCCAGAGCCAGTGCCACGCGCTCGCGCTTGTCCTTCATGAAGCCACCGGTTGGCCGCTCGTCGGGGACTTCGACCCGGACGAGCGATCGATGGTGCCCCGTCACGTCTTGGTGCGCCGAAGTGATGGCACCTTCGTGGATGTTCTCCGCGCTGCCTACGGCCAGAACCGGCTATGGGGACATGACCAACGCGAGCTGACCGCGTCTGACGTCTGGTCGCTGGTCCGCCTCGGGCACATGGTGCCTCCTGACCTTGAACTCGCACGCTCGTTCGTTGCCCCAGTTCTGGAGCGAGCTGGAGAGCCGAATGAGTGACCTTGCCCTGTTGACCGAGCACCTGCGTCTGGCTCGCAAGGCCGGAATGACGTTCGACATCGCATGGCCCGTGGCGTGCGAGGCGCTGCTGCCGACGCTCCCGCGCGACGACCGGCTCCGCTGGGGTGAGGCACTGGATTCGACCCGAGGCGAACGGCGGCAGGCGTACCACCGCACCGGTCGCGGGGTGGCTCTCACGACAGCGTTGCCGTCCTGAGCCACCAATGTGTCCGGCGCGCGGGGGAACATGCGTTCCCAACTACTCACCCCGGAGGTGCCGATGCCTCAGCACGATCAACCCGAGGCATGGACCGAGCGCCTGCTCTCCGAACTCACCATCTCGGAACGGGCGCTCCGCGAATTCTCGAAGCTAAACCCCGACGTGGCGTGGCTCGCCAGTTCGGAGGTGCTGCGCTCTCGGCTTGCACGCGGCAAGCCTCGACGTCGGTTCGAGCGCGGGCAGCCTCGCATCGAACTCGTCGACGGTCGGAGCGTGCCGCTGAACTACATCGACGTGGTCATGCGCGGGCGCCAAGTGGCTGTGATCCGCAAGGACAAGCTCGGCGAGAACGTCGTCAAGACGGTTCGAAGCGTAGGCACAGTTCGGAACGTCGATCCGGAGTGGGGACGCCGTAAGACACGGCATCTCACGCGCCGTCGGGTACGGCGGGCAGCCTAGGCTACGCCGGACCCCGTAGCGGACCCCGGCGTCCCCGGCGGCTGTTGTCGCTGCCGGGCAACTCCGGGCGACAGAAGTCCGCTGCGTGCAGGCGTTTCCGGGCCGAGACGGGCATCGGCGGTTCCTCGCGGTCACCCAGGCCGGTGGCCCTCTCACGGCGGAAACCGGGGTTCGAATCCCCGTGGCGGTACTCGAAAGGCCCCTGCCTCTAGGGGCCTTTCGTCGTTTCGGGGCGCGGTGCACCGGTTTCATGAGAGGCGCGTGAGATCCGTCGCGCACGCGCGGCGTCGCGTGGGTACGGAGGCCGCCATGGGAACTGCATCGACTCTGCGACGGCGGGGCAGGACGACCGTCGCGCTCTCCGCGCTGGCGGGGCTGCTGCTCGTCGCGCCGGCGGCTCAGGCCAAGAAGGTCACGAGCCTCGTGCCGTGGAAGGCGTCCAACCACTACCTCGTCGAGGCCGACCTCGACGGGCGGGCGCTGCCGAAGCTCAAGCCGGTGGCCCAGGTCAACCACCTGCGCCAGGGGCAGTGGGTGAAGATCACCTGCCAGACGACCGGCCAGAACGCCTACGGGTCCAAGTTGTGGGACAAGGTCGGCGGGCTCTACGTGCCCGACCACTTCATCAAGACCTACACCGACGGCGGCATTCCGGGCGTGCCGTCGTGCGGCGCCGCCGCTCCGGCGCCGGCGCCCGCTCCGGCTCCCGACCCCAAGCCCACCGGCCCGACCCGCGCCCAGCTGGCCGCCGCGGTCAAGGCCGTCGAGTACGAGCGCGTCTACGGCCACAACTGGGCCAGGTACCAGGCGAAGTACCCCAACAACGGGATCATCTGGGATCACAACGGCTGCTCGGTCCCCAAGGCGCTGCTGGAGCTCCACGGCGGCTGGACCCCGCTCGCCAAGAGCCTGTCCTACTACTCGCGCCTGTTCGAGAAGTCGTGCAACCGCCACGACTTCGGCTACCGCAACTACGGCAGCGCCACGAACGGGCTGAAGCTCGACCCGACCGAGGCGCGTCGCCACTCGATCGACGTCCAGCTGCACCACAACATGGACTACCAATGCGACAAGACCTTCTCGCGCAAGTACGTGGAGGCGGTCCAGCGCGGCGCGTGCCACAAGGCGTCGGACGCGTTCTACTGGGCGGTCTCGCACTTCGCCCAGAGCCACTTCCTGGCCTAGGGCACCTCTGAGGCGTTACGCGGCCGGAGCGAAGGACGTGTCGTCGACGCGGTTGCGTCCCGCGCTCTTGGCTGCATACAGGCGGCGGTCCGCCAGCCGGACCGCCGCCTCGACGTCGTCGGCCGTCGTGGAGGTCACCAGCCCGATCGAGGTGGTGATCTCCATGCCGGAGGCGATCGAGGACCAGTCGTCGGCGGCGATCGCCGCGCGCAGCCGCTCGGCGCAGGTCGCGGCGTCGCGCTCGTCGGTCCACGGCATCACGATCACGAACTCCTCGCCGCCGGCGCGGGTGACCACGTCGGAGGCCCGGACGTTCTCGTGCAGCAGCGCCGCCGCCCGCGCCAGCACGCGGTCGCCGGCGGAGTGCCCGAAGCGGTCGTTGACCGACTTGAAGCGGTCGAGGTCCAGCACGGCGACGCTGACCGGCGCGTGCTCGACGGCCAGCTCCTCCAGCGTCGCCGCCAAGTACCGGCGGTTGTAACAGCCGGTCAGCCAGTCGCGCTCGGCCTGCTCGCGCAGCTGGGCCTGCAGTGCCTCCAGCGCGCGATGCGTGGCGGCCAGCTCGTCGAGCGTCGCCTCCAGCTCGCGGTTCTTGGCCGCCAGCGTCTCGGCCTCGCGCCGCGCGGCGTCCTGCTCGATCACGGCGCGCTCGAAGTCGCGGTGCAGCTCGGTCAGCTCGCGGTAGGCCAGGCGCTCCAGCTCCGCGCTCTCCAGCAGCGCGCGGTAGGCGTCCTCGCCGCGCCCGGCCGCCGCCAGCGCCGCCGCGACGTCGGCCAGGATCATCGACCGCGCCTGCGGCACCGACTCGCCGAGCCCGCTCACCGCCGCGCGTCCCGCCCGCCACGCCTCGTCGGCCCGGCCGGCGGCCAGCAGCGCCTTGACCTCGACGCAGACGATCATCCCGAAGATGTACGGGTTGGGCATCCCGTCGGCGCCCGCCGTCTCCAGCGACGCCGTCGCCGCGCGCGCGTCCTCCAGCGCGGCCTCGGCGTCCCCGCGCGCCAGCCCGACCTCCGCCCGCGAGCACAGGATCACGGCGCGCGCGAAGCCGTTTCGCGGCCCGACCCGCTCGGCGGCCTCCAGCGCGCGGTCCAGCTCGACCAGCGCGTCGTCGTGGTCCTCGCGCTCGTACAGCGCGCGGTTGGCCAGGTCGTTGCGCGACATGGCCTCCTCCCACGCGCTCCCGCGCGCCAGCGACAGCGCGAGCATCTCGTCGAGCCGCTCGGGCCACTCCGGCGCGTCGAGGTTGGCGAACACCACGCACCCGCAGCGGCGCGCGTAGAGCCGCAGCCCGTCGTCGCCCGCGAGGTCGGCCACCGCCACGCACGTCTCCGCCGAGGCCAGCGCCTCGCGGTAGGACCCGCTGAAGAACCCGAGATGCGCCTCCAGCGCCGCGACCTCGACGACCGCGGACGGGTCCTGGATCTCGCGCACGAGCGCCGCCGCCTCGGCCGCCAGCGTGAACGCCGGCCGCAGGCCGCCGCGGTGCAGCGTGACCATGCCCTGCAGCGCCAGCGCCCGCGCGACCACCGCGTCGCGACCGGCCTCGCGCCCCGCGCGCTCGCAGCGCAGCGCGACGGCCATCGCCTCGCCGGGCGTCTCGAGATGGCGATCGCGCGCCTCCTCGAGCAGGCGCGACACGTCGTGATCGGGGTGGCTGACGGTCATCGAAGGCGCTCCATCCCGGTTCAACGGCCTCGCGGGCGCGACCTTGAGATTCGCAGAGCCCAGACTTTCTGCCAGTAGGCACGGACGCCGTCGCACTCCAAAGTGGCGCGTATGTCACGGATGTCACACCGTTTGCTTCGACCTGCTGTCGCGCGCACCGTCGCGGCAGCGGCGCTCGCCGTGGGTCTCGCGGCGCCCGCCTCGGCCAATGCCGGGGTGCTCGACTCCGTTCGTGGGTGGTGGCCCATGTACGAGGGCAGCGGGCAGGTCGTCCACGACCTCTCCGGCCACGGCAACAACGGCCAGCTCGGCTCCACGCCCGGCGTGGACGCCAACGACCCGACCTGGATCAAGGGGATCCTGTTCGGCTCGGCGCTGCGCTTCAGCGGCAACCAGTTCGTCCGGATCCCGGACTCCACGTCGCTGGAGCCCACGGACCTGACGATCTCCGCCTGGGTGCGCTCCGGCAGCTCGCCCGGCATCGCCAAGCAGATCGTGGGCAAGGGCGCCAGCGACTGCGACGCGTCGTCCTACGCGCTCTACACGGGCGTCGACGGCGGCCTGACGTTCTACGTCGCCACGGCCGACCACAAGTTCTTCCGCACGAGCAGCATCGCCGCCGCCTCGATCTGGAACAACAAGTGGCACCACGTCGCCGGCACGTTCGACAGCTCGACGGGGACGGCGAAGCTGTTCGTCGACGGCAAGCAGATCGGCGACTCGACCGCGGTCTCCGGGCCGATCGGCTACGACACGCCGAACACGGGCGACATGGGCTTCGGCAACTACTTCGGCACCTGCGACCTGTTCTACACGGGCGACATCGACGAGGTCGCGCTGTTCAGCCAGGCGCTGCCGATCGACAAGTACTACGCGGCCCTCGCGCTGCTGTTCCCGAAGCCGCTGCGCTAGCCGGCGCCCCGCCGCCGCCTCGGCGTCGAGGCGGCGGCGACGGCACCCCGGACCAAGGGCCGCGAGCCCGCGGGGTGCCGTCCGCCGCGCCTCCTCACCCCGAACAGGTCGAGTGCCGGCGACCGCGGTCCGGGGGTTGGTTGGTGTCTCCAGCCAGGGGACGCGGCGAGATTCTCAAGCGGCGCGAGCGCCGTCCAGAGCCGGACCGGCACATGTGAACCGCGCGGCAGCGATGGCGGGATCCTCGCGCATGAAGCGCCGCACGCCGTAGTGGCGGGCGGCCGCGGTGACGTCGTCGACGCCCGCCGGGCAGTCGCGCACCGCGTCGGCGGCGACCGCCAGGCAGAGCCCGTCGATCGTGTGGCGGGCGCGCGCCGCCGGGGCGAGCGTCGCGCGGCCGTCCGACAGCAGGACGACGACCCACGCGGGCCGGTTGGTGACCGCGTCGAACAGCACGTCGTGCGCGCGGCCGAGCAGCAGGCCGTCGCGGTCGCGCAGCGGGGCGTCGCGCAGGGCGGGGACGATGCCGGGAGCGGGAAGCGCCATCTCGCTGCACCCGTTCGCCTCAGGTGGCCTTGATCCTTCGTGGCTACCGTGAAGCGGACCGATGTTGCGCCGTCCCGGACCACCGCTCGTCCTCGCCGCCGTCGCCACCCTGGCGCTGGCGGTCACCGGCCTGCTCGCGAAGCTCATCCCGATCGTGAAGCAGGGCGACGGCCACACGCTGAACGGGTTCATCGGGCTCAACACGCCGCGGCTGACGCCGGTGCTCGACCACATCGCCCACTCGGCCGACCCCGGCCCGTACGCGCTGGTCGCGCTGGCCCTGGCGCTGGTCGCGCTGGTCCGCGGGCGCTGGCGGGTCGCGCTGGCGATCCCGATCCTGTTCGTGCTGACCGGCGGGACGACCGAGATCCTCAAGCACGTCTTCGCCTCGCCGCGCTTCGACGAGTGGCTGGGCCCGGACGCGCAGATCTCCGCCGCGTCGTGGCCGTCGGGCCACTCGACCGCCGCGATGACGATGGCGCTCTGCGCGGTGCTCGCCGCGCCGCCGCGCCTGCGCCCGACGGTCGCCGCGCTGGGCAGCGCCTACGCGCTCGCGCTCGCCTACTCGATCCTCACGCTCGGCTGGCACTTCCCGTCCGACGTCTTCGGCGGCTACCTCGTCGCCTCGGCCTACGTGCTGACGGCGATCTCGATCATCAACGCGAGCGAGCGGCGCTGGCCCAGCCGGCGCGGGGCGGAGGCGGGCACGCGGCCCGGCGACGGCGTCCCGGCGGTGCTCGTCGGGCTGCTGGCCGCGGGCGCGGCGTGCGGCCTGGCGCTCGCGCGCCCGCACCAGCTGATCGGCTACGCGGCCGACCACACGACGTTCGTGGTCGGCGCGCTGAGCATCGCGGGCCTGGCCGCGCTGATCGCGACCGTGATGGCCGTCGGCTTCCGCGGCCCGCGCTCGCCTACCCGCGCGTAGCGCCCGGCTGCCAGAGCTCGTCGTTCTCGTTGGCCGCGCGGCTGAGGATGAACAGCAGGTCGCTGAGGCGGTTGAGGTAGCGGACGACCTCGGGGTTGCCGTCCTCGACGAGGATCGCGCGGCGCTCGGCGCGGCGGCAGACCGTGCGGCAGACGTGCAGGTGCGCGGCCGACGGGCGCCCGCCGGGGATCACGAACGACTTCAGCGGCTGCAGGGTCTTGTTGACCTCGTCGCAGAAGCCCTCCAGGCGCTCGGTGTAGCCCGCGTCGACCCGCAGGCGCTCGCGCTCGCCGCCGTGCGGGACCGCGAGGTCGGCGCCGACGTCGAACAGCTCGTTCTGGATCTGGGCCAGCCAGGTCCGTTGCTGCTCGGGCAGATCCTGCAACGTCAGCGTGACGCCGAGGTGCGCGTTGAGCTCGTCGACCGCGCCGTAGGCCTCGATGCGCGGGTGCGTCTTGGGCACCCGGCTCATGTCGCCCAGGTGCGTCTCGCCGCCGTCGCCGAGCTTGGTGTAGATCCGCGTGAGGTTGACGGTCATCGTGCCGCGGAGGCTACCGGCGGGCGCCCAGCGATACGATTCGCGTTCACATCAAGGGTCGGTGGCCAAGGGAAGCCGGTGCGAGACCGGCGCGGACCCGCCACTGTGACCGGGCGAGAGCCTCGCCGCACCGCGCTGTCACGGCGCGAGCCACTGGGCCGGAGGAGACCTGGGAAGGCGCGGAGAGGAGGTCCGGAAGCCAGGAGACCTGCTCCGACCGTAAGGACATCGACGCGCCCTCGCGGCAAGGGGTGGTTCCCAGCATGAAGCACAAGACTCTCGGCCTCCTCGTGGGAGGCCTCGCGCTCGCTCTCGGAGCGGGCGCCGGCCCGGCCGTCGCGGCCAACGTGACCGTCGAGGTGGAGGGCCTGCAGCAGACGCTGGCGCCGACCGCCGTCACGACGCCCGGCTCGATCACCAAGGACGGCACGAACAGCTGCGACGGCAACACGGCGATCGGCGCGCTGGACGTCGCGGTCAAGGGCAACTGGAGCGGCTCCTACTCCTACGGCACCTACAGCGTCGAGACGCTCCTCGGCGAGGCGCACCCGTTCGGCTCCGGCGCCTACTGGACGTTCTACGTCAACGGCAACTACGCCAACCAGGGCGCCTGCGGCATCCACGTCGTCGACGGCGACAAGATCCTGTTCTACGCGGGCGACGACCCGTTCACCGCCGGCGAGGCGGCCTACGCGGGCGAGCCGGTCCTGCTCGACGCGCCGACGACCGCCCAGCCGGGCGTCCCGTTCACGGTGACGGCCAAGGACGCCAACACGACCTTCGACGCCGACTACACCGGCACCACGACGCTCTCGCCCTCCGCGGGCGCGACGGTCACGGGCGGCACCGCGCCGGTCACCACCGGCGCTGACGGCACCGCGCGGGTGACGGTGGCGGGCGGCCCGTACACCTTGGTCGTCAAGAAGGGCAACCGCGTGCCCGCGCGGATCGCCGGCTGCGCGACCACCGGCAGCGACGGCTTCTGCGGCACCGTCGTGGGCCAGCCCGCACCGCCCGCCCAGCCCGCGCCGCCCTGCGTCACCAACGGCCACGACGGCTTCTGCAACACCAAGGACACGGTCGCCGCCAACGCGGCGATCACCGGGATCTCCGAGGGCAAGAAGTACGCCAAGGGCAAGGGCCCGCGCCAGCTGGCGGGCAAGGTCGAGGCCGACGGCTCCGGCCTCAAGGACGTCCTGGTGCGGCTGACGCGCAACGACCACGGCAAGTGCGCCACCTACGACGGCAAGACCGAGAAGTTCAAGACCATCAAGAAGTGCGGCGCGACGCGCGGCGTCTGGTTCTCGGTCGGCGCGGACGCCAACTGGACCTACCTGCTGCCGTCCAAGCTGGGCCGCGGCCGCTACGTCCTGGACGTCAACGTGGTGGACAAGGCCGGCAACCGCACGCAGCGGCTGGCGCGCGGCACGTCGCGGGTGGTGTTCACGGTTGGGTAGACGGACCCACCCACCCCGCGCCCTGCTCGCCTGCACCGTCGCGGCCGCGCTGGCCGCGGCGGCGTCCGGCTGCGGCCTGGGCGCGGGCCCCAAGGCCTCCAACACCCAGTTGACGGTGTCCAAGGACTTCGGCGCCGAGCCGATCGTCCAGACCGACCAGCCCAAGACCGGCGGGTCGGACACCGTGATGCGGTTGTTGGAGCGCAACGCCCCGAAGGTCCAGACGCGCTACGGCGGCAGCTTCGTGCAGTCGATCGATGGCGTGTCCGGCGGTCGCAAGGACGGCGATCCCTACGACTGGTTCTTCTACGTCAACGGCATCCTGTCCGACAAGGGCGCCACGTCGGTCCAGGTCCACGCGGGCGATCGCGTCTGGTGGGACTGGCACGACTGGTCGGCGACCGACGACGTCCCGGCGGTCGTCGGGTCGTTCCCCGAGCCGTTCCTGCACGGCGTGAACGGCAAGCGGCTGCCGACGCGCGTGGAGTGCGCCGTTCCCAAGAGCGCGGCGTGCTCGACGGTCGCGGGCAAGATCCAGGACCTCGGCCTGGTCGCCGCGCGCGGCGGCGTCGGCAACTCGTTCGTCGAGGACACGCTGCGGATCATCGTCGGGCCGTGGCGCGCGGTCGGCGCCGACAACACCGCGATGCTGATCGGCCAGGGCCCGGCGAAGTCCGGCGTCTACGCCAAGCCGGCCGCGGACGGCAAGTCCATCGCCCTGCTCGACCAGAAGGGCCAGGTCGCCAAGACGCTCGGCGCGGGCACCGGCCTGATCGCGGCGACCGAGGTCCGCGACAAGAAGGAGCAGGTCAGCGACCCGGTGTGGGTCGTGACCGGGACCGACGAGGCGGGCGTGGACGCGGCCGCCGCCGCGCTGGACGAGGGCGCGCTGGCCGGGCGCTTCGCGGTCGCGGTCTCCGGCGGCAAGCCGATCGGCCTGCCGTACCGCGAGGGTTCCTGATGCGCTACCGCCGCCGCGCGAGCCCGCTGCACGCGGCCCGCGCCGCGGCGGGCGGCGCGTGGTGCGCCGCGGTCGCCGCGGCGGCGCTGTCGGCCGAGCATCCGCTCGTGCTCGCGGCGCTGGCGCTGGTCGTGCTGGCGGGCGCCGCGGGCGCGGGCGTCGGGCGCGAGGTTGGGAAGATCGTCGCGTGGATGGTGCCGTGGGCGCTCGTCATCGCGTTCGTGAACATGTTGGTCGTCCGGGACGGGCTGACCGTGCTCGCGCGGCTGGGCGAGGTGCCGCCGTTCGGGCAGGTCGACCTCACGTTGGAGGCCTTGGTCTACGGCGGGCAGTTCGGCGCGCGGCTGCTGCTGGTGGCCGCGGCGTTCGCGATCTTCACGGTCGCCGTGGATCCCGACGACCTCTTGCGGCTCATGCGGCGCGCGTCGGTGCGCAGCGCGCTGGCGGCGACGCTGGCGGTCCGGCTGGTGCCGGTGCTGGCCGCCGACGCGGCGCGGATCGACGAGGCGCGGCGCTGCCGGGCCGACGGAGGCGGCGACGGGACGGCCGCGCGGCTGGCCGTGCTGCGGGCGGTCGCCGGCGGCGCGCTGGACCGGGCGCTGGACGTCGCGGCGACGCTGGAGGTCCGCGGCTACGGCTCGGCGCGGCGGCGGAGCGGGGGCTCCGGAGTGCCCTGGTCGCGCCACGACCTGGCGTTCCTGGGCAGCGCGGTCGTGCTCGTGGCGCTGACGGTCGCGTCGCGCGTGGCGGGCTTCGCGTCGTTCGGGACCTACCCGGAGCTGCACTCCAGCGGCGTCGTCGAGGCGGTCGTGCTGGGCATCGCCTACATCTCGGTGGCGCTGCTGCCGCTCGCCGACCGGCGGGGGATCGTGCGGTGAGCCTGCTCGCGCTCGATCGCGTCACCTACACCTACGCGGGCGCGTCGGCGCCGTCGCTGCGCGACGTGTCGCTGACGGTCGACGAGGGCGAGTTGGTGGTGTTGGCCGGGCGCAGCGCGTCGGGCAAGTCCACGTTGTTGCGCGCCGCCTCCGGGTTGGTGCCGCACTTCCACGGCGGGACGCTGGCGGGCTCGGTGCACGTCGGCGGGCTGGACACGCGCGCGCACGGGCCGTCCGACGTCGCGCGCGTCGCCGGGACGCTGCTGCAGGATCCCGAGTCGCAGGTCGTGCTGACGACCGTGCGCGCCGAGCTGGCCTTCCCGCTGGAGAACCGCGGCGAGGGGCCGGCGGCGGTGGCGCGGGGCGTCGAGGAGGCCGCGCTGGCGCTGGGGATCGCGCACCTGCTGGACCGCGCGACGACCGAGCTGAGCGGCGGCGAGCTGCAGCGCGTGGCGCTCGGCGCGGCGCTGGCCGGGCGGCCGCGGCTGGTGCTGCTGGACGAGCCGACGTCGCAGCTGGACCCGGTCGCCGGCGACGAGCTGATCTGGCTGCTGCGGCGGCTGAACGAGGAGTGGGGGACGACGATCGTCCTCGCCGAGCACCGGCTGGAGCGCTGCCTGCCCGCCGCCGACCGCGTGATCGCGATGGCCGACGGCCAGGTCGTCTGCGACGCGGCGCCGCGCGCGTTCCTGGCGTGGGCGGCGGGCGCGTCGCCGGAGCTGCAGACGCCCGCGGCGCGGCTGTTCGCCGAGGCCGGGTGGACGCCGCCGCCCAGCGGGGTCAAGGAGGCGCGCGCGGCGCTGCGGGCGCGCGGGCTGGACCTCCAGGCGGCCGACGCGGGTCACTGCCAACGTCCACAGGACGTCGGCAGTGACCCGCGTCCCGCGGAGGCCGAGGTCGAGGTCGACGCCGGCGACGACGCGGCGCCGAGACGGCCGTCCCGTCGCGCGCGCCGCGACGCCGCGCTGGTCCTCGACGGCGTCTGGCACGAGCGGCGCAACGGCGCGGCGGTGCTGCGCGGGGTCGACCTGGCGATCGCGCCCGGCGAGCGCGTCGCGCTGATGGGCCGCAACGGCGCGGGCAAGTCCACGCTGCTGCGCCATGCTGCCGGGCTGATGGCGCCGACGCGCGGCAAGGTGAAGGCCTCGGGGCGCGTCGCGCTGCTGCTGCAGGATCCCAACGACTACCTGTTGCACGAGCGCGTGGGGGACGAGGCGTCGATGGACGCGCTGCGCGCGGTCGGCCTGGAGCACGTGGTCGACCGCCACCCGCGCGACCTCTCCGGCGGCCAGCGCCAGCGGCTGGCGCTGGCGATCGTGCTGGACGGCCCGGCGCGGGCGGCGGTCGTCGGGCTCGACGAGCCGACGCGCGGGATGGACCGCTCCGCCAAGGGCGCGCTGGCCGAGCGCCTGCACGGGCTGGCCGACGACGGCGCGGCGGTGATCGTCGCCACGCACGACCCGGAGTTCGCGGCCGAGGTCGCCGAGCGCGTGGTCCTGCTGGCCGACGGGCGCCCGATCGCCGACGGCCCGGCGTCGGTCGTGCTGGCCGGCGGCTGGTACTTCGCCACCGAGACCGCCCGGATCACCGGCGGCCGCGCGCTGCTGCCCGCCGACGGCGCCGGGCTGCTGATCGCGCGCGCGGGCGCCGACGCGGACGCCGACGCCGGCGACGAGGTCCCGGTCCCGTGACCTGGCAGCTGACCACGTTCACGTTGTTGGCCTTGGTCCTCGGCGTCGGCTTCGCCTGGTACGAGCGCACGCACCCGTCGAGCAAGGTGTTGGCGATGGTCGCGACCCTCGCGGCGCTCGCCGCGCTGGGGCGCGTCGCCTTCGCGCCGCTGCCCAACGTCAAGCCGACGACCGACATCGTGTTCCTGTCCGGCTACGTGCTGGGCGGGGCGCCCGGCTTCGCGGTCGGCGCGCTGGCCGCGTTGTCCTCCAACCTGGTCTTCGGGCAGGGCCCGTGGACGCCGTGGCAGATGGTGGGGTGGGGGATCATCGGCGTGCTCGGCGCGCTGTGGGCCCCGCTGACGCGCGACCGCCTGCCGCGGATCCCGACCGCCGTCCTGCTCGTGCTGTGCGCGTACTTCTTCGGCGCGCTGACCAACCTGTCCACCTTGACCGCCGCCGGCGGGCAACCCTCGTGGTCGCAGTTCCTGGTGACCGAGTCGGCGGGGATCCCGTTCGACACGGCCCACGCCGTCGGCAACGTCGTGTTCTTCCTGGCCTTCGGCCCCGCGCTCGTGCGCGTGCTGCGGCGCTACCGCGCCCGCCTCGAGGTCCGCTGGATCTCCGTGCTCCCGACCCCCGACTCACCAAGCTGATGAAGAAGTCCGTTCTCCCTGTCGTCCTTGTCATCGCGGCCGCCCTTCTGACCGTCGTCCCGGTCGCCCAGGCCGCCGATCGCTCCGCCGCGAGCAGGGGCGCCGCGTGGCTGTCGAGCGCGGTGAAGCCCGGCGCCGACGGCATGTCCGCCGACGCGCTCGTGGCGCTGCGCGCCGCCGGCCGCCTGTCGCCGGCCGAGGCCGCGCGGCGGGCCCGCGCGCTGCGCGCGGGCGCCAACGGCTACGCCCGGACCGCGGGCGCCGCGGGCAAGACGATCCTGGCGCTGGTCGCGGCGCGGTCGGGCAGCGCGCGCTGCGCGACGGGCGTCGACCTGCTCGCGCGGCTCGACTCCTACGGGAAGGCCGGGCGCTACGGGTCGACGATCTACGACCAGACCTACGCGATGCTCGCGGCGCACGCGCTCCACGCCGGGCCGTCGGCGCGCGCGGTGCGCGTGCTGCTGAAGGCCCGGGGCGCGGGCGGCTGGAACTTCGAGATGACCACGTCGGGCGGCCGCGCCGACGACGTGACCGCGACCGCGCTGGCGATCCTCGCGGCCCGCGCCTCCGGCGTCTCCGCCCACGACGGCGCGCTGCGCGCCGGCCTGCGCTGGCTGCGCACCCAGCGGACCGCCGCCGGCGGGTTCGCCCTCGGCCGCCGCGATCGCAACGAGGCCAACTCGACCGCGCTGGCGATCGAGGCCGCCAAGGCGATGGGCTCCAAGGACACCCGGGCCGAGCGGGCGCTGCGAACCCTGCAGCGCGGCGATGGCGCCTTCCAGTTCACCCGCAACGACGCGGGCAGCCGCGTGCTGGCGACCAACGACGCCGTCGTGGCGCTGGCGGGCCGGGCGCTGCCGGTCAGCGCGCTGGCGCGGACGCCGGGGCGCTGCTGAGCGCCCCGCGGCGCGCGCGGGGGCTCGTCGCCCCGCCCACCACGGGATGCGGGTCACTGCGAACGTCCATGTGACGTTCGCGGTGACCCGGAACGCCGGCGTCGCGGATCGGCGTCGCGGATCGGCGTCGCGATCTCTCCATGGCAGACGCGCGGCCGGCATGTTTTCGCGACGTTGTGTTTCGCTCTATGCCAAACGGCGCATCAGCCACCTTCGCGAACGCCTGCTCGTATAGGGTCCGCGCCTCTTATGCGCATTGGCGTTCCCAAGGAATCGGCTGAGGGCGAGCGGCGAGTCGCCCTCGTCCCTGAAACGGTCAAGAAGCTCGTCGCGAAGGGCCATGAGGTCGTCGTCGAATCGCAAGCCGGCCAGGCGGCGCTCGTCCCCGACGAGCTGTACGTCGACGCCGGTGCGACGATCGGCGATCCGTGGGGCGCGGAGGTCGTGGTCAAGGTCGCTCCGCCGGCCAACGGCGAGCTCTCCAAGCTCTCCAGCGGCCAGACCCTGATCGGGTTCTTGAACCCGCGCGGCAACCCCGAAGGTCTGCGGCAGGTCGCGGCCCAGGGGATCACCGCGTTCGCGATGGAGGCGATTCCGCGGATCTCGCGTGCACAGTCGATGGACGCGCTGTCGTCGCAGTCCAACGTGGCGGGGTACAAGTCGGCGCTGCTGGGCGCCGAGCACGCGACGCGGTTCTACCCGATGCTGATGACCGCCGCGGGCACGATCCCGCCGGCCAAGGTGCTCGTCCTGGGCATCGGCGTCGCGGGCCTGCAGGCGCTGGCGACCGCCCGCCGCCTCGGCGCGCAGACCACCGGCTACGACGTGCGCCCGGAGACGGCCGAGCAGGTCGAGTCGCTGGGCGCGAAGTGGCTGGACCTCGGCATCGAGGCCGCCGGCGAGGGCGGCTACGCGCGCGAGCTGACCGCCGAGGAGCAGGCCCAGCAGCAGCAGAACCTCGAGGAGGCGATCAAGGGCTTCGACGTCGTCATCACGACGGCGCTCGTCCCGGGTCGTCCGGCGCCGCGTCTGGTCACGGCCGCGGCGGTGGAGGGCATGAAGCCCGGCTCGGTGATCGTCGACCTCGCCGGCGAGACCGGCGGCAACTGCGAGCTGACCGAGCCCGGCCAGACCGTGGTCAAACACAACGTGACGATCGTCTCGCCGCTGAACCTCGCGGCGACCATGCCCGAGCACGCGAGCGCCCTGTACGCCCGCAACCTCCAGGCGCTGATCGAGCTGATCGCCGACGACGAGTCCGGGGCCTACGCGCCCGACTTCGAGGACGAGATCCTCGCGGGCGCCGTCGTCGTCAAGAACGGAGAGCTGCAGTCATGACATCGACCCTCGTCACGAACCTCGCGATCCTCGTGCTCGCCGGCTTCGTCGGCTACGCGGTGATCTCGAAGGTCCCCAACACGCTGCACACGCCGCTGATGTCGGGCACCAACGCGATCCACGGCATCGTCGTGCTCGGCGGCATCCTGATCCTGGTCACCGGTGAGGCCGACGGGTTCCTGAACAAGCTGCTGCTGGTGATCGCGGTCGCCTTCGGCACGATCAACGTCGTCGGCGGCTTCCTGGTCACCGACCGCATGCTGGAGATGTTCAAGGCCAAGCCGAAGGACCAGATCGAGGCCGGCTCGGAGGACGTCAAGTGATCGCGTCGAGCTTCATCACGGATCGCAACTTCGTCGCGGTCCTCTACATCATCAGCTTCGGCCTGTTCATCTACGGGCTGAGCGGCCTGACGGGCCCGAAGACCGCGGTGCGCGGCAACCGCATCGCGGCGGTCGGCATGGCGATCGCGGTCATCGCGACGCTGCTGGTGCCGCACGTCAGCAACATCGTCTTGATCATCCTCGGCGTGGCGATCGGCACCGCGGTCGGCGTCCCGGCCGCGCGCCAGGTCAAGATGACCCAGATGCCGCAGATGGTCGCGCTGTTCAACGGCGTGGGCGGCGGCGCGGTCGCGCTGATCGCGTGGGTCGAGTTCCGCGATTCCGGCGGCTTTGCCGACGTGCCGACCTACGTGGCGATCTTCAGCTGCTTTGCCGCGATCATCGGCTCGGTCTCCTTCTGGGGCTCGAACATCGCCTTCGCCAAGCTGCAGGAGCTGATCGACGGCAAGCCGGTCAAGCCGTTCGGCAGCGCGCAGGTGCTGGTCAACGGCGCGCTGCTGCTGGTCGCGGTGGCCTGTGGCGTGGCGATCGTCGCCGGCAGCCACAGCGAGATCCTGATCATCGTCCTGCTCGTCGCCGCCGCGCTGGTGGGCAACTTCCTGGTGCTGCCGATCGGCGGCGCCGACATGCCGGTCGTGATCTCGACGCTCAACGCCTTCACGGGCCTGTCGGCCGCCGCGACGGGCATCGCGCTCAACAACACGTCGCTGATCGTCGCGGGCATGATCGTCGGCGCCTCCGGCACGCTGCTCACGCAGCAGATGGCGGTGGCGATGAACCGCACGATCACCTCCGTGCTGCTGGGCGGCTTCGGCGGCGAGGTCGCCGCCGCGGCGGGCGCGGGCGGCGCGTCGGGTACGGTGCGCTCCACCAGCGCGGCCGACGTCGCCATCCAGATGGCCTACGCGCGCCAGGTCGTGGTCGTCCCCGGCTACGGCATGGCGGTCTCGCAGGCCCAGCACGCCGTTCGCGAGATGGCCAAGCTCCTGGAGGCCAAGGGCGTGACGGTCAAGTACGCCATCCACCCGGTCGCGGGCCGCATGCCGGGCCACATGAACGTGCTGCTCGCCGAGGCCGACGTGCCCTACGAGCAGCTCAAGGAGATGGACGACATCAACGGCGAGTTCAGCCGGACCGACGTCTCCGTGGTCATCGGCGCCAACGACGTCACCAACCCCGACGCCCGCAACAAGGCCGACAGCCCGATCTACGGCATGCCGATCCTCAACGTCGACGAGAGCCAGTCGGTGATCGTCCTCAAGCGCTCGATGAGCTCCGGCTACGCCGGCATCGACAACCCGCTGTTCGTCAACCCGAAGACCAGCATGCTCTTCGGCGACGCGAAGTCCTCGGTGGAAGGCATCACCGAGGAGCTGAAGATCCTCTAGCACCGCTCTGGTCCGGGGCGGCGGGCAATTGCCGCCCCGGACCCCTTTCAAGCGGCGGCCCAGAGGGGTAGCCTCAACGGCGTGAGCGCACTGCCGCTCGAGATCAAGGCCATCGTTGCCGTCGCCCTGGTCCTCTCGGTCGCCCGAGCCTTCCTCGGAGTGCCCGCGCGACGAGCCCACGACCGGCTCGCCCGGACGCTCGTGGGCCTGGCGATCTGCCTGTACATCCTGGCCGGCGAGGCGCTGCTGGAGAACCAGGACGGGATGGCCGGCGCGTTCGTGATCTGCGGCGTCGAGGCGCTGTGCCTGGCCGCGTGGGTCAACCGCCGTCGCGACGACGACGACGGCTGGGACGACGGCGGAGGCGGCGGGGGCGAGGGCCCCGACGACGATCCGCCGATGCCGATCGACTGGGACGCGTTCGACCGCGCCCGCGACTCCTGGCGCCCGCGCGAGCCGGTCGCCTGAGGCCTACGGCAGGCGGCGCGGCGGACGCCGCTGGTGGCGGTGGCGACCGTGGTGGTGGCGCCGGCGATCGCGGCTGCCGTCCTCGCCCAGCGCGCCGAGCAGCGCGACGGCGGTCGGGATCAGCGGCCAGACGAAGCCGTGGGCGCCGGTGGCCAGCCAGATCACCCAGAAGATCGCCGAGAACGCCAGCGCGCCCGCGAGCTTCTCGCCGGTCTGCTTGACGCGGGAGGGCACGGGCGCGGGCGGCGCCGGCAGGTCGGCCTCCAGCGCGGCCAGCTCGCCGTAGGTCTTGGCCGCGTTGGCGGCGGCGGTGCGCTCCTCCAGCTCCTCGGCGTCGAGGCGGCCGGAGCGGAAATGCGCCGAGAGGCGGTCGATCGCCGCTTGGCGGTCGTCGTCGGAGGCGCGGAGGTCGAGGTCAGGCATCGGGTGTCCCGCAAGCGTAGTGCCGCGAAAAAGGCGGCGGGGGCGGCGCCACCACGCGCCGCCCCCGCCTCAAGCGCGGCCCACTCGGCAGAGGACCACGCAGTTGGTCCGCGCCCCGCTGGTCGCGGGGCGCGAAGCTTTGGTCAGGCCACCGCGGGCTGCGGCGCGTCGCCGCGCCGGGCGGCTTCGGCCTGCTCGCGCGAGTCGCGCGAGGAGATCAGCACCGCCGCCAGGATCGCGCCCGCCAGCGCGAAGCACGCGCCGATCGTGAACGCGGTCTGGAAGCCCTCGGTCAGCGCGACCGCCGGGTTGCGCTCGCCGGAGGCGAACACGTCCTCGGTGCGGCTGTTGGCGATCGAGGAGAGGATCGCCAGGCCGAGCGCGCCGCCGACCTGCTGCGAGGTGTTGATGAGCCCGGAGGCCAGGCCCGCCTCCTCCGGCTTGGTGCCCGTGACCGCGCCGATCGTGACCGGCACGAACGAGAGCCCGAGGCCGATCGCGGCGAGCATCGACGGGAACAGCACGTCGCCGACGTAGGAGCCGCCCGGCGCCGAGACCCGCGAGAACCACAGCAGGCCGGCCGCGACGAAGAGCAACCCCATGATCAACGTCGGCTTGAACCCGATCTTGGTCACCAGCGCCGAGGCGACGCCCGCCGACACGATGATCAGCGACGCCAGCGGCAGGTACGCGAGGCCGGTCTTCAGCGCGCTGTAGCCCAGCACCTGCTGGAGGTAGAGCGAGATGAAGAAGAACATCGCGAACAGCGACATGCCGATCAGCAGGCCGACGACGTTGGACCCGCGCAGCGAGCGCAGCCGGAAGATCCCGAACGGGACGAGCGGGTGGCGCGAGGCGTTCTCGACGACCACGAACAGCCCCAGCAGCGCGAGCGAGACCGCGCCGAGCACGAGCGTCTGCGTGGACGTCCAGCCCGCGTTGTTGGCGTCGACCAGCGCGTAGACGCCGAGCGCCAGGCCGGCCGTGACGGTCACGGCGCCCGCGAGGTCGAAGTTCCGCTCGCGGTCGGCGTCGCGCGACTCGGCCAGCAGGCGCGGCGCCACCAGCGCGGCGGCGATGCCGATCGGGACGTTGACGAACAGCACCCACTCCCAGCCCGCCCACTCGGTGAGCATGCCGCCGAGCAGCACGCCGGCGGCGCCGCCGGAGCCCGCGACCGCGCCCCACACGCCCAGCGCGGTGTTGCGCTCGGAGCCTTCCTTGAAGGTCGTGGTGACGATCGAGAGCGCGGCGGGGGAGACCAGCGCGGCACCGAGGCCCTGCACGCCGCGGGCGACGATCAGCCAGATCTCGCTCTGCGCGAGGCCGCCGGCCAGCGACGCCAGCGCGAAGAGCGCGAGGCCCGCGATGAACATCAGGCGCCGGCCGAGCAGGTCGGCGAGGCGGCCGCCGAGCAGCAGGAAGCCGCCGAAGGTCAACGTGTAGGCGTTGACAACCCAGGACAGGTCGTCCTGGGAGAAGTTGAGGTCCTTGCCGATGGACGGCAGCGCGACGTTGACGATCGACGCGTCGAGGACGATGACGAACTGCGCGGTCGCCAAGAGGGCGAGCGCGAGCCACTTGTTGGAGGGAGCGGCGGAGGAAGACAAAGGGGGAGAGCCTCCGGGTTATGGACCTTGCTTGGGGAGGGCCCGGACAATACGGAGATGCGGTTCCGCTTGTCAAGGGGCCGCGCTACAGTGCGGACCGGTGGCCTCCACGGAGCCCCAGAAGCCGCTTCGCGCCGACGCCCGCCGCAACCGCGAGCGGATCGTGGACGCCGCGCGCGCCCTCTTCGCCGAGTGCGGCGCGGGGACCCAGATGGACGACGTCGCGCGCCGCGCGCAGGTCGGCGTCGGGACGGTCTACCGGCACTTCCCGACCAAGCAGGCGTTGTTGGGGGAGTTACTCGCCGCCAAGTTCCGCGGGCACGCCGAGATCGCGCGCCGCTGGGCCGACGAGCCTGACGGCTGGACCGCGTTCGAGGGCTTCCTGCGCGAGACCTTCGCCCAGATCGCGCAGGACGCCACGCTCCAGCAGCGCGTCCACTGGGTCGACGACGACGAGGCGCTGGCGATCGCCGCCGCCGAGCGCGACGTCGTCGTCGAGATCCTCGGCGGGATGATCGACCGCGCCCAGGCCCAGGGCCGGATGCGCGCGACGTTCACCGTCGCCGACATCCCGGCCCTCATGTGCGCGGTCGGCGCGGTCTACTCGGCGCGCAACCGGTCCGAGCTGCGCGCCGACGCGTTCGTCGAGCTGCTCATCGACGGCCTGCGCGCGCCCGCCTAGCCGCGCGCCATGGCCCGAGCCCCGCGCTACTTCTCGTGCGCGGGCCGGTAGGCGTCGTCGTCCTCGTGGGCCTTGAAGAACGACACCATGGCGCCGACGTACTCCGGGAAGCGCGGGCAGCGCAGGCCGTTGCGGCCCAGGATCTCGGCCGCCTGCGTGACGTCGAACGTCACGGGGTGGTTGAGGTAGATGATGGACTCGCGCGGCGGGCCGCCGAACATCCTGCGGATCGGCTTGTACTTCAACGAGCGGTCCACGAGGCCGGGCGGCAGCGGCAGCGACGGCTCCTTGCCCGCGTACTCCAGCGCCAGCAGGCGGGCCAGCTCGAAGGACGAGACCGGCTCGGGGTCGACGAGGTGCAGCGTGTGGCCGACGGCCTCGGGGTCGCGCGCGCCGGCGGCGATCGCGTCGACCACGAAGTCGACCGGCACGACGTTGAACGCGGCGTCGCCGCGGCCGATCTGCAGCAGCGGGCCCTTGGCCGCCGCGTAGGTGCGCAGCAGGTAGTAGGGGCCGTCGAACTTCTGGGTCTCGCCGGTCCGGGAGTCGCCGACGACGATCGCCGGGCGGTAGATCGTCGTCGGGATCTCGTCCATCCGCGCGCGCACGACGACCTCGGCGGCGAACTTGGTGGACTCGTAGAAGTTCTTGAAGTCCTGGCCCTTGGCGAGGTCGTCCTCGAGCACCAGGCCCGAGCGCGTGCCGGCGACGTAGGCGGTCGAGATGTAGTGGTGGCGCTCGAGGTCGGCGCAGCGTCCGCAGAAGTCGACCACGTGCTGGGTGCCGGTCACGTTGACGCGCTCGGCGAGGTCGGCGCCGACGGCGAGGTCGTAGACCGCGGCCAGGTGGAAGACCTTGACGACGTCGGCGGTCAGCCGCTCGTAGGTCCGCTCGTCGAGGCCGAGCATGGGGTCGGTGATGTCGCCGGGCTGGATGTCGACGCCGTCGGGCGCCAGCGCGCGGGCGCGCTCGACCATCCGGGGCTCGACGAGCGCGACGATCCGCGCCTCTTCGTCGTCGGCCAGCAGTCGGGGGACGAGCCGGCCCGCGAGGAAGCCGGGGAAGCCGGTGAGGAGGTAGGTGCGGGGCATGAGCCCGGAGAACTTATGCGTTCAGTCGACCAGGCGTCGTTCCGCCGCCCACCGCGACAGCTCGTGGCGGGTCGAGAGCTGGAGCTTGCGCAGCACCGCGGAGACGTGCGCCTCGACGGTCTTGACCGAGATCCCCAGGCGCTGGGCGATCTCCTTGTAGAGGTAGCCGCGGGCGATGTGGCGCAGGACCTCGCGCTCGCGCGGGGTGAGCTGGTCGAGGTCGGCGTCGGCGGCCGCGACCTCGGCGGCCGAGCCGCCCGCGCCTCCTCCTCCGCCGCCGCCGCCCGAGGCGAACGCGTCGAGCACGAAGCCCGCCAGGCGCGGCGAGAAGACCGCGTCGTCGTCCTGCACGCGGCGGATCGCGTCGGCCAGCTCGGTCGGGGAGATCGTCTTGGTGACGTAGCCGCGGGCGCCCGCGCGGATGATCGCGATGACGTCCTCGGGGTCGTCGCTGACGCTCAAGGCCAGGCACTTGGCGCCCGGGGCCTCGGTCGCCAGCCGGCGCAGGATCTCCACGCCGCCACCGCCGGGCAGGTGGACGTCGAGCAGCACGACGTCGGGCCGGACCGCGGCGATCGTCGCCACGGCGCCGTCCACGTCGCCGGCCTCGCCCGCGATCTCGACCAACCCCTCCAACTCGCTGCGCACGCCGGCGCGGAACAGCGCGTGGTCGTCGACCAGCACCACCCGCGGGCACGTCCCCGTCTCAGCCATCCGCGATCACCAGCTCCACCTCCGTGCCCGATCCGGGCGTGCTCTGCACCGTCGCGCGTCCGCCGTGGCGCGCCATCCGGCCCACGATCGACTCTCGCACGCCGCGGCGGTCGGCGCCGACCGCCGCGGGGTCGAAGCCCTGGCCGCGGTCCCGGACGAAGACCTCGGTCCGGCCGTCCTCGACCTCCATGAACAAGGCGATCTCCGCGGCGCCGCTGTGGCGCGCCGCGTTGGCCAGCGCCTCGCGCGCGGCGGCGACCAGCGCGCGGTGGCGGTCGTCGAGGTCGCGGTCGCCGACGGTGACGACCTCGACCGGCACGCCGTGGGCCTCCTCGACCTCGGCCGCGGCGGCGCGCAGCGCGTCGGCCAGCCGCTCGTCGGGGCGGGCCTCCGGCGCGCCGCTCAGCCACGCGCGCAGCTCGCGCTCCTGGCGGCGGGCCAGCGTCGCGACCGCGCGCGGGTCGTCGGCGCGCTTCTGGACCAGCGCCAGCGTCTGGAGCACGGAGTCGTGCAGGTGCGCGGCGACCTCGGCGCGCTCCTGGGAGCGGATCCGCGCGTTGCGCTCGGTCGTGAGGTTGCGGTAGAGCTGCAGCCAGAACGGGGCGAGGATCAGCCCGAGGCCCAGCGCGACGACCACGAACGACAGCACGACGTCGCGCACGCCGCTGAGCAGGCCGTTGGCCTGCAGGAACAGCAGCGCCGCCCCGATGACGAGCGCGATCGCGAAGCCGCCCTGGTAGATCGAGCGCAGGCGCTCGGGGAGGCCGGCGCCCAGGGGACGGCGCGGCGCCGCGCCCACGGCCGCGCCGGCAGCCGCGCCCGCGCCGACCGCCCCGCCGGATCCGGCGCCCGCGCCGGCTCCGGCCCCGGCCCCGACACCGCCCGCGGACCCCGGCGTCGCCCCCGGCGCGCTCGCCGTCAGCGCCGCGCCCGGCTTCTCCCGCTCCCGCTCGCGCTCCCGCTCCCGCTCCCGGCCGGTCGTCTGGCGCCACAGCATCGCCAGGCCCGAGGCGGCGAGCACAAACGGCCAGACGATCGCGTCGCTCCACCACAGCCCCAGCTCGCGCAGGACCAGCAGGCCCGCGAGCGTCAGGCACGCGACGCCCGCGCTGATCTGCCACGCGCCGGGCCGGGTGCGCAGGCGCGCCGCCACGGCGGGACCGCCGTCGGAGGTCGGCATCAGCATCCAACCCGCGATGTACAGCGGCAGTCCGATGCCCGGCACGACCGTCAGGACGACCACCGCGACCCGGACGATCACCGGCTCGACGTTCAGCCACCGCCCGAGGCCGGCGGCGACGCCGGCGATGACCTTGCGGTCGTCGTCGCGCCGCGGCGGCGGGCGCCGCGGGTGAGCGGTGGGGGCGGCGACGTCGGCGCTCACGACAGGATCATGCGCCGCGCTCGGCCGGCAGGCAACGCCATCGGAGGTCGCAAGGATGACCGGTCACGCGCCATCGCGCTTGGCCAGCCCGCCCACCAGCAGGACGACGCCCAGCACGGCGAGCACGGTCGGGGCCAGCGAGCCGAAGTCGAGGTTGAGCTGACCGGCTTGGTCGAGCAGCAGCACGGTTCCGAGCACCAGGACGGCGAGGCCGGAGATCAGCGTGGCGTAGTTCGGCCTCACGCCCGCTCCCCGGCGCAGCCCGCGGCGGCCAACCCGTCGGTGATGGTGTCGCCGTGGTGCCCGTGGTCCCAGTTCCCGCTGTCGTGGCGGACGTGCAGGACCTCGACCGCCCCGATGCCCATGTCGGCGTCCAGGACCAGCTTGCGCCCGGGCGCCCGGGCGATCGTGCCGTGCTGGTCGTCGACGTCGGCGCCGCCGCCCTCCTCGCCGAGCACGCCGACGTAGCCCAGGCCGTTGTGGGTGTCGGCCTGCACGCAGGCGTCGCGCGGGACGAGCACGAGCAGGTGGCCCATCCCGACCTTGGCCTTGACGTGCGCGGTCTCGCCCTTCGGCCAGTCCATCTGGCGCAGGTCGACGACCAGCTGGCCGACGCCGAGCTCGTAGGACGGCTTGAGGTCGGCGATCGTCGCCGGCAGGTAGGAGCGCTGGCCGATGCCGTTGTCGGCCTTGACGCCCGCGGCCTGCACGACGCCCGAGGGGATCGCGATCGCCAGCGCGGGGACGACCAGCCAGCGCGCGCGGCGGTCCTGGAACGAGAGCCCGACGAGCGCGACGCCGAGGGCCAGGACGACGATCGCGACGACCGTGCCGCCGCCCGCGGCGGTGGCGATCGCCGAGGAGGCCGCCAGGATGACCGTGCCGACGAGGATCGCCAGCAGGATCAGCGCGGCGCCGACGATCCGCCCGGCCGCGGGCCGGCTCTCGCCGCGCGTGGCCAGCAGCCGCTGCCCGGCGACGGCGAGGATCACGACCAGGATCGCGGTCGGCACCAGCGCGCCGAAGACCCAGCCGGAGCCGATGCCCCAGTCGCCGTTGATCAGGAGGATGCCCGCGACGACGATCGTGACGGCGCCGACGATCGTCGAGAAGCGGCCGGGCTTGCCGGGTACCGGCTGACCGGTGCCGTCGTCCTGGGGGACGAGCAGCAGCGCCGCGATGTAGGCGACGATCGCGAAGCCGCCGACGAACACCAGCGCGACGGCCGCGATCCGGAAGATCAGCGGGTCGACGTTGAAGTACTTGGCCAGGCCGCCGCAGACGCCGCCGACGACGCGCTCGTCGCGGGAGCGCAGCAGACGGCGGGGAGGCTCCGGCCGCGCGGGGGAGGAGGTGGTGGTCTGGTCCTCGGACATGGCATCCACGATCCCGTGGCGCGCGCCCGCGCACCATCCGGGATGACCCTAGAGGGGCTCGGGGATGTCCCCCAGGTGGCGGGCCAGGGACGCGTCCGGGTGGCCCTCGACGAGCAGGCCCAGGATCGCCTCGGCGTGCTGGACCTCGAAGCGCACCCCGAGCGCGGCCGAGATTGCCGCGACCTCGCGCAGCAGCGCCAGCCCCTCTACGACTTCACGCGCGCGCACGTAGGTGCCCACGGTGCGAATCTCGCCCCCGTCCGGATCGTCGAAGAACCCGGCGCCCTCCACGCGGCGCGCCGCCGCCCGCAGCGCGTCGGCGTGGCCGTCGGTGGCGGCGTCGGCGACGAACAGGACCAGGTAGGCGTCGGGCATGGCGCGACCGACGGTACTGGCACACTGCTCAGCCCGATGATCGACCGTGCCGCCGCCGTCCACGCGCTTGCCGCCGAGGAGTTCGACGTCGTCGTCGTGGGCGGTGGGATCACCGGCGCCGGCGTCGCGCTGGACGCGGCCACGCGCGGCTACTCGGTCGCGCTGGTCGAACGCCACGACTACGCGTCCGGCACGTCGTCGCGGTCCTCCAAGCTCGTCCACGGCGGCCTGCGCTACCTGCAGAACTTCGACCTCGGCCTGGTGCGCGAGGCGCTGATCGAGCGCCAGATCATGGTCGGCCTGGCGCCGCACCTCGTCAAGCCGCTGCCGCTGATCGTCCCCGCGTTCGACGGCGCGCGGCCGGACCGCATGATGGGCGTCGGCCTCAACCTGTACGACGTGATGTCGGCGACGCGCCGCGGCCGGCGCGGCAGCGGGGAGACGACCTACTGGTCCCCGGACCGCCACCGGATCATCGACGCCGACGAGGTCGTCGAGGGCCTGCCGGCGCTGGCGCCGCGCGAACCGACGTCGGGCTACCTGTTCTACGACTGCCAGACCGACGACAGCCGCCTGGTCCTCACCGTCCTGGCCGAGGCCGAGCGCTTCGGCGCGGTCTGCGCCAACGGGCTGCTGGTGACCGAGCTGGTCGAGGAGGGCGGGCGCGCGCGGGGCGTGCGGGTCCGGCCGGCGGACGACGAGGCCGCCGAGCCGTTCGTGATCCGCGCGGCCAACGTCGTCAACGCCACCGGCGTGTGGGCCGACCGCCTGCGGCCGGAGGAGCTGCACGACGCCGCCGAGGTCCCGATCATCCGGCCCTCGCGCGGCACGCACGTCACGTTCGCCCGCGAGGACCTGCCGCTGAACGTCGGTGCGATCGTCCCGGCCGGCGGCGGGCGCTTCATCTTCGCGCTGCCGTGGCTGGGCGGCTCGCTCGTCGGCACGACCGACACCGACTACGACGCGACCGACCTCGACCACGTCCGGCCCGCCGACGACGACCTCGAGTACCTGCTGGACGCCGTCAACGAGTTCTTCGCCACCGAGCTGACGACGTCGGACATCACCGGCGCCTTCGCGGGCGTCCGGCCGCTGATCAGCAGCGCCGACGCGGGCAAGTCGGTGGACATCTCGCGCAAGGCCGAGCTGTACGAGACCGCGTCGGGCATGGTCACGATCACCGGCGGCAAGCTGACGACGTGGCGGCGGATGGCCAAGATGGCCGTCGATCGGCTGGTCGAGCGCGAGGCCCGCGACGCGCCCTGCCGCACGCACGAGATCCCGCTCGGCCAGGCGATCGAGGCCTCCGAGCTGCCGCGCGTGGAGGGCGTGGACGACGACGCCTACGCGCCGCTGGCCGCCCGCTACGGCCACGCCGCGCACGACGTCCTGGCGATCGCGGCCGAGCGCGGCGAGTACGCCCGGCCGGTCGTCGCCGGGCAGCCGGACCTGCTGGCCGAGGTCGTCCACGCGGCGCGCCGCGAGCAGGCGCGGACGGTCGGCGACGCGCTCCTGCGGCGCACGCGCCTGGGCCTGACGGCCGCGCGGGCGCTGGCCGGCACGCCCGACGCGGTGGCGCGCGCGGCGGCCGCGATGGGCGCCGAGCTGGGCTGGGACGACGCGCGGCAGGCCCGCGCCGTGGCGGCCTTCGCGGACGAGGCGGCGGCCGAGGGCAACGTCCCCGGCTGAGCGGGTCGCGCGGCATTTCTTCCGCGGATGTCCCCGCGCGAGCCGCAACCCGTCCCCGTCACACCGTAACTTCCAGCGTTCCGGCGGTTTCCCCGACACGACCGCCGTACCGTCGACCCCCTCTCGTAGGAGCGAGCTTCGCGACTCATGCGCCGCCGCCTGGCCCTCATCGCCACGTCCATCGCCGTTCTGGCCCCCGCCGCAGCCGCCGGCCCAGCGCACGCCGCGTTCTTCGCCGGCGAGCCGATCGACGGCCCCAGCCCCGACATCCGCTCGGTCGGCGACGTCGACATCGCCCGCGACGGCACCGGAGCCGTCGTCTACGTCAAGAGCGACGCGGGCGTCGACCACATCTTCATCTCGCGGCTGGTCAACGGCGCGTGGCAGGCCCCCGAGCGGCTGGACGCCGGCATCGACGCTACGTCGTCGCAGCCGGTCGTCGCGGCGTCGGACGGCGGCCGCCTCGCGGTCGCGTACATCAGCGGCGGCAGCGTCTTCACGACCGTCCGCCCGGCCGGCGCGCCGGCCTGGGGCCAGCCGCAGCTGATCGCCTCCGGCGCGAGCGACCCGTCGATCGACATGTCGTTCAACGGCGCGGCGTACGCGACGTACACGGTCAACGGCAACGTCCTCGGCGCGCGGATGGACCGCACGGCGGCGGGCTTCACGCCGCTGTCGGGCCCGCTGGACGCCGACCCCAACCTGCACGCGGCGGGCAGCGGCAACGGGCGCTCGCGCGTGTCGATCTCGGCGGACGGCACGGGCGTCGCGGTGTGGGCCGAGGCCAACCACGTCTACGCGCGGCGCATGTACGGGACCAACCCGTCGAGCGCGGTGCTCGACCTCACGCTGCCCACCTACGACGGCCATCCGGGCGGCGCGGCCGACCAGCCGGCGGTGGACATCGAGGACGACTCGTCGTTCGCGTGGGTCGCGTTCCGCCAGCAGTTCGCCGACGGCGCGGGCGGGACCCAGTCGCGCGCGATCGGCGTCCGGCTGCGCGGCTCGCGCGTCGACCCGGACGCGACCGTCGCCTACGACGGCCTGCCGTGGGGCGGCGAGAGCGTCGAGAACCCGGAGATCGACCTCAACGGCAAGGGCGTCGGCGTGGCGACGGTGGGGACCGCCGGCGGCGCCGCGCTGTCGGCCGTGATCAAGGACGACAAGCTGAACCCGGCCCGCGTGATCGGCGGCAGCGGCTCGCCGTCGCAGCCGGTCGGCGCGGTCGCCGAGACCTACGCCCGCGGCGTCGCCTTCGTCGGCGCCGGCGACGGCACCGTGCACGGCGCGTTCTACGACGACAAGTCCTCCAGCCGCGCGATCCCGGGCCCGAGCCCCGACGCGCTGCTGAGCAACGCGGCGCTGGGCCCGGTCGACCCGACGGCGGGCTTCGACGGCTCCGGCGACCGCACGGGCGACTTCGCCTGGGCGTGGGTCCAGGGCACGCCGTCGGAGCGCAAGCTCGTCGTCGGCAGCTACGACCGCCTGCCGGGCGCGTTCACGATCTCCACGTCCTCCAAGAACTGGCGCAACGTGCTGAAGAACCCGCTGGCGTGGGGGACGGCGCTGGAGCTGTGGGGCCCGTTGACCTACACGGTGCTCGTCGACGGCAAGCCGCTGCTGCAGACGCAGACGACCAAGGCGTCGCCCGCGGTCGGCGCGCTCAGCGAGGGCCTGCACACCTGGCGCGTGACGGCGACCGACCGCCGCGGGCAGACCGTGACGACCGCGGTCAAGCCGCTGAAGGTCGACACGGTGGCGCCGACGGTGTCGTTCTCGGTCACGCGCAAGAAGCGCGTGGTGACCGTGACCGCCAAGGCCAACGACGTGCTCCCGCCGTCCGGCCAGGCCGCCGGCGTCAAGTACGTGCGGATCGACTGGGGCGACGGCAGCGGCTATCAGCAGGCGCGCAAGGCCTCGCACAGCTACGACAAGACCGGCGCGTTCACGATCCGGGTCAGCGCGACGGACAAGGCCGGCAACTCGGTCGCGACCGAGCGCGAGATCCACATCAGCGGCGGCAAGAAGAAGAAGTAGGCCTCGCGCGTGCGACGTCTCAGCGACGACGGCGAGCGGTCCGCGCGGGCGTTCGTCGCGTCGCTGGGGCTGCGCACGCGGGACGTCGTCGTCGCCGACATGGTCGCGACGGTCGACGGGCGCGCGGCGGTGTCCGGGCGGTCGGTCGCGCTCGGCCACCCGGAGGATCGCGCGCTGCTGCGCGAGCTGCGCGCCGAGGCCGACGCGATCCTCGTCGGGACGGGCACGCTGGCCGCCGAGCGGTACGCCGACCTGCTCGACGACGAGGCGCGCGAGCGGCGGCTGTCCGAGGGACGGCCCGCGCATCCGGTCGTGGCGACCGTGTCGCGGCGGCTGAGGCTGCCGGTCGACGAGGCCCCGATCTTCGACGAGGCCGGCGTGCCGATCGTGGCGTTCGCGGAGGCGAGCGACGAGCTCGCGCCGCCCCCGGAGGTCGCGGCCCAGCTGGAGGTCGTCACGCTCCCGGCCCCGCTGACGCTGCGCGGCGTGCTCGACGGCCTGCGCCGCCGCGGCGTGCACGGCGTGCTCTGCGAGGGCGGCCCGTCGCTGCTGCGCCGCCTGGTCGCCGAGGGCCTCCTGGACGACCTCTGCCTGACGGTGTCGCCGCTGCTGGCCGCGGGGGACGCGCCGGCCGTCGTCGAGGGCGACGGGCTGCCCGATCCCGCGCGCCTGACGCTGCGCGACGTGCATCGCGCCGACGACCACCTGTTCCTGCATTACGGTCTCACCTCGTGACCGCGCCCACCGCCCGCCTGACCCTCCGCGACCGCGAGCTCGACCTGCGGCCCGGCCGTCCGCTGGTGATGGGCATCGTCAACGCGAACCCGGACTCGTTCTCCGACGCCGTGCGCACGACGACGCTCGACGCCCAGGTCGCCCTGGCGCACCGGCTGGTCGAGGAGGGCGCGGACCTCATCGACGTCGGCGGCGAGTCGGGCGTCACGTACACCGACGTCACCGCCGCCGAGGTCGAGCGCGGGCGCGTCGTGCCGCTGGTGGCGCGCCTGGTCACCGACGGGATCGTCGTCTCGGTCGACACGTGGAAGCCGCTGGTGGCCGAGGCGGCGCTGGACGCGGGCGCGCACGTGCTCAACGACGTGAGCGGCCTGCGCGACGTCGCGCTCGCGGACGCCGTCGCGCGCGCCGGCGCGTCGCTGGTCGTGATGCACACGCGCGCCGCGCCCAAGCAGGAGCACTTCGCCGACTACGGCGGAGACGTCGTCAGCGATGTGGTGTCTTTCGTGGCCGAACGATGCGCGGTCGCGGTCGAGCGCGGGGTCTCGCCGGACCGCCTGATCGTCGACCCGGGCCCGGACTTCGCCAAGTCGCCGGCCGAGTCGGTCGAGACGCTGCGCGCCATCGACCGCCTGGTCGCGCTGGGCCATCCGTGGCTGGCCGCGGTCTCCCGCAAGTACTTCCTGGCGGCGATCACGGGCCGCCCGCCGGCCGAGCGCCTGGCGGGCACGCTCGCGGCGGTGGGCTTCGCGGCCGCGCACGGCGCCGCGATCGTCCGCGTCCACGACGTGGCGGCGACCGTCGACTACCTCGGCGTGCGCGCCGTCCTGGCCGGAGAGGCCGAGATCGGCGCCTTCGACGCCGACGACGACGCGCTGAAGTGGATCCGCGCGCAGACGTCGGACCGGTAGTCACACAACAACCCGCCGCCGACTGCGCTACGGTCCGCGGTCACTGGAGAGTCGCCGTCCCGCTGCATGGCAACGCGGGGCGGACGCCGACCGACACCACCAACAAGGAGGACCATCTTGTCCGTCATCACCCGTTCCGCGCTCGAGGCCAGCCCTCTGGCCGACCTGCACACCATCGCGTCCGAGATCGGCATGGACGGCTACCGCCGTCTGCGCAAGGCCGACCTGATCGACAAGATCATCGAGACCCAGGGTGGGGAGGAGGCGGTCGCCGAGGCCGAGGTCGAGGCCGTCGAGACCGTCGAGGAGGAGGCGCCCAAGCGCCGCTCGCGTCGCGGCGGGCGCTCGCGCCGCAAGGACGCCGTCGAGGACGGCGCCACCGACGAGGACGCCGGCGACGACGTCGTGGCGACCGAGGACGAGGTCGTCGAGGAGCAGATCGAGGAGGACGTCGTCGAGGCCGAGGCCGAGGCCGAGGACGAGGACGCCGAGGAGGAGGCCAAGCCGCGGCGCCGTTCGCGCGGCGGGCGTGGCCGGGGCGGCGATCGGGACCGCGATCGGGATCGCGACCGCGACCGCGACGAGGAGCGCGAGGAGCGCGTCGTCGAGGGCGCGGTCGAGCTGCTGCCCAACGGCTCGGGCTTCGTCCGCCTGACGCCGCCGGAGCCCTCCGACGACGACGTCTACATCTCGGCCGCCCAGGTCCGCCGCTGCGAGCTGGTGTCCGGCGACACGGTCGGCGGCCCGGTCCGCGAGCCGCGCCGCTCGGAGCGCTACCCGTCGCTGGTCCGCATCGACACGATCAACGGCCGCCCGGCCGACGAGGTCGCCGAGGGCACGCACTTCGACGACCTGCCGTGCGCGCTGCCGACCGAGCGCTTCGCGCTGGGCTCCGACGACGCGACGCTGAAGGCGATCGAGTGGCTGACGCCGATCGGCAAGGGCTCGCGCGTGAGCATCGTCGGCGAGGCCCACGCGGGCAAGTCCGAGGCGCTGAAGCGTCTGGCGGGCGCGCTGAACGGCGTCGAGGGCCTCGAGGTCCACGTCGTGCTCGCCGCCGTGCGCCCGGAGGAGTGCGCGGAGTGGCGCGCCGGCGACGTCGAGCCGGTCGCCGCCCTGTCGCTGGGCGCCTCGCAGGACGCCGCGGCCCAGGCCGTCGAGCGCGCGATCGACACCGCCAAGCGCATCACCGCGCGCGGCGGCGACGTCGTCGTCCTGATCGACGGCCTCGACGGCCTGCCCACCCACGCGGCGCGCCGCGCGCTGGCGGCCGCCCGCAACGTCGTCGACGGCGGCTCGCTGACGGTCGTCGCCACGGCCGCCGCGCCGGTCGGCGGCGAGACGACGATCATCGCCCTGGACCGCACGCTGACGCGCACCGGCCAGTTCCCGGCGCTCGACCTCGTCGGCTCCGGCGCGCTGCGCCCGGAGCTCCTCGTCGGCGAGGCCGGCGCGGACGCGATCGCCAAGGCCCGCGCGCAGGCCCTGGGCTAGGGCTCGCCCAGAGCCTTGCGGGTGTTGGCCCAGGGGGGGGCCAAACCCGCAGGGTTCGGCTAGCGCGGCACGTAGGCGACCCGGCCCCACGAGGGCTCGGGCGCCAGCTCGACGGGCTCGCCGTCGCGGTCGGGCTGCACGTACATGAAGGTGTGCGAGTCGGCGTCGAACTCGACGTCGAGCTCGCCCTCCTTCACGCGCTGGTCCAGCCAGGCGGAGCGGAAGACGAGGCGGCGCAGCCAGTGCACGAGCGAGCGATCGCTCGGGCCGACCAGCTCGGGCCAGCAGTCGTTGACGTGCTCGCCCAGCGCGGACGCCGGCTCCTGGATCTCGCCGTTGACGCTCAGCGTCACGAGGTCCTCGAGCTCGGGGTCGTCCAACCGGCCGGAGACGAACCCCAGCTTGTTGGCGGCCTGCTCGCAGCGCTCGCGGAAGTCGCGCTCGTTGAAGGTGAAGCGGAGCTCCCCGTATTCGAGGACGAAGTCCTCTCCGCTGTCGTAATTGCCTCGGCGTGCGTCGTTCATCGTGATGATTCGGTGTGGTCGCGCCGAGGTAGGACGGCGGCTCCCGAAGTCGTCGGCATCGTATGCCCGATCCCTTCGCGTGCGCAGGTCATGGGATGGATCTTGCAGTCCGTCCGCTCGACCTGCGGCCGACCGTTGGGTGGCGAATTCGCCTCACCGACGCGCGCCCCTTCCGATGATCGGATTCGTTCACGGGGGAGGGGGGCGAGTTCTTGACCGTCGGTCCCTACGGGGATCATGAACGATACGCCCGCCACCATCCTCGTCGCCGAGGACGACGCGACGACGCGGACGTTCCTCGCCGACGAGCTGGCAGCCGATGGCCTCGAGCTGCTGGTTGCCGACACGGCCAAGGACGCGCTGCGCCTCATCGAGACGAAGTTCCCGGACCTCGCGGTCCTGGACGTCGGCCTCCCCGACGGCTCCGGCCTGGGGGTGATCCGCGACGTCCGCGGCGCCGACCGCGCCGGCTCACGGATCGACCGCCACCTGCCGGTGCTCGTGCTGAGCGGCCGCGGCAGCGAGCACGACCGCCTCCGCGCCTTCAGCGCGGGCGCGGACGACTTCGTGCCCAAGCCCTTCGCCTATGCGGAGGTCCGTGCGCGGATCAACGCGCTCCTGCGCCGCTCCGAGGGACGCCGACGCACGGGACGGCTGCGCGTCGGCCCGCTGGAGCTGGACCCGACGACGCGCGACGTCCGCGTCTCCGGGCGCAAGGTCGAGCTGACCCAGACGGAGTTCGCGCTGCTGCGGGTGCTCGCGGGCGCGCCGACGGCGGTCCACACGAAGGCCGACCTGCTCCGGACGGTCTGGGGCTTCCGCTCGCACTCCTCGAGCAGGACCCTGGACTCGCACGCCTGCCGCCTGCGCCAGAAGCTCGGCATCGACGGTGCGCGGTTCATCATCAACGTGTGGGGCGTCGGCTACCGGCTCATCGACGACCCCGGGCTGGAGTTGGCATGACCGCGCTGCTGACGGTGGCGACGCTCGCGGTCGTCGCGACGCTGCACGGCCGGATCGTCGCCCGCGGCCTGCGCGAGCGCGCCGCGCGGGTGGCGCACGAGGTGCGCGGCCCGCTGACGGCGACGCACCTCGCGCTGCACGGGGCGGCGCGGCGCGGCGAGATCCCACCCGCGACCGTCGCCGCGTTGGAGCTGGAGCTGCGCCGGGCGGCGCTGGCGCTGGAGGACCCGGCACACGCGCGGCCCGACGACGTCGACCTCCACGCGCTGCTGTCCTGCCAGGTCCGGACCTGGCAGGACGTCGCGGAGGCCCACGGGGCGACGCTGACGCTGGAGCCCGGCGTCGGCACCGCGGTCGTCCACGCCGACGCGCTGCGCATCGCCCAGGCGACCGGCAACGTGCTGGCCAACGCCATCGAGCACGGCGGCGGCGCGATCGTGGTCCGAACGCTGCTCGTCGGGGATCGCGTCCGCGTCGAGGTCAGCGACGGCGGCCCCGGGCTGCCCGCCGCGATCGGCGAGCTGACCCGGCGCGCGTCGGGCGGCCGGGGCACGCGAGGCCGCGGGCTGGCGATCGCCACCTCGGTGCTGCGCCACTGCGGCGGACGTCTCTCGGTGCCGACCGGCACGACCGGCGTCGCGATCGAGCTGCCCGTGCTCGCCGGTCCGGTCACGGAGCCCGTGGCATGACGCGTGCCCGGCTCATGCGCCTGCTGCTGCGGCCGGCGATCGCGCTGGCCGGCCTGCAGATCCGGGCCCTGCTCTTCGTCCTCGCCGTCTTCGCGGTGGTGGCGTTGGGCGTCGAGATGCCCTGGGGCGGCGGCTCCGCCATCGTCCTCTCCGCGGTCGCGGGAGCGGCGCCGTGACCCGTCGCCGCCGCGCCGCCGTCCTGCTCGGCCTCGCGCTCGTCCTCGGCGGCCTGGCGGCCTCCGACGTCGCGGGCCGCGAGGGCGCGTTGCGCCGTGCGGTCGGGCCGACCGTGCCGGTCGTCGTCGCCCGCGCGCCGATCCGTGCCGGGGCGACGCTCAGGCGCGACGACCTCGCGGTGCGGCAGGTGCCGGCGCGGTTCGCGCCGGCGCTGGCCTACGCGTCCCCCGCGGCGTTGGACCACGCCAAGGCCGCGGTCGCGGTGGACGCCGGGGAGGACCTCAGCCCCGCGGTGATCGACGACGGCGCCGCCGCCGCAGGCACCGCGGCCGGCGCGCCGGTGCGTGTCGGCGAGCGCGTCGCCGACCTCGTCGCGCGCGGCCCGTCGGGCCTGATCCACGCGGGCGGTCGCGTGGACGTCCTCGTCACCAGGGAGCGCGGCGACGGCCCGGCCGCCGGGTCCACGTCGGTCGCGCTGGAGGATGCCGAGGTGCTCGCCGCGCACGCCGTCGCGTCCGATCAGGACGGCGCCGAGGCCTCCGCGGGCTCCGACCGGGTGGCGGTCTCCCTGCGCGTCACGGTCCGGCAGGCCGTCTTCCTGGCTGCCGCGGAGTCCTTCGCGCGCGAGCTGCGGCTGCTGCCGCGCGCCGCGGGCGACCGCCGCCACGGCCTGACCGGCACGACGGTGGGCGCCGACCTCCGATGAAGCGCCCACACCGCACGCGCCGGTCTGTCCGCTCATGCCTCGGCCAACCGTCCAGCGCGGGGTCCCCACCTCAAGGGTTCACCCCCACGACCGATACCCGGGGCCGAGGCTCTCACATGCTGCGAATCCTTCGTTCCCTTTCCTTCGCCATCGTCGCCGCCGGTCTTCTGACCCCTGCGGCCGCCAACGCTGCGCCGAAGAAGGTGGTGGTCTATCCCACCGTCTCCAACATCAAGCCGCGCAAGATCACGATCGGCCAGCAGCTGACCGTGAAGGGCGCGCACTTCCGCGCCGGCAAGGGCAAGAGCAGCGTCGTCTTCTACCGCAAGGGCCAGCCCGTGGTCTTCGTCAAGGCCGACAAGGCGACGGCGACGTCGCTCGTCGTGACGATCCCGAGCAAGGTCGCCGAGCTGTTGGTCAAGCGCGACGACAACCTGGTCGCCACCCAGCTGCGCCTGCGGATCGTGGGCTCGCGGATGGGCAAGGCCTGGACGAAGAACAGCCGCTCGCCGATCGTCTCGCCGATCAAGAAGGCGGTCGTCTCCAAGCCGACGTCCGACGGCACCTCGACCTCGACCTCGACCCCGGCGCCCGCCGCGGCGGCCCCGCCGGCGCTGACCTGCCAGCAGCAGGCGGCCCTGACGCCCGACGCCGACACCGACGGCGACGGTCTCACCAACGGCCTCGAGCTGCGCTACCAGCTCGACCCGTGCCTGGCCGACACCGACGGCGACGGCATGGACGACGGCTGGGAGTACTGGTCGGCGCAGCAGCTCAACGGCGCCTCGGTCCCGTACCCCGGCACCAAGCCGTGGCCGAACCCGCTCGACCCGAGCGACCCCAACGACGACTTCGACGGCGACGGCCTCACCGCCATCCAGGAGTTCACGCTCTGGAAGGCCAGCAAGACCGGCTTCCCGCTCGTCGCCTACAGCGACGGCACGCAGAACTCCGGCGGCAAGCAGCCGGTGCTCCCCGGCAACCCGCTCGACCTCGACCACGACGGCAACCTCACCGACGACGAGCGCGACGAGGACGGCGACGGGCTCTCCAACATGGTCGAGCTCAACTTCCGCGGCGAGCAGGAGTGGTGGAAGACCGTCGACCAGTACAAGGACGAGAAGCCCTACGCGATCCGCCAGTTCTCCGATCTCGACCCGACCAACCCGGACAGCGACGGCGACGGCATCCTGGACGGCGCCGACGACCAGGACAACGACGGCTGGAGCAACTTCGTCGAGGCGCAGCTGAGCCGCTTGCAGGTTGGCTACCGCGTGCAGCCGTTCAACCCCTGCCTGCCCGACCCGCACGCCGCGACGTGCGGCCGCTGGACCCGCATCGGCACCGACGCCTGGCCGCCGTTCGACGGCAGCCAGCAGGTGGGCGACGCGATCCCGTTCGCCGCCTACGACGCCGACCCGGGCCCGGGCGTCACCGAGGCATACGACGTCACCTTCGCCGCCTGGGACACCGCCGGCCGGCCCGACCGCGCGACCGGTCTGCTCTTCGGCCCGTGGGATCCGTCCCCCTGGTTCGCTGACGCGGGCTGGGACGGCAAGGGCGGGCCCCAGGGCTGACCTCCCGCGATCGAGCAACTCCCTGTGCGAAGGCCGGGCGGAACTCCGCTCGGCCTTCGTCGTTTTTAGCAATCGATGCCGGAGCGGCGTACGGCGCCGCCTCCCCGATAGGTTGCGGCCGTGCGCCGACTGCTCCTGGTCCTCAGCGCGATCGTCTTCGTGGACACCACGTTCTACGCCGTGGTGGCCCCGTTGCTGCCGCATTACGCGAAAGACCTGGATCTCTCGAAGGCCTCGGCGGGCGTCCTGCTGGCGGCCTATCCCGCCGGGACGCTCGTCGGCGCCCTGCCCGGCGGGATCTTCGCGGTGCGCTTCGGACCGAAGCGAACGGTCCTCGCGGGCCTCGTGCTGCTGGGGGCGTCGAGCGTCGGCTTCGCGTTCGCGTCCTCTGCACTGGTTCTCGACCTCGCGCGGTTCGTGCAGGGCGTCGGCGGGGCGTGCTCGTGGGCGGGCGGTCTGGCGTGGCTGGTGGGCGAGGCTCCGGCGGCACGGCGCGGCGAGCTGATCGGCACGGCGCTGGGCGCCGCCGTCGGCGGCGCGCTGCTGGGGCCGGCGCTGGGCGCCGCCGCGGCGGCGCTGGGGACACGGCCGGTCTTCGGGGCGGTGGCGGCGATCGCCATCGGCCTCGGGTTCGCCGCGGCGGGCTGCCAGGGCGGCCAGGCGGGCGCGGAGCCGGGGGCCTCGCTGCGCCACACGCTGAAGACATCGCGGGTTCGCGCCGGCCTCTGGCTCGTGGCGCTGCCCGGCCTGTCCTTCGGCGTCCTCGACGTGCTCGTCCCATTGCGGCTCGACGAGCTCGGGGCCGGCGAGGCGGGCGTGGCGGCGACGTTCTTGATCTCCGCCGCGGTCGAGGGCGGCATGAGCCCGATCGTCGGCCGGGTCGCCGACCGGCGCGGCGCGCTGGTGCCGATCCGGATGGGCCTGCTGGCCGCGACCGTGATCGTCCTCGTCGTGCCGATCCCGCAGATCGCGGTGCTGTGCGCGCTGGTGATGGTCACGGCGACCGCCGCGTTCGGCGCGTTCTGGGCCCCGGCGATGACGCTGCTCTCGGAGGCGGCCGAGCGGGTCGGCGCCGACCAGGGCCTGGCCTTCGGCCTGGTCAACCTCGCCTGGGCGCTGGGAATGGTCGGCGGGGCGGCCGGGGGCGGCGCCCTGGCCAAGGCGACGTCCGACACCCTCTGCTACGTCCTGCTGGCCGTGCTCTGCGGTACGACGTTGGCCGGGCTGGTCCGCCGGCGCAGCCGCCAGATCGCCACGTCCGCGCGCTGACACCCCGGGGGCGAGCTTTCGGTCCCGCCCGCCTCAGCACGGCATGACCCACCATGCCATCGACGACCTCGCGGACCGGCTGCGCGAACGCCTCCTGGCCGAAGCGGGCGGCGCCACCGCCGACGCGCCGTTGGCCGAGCGCATCCGCGCGCTCGTCGACCGCGAGGCCGGCGTGCTGGACGAGCCCACGCGCGAGGACCTCGCCGCGCGCATCGCGCGCCGCTCGTTCGGCCTGGGCCCGCTCGAGCCGCTGCTCGCCGACCCGACCGTCGACGAGGTGATGGTCAACGGCGCCGGGCCGCGCGCCGCGGTCTGGGTCGAGCGCGGCGGGTGTCTGGAGCGCACCGACGTGGCGTTCGCCACCGAGGCCGAGCTGCGCCACGCCATCGAGCGGATCCTGGCCCCGCTGGGGCGCCGCGCCGACGAGGCCGAGCCGATGGTCGACGCGCGCCTGCAGGACGGGTCGAGGGTCAACGTCGTCCTGCCGCCGCTGGCCGTCGACGGCCCGACGCTGACGATCCGTCGTTTCCGGGCGCGTCCGATCGGCGCCGACGAGCTGGTCGCGCTGGGCACGTGGACGCCGGAGGTGAAGGCCTTCCTGACCCGCGCCGTGGACGCGCGGCTGAACGTGGTGGTCAGCGGCGGCACGGGCTCGGGCAAGACCACCACCTTGAACGCGCTGTCCTCGTTCATCGCGTCCGGCGACCGCGTGGTGACGATCGAGGACACCGCGGAGCTGCGGCTGCAGCAGCCGCACGTCGTGCGGTTGGAGAGCCGTCCCGCCAACGTCGAGGGGCGTGGCGCGGTCACCACGCGCGCGCTCGTGCGCAACGCGCTGCGCATGCGGCCCGATCGGATCGTCGTGGGGGAGATCCGTGGGGGCGAGGCCCTCGACATGCTCGCCGCGATGACCACCGGCCACGACGGCTCGCTGTCGACCGTCCACGCCGGGTCGCCGACCGAGGCGCTGCGCCGCATCGAGACGCTCGCCTTGATGGCCGACCTCGACCTGCCGCTCACGGCCATCCGCGACCAGCTGGCCGACGCCGTCGACCTCGTCGTCCACCAAGCTCGCGCCGCGGAGGGGCGGCGCCGCGTCACGGCCATCGCCGAGGTCGTCCGCGTCGCCGCGGGGCCCGCCACGCGTCCGATCCTCACGTTCGCCGACGGGCAGCCACGCTGGCATCCGCCCTCCGCGGCGCTGGCCGACCGGCTGGGGGAGACGTGACGTCCACGGCGCCCGCGTTGGCCGCGCTCGCCGCCGGGGCGGCGGTGTTCGGCGCGTGGGACCTGCTGACGATCGTCGAGGCCGGCGGCCCGGCGCGGACGGTCGCGCGCGTCCTGGCGCCGCTGCGGCTCGCGGGGCGGGCCGGGCGCGTCCCGACCCCGCCGGAGCGGCGACGGCTGGCGATCCTCGGGGCTTGCTCGATGCTCGCGGCGGGATGGCTGCTCGCCGGTCCCTTCGCGGGCTGCGCGCTCGCGCTGACGGCGCCCGCCTGCGTCGGACCGCTGCTCGCCGCGCGCCGCCGTCGCTGGAGGAGGGCGCTGGTCGCCGCGGTGCCGCAGGTCGCCCGCGCGATGGCCGATGCGCTCGCCGGAGGGCGGTCGATCCGCTCGGCGCTCGCCGACCTCGGCCGGCCGGGCGCGGTGACCGGCGCGGCCGGGACCGAGCTGCGTGGCGCCGCGCACCGCCTCGCGCTCGGGGAGCGAACCGAAGCCGTCCTGCTGTCCCTGCGTGACCGGGCCCAGGACCCGTCGTGGGACACGCTGGTCGCCGCGATCCTGCTGCAGCGTGAGGCCGGCGGCGACCTCGCCGCGCTGCTGCGGACCGTCGCCGACAGCACCGAGAACGCCCGGCGCGTCGAGGCCGACGCCCGTTCGCTGATGTCCCAGGCCCGCGCGTCGGCGCGGCTCGTCGCGGGCCTGCCGGTCGTCAGCCTCGTGCTCTCCGAGCTGGTCGCGCCCGGCTCGCTGAGCGGCATGGCCGCCGACGCACGCTCGCGCCTGCTGCTCGGCGCGGGCCTGCTGCTGGCCGCCTTCGCCATGTTCATCATCAACCGCATCGCGCGGCTGGGGGCGCCGTGAGCGTCGCGATCCTCCTCGCCGGCGTCGCCGGCGTGCTGTCCGCCGTCGGGCTCTGCGACGTGGCGGTGCTCTTCGCCGAGCGACGCGCGGCCGCCGCCGGGCGGGCCACGCCGTCGGGACCGCAGCGCGCCGTGACCGCGCTGGCGCGCCTCGGGCGCCGGATCGGGGCGCCCGCGGCGCCGCGGGACCTCGAGGCGCGGCTGGCCGCCGCCGGGCTCGCCGCGCGGCTCCGGCCCGCGGACGCCATGGCCATGAAGGCGGGCGGCGGCGCGGCGGCGGTGCTCGCGTCGGCGCCCGTCGTCGCGACCTTGCCGCCGCGTCTGATGCTGCTCGCGCTGCCGCTCGCCGCGGCGGCGGGGTTCCTGGCGCTCGACCTCCACCTCGCGCGGCGCGGCCGCCGGCGGGCGCAGCAGGCGCGGGTCGAGCTGGCCGACGTGCTGGACCTCCTCCGGGTGGCGGTCGCCGCCGGGCTGCCGACCGGTCGGGCGCTGACGGAGGTCGGCCGTCATCGCGGCGGCCTCGTCGCGGCGGAACTGCGCGCGCTGGCCGAGCGGCTGACGCTCGGCGTCCCACGGGCGGACGCGTTGGCCGAGCTGCGCCGGGCGCTGCCCGTCCCGGCGCTCGCCACGCTCGTCGCGGCGATCGACCGTGCCGACCGTCATGGGGCGTCGCTGGCGCCCGCGTTGACCGCGCTGGCCGAGGAGGCGCGCGCGGATCGGGCGCGCGCCCTGCGCGATCAGGCCGCCCGGGCGTCGCCTCGGATCCAGCTGGCGATCGCGCTGCTGCTCGTGCCCGCCGTCCTGCTCCTCGTCGCCGCCGGGCTTGTCCATGGCCTGGCGTAGGCGGAGCGGCACCGCGCGGGCGCCCGCGTCCGGCCGCCGATGGCGGCCGTCCCGTCGCACCACGTCCCGGCGCGGCGCTCGCTAGGTTCGCTCGATGGCGCCTGATCCGTTGCGACTCGATCCCGCGACCTTCCAGCTGCCCGTCGGCCGTCTGCGCGCCGGCTACTACAGCGACGCGTACTTCAACGGCACCAAGGAGCTGCTGGAGGCCGAGGACCGCCACCCGCGGGTGCTGATGCAGGTGTTCCAGAAGCAGGAGTCGCTGCTGGGCGGGATCGACGAGGCGATCGCGGTGCTGAAGGTGGGCGCGGGGCACGTCGGCGCCGACGGCGTGTGGGTGCCGGCCTGGGACGACCTCGTCGTGCACGCCCTGCACGAGGGCGACGCGATCGAGCCCTTCGAGACCGTGATGACGATCGAGGGCGACTACGCGCGGTTCGCGCACCTGGAGACCGTCTACCTCGGGTGCATGGCCCGCCGGTCGCTGGTGATGCGCAACGTGCGCGCGGTGGTCGACGCCGCCCGCGGCAAGGAGATCCTGTTCTTCCCGGCGCGCCACGACCACTGGCTCGTGCAGACCGGCGACGGCTGGGCCGCGCACGTCGCCGGGGCGATCGGCGTCTCGACCGACGCGCAGGCCTCGTGGTGGGGCGGTCGCGGCGTCGGGACCGTGCCGCACGCGCTGATCGCCGCCTTCGGCGGGGACACCGTCGCCGCCGCGCGCGCCTTCGCCCGCCGCTACAGCGGCCGCGTGAACGTCACGGTCCTCGTGGACTTCGAGAACGCCTCGGCGAAGACGGCGGTCGAGGTCGCCGACGCGCTCGGCGACGAGCTGTGGGGCGTGCGCCTGGACACCTCGGAGCGCCTCGTCGACGAGACCCTCTCCGACCTCGGGCCCGAGGCACCGCGCGGCGTGAACGTCGAGCTGGCCCGCCGCGTCCGCGCCGCCCTCGACGACGCCGGGCACTCCCGCGTGCGCATCGTCGCCTCCGGTGGCTTCGACGCGACCAAGATCCAGCACTTCGAAGCCGAGGGCGCCCCGGTCGACGCCTACGGTGTCGGCTCCTCGCTCCTACGCGGCCAGAACGACTTCACCGCCGACATCGTCCGCGTCGACGGCAACCCCGTCGCCAAGGTCGGCCGCGGCGAGAACCCGAACCCCCGCCTGGCCCGCGTGCCCTGAGGCCGCGGTCGCCGCGCGCCCGGTACAGGCGCCGCCGCACGTGGCGGCGCCCCGAACGCGAGCGTCTGCTCGTCCTACGGCACGGACACCGCGGCCTTGAGGTGCGTCACGTCGCCCTCGCGCACGGTGCCGGCGGCGGCCGGGCCGAAGGCGTCGAGCGTGGGCTTCGCCTTGGCGAAGTCCTGGTTGGAGCCGGCGACCGAGCCGATCAGCTTGACGACCTGCGGGGTGTCGAGGAAGAGCGACGGCTTGGCGCCCTCCAGCAGGCCCGCGGCGGTCTTGTAGGGATCGCTGTCACCGAGCTTGTCGCTGCCGTCCAGCGCGTCCTTCAGCGCGGAGGCGCCGTAGGCGACCACGAACTTGTCGTCCTTGGCCGCGACCTTGATGCCGCCGGCGACCGGGCCGCCGACGGCGACCGTGAAGCCGGTCGCGCCGCCGGTGCCCGGGCCCGACAGGTCGGCGGTCTTGACGTTCAACCCGGACAACAACCGCTTGAGCTTCGGGATCGCCGCCTTCGACGCGGCCGGGTCCTTGGAGGTCACGACCAGCGCGCCGCCGAGGTCGCTCATCGTGGTGCCCTTCACGAACAGGTCCGCCTTGCCCATCCACGCCAGCAGGTCCTTGTTGATGTCGATGCCGAGCTGGGCCTTCAGCTGCGCCATCAGCGTCGCGGGGTCGATGCCGCCCGTCGCGCCGGCGGAGCCCAGCGTCGAGAGCGACGACTTGAACGTCCCGCCGACGTCGCCCAGGCCGATGCTCAGCCACGCGCCCGCCGGCGCCGACGCGGCCGCCGCCGCGCTGTCGCCCGCGCCCGCGCCCGACGAGGACCCGCCGCCCTGCTTCAGGCCGATCGCCGCCGCGTCGATCCGCAGCGCGTTGCTCGTCACGTCCAGCGACGCCGCCACCGACTGCAGGCCGCTGCCCGTCAACAACCCCTTGAACGCCTGCAGCGACTGCGCGTTGGAGCCCTTCAGCGACCCGGACCCGTTCGCCGCGCCGAGCGCGAGGTCGAAGAACCGGCTCGGATCCACGTAGGCGAAGCCCAGGCCGTCGGTCCCGACGGTCCCGCGCGCCTTCTTGAACGCGCCCGCGCTCTCCAGCGACGTGCCCGACCGCGCGTCGAGCGCCGACTTGAACCCGCGCTCGGTTCCGACCAGCACCGCGTGGTCGACGACCGCCGCGGCCAGGTCGTCGCCGCTGTCGTACCGGTACTCGACGTCGCGGTAGGTCCGCGTCCCGCCCTTGACGTACTGCTCCAGGAACGCCTTGGCGGCGTCGTCGTCCTTGGAGGCGATCGCGCCGACCACGTCGACGTCCTTCCCGCCGCCACCGCGCACGCCGGTGACCGCGATGCCCGCCCGCTGCCCCAGCCACGGCTCGACGTCCTTCTCGTACGACCCGCCCTTCTTCTTGGCGGCGGCGTCGATCAGCCCGACGATCTTGCCGCCCGGGTCGGTCGTGCGCAGGATCTTGCCCGCGACCGTCTTGGCGTTGGCGGCCAGCTCGCCGGTCGGGCGCACCTGCGCCTCGACGTACACGGGCACCGACGCGGGCAGCAGCGCGGCCGGATCGGTCCCCGGCGCGCCGGCGGAGCTGTTGGACGAGGACGAGCCGCAGCCCGCGACGGGGATCGCGACCGCTGCGCAGGACACCGCGAGCAGCGCGACGCGCCGCCGGGCAAGCAGGAGGGAGGAGGGCATGAGCGAATCCTAGGCACGTCCGCTCGCGTGGGAGACGGTGGACAGCCGCCCGCCGGACGGGCGGACAACCGCCCCTCGCGCGTTCCTCCCACGACGCCCCACCGGACGCACACCCCGCGGACGGAACGGGCCAGATCCTGCAACTCGCCTTGCGCGGGCCGTTCCTGCAACCGCGCCTGCGCCAGGTGGCCGCATGTCCCCCCACCGGCTCCCACCGGCGAGAACCCAGCAACGGCAAGGGATCGCGCGGCTCGAACCCGACGTGTGGGTCTGTGCGTGGGGGAAAGTGTGGAATCGGTGTTGCATCGTGGGTGAGAGTGGGATAGAACGCCTTCTGCGGACCGGGGTGGAGGAGCTCCTCCCACTCCTCCACCCCGGCCCCTTCTTTCCGCGATGCGCACGTCCTCATGGACACCTCGTTCACCGGCCAGGCCGACTACACCCTCGACGCCAAGAACCGCCTCACGGTTCCCGCGCGCTATCGAGGGGCCCTCGAGGGCGGCCTGGTGATCGCCAAGGACATCGACCGGTGCGTCGCCATCTGGCCGACCGCGGGCTACGACGAGTTCCGCCGCGCCGCGCTGCAGGACGTGCACCCGATGAGCCAGCGCGGGCGCAAGATCATGACCTTCTTCTCCGCGAACTCGATGCCGGCGCAGCTGGACTCCGCCGGTCGCGTGCCGCTTCAGCCGTTCCTGCTGGACCACGGCAAGCTGCACGACCGCGAGGTGACCGTCGTCGGCGCCGGCGACCACCTCCAGATCTGGAACCGCGAGGCCTGGACGTCGTACAACGACCAGCTCGCGGCCGACATCTTCGACATCTCCGCGGCGTTCGACGCGCCCACCTCCGCGTGATGCTCACTATCCCTTATGACATGACCGCCTCCCATGTCCCCGTCCTGGCGGGCGAGCTGATCGAGGCGCTCGACCCGCAGCCCGGCCAGATCGCCGTCGACTGCACGTTCGGCGCCGGCGGCCACGCCCGCCTCGTGGCCGAGCGCATCGGCCCGACCGGCACGCTCATCGCGATCGACCGCGATCCGACCGCCGAGCAGCACTTCGAGGCGTTCGCCGCTGAGGTCTCCTGCGCGACGCGCTTCGTCAACGCGCCGTTCGCCGACGGCCTGCGCCAGCTCCTCGCCGAGGGCGTCAAGGCCGACCTGGTCTACGTGGACCTCGGCATCTCGTCGATGCAGGTCGACACTTGGGAGCGCGGGTTCTCCTACAGCTACGACGCGCCGCTGGACATGCGGATGGACCCGGGCCAGGAGCTGGACGCCGCGTTGGTCGTCAACACGTGGGACGAGCGTCGCCTGGCGCAGATCCTGCGCGAGTACGGCGACGAGCGCTACGCGACGCAGATCGCCCGCCGCATCGTCTCCACGCGCGCGAACGGCGAGATCACGACGACGAGCGCGCTGGTCGACGTCATCGCCAACGCGATCCCCGCGCGCGCCCGGTTCGCCGGCGGCCACCCGGCCAAGCGGACGTTCCAGGCCATCCGCATCGCGGTCAACGACGAGCTGGGGCAGGTCGACGAGGCCCTGCCGCTGGCCTGGCGCATCTTGCGCCAGAATGGCCGCTTTGCAGGCATTTCCTTCCACAGCGGCGAAGACCGCCGTGTGAAGCGCTTCCTCGCCGCCCGCGCCCAGGGCTGCACCTGCCCGCCGGAGCTTCCGGTGTGCGTGTGCGGCCGGACGCCGGAGGCCGAGTTGATCGGCCGCGGCATCGCGCCGACGGCGGGCGAGGTCGCCGCCAACCCCCGTTCGGCGTCCGCCCGGATGCGCGCCGCCCGCAAGCTCAGGGAAGAGGAGCACTCAGCATGACCCCGCCAGCCGCCGCCGCCACCGGCCGCACGCTGCCGCGCACCGTCGCGCCGCGCGCGCCCCGCCGGGTCTCCGGTCCCGTCGCCAAGCCGCGGCGTGGGGAGGACGCGCGCCCGCGGTCCGGCGCCCGCCGCGCCGCCGCGCCCGACCCCTTCATCATCCGCGCGATCGAGCGCACGATCCGGATGGCGGACTCGCGCTTTTTGGATCGCCTCATCCGCGGCCGCCTCTGGATCCCGCTCGTCGCGGCGGGCCTCATGGGCATCGTCTTCATGCAGGTGTCGATGTTGAAGCTGAACGCCGGCATCGGCCGCGCCGTGCAGAGCGCGTCGACGCTCGAGCGCCAGAACGCGACGATGCGCGCGCAGCTCTCGGGCATGGGGGCCGGCTCGAAGATCGACGAGACCGCCAAGGCGCTCGGCATGGTCGCCCCGGCGGCCTCGACGACCCCGAGCTACGTGAAGGCCGGCGGCGCCGCCCAGGCCGCCGCGGCCGCGCGCCGCATGACGCCCGCCGACCCGGACGCGGTCGCGCGCGAGAAGGCGGCCGCGAGCGCGGCCGCCGCGACCGCCGCGACGACGGGCGTCTCGGCGACGACCACCGGCGCGTCGACGACCGCGACGACCGCGGCCGGCGCCTCCGGCCCGGCCACGACCACCGGCGCGGCGACCACGGGCCCCGCGACCACGGCCACGAGCACCCCCGCCACGACCGGCGCAGCGACGACGCCCGCCGGCACCGCGACGGGCACCCCGTCCACCGGCGCGGCGACCGGCGACGCCGGCACGCCGACCGGCGCCGCCTCGGCCGGCACGGGCACCGCCACCGGCACGGGCGCCGCCACGGCCGGCACGGGCGCGACCTCGGCCGCCACCGGCGCCGCGACCGGCGGCGCCACCACCGTCACACCCACCACCCAACAGCAGCAGTCCACCTCCGGCGGCGCCGTCGCGCCCTCCGCGGGGTAGCCGGCGATGCTCCTGGTCGAGCGTCGCATCGGCCTGCTGTTCGCGTTCTTCCTCGGCCTCATCCTGCTCGCGGGCCTGCGCTCGCTGCAGCTCGGGACGCTGAAGGGCGGCATGCTCACCAAGGCCGCCGCCTCGCAGCAGACCGCCGACACCGTCGTCCCCGCCCACCGCGGCACGATCGTCGATCGCAAGGGCGTCGAGCTGGCGGTCTCCGAGGCCGCCGACGACATCTCGGCCACGCCGTACCTCGTCCCGGACAAGGGCAAGGCCGCCAAGCAGCTGGCGCCGCTCCTGGGCACCGACGAGGCCACGGTCCTCAAGAAGCTCTCCGACGCCTGCTGCTTCGTCTACCTCGGGCGCCGCGTCCCCGGCGACCAGGCCGACAAGATCCGCAAGCTCGACATCCCCGGCATCGACCTCGCGCCCGGCCAGCGCCGCGCGTACCCCGGCGACTACCTGGCCTCGCAGGTCCTCGGCTGGGTCAACATGGCGGGCAACGGCGCCAGCGGCCTGGAGTACTCGCTGGACAAGGTCCTGCACGGCACCGACGGCGAGCGTCGCGTCGTCCGCGACGGCGTCGGCGAGGACGTCAAGGTCGACACGCTCAAGGCCGCCAAGCCCGGTGCCGCGGTCGAGCTGTCGCTGGACTCCAAGATCCAGGACAAGGTCGAGGGCGTCCTGAAGGGCGTCGGCGAGACCTACCGCCCCAAGGGCGCGACCGCGATCGTCACCAACCCGCAGACGGGGGAGATCCTCGCGCTGGCCAACTGGCCGCGGATCAACGCCAACGACCCGTCGGCCGCGCCGACCTCCGCGCTGCAGAACCGTGCTGTGGGCATCACCTATGAGCCGGGCTCGACGTTCAAGGCCGTGACGGTCGCCGGCGCGCTGGAGGACGGCAAGGTCACGCCCGACACGTCGTTCAACCTGCCGCCACAGATCGTCGTCGCCGACCGCACGATCAAGAACGCCGAGGACCGCGGCTGGGCGACGATGACGACGCGCCAGATCCTGGCGCAGTCCGACAACGTCGGCGCGATCACGATCGGCCAGCGCCTGGGCAAGGCGCGCTTCGACTACTACGTCCGCAAGTTCGGCTTCGGCACGCCGACCGGCACCGACCTCCCCGGCGAGGAGCGCGGCATCGTCCCGACGCTCGAGCAGTACAGCGGCTCCTCGATGGGCAACCTCCCGATCGGCCAGGGCGAGGCGGTCACGCCGATGCAGATCGCCCAGTTCTACGGCGCCATCGCCGACGGCGGCATCCTCAAGACCCCGCACCTGGTCCGCCGGATCGACGGCAAGCTCGTCAACCACATGAAGTCCCGCCGCGTGATGAAGGCCTCGACCGCCGCCGCGCTGCGCGACATGCTCGAGGGCGTCCTGGCGCCGGGCGGCACGGCCTCCGAGGTCAGGATCCCCGGCTACCAGCTGGCGGGCAAGACCGGCACCGCGAACAAGATCGACCCGACGACCCATGAGTACTCGCAGTCGGCCTACGTCGCCTCGTTCGTCGGCTTCGCGCCCGCCAAGGACCCGAAGCTCCTGATCAGCGTCATGGTCGACGAGCCGCACGGCGCGATCTACGGCGGCTCGGTCGCCGCGCCGGCCTTCGGCAAGATCGCGCAGTTCGCGCTGAGCTACGAGAAGATCGCCCCGACGGTCGACGCGACGAAGTAGCGCGACGGCCTCCCTCGCTATGGTCGCCGCGATGCTCCTGGGGGACCTCTTCGAGGACGGCGCCCTTCCGGACGTCGACGTCACCGCGCTGCACTACGACGCGCGGGCCGTCACGCCGGGCTCCGTCTTCTTCTGCGTGCGCGGCTTCACGGCGGACGGCCACCGCTACGCGCCCGACGCGGTCGCCAACGGCGCCGTCGCGCTGGTGGTCGACCACCCGCTGGACCTGGAGGTCCCGGAGGTCCGGGTCGACGACGTGCGCGCCGCGATGGCGCCCGCCGCCGCGCGCCTGCACGGCGATCCGACCGCCGCGCTGGCGATGGTCGGGATCACCGGGACCAACGGCAAGACCACGACCTCGTTCTTGACCCGCACGGTCCTGGAGGCCGGCGGGCGCTCCACGGGCCTGGTCGGGACCGTGACGTCGTGGGTGGCGGGCGTCGAGCACCCGGTGGTGCGGACCACGCCGGAGGCGATCGACCTGCAGCGCATGTTCGCGGCGATGCGGGACGGCGGGGACACCGCGGCGGTCATGGAGGTCAGCAGCCACGCGCTGTCGCTCGGCCGCGCCGACGCGATCCACTGGGACGTCGCCGCGTTCACGAACCTCACGCAGGACCACCTCGACTTCCACAGCGACATGGAGGACTACTTCCTCGCCAAGCGCAAGCTGTTCGAGGTGGCGGGCGCGCAGGGCGCGACGCTGATCGTCAACGTGGACGACGAGTACGGCGCGCGGCTGGCCCAGGAGTTCCCCCAGGCGATCGCGATCGGGATCGACGCGCCGGGCGCCGTGCTGCGGGCGGTTGAACTGGACGCCGGCCCGGCGTCCAGCGACTTCACGGTCGACGGCGTGCGCTTCACCGCGCCGCTGCCCGGCCGCTTCAACGTCCTCAACTCGCTCGTGGCCATCGCCGCGGCGCGCGCCCTGGGGATCGACGACGCCACGATCGCCGCCGCGCTGCCTGGCGCGGGCGGCGTGCCCGGGCGCTTCGAGCCCGTCGCCGAGGGGCAGGGCTTCGCGGTCATCGTCGACTACGCCCACAAGCCCGACGCGCTGGACAACGTCCTGCGCACCGCGCGCGAGCTGGCCGGCGATCACCGGCTGATCGTCGTCGTCGGCGCCGGCGGCGACCGCGACCGCGGCAAGCGCCCGATGATGGGCGCCGCGGCGGCCCAGCACGCCGACGTCGTCGTCCTGACCTCCGACAACCCGCGCTCCGAGGACCCCGAGGCGATCATCGACGCGATCGCGGCCGGGGCGGGGGACGGCGCGCTGCGGATCGTCGACCGCCGCGAGGCGATCGAGCACGCGATCGCGCAGGCGGGCGACGGGGACGTCGTCGTCATCGCGGGCAAGGGGCACGAGACCTACCAGGAGGTCGCCGGCGGCGTGAAGCTGCCGTTCGACGACCGCGAGGTGGCCAGGGAGGCGCTGCGTGCGCGGCTGGACGGCTGAGGACATCGCCGCCGCCGCCGGCGCGCGGGTGGTCTCCCACGGACGCGGCGGCGAAGGCCCGACCCGCGCCGTCATCGACTCCCGCCACGTCGGGCCGGGCGACCTGTTCTTCGGCCTGCCGGGCGAGCGCGTGGACGGCGGGCGCTACGCGGCCGACGTGCTCGGCGCGGGCGCCTGGGGCGTCGTCGTCGGCGAGGGCTTCGCGGACGTGCGGGACCCGTCCGGCGAGGGCGCGATCCTCGTCGCGGCCGACCCGCTGGCCGCGCTGCAGCGCCTGGCGACCGCGTGGCGCCGCGCGCTCGGCGCGCAGGTGATCGGGATCACGGGCTCGACCGGCAAGACCTCCACCAAGGACCTGACGGCCGCGATGGTCGACCAGCGCAAGCGGGTCGTCGCCACGCCGCTGAACCTCAACACCGAGATCGGGCTGCCGCTGACCGTGCTCGGCGCGCCCGCCGGGACCGAGGTCCTGGTCCTCGAGATGGCGATGCGCGGCGCCGGGCAGATCGCCGAGCTGGCGCGCATCGCCGAGCCCGACGTCGGCGTGATCGTCAACGTCGGCCCGGTCCACCTGGAGCTGCTGGGCTCGATCGAGGCGATCGCGGCCACGAAGTCCGAGCTGATCGAGCGGCTGCGTCCGGGCGGGACCGCGATCGTCCCCGCCGAGGAGCCGCTGCTGCGGACCCACCTGGAGCGCCTGCCCGAGGGCGTCACGACGGTGACGTTCGGTTCGGAGGGTGACGTCCGCGCGCTGCCGGCCGGGCTGGAGCTGCCGTTCACGAGCGCCCACATGCGCGGCAACGCCCTGGCCGCGCTGGCCGCCGCGCGGGCCGTCGGGGTCGAGCCGACGGGCCGTCTGGAGGTCGCTCTGAGCGGGCTTCGTGGCGAACGGCGCGAGCTGCCGGGAGGCATCGTCGTCGTCGACGACTGCTACAACGCCAACCCGATGTCGATGCGCGCCGCCCTCGACGACCTTGCCGCGTCCGCTTCCGGTCGCCGCGTCGCCGTGCTCGGGGACATGCTGGAGCTGGGCCCCGACGAGGTGCGCTTCCACGAGGAGGTCGGGGCGCACGCCCGCGGCGTCGGCGTGGACCTGCTGGTGACGGTGGGGCCGCTGGCCCGCGCGATGGGCCCGGCGTTCGGCGGCGAGACGCTCGCGGTCGACCGCGCCGACGAGGTCGTCGGCGCGCTGCGCCCGCGCCTGGCCGACGGCGACACCGTGCTCGTCAAGGCCTCCCGAGGCGTCGGCCTCGAGGTCGTGGCCCAGGGGCTGGGGACGGCCTAGTGGGCGAGGTCCTCATCGCCGGGATGGCGTCGCTGCTCATCTGCATCTTCCTGAGCCCGTCGTTCATCTCCTACCTGCGGCAGCGCGAGTTCGGCCAGAACATCCGCGAGGAGGGGCCGGAAGGCCACCACTCCAAGGCGGGGACGCCGACGATGGGCGGCATCATCATCTTCACGGCGATCAGCGTGCCGTTCCTGCTGCTGAGCGACTACGACTGGCGCTCGGTCGGCGTCTACCTGGCGGCGGTGCTCAGCGCCGGCCTGGGTTTCGCCGACGACTTCACGAAGATCATCCGGCGGCGCTCGCTCGGCCTGAGCGGCAAGGCGAAGCTCGCCGGCCAGGTCCTGATCTCCGTGCTGCTGTGGTACATCGCGACGCAGAAGGCCGACCTGCCCGCGACGCTGCGCCTGCGCACGATCGACGCGACCGTCGACCTCGGCGTCTTCTACCCGCTGTTCATCTACCTGGTGGTGGCGGGGACGACCAACGCGGTGAACCTGACCGACGGCCTCGACGGCCTCGCCGCGGGCTGCGCGGCGATCGTGCTGCTGGCCTACATCGGCATCACGTTCATCACGGCGGGCCAGGACGACCTGGCGCTGCTGGCCGGCTGCCTGGTGGGCGCCTGCGTCGGCTTCCTGTGGTTCAACGCGTTCCCGGCGACGATCTTCATGGGGGACACCGGATCGCTCGGGCTGGGCGGCGCGATCGCGGGCCTGGCCGTCATGACCAAGACGGAGGAGATCCTCATCCTGCTGGGCGGGATCTTCGTGGTCGAGGCGCTGTCGGTGCTGATCCAGGTGTTCAGCTTCCAGACGTTCCGCAAGCGCGTGTTCCTGATGGCGCCCATCCACCATCACTTCGAGATCTTGGGGTGGTCGGAGACCAAGATCATCCTGCGCTTCTGGATCATCGCGGCGATCTGCGCCGCCAGCGGGTTCACGATCTACCAGCAGTCGATCCACTAGGCCGCGCCCTCGGGATCCGGGTCGCGTAGTGACTGCATAGCAGTCACTGGGCGACCCGGATCCCCCGCACCTGCTCGTCGACCCGCACGCGGCGGGCCGAGGTGTCGCCCGTGCCCGGGTCGATCGTCACCTGGTCCACCGCCAGCGGCAGCGGGCTCGGCCGCAGCCGGTAGGTGGCGATCGCCAGCGACAGGTTCGAGCGGTCGGTCAGGTTCCCGGTGCCGCCCGCCCCGATCGTCCCGGAGTTGACCTCCAGCAGGTTCGGGTCCGCCTGCAGGAACAGGTGGTGCGTGTGGGCGTCGATGATCATGATGGGGTGGTCGGGAGGCTGACGGCGCAACTCGCCCAGGACGCTCGCCGCCACCGCAGGCTCGTGGACGACCACGACGTCGACCTTGTCCTCGATCCCCTCGAACCAGCGCCGGAACTCCTCCTCGGCCGCGTTCGTGAGCCCCACCTTGAACTTGTCGTCGTACTGCTGGTCGGCCCGCCGCAGGAACGGGTCCGTGAAGCCCGCCATCCGCAGCCCGCCGACCTTCACGACCATCGGCCCGTGCGATCCGTCAGGCCGCAGACGCCCGAACTGCGTCAGCACGATCGCGCCGTCGCCCGCCAGGTCCTTCAACAACGTGTCGGAGTCGTGGTTGCCCCCGACGACCACGGTCGGCTTGCCCATGCGAGCGATCCGCTGGACCAGCGACGCCTCCAGCGGCGTGCCCTTGTCGGTCAGGTCGCCGGCGAAGACCAGCGGCAGGCCGCTCGTCGCGCGCTCCAGCGTCGGCAGCGCCAGGACGTTGTTGTGGAGGTCGCTGGCCACCACGAACCGCGGACGCCCGCTCAGCTCCGGCCGCTGCCCGGGCGCGACGACCAGCCGCGCCAGGCCGACGAGCTGCCCGTTGAGCTCCTGGTCCAACGCGGTGCTCGACCGCTGCAGGGACTGCAGCGCCTCCAGCGCCCGCGGCAGGTCCGGGCCGTGGGCGTAGTAGGTCGGCTCGGCGATCCGCCCGCGCGGCGGCAGCAGCACCGCGACGGCCGCGACGGTCGCCAGCGACGTGCCCACCGCGATCAGCCCGCCCCAGCGCAGCCGCACCGACGCCTTCGGCAGCACCGACCGCTCCGCCGCGGCGACGAGCCCGCCCAGCGCGACGCCGGCGATCAACCCGATGACCAACAGCTTCTCGATGACCGACACGACGGCGTCGCGCGCCTCGGCCCGCACGTTGTCGACGTCGAGCTTGTGCCCGCGCGCCAACGTCTCGGCCGCGCCGCGGTCGACCGACCGGACCTCGACGGTCAGCCGCGCGGGCAGCCGCACGCCGCCGAAGCGCGCGCCCCAGTCGACCAGCGGCACGTAGACGTCCAGCGCCCCGTGGTGGAAGGGCGAGATCCCGATGTTGATCGTCCCGACCGACAGCCGCCGCTCCCCCTGGACGAGCGACAGCGCGCCGACCGCGCCGGTGACGGCGGCGGCGACGATGAGCAGGATGGCGATCGTCCGTCGAAGGCGGGCGGCCATTCCCCAAGGGGATGCCCAATCGCGCGAAGGACTACCGTCCTGCGCCGATGTCCCCGCGCCCGCCGCTTCCGCCCGGCCCCTACCTGATCGTCGGCCTCGCCCGCTCCGGCCGCGCCGCCGCGGCGCTGCTGCACGCGCGCGGGCACGAGGTCCTCGCGCTGGACGGCGCGCCGCGCGAGCGCCTCAAGGGCCTCGACGAGCTGCCGCCGCCGGTGGAGGTCCACGCGGGGACCGACGGCGTCGCGCTGCTGGAGCGCGTCCGCGCGGTCGTCAAGTCGCCCGGCGTCCCGCAGACCGCGCCGGTCGTCGCCGCCGCCCGCGAGCGCGGCCTGCCGGTCTTCGGCGAGCTGGAGCTGGCGTGGCGCTGCGTGCCCAACGAGGTCATCGCGGTGACCGGCACCAACGGCAAGACCACCACGACCGAGCTGCTCGGCCACCTGCACCGGACCGCGGGCGTCCCGGTCGACGTCGTCGGCAACGTCGGCACCGCCTACGCCTCGCTCGCGCTGGCCGAGCGCGACGAGCGTGCCGTCGTCGTCTGCGAGTGCTCGTCCTTCCAGCTCGAGGACACCATCTCCTTCGCGCCCGAGTGCGCGGTCCTGCTGAACCTGGAGTCCGATCACCTCGACCGCCACGGGTCGATCGAGGCCTACCACCAGGCCAAGCTGAAGGTCTTCGCCCACCAAGGCAATGACGATGTGGCGGTCGCGCCCGAGGGCCTCGGCGTCGTCGACCTCGGCGGCTGCGCGCGGCGCGTGTGCGTCGGCGACTCGCCGGAGGCCGAGCTGTCGCTGCGCGCCGACACGCTGTGGTGGGACAGCGAGCCGCTGCTGCGCGTCGAGGAGCTGGCGCTGCGCGGCCCGCACAACGTCCGCAACGCGATGGCCGCCGCGGCCGCCGCGCTGGCCCGCGGGCTGCCGATCGACGCGGTGCGCCAGGGCCTGACGACGTTCGCCGGCGTCCCGCACCGCCTCGAGGAGGTCGCCCGGCGCGACGGCATCACCTACGTCAACGACTCCAAGGCCACCAACGTGGCCGCCGCGCTGGTCGGCCTCGCGTCCTTCGAGCAGCCGGTCCACGCGATCCTCGGCGGTATCGGCAAGGGGGAGGACTACCGACCCCTCAGGCCCGCCGTCCAGCGGCACTGCCGCGCCGTCTACCTGATCGGCGAGGAGGCCGGAGCGATCCGTTCGGCTCTTGACGGTCTCGAGGGGATCCCGCTGCACGACAGCGGCGACCTGGCCACCGCCGTGCGCTCCGCGCGCGCCGACGCCCGGCCCGGCGACGTCGTCCTGCTCAGCCCCGCCTGCGCCTCCTACGACCAGTTCGAGAACTTCGAGGTTCGCGGGGAGGCTTTCCGGGAGGCAGCGCGAACTTAAGGGCCTGATGGCCCGCCGCCGCCATCCCCACCCGATCGAGCACAGCATCTTGATCACCGCGACCCTCTGCCTGTTGGCAGCAGGGGCCGTCATGGTGTTCTCGGCCAGCTCCGCTCGCTCCGTCCTCTCCGGCCAGGGGGACGGCACGTCGTTCATGGTCAAGTACGTGATCTACGGCGGCATCGGGTTCGTCCTGATGCACGTGATCGCGCGCCGCGGCCTCGACCTGGTGTTGAAGGCGACGCTCCCGCTGCTGGCCTTCTCGTTCGTCTGCCTGGTGCTCGTGAAGATGCCGGGCTTCGGCGTCAGCGTCAACGGCGCGCGCCGCTGGCTGGGCGCCGGCCCGCTGGTCTTCCAGCCGTCGGAGCTGATGAAGCTCTCGCTCGTGCTCTACGCGGCCAAGCTGCTGGCCGAGCGACCCAAGGTCCTTGCCCACCCGCGCAACCTGATGCCCTTGCTGCTGGTCGCGGGCGGCGCGGTGCTGCTGATCGCCTCGCAGCCGGACCTCGGGACCTCGCTGGTCATCTGCTTCACGATGGCCTCGATGCTCGTCGCCGCGGGCATGCCGATCCGCTGGCTGGCGACGGCGACCGGCGGCGGGTCGGTGCTGATCCTGCTGTACGCCATGAGCGCCTCCTACCGGCGCGACCGCCTGATGACGTTCCTGGACCCGTGGGCGCACGCCGGCGACGAGGGCTTCCAGGCCGTCCAGGGCCAGATCGCGCTCGGCTCCGGCGGGCTCTTCGGCCGCGGCCTGGGCAACTCCCAGCAGAAGAACCTCTTCCTGCCCGAGGCCCACACGGACTTCATCCTGGCCATCGTCGGCGAGGAGCTGGGCGTCATCGGGATCTGCGGGATCCTCTTCCTGTACGGGTTGGTCGCCTACGCGGGCCTGCGCGTCGCCAAGAACGCGCGCGGCACCTACGCCAAGCTGCTCGCCGCGGGCGTGACCTCGCTGTTCCTCTCGCAGGCGATGCTCAACGTCTTCACGGTCCTCGGCCTCGCGCCGCTGACCGGCGTGCCGCTGCCGTTCATCTCCTACGGGTCGACCAACCTCATCGTGCTGCTCATGGGCATGGGCGTCCTGCTCAACGTCGCCGCGGGCGGGCACGTGACGCTCCGGGTCGTGCCCGGGGCGCGGAATGTGGCAGGGTCCAAGAGGAATGGCTCCAACGATCCTGATCGCCGCCGGAGGGACAGCCGGGCACGTGGTGCCGGCTCTGGCGGTCGCCGACGCGCTGCGGGCTGAGGGCGCGCACGTCGTCTTCGTCGGCGGCGAGCGCGCCGAGAAGACGCTGGTTCCCGAGGCCGGCTACGAGCTGCGCCCGATCCGCGTCGAAGGCCTCTCGCGCACCAACCCGCTGAAGGCCGCGCGCGGGGCGCTGAAGGCGGTCGGCGCGCTGCGCACCGCCCAGGCGATCCTGCGCGACGTCAGGCCCGACGCCGTGATGGGCGGCGGCGGCTACGTCGCCGGGCCGGTCGGCGCGGCGGCCGCGGCGGGACGCGTCCCGCTCGTGCTGACCGAGGCCGACAGCCACCTCGGGCTGACCAACCGCCTGCTCGCCGGCCGCGCGCGGCGGGTCTGCCTGGCGTTCCCGATCGCCGGGCGCGACGACGCCGCCAAGTACCTGGTGACCGGCCGCCCGGTGCCACCGCCCGCCGACCGTGCCGCCGCGCGCGCCCAGTTCGGCCTGGGGGAGGGCGAGACGATGGTGTTGGTCTTCGGCGGCTCGCTGGGCGCGCGGACGATCAACGAGGCGTCGATCGACGCGTTCTCCGACGCGCCGTTCCGCGTGCTGCACGCGTCCGGCACGCGCGACTACGCGGCGCTGCGCGAGCGGCTCGGCACGCCGCCGCCGGCCAACTACGACCTGCGCGAGTACATCTCGCCCTTCGGCCCGGCGCTGGCCGCCGCCGACCTCACGGTCGCGCGCGCGGGCGGCTCGGTCTTCGAGATCGCCGCCGCCGGGCTTCCGGCGATCCTCGTGCCCTATCCGCACGCGGCCGCCGACCACCAGACGACCAACGCGCGGTGGATGGCCGACGCGGGCGCCGCGGTCGTGATCCGCGACGGCGACGTGACCGCGCAGCGGCTCGACGACGAGGTCGGCGCGCTGCTGAGCGATCCTGCGCGCCTGGCGTCGATGGCGGAGGCGTCGCGCGGCCTGGCGCGGCCGGACGCGGCGCGGGCGATCGCGCGCGAGGTGCTGGACGCGGCGGCGAGCCGTGGCTGAGCCCGCCGCGGCCGGGCCGTGGGCCGGCCGCAAGGTCCACCTCGTCGGCATCGGGGGCGCCGGGATGAGCGGCTGGGCGCGCGTGGCGGTGCAGCTCGGCGCGACGGTCTCCGGCAGCGACCGCGCCGAGTCCCCGGCGCTGGACAAACTCCGCGCGCTCGGGATCACCGTGCACGTCGGGCACGACGCCGCCAACGTCCCGCCCGGCGCCGACGTCTTCGTCTCGACCGCGATCCCGGCCGACAACCCCGAGCGCGTGCCCGGCGCCCAGCCCCGCGCCGAGCTGTTGCGCGAGCTGACCTCGCTCAAGCGCGTCATCGCGGTCGCGGGCGCGCACGGCAAGACCACCACGACGTCGATGGTCGCCCACGCGCTGCTGGGCGCCGGCGCCGCGCCGGGGTACCTCATCGGCGGCGCGCTGCGCACGACCGGCGAGAACGCCGACTGGGGCGAAGGGGAGTGGCTGGTCGTCGAGGCCGACGAGTCCGACCGCTCGATGCTCGCGCTCGACGTCGACGTCGCGGTCGTCCTGAACATCGAGCTGGACCACCACGCGACCTACGGCGGCTCGCCGGCCGCGCTGAACGCCGCGTTCGACGAGCTTCGCGACGGCGCCGCGCGCGGCACCGTCGCGCCGCCCGACCTCGCGCGCCCCGGCGACGCGGTCTTCGACCCGCGGGACGTCACGCTCACGCCCGGCGGCTCGACGTTCGCCTGGCGCGAGCGCACGGTCACGCTCAACGTCCCCGGCGTCCACAACGCGCGCAACGCCGCGGCGGCGCTCGAGGCGATCCACCTGGCCGACGCGACGCCCGACCTCGACGCCGCCGTCGCCGCCCTCGCCACCTTCACCGGCGCCGGACGTCGCTTCGAGCGCCTGGGCACCACGCGCTCCGGCGCCGAGGTCGTCGACGACTACGCCCACCACCCGACCGAGGTCGCCGCGACGATCGCCGCCGCGCGCTCGCTGAGCCCGCGCCGCCTCGTCGCGGTCTTCCAGCCCCACCTGTACTCGCGCACGCAGGAGCTGCACCGCGAGTTCGGCGCGGCGCTGGCCACCGCCGACGTCGCCGTGGTCCTCGGCGTCTATCCCGCCCGCGAGCGCGCCGAGGACTTCCCCGGCGTCACGGGCAGGCTCGTCGCCGAGGCCGCCGCGGACGCCGCCCACGGCCGCACCGTCCTCTGGCTCCCGACGCTCGCCGAGGCCCACGCCGCGCTCGCGCCGCGCCTGCGCGCCGGCGACCTCGTGCTCGTCCTGGGCGCGGGGGACGTCGACCGGCTCGGCCGCGCGCTGGTCGCCCACGAGCCGATCGTCCCGTCGCCCTCCTGACGAGCAAGCAGGGACCGCCGCCCGCGCGGCGAACCAGGCAGCGGATGCACCGCGCCGCCGCCATGCCGCGGGTCCGCTCCCTGCCGCGTCTCCCGCGGTGGGCGGTCTGGGCCCTTGCCGTCCTCGCCCTGCTGATCGCGGGCGGGATGTGGCTGCGCGACTCGTCGCTGGTCGCGGTGCGCCACGTCGAGGTCGTCGGGCTCAGCGGCCCGGAGACCGCGCGCGTCACCCGCCAGCTGGAGAGCGCGGCGCGCGACATGACGACGCTGCACGTCCGCGGCGACCAGCTGCGGTCGGTCGTCGCGCCCTACCCGGTCGTCAAGGACCTCCGGGTCGGCACCGACTTCCCGCACGGCCTGAAGATCACGGTCGTCGAGAACACGCCGGTGGCGGTCGTCACCGTCGACGGCGCCAAGACGCCGGTCGCGGGCGACGGCCTGCTCCTGCGCGGGGCCGACCAGCGCGACCTCCCGACGGTCCCGCTGCGGGTCCCGCCCGGCGGCGACCACGTCGCCGACAGGTCCGCTCGCGGCGCCATCGCCGCCCTCGCCGCGGCCCCCGCCGCGCTTCGGGCACGTGTCATCAGGGCGACCACGACGAAGGCCGAAGGTCTGACGATCACGCTTCAGAGCGGCCCCGAGCTGCGCTTCGGCGGAGCCGACCGGCTCGCCGCCAAGTGGGCGGCGGCGGCCGCCGTGCTGGCCTCGGCCGACTCCCGGGGCGCCACGTACCTCGACCTCCGCTACCCCGAGCGGCCCGCCGCCGGGGGCCTGGAGGACCCCACGCTCCAGCAGGATCCGGAGGCGGTCAACCAGGCCGATCCGGCCGACACCACCACGTCGGCGGCGCCGGCCACGGGATCGACGCCATAGTAACCGTCAACCTCAACTCGAGCCTTGGGTCACCCTCAAGTCTCGAGTCGAACTACAGACTTCCGCAAACTGCAAGCAAGATTGCGCTCTAAGATGGTGATGGCATTGCTGAACGCCGATGCGTACAGTGCTTTTGCCGAGAGGCGCGCATAGAGCGCGAACTCTCGACGCTACCTAGAGGGTCGGACAGGAACTTCAAGCACATGGAAAGCGGCAGCTACCTCGCGGTCATCAAGGTCGTCGGCGTCGGCGGCGGCGGGACCAATGCGGTCAATCGCATGGTCGACGCCGGCCTGCGCGGCGTCGAGTTCGTGGCCGCGAACACCGACGCGCAGGCGCTCGCCATGTGCGACGCCGACATCAAGCTGAACATCGGGCACGAGCTCACCAAGGGCCTCGGCGCCGGCGCCAACCCGGACGTGGGCTTCGGCGCCGCGGCCGAGTCGCGCGACGACATCAAGGAGGCGCTGAAGGGCGCCGACATGGTCTTCGTCACGGCGGGCGAGGGCGGCGGCACCGGCACCGGCGCCGCGCCGGTCATCGCCGAGATCGCCAAGAACGAGATCGGCGCGCTGACCGTCGGCGTCGTCACCAAGCCGTTCGAGTTCGAGGGCACGCAGCGCATGCGGCAGGCCGAGGAGGGCGTCCAGCGCCTCCGCGACGTCGTCGACACGCTGATCGTCATCCCGAACGAGAAGCTGCTGGCGCTCGTCGAGCGCCGCACGACGATCCTCGAGGCGTTCCGCGAGGCCGACAACGTCCTGCGCCAGGGCGTCCAGGGCATCACGGACCTGATCACGATCCCCGGTCTGATCAACCTCGACTTCGCCGACGTCCGCACGATCATGCAGGACGCGGGCAGCGCGCTGATGGGCATCGGCCAGAGCGGGGGAGAGACCCGCGCCGCCGACGCCGCCAAGACCGCGATCAGCAGCCCGCTGCTGGAGCAGTCGGTCGAGGGCGCGACCGGCATCCTGCTGAACATCACCGGCGGTCCCGACATCGGCCTGTTCGAGATCAACGAGGCCGCCGAGATCGTCCAGGGCGCGGCCGACTCGAACGCCAACATCATCTTCGGCTCGGTCATCGACGAGTCGCTGGGCGACGAGGTTCGCGTGACGGTCATCGCCACGGGCTTCGACCACGGCCGCGCGCGTCCGCGTCAGGCCCGCGAGGAGACGCGCGAGACCGCGCGTCGTCGTGACCGTTCGCCGCGGGTCGAGCGCGAGTCGCTCGAGATCCGCGACGACGAGATCGACATCCCGCCGTTCCTGCGCTGAGCGGCCGCCACTGACCGAACGGTCGGCTCCGGGCGCCCTGTCGGCGCCCGGACGCCCCGGCCGTCTCGCGGGCGCCGACACCCCTCCGAACGACCAGGTTCGGTCCTCTGCCGGACGCTCGAATCCCGAAAACCGGGGATGGCGCGCGACGCTGGACTTGACGACACTAAGGGGAGCACACCCGTTCCACCTGTTCCCTTCGCAAGGACGCCCAGCAAATGCAAGACATGACCACGGACGAGCTCGCAGAGCTCTTGGCCCAGTTGGAGCTGAGCACCGAGGACTCGCGCGACGAGCTCCTCACCGACTTCCTCGTCCGGCCCTACCCGACCAGGGTCACGCAGGACAACTGACGTCCTGGGTCGCCTCGCCGGCCTCGACGCCCGCTCGGGCGGAGGCGACGCGCGAGGCGCGCGCTACGCCGCGACCGCCGCGGGGCTCTCGCCGCGCCGTGCCGACTCGAGCTCGTCGAGCATCCGCTCGATGTGGTCGGGCAGCGGGCGGCGGGCGATCCCGACGGTCCCGGTGAGGACCTCGCCGAAGAGCGAGTTGACGGCGTCGGCCTGGGTCTCGCGCAGGCGGGCTCGCGCGGCCGCCGCCAGCACGACCGGGCAGTCGTTGCAGCGAGGGCAGGAGCGGCAGCAGCGGGACGTCGAGGGCATGAGCCGAGCGGGAGCGTAGCACGACTCGTAGGGCGCCCTAAGCAGGGTGCCCTAAGGGAATTTCGGTGGCCCTAAGTTGTTGATGTTCTTGAAACTTTTGGGTAGGGTCGCCGCCATGCCCTCAGAGCGCTTCGTCGACGCCCTCAACGACCAGATCGCGATGGAGTTCGCGGCGGCCCATCAGTACACGGCGATCGCCGCGTACTACGCCGACAAGACCTGGCCGCAGCTGTCCTCGTTCTTCTACAAGCAGGCCGACGAGGAGCGCGAGCACGCGCTCAAGATGGTCAACTACCTGCTCGACACCAACGCGCCGGTGAAGATGCGCGGGGTCGACCAGCCGCAGACGGACTTCGACGACCACATCGCTCCGATCCGCCTCGCGCTCAAGCAGGAGCAGTCGGTGACGGTCTCGATCAGCAACCTCGTGTCGGTCGCGCGCGAGACCAACGACTACCGGTCCGAGCAGTTCCTGGACTGGTTCCTGGAGGAGCAGACCGAGGAGGAGTCCTCGATGTCGGACCTGCTCGACATCGCCGAGCGGACGGCGACGGTCCCGATGCTGCTCGAGGAGTACCTGGCGCGCGAGACGCCGGGCGGGCACGCGGGCTGAGGAGCCGCTCACAGCGACTGCTAGCCTCGGCCGGGTGGCCGCCGCCCCGACCGAATCCGCGCTGAAGCGCACCGCTCTCCACGACAAGCACGTCGCCGCCGGCGCGAAGCTCGTCCCGTTCGCCGGCTGGGAGATGCCGGTCCAGTACCCCGAAGGGGTGAAGGCCGAGCACCTCGCGACGCGGGCGACGGCCGGCGTGTTCGACGTCTCGCACATGGGCGAGATCGCCACGTCGGGCAAGGACGCCGAGGCGTTCCTGCAGCGCCTGCTGTCCAACGACGTCAGCAAGCTCCAGACCGGCGGCGCGCAGTACAGCGTGCTGTGCCGCGAGGACGGCGGCGTCCTGGACGACCTCTTCACCTACCGCCTGGCCGCGGACGAGTTCCTCACCGTCACCAACGCCGCCAACCACGAGAAGGACCTGGCGTGGTTCCTCAAGCAGGCGGAGGCCTTCGTCGGCGACGTGACCGTCGAGGACGTCGCGTCGCGGTACGCGATGCTCGCCGTGCAGGGCCCGCAGGCGCGCGAGATCGTCGGCGCGCTCTCCGACGGCCCGCTGCCCGATCGCTTCACTTGCCGCTACAAGGTGCTGCGCGGCCGGCGCGTGCTGGTCTGCGGCACCGGCTACACGGGCGAGGACGGCGTCGAGCTGCTGCTCGACCCCGCCGACGCGCCGATGATCTGGGACGAGGTCGTGCGCCGCGGCGCGGTCCCGACCGGCCTGGCCGCGCGCGACACGCTGCGCCTGGAGGTCGGGTACCACCTCTACGGCAACGACCTGATGGAGTCGCGCGGGCCGATCGAGGCCGGGCTCGGCTGGGCGTGCAAGGAGGACACCGGGTTCATCGGGTCCGACGCCGTGCGCGCGGTCCGCGAGGCCGGCCCGTCCGAGAAGCTCGTCGCGTTCACGATGGAGTCCGGGATCGCCCGTCAGGGCAATCCCGTCATCGGCGGCGGCGAGGTGACGTCGGGGACGATGTCGCCCTCGCTGGGCATCGGGATCGGCATGGCCTATGTGCCCGCCGCGTCCGCCGAGCCCGGCACCGTCATCGAGATCGACGTTCGCGGCAAGGCGCGCAGCGCCACCGTCGCGAAGAAGCCCCTCTACAAGAAGTAGGCTGCCGCGCCATGGCTGACGCGAGCTACCCCACCGACCTGCTCTACCACTCCGAGCACGACTGGGCCCGCATCGATGGCGACACCGCCGTCTTCGGGGTCACCTGGTACGCCCAGGACGCTCTCGGCGAGGTCGTGTTCTTCGATCCGCCCGAGGTGGGCTCGACGGTCACCGCCGGCGAGTCCTACGCCGAGGTCGAGTCCGTCAAGGCGGTCTCCGACGTCGTCGCGCCGCTGTCGGGCGAGATCGTCGAGGTGAACCTCGGGCTGGGCGACACGCCTGAGAACATCAACAACGATCCGTACGGCGACGGCTGGATGGTCAAGGTCAAGCTCTCCGACGAGTCGGAGACCTCGACCCTGCTGGACGCCGCCGCCTACGAGGCGACCCTCTCTTAACTCACTCCCCGAAGGACCCCCTTGACGCAGTACACCGCCGTCACGGACGCCGATCTGGCGGAGATGCTCTCCGCGATCGGCGTCGGCTCCGTCCAGGAGCTGTTCGACCGTCAGATCCCGGCCGATGTGCGGCTGGGGCGCCCGCTGGACCTCCCGGCCGGGCTGCCGGAGCAGGAGGTCTACGCGCACCTGCGCGACCTCGCCGCCCGGAACACCTCGGCCGAGGACGAGATCACGTTCCTCGGCGCCGGGATGTACGACCACTACGTCCCGGCGGTCATCGACATGCTGCTGGGGCGGTCGGAGTTCCTGACGCCGTACACGCCGTACCAGCCGGAGGTGTCCCAGGGCAACCTCCAGGCGATGTTCGAGTACCAGACCGCGATCAGCGAGCTGACCGCGCTGCCGGTCTCCAACGCGTCCGTGTACGAGGGCCCGTCCGCCGTCGCCTCCGCGGGCTACCTCGCGCGGCTGGCCAACGGCAAGCCCAAGTTCGTGGTGTCGCGCGGGCTGCACCCGCACTCGCGCGAGACGCTTCAGACCTACGCGCACGGGTTCGGCGCCGAGATCGTCGAGGTGCCGCTGAAGGACGGCGTCACCGACGCCGCCGCGTGGGCCGAGGCGATCGACGAGAACACCGGCGCGGTGTTCTTCCAGCAGCCGAACTTCCTCGGCGCGGTCGAGGACGCCGAGGCGCTGGCGACCGCCGCCAAGAACTCGCCCGCCGTCGTGATCGGCCAGTACGACCCGATCCCGCTGGGCATCCTCAAGCCGCCGGGCGAGTGCGGCGTGGACGTCGCCGTCGGCGAGGGCCAGCCGCTCGGCAACCGCCTGGACTTCGGCGGCCCGTCGTTCGGCTTCTTCGCCGCCACCGAGGCCTACCTGCGGCGGATGCCGGGGCGGATCGCGGGGGAGACCGTCGACGCCGACGGCCGCCGCGGCTTCGTGCTGACGCTCCAGACGCGCGAGCAGCACATCCGGCGCGAGAAGGCCACGTCGAACATCTGCACGGCGCAGGCGCTCAACGCGCTGGCCGGCGTCGTCTACCTGTCGTGGCTGGGCAAGGACGGCCTGGTCGAGCTGGGCGAGCTGCTGCTGCAGCGCACGCACCACGCGCGTGAGCGCCTGGTCGCGCTGGACGGCGTCGAGGCGCTGCACACCCAGCCGGTCGTCCGCGAGTTCGCGGTGTCGCTGCCGGGCGTGGACGTCACGGCGGTCATCCGCCGCTGCCAGGCCGAGGGCGTCAACCCGGGCTTCGCGCTCGGGCGCGAGTACGACGAGTTCTCCGACGGGTTGTTGGTGGCGTTGACCGAGCAGCGGTCCAAGGCCGACATCGACAAGCTGGTCGACGTCCTGGGCGCCGCGGTCGCGGCCGAGCGCGGCGCGGTGGGGGCGACGGCATGAGCCGGCCGCTGGACGACAACCACCTGCACGCCGACCCCGGCATCGAGGCCCATCCCTTGCATCACGAGATCCCGGTGTCCTCCGAGGGCGCCACGCCCATGCAGCGCGACCGCGCGACGACGATCTTCGAGAAGGGCGCCGCCGGGCGTCGCGCGTTCGTCGCGCCGAAGCTCGACGTCCCGCGGGTCGACGGGCTGCTGCCCGACGGCTTCCGCCGCGCCTCCGAGGCGCGCCTGCCGGAGGTCTCCGAGCCGGAGCTGGTGCGCCACTACGTCAAGCTGTCGCGCCGCAACTTCGACCTCGACACGGGCTTCTACCCGCTCGGGTCGTGCACGATGAAGCACAACCCGCGCCTGCACGAGCGGGTCGCGGGCCTCAGCGGCCACTCCCGCCTGCACCCGCTGCAGTCGCCCGAGCACTCGCAGGGCGCGCTGGAGTTGATGTACAACCTGGAGCGCGCGCTGGGCGAGGTGAGCGGCCTGCCGCACGTCTCGCTGCAGCCGAGCGCCGGGTCGCACGGCGAGCTGGCCGGCGTGCTGCTGACGCGTGCGTTCCACGAGGACCGCGGTCAGACGCGCACGAAGGTGCTGACGCCCGACACCGCGCACGGGACCAACCCGGCGACGGTGACGATGGCGGGCTTCACGGTCGTCAAGGTGGGGACCAACCCCGACGGCGGCGTCGACCTCGACGACCTCCGGGCCAAGGCGGACGAGACCGTCGCCTGCCTGATGCTGACCAACCCCAACACGTTGGGCGTCTTCGACCCCAACATCACTGAGATCGCCCAGATCGTCCACGACGTCGGCGCGACGCTCTACTACGACGGGGCGAACCTCAACGCGATCATGGGCAAGGCGCGCCCGGGCGACATGGGCTTCGACATCGTGCACTTCAACCTGCACAAGTCGTTCACCCAGCCCCACGGCGGCGGCGGCCCGGGCTCCGGCCCGATCGCGGTCAGCGAGCGCATGAAGCCGTACCTCATGAACCCGCGGATCGTGCGCGGCGAGGACGGCGTCTTCGACCTCGACGACCACGGCTACGAGAAGTCGATCGGCCGCCTGCGCGGGTTCCAGGGCAACTACGGGTGCTTCGTGCGCTCCTACGCCTACATCCGCTCGCTCGGCGCCGAGGGGCTGACCGACGCGAGCGAGACCGCGGTGCTCAACGCCAACTACCTGCTGGCGCGCCTGACGGCGCTCGGCGTGGCGGACAAGCTGCCCCTGGCCTTCGGGGACCTGTGCATGCACGAGTTCGTGCTGAGCGGGTCGCCGATGAAGAAGGACCTGGGGATCAAGACCCTGGACCTGGCCAAGCGGCTGCTCGACCACGGCTACCACCCGCCGACGGTCTACTTCCCGCTGCTGGTCGACGAGGCCCTGCTGGTCGAGCCGACCGAGACCGAGACCAAGGAGACGCTCGACGGCTTCGCCGAGGCGATCGCGGCGATCCTCACCGAGGCGGGCTCCGACCCCCTCATCGCGCAGAGCGCGCCGTACACGACGCCGGTCCGCCGCCTCGACGAGGCGGGCGCGGCCAAGCGGCCGATCATCCGGCAGCCGATCCCGGCCTAGCGCGGAGCGCGGCGCGCCACGCTCGGCGCGCCGCGCTTCCGCCCCTGCCTCAAGACGACGGCTTCGTCAGCCGCGCCAGCCGCGGGCTGCCCTGGCTCTTGGACGTGATGTCGCACAGCCACGACCCGAGGCCGTCCCCGCTGCTGGAGACCGCCAGCGACGGCTTCGCGCAGTTCTTGTCGCCGCCGCGCTGCGCCACCTGGTCGTAGGCGCCGGGCGGGTTGCTCGAGGAGCTGGAGCGGGCGGTGAGGATCCGGTTCGGCGCCGAGGACGCGGGGCCGTCGTCCCAGAGCAGGACGACGCGCCCGGAGGCGTCGACGCCGACCGACAGCGTCCGCACGCTCCGCTTGCCCGACGGGCCGACCGCGCGGGTGGCGCCCCAGGTCCCGGACGTCGAGCGCAGCGTCACCCGCGGGCCCGCGCTGGTCAGGTAGAACAGCGCGACGCGGCCGTCGAGCGCGCCCGCCCAGGAGACGGCGCCGGTGACGGCGGTCGAGATCGTCCGCGGCGCCCCGAAGGCGCCGCCGGCGGGCGCGTCGGCGGTCCGCAGCGTGGCGGGCGCGCTCGGCGTCGAGCCCGACTCGACCCAGACCGCGGTCAGCGCGCCGCCGTCGCGCACGAACGTCCGCTCGGACGACACCGGCGCCGTGGCGGTCAGCGTCTGCACGGTCGCGGGCGCGAACGCGCCGGTCCCGTCGCCGCGCGCGACGGCGATCGTCGTCGGCGTGCCGTTCGGGGTCGTCGACGTCCAGGTCACGGTCGGACGCCCGCTGCCGTCGAGCCCGGCCGAGAGGTTCTCGACCTCCGCCGAGCCCGTGTCGGTTCCCAGCACGGTGACGATCGGCGTCGCGTCGGCGCGCAGCGTCGCCGCCTTGATCCACGTCGTCGTCGCGTCGCTCTCGATCCAGGCGACGGTCGCGGTGTTGGCCTGCGACATCGTCGTCGCGACCGCCGACACGCTGCCGGTCGTCGGCAGGACCGTGCCGACCTGCGGCAGCGCGGTCCGCGCGCCGAGCGCCGCCGCCAGCCCGATCGGGCCGACGCTCAGCGTGTCCAGCGACCACGCCGACACCAGCTTGGCGTTGGTGTTGATGGCCAGCGACAGCAGCCCGACGCCCGGACGGCCGTTGGCGTCGATCGTCACGGCCTTGCCCTGCGTCGCGTCGCTCTTGATCGCGCGCATCGCGGCGGTGCGGCTCTGCGACGCGCCCGGCGTGGCGAACAGCTGCACGCCCTGGCCGTTGGGGGCGGCCCCGTAGATCCCGAACGGCACGACCGACGCCGTGTGCGGCGTCGACCAGCCCGGGGCGCTCGCGGTGGCGGCGGGCGCCATCGCGCCGGCCCCCGCGGCGGCGATCAGGCAGGCCGACGCCATCGGCGCCCGACGGAACAAGGACATCATCGACATCACGACCTTCGGCTCAGGGTGGGTTCGGGCTCGGGGAGGGGCGGAGGGGGCGGTGCGGGCGCGCCGCCCTCGATCGAGAAGTTGGGCACGATGCGGTCCAGCCAGCGCGGGAACCACCAGTTCGCGCGGCCCAGCAGCGTCATGACCGACGGGACCAGCAGGCAGCGCACGACGGTCGCGTCGACGGCGACGGCCACGCCCATGCCGACGCCGAACTGCTTGACGGTCGGGTCGCCGTTCAAGATGAAGGCGAAGAAGACGCTCACCATGATGAGCGCCGCGGAGGTGATCACGCGGCCGGTGTGCGCGACGCCGTCGATCACGGCCTGGCGGTTGTCCCCGGTGCGCTCCCAGGCCTCCTTGACGTGGGTCATCAGGAAGACCTCGTAGTCCATCGACAACCCGAAGAGGATCGCGAACATCATCAACGGCACGTAGCTGACGATCGCCACCGCGTCGGCCAGCCCGACGACCTGGACGCCCCAGCCCTTCTCGAAGACCGCGGTCACCACGCCGAACGCGGCGCCGATCGAGATGAGGTTCATGATCCCGGCCGTCAGCGGGATCACCAGCGAGCGGAATGCCAGCACCAGCAGCAGGAAGCTCAGGCAGACGACGACCGCGATCGTCAGGATCAGCCGGCCGGAGATCTCGTCGGCCAGGTCGACGTAGCCGGCGGTCGTCCCGCCGACGTAGGCGGTCATCTTCTGGCCGTCGGTCGCCGCCGGGATCGTCGTGTCGCGCAGGTCGCGCACGAGCGTCTCGGTGGCGTCGGCCGACGGCGCGGAGGTCGGCGTCACGGTCAGCACCGCGGCGGTGCCGTCGCCGTTGACCGACGGCGGGGTCACGCTCGCGACGCCCTTCGCGCCCGCCAGGTCGCGCGCGAGCGTCTGCAGCCGCGGGTCCTGCGCGCCGTTGGCCGCCGGCTGCCGGGAGAGGTCGACCGCGATCAGCAGCGGGCCGTTGGAGCCCGGGCCGAAGCCCGCGGTCATGCCGTCGTAGGCGCGCCGCGCCTGCGTGTCGGTCGGCAGCGCGCCGTTGTCCTGCTGGCCGAGCGTCAGCGACAGCGCGGGGAGCGCCAGCACGGCGAGGAGGATCAGCGCCGTCCCGGCGCCGAGCACCGGGCGGCGGGCGACCGCGTGCGCCCAGCGCGCCCAGCCGTGGGGGTGGCCGTCGGCCGCGCGACCGCCGGCGTCGGCGGCGCGATCGCCGCGCCCGGGCAGCGCCAGCCGGTCGATCCGGTCGCCCAAGATCCCCAACAACGCCGGGAGCAGCGTCGTCGCGGCGGCCATCGCGACGAGGACGACGATCGCCGCCGTGTAGCCGAGCGTCGTCACCAGCGGGATCCCGACGACGGCCAGCGACAGCAGCGCGACGATCACGGTCGTCCCGGCGAAGACGACCGCGCCGCCCGAGGACGCCGCCGCGGCCGCGATCGACGCGCGCGTCTCCATCCCGGCGCGCCGCTGCTCCTGGTGGCGCGTGACGATGAACAGCGCGTAGTCGATGCCGACGCCGAGGCCGATCATCGTCGCCAGCGTCGGCGCGACCGTCGGGACCTCCGCGACGTGGCTGATCAACGTGATGATCGACAGCCCCGCGACCAGGCCGAGGACCGCGGTCGCGATCGGCAGCCCCATCGCCACGACCGTGCCGAACGTGAGCAGCAGCACCAGCACGGCCATGCCGAGGCCGACGGCCTCGCTGGAGTGCGTCTCGGGCTTGGAGACCTTCTGGCCGACGTAGCCGCCGACGGCGACCTTCAGCCCGGAGCCGTGCAGGGCGTTGGTCGCGGCGTCGACGATCCGCTGGGCGCCGTCGACGGTCAGGTCGCCGGGCGCGGGGCGGACGTTGAGCCCGATCACGCCGATGCGGCCGTCCTTGGAGACCACGCCGCCTGCGCCGAGCGGGCTGGTGGCGTCGCGGATGTCGGGGTCGGCCTTCAGCGCGCTGACCGCGTCGTCGATCGGCGTCTTGTAGGCGCTGTCGGTGATGTGCTTGCCCTGCGGCGCGGTGAGCACCACCGGGTTGCTCCCGTTGGCCTGCTGGGGGAAGCGCGACGTGAGCAGGTCGGTGGCGTCCTGGCTGCCGGTGCCGGGCAGCGACAGGTTGTCGGTGGTGTTGGAGCCCACCGAGCCGGCCCAGATCGCCAGCGCGACGACGACGACCACCCAGATCCCGACGACCGGCCACCGGTGCCGGACGCAGAGCGCGCCGAGGCGGTGCAGGCGCGCGCTCACGGCGATCCCGTCAGCGTGCGCAGGAGGTCCAGGCGGCCGCCGGTGGCGACCTCGCCCGTCAGCGCCGGCAGCCGGTCGACGCCGCCCAGCAGCCGCGAGCGCAGCTGCTGGTAGGACATGCCGGGGTGCTCGGCGAGCAGCATCGCCGCCGCGGCGGAGACGAACGGCGCGGCCATCGACGTCCCGCTGAGCACCTTGTAGCGGTTGGTCGGGTAGGTGGACAGGATGCCCTTGGAACGGGCCTCGTCGACCGCGTCGTGCAGGGCCTGCGACGGCTGGGAGGATCCGAACGAGCAGTTGATGATCTTGGCGCCCGACCGGATCGCGTAGCGCATCCCGGCGATCGCGTCGGAGGCCGAGCCGCGCCCGCGGGAGTCCATGAAGCGCACCGGGACGATCGCGGTCGTCCAGCACGTCCCGGCGATCCCGGTCGCGTTGTCGGTCCGGCCGCCGATGATCCCCGCGACGTGCGTGCCGTGGCCGTCGGCGTCGGTCCCGGACCCGTGGCCGGCCTCGATGTTCACGCCGTAGTAGTCGTCGACGTAGCCGTTGTGGTCGTCGTCCTTGCCGTTGGCCGGGATCTCCTTGGCGTTGTGCCAGATGTTGGCGCTCAGGTCGGGGTGGTCGTGCTGGACGCCGCTGTCCAGCTCGGCGACCTTCGCGCAGTGCGTGCGGTGGTCCCAGGCGGCGGGCGCGGAGATCGAGCCGGCGTTGCCGGGCGGGGCGAGCGCGACGCCGTGGCGCGGGCGGACGACGACCGCGTCGATCGAGGGCAGCCGGAGCGCGACCCGCCCGCCGAGCCGGGCGGCGACGGCGGGGGCGCGATGCGCGGCGGTGGCGCTGGAGAAGCGCGCGATCAGCCGACGACTCACCGTGTCCGCCGCGCCCGCACGCGCCGGGGAGAGGTGGGCCTGCGACAGGACCACCACCACGGCGATGAAGGCCGCGGATCTCACGGCGCGAGGCTACCTCCGGGCCCGCGGCGCGTGGTGAAGCTTGGCGGGTCCGCGTCCGGACCGCGGACGTTCTCCGGGTAGCCGGGGTGGGCTTCCTACGTCCGGATTCCGGCGCCGGTGGGGAAGCGTCGGACGTTGGTCTCGCGCTCGCCCGCCTCGCGCGCGTCCTGGGCCGCTCGGGCCCGCGCGGTGTCGGCCTGCGCGCACAGCGTCGTGAAGCCGGACTGCAGCCAGTCGTTGGCGCCCGCCAGCGCCAGCATCGGCACGATCACGCCCGCGTCGCGCGGGCGCAGCAGCCGCAGGCCCACGAGGCCCAGCGCGCTCCACGTCCCGACGCAACGCGTACACGACAACAACTCGCCGACCGCGTAGCGCAGCCGGCGGCCCTTCGGGCGCCGCCGGCCGTCGGGACGCTCCTCCAGGAACGGCTCGCGGACCCACGCGTCGACCTTCTCCTTGGCCACCAGCTTGGCCAGCGCGAACGTCGCCAGCCCGAGCGCCGGCATCTCGGTCGGCCGGATCGGCGTCGTGCGCGTGGACCGCGCCGCCACCACCAGCGCGCCGGTCAGCGCGCCGTACCCGGCCGACAGCGCGGCGTAGTCAATGGGCTTGGTCGGCGTCCGGCTGACGGGGTCCATCCCCTCGCGAGTACCCCACGGTTCGAACCACGAACCGCGCCCGCCCGGCCGCTTCATAGACTCCGCCCGGAAATGCGCATCTTCAGTGGCATCCAGCCCACCGGCCGCAAGCACCTCGGCAACTACATCGGGGCGATCGTCCAGTACGTGGAGGGTCAGCAGCGCGCCGCGGACGCGGGCGACGTCGCGATCTTCTGCGTCGTCGACCTGCACGCGATGACGGTGCCGTGGCAGCCCGCCGAGATGCGCGAGCGGGTCTACGACACGGCCGCGATCCTGCTGGCGGCGGGCCTCGATCCGGAGACGTGCGTCTTCATCCGCCAGAGCGACGTGCCCGAGCACACCGAGCTGGCGTGGCACCTGGGCGCGGTCACCGCGCACGGCGACCTCAACCGGATGCACCAGTTCAAGGAGAAGTCGGCCAAGCAGCGCGACCTGATCTCCGCCGACCTCTTCACCTACCCGGTGCTGATGGCCGCCGACGTGCTCGCCTACCGCGCCGACGAGGTGCCGGTCGGCGACGACCAGCGCCAGCACGTCGAGCTGATGCGCGACGTCGCCCAGCGGTTCAACGAGCGCTTCGGCGAGGTGCTGGTGGTCCCGGAGCTGCGGATCCCGACGGTCGGCGCGCGGATCATGGACCTGCAGAACCCGACGTCGAAGATGTCGACCACGTCCGGCTCGCCGGAGGGCACGGTCTACGTCCTGGACGACGCCGAGGCGACCGAGAAGAAGTTCAAGCGCGCGGTCACCGACTCCGACGACCCGCCGCGGATCGTGGCGGCCGACAAGGAGAAGCCGGGCGTCTCCAACCTCGTCGACATCCTGGCCGCGACGCGGGGGATCACGCCCGACGAGGCCGTCGCCTCGCTGGCCGACGCGCGCGGCTACGGGGACCTCAAGCTGGCCACCGCGCGGGCGGTCAACGAGCTGCTGGAGCCCGTGCGCGCCCGCTACGCCGAGCTGCGCCCCGACGAGGCGCGGCTGGAGGCGATCTTCGCCGAGGGCGCGCGGAAGGCGCGCGCGATCGCGGTGCCGGTGTTGCGGGACGTTCGCCGCGCCATCGGCGTGGGCCCGAATCCTCGGTAAGAGCGGGAAACCCGCGACCGTGGCGTCGGCCCCGGCCGCTACGTTCTCTCGGGTATGAGCACCCTGGTCGCCGAGCTCGAGCTGGACCTCGAGGTCTTCACCGGCCCGTTCGACCTCCTGCTGACGCTGATCCTCCGCGAGGAGGTCGACCTGCTGGAGGTGGAGCTGGCCGACGTCGTCCTCTCCTACATCGACATCCTGGAGGCGCGCGGCGAGCTGGACCTGGAGGTCGCCACCGAGTTCCTCGTGCTCATCGCCGCGCTGCTGGAGCTGAAGTCCCGGCTGATGCTCCCGCGCGAGGAGGAGGAGCTGCTGGACGTCGAGCCCGACGTCGCGCTCGAGGAGCTGCTGGCGCGCATGCTGGAGGCCAAGCGCTACCGCGGCGCGGCGATCCACCTGATCGAGAAGCTGCGCGGCGAGGACGGCGTGCGGTTCCGTAGCGCGCCGCTGCCCAAGCACCTGCAGGTGACCGAGCTGGTCGACCAGGAGGGCGTCTACAGGCCGGCGCGCCTGGGCCGCGCGATCGGGTCGCTGCTGGCGATGCCGCCGCAGGTCAACATCCGCCACCTGACGATCCCGCGCGTGACGGTCGCCGACCGCCTCGCGCACCTGCGCCGCATGCTCGGCCGCGGGCGCGGGCGCACGACGTTCGAGGAGACCGTCAAGGGCGCCGACCGCGTGACGGTCTGCGTGACGCTGTTCGCGCTGCTGGAGCTGTACAAGCAGGGCGAGGCGACCTGGTCGCAGGACGAGCCGTTCGGCGAGATCGAGATCCGCGCCGGCGCGGCAGGCGCGGCCGCCTCGCCGTCCGCGGCCGCCGTGGCGTGAGCGGGGAACGCTCGCCCGGAGGGCGAGGTTCCCTTCCGGGAACTCGCCTGGCGGCTCCTTCCCGCGCCGGAGGTGCTTCGTGACGCCCTTGGCGCGCACGATCGAGGCGCTCCTCTTCCTCTCGGCCGAGCCGGTGACGGAGATGGAGCTGCTCGCCGCGTGCGAGTGCTCCGAGGAGGACCTGGCCGAGGCGCTGGCCGAGCTGACCGAGGCCTTCGCGCCCGGGCAGCGCGGGCTGGAGCTGCGCGAGCTGTCGGGCGGCTGGACGTTGGCGACCGCCGCCGACACCGAGCCCGCCGCGCGCCGGCTGCTGTCCAAGCCGCGCACGCCGCCGCTGTCGCCCGCGCAGGCCGAGACGCTGGCGATCGTCGCCTACCTGCAGCCGGTGTCGCGGCCGGAGATCACGCGCATCCGCGGCGTCTCGGCGGACTCGGCGGCGGGGACGCTGCTCGAGCGCGGCCTGATCGAGGAGTCCGGCCGCTCGCCGTTCGGCGCCGTGCTCTACCGGACGACCTCGCTGTTCCTGAAGCTCTTCGGCATGACGTCGCTGGACGACCTCCCGGACGTCGCCGAGTGGGACCCGACGCCCGAGGAGGAGTCCGACCTGCGCGAGCGCCTGCTGCGCGCGGGCGAGGCCCGGGCGGGCACCGCGCCGGCGACGACCGAGCTGGAGGCCGACGCGGCCGAGGGCGACGCGGCCGACCCGGCGGCCGAGGGGCTGACGCCGGAGGCGGACGCGGAGGCCGAGGCGGCGGAGGCCGAGGCCGGCGCGGCCGCGGGCGAGGAGCCCGAGATCGCCGACGAGCCGCCGACCGACGACGTCCCGCCGTCGGCCTGACAGCCGGCTCAAGCCCCGGCCGACTGTCAATGACAGCCCTGGCGCGGGGCGTCGGTCACGTGTGAGACTCGCGCGGCGCTCGGGGCGCGTGTGGGTCGATCGAAGGTGAGGGAAGAGGAATGATCGAAGACTTCAAGGTTCTCGATGCTCGTCGCACCCGGATCCGTCCGTGGGCGGTCGCGCTGGCGCTGATCGTGAGCGCCATGCCCGTGGCCGGCTGCGGGGATTCGTCCAGCGAGGCTGACGGCCACGCGTCCTCGGCTCAGGCGAAGGCAGCGTCTCGGGGGATGCCCGACCCGCGGGCCGCCACGGCCGCTCACGGCAAGGTGCGCGTCAGCGCTCTGCGGCTCGGCACTCCCGGCAAGCTGATCGTCTCGCCGAAGGGGAGCGTTCCTGGGCCGGGCACTCTCCACTGGTACAAGCTCGGCACGGTCGTGACGATCCGGGCGAAAGACACGAGGACCGCGCGCTTCGGAGGGTGGGGCGGCGACTGCCACGGCAAGCAGCGGGTGTGCCGGTTCAAGCTACGCAGGACCATGGCCGTGGTCGCCGGGTTCGCATTCGACAAGCGGGGCGCGAAGGGGCTCAAGGTCGGCGACCCCCGGCTCAAGGTCGTCGTCAACGACTAGTGTCGTGATCCATTCATCGGTCGCAGCTTTCCGGGATGCTCGGCCCCGTCAGGTGGTCGTCGATGACCGCAGGCGACCCTTTGGGTCGTTGAGGATCAGCGACGAGCGCATGACGGCGGCGAGCGCCCGGAGGCGGCCGGCGAATGAATGAATCACGACACTAGATCTAGGCCGACGTCTCGCCAGGCCGGGCCAGGCGCTCGGCGAGCGCCGTGTGCCCGCCCTGGCGGGCCCAGCCCGAGGCGGTGCCGTGGTGGAGCGCGTCGCGCAGCGACGGGTCGGCGCTCGCGCTGAGGAGGGCGTCGACCGCGCGGGCGTTGCCCGCCTGCGCGGCGATGTGCAGGGCGGTGACGCCGTCGCCGTGGTCGGGGCCGCCGAAGGTCGCGCGCTGGTCGACGTCGGCGCCGAGCGAGACCAACGCCGTGATCGCGTCGGCGCGGTCGACGGCGGCCGCCCAGGTCAGCGCGGTGCCGCGGTAGACGTCGGCCGACGCGTCGGCGCCGAGCGCCACGAGGGCCTCGATCGCCTCGACGCGGCCGGAGCGGGCGGCCCAGGAGAGCGCCTCGTCGAGGATCTCCTGGGGGTCGTCGGAGGGCGCCCAGGCCGGGAAGCCGCCGTGCGGGCGGTAGAAGCCGCGCAGCGCGCCGGCGGCGTCGGTCGGCGCGCCCGGCGTCGGCACCAACTCGGCGATCCGCGCGACGTCCCCGAGGCCCGCGGCGACGCGGAGGTTGTCGGGAAGGCGGCCCGCCGCGGCCAGCGCCGCGGTCACCGACCGGTGCCCCCAGAACAGCGCGACGACCAGCGGCGTCCCGCCCGCGCCGCGCGCGCTGACGTCGGCGGGCGCGTCGCGCTCCAGCAGGAAGCGCGCGAGGTCGGCGTCGTCGCGGTAGGCGGCCTGGTGCAGCGGCGTCCAGCCGTGGGCGTTGGGGTGGTCGATCGCGGCGCCCGCGTCGAGCAGCAAGGCCACCATGTCGACGGTCGAGGCCATGTTGATCAGGGCGTTGCCGTTGGTCCCGCTGACCCGCGCCAGCTCGGGGAACCGCTCCAGGATCGCGCGGACGCCGTCGACGTCCCCGGCCTCCAGCGCCACGTACGCGCGCCGGAACGGGTCGCCGGACTCGTCCAGCGCCCGCGCGTGGCGTCCCAGCGACGACCACGACGGGAACCCGTGGCGCCGCGCGACGACCGTCCGCGCGCCCGCCTCGTCCAGCTCCACGCCCTCGGCCTCGAAGCCGGCGGCGGCGCTCGGCGTGCCGTCGCGCGCGCTCTCCAGCAGCCCGGTCGCGCGGCCCTCGTAGTACTCCATGTCGGTGTGGAACGCGTACTCGCCCGGGTGGCGCTCCACCCACTCGCGCAGCTTCGCCCACGACGCGAACCCGTGCTCGCGCGCCACGACCATCTGCGCGCCCGCGTCCTTCAGCGCCTTGCGCGCGTCGGGCCGCCACGGCGCGACGCGCTCGAACGCCGCGGGATCGCCCTTGCGATGGGCGCGTTCGAGCAGCCGCGCCTCGCGGTGAAGGTCGTCGAGCGATGGCACGGCGCTAGGACGCGGAGGCCAGGGCCTTCGCCGCCAGCTGGCCGCACGCCGCGTCGATGTCCTGGCCGCGCGTGAGCCGCACGGTCGCCCCGATCCCGTGCTCCTCCAGCGCCGCCTTGAACGCGGCGATGGCCTCGCGGCCGGACCCGTCGTAGGAGCCTGTCGGGTTGTAGGGGATCAGGTTGATCTTGTACTTCTTGGGGTCGAGCACGTTCGCGAGCTGGACGGCCTGCCCGTAGGAGTCGTTGACGCCCTTGAGCATCACGTACTCGATGAAGACCATCCGGCGCTTGGCCTCGTAGAAGCGGTCGCACGCCTCCAGGACCGAGGCCAGCGAGTAGCGGTCGTTGACCGGCATGATCCGCGAGCGCAGCGCCTCGTCGGCGGCGTGCAGCGACAGCGCGAGGCGGATCGGCATGTCGGTCTCGGTCAGGCGCTCGATGCCCGGCACCCAGCCGACCGTGGAGATCGCGGTGCGCCGGTTGGTGACCCCGACGTCGGGCAGGCGCCGGCAGGCCTCCAGCACGTTGTCGAGGTTCATCATCGGCTCGCCCATGCCCATGAACACGACGTGGTCGACCTCCTCGATCCGGCGGAAGTGCAGCGCCTGGTCGAGGATCTCGCTCACGGTCAGGTTGCGCCCGAACTTCATCGTCCCGGTCGCGCAGAACGTGCAGGTCAACGGGCAGCCGGACTGCGAGGACAGGCACAGCGAGCGGCGCCCGTCGCGGTAGCGCATCAGCACGGCCTCGACCGGGCGGCCGTCCTTGACCGTCTTGAACAAGGCCTTGATCGTGCCGTCGCGCGAGTGGGCCTCGTTGGTGACCTCCAGCGTGGAGAACGGCACGCGCGCGGCCAGCTCGGCGCGCAGCGGCGCCGGCAGGTTGGTCATGCCGTCGTAGCCGTGCGCGCCGCGCGCCGTCCACTCCCACACCTGCTTGGCGCGGAAGGACGGCTGGCCGAGGTCGCTCAGCGTGGTGTCGAGGAGCTGGAGGTCCATGGGCGAGAGCCCCTACAGGCTAGCCCGCGGAGGCCGGCAGCTCGGCGAACGTCACGACCAGCGACCCGAACGTCGCCTGGACCAGCGCCGGGCGCCCCGTGCCGAAGTCCGTCGTCCCCGCCGCGCTGAAGTCGCCCTCCAGCAGCACGAGCGTCGCGCCGCCGACCGACCACGCCTCGATCCGCCCGGGCGTCGGGTCGATCAGGTTGATGTCGCCGGCGTCGACCTTCAGCAGGTGCCCCTGCACCGACATGGTGGTGTTGCCCTCGGCGGTGGTCGCCGCGACCACCCGCTGCCCGAGATGGTCGCGCAGCCACGCGAGCACGCCGTCGAAGTCCATGCGGGTAGCCTCGCAGGCCGATGCGCCTCGCGAAGTTCCTCGCCCACGCCGGAGTCGCCAGCCGCCGCGCGGCGGAGGCGATCGTCCGCGAGGGCCGCGTCGCGGTCGCGGGGGAGATCGTCACCGACCCGGCCCGCGACGTCGACGGCTCCGAGCCCGTCACGGTCGACGGTGCCCCCGTCGCCATCGCCGACCAGCGCGTCGTCTGGATGGTCCACAAGCCGCGCGGCGTCGTCTCGACCGCCAAGGACACGCACGGCCGCCCGACGGTCGTCGCGATGGTCGACGAGCCGGGCAAGCGGCTCTATCCCGTCGGCCGCCTCGACGCCGACACCACCGGCCTGATCCTGCTCACCGACGACGGCGACCTCGCCAACCGCCTCACGCACCCGCGCTACGAGGTCCCCAAGACCTACGTGGCGCACGTCGGCGCCTTCGTCGACGAGCGGGAGCTGCGGCGGCTGCGCGAGGGCGTCGAGCTGGAGGACGGCCGCACCGCGCCCGCCCAGGTGCGCCAGCTCGAGGTCGGCGTCCTGCAGCTCACGATCCACGAGGGCCGCAAGCGCCAGGTGCGCCGCATGTGCGCGGAGATCGGCCATCCGGTCACCGAGCTGCGGCGCGTCGCGTTCGGCCCGCTGCGACTCGGGGACCTGGGGGAGGGCCGCGTGCGGCGGCTCAGCCCCGCTGAGGTCCAGCGCCTGCGCGACGCAGCGGCACCACCTGCGCGCGCGCCGGGCTGACCACCTGGTCACGCCCGTGCGCCTTGGCCTGGTTGAGCGCCAGGTCGGCGGCGGCGAGGGCGTCGGCGACCGCGGCGTCGCCGGAGCCGACCATCGCGATCCCGGCGGACGCCGTCGTCCGGACGTCGTGGGCCCACGTGCCGACCTTCTGCTCGCGGACCGCCGCGATCGCGCGGTCCATGGCCATCGTGACGCCCTCGGCGTCGGTGCCCGGCAGCAGGACCAGGAAGCCCTCGTCGCCGGAGCGGCCGAGGACGTCGCCGTCGCGCAGCACGCCGCGCAGGTTGCGCGCGACCGACATCAGCACCGCGTCGGCGGCCAGCGGCCCGTGCTCGTCGCCGATCCGGCGCAGCCCGTCGACGTCCAGCAGCGCGAGGCCCAGCGGCACGCCGGACGCGCGCTGGGCGTGCAGGTGCTCGGCGGCCACCAGCGTGGCGGCGCGGGTCCGGACGCCGGTCAGCGGGTCGCGGGCGCCGGCCCGCTCGTCGGCGCGCACGCCGAGGACGCCGAGCCGGCCCAGGCCGCCCGCGACGACCGACAGCAGCAGCGCCGAGCCCGCGAGGTCCAGCGCGCCGGCCGCGTACCAGCCGACGGTGTCGCGCGAGAGCGCGGCGAGCGTCAGCGCGGTCCCGGCGAACGTCGTGGCCACGACGATCAGCAGCCGCCGCTCGATCGCGCTGCGCCGCCCGCGGCGGGCGACGACGACCAGCGCGACGAGGTCGAGCCCGAGCGCGATCGGCGCGGCGAGCAGCCCGGAGTCCGAGAGCCGGTCGCCGGAGACGATCGTCGGCAGCGACGGGCCGATCGCCACCACGACCGCGGTGATCGCCGCGACGACCGCGATGACGAAGCCGCAGGCCAGGCGCAGCGCGCGCAGCCGGCGGGCGGTCGGCCCGGCCAGGCGGCGGCGCCACTCCGGCGGCCCGCCCCAGAGCGCGAGGGCCAGCGCCGGCGGCAGCCCGCCGTGCCAGACCGCCCACAGCCACGCGGCGGCCTGCGGCCCCGCGTCGATGACCGCGCCGTGCTCGGCGCCGAAGACGCCGCGCAGCACCAGCAGGTGGACGACGGCCAACAGCCCGGCGCCGAGGTAGGCGCCCGAGAGGGCCAGCAGCTGCGACGACCCGAGGCCGAGGAAGCGCGCGGCCAGCAGCCCGGCGGTCGCCAGGTCGCAGAGCGCGACGAGGACCAGGCAGACCGGCAGGAACGCCGAGGACGAGCCGAGGTCCTCGCGGAGGAACGGGAGCAGCGCCAGGCACCCGGCCAACATGCCGAGCACGAGGACGCGACGTGCGGGAGGCGACGCCATCGACTGGGATGTCGGCCGCCCGCGGGTCAGGCCGCAGGCTCCTGGACGAACGAGCGACGCCGCACTTCCTGACATCATGCCGCGTCCGATGCGCCTCTTCGCCCTCCGTGGGGCCAACACGGCCGAGAACAACACGTCCGCGGACATCCTCTGGGCCACCGAGACGTTGATGAAGGAGATCCTGCGCCGCAACGACCTGACGCCGGACGACGTCGTCAGCTGCATCTTCACGGTCACTGCCGACCTCGACGCCGACTTCCCGGCGGTCGCCGCGCGGCGTCTCGGCTTCGACCAGGTGCCGTTGATGTGCGCGCAGGAGATCCCGGTGCCCGGCTCGCTGCCCAAGGTCGTGCGCGTGTTGATGCACTACCACGCCGCCGAGGACCACACGGCCAAGCACGTGTACCTCGGCGAGGCCCAGCGGCTGCGCCGGGACCTGGAGTCCGCGCAGTAGCCGGGCCGGGAGGGACCGATACCCTCCCGGGCGATGGCGATCGAGTTCTCCGCGGCGGTCCGCCGCATCCCCGTCTATCCCGCCGCGGCCGCCTACGCGCTGCCCGAGGACGTCGCGCTGCTGGCGTCCAACGAGTCGCCCGAGCCGCCGCTGGAGCCGGTCGTCGCGGCCGTCCAGGCGATCCTGACCGGCGTCAACCGCTATCCGGATCCGACGAACGCGAAGCTGCGCGGCGCCCTGAGCGATCGCTACGAGGTGCCGGCGTCGCGGATCGCGATCGGCAACGGGTCCTGCGACATCCTGCTGGCCGCCGGCGAGGCGCTGCTGGAGGAGGGCGCCGAGCTGGTCTACGCGTGGCCGTCGTTCAGCGTCTACCCGCACCTGGCGGCCGCGACCGGCGCGACGCAGATCCAGGTGCCGCTCAACGACGCCCAGGAGCACGACCTCGACGCGATGCTCGCGGAGATCACCGCCGCCACGCGCCTGGTGGTCGTCTGCAACCCCAACAACCCCACGTCGACGGCGCTCCCGCTGGACGAGATCGCGGCCTTCGTCGCGCGCGTGCCCAAGCACGTCTGCGTGATCCTCGACGAGGCCTACTGCGAGTACAACACGCTCGACGACCCCGACGCCTCGATCGACCTGTTGAAGAAGCACCCCAACCTGGTGCTGTTGCGGACCTTCTCCAAGGTGTACGGGTTGTGCGGCCTGCGCGTGGGCTACGCGCTGTGCGGAAGCGACGCCTTCGTCACCGCGGTCAACCAGGTCCGCCAGCCGTTCTTCTGCAACGCGGCCGCCCAGGCGGCGGCGGTGGAGTCGCTCAAGCACGGCGACGCGGTCGCGGCCCGGGTCGAGCGCGCGATCGTGGCGCGGCTGGAGCTGGAGGACGGGCTGGGCGAGCTGGGCATCGCGCCCGCCGCGTCGCAGGCGAACTTCGCGTGGTTCGACCTGCCGAGCCGGGACGGCGAGGAGCCGGGGGAGACCGAGGCGCGCGTGGTCGCCGGGTTGACCGAGCGCGGCGTGCTGGTGCGCGCCGGGGCGGCCCTGGGCCGGCCGGGCGCGCTACGGGTGACCTACGGGACGCCGGCACAGAACCGGCGCTTCCTGAGCGTGCTCGGGGCGTTGCTGGGGGCGTAGCGCACGCGCCGTTCGCCACCGAACGAGCGGCTTCTGAGGGATCGGGGTCGAGTATTGACTGCATAGCAGTCATAGGGCGACCCGCATCCCCCAGCCACCCGGCACGACGGCGCCTTCCCACAGCCCAACGCATCTGCTTACATACGCGCCGCAGCATGTCCCGCTCGCCCTTCACCACGCGCACTTCGCACGCCGGCCCGGCCGGTGGCGACGCGGTGGTCGCGAACGGGTCTCTCGTTGCTTGGTATTGGCGATTTAGCTAGGCGCTCGGTCCGGCCGTGTGGCCGTGTCCCTGCGGGCCATTCGCGTCCGCGGACCCTCGGGGTCGAGCGCCGGTAAAGCCCCCTCCGTGCGCGTGGACGCTTCCACGCGTCCACGCTGATCGCCTCCCTTTAGACTTCCATCCCAAGCAGCAGAAAAGAGCAACAAGATGATGATCGTGATGAAGCCGACGGCCACCGAGGAACAGGTGCAGGCCGTGATCGAGCGGATCGAGTCCGTCGGAGCCCACGCGCACCCCAGCCGTGGGGAGGAGGTGACGATCATCGGCGCCATCGGCGACCGCGAGCACGTCGCCCGCCTCGGCCTCGAGGGGCACGAGGGCGTGGAGAAGGTCGTCCCGATCCTCAAGCCCTACAAGCTGGCCTCGTCGCAGATCAAGGGCGACGCGCGCACGACGCTGGAGATCGGCAACGCCAAGGTCGGCGGCGACCACTTCGCGCTCATCGCCGGGCCGTGCACGGTCGAGACGCGCGACCAGACGCTCGACACCGCCGACGCGATGCTCGCCGCCGGCGCCAACCTCTTCCGCGGCGGCGCCTACAAGCCGCGCACCTCGCCCTACGCCTTCCAGGGCCTCGGCCAGGAGGGCCTGCGGCTGCTCGCCGAGGCCAAGGCCCGCACGGGCCTGCCGATCGTCACCGAGCTGATGGACGCGCGCGACATCGAGGCCGTCGCCGAGGTCGCCGACGTCATCCAGATCGGCGCCCGCAACATGCAGAACTACCCGCTGCTGAGCGAGATCGGCCGCTCCGGCATCCCCGTGCTGATCAAGCGCGGGCTCTCCTCGACGCTGGAGGAGCTGATCATGGCCTCCGAGTACGTCCTCAAGGAGGGCAACGAGTCGGTGATGCTCTGCGAGCGCGGCATCCGCACCTTCGAGACCGCCTACCGCTTCACGCTCGACATCACGGCGATCCCGGTGCTGAAGGAGATGACGCACCTGCCGATCGTCGTCGACCCGTCACACGCCGCCGGGCGCCGCTCGCTGGTCGAGTCGCTGTCGCTGGCCGCCGCCGCCGCGGGCGCCGACGGCATCATCGTCGAGACGCACCCCGAGCCCGACGAGGCGATCTGCGACGGCCCGCAGCAGATCCGCGTCGACCAGTTCAACGCCTACGCCCGCAAGGTCGAGCAGGCGGCCGAGCTGGCGGGCAAGCTGCCCTTCGGCGCCGCGGCCAAGCAGGGCGCCGCGGCGTGACGGAAGCCTCCGACGAGCCGTCGTTTCGCCCGGAATCCGAGCCTTCAGGCGAGGCATTCCGCTTGGCCCTCGTCGGGCTGGGGCTCATCGGCGGCTCGGTCGGCCTGGCCGCGCGGGAGCGGTTGGGCGCCGAGGTGGTGGGCTTCGACCCGGACCCCGAGGTCCGGGCGAAGGCGCTGGAGCGTGGCGTGGTGGACGCGGTGGTGGACGAGCCGGGCGACTTCCCGCGCGAGGTCGACGTGGCCGTCATCGCCGCGCCGATCGCGGGGCTGGCGCGGCACGTGGCCGAGGCGTGCGCGTTCTTCGCGGGCGCGGTCGTCACCGACGTCGGCTCCACGAAGGCCGCGCTGGTCGCCGGCCACCCGCGCGACCCCTACATCGGCGGCCACCCGCTGGCCGGGGCCGAGGTCGCGGGCGTCGAGCACGCGCGCGGCGACCTGTTCGCCGGCGCCACCTGGTACCTGACGCCGCGCCCCGACTCCGAGGGCATCCTGCTGGAGCGCCTGCACCGCTTCGTCACCGGCCTCGGCGCGGTGCCGACGATCATCGACGCCTCCGACCACGACCGCCTGATGGCCGCGTTCTCGCACGTGCCGCACGTCGTCGCCAACGCGATGGTCGCGCAGGCGACGCGCGCGCTGGGCGGCGAGGCGATCCCGGTCGTCGGGCCGTCGTTCCGCGACGCCACCCGCGTCGCCGGCGCCAACCCGCCGCTGTGGGCCGGGATCTACGACGCCAACCGCGACGCGGTCCTCGCCGGGCTCGACGCGACGATCGCGCTGCTGACCGAGGCCCGCGACCTCCTCGCGCGCGACGACACGCACGCGACCGAGGCCTGGCAGGCCGAGGCGCAGCGACAGCGCCGCGCGCTGCTGGACGTCGGCATGACCGGCGGCGAGCTGACCGAGATCCGCCGCGTCGTCCCCAACCGCCCCGGCGTCGTCGCCGACCTCGCGCTGACGCTCTCGCGCGCGGGCATCAACATCCACGACATGACCCTCTCCCCCCAACCCGACTTCCGCAGCGGCGAGGTCGCCCTCTGGGTGGCCGAGGAGCACCACGCCCGCGCGCGGTCGCTGGTCGACGAGGTTCTCTCCCAATCATGACCACGCGTCGACTGCGTCGCCGTCGAGACAGGAACAGCACGTGACCACCGTCCACTGGGCCCCCGCCAAGAAGTTGAAGGGGTCGGTTCGCCCGCCGGCCGACAAGTCGATCTCCCACCGCGCCGCGATCCTCGGCGCGATGGCCGCCGAGCCCGTCCGCGTGCGCAACTACCTGCACGCCGAGGACACCACCTCGACGCTCAACGCGGTCCGCGCGCTCGGCGCGCTGGTCACGGTCGACGAGGGCGGCGACCTCGTCACGATCCGCGGCACCGGGCTGCGCAACGCCCAGGTGCCCGACGGGCCGATCGACGTCGGCAACGCGGGGACGCTGATGCGCCTGCTGCCGGGCTGGCTGGCCGGGCAGGAAGGCCAGGCCTACACGTTGGACGGCGACAGCTCGATCCGCCGCCGCCCGGTCGACCGCGTCGCCGAGCCGCTGCGCCGCATGGGCGCGACGATCGACGCCACCGACGACCGCCTGCCGCCGTTCACGGTCACGGGCGCGCGGCTGCGGTCCATCGCCTACGACCTGCCCGTCGCCTCGGCCCAGGTCAAGTCCTGCGTCCTGCTCGCCGGCCTCATGGCCGACGGCGCGACGACGGTGGTCGAGCCCGCGCCCAGCCGCGACCACACCGAGCGGATGCTCGCCGCCGCCGGCGTCACCGTGCACCGCAACGGCCGCCACGTCACGGTCACCAACGTGGACGAGCTGGTCCTCGACGACCTCGTCGTCCCCGGCGACCCGTCGAGCGCCGCGTTCATGATCGCCGCCGGCGTGCTGGTCGGCGGCTCGCGGATCACGATCACCGGCTCCGGCACGAACTGGACGCGCACGGGCTTTCACCGCATCGTCCAGCGCATGGGCGGGATCGTCGTCGGCGAGCTGGAGGACGCGCCCGACGACGGCGTCGTCGGGACCGAGCCGATCGGCGACCTCGAGGTCGCCCACGGCCCGCTGACCGGCACGGTCGTCGAGGCCGATGAGGTCCCGCCGGCCATCGACGAGCTGCCGCTGGTCGCGCTGCTGGGCTGCTTCGCCGAGGGCGAGACGATCGTCCGCGGCGCCCACGAGCTGCGCCTGAAGGAGTCCGACCGGATCGCGACCGTCGTCGACGGCCTCAACGCGCTGGGCGGCGACCTGACCGCCACCGACGACGGCTTCGTCGTGCGCGGGACGGGCGGCCTGAAGGGCGGGACGATCCACTCCCACGGCGACCACCGCCTGGCGATGCTCGGCGCGATCGCCGGGCTGGCCTCCGAGGAGGGCGTGACCGTCGAGGGGATGGAGGCGGCCGACGTCTCCTACCCGACGTTCGCCGACGACATCGGCTCGCTCATCGGCGGCTGAGGCCCCGCGTCGAGGCCGGCGGCGGTCGCGCGCGCGATCCCGCCGTTCTCGTCGCGCAGCCCCGGGACGACGTACAGCAGCGTCAGCGTCCCGCCGCCGGCGACCAGGCCCGCGACGACCAGCACCGCCGCGGGCCCGAACGCCGCGGCCAGCGGGCCCGTGAGCCCGAACGAGATCGGCGTCAGCGCGAAGGACACCAGCCAGTCCAGCGAGCCCACGCGCCCGCGCATGGTCGCGGGCACGCGCACCTGCATGAGCGTCGACCAGATCGGGTTGCCCGCGCCGCTGCCCAGCCCGAACAGGAACGAGAGCACGACCAGCTGCCAGACCGCGGTCGCGAACGCGTAGCCGCACAGCGCGAAGCCCGCCAGGCCCCAGAACCAGTACAGCGCGCTGATCTCCTTGCGCGGCATGCCGAAGTGGCCGATCGCCGCGGTGCCGAGCGTCGCGCCGATCCCGCCCGCGGCGAGCACGATGCCGAACGCGCCCGCGCTGTCGCCGAGGTCGCCGTCGATGCGGATCGGCAGCAGCACCTCGACCGGCCCGAGGAAGAACAGGATCGAGATCCCCGCGCCGATCAGCGTCGCCCACAGCCACGTCTGGGTGCGCACGAAGCGCGCGGCCTCGCGGATCTGCGCGCGCAGCGGCTCGTGCTCGCCCTCATGGACCGGCACGCGCGCCCGCATCGCCAGCAGGCACGCGATCGACACCGCGAACGTCCCGGCGTCGACCAGCAGCGCGCCGCCGGTGTCCAGCAGCGCGACGGTCGCGCCGCCGAGCGCCGGCCCGGCGAGCCGCAGCGCGATCGGCCGCAGCGAGCCCTGCAGCGCGTTGGCCTCGATCAGCCGGTCCTCGGGGACCAGCTCGGGCACGATCGCGCCCATCGCCGGGCCGCTGAGGCCCTCGCCCGCGCCGAAGACGAACCCGAGCACGACCAGGTGCCAGATCTCCAGCACGCCGCCGACCGACAGCCCGCCGATCGCGCCGACCGCGGCCAGCCGCACGGCGTCGGCGACCAGCAGCTGGCGGCGCTTGTCATAGCGGTCGGCGGCCAGCCCGCCGAGCAGCAGGAAGCCCACGATCCCCAGCGACCAGGCGAAGCCCACCAGCGACAGGTCGGTGGCGGATCCGTCCAGGTCCAGGACGGCGAACGGCAGCGCGACCAGGTAGATCCCGTCGCCCAGAAGCGACACGAGCGTCCCGGCCCACAGCAGCGCGAAGTCTCTCTCCCGAAGAGGCCCGATGAGGCGCACCCCAATGCGGAGGATGCCACACCGGAGGCGGTACGCCTACCCTCCCGGCCGTGCTTGTGGCCATTGATGGACCCGCGGGAGCGGGCAAGTCGACCGTGGCGCGCGCCGTGGCGGAGGCGCTGGGCTTCACCTACCTGGACACCGGGGCGATGTATCGCGCGGTCGCGCTGGCGTCGCTGCGCGGTCTCGACGAGGTCGGAGCGCTCGACATCCAGCTCGACGGCGGCCTCGTGCTGCTCAACGGCGAGGACGTGTCGTCGATCATCCGGACGGCCGCGGTCAGCGAGCAGGCCTCGATCGTCGCCAACGACCCGGCGGTGCGCGAGGCGATGGTCGCCCAGCAGCGCGCGATCGTCGCCGGCGGCGACTACGTGGCCGAGGGGCGCGACATCGCGACGGTCGTCGCGCCGGACGCCGAGGTCAAGGTCTACCTGACCGCCGACCCGGCCGAGCGCGCGCGCCGCCGCGCCGCCGAGCTGGGGATGGATCCCGCGGAGGTCGAGGCCGACCTGCGGGCGCGCGACGAGCGCGACTCCAGTCACGGTCGCACGACGCTGTCGGCGGCTCCCGGGGCGTGGGAGCTGGACACGACCGGGCTGTCGATCGACGAGGTCGTCGACGCGATCGCCGCTCGGGTCTCGGAGGTCTCGGCATGAGCACGGGTCCGAAGGTCGCCGTCCTCGGCTATCCGAACGTCGGCAAGTCGTCGCTGGTCAACCGGCTGAGCGAGTCGCGGGTCGCCGTGGTGCACGAGGCGCCCGGCATCACGCGCGACCGCCACGAGGTGCCGTGCGAGTGGAACGGCCGGCGCTTCACGCTGATCGACACCGGCGGCATGGACCTGTTCGACGAGGACCCGATGGCCGGGTCGATCCGCGAGCAGGCCCAGGCCGCGATCGCCGACTCCGACGTCGGGCTGCTGGTCGTCGACGGCCAGGCGGGCGTGCGCCCGGGCGACGAGGAGCTGGCCGACCTGCTGCGGCGCTGGAGCAAGCCGGTGATCGTGGTCGTCAACAAGATCGACTCGGTCAAGAACGTGCCGTCGGCGACCGAGTTCTACGCCTTGGGCCTCGGCGACCCGATGGCGGTCAGCGCGACCCAGGGCCTGGGCACCGGCGACCTGCTCGACGCCGTGGTCTCGCACCTGCCCGACGGCGACGCCGAGGACGAGGACGACGACATCATCCGGCTGGCGCTGATCGGCCGGCCCAACGTGGGCAAGTCGTCGCTGGTCAACAAGTTCGTGAGGTCCGACCGCGTGATCGTCTCCGACGTCGCGGGCACGACGCGCGACGCGATCGACCTGCCGATGGAGGTCGACGGCCGCCGCGTGATCGTCGTCGACACCGCGGGCATGCGCCGCCAGGCCAAGGTCACCGAGTCGGTCGAGTACTACACCACCTTGCGCTCGCAGCGGGCGGTCGAGCGCGCGGACGTCGCGCTGGTGATCTGCGACGCGCACGACGGCGTCACCGCGCAGGACCTGCGGATCGCCGAGCTGGCGATGAAGGAGGGCTGCGCGACGGCGTTGGTCCTCAACAAGTGGGACGTCGCGCCGATGGAGGAGTCCGACCTCGACCACGAGCGCGCGCGGGTCAACAACAAGCTGCGCCTGCGGCCGAAGGTGCTGACCACGTCCGCGGTGAGCGGGCGCAACGTCGAGCGCCTGCTGAAGGAGGCGATCATCCTCGGCGACCGCGTCCGAACCCGCATCCCGACGCCGCAGCTCAACCGCTTCATCAGCGAGGTCGTCCAGGAGCGCCAGCCGCCGGCCAAGCAGGGGAGCCGCCTGCGGCTGCTGTACATGACGCAGTTCGAGACGCGGCCGCCGCGCTTCGCGATCCAGGTCAACTCGCGCAACCGGGTGACGCGCGACTACGCGTACTTCGTCGAGAATCGGTTGCGGCAGCGGTTCGGGATGGACGGGATCCCGTTGATCATCGACTTCAAGGAGCGCGCGAATCGCCGTGGCGAGTAGCACTTCGACACGCCCCGTCGGGGCGGCGATCCGGGCAGCGCGATGAGCGCTGACGCCCCCAAGCGCATCGACCTGACCGCTCGCGGGCGGCTGTTCGCGGCCGGCGGCGCGGTGGCGATCGTCGTGGTGCTCGTCGTCGCCGTGATCGCGATCGCGGGCGGCGGGGGAGACGGGGGCCGCGCGAAGCCGCCCGCGTCCGCCGCGGCGCGGCTGGTGCCCGCCGACGCGCTGGTCTACGTCCACCTCTCGACCGACCCGGGGCGCGCGCAGACGCGCGACGCGGCGAAGGTCGCGTCGTCGTTCCCGTCCTACGCGAAGCTGCGCGACAGCATCGTCTCCCGCCTGCAGGCGCCCGGCTGCGACGTCGCCACCAAGGCCCTGAAGACGGCCGACGAGGCCGCGCTGGCGATCTTCGACACCGGCACCTCGTCGCAGGCCAACTCGCTCGTGCTCGTCGACACCGGCAAGGCGCACCCCGGCGCCCGGCAGCAGGCGTGCGGGTCGCTGGCGTCGACCTACGTCGGGACGTTCCTGGCGATCGGCCAGCCCGAGTCGCTGAACGTCGCCGCCCGGCTCCAGAAGGCCGGCGGCCGGGGCTCGCTGGCGCAGGCGGCGGGGCCGAGGAAGGAGCTGGCCGCGCTGCCCGAGGACCGCGTCGCCGACGGCTGGCTGTCGGCCGACGGCCTGCGGCGGCTGCTCGCGCCCCAGGGCGGGCTGCTCGGCGCCGCCGGCGTGCTCTTCGACCAGGCGACGCTGAAGGGCGCCGCGTTCGGCCTCCAGGCCAAGGGCGACCGGGCCGAGCTGACGGTCAAGTCCCAGCTCGACCCGTCGCTGAAGCGCGGTGGCGCCGAGGGGTTCAAGCCCTTCAAGCCGACGCTCGCCGCGGCGGTCCCGGCCGACGCGATGGCCTACCTCGGCGTCAGCAACCTGGCCCCGGCGCTGCAGCGGCTGCTGGCCGCCGCGGGGTCGTCGTCGAAGACGATCCAGTCGCTGGCGTCCTCGCTGGACAAGCCGCTCCTGAAGGTCTTCCCGGGCGAGGCGGCGGTGGTCCTGACCGAGGCCACGCCCGCGCCGATCCTCACGATCATGGCCTACGCCTCCGACGAGGCGGCGGCGCGCCGGACCCTCGACGGGCTGCCCGCCGCGGTGCGCACGACGCTGTCGACCGCGGTCTGGGACGGCAAGGTCGCGGTCTCGACGAGCCCGAAGGGGATCGCCGCGGTCAAGGCCGGCGGCAAGCACCTGACCGACACCGAGAACTGGCGAAAGGCAGTAGGGAATCATCCTGATTTGCTGTCCTCGCTACTCTTCCTGGACTTCACACGGCTGTTGAAGCTGGGCGAGGCGACCGGCCTCGACCAATCACGTGCCTACCAGGCCGCCAGGGCCGACCTCCAGAAGGTCCGGGCCATCGGCGCCAGCACCATCGGCAACGACAGCGAATCCACCGCGGAGATCTCCCTCCTACTTACCCAATGAGCTACGCCGACAACGAGTACCTCTTCACCTCCGAGTCCGTCACGGAGGGCCACCCCGACAAGGTCGCCGACCAGATCTCGGACGGCGTCCTGGACGCCTGCCTCACCGACGACCCCAAGTCGCGCGTCGCCTGCGAGACGCTCGTCAACACGGGCCTGGTCGTGGTCTCCGGCGAGATCACCACCGAGACGTACGTCGACATCCAGGAGATCGCCCGCGAGACGATCCGCAAGATCGGCTACGTCGACGGCGACCTGGGCTTCTCGGCCGACAGCGCCGCGGTCCTCAACGCCATCGACAAGCAGTCGCCCGACATCGCGCAGGGCGTCGACACGGCCGACGAGGCGCGCACCGAGGGCTCCACGGACGCTCTTGACGTCGCCGGCGCCGGCGACCAGGGCATGATGTTCGGCTACGCCTCCAACGAGACGGCGAACCTGATGCCCGCCCCGATCACGTTCGCCCACCAGCTCGCCGAGCGGCTGAGCGCGGTGCGCAAGGACGGCACGCTGGGCTACCTGCGTCCGGACGGCAAGACCCAGGTGTCGGTCCGCTACCGCGACGGCAAGCCGGTCGGGATCGAGAAGCTGCTGATCTCCACGCAGCACGCCGAGGAGGCGACGCGTCAGCAGATCACCGACGACCTGTGGGAGAACGTCGTCCTGCCGGTCCTGCCGGCCGAGCTGTACGACGCCGACACGCTGCGCAAGGAGTTCCTGGTCAACCCGACGGGCCGCTTCGTCATCGGCGGGCCGGTCGGCGACGCGGGCCTGACGGGCCGCAAGATCATCGTCGACACCTACGGCGGCTTCGCCCGCCACGGCGGCGGCGCGTTCTCGGGCAAGGACCCGTCGAAGGTCGACCGCTCGGCCGCCTACGCCGCGCGCTGGGTCGCCAAGAACGTCGTGGCCGCGGGCCTGGCCGACCGCGCCGAGGTCCAGGTCGCCTACGCGATCGGCGTCGCGCACCCGGTCTCGGTGATGGTCGAGACGTTCGGCACCGAGAAGATCGGCCGCGGCCGGATCGCCGAGCTGGTCGACGAGTTCTTCGACCTCCGCCCGGGCGCGTTCCGCGAGGCGCTGGACCTGCACCGTCCGATCTACCAGGACACGGCCGCCTACGGCCACTTCGGTCGCGAGAACCCCAACTTCACGTGGGAGCGCACCGACAAGGCCGCCGCGCTGGCCGAGGCCGCCGGCCTGGCCGTGCCCGCCGGCGCGTAGCCGCCGAGCCACGCAGAGCTGTTCACCGAGGGGCGGCCCGTTCGCGGGCCGCCCCTCGGCGTTGTCGGGGAGGGGAGAGGGTCGAGGTCAGAGACGTTCGCGCCAGCTGACCGCCGCGGCCGCGACGTCCAGCAGCGCCGCCGCCAGCGCGGTGGCGCTCGTGTCGTGGCCGGTGCGGGACCGGTCGCGGGCGCGGGCCAGGCCCTTGAGGCTCGCCGCCAGGACGGCGGGGCCGGAGGGGCCGCCGGAGCGCAGCTCGGCTCGCTCGGACGCCGTCAGCGCCCGCGCCTCGCCGCGCATCGCCGCGAGGTCGCGCGCGAGCGTCGCCGCCCGCGCCTCGGCCTCGCGGGCGGCCCGGCGCGCGGCGGTGGCCTCGGCCTGGGCGAGGGCGACGAGGGCGTCGGCGCCGTCGGCGTTCGCCGTCACGTCGCCGCCGTGACGCGCCGGGCCGTTCGCCGTCACGTCGCGATCGCCCAGCGCGGAGCCGCCCGGGAGCGCGCCGCCGTTCGCCTTCACTGTGGTCCTCGCCTTCGCCTCCGCGGCCCGCGCGCTGTCGCGCATCGCGCGGGCCGCCTCGCGCATCGCCGCCTGGGCCGCCTTCGCCTCGCCCTCGGCGGCGAGCGCGTCGGCGCGTGCCGAGGCCAGGTCGCGCTCGGTCGTCGTCAGCCGGTCGGCCAGCGTCGCGTTGGTCGTCTTCAGCTCCCGGCGCTCGGCGCGCAGGGACGCGATCGTCGCCTCCGCGCGCTCCAGGCGCGCGGCGCGCCGGCGCGCCGTGCGGCGTGCGTCGGTCGCCTCGGCCTTCGCCGCGGTCGTGCGCTCCCGCGCCCCGGCGATCGCCTGGTCGGCCCTCGCCTCGGCGGCGGCCGTCGCGCGCTGGGCACGGGCGATCGCCGCGTCGTCGGAGACGACGACGCGCTCGCGCTCCCGCTCGCCGCGCCGCGCCAGGCGCGCCTCGAGCACCGCGACGCGCTTCTCGGCCTCGCGGGCCTGGGCCAGCGCGGCCTCGAGCATCGCGCGGCCCTCCGGGCTGATGATCGCCCGGTCGGCCTGCTCGGGATCGACGTCGGCGCGGCGGGTCGGTCCGGGCTTGGCCGGCTCGAAGCCCGCGGCGCGGATCGCCGCGTTCAGCGAGCCGCCGAACGGCCGCTTGGCCGAGTTCAGCGCCGGCCACGCCGAGCCGTCGGCACGGCCGGCCCGGTAGCGCTCGACGCGCCACCGCTGCCCGGACCACTTCGCCGAGGACGGGTTCCAGTCCGCCGCGCGCGGCGGCGCACCATGGGCGGCGACCCACTCCTGGATCGCCTCGATGACGTTCTCGCGGTCCCACCCGCTCCGGCGGCCCTGGCCCGTGGCCGTCCGCCTGGAGGAGGCTCCCGCGACGGTCGCGGGAGCCATGACGCGCTCCCGCTACCCGCAGGTGGTGGTGGTCGGCGCCCACGACGGAGCGGCGGCCCACGTGTGCGGGTCGCGCGGCAGCGTCGTCGTGTTCGCGTTCAGCGCCATGCCCGAAGGACGGTAGGCGATCGCGCCGCGGTTCTCAACCTCGGTTCGAACCCACCGGGCTCACAGGCCCTGCGACGACGGGCCCTGCGTCTCGGCCTCGACCTCGCGGCGGTGGATGCGCTGGGCGCGGTCGACGGCGGCGACGATGCCGGCGGGGTTGGAGACGCCGCGGAAGGTGAAGTCGGAGTCGTCGGTGCCGGCGGTGTCGAAGTCGACGGCGCCGACGCGCAGGATGCGGTCCATGACCGACTGCGTGGTGTTGACGTTCTGGACGCGGTCGATGTGGGTCTGCTGGACGTGCCGGCTGAGGATCCCGGTGCGGATGTTCAGCCGCTCGGTGGTGATCGCGTAGCGCGTCGCCATGCGCTTGAAGAGGCCCGCCAGGACCACGAGCCCCATGACGACGACGAAGGCGAGGATCCCGACCGCGTGCGTGGACGCGAAGAAGAGGATCGCGCCGATGGCCAACGCGATGCCCAGGCCCTTGACGTAGAAGCTGAGGACCCCGCGCCACGACGGGTGCCCCTCGAAGACGATCTCCTCGCCCGGATGCAGGTCCATGGTCCCCGAAGCCTATCCTCGGAGCCGCCGCGTGTCCGCCCCCGTCATCCAAGTGGAGCCGTTGACGACGGCCCGTGCGCTGCGCGGGCCGTTCGACTACGTGCGGCCGGACGAGTCGGTCGACGTCGGCGCGCTGCTGGAGGTCCCGTTCGGCCGCCAGCGGCTCACCGCGGTGGTCACCGGGCTGGCCGAGGAGTCCGAGCACCGGCTGGTCTCGCCGCTGAAGGTCCTGCCCGACGCGCTGCCCGCCGACCTCGTCGACCTCGGGCTCTGGCTGGCGCACGAGTACGCGTCGACGCCCGCCCGCGCGCTGTCGCTGATGCTCCCGCCGCGCGGGGCGCGCGAGAAGCAGCGCCTGTGGGCCGAGGCGACGCCCGCCGCCTCCGAGGACGGCGTGCGCCTGACCGCCAACCAGCGGGCGCTGATCGCCACGCTGCCGCGCTTCGCCGGCGACGACCTCCAGGCGCTGCGGCGCCTCGAGGCCCGCGGCCTGGTGCGGATCGGCAAGCAGGGCGTGCGCCGCGCGCCCCAGCACCACGCGGTCGGCGCGCGCAAGCCGCCGCCGAAGCTCAACGCCGACCAGCTCGCCGCGCTGGACGAGCTGATCGCCGCGGCGCGGGCGCCGAAGCCGGAGGGCCTGCTCCTGCACGGCGTCACCGGCTCGGGCAAGACCGAGGTCTACCTGCGCGCCGCCGCCGACACGCTCCAGCGCGGCCGCGGCGTGCTGATCCTCGTCCCCGAGATCGGCCTGACGCCGCAGATGATCGACCGCTTCGTCACGCGCTTCGGCGACACCGTCGCGGTCCTGCACTCCAAGCTCGGCGCGGGGGAGCGCTACGACGAGTGGCGGCGCCTGCGCGCCGGCGAGGCGCAGGTCTGCGTCGGCCCGCGCAGCGCGGTCTTCGCGCCGATCGCCCACCTCGGCCTCCTCGTCGTCGACGAGGAGCACGACGGCTCCTACAAGAACGAGGGCGACCCGCGCTACGACGCGCGGCTGGTCGCGCAGCGGCGCGCCGCCCAGCACGGCGCGGTCCTGGTCTGCGGCAGCGCGACGCCGCGCCCGGAGTCCGTCCACGGGCTCAAGACCATCACCTTGCCTCGGCGCGTCGACGGCGCCGGGCTGCCGCCGGTGGAGATCGTCGACCTCAAGGCCGCCCACGGCCCGGTCCACCCGCGCACGCACGAGGCGCTGGTCGACGCCCGCAAGGCCATCGTGCTGCTCAACCGGCGCGGCTGGTCGAACTTCCTCACCTGCCGCTCCTGCGGGCACGTCTGGGAGTGCCCGCAGTGCGACGTCGCGCTGATCCTGCACCGCGACCAGCACGCGGTCGCCTGCCATCACTGCGGCCACCGCGAGCCGATCCCCGAGAAGTGCTCCACGTGCGGCAGCGTGTCGATCGCCCGCCACGGCGCCGGGACCGAGCGCCTGGAGCACGACCTCGCCGCGCTCGGCAAGCCCGTGCTGCGCCTCGACGCCGACGTCAAGGACGCGGGCGCCGTGCTGGCCGCCTTCGAGCGCGCCGAGCGGGCGATCCTCGTCGGCACGCAGGTCGTCGCCAAGGGCCATGACTTCCCCGACGTCGACCTCGGCGTCGTCCTGGACGCCGACTCCACGCTGCGCTTCCCCGACTTCCGCGCCGAGGAGCGCACGTTCGCGCTCGTCACCCAGCTCGCCGGCCGCGCGGGCCGCGGCGGGCACGGCAAGGTGATCGTCCAGACGATCGACCCGCAGGCCTCCGCGATCGCCTTCGCGGCCCGGCACGACTCCGACGGCTTCTTGGCCGAGGAGCTGGAGCGCCGCCGCTTCCTGCGCTACCCGCCGTTCTCGACGCTGATCCGGATCGTCTGCGCCGCCGAGCGCCCCGGCGCCGCGCTGTTCGCCGCCACCGACGTCCAGGGCCGCCTGCCGTCCTCGCTGGGCCCGGCGCCGCTCTTCCGCCTGCGCGGCAAGGAGCGCGCGCAGGTCGTCGTCAAGGCCGCCGAGCGCCGCTCGGCGATCGACCAGGTCGACGCCGCCGTCCGCGAGGTCAGCGCGATGAAGGCGCACCGGGACGTGGCGTTCTCGGTGGACGTCGACCCGCAGTAGAGACCATCTAGCATCACCTGCTGCATGGCCCAGCACCACGAGGAACTCGACGAGGCTCCCGAGCCCGCCACGACGCTCGACCCCGAGACCGCGGCCCGCCGGCGCGCCGCGCTCGCGCACGTGCGCAAGTACGGCGACCCGGTCCTGCGGTCCAAGGCGCGGCCGATCGACCGGTTCGACGACGACCTGCGCGACGAGATCGCGCGGATGGGCGTGCTGATGCACGACGCCTACGGGATCGGCCTGGCCGCCACGCAGGTCGGGATCCTGCACCGCGTGCTCGTCTACCGCGTCGAGCAGGACAGCCCGGTCAACGCGCTGATCAACCCCGAAATCGAGTGGTCGTCCAAGGACAAGGAGTGGTCGGAGGAGGGCTGCCTGAGCCTGCCCGCCGTCCACGTCGACGTCGAGCGCCCGGTCCACGTCCGCGTCCGCGCCCAGGACGAGCAGGGCGAGACGATCACGGTCGAGGCCTCGGGCCTGGAGGCCCGCGTCATCCAGCACGAGATGGACCACCTCGACGGCGTCCTGATCCTGGACCGCGCCCCGCGCGACCAGCGCAAGGAGGGCATGCGCGCGCTGCGCGCCGCCCTGGAGGCGCTCGAGGCCGAAGAAGACGACGCGGCGTGAGCGTTGTCTATCTCGGCACCAGCGCGTTCGCCGCGCGCATCCTGCGGGCGCTGGCCGAAGGCCCGCACCGCCCGGCGCTGGTCGTCACGCGGCCGGACGCCAAGCAGGGGAGAGGGCGGAAGATCGCGCCGCCGCCGGTCGCGGTGACCGCGCGCGAGCTGGGCATCGAGGTCGACCAGCCGGCGTCGGTCAACGACGACGAGGCCCGCGCGCGGATCGCGGCCGTGCGGCCGACCGCGGTGATCCTGTGCGCGTTCGGCGCGCTGGTCAAGGACCCGCTGCTGAGCGACTACGACATCTTGAACGTCCACCCGTCGCTGCTGCCGCGCTGGCGCGGCGCGGCGCCGGTCGAGCGGGCGATGATGGCGGGCGACGCCCAGACCGGCGTCTCGATCATGCGCCTGGTGGCCGAGCTGGACGCCGGCCCGGTCTACGCCCAGCGCCCCGAGCCGATCCTGCCCAGCGACGACTACGCCTCGCTCGCCGAGCGCCTGGAGGACGTCAGCGTCCGGCTGCTGGAGCACGTGCTGGAGACCAACCCCACGCCCGAGCCCCAGCCCGAGGACGGCGTCACCTACGCCGACAAGCTGACCGCCGAGGACCGCACGCTGGACCTCACGCGCGCGCCGGAGGAGAGCGTCCGGATCGTCCGCGCGCTGCACCCGCACATCGGCGCCCGCATCGCGCTGCCCAGCGGTGAGTACCTCGGCGTGCAGGAGGCCTCGATCAACCTCGACGGCACGCTGGAGCTCGTGACCGTCCAGCCCGCCGGCGGGCGCCCGATGGCCTACGCGGAGTACCTGCGCGGCCACGCGCCGGTGCTGTAGGCGCGGCTAGCGCAGCGCTCGGACCTCCAGGTCCTTCACCTCGACCACGCGGTCCGCGATCCGGTCCAGGAAGTAGCGGTCGTGCGAGACCGCGACGACGGTCCCGTCGAAGCGCTCCAACGCGCCTTCCAGCACCTCGACCGAGGCGATGTCGAGGTGGTTGGTCGGCTCGTCGAGCACGAGGCAGTTCGCGCCGCCGAGCATCAGCGTCAGGCAGCGCAGGCGCGTGCGCTCGCCGCCGCTCATCGACGCCACCGGCCGCCGGCACTGCTCGTAGTCGAACAGGAACCCCATCAGCTTGCGGACGGCCTCGTCCTCGGTCATCCGGCCCATCGCGCGCACGACGTCGATCGCGTCGGCGTCGTCGGGCAGCTCGGCGACGGACTGGGAGAGGTGGTCGAAGACGATCGACGGCCCCGCCCACCGCTCACCGGCGCTCAGCGCCAGCTCGCCGGTCAGCAGCTTCAACAGCACGGTCTTGCCCGCGCCGTTGGGGCCGACGATCCCGAGCCGCTCGCCCCGTCCCACCTCGAGCGAGACGTCGACCAGCACGGGGTCGAACTCGGCTCCCGTCAGCGCCACCACGCGCTCGCCGCCGCGGGCCGCGCTGCGCAGCTCCAGCGCCATCTTGCGCCGCTCCAGCACCGGGCGCGGCACCTGGTCGATGCGGTCGATGCGCCGCCGCATGTTCCGCGCCCGGGTCGCGAAGCGCTCGTCCAGCGTCATCCGCGCCCAGTGGGCGAACTGCTTCATCGCCGCCTCCATGCGCGCGATCTCCTTCTGCTGGGCCGCGTAGACCTCGGCCTGGCGCTTGAGCGCCAGCTCCCGGGCGACCGTGTAGGCGCTGTAGCCGCCGCCCGGCCAGCGCCGCACGCGCCCGTGCTCCAGCTCCGCGATCTCGGTGACGACCTCGTCCAGCAGGTAGCGGTCGTGCGAGACCACCACGACGGCGCCGGCGGCGCGGGCGACCAGCTCCTCCAACAACGCGCGGCGGTCCATGTCCAGGTGCGCCTCGGGCTCGTCGAGCAGCAGCAGGTCGGGCTTGCGGACCAGGCACGCGGCCAAGGCCACCAGCTTGCGCTCGCCGCCGCTCATCGCCCGCGTCGGCCGCGCGTCGCGCTCGGGGTCGGCCATCCCGAGGTCGCGCAGGATCCGCAGCGCGTCGCCCTCGACGGTGGAGGCGCCCACCGCCTCCACCAGCCGGGCCTGGCGCTCCAGCAGGCGCTCCATCCGCTTCAGATCGCTCGCCAAAGCCGGATCGGCCAGCTGCTCCTCGACGTCGCGCAACTCCGCGTGCAGCGTCGCGACCTCGGGCACCGCGGCCCGCACCGTGTCCAGCGCGGTGCGCTCGTCGCCGTCGACCATCTGCGGCAGGAACGCGACCGTCGCGCCCCTGCGGATCGTCAGCGTGCCCGCGTCCGGCGCCTCGACGCCCGCGAGCATCCGCAGGATCGTGGACTTCCCGGCGCCGTTGGCGCCGACCAGCCCGACGCGGGCGCGCGGCCCGACCTCGAGGTCCAGGCCGTCCAGGACGCGCCGTCCGCCGAAGCCCTTGACGACGCCGCGCAGCGTGAACGCGGGGGCGGTGGGAGCGCTCAGAGCCATCGTCGCACCACGGTATTCGGCATCGGACAGGCGGTGCCACGGGGATCCTCCTAGTCTAGGAGTGGTGCCCGCCAGTCCCGCCCGCCGGACCGCGCTCACCGTCCTGCGCCGCGTCGAGGAGCAGGGCGCGTTCGCCGACCGCGCTTTGCACGGCGACGCGCGCGAGCTCGATCCGCGCGATCGCGCGCTGGCCAAGCGCCTGGTCTTCGGCACGATCCAGCGCCGCGGCACGCTGGACTGGATCATCGCCCGCCACGTCACGCGCAAGCTCGACCCGCAGGTGCGCGCAGCGCTGCTGATCGGTCTGTACCAGCTGCTCTACACCGACGTCCCCGCGCATGCCGCGGTCGCCGAGTCGGTCGAGCTGGCCAAGCCGTCGCCCGGCGCCAAGCTCGTCAACGCGGTCCTGCGCAAGGTCCAGCGCGAGGGCGTGCACCTGCCCTCCGACGACACGCCCGAGGGCGCGGCGATCGTCCACTCGCACCCCGAGTGGCTGACGCGGATGTGGTGGGACTGGCTCGGTCCCGACGAGGCCCGCGCGCTGCTGGCCGCCGACAACGAGCCCGCCGAGCTGGCGCTGCGCATCAACCCGCTGGCCGGCGTCGACGTCGACCTCAAGGGCCGCCGCGAGGACGACGCGATCGTGGTCGAGGGCCCGATCGACGTGCTAGCCCACCCGCTCTACGCGGCCGGGGCGATCACCCCGCAGTCGCGCGCGTCGCAGCGCGTGGCCCGCGCGCTCGACCCGCAGCCCGGCGAGCGGATCCTCGACGTCTGCGCCGCGCCCGGCGGCAAGACCACGCACGTGGCCGCGCTGATGGGCGACGAGGGCGAGATCGTCGCGGTCGAGAAGCACCCGCAGCGCGCCCGCGCGCTGGAGGCGCAGGCCAAGCGGCTGCATGCGTCGTCGGTGAACGTGCACGTCGGCGACGCCAAGGACCTCACCGCCGGCCGGCTCGGCGGGACCTTCGACCGCGTCCTGATCGACCCGCCCTGCAGCGGCCTCGGCACGCTGCGCACGCACCCCGACCTGCGCTGGCGCGCGACGCCCGAGGCGATCGAGGTCCTGCGCCGCGAGCAGGAGGCGATCGTGGAGGCCGCGCGCGGCCTCCTGAAGCCCGGCGGGCGGCTCGTGTACTCGACGTGCACGCTGTCGCCGCGCGAGGAAGTGGTGGACCAGGGGACGGTCGAACGGACCCTGCCGCACCGCGACGGGACCGACGGCTTCTATATTGCCGTCTCGGATGGCGACCTCTAAGGAGCTCGGGCTGAAGTGCCCCGGATGCGGCGAGCCGTGGTTGCGACCGACCACGCTGGCCGGCCGCTACCGGTGCGTCTACTGCCTGCACCGCTTCGAGCTGCGCTCGGTCTGCCCCGACTGCGGCGAGCACGGCACGATCGTCCGGATGTCGTCGACGGCCACCACGGTCTGCAACCACTGTGGCGGCTCGATGCTCATCGAGATCTGACGGGTCGGCGAAGCCTCGCCCGGAGGGCTCGTTTCGCCGCGGCACCGGATATCTTCAGCGAGAGTGCCTGAACGTCGCATCGCCCCGTCCATCCTCGCCGCGGACTTCGCCCGCCTCGGCGCCCAGGTCCGCGAGGTCGTCGACGCCGGCGCCCGCGTGATCCACGTCGACATCATGGACGGCCACTTCGTGCCGCCGCTGTCGATGGGCCCGCAGGTCCTGAGCGCGCTGGTCGACCAGGGCTTCGAGGGCGTCGAGTACGACGTGCACCTGATGGTCGAGCAGCCCGAGCGCCACATCGCCGACTTCGCCAAGGCCGGCGCGCACAACATCACCTTCCACGCCGAGGCGACCCCGCACGTCGACTACACGGTGAACAAGATCCGCGAGCTGGGCTGCACGGCGGGCATCGCGGTCTGCCCGGCCACGCCGCTGGACGTCTACCGCGAGATCACGCCGGACCTCGCGCTGTGCATGACCGTCAACCCCGGTTGGGGCGGCCAGTCGTTCATCGCCTCCTCACCGAACAAGATCGCCCGACTGCGGAAGATCCTCGGGGACTCAGTCGACCTCGAGGTGGACGGGGGCATCGACGCGACCACCGCCCGTCCGGCTGCTGACGCCGGGGCAACCCTCTTCGTGGCCGGATCCGCGCTGTTTGGGGCCTCCGACCCGGCGCAGGCCTACCGCGACATCGCCGCCGCGGCCGGGGTGTAGCCAGCCGTACCTCTGGGTCCTTTTGCAGGCCCGATGATGTGAACAGCCCGTGAGCACGAAGGTCCTCATCGTCGACGACCACCCGACCTTCCGGTCGACCGCTCGCCTCCTGCTGGAGAGCGAGGGCTTCGACGTGATCGGGGAGGCGCCCGACGGCCTCAGCGCGATCGCCGCCGCCGGCGAGCTCAACCCCGACCTGGTGTTGTTGGACGTCAACCTCCCGGACCTCGACGGCTTCGACGTCGCCGCGCGCATCACCAGCGTGCTCGGCGCGCCCGCCGTCGTGCTCACCTCCAGCCGCGACAGCTCGGACTTCGGGCCGCTCGTGCATCGCAGCGGCGCGCGAGGGTTCATCCCGAAGGGCGAGCTCTCAGGGGCTGCGCTCACCGCGCTGATCCGGTAGTCGTTCGCACAAGATGGCGTCCGGGGAGCGACAGCCGTGAGCTCGCTGCGGGCCGCCCTCGGCGCGCTCTTCGCGGCGGCCGTGGCGATGGCCGCGGTGTTCGTCGCGCTCGTCACCTCCTCCGACCACCAGGCCAACCCCGGGCTGACCGCCACGATCGGCGCGGCGATCGGGCTGAGCTACTGCGGGATCGGCCTGTTCGCGTGGCTGCGGCGCCCGCACAACCGCTTCGGCGCGCTGCTGACCGCGGTCGGCTTCGCCTGGATGCTGACCGGGCTGACCGAGGCCGACGACGCGTGGGTCTACACGCTGGGCGTCTACGTCGGCTCGCTGTACCTGGCGCTGATCGGCCACACGCTGCTGGCGTTCCCGTCGGGCAAGCTGGAGACGACGCGCGCGCGGCTGCTCGTCGCGCTCGCCTACCTCGACGTCTTCCTGGTCCAGATCCCGTTCCTGCTGCTGGGCGGCGACCTCTCCGACGAGCCGCACGCGCCGCGCAACGCGTGGGCGCTGACCGAGAGCCCCGACAGCGCGCAGGTCTTCTCGTCGGTCTTCGAGCTGGTCGCGATCGCGCTGACGATCTGGCTCGGCGTGCAGCTGCTGGAGAAGCGCGCGCGGGCCTCGGCGCCGCAGCGGCGGATGATGGCGCCGGTGCTGTGGACGGGCGTGGCGATGCTCGCGGCGCTGACCGTCGCGTTCATCGGCCAGCTCTTCCGCGGCGACAACCCCGGCGTCGTGGGGCCGGGCATCGTGGCGCTGGTGGCCTTCGGCGCGCTGCCGTGGGCGTTCGTGATCGGCCTGCTGCGCACGCGCTACTCGCGGGCCGGGGCGGTCGGGGACCTCGTGGAGCGCCTGAACGCCCAGGGCGTGGAGGGCGAGTCGCTGCGCGACGCGCTGGCCGAGGCGCTCGGCGATCGCTCGCTGGCGCTGGCGTTCTGGTCGCGCGGCAGCGAGCGCTACGTCGACTCCCACGGCCAGCCGGTCGACCTGCCGCCGGCGACGTCGCGCTCCCGGGCGGTCACCGAGATCGAGCGCGAGGCGGTGCCGGTCGCGGCGATCGTCCACGACGCCGCGCTGCTGGACGAGCCCGGCCTCGTGCGCGCGGCGGGCGCCGCCGCGGCGCTGGCGCTGGAGAACGAGCGCCTGGAGGCCGAGCTGAAGGCGCGCGTCGCCGAGCTGCAGGTCTCGCGGGCCAAGGTCATCGAGGTCGGCTTCCAGGAGCGCCGCACGCTGGAGCGCAACCTGCACGATGGGGCGCAGCAGCGGCTCGTGGCGCTGTCGCTGCAGCTCGGGCTGGCCAAGACGAAGCTGCGCGACGAGCCCGACGTGGCCGAGCGGATCCTCGACGGCGCGCGGGTCGAGCTGGCCAGCGCGCTGGAGGAGCTGCGCGAGCTGGCGCGCGGCATCCACCCGGCGATCCTGACCGACCGCGGGCTGCCCGCGGCGCTGGAGGCGCTGGCCGCGCGGGCCCCCGTTCCGGTCGAGGTCGAGGACGTCCCGGAGGAGCGGATGCCGACGCCGGTGGAGGCCGTCGCGTACTTCGTCGTGGCCGAGTCGTTGACGAACATGGCCAAGTACGCGGAGGCCGAGTATGCGAGCGTCCGGGTTCTTCGGGAGAATGGCTACGCAGTGGTGGAGATCGAGGACAACGGCATCGGCGGCGCGGACCCGTCCGCGGGCTCCGGCCTGCGTGGGCTGGCCGACCGGCTGGCCGCGCTCGACGGGCGGCTCGAGGTCGACTCTCCGCCTGGTGTCGGTACAACCGTGAGGGCGAGGATTCCGTGCGCGTAGCGCTCGCTGACGATTCCGTGCTGCTCCGCGAAGGACTCGCGGCGCTGCTCGAAGGCAAGGACTTCGACGTCGTCGCCCAGTCGGGCGACGCCGAGGATCTGTTGCGCAAGGTCGGGGCCCACAAGCCCGACGTGGCCATCGTGGACGTCCGCATGCCGCCGACGCACACCGACGAGGGGCTCAAGGCCGCGCTGGAGATCCGGGAGCGCTTCCCGGAGACCGGCGTGCTCGTGCTGAGCGCGTACGTGGAGGAGTCCAGCGCGCTGGAGCTGCTCTCCGACGACGCGGCCGGGATCGGCTACCTGCTCAAGGACCGCGTCTCCGACGTCGACCGCTTCACCGACGCCGTCCGGCGCGTGGGGGAGGGCGGGAGCGCGCTCGACCCCGAGGTCGTGTCGCGCCTGCTCGGCCGCCGGCGCCGCGAGGACCCGCTGGAGGCGCTGTCGCCGCGCGAGCGCGAGGTCCTGGGGCTGATGGCCGAGGGGCGCTCCAACCACGCGATCGCCGACGCCCTGGTCGTCACCGAGCGCGCGGTGGAGAAGCACGTCACGTCGATCTTCACCAAGCTCTCGCTGCCGCCGACGGTCGAGGACCACCGGCGCGTGCTGGCGGTCCTGGCCTACCTGCAGTCCTAGGGCGGTTTCCGGCGGGCCTCAGGGTGGTGTCATGGACATTCCCATGACATCCCCTAAGGGGCCGAGGGGGGCTAGCCGTACCCCTGCTCGGAGGGCATGCTGGAAGGCTCCTGAGCCATGACCTCCATCGTCTCCGCGCAGGATCTCCGCCGGGTCTACGGCGAGGGCGGCGCTGCCGTCACCGCGCTCGACGGCGTCAGCGTCGCGTTCCCCGCCGGGGCGTTCACGGCCATCATGGGTCCGTCGGGCTCCGGCAAGTCGACGCTCATGCACCTCCTGGCCGGGCTGGACCGTCCGACCGCGGGCTCGGTGACGCTCGACGGCGTCGAGCTGACCACGCTCAACGACGACGCGCTCACCCAGCTGCGTCGCGACCGCGTCGGGTTCATCTTCCAGGCGTTCAACCTGCTCCCCGTCCTGAACGCCCGCGAGAACATCGAGCTGCCGCTGTCGATCGCCGGCCGCAAGCCCGACCGCGAGTGGGTCGACCAGCTCATCGACCTGGTCGGCCTGCGCGACCGCGTCTCGCACCGGCCGTCGGAGCTGTCCGGCGGCCAGCAGCAGCGCGTGGCGGTCGTGCGCGCGCTGGCGTCGCGGCCCGCGGTCGTGTTCGCCGACGAGCCGACCGGCAACCTCGACTCCGTGTCCTCCACCGAGATCCTGCAGCTGCTGCGGCGCTCGGTGGACGAGTTCGGCCAGACGATCATCATGGTCACGCACGACGAGGAGGCCGCCGCCTACGCGGACCGGCTGCTCGTGCTGCGCGACGGCCAGATCGTCGAGGACCGCGCGCCCACGCGCGGCACCGCCGCACCCGCACGCGTCTGAGGCGCGCCGCGGTCCCCCTCTGACCCCTCCCCTTCTCTCCCCGAGGACCGAGCACTCCCCATGCGCAAGATCGCCCTCCGAGGTCTCTTCGCCCGCAAGCTCCGCCTCGCGCTGACCGCGCTGGCGGTGGCGCTCGGCGTGACGCTGATCGCCGGCACCTACATCTTCACCGACACCATCACGAAGTCGTTCGACAACATCTTCGTGCAGTCCAACAAGGGCACCGACGTGGCGTTGTCCCCCAACAACGACCTCGCCGGCGACGAGGACCCGCCGCCGATCCCGGGCTCCGTGCTCACCCGCGTCGAGAAGGTCGACGGCGTCGCCCAGGCCGAGGGCTCGGTGTTCTCGCAGGGCGGCTCGTTCCGCAAGGGCGACGGGTCCAAGCTGAAGGGCCAGGGCTTCAACGCGATCGCGGGCGCCCACGACGTCCAGCGCTTCGAGGCGTTCGTCGCCAAGGACGGGCACCTGCCGCGGACGGCCGACGAGGTCGCGATCCCCAAGGCGACCGCGGACAACAACCACCTCAAGGTGGGGGACAAGCTCGAGATCCAGGACGCGGCCCCGAAGAAGACCTACACGATCTCCGGCATCGGGACGATCGCGGGCGTCGACTCCTTCGGCGGCGGCGTGATCGCGGTGCTGACGCTGCCCGAGGCCCAGCGGATGACCGGGCACGAGGACTCCTACGACGAGATCGAGGTCGCGGCCAAGCCGGGCGTGACACCCGAGGAGCTGAAGGCGCGGCTGGCCAAGGTCGTGCCGCAGAACGTCCAGGTCCGCACCGGCACCGAGCAGGCGGCCAAGCAGACCAAGGACATCAAGACGGGTTTCCTGGACTTCCTGCGGACCGCGCTGCTGGCCTTCGCGGGGATCTCGCTGTTCGTCGGCGCGTTCCTGATCTTCAACACGTTCTCGATCACGGTCGCCCAGCGCACGCGGGAGTTCGCGCTGCTGCGCGTGCTCGGCGCCAAGCGCCGGCAGGTGATGCGCTCGGTGCTCGCCGAGGGGCTGATCCTGGGCGTGTTCGGCAGCGCGGTGGGGCTGGTGCTCGGCATCGGCGTGGCCGCCGGGCTGAAGGCCCTGTTCAAGGCGGTCGGCGCGGACCTGCCGTCGACCGCGACGGTGATCGAGACGCGGACGATCGTGGTGTCGCTGCTGGTCGGCACGATCGCGACGCTGGTCTCGACGCTGGCGCCGGCGATCCGCGCGACGCGCGTGCCGCCGCTGGCCGCGCTGCGCGAGGGGCTGGACAGCGGACGCAAGCGCTCGCGCTGGTCGACGCCGCTGTCGGCGGTCCTGACGGTCGCGGGCCTCGGGTTCATGGTGCTGGGGCTGTTCGGCGGCGGCAAGGCGTCGACGGCGTTGTCGCTGATGGGCCTGGGCGCGGCGATGACGTTCCTCGGCGTGGCGTTCCTGTCGCCGCGGCTGGTCGGGCCGATCGCCGGGTTCGTCGGCACGCCGTTCGAGCGCTTCCGCGGGATCACGGGCCGGATCGCGCGGGAGAACACCGTGCGCTTCCCGGGACGGACCGCGGTGACCGCGGGCGCGCTGATGGTCGGCGTCGCGCTGGTGACGTTCGCGTCGATCTTCGCGGCCGGGGCCAAGTCGACGATCCGCGACGCGGTGACCAGCGGCTCCCGCGCGCAGGCGATCGTCGAGTCCACCAACTTCGGGTCGTTCTCGCCGCAGGCGACGGCGGCCGTGGCCAAGGTGCCGGGCGTCAAGGTGGTCGGCGCGCTGCGCAACGGCGTGGCGCGGGTGGACGGCGCCAAGAAGGGCGTGACCGGCGTCGACCCGACGCTGCCGGACCTCTACCACGCCGACTGGAAGCAGGGCAATGACAATGTGATCCGGCACCTCGGCCCGAGGGACATCGTGGTCAGCAAGTCCTACGCGGAGGACAACGACGTCAAGGTCGGCCAGACGCTGACGCTGGAGACGTCCAAGGTGAAGGCCTTGCCGTTGAAGGTCACGGGGATCATCGACGACAAGGGCGGGCTCTACAGCGCGCTGACCGTGAGCAAGGACACGATGGCCCAGCAGTTCGGGGTCTCCAAGGACTCCTTCGTGCTGGTGGGGTACAACGGCTCCCGGCCCGCGAGCGCGGTGAAGGCCGACATCGACCGGCTGCTGAACAACCAGTTCCCCGAGGCCGAGGCGAAGACCAACGCGGAGTTCATCAGCCAGCAGGAGGGGCAGGTGAACCAGCTGCTGACGTTGATCTACGCCCTGCTGGCGATGGCGATCATCGTGTCCCTGTTCGGGATCGTCAACACGCTGGTGCTGAGCATCAGCGAGCGCGTGCGCGAGCTGGGGCTGCTGCGGGCGATCGGCATGTCGCGGAGGCAGGTGCGGCGGGTCATCCGCTACGAGGCGATCATCACCGCCCAGATCGGGGCCGTCATCGGCATGGTCCTCGGCATCGTGCTGTCGGTGCTCGTGACCCGGGCGATCGACGGCTTCAAGCTCTCGATCCCGATCCCCACGCTCGTGCTCCTGCTGATCCTCTCGGCCTTCGCCGGCGTCCTCGCCGCGATCCTCCCGGCCCGCCGCGCCTCGCGCCTCGACGTGCTCGAGTCGCTCGCCTACGAGTAGGCGCGGCGGACGCCGCCGGTCGGCGCTCGCGGTCACGAAATCGGCGGTGGTCGCCACTTGTGCGGTGGATGGACGCGACGCCGCTCACCGACTCGTTGACCCGGGCGCCGGGGTTCGTCGCGCTCTACCGCCGCGAGAGCCCGATGCTGCTGACGTTCTGCGCGCGGCGCGTCCTGGACGCCGAGACGGCGCTGGACCTCGTCGCCGAGACGTTCGCGCAGGCGTTCCGGTCCCGCGGGTCGTTCAAGGGCAGCACGGAGGAGGAGGCGCGGGCGTGGCTGCTGACGATCGCCCGCCGCCAGATCGCGCGCTACCTCGACAGAGGACGGCTGGACCGGCGGCTGGTCGAGCGGGTCGGGTTCCAGGTGCCCGCGATGGCGCCGGACGAGATCGCCGACGTCGAGCGGCGCGCCGGGCTGTCGGCGCTGCGCGGGGCGCTCGGCGCCGAGCTGGCCAAGCTCAGCGGCGACCAGCGCGAGGCGCTGAGGCTGCGCGTCGTCGAGGAGCTGTCCTACGCCCAGGTCGCGCGGTCGCTGGGGATCACCGAGGCGACCGCCCGCGCCCGCGTCTCGCGCGGCCTGCGCGCGCTGAGCCGCGCGCTGGAGCCCCACCACCACGTGCTCGTCAACGGAGGGGAGGACCGATGAGCGACCCGCTGCCGCCCGCCCTGGAGCGCCTCGGCGCCGAGATCGAGCGCGTCGCGCGCGCGGCCGACGCGGAAGCCGCCGCGGGCGCCGCGGGCCGCCGCCGCCGCGTCCCGCGCATGCCCCGCGCCCTCCTCGTCGCGCTCGTCGCCACCGCCACGCTGGCGACCGCCGCCGCCGTGGCCGCCACGACCGGCCTGCTGACCGGCGCGCCGGTCCCCAAGCCCAAGGGCATCGGGTTCACCGACCCGCACGAGGGCTGGGGCGTGCCGATCGCCAAGACCATCGAGCTGGCGCCGCTGCGGGTCGGCGACCCCGACGGTGGTCCGCCCTGGGGCCTGCGCACGCTGCGCACCACCCGCGGCCTCGGGTGCGTCCAGGTCGGCCGCGTCCAGGACGGGCAGCTCGGCGTCGTCGGCCAGGACGGCGCGTTCGCCGACGACGGCAAGTTCCACGTCATGGGCCCGGACGTCCTCACCGGCGCGCTGTGCTCGGCCGTCGACGGCGCCGGCCACACGTTCCTGGCGATCGTCCACGACGGCGTGCCCGCCGGCGGCCTGGAGCGCGGCTGCGCGGTCCGGGCCCTCGGGGCCCGGCCCGGCGAGGTGCCGCCGTGCCCCCGCGGCCACCTGCGCAACCTCGTCTACGGCCTGCTCGGCCCGGCCGCCGCGTCGATCACCTACCGCGCCGCCGACGGCACCGTCGCCACGCAGCGCGTCACCGGCCCGGAAGGCGCCTACCTCGTCGTCGGCCGCCCGTCGCGACGCCACCCCGGGACCGGGGCGATGATGATCGGCCCGACGCCCGCGATCCGCCTGCTGAGCGTCCGCTACCGCGACGGCAGCGTCTGCCGCACGGCCAACCCGGTCCGCCTCAACGGCGCGCGTCGCTGCCCGGCCAAGGGCTACGTCGCGCCGAAGCTGCCGCGCCTGAGCACCGCCGACGTCGCCACCCGCGTCACCGCCTCCGTCGCCCGGAAGGCGGAGGTCCCGCGCTTCCCCGGCGTCACCGTGTCCAAGGACGCGCCCAGGCAGCGCCGCGTGACCGTCCGCTTCCGCGCGCCCGTCGCCGCGATCGGCCAGGCCCGCACCTACGGCGTCTCGCTCGTCCCACGCGACCACCACCGCTGCGGGCTCGGCGCCCTCGGCGTGACCATCGAGCGCGACGTCGCCGCCGGCGACCCCGTCCGCCAGGACCTCTGGCTGCCGACCGACTGCCACGGCACCGTCGACCTCACGGTCACGCTGCGCCGGCAGACCACCGCGCCGCAGCCGCCGCCGCTCCCGCCCGACGGCCGCGGTCAGCCGGTCGTCGGACGCGTCGCCGCGCGCATCCCGTGAGCGGCCGGCGGCCGCGCGTCGCTCGCCGGCTCGGTCTCCGCCGCCCGCGGCGCGCGCAGGAACCACCAGATGCCGCCGAGCATCCCGACGAACGTGAAGACGGCCCACGGGACGCCCTGGCCGATCTGCGTCGCGATCGGGCCGGGGCAGGCGTCGGCGACCGCCCAGCCGATCCCGAAGACCAGCGACCCGACGACGTGCCGGCGCTCCACGCGCTCGCGCGGGAACGTCAGCCGCTCGCCGGCCCGATGGCGGAGCAGCGCCTGGCCGACGAACGCCACCGCGACCGCCGAGGCGAACATGAAGAACAGGTAGCCCTCGTGGAACAGCAGCGCGTCGCGGATGACGTCCGGTGCGGACATCCCCGCCCACGACAGCGTCACGCCGAAGACCAACCCCACCAACAACCCGGCGAAGCGCTTCATCTAGACCACCGCCTCGATCAGGAAGCTGACGGCGATCGCGGTCCCGAAGAACGTCGCGGTCGCGGCCAGCGACGCGGGGGAGACCAGCGAGTTGCCCGACAGCCCGTTGCCCGACGTGCAGCCGCCCGCGGCCTTCGCGCCCCAGCCGATCAGCGCGCCCGCGACGACCAGCACCGGCGCGATGACCCAGCGCGCGCCGCCGTCGAAGGACCGCGTCAGCCAGCCGTAGCCGTGGAAGTCCGGGCCGCCCGCGGCCAGGGCGAACACGGTCCCGCCCAGCAGCACGCCGATCGCGAACCAGCCGCGCCAGTCGAACGACAGCGACCGCCGCGCGAGCTTGCCGACCAGCTCCGAGAACCCACCGGTCACGCCCAGCCGCGCGTCGAACAGCGCGCGGCAGGCGACCACGCACAGCCCCAGCACGGGGCCGGCGACGAACCACGGCAGCTGCGTGTGCTCCATGGCCGACACGGTAGCTCGCATTTCCCACGATGGAAGTCGTAAAGGCGGACCGGGTGTAGGGTCCGCGCCCATGGCCGACAAGGTGATCCTCCATCGCTGCTCCTGGACGTTTTTGAAGACCGAGCTGGACGCGTGCTACCGCGTGCAGAAGGCGCTCGACGCGCAAGGCATCGAGTACGAGGTCGTCAAGCACGGCTACGGCAAGGGCAAGCGCCCCGAGGTCGTCGCGCTCAGCGGCCAGAAGCTGCTGCCGGTGCTCGAGCTGCCCGACGGCACCGCCTACCGCGCCGAGTCCAAGGACATGGCCGCGAAGGTGCGCGCGGGCGAGGTCGCCTAGCTCACCCGCAGAACGGGCGCTCCCAGGCGCCCCACCACGTGACCCCGACGCGCGCGCCACCGCTCGCGTCGGGGACGAGCGTCAGCCGGTACTCCTCGCTGCCGCCGCACTCGTCGCCGTCCCCGTCGCCGGTCGTGTCGAGCTTGACCGTCTGGCCCAGCGCGGTCGGCGAGGCGTCCGGCCAGGCGCCGACCAGCACGAGCTTCCCGGCGGCGACCGGCGCCGCCGGCAGCGTCCCCACGGCCTTCGGCGGCTCCTGCGGCGAGCGCTGGGCGAAGACGACCGAGCCGTTACGCGTCACCCACCCGCCGGTCGTGCCCCAGGCGAACATCCGCTGCGTCCGCGCCTCGGCGGCGATCCCGGCGCGCGCGCCGGCCAGCCAGCGCGAGCCGTCCTCCGCGTCGGCGGCGTAGACGCGGTCGCCGACCACGCGGCCGCCACGGGTCAGCGGGACCGACCACACCGCGTCGCTGCCGTCCCACGCGACCTTGCCGCCGCCGCGCCACGGCCCGAGCCGGACCGCGTTGGGCTTGCGGCCGTAGACCGTCGTGCACGCGTACAGCGCGCCCTTCGCGGTCCACACGCGCCCGACCGTGGTCTGGGCCAGCGTGTGCGCCCGCGCCGGGCACGACTTCGGCGCCGCGGCGCGCGACGACGGGGCCACCAACGCCAGCAGGACGCCGATCAGGATCGAGGCGGCGGCGAGGGGGAACGGACTGCGCATGCAGGGAGAACGGTGCCCTACGCCGCGAAGTTACGCCGTTTGCGGCGATGACGGAGAAGCTGCGGGCGTCCCGGTGCGGTAGAGCCCGTACAGCAGCGAGCACAGCAGCGCCGCCGCGCCCGCGTAGCCGACCTCGGCCCGCGTCAGCTCGTCGCCGACCACCGGCAGCAGCATCCACACCACGAACACCGCCGCCGCGGCCAGCCACGCCGCGGCCGCCTGATGGGCGCGGCCGCGCGCCAGCGCCGCCTGGTTGAGCGTCCCGGCCGTCAGGTGCAGGCCCATGCCGACCGCGATCACCGCCAGGCCGACGCGCCCGTAGTCGCTCTTGTCGAAGACGACGTCCATCACCCACGGGCCGATCAGCAGCAGCCCGACCGCGCACGCCGAGGCGAACGCCGCGATGGCCAGGATCGTCTGGCGGATCGCGCGCGCGAACGCCTCGCGCCCCGACGTCGCCTCCAGCCCGGCCAGATGCGGCAGCAGCGACGTCTGCACGGCCTGGAAGAGCTGCAGCGGCGCGCGCGCGACCATCAGCGCGCTGAAGACGATGCCCGCCGTCTTGGAGTCCGGCACGAGCAGCACCGCGGCGTTCAGCAGCGCCTGCTCGGCCAGCTGGATCGCCGCGACCGAGCCCGCGAACCCGGCGCTCTCGCGCAGCTCGCCCGCGTCGCGCTCCACGCCCGCCGAGGCCGACGCCTCGTGGCGCCCGAGCGCCCACGGGATCACCAGCAGCGACGCCAGCGGCGCCGCGAGGATGCCCAGCGCGACCGCGGTCTCGCCGCTCGCGATGCCGACCGCGACCGCGACCGGGAAGCAGAACCGCGACAGCGACTCGAACAGCACCAGCCCGCCGTAGAGGCCGAACCACTGGTGCCCGGCGAAGTAGCCGCGGGCGAAGTAGGAGGCCGCGTAGGCCAGCGCCGCGCCGATCAGGATCCAGTACAGCGACGACTCGCCGTCGAACAGCCCGTCCTCGATCGGCCCGTGCAGCGCGAGCGCCACGACCAGGAACCCGAGCGCGAACGACAGCTGGATCAGCGCGGGCGTGCGCAGCGGATGGCCGGCGGTGATCCCGCGGGCGCGGCGGTCGGCGATCGTGCGCGACAGCAGCTGCTCCACCGGCCGGTAGATCACGCACATGATCACGAACAGCAACGACCACAACAACGACACGCGGCCGTAGGCGTCGTCGTCCAGGACGTGGCCGGCGACGCCGAAGTAGGCGAAGGTGAAGAGGCCCGTGGCGGCGATCCCGACCGCCAGGATCTTGGCGCCCGACCCGTAGGACTTCTCGCCGCCCGTGGCCCCGGCGTCGCCGTCGGCGGACGCCGGGATCAGATCGTCCATGGCGGGAACGAGCTCCTGGGCGAGTTCCCGCGACCTGACCTCGCCCTCTGGGCGAGCGTCAGGCGCCAACGCGCACGAGCAGCATGGTCCACGGGAACGGCGAGCGCGCCTCGACGACCGTCCCGTGCTGGGACAGCAGCGAGACGAACGAGCGCTTGGACCAGTGGTTGAGGTGCCCCGGGGTGTTGCCGAGGTCCTTCAGGTACGCGCCACGGGCCATGTTCAGCCCGCGCCACAGCGGCTCGCGCGGCACGGAGACCAGCAGGTACTTGGACGCGATCCGCGCCATCTCGGCGACCGTGTGCGCCGGGTCGGGCACGTGCTCGAGGACCTCGATCGCCGTGGCGACCTCGAACTCGTCGTCGCCGAACGGCAGGTTCTCGGCCTTCATGACCACGTACTGCAGGCACGGGTGCCGGCGGCCCTTCCATGCCTCGTGCAGCTGCGGGTCGTCGAGGTCGAGCCCCACGATCCGCTCCATGCCCGGCTTCTGCGCCCACTGGTGGGTCAGGACGCCCTCGCCGCAGCCCACGTCCAGCAGCGTCTTCGGCGCGGCCTGGGTGAACAGCTCCTCCAGCGTGCGCTCGAAGCCCGCCTGCAGGCGCCGCGCCACCGGGTTGGTGGTGCCGTACTTGTCGTACGTGTTGCCGGTGACCGTGCCTTCGGAGTCGACGGTGACGGTGGGCGGGGTCATAGCTGGAGAGCCTCTCGTTCTTCGGTGCGGCCGGCCTGGGCGCCCGTCGTGGCCTGGTGGCCGGTGTCGGTCGCGCCGGGCTCGTAGTGCGACGGCGGGACCTTGAGCTGCAGCTCGATGCGCCGGACGCGCTCGAAGATCCGCTGGGACATGATGCGCTGCGAGTAGAGCAGGTCGCCGAGGATGCCGAGCACGCCGACGACGACCGCGGCGTTGAACAGCACCGCGCCGAGGATCAGCGACTGGACGTGGCCCGCGCCCTCGCCGTCGGCGTAGGCGACCAGGAACCGGATGAAGGGGATCAGCGCGAGGATGAACAGGAACAGCGCCAGCCGCGAGAAGACCTTCAGCGGCTCGTACTGCGTGTAGATCCGGGAGATCGCCACCGCGTTGCGGCGCACGTAGGAGCCCATCGACGGGAACAGCCGCGACTCGCGCGTCTTCGGGTTGGTCCCGATCGCGACGTGGTCGGTGGCGACCAGCAGCTTGCCCGCCTGGATGATCGTCTCCAGGGTGTAGGTGTACTTCGAGACGACCGCCATCTGGATCGCGGCCTCGCGGTTGTAGGCGCGGAAGCCGGAGGTCGTGTCGGGCACCTCGGTCTCCGACGCCTGGCGCACGACCCACGAGCCGAGCTTCTGCAGCCGCTTCTTCAGCGGCGAGAAGTGCTCGATCGTGTCGGTCTGGCGGTCGCCGACGACCATGTCGGCGCGCCCCGCGACGATCGGCTCGACGAGCTTGACGATGTCGTGACCGGAGTACTGGTTGTCGGCGTCGGTGTTGACGATGACGTCGGCGCCGAGCTTCAGCGACGCGTCGAGGCCCGCCTGGAACGCCGCGGCGAGGCCCTTGTTGTTCGTCAGCTTGACGATGTGGTGGACGCCGTTGCGCCGCGCGACCTCGATCGTCCGGTCCGTGCTGCCGTCGTCGATGACGAGCACTTCGACCGTGTCGAAGCCCGGGACCTCGCGGGGGAGATCCGCCAGCGTCTGCGGCAGCGTCTCCTCCTCGTTGAGGCAGGGGATCTGGATGATGAGCTTCATGAGCAGAGGGGTGGGGACGGCGCGCGAAGGGAGGGAGGCGTGCCGTACACTCGCGGCCCCAGTATCTCAGAGGTTCTGGACGACTGCGGTCGCCCCCAACATGTCCTAACCGGAGGCGCTGGGCCTCGACTCCGCATGGAGAGCAGCACGCTCACCTCGCCGCGGCTGCGCGCCGTGCCGGAGCGCGTGTACGCACGCGCTGGCTTCGCGCTGCTCTGCCTCGGTGCGCTCATCGGATATCTGGTGTACCCGACCTATCCGAATTACGACAGCGCGTATTCGCTGATCTGGGGTCGGGAGCTGGTCGACGGCACGCTTCCGAGCTTCGACGCCTACCGCGCGCCGACCGAGCATCCGCTGGCCGTCGCGGTCGGCGCGATCCTGTCGCTGCTGGGCGACACGGTCGGCCCGCGCGTGTGGCTGGCGCTCAGCGTCGCGTCGTTCTGCCTGCTGGTCGCGGGCGTCTACAGGCTCGGGCGCGCCGCGTTCGGGCCGTGGGTCGGGCTGGTCGCCGCGCTGCTGGTGATGAGCCGCCTGGACTACGCGTTCCTGGCCGCGCGCGGCTACATCGACGTCGCCTACCTGGCGCTGGTGGCGTGGGCGGCGGCGGTGGAGACCGAGACGCCGCGGGCGCGCACGCGGACCGTCTGGATCCTGCTGGCGCTCGCGGGCCTGCTGCGCCCGGAGGCCTGGCTGCTGCTGGGCGCCTACTGGCTCTGGCTGGCGTGGCCGCCGGCCGCGCGGCGCGACGTGCGCGAGCGCGTCCGGACCGCGCTGATCGCCGCGATCGCGCCGGTGCTCTGGGTGCTGGCCGACTGGACGGCCACCGGCGACCCGCTGTTCTCGCTGAACCACACGTCGTCGCTGGCCAACGACCTGCAGCGCACCAAGCCCGCCTCCGAGGCGCCGTCGTTCGCGCTGCACTCGCTCGACTCGACGCTGAAGTGGCCGATCCTGCTGGGCGCCGTGCTCGGCGTCGTCCTGGCGGCGCTCTTCGCGCGGCGCCGGGCGGGCGTCCTGGCCGCCGTCACCGCCTCGGGCCTGATCACGTTCGCGGCGATCGCCGCCGCGGGCCTGAGCGTGATCGACCGCTACCTGGCGATCAGCGCGGTCGGCCTGATCGTCTTCGCCGCGTTCGCGATCGCGGGCTTCACCGCGCTGCCCTCCGGCCACCCGGCCCACCGCCCGTGGATCGCCGTCGCGGCGGTCGTCGCGCTGGGTGGCGCCGCGTTCACGGCCACGCATCTTCATCCTGGGTACATCGACCGCGAGCTGACCACCCGCCGCGAGCTGCGCCAGGAGCTGGCGCGGCTCGTCAAGACGCCGGCCTTCACGCTGGCGCGCCGCTGCGGCGTGGTCTCGGTCCCCAACCACAAGCTGATCCCCGACGTCCGCTGGATCCTGCACGACGACGTCGAGCAGGTCCGCGCCCGCTCCGACCTGCCCGACTTCGGCCAGGACACCAAGGGCGTGCAGATCTTCGTCAGCGGCCCCACCATGCTCACGAACTCGACCTACGGCCCGTTCGTCCCCGGCTCGCGCGACGATGCGCGGATCCAGGTCCCCGGCCCCGGCCTGCGCCTCATTGACCGCTCACCGCACTTCCTCGCCTATGCCGCCTGCTGAGGGCGCCGTCGCCCCGGCGCCGCGCTCGACGTTGGCGGCCCGCCTCGGCGCCGTCCCGTGGCCCGCGCTCGCGCTGGCCGCGCTGGCGATCGCGACGTTCGTCGGGTTCTTGATCTACCCGACCTATCCGAACTACGACAGCTACTACTCGCTGATCTGGGGCCGGGAGATCCTGCACGGCCACCTGCCGAGCTTCGACGGCTACCGGACGCCGACCGAGCACCCGCTGGCGGTGTTCTTCGGCGCGGCGCTGTCGCTGTTGGGCCGCCACGGCGACCGCGTGATGGTGTTCTGCACCGAGGCGTCGTTCGTCGTGCTGTGCGCGGGGATCTACCGGCTCGGGCGCACGGCCTTCACGCCGCTGGTCGGCCTGGCCGCCGCGGCGATCCTCTGCACGCGCTTCGACTTCCCGTTCCTGGCCGCGCGCGCCTACATCGACATCCCGTACCTGGCGTTCGTGATCTGGGCGGCGGCGCTGGAGCTGGAGCGCCCGCGGCGCGGCGGGATCGTCTGGGTGCTGCTGGCCTGCGCGGGCCTGCTGCGGCCCGAGGCGTGGCTGATCATCGGCCTGTACTTCCTGTGGATGTGCGGCGGGGAGCTGGGCCCCGAACATCGGGCCCACCCGCCCCGCGAGCGCTGGATCCGCTGGGCCAAGTACGCGACCTGGGCGGCGATCGGCCCGTTGGTGTGGGTGCTGATGGACTTCGTCGTCACCGGCTCGCCGACGTTCTCGCTGACCCACACGACCGGCCTGGCCGAGGAGCTGGGGCGGACCAAGGGGCTGGCCGAGGTCCCGGACGCCACGCGCCGGTTCTTCCTCAACCTGGCCAAGGCGCCGGTGCTCTACGCGGCGATCGCGGGCTTCCTGGTCGCGCTGTGGCTCGCGCCGCGGCGCGTGGTCATGCCCGCCGCGCTGTGGCTGATCGGCACCGGCACGTTCGTCATGGTCGGCGTCGCGGGCCTGTCGGTGATCGACCGCTACCTGCTGGTCCCGACGCTGATGGTGATGGTCTTCGCCGCGTTCGTGCTCGGCGGCTGGACCGTGCTGCGGCCCGGGCTCTGGACGCGGCGCGTGTGGGCGGCCGCGGCGCTGGCGGTGATCGTCTACGGCGTCGTCTTCACGGCGACCAAGGTCAACTTCCACAACTTCGACTCCGAGCTGACGCTGCGCGGCAACTCGCACCGGTCGCTGGTCGAGCTGCTCGACCGCCCCGACGTCAAGGCGGCGGTGGCCAGGAAGTGCGGCCCGGTGTCGACGCCCAACCACAAGCTCGTGCCGGACACGCGCTGGATCGTCGACGGCAGCGACCGCGAGGTCGTCGCGCGCGCCGATCCGACGCAGAAGGCGCGCGTGGCCCGCGGCGGCGTGTCGATCTTCGTCGTGGACCGCGGCGCGCTCCTGCGCCAGGCGCTGGTGGCCACGACCGACGACCCGTTCGACAACGTCCCGCTGCCCGGCTACACGAAGGTCGCGTCGACGGGCTACTACGCGGCCTATGTCCGCTGCTGAGGCCGTGGCGCTCGACGACGCGCCGGTCCATGAGGACGCGGCCCGCCGGGCGGTGCGCCGCGCGCGTCGCCACGAGCGCCTGAAGTGGGCGCCGTGGGTGGCGCTGCTGCTGGTGGCGTCGTTCGCGCTGCGCGTGTGGGGCGCCAAGCAGGGCCTGCCCTACGCCTACAACGCCGACGAGAACGCGCACTTCGTCCCCAAGGCCATCGGGTTGTTCGGGCACACGTGGAACCCGGACTACTTCGTCAACCCGCCCGCCTACACGTACCTGCTGCACATCGTCTTCGCGATCTGGTTCGGCGGGCGCGAGGGCGTCAGCGCGTCTTACGCCGCGGACCCGACCGAGGTCTTCCTCGTGGCGCGCGTGGTCAGCGCCGCGTGCGGGACGATCGCGGTCTGGCTGCTCTACATGGCCGGGTCGAAGCTGTTCGACGACCGCCGCGTGGGGTTCCTCAGCGCCGGGCTGTTGGGCGTCGCGTTCCTGCCGGTCTTCTACTCGCACCTGGCGCTCAACGACGTCCCGACGCTGGCGCCGATCTGCCTGGCCCTCTACGGCACCGCCGGGATCGTGCGCCAGGGGCGGCTGGTCGACTTCCTGCTGGCCGGCGCGGGCGTCGGGCTGGCGTGCTCGACGAAGTACACCGGCGGGATCACGGTCCTGCCGGTGGTCGCGGCGGGCCTGGGGTGGCTGGTCGGCAAGCGGAGGCTGAAGTGGTCGACGGTGCTCGCCGGGCTGGTCCTGGCGGGGCTGTGCGCGGCGGTCGCGTTCTTCGTGACCAACCCGTACTCGGTGCTGGACTACAGCGCGTTCAGCGACGGCCTGAACCACCAGACGACGGTCGCCGACGACGCGCTGGGCAAGCTCGGGCTGACCGAGTCCAACGGGTTGGCCTACTACCTGTGGACGATCACCTGGGGGCTGGGGTGGATCCCGGGGATCGCGGCGGCGGTCGGCGTCGTGCTGACCGCGCGCGACAACTGGCGGATCGCGGCCGTGCTCGTGCCCGCGCCGGTGCTGTTCCTGTTGTTCATGGGGACGCAGGAGCGCTTCTTCGGGCGCTGGCTGATGCCGGTCTTCCCGATGATCTGCCTGCTGGCGGCCTACGCGATGGTGCGCGTCGCGGGCGCGATCGGCCGGCGACGGCCGGTGCTGGCGCCGACGATGCTCGTCGTGGTCGCCGCGCTGCTGTGCGGCCAGGGGCTGGTCTACTCGCTGCACATCGGGCAGGTGCTGTCGCGCGACGACACGCGCAACCTGGCCCGCGCGTGGCTGGTCGAGCACGTGCCGCCGGGGACCAAGATCGTCGTCGAGCCCGTCGTGCCCGACGCCTGGGCCCAGGACGTCGGGCATCCGCTGCCGGTGACCGCCAACGGCTACCGCTGGTCGAAGTTCCCGACGTCGCGCTCGACGATCGCCAACGACGGAAGCGAGCTGCCGCCGCCGGGGCGCGTGGTCAACATCGAGGACTACGAGCGGACGCTGTACCCCGGGCTGGTCGACCAGTACGAGGAGAAGGGCTACTGCTGGGTCGTCGTCGGCTCCACGCAGCGCGGCCGCGCCGAGGTCGAGCCCGACGCCGTGCCCCGCGCGCTGGCCTACTACCAGGAGCTCGAGAAGCGCGCGGACACCGCCTACGTGGCCTCGCCCTACCGGTCCGGATCGCGGGCCGTGGACTTCAACTTCGACTGGTCCTTCGACTTCTATCCGCTGGCCTACCACCGCCCCGGGCCGACGATGTGGATCTACCACCTGCGCGGCGGCCAGTGCGCGGGCGGCTGATCGACCGCGCGCCCCCTATCCTCCAGAGCGGTGCAGAGGACCGAGACGGACCACACCCATCTGTCACGCGCGATCGACCTCGCGACGCGTGGCCGTGGGCGCGTGCATCCCAACCCCGTGGTGGGCGCCGTGGTCGTCAAGGACGGCCAGGTGCTCGGCGAGGGCTGGCATGCGGAATACGGCGGACCGCACGCGGAGGTCAACGCGATCGACGCCTGCGACGGCGCGGACCTGACCGGCGCGACGATCTACGTCTCGCTGGAGCCGTGCTGCCACCAGGGCAAGACGCCGCCGTGCACCGACGCGATCCTCGCCGCGGGCATCTCGCGCGTGGTCGTGGCCAGCGACGACCCGACCGAGAAGGCGTCCGGGCGCGGCCTGGGCATCCTGCGCGACGAGGGCGTCACCGTCGACGTCGCGGGCGGCGAGCTCGCCGCCCGCGCCCGGCTGGCCAACCAGGCCTTCCGCAAGCACGCGCGCACCGGCCGCCCGTGGGTGCTCTTCAAGTCCGCGATGACGCTGGACGGCAAGGTCGCCACGCGCACCGGCGACTCCAAGTGGATCTCCAGCGACGCCTCACGGGCGCTCGCGCACAAGTGGCGCGCGTCGGTCGACGCGGTCGTCGTCGGGATCGGGACGGCCCTGGCCGACGACCCGCAGCTGACCGCGCGCATCGAGGACCCCAACGTCCCCGAGCTGCGCCAGCCGCGCCGGGTCGTCTTCGACGCCACCGGCCGCCTGCCGCTGGACTCCCAGCTCGTCCGGCAGGCGCCGGAGATCCCGCTGACGGTCGTCCTGAGCCGCGCCGCGCCCCGGAGCGCCGCCGACGGCCTGACCAACTCGGGCGCCGACGTGATCGTCGCCACCGGCGAGAACGAGCCGGCGCGCGTGCGCAGCGCGCTGGACCAGCTCGGCGAGAGCGGCGTCCACGCGATCCTGCTGGAGGGCGGACCGCACCTGGCGGGCGCGTTCCTGGACGCGGGGGAGATCGACGAGGTGCGGCTGTTCCTGGCGCCGCTGCTGCTCGGCGGCTCCAAGGCCCGCGACCCGCTGGAGGGCGAGGGCGTGGAGAAGATCTCCGAGGCCCTGCGGGCGCTCACGCTCGACTGCGAGCGGGTCGCCGACGACATCTTGATCAGCGCGCGGCTGAAGGAGTGGTAGCCCGGTGTTCACCGGACTTGTTGAGGATCTCGGGACGATCGTGTCCGTCGACCGCGACGGCGACGGCGCCGTGCTGACCGTCGAGTCGCGGCTGGCGCCGCAGATCGGCGAGGGCGACAGCGTCGCCGTCAACGGCGTCTGCCTGACCGCGACCGGCATCCGCGGCGAGCGCTTCGGGTTCGACGTCATGTTGGAGTCCTTGCGCCGCTCGTCGCTGGGCGAGCTGGACGCGGGCTCCGCGGTCAACCTGGAGCTGGCCCTGCGCGCCGACGCGCGCCTGGGCGGCCACATCATGCAGGGGCACGTCGACGGCGTCGGCGCCGTGAGCGGCATCCGCGAGGACGGGTTCTCGCGCGTCGTGACGATCGAGACGGACCCCGACCTGTTGAAGTACGTGGTGGAGAAGGGCTCGATCGCCGTGGACGGCGTCAGCCTGACGGTCTCGCGGGTCGACGACTCGACGTTCGACGTGTCGTTGATCCCCGAGACGCTGGAGCGGACCAACCTGGGCGGCACCTCCGTGGGCCGCACCGTCAATCTGGAGGTCGACGTGGTGGCCAAGTACGTGGAGAAGCTCGTGGGGGCGCACGCGCGATGAAGGCTTCCTCGGAGACCGGCGCGGTGGCCCGCGAGGACATCACGTTCTCCAGCATCGAGGAGGCGCTGGAGGACATCGCGGCGGGCAAGATGGTCGTCGTCGTCGACGACGAGGACCGCGAGAACGAGGGCGACGTCGTCATGGCGGCCGAGTTCGTCACCGCCGACGACATCAACTTCATGACGCGCCAGGCGGGCGGCTGGATCTGCCTGACGCTGACCGAGGAGCGCTGCGACGAGCTCGGGCTCGAGTTGATGGCGTTGAAGAACGAGTCCGCGCACGAGACGCCGTTCACGGTCACGATCGAGGCGCGCGAGGGCGTCACGACCGGCATCTCGACCGCCGACCAGGCGCACACGATCCGCACCGCCGTCGACCCCGAGAAGGGCAAGGCGGACATCGTGGTCCCCGGCCACGTGCACCCGCTGAAGGCGCGCTCGGGCGGCGTCCTGGAGCGCACGGGGCACACCGAGGCGTCGGTGGACCTCGCCCGGCTGGCGGGCGTGACGCCCGCGGGCGTGATCTGCGAGGTGCAGAACGAGGACGGCTCGATGGCGCGCGTCGGCGACCTCGCCGCCTACTGCCACAAGCACGGCTTCAAGATGATCACGATCGCCGACCTGATCGCCTACCGGCGCCGCCACGACAAGCTCGTCGAGCGCGTGGTCAGCACCGCGATGCCGACCGGCTTCGGCGATTTCACGGTCTACGGCTACCGCTCGCTGGTCGACGACAAGCACCACGTCGCGATGGTCAAGGGCGACGTCGCCGGCAAGGAGGACGTGCTCGTCCGCGTGCACTCCGAGTGCCTGACGGGCGACGTCTTCCACTCGCTGCGCTGCGACTGCGGCGAGCAGCTGGAGAGCGCGCTGTCGATGATCGAGGCCGAGGGCGAGGGCGTGCTGCTCTACCTCGCCCAGGAGGGCCGCGGCATCGGCCTGCTGAACAAGCTCAAGGCCTACAAGCTGCAGGAGGAGGGCTACGACACCGTCGACGCCAACCTCGAGCTGGGGCTGCCCGCCGACCTGCGCGACTACGGCATCGGCGCCCAGATCCTGGCCGACCTCGGGCTGTCCTCGATCCGCATCCTGACCAACAACCCCAAGAAGATCCGCGGGTTGGAGGGCTACGGGCTGCGCGTCAGCGACCAGGTGCCGATCGTCCACGCGCCCAACCCGCACAACGAGAACTACCTGCGGACCAAGGCCGAGCGGATGGGGCACACGCTGCACCACCAGGGCCTGGCGCTGGACGAGGAGATGCTCCACGAGGAGCACGTCTCCGACGCCGAGAAGGGAGAGGGCGCGTGAGGGTCGCGATCTGCGTGGCGCGGTTCTACGAGGACCTCGCCGAGCGGCTGATCTCCGGCGCCCGCGGCGTCCTGGAGGAGGCGGGCGTCACCGACGTCGACGTCTTCGACGTGCCCGGCGCCTACGAGCTGCCGCTGGCCGCGAAGTTCGCGGCCGAGAGCGGGCGCTACGCGGGCGTCGTGTGCCTCGGCGCGGTCATCCGCGGCGAGACGTCGCACTACGACTACGTCTGCGGCGAGAGCGCGCGCGGGATCCAGGACGTGCAGCTCGACACCGGCGTGCCGTGCTCGTTCGGGGTGCTGACGGTGGACGACCTGCAGCAGGCGCTGGCGCGCTCCGGCGGCGACAAGCGGGACTCGGGGCGCCACGCCGCCGAGGCCGTCCTGGCGCTGCTGAAGATCAAGCAGGAGCTGGCGGGCGCTTCGGCGACCGCGTCCTGACGTCCGGGCTTGGCGCCCGCGCTGGTCCCGGTAGGCTCCGGCTCGTGACCCTCGAAGTCATCGCGATCGTGCTGACGGTGGTCGCCCATTTCGTGGGCGCCATCGTCCTCGTCGGCGTCTTGCTCAACGGCGAGAAGATCGACTGGCGCGGCGTGCTCTTCCCGGGCGACGACGACGGTCCCGGCCCGGGCTTCGACCCTCCGCCGTCCGACGACGGCCCCGATGGCGGCGGCGTCCTCGCGCCGACCCCGCTGCCAGACGCCGCACCTTCCCCGGTCCGCCTCCGCGAGCCCGGCCGCATCGGCGAGGGCTACCCGCGCCCGACGCGCCGCCCGGTCCACTCGCCGCAGCGGACGCCCGAGCGCGAGCCCGCGGACTCCTAGCCCACCGCGCCCGCGGGCCGCGGGCGCAGGACCTCGGTGCTCGCCAGCCGGCGGGCCGAGTCGGGGTCGTGGGAGGGCAGGACGACGGTCGGGTGGCCGGCCGCGTGGGCGAGGATGCGCTTCATGGTGTCCTTGGCCACCGACTCCTTGGGGCTGACGCCGTCGACCTGGAGGTCCTGGAGCTGGGCGAGGTCGTAGCAGGCGTCGCCGGAGATCAGGACGTGGTGGTCGGGCTGGACGACGAGGATCGCCAGGTGGCCGGGCGTGTGCCCGGGCGTGGGCACGGCGATGACGCGGCCGTCGGCGGTCAGCGGCGTGGAGGAGCGGAACGCGCCGACGGCCGGGCCGTCGAGCGGCAGCGGCCGGGGCGCGAAGGGCTCGGGCAGCGGCTGGCCGGTGAAGCGGCGCGTCGCGGCCGCGGCGAGCGAGCCCACCACCGCGATCTCGCGCGCGCTCGCCAGCAGCGGCGCGTGCGCGACGTGGGGGACGCCGTCGGCGTGGTCGCCGTGGACGTGGGTGAGGACCACGCGGTCGACCTGCTCGGGCGCGATCCCGGCGACGGCGCGCAGCTGGTGGTCCAGCTCGTCCTCGCGGGCGACGTGGAACTCCGCGAAGCTCGTGTCCTTGGCCGCCTGCGTCTCGCCGGTGTCGACGAGGATCCGGCCCTCGCTCGGATGGACGATCAGCCACGCGTGGATCGGCAGCGGCTCGCCCATCGGCCCCTTGCGCAGGATCCGCGCACGGCGCACGAGCCCCGGGCCGCGCCCGCGGTGCATGTCGTCGTGGATTCGGACCTGGCCGGTGGTGAGCGCGACGATCTCGAGCGGGTCCACGACCCGCGACGCTATCGCACCGCTCAGCCGATGACACCGTTGGTGGCCGGAACGCTCCAACGGCGCTTGGCGACGGCGTGGATGCGCGCGATCGCCCAGGTGACCGCGATCGCGTCGGCACGGCGCGGGCAGTCGATGTAGGCCTCGTCGTCCGGGTCGGTCACGCAGCGGCGCAGGGCGGACGAGCCGTGGGCCGCGAGGAAGCGGCGGATGCGCGAGACGCCGTGCTCGACGGTCCCGTCGTCGACGTAGTCGAGGCGCCGGGGATCGACGAACGCGGCGATGAGGTCGCCGCCGACGAACCACCACCGATCCTGGCCGTCGACGATCGGGCACAGCTCCTCGGCCGCCATCGTCGTGCAGCGCCCGTGCTTGGGCGCCACGTTCCCGCAGCGGCCCGAGAGGTCGCCGACGACCGACCGCAGGCAGGTCGTGGCCGCCCGCTGGCGCTGCGCCATGGCGTCGAACGCCCGCCCGAAGGCTTCCGGGCTCGCGCCCGCGCGGCGCAGGACGTCGTCGAAGATCGTCTCGGCCAGGAGGCCGTCGGCGATCTCGGCCTGGCGCTGGGCGGTGGTCTCGCCGACCGAGGCCAGGAAGCGGGTGCGCTCGGCGTCCCCGCCGCGGCGGCGGACGTCGGCGGCGACGGCCGCCTCGAGCGCCGCGGGGGTCACGGCCAGCCCGCGCGCGGCCGCCTGGTGCCGGTGCCATTCGGTGTCGGCCACGCGCCAGGCGCCCAAGGCGAGGTCGACGTGGGCGGCCTTCGGATCCCACGCGCCGATCCGCGCGACGTCCTCGATCTCGGCGGCCGTGAACGCGCGATCGCCGACGACCAGCGGAGTCTGGGCGTCGACGGCCCGGGCCGCGGCCGGGACGGTCAGCGCGACGAGCAGCGGCAGGAGCGAGGCGATGCGACGCACGACGCCGGACCGTAGCGGGATGCGGGCGACGAATCTCAGCGGTGGACGATCGTCCGGATTCCGCGCTCAGCGGTGACGGCGCAGCGTCCGCGCGACGCTCGCGCGGCGGCGGTTGCCCGCCAGGTCCTTGGCGTCGATCGCCACGGTCACGCGAGCGCCCGGCCCGTGCTTCGGAAGGCGGCGCAGCGCGGCGGCGGGGAGCTTGATCGCGACCGTCGCGGTCCGGCCCGCGGCGGCGCGGAAGGCGGCCGCGCGGCCGAGCGCCGTGCCGCCGCGCCACCGCAGGGCGACGGTGCCCGCGCAGGCGCCGCGGCCGCCGCCCTCGCGCGGCGAGCAGCGGACGCGGACGGCGACGACGCGGGCGGCGTCGGCCGTCAGCGTCCGGCCGCCGAGCACGCTGACCGTCGGGGCGTTGGGGTTGATCTGGAAGCGGGTCTGGGCCACCTCGCCGACCGGCGTGCCGGCGGCGTCGAGCGCGCGCACCGAGAGGACGTGGTCGCCGGCGACGAGGCGGTCGATCGCGAACGGCGACGCGCACGGGATCCACGGGCCGTCGTCGACGCGGCACTCGCTGCGCCCGGTCGGCGAGGTGAACGCGATCCGCGCGCTGTGGCCGGCGAGCACCGCGGCGGGGCGGGCGGTGAGCGCGAGGGGCGCGACGGGCGCGACGGGCGCGGGGGCCGGCGCCGGCGCCGGCGCCGCGGGCGTCTCGGCCGGCTCCTCGACGGCGGCCGGCGCCGACGTGAACGTCCCGTCCGCGCCGAAGGTGGTGCCCGACGCGCTCGACGCGATCAGGCGGAAGTGGTAGGTCGTGCCCGCCGTCAGCCCGTGGAGCGCGGCGTGGACCGCGACGCCGTCGGCGCCGTCCCCGACGTCCTGCGCGGGGGTGACCGACCCATAGGCGTCGGTCGTGCCGTACTCGAAGCGAACGCTGGTCGCGACGCCGTTGGGCGTGGCGAGGCCGGCGAGGACCGCGCCGTCGCGGCCGACGTCGGTCGCCGCGCCGGTGGCGGCGCTGGGCGGCGGGAGCGTCACGGTCGCCGTGAGCGGGATCGACCGGGGCGAGCCCGAGGCGGTGTCGGCGATCGTCAGCGTCGCGCTCCGGGGCCCGGGCGTCGCGCCCGCGGCGAGGTCGAGCACGACGTCGCACGACGCGTCGGGCGCCAGGACGGTCGCGTCGGCGCAGGTCGTCCCCGCGTCGAGTGAGATCTCGTCCGCGTCCGGGCCGGAGACGTCCACCGACGGGATCACGAGGTCGCCGGTGCCGGTGTTGCGCACCGTGACGGTCCGCTGGGCCGTCGTGTTGGCGGTGACCGGGCCGAAGTCCACCGTGCTCGCGTCGAGCGTCGCGGCGGGCACGCCGGCGAAGACGCGGGTGATCGCGTTCGCGGTCGGGCCCGTGCCCCAGATCACGTCGCCGCCGGCGGCGAGGTCGCGCAGCGGGCCGGGGGTGGCGTACTCGGTGACCGCGCCGCCGGTCGTGATCCGGCCGATCTTCGCGATCGCGCTCTCGGCGAACCACACGTTGCCGTCGGGGCCCGCCACGATGCCGGCCGGCGCGGCGCCCACCGAGGGGAGGTCGAACTCCGTGACGATGCCGGACGGCGTGATCCGGCCGACCTTGCCGGCGACGAGCTCGGTGAACCAGAGGTTCCCGTCGGGGCCGGCAGCGATCCCGAAGGGCTGGGCGCCCGCGGTCGGGACGCTGAACTCGGTGACGACGCCGGCCGTGGTGATCCGGCCGATCCTGTCGGCCTGGCCCTCGGTGAACCAGAGGTTCCCGTCCGGGCCGACCGCGATGGCGTTCGGCCGGGCGCCGGGGGTGGGCAGCAGGAACTCCGTGACGACGCCGGAGGTGGCGATGCGGCCGATCTGGTTGGCGCCGCTCTCGGCGAACCAGAACGCGCCGTCCGGGCCCTTCGCGATCCCCAGCGGCTGGCCGCCGATGGTGGGGAGGCTGAACTCGGTGAGGACCCCGGAGGTGGTGATGCGGCCGATCTTGTTCGCGAAGCTCTCGGTGAACCACAGGTCGGTGCCGCCGCCGTCGGCGATGGCGTAGGGCGTGGCGCCCGGGGTCGGGACCGGGAACGCCGTGACCGCCCCGGCGGCCGTCATCGCGCCGATGGCGTTGCTGCCGTAGCCCGCGTACCAGACCCGGCCGTCGGGGCCGAGGGCGACGCCGGTCGGGGCCGCGATGCCGGCCGGGAAGGCGCCCGCGTCGCCGACGGTCTCGGCCGCGGCGGTCGCGGCGGGCAGGGCGACCGCGAGCGGCAGGAGCACGGCGGCGGCGATCAGGGCACGGCGAAGCGAGGAACACGACGGCATATCCGCGAAATCGGCACGCCGATGGCCCGCTTGAGCGGAGAGGGAGCTACTGGTCGCCGGGGAAGCCGCCGGCGGCGGGGCCCGCGCCGGCGCCCTGCGCGTTGCCCGCGGCCTGCTGGGCGTGCTTCAGCTCGGCCTCGACGATCCCGCGCTTGTAGTTGGAGACCTTCAGGCGCTCCTGGAGGTACGGGATCGCGTCGGCGGGACGGCCGGCGAGGTCGAGCGCCCAGCCGAGGTTGTAGAGCGCGTAGGCGTAGGTGATGCTCGACGTGTCGTCGGCGGCGCGGAAGCCGTCGACGGCCTGCTGCAGCAGCGGCACCGCGCCCCGCGGGTCGCCGGGCAGCATCGCGTAGCCGGCGTCGTTGAGCTGGGCGGAGGAGCGACCGTCCTCGGCGCCGGAGCCGTCGTCGCCCGCGGCGGGCGTCGTCGTGGTCTGGGCGGGCGCGGTCTCGGTCGTCGTCGGGGCCTCGGTCCGCGGCGTGGCCGCGCGCTCGACGCCGCCGGTCGGCTGCCCCTGGGAGCGCGAGGCGGTCGCGCGCGGGCCGCGCGGGCCCTTGCCGCCGTCGTTGCCGTTGTCGCTGATCAGCGCGGCGCCCGCGCCGGCGACCAGGCACAGCAGCGCGACGATCCCCAAGATGATGCTGTTGCGGTGCGGGCTGCGCGGCCGCGCCACGGGATCGCGCGGCGGCTCGCGGCGCGCGGGCTCGGCGGCGGAGCGCGCGAACCGCGGGTGCTCGCTCCCGACCCACTCCGGCCCGTTGGTCCGGTGCGGCGCCATCACGGTCGTCGCGCGCGTCGGCTCGGCGTCGTCGGCCAGCGCGGCCTCCAGCTCGTCCACGAACGCCCGCGCGGTCGGCGGGCGGTCCTCCGGCGCGCGCGCGAGCCCGTGGCGCAGCGCCGGAAAGGCCGCGCCGTGCGCCCCGGTGGGAGCCGTCGGCTCCCGCTGCAGCCGGGCGCGCGCCTGCTCCATCGCGGTGTCGCCCGGGAACGGACGCCCGCCGCACAGCAGCTCGTAGGCGACGACGGCCAGCGAGAAGCGGTCCGACGCCGCGGTCGCGGCGTGCCCGCGCGCCTGCTCGGGCGAGAGGTAGGCGGCGGTCCCGAGCACCTGGCCGGTCGCGGTCACCGCGGTCTCGCCCGCCAGCGACGCGATGCCGAAGTCGCCGACGGCCAGCCGCCCATTCTCGTCCAGCAGCAGGTTGCCGGGCTTGACGTCGCGGTGCACGACGTCGTTGGCGTGCGCGGCGTCCAGCGCGCTCGCGGTCTCGCGCAGCCAGCGCAGCGCCAGCGGCACCGGGATCGGATCCCCCGACTTCAGCCGGTCGGCGACGGTCCCGCCCGCGAAGTGCTCCATGACGATGAAGGCCTGGGCGTGCGAGGGCTCCATCTCGCCGATGTCGAAGATCGTGACCACGTTGGGGTGGTCGCTCACGCGCGCGGCCGCACGCGCCTCGCGCGTGAAGCGGCGCCGGGCCGCGGGGTCGGCGGCGTAGCCCGCTGCCAGGACCTTGACGGCGACCAGACGCTCGAGCACGGAGTCCTCGGCCGCCCACACCGTGGCCATCCCGCCGTTGGCGATATGCCGGACGACGCGATACCGCGGCGGCAGACCGACCTGCTGGGAAAGGGCGGGCATCGACGGGCGTTTACCCTAGCCATGACCCGGCCAACCTGACGGTCGGCATTCCTACGAAACACCCGCAAAGGTGTGACGAACCGCACGAGCCGCGCGGCTCGAACCCGGGTCCTCCACGGCGGGCCTCGCCGGCGGCGCGCGAACCGCTACACTCCCCGGCCGAATGTCCAAGGTCTGTCACAGCTGCGGTCGCGGCCCCGCCTTCGGCCAGAGCCGCAGCCACTCCATGCGCGCCACGAAGCGGCGCTTCGATCCGAACCTCCAGAAGGTCCGGATCTTCGTCGGCGCCGCCCCGCGTCGCGTGTACGTCTGCACGCGCTGCCTCAAGGCCGGCAAGGTCACCAAGGCCGTCTGATCGACCGGGCGCCCGCCGGGCGCCGCGTGTCGGCCGACGGACCCGCTACGGTCGCTGACGTGTCCGATCCGAGCCTCGTCCGCTTCCGCGTAGCGGTCCAGGGCGCGCTGGCTCATCTCGAGTCGCGTCGCCAGGAGATCAACGACCTCAACGTCTTCCCGGTCGCCGACGGCGACACGGGGGACAACATGGCGCTCACGCTGCGCGCCGTGCTGACCGAGCTCGACCGCCTCGAGGCGGAGGCCGGCGATCGCACGGTCGACGAGATCGGCCGCGACGAGATCGTCGAGACCGTCGCGCGCGCGGCGCTGCTCGGCGCGCGCGGAAACTCCGGCGTCATCCTCAGCCAGCTGATCCGCGGCGCCGCCGAGGAGCTGGTCTCGCGGCCCGGCGAGCTGGTCGACCCCGTCCTGCTCGGCGCCGCGTTCGCCAACGCCGCCAACCGCGCCTACGCGTCGGTCCAGGCGCCGGCCGAGGGCACGATGCTCACGGTGATGCGCGACATGGCGACGTCGATCGCCCACGACCTCGCGCACCTGCCGGAGGAGGCCCGCCGCCTCAGCGCCGAGGCCGACGTCGAGACGCAGAACCTGCTGATCGCCGCCGCGCTGGAGCGCGCGATCGTCGCCGGCGAGGCCAGCGTCAAGCGCGGCCCCGAGCTGCTGCCCGCGCTGCGCGAGGCGGGCGTCGTCGACGCCGGCGGCTACGGCGTCATCATCATCTTCGCGGGGATCGTCGCGGCGCTGAAGGGCACTGCCCCGGAGCTGCAGCACTACGCGCCCGCCGCGCGCGTCACGCACCCCGAGCACGCCAGCGAGACCTACCGCTACTGCACGAACTTCGCGGTCACCGGCTCCGGCCTGGAGTCCCAGCGGTTCGTGCCGCTGCTGGAGGCGATCGGCGACTCGATCCTCGTCGTCGGCGACCACGCCACGCTGAAGGTCCACGTCCACACCGACCATCCCCAGCAGGCGACCGAGCTGTTCGAGGCCGCCGGGGGCGAGGTCTCGCGCCTGGACGTCGCGGACATGCGCGCGCAGGTCGTCGAGCGCGAGGCGCGCCTGGGCCTGGGCTCGGACGGCAACGGCGCGGGCGCGGGTGGGACCGACTCCGTCGCGATCGAGCACTGCTGCGGCGCGCTGGCCGTGGCCCGCGGCGCCGGCCTCACCGCGCTCTTCGAGGGCCTCGGCGCGACCGTCCTGGACGGCGGCCCGACGCTCAACCCCTCCACGATGGAGATCCTGGCCGGCATCCACGACGTGCCCGCCGAGGAGGTCGTCGTCCTGCCGAACTCCTCCAACGTCTTCATGGCCGCCGAGCGCGCCGCCGAGCTGTCGGACAAGAAGGTCGTGGTCGTCCCGTCGCGCTCGCAGCAGGCCGGGCTCAGCGCGGCGTTCGCGCTGAACGCCGACCGCTCCGCCGCCGAGAACGCCACGGCGATGAACGAGACCCTGGAGGCCGTCCGCACGGGCGGCGTCGCGCCCGCCGCGCGCCAGGATCCCGAGGGCCGCTTCGCGATCGGCGACGCCGTCGGCTACGTCGGCGAGCGCCTCGTCGCCTGGGGCGAGCCGTCCAAGACCCTGCAGATCGTCCTCGGGCAGCTGTCGGCCGACGCCGAGCTGGTCACCTGCATCGAGGGCGAGGGCGCGCCGCTGGACGGCGACGCGGTCGCGGCGCTGGCGCCCGCCGGCGTCGAGCTCGAGCTGGAGGACGGCGGGCAGCCGTCCTGGTGGTGGCTGCTGGCGGCCGAGTAGCCGTGGCCGCGGGGACGCCGCCGATCCGCGCGTTCGCCGAGCCGCGCGAGCTGACCGCCGAGGAGCTGTGGCGGTCGCCCGCGCGCACGCCACGCCCGTCGCGGCTGGCGCAGCCGTTGGACATCAAGCCGCCGACCGCGCAGGCGGCGGCCGAGTCGCTGGGCCTGGAGACGGTCGGCGACCTGCTGCGGTGGCTGCCGCGCGCGACCGGCGAGGCGCGCACGATCGCCGAGCTGGCCGTGGACGAGAACGCGACCGTGCTGGTCGAGGTCAAGTCCATCACCTCGCGTCCGGTGCGCCGGCGGGGGATGAAGCCGCTGGTCGAGGCGACGGTCAGCGACGGCACCGGCATCATGAAGGCCACGTTCTTCAATCAGCCGTGGCTCAGCGCGCAGTACGCGCCGCCGACCAGGTTGATGCTGTCGGGCAAGTACCAGGGCCGCAACCGCTTCCGGGTCAACCAGCACGCCAAGACCGACGCGGTCGCGGCGGTCGGCGGCGAGGCCGGAAGCGGGGGCGGGGCGGCGGGGCAGTATCCGGCGACCAAGGGCATCACCTCGACGCAGATCCTCGCCGCCGTGCAGGCCCATCGCGGCGCCGTCCACGACGTGGTCGACCCGTTGCCCCTGGCCCTGCGGCGCGCGCACGGGCTGCCGCCCAAGGCCACCGCGGTCGCCGCCGCGCACTTCGGGCCCGACCACGAGGCGGGCCGCCGGCGCCTGGCCTTCGACGAGCTGCTGCTCGACCAGATCGTCCAGCTGCGCCTGCGCCGCGAGCGCCGCGCCGACGTCCGCGCGGCGGTCCTGGCCGACCCGCCGTCGCTCAGCGCGGAGTGGCGCGCCGGGTCGCTGCCGTTCACGCCGACCGGCGACCAGGTCAACGCGATGGCCGACGTCGACGCCGACCTCGCGCGCGAGCGCCCGATGCAGCGGCTGCTGATGGGGGAGGTCGGCTCGGGCAAGACCGTCGTCGCGCTGCACGCGATGCTGCGCGCGGTCGAGCACGGCGGCCAGGCCGCGCTGATGGCGCCGACCGAGACGCTGGCCGAGCAGCACTTCGCGACGATCCAGTCGCTCATGCCGGGCAGCCTGATCACCGCCGCGCTGCTCACCGGTTCGACCACCGCCGCGCGGCGTCGCGAGATCCTCGCGCGCCTGGCCTCCGGCGAGCTGGCGATCGTCGTCGGCACCCACGCGCTGATCGAGCCCGACGTGGCGTTCGCCAACCTCACGGTCGCGGTCGTCGACGAGCAGCACCGCTTCGGCGTGCGCCAGCGCGCGGCGCTCGACGCCAAGGCACCGTCCGGCCTCGTCCCGCACCTGCTGCACATGACCGCCACGCCGATACCGCGCACGCTGCGCCTGGCGAACTTCGGCGCGCTGGACGTCACCGCGCTGCGCGAGCTGCCGCGCGGCCGCAAGGCCATCAAGACGCACGTCTGCTCCACCGAGGCCGAGCGCCACCGCGCCTACGAGCGCATCCGCGAGGAGCTGCGCGCGGGCCGCCAGGCGTTCGTGGTCTGCCCACTGGTCAGCGAGAGCGAGGCACTCAACGCGCGCGCCGCGACCGCCGAGCACGAGCGGCTGAAGACCGGTGAGCTGAAGGACTTCGAGGTCGTGCTGCTGCACGGCCAGATGCGCCCCGCCGAGAAGGCCGCCGCGATGCAGCGCTTCGCCGACGGCGCGGCGCACGTGCTGGTCGCCACGACGGTCATCGAGGTCGGCATCGACGTCCCCAACGCCACCGTGATGCTCGTCGAGGACGCCGACCGCTACGGGATCAGCCAGCTGCACCAGCTGCGCGGGCGCGTCGGCCGCGGCGCCCACGAGTCGCTGTGCCTGCTCTTCGGCCCGCGCGAGTCCAAGCGCCTCGACGCCCTGCGTCTGAACTCCGACGGCTTCCGGCTGGCGGAGATCGACCTGGAGCTGCGCGGCGAGGGCGAGCTGACCGGGACGCGCCAGTCCGGGCTCGCGCGCTTCCGCTTCGCCCGCCTGCCCGACGACGGCGAGATCCTCCGCGTCGCGCACGCCGTCGCGAGCGAGCTGTTGGAAACCGACCCCGACCTGACGGCCTCCGAGCACGACCTGCTGCGCGCCGAGCTGGCGGCCGCGGAGGCCGCGCCGGTCGCGGCATGACGTCATGAGGATCGTCGCCGGCCACCTCGGCGGCCGCCGCATCGACGCGCCGCCCGGCACCGACACGCGTCCGACCTCGGACCGCGTCCGCGAGGCGCTGTTCTCGGCGCTCGGCGACGTCGGCGACGCGCGCGTCCTCGACCTCTTCGCGGGCTCCGGCGCGCTGGCCGCCGAGGCGCTCTCGCGCGGCGCCGCGAGCGCGGTCCTGGTCGAGAAGGACGGCCGCGCCGCGCGCACGATCCAGGGCAACCTGAAGGCGTTGGGGCTGACGCCACCGCGGGCGATCCTGCGCCGTCGCGACGCGCTGGCGGCGCTCCGGGACGCACGCGAGGCGGGCGAGTCATACGATCTCGTCTTCCTAGACCCTCCGTACCGGCTCGCGACCGGGCTGGGGCCGGAGCTGGCGAGCGCGCTGGCCCCGGTGCTGGCGCCCGGCGCGCGCGTGATCGGGGAGAGCGACCGGCGCACGCCGCTCGACCTCCCCGGCTACAGCACCACGTTCGAACGCCGCTACGGCGACACCCTCCTTCGCATCCACACCGCATGACCGACGAGAAGCGCATCGCTGTCTGTCCGGGCAGCTACGACCCGATCACCAACGGGCACCTCGACATCATCAAGCGCGTCGCGCAGCAGTTCGACGAGGTCGTCGTGGCCGTCGTCAACGTGTCCGTACGCAAGAACCAGCCGCTGTTCGGCATCGAGGAGCGCCTGGCCTTCATCAACGAGGCGACCGCGGGCCTGGGCAACGTCCGGGCCGAGCCGTTCAGCGTCCTCGTCGTCGACTTCGCGAAGTCGATCGGGGCCCGAACGATCGTCAAGGGACTGCGCGCGATCTCCGATTTCGAGTACGAGCTGGAGATGGGTCAGCTCAACCGGATGCAGGCGCCGGAGGTGGACACCCTCTACCTCATGGCCAGCCCGCAGTACAGTTTCCTCAGCTCCTCTGGAGTCAAGGAGCTCGCCACGTTCGGCGGGAGCATCGACGAACTCGTCCCGGAGCGCGTTGCCCGTCGCCTGAAGGAAGAGCTCACCCGATAACGAAAGACGCTTAGCCATGGACGTCCTGGTCCTCATTGACAAGCTCGACGACCTTGTCCACAACGCCAAGAAGGTCCCTCTCACCGACGAGGTGCGGGTGGATCGCGAGCAGATCTACGACATTCTGGATCAGATGCGCGCGACGATCCCCGAGGAGATCAAGCAGGCGCGTTGGATCGTCAAGGAGCGTCAGGAGATGCTGGCCGAGGCCAAGCGCGAGGCCGAGCGCATCGTGAAGGACGCCGTGCGCAAGCAGGAGGAGCTCGTCTCCGATCAGGAGGTGACGCGCGAGGCCGAGCGTGCCGCCGAGGAGATCGTCGAGGACGCCCGCGCCCGTGAGCGCGAGATCCGCCTCGGCGCCGAGGACTACGCGGACGAGATCCTCAACACGCTCGAGGTGAACCTCTCGAAGTTCATCGCGGCCGTGCGCCGCGGGCGCGAGCGCCTGCAGGGCAAGGAAGAGGAGTCGGTCGAAGCCGCATAGCTCGCCTGGCGGCTCGCCATGCGGGACGGGTGTCGGCCCATGGGGCCGAACCCGCCGCACCGGGTACCTTCGGCGTCGATGACGTCCATCGAGGTCCTCGACACCGACATCACCACGCTGGCGGTCGACGCGATCGCCAACGCGGCCAACACCCAGCTGCGCCACGGTGGTGGCGTGGCGGGCGCGATCGCCCGTGCCGGCGGCCGCGCGGTCGACGACGAGTCGCGGGCGGCGGCGCCGATCGGGCTCGGCGAGGCGGTCGTCACGAGCGCGGGCGACATGCCGTCGCGCTGGGTCGTCCACGCGGCGACGATGGAGCTCGGCGGCCCGACCTCGGCCGACGTCATCCGCCGCGCGACCGCCGCGACGCTGTGGAAGGCCGAGGAGCTGGGCGCCCGCTCGCTCGCGCTGGTCGCCTTCGGGACCGGCGTCGGCGGCTTCCCCATGGAGGAGGCGGCCGCGATCGAGGTCGAGGAGGTCCGCCGCCACGTGGCGTCCGGCTCGCGCCTGGAGCGGATCGTCTTCGCGGTCCACGGCGAGGAGGCCCGCGCGGCCTTCGAGCGCGCGCTGGCGGCCACGGCGCCGTGATCGCCCGGCGGCTGGTCGCCCGCGGCCTGGTCCAGGGCGTGAACTTCCGCGGCTGGGTGCGCGACCGCGCCGAGTCGCGCGGCGTGGTCGGCTTCGCGACCAACCACGGCGACGGCTCGGTCGAGGTCTGGCTGCAGGGCGACGCCGACGCGGTCGCCGCCGTCGAGCGCGCGGTCGCCGACGGCCCGCCGCACGCGCGCGTCGACCGCCTGGAGGCGGAGGACGCGGCGCCGCGCGACGGGCTGGCCGGCTTCGAGCGGCGCTGAGCGCCTAGCGCACCTCGCCCTTGACGAAGCGCACGACGCCGATCGCCATCGGCAGCGCGCACCACAGCAGCGTCGCGGTGACGACGCGCCCCCACTCGGTGCCCGAGAGGGCGTGATCGCTCAGCGGCGACAGCGCCTCGCCCTGGCCGATCCAGCTGGCGACGTGGTCGAGGCCCGGGATCAGCTCCAGGACGAGGCTGACCCCGACCGGCAGCACGAACGAGGCGACGATCGCCGGGGCCGAGAGCAGGATCGCCGCGCCGAGCCCGACGCCGATCAGCATCGAGATCAGGTCGAACAGCGCGAGCTGCGCGACGATGCCGCCGTCGAGGTGCCACGCGCCGACCGAGCCGAACGACTTCCCGCCGATCGCGGTGAACGCCGCCGAGAGGAGGAACGTCAGCACGAACGCGGCGAGCGCGAGGGCGACGCTGGCGCCGATCTTGGACACCAGCACGCGGGCGCGCTGCGGCACGAGCGTGAACGTCACCTGCGCCGTCCGCTGCGACCACTCGGAGGTCACGAGCAGGATCCCGACCACGGGCACGAGGAAGTTGATGGCCTGGGTCGAGTTGTTGAGGGCGTTGGCGAAGTTGCGGCTGTCGTCATGGCCGGTCAGGGCCGTCAGGCCCGCCGCCAGCGCCGCCAGCGCGACGGCGGCCAGCAGCAGCCAGAAGCCCGCGCGCGTGTCGTACATCTTGCGCAGCTCGACGCGCACGAGCCGGCCGAGGCCGGGGCGCGTGTCGCGCGAGAGGCCGCCCGGGGCGGGCGGGGCGTAGGCGGTGGTGCTCATCGGGCGGTCTCCTGGAGGTCGGCGGCGGGGACGTCGGGCGCGTCGGCCGCGCCGCTGGTCAGGTCGAAGAACAGCTGCTCGAGGCCGGCGCTCTCCGACGGCCCGAGGCGGCTCAGCGCGACGCCGCCGGCCAGCGCGGCGCGGCCCACGTCGTCGGGCTCGGCCTCGACGATGAAGCCGCCGTCGGGATGGGCGTGGATCGTCAGGCCCGCGTCGCCGAGGGCGCGCGAGAGGCGGTCGTCGCCGTGGTCGGCCGCGGCGCGGACCAGCGTCCCGGCGCCGGCCAGCAGCTCGTCGCGCGTGCCCGCCGCGACGATCTTGCCGCCGCCGATGATCACGAGCTGGTCGGCGACCGCCTCGACCTCGTGCAGCAGGTGCGAGGACAGCAGCACCGTGCCGCCGCGGTCGGCGAAGTCCCGCAGCAGCTCGCGCATCCAGCGCATGCCCTCGGGATCCAGGCCGTTGGCGGGCTCGTCGAGGATCAGCACCTCGGGGTCGCCGATCAGCGCGCTGGCCAGGCCCAGCCGCTGGCGCATGCCGAGGCTGTAGGCCTTCAGGCGCTGGCGCGCGGCGCGCTTGGGCAGGCCGACGCGGTCCAGCAGCTCGGGGACCTTGCCGGGGTCGGCGCCGATCGTCAGCGCCGACAGCGTCAGGACCTCCTCGCCGCGGCGGCCGGCGTGCTGGGCGCTGGCGTCCAGCAGGATGCCGACGCGGCGCCCGGGGTTGGGCAGCTCGCGGAACGGCACGCCGAGGATCGTCGAGCTTCCGGCGTCCGGGTCCGACAACCCGCACAGCATGCGCATCGTGGTGGTCTTGCCCGCGCCGTTGGGCCCGAGGAAGCCGGTGACGGTGCCGGGGCGGCAGGTGAACGTGATGTCGCTCACGATCGTCCTGCCGCCGAGCCGTTTCGTGAGGCCGTTGGACTCGATCATGGTCTGGAGCATCGTCGTTCGGGGGGACGGGTGCGACCTCCCTCGGTCGATCGTGTCCGCGACCGGGGTCGATCGGGGGACCGACTTCGGTAGGGGGTCGCGCGCGGGAGGGGCCCGTACGCTTGTCGGCATGGCGCAGCCCGGTCCCGTCGGCGTCTCCCAGTGGCAGCGACCGCTGCTGCCCGCCGCCCTGCTCGCCGGGTCCGAAGGGCGACGCACGCCGCGCGACTGGGTCGTCGACGGGTTGATGTACGCGCTGTGCGGGACGTTCGGGCTGCTGATCCTGCTCAGCACGGTGCGCTACCGCGGCACGACGGTCTCGGTGCTCGACGCCGTCTGCGGCCTGGTCGCGTTCGCCGCGCTGTGGTTCCGGCGCGGACGTCCGGGCCTGGTCGCGCTGGTCGTCGTGTCGCTGGGCGGGTTCTCCGCGCTGGCGGCGGGCGCGAGCGCCGCGGCGCTCTTCAACGCGGCGCTGCGGCTGCCGCTGCGCGCGCTGGCCGGCGTCGGCGCGCTGTCGGCCGTGGCCACGGCGACCTCCGCGTTGGCCTACGGCAACGACAAGGGCTATGACTGGAGCGGGCTGGTCGTCGGCCTGCTGATCACGGCGATCCTGCTCGTCTCGGGCCTGTTCACGCGCGCCCAGCGCGACCTGGTGGCCTCGCTGCACGAGCGCGCGGCGCGGCTGGAGGCCGAGCGGCGGCTGCACGAGGAGGAGGCGCGCGCGGCGGAGCGGCGGCGGATCGCGCGCGAGATGCACGACGTGCTCGCGCACCGGATCTCGCTGCTGAGCCTGCACGCGGGCGCGCTGGAGTTCCGGCCCGACGCGCCGCCGGAGGAGATCGCCGCCGCGGCCGGCGTCGTGCGCGGCGCCGCGCACGCGGCGCTGCAGGAGCTGCGCGACGTCATCGGCGTCCTGCGCGAGGACGACCTGGCCGAGGCGGTCGAGCCGCCGCAGCCGACGCTGTGCGACGTCCCGGCGCTGGTGGAGGAGTCGCGGGCGGCGGGCGCGCGGGTCGACCTGGAGGTCGACGTGCCCGACGCCGAGGCGCTGCCGTCGGCGGTCGGCCGGACCGCGTACCGGATCGTCCAGGAGGGGCTGACCAACGCGCGCAAGCACGCGCCGGGCGCGGCGGTGGCCGTGGGCGTCCTGCGGGTCGGCGGCGAGCTGACGGTGCGGGTCGTCTCGCGCCCGCCCGTGGCGGTTGGCGCGGTGCCGCCGCCGGGCGCGGGCACCGGGCTGATCGGGCTCGGCGAGCGCGTGGGGCTGGCCGGCGGGACGCTCGCCCACGGCCTGGACGACGAGGGCGACTTCGTGCTGTCCGCGACGCTGCCGGCGGAGGGCGCGGCGTGATCCGCGTGCTGCTGGTCGACGACGACGCGCTGGTGCGCTCGGGCCTGAAGATGATGTTGTCGGGCGCCGAGGGCGTGGAGGTCGTCGGCGAGGCCGAGGACGGCCGCGAGGTCCTGCCCGCGCTGGACCGCCACCGTCCCGACGTCGTGTTGATGGACATCCGCATGCCGGTCGTCGACGGCATCGCCGCGACGCGGCTGGTGCGCGAGCAGCCCGACCCGCCGGCCGTGGTGGTGCTGACGACGTTCGACGCCGACGAGCTGGTGCTGCGCGCGCTGCAGGCGGGGGCGTCCGGGTTCCTGCTGAAGGACACGCCGCCGCCGGAGATCGTCCGGGCGATCGAGCGCGTGCACGCGGGCGACGCGATGCTCTCGCCGGGCGTGACGCGCCGGCTCATCGCGCTGGTGGCCGCCGACGGCGAGGCCGCGCGGCGCGCGGCGCGGGCGCGGACGTTGTTGGAGGGCTTGAGCGAGCGCGAGCACGAGGTCGCCCGAGCGGTGGGGCAGGGGAAGGCCAACGCGGAGATCGGCGCCCAGCTGCACATGAGCGTGGCGACGGTCAAGGCCCACGTGTCGCGGCTGCTGATGAAGCTGGAGGTCGAGAACCGCGTGCAGATCGCGCTGCTCGTCCAGGAGGCGAGCAGGGACTACAACTAGCGACGGTGGCGCGGGCGCGGGCGACGCCTACAGGAACGTCGTCTGCTCGCCGTAGGGCGTCGGATCCGTGCGCGGGCCGGCGCCGGCCGCGACGGCCTCGAGCTCCTCGGCGAGCGTGGGCGCGGGCTCCTTCGCCGACGCCGCCTGCTCCGCCCGCGCCGCCTGCTCCGCGCGCGCCTTCGCCTTCCGCGGCCGCGCGCCGGAGCCGGCCGCGGCCGGCGGCGCGACCGGCGCGTCGTCGCCGAGCGCGATGACGTCGAGGCGCTCGCCGACGGTCTCCGTGGCGATCTCGACGAGGTGGCGGTGGTGGGTGAGGACGATGACCTGGGTGTGGGTCGCCAGCCCGGCCAGCGCGGCCAGGATCCGCTCGGCGCGCTCGTCGTCGGACTCCAGCAGGACGTCGTCGAAGAGGACCGGGAGCGGCTGGGCGGTGGCGGCGTGGCGCTCGATGGCGGCCAGGCGCAGCGCGAGGAAGAGCTGCTCGCGGGTTCCGTCGCTGAGCTGGTCGACGCGCAGGCGGGAGCCGTCGGCGCGGATGGCGACCAGGATGTCGCGGTCGCGCTCGTCGAGGTCGGTCTCCAGGCGCGCGAAGCGCTCGCAGGTCAGGGCCGGGAACAGCTCGTTGGCGCGCGTCAGCAGCGGGCCCTCGTGCGCGGAGCGGAAGCGGGCGATCGCGTCGCGCAGCACGCGCTGGGCGAGGCGGGCGCGGGCGTAGCGCTCGGCGACCTCCTGGATCTCCGCCTCCAGGACCGTCGCCTCCTGGCGCGCGGCGGCGGCCTCCTCGGAGCGCTCCAGCTGGGCCAGCTCCTTGCGCGCCAGGGCGAGCCGCTCGGAGGTGGCCTCGCGCTCGTCGCGATGGCGCGCGGCGGCGGCCTCCAGCTCGTCCAGACGCGCGGGCAGCGCGTCGGCGTCCAGCTCGGCGACGGCCGCGGCGACCTCGTCGGCGGGCCGGCCGCCGGCGCGGGCGAGGTCGGCGTCGAGCCGGCGCAGCTCGCCGCGCAGCCGCTCGGCCTCGGCCACGGCGCGCTCGCGGCGGACGAGGTCCTCGTCGTCGGCGGCACCCGCGGCGGCGCGCAGCGCGGCCAGCTCCGCGTCGGCCTCGGCGGCGATCGCGGTCGCCTCGGCGTGCTCGGCCTCCGCCTCGGCGATGGCGGCGGTGATGTCGGCGCGCTCGCTCGCCGCGGCCCGCGCGGCGGCGGCACGGCCGTGCAGCGTGCTCGCGGCGGCGGCCGGGGCGGCGTCGGACAGCTCGGGCGCGATCGCCGCGAGGAGCGCGGCGAGCGCCTCCTCGAACGCCGCGCGCCGCGCGTCGACGGCGGCGATCTCGGCGCGCAGCGCGTCGAGCTGGTCGCGGTCGCGCGCGGCCTGGTCGAGCGCGCGGACGGCGGCCAGCGCGTCGTCGGGCGCCAGCGACGGGGAGAGCCCGCACGCGTCGCGCAGCGACGTCCAGCGGTCCTGCCACTCGTCGCGCCGGGCGACGGCGCGGCGGGCGGCGACCTCGGCGTCCTCCAGCTCGGTGGCGGTGCGCGCGACGGCGTCGGTCGCCCGCGCGTGCCGGTCGGCCTCCTCGCGGAGCGTGTGCAGCCGCGCGTCGGCCTGCTCGACGAGCGCCGGCAGCGGGACGTCGCCCGCGGGCGCGTCGTCGCCCAGCAGCGCGCGCAGCGCCGCGGCGTGCTGGGCGCGCAGCGCGGCGGCCGCGGCGGCGTCACGCGCCGCGCCCGCCGCCGCGGCGAGGTGGTCGAGGACCGCGTCGCGTCCGGCCAGCCACGCGCCGGCCTGGGCGGGGGAGGGGACGGCGGTCGGGGACGCGTCGCCCCCGAGCGCGCGCGCCGTCGCCGACCACGCCTCCTCCCAGGCCCGCGTCGCGTCGGCCAGCACGGCGGCGTGCCGCTCGCGCCGGTGGGCCAGCTCGCTCGCGTCGCGGCCGAAGGTCGCCAGGCGCTGCTCGACGTCGACCAGGCGCGTGAGGTCCGCGGCGTGCAGGAAGCGGGTGTCGGCGACGTCGTCGGCGGCGGCGACCGCGTTCTCATAGGCCTCGGGATCGGCGGGCGTCCCGGCGAGCAGCGCCGCGCGCAGCGTCGCCCACAGCGCGCCGCGGGCCGCGCGCGCGTCGTCGAGCGCGGTCGCCGCCAGCGGCGCGGGATCGGTCGCGATGCGCTCGCGGTCGCGGTGCAGGCGGTCGATCTCGTCGGCGATCGCGGTCGCCTCGGTCGCCAGCTGCGCGTCGACCTCCTGGGCCTCGACCAACCCCTCCAGCACCCCGGCGACCGCCCCGCGGTCGGGCACGGGCAGGCGCGCGAGCGTCTCGGCGTCGCGCACGGGCGGGGCCATGCGCGCCGCGTGGGCCTCGGCCTCGCGGCGGGCGGCGGCCTCCTCGGCGCGGGCGCGCGCGACCTGCTCGTCGACTCCGCCCGCCGCGCGGGCGGCGCGGATCGCGGCGGCCAGCGGCGCGTCGTCGGCGGCGCCCGGCAGCGCGTCCAGCGCCCGCCGCGCGCGCTCGGCGGCGCGGCCCGCCTCCTCGACGGCCGCGGCGGTCGACCGCGCCGCCTGCTCCACCGCCGCGCGCTCCTGCAGGCACGCCTCCAGCCGCGCGCGCGTCGCGTCGTCGGGCGTCGCGACGCCCTCGGCCGACGCCGCCTCCACCCGCGCCGCCAGCGCCGTCGCCCGCGCGCTCAGCTCCGCGCGCCGCTCGCCGTCCTGCGCCACGCCCGAGGCCCGCGCGTGCAGCGCGTCGATCTCGGCCGCGCGCGGCAGCAGCGCGTCGTCCACGGTCAGCTCGTCCAGGCGCGCGCGACGGCGGCCCAGCTCGCGCTCGGCGGCGCGCGCCCGCGCCCCCGCGTCGCGCCGGCGCTCCAGCGCGCCCACGCGGCGGGCGCTCGCGTCGCCGTCCAGCGCGGGCAGCTCGCCGAGCGCCTCCAGCGCGCGCGCCGCCGTCACCCGCTGGGCCACCAGCGGCACGACGCCCTGCAGCCGGCCGAGGCGCGCGCGCTCGCGGTCGGCCGCCAGCAGCTGCTCGCCGGCCGCGTCATGGGCCTGCTCCAGCTCCCGCAGCTCGCGGGCCAGCTGCTCCCACCGCGGCGGGCGCAGCGACGCGTCGCGCAGGACGCGAAGCGCCTCCGCGTGCCGCGCCAGCAGCAGGTTGAGGTCCTTCTTGGACGGGCGCGTGGAGAAGAGCTCGTCCGCGTCGGCCTCCAGCCGCCGCATCAGGGCATGGAGCCGCGAGGTGCCGGCGGCCGCCGCGAACAGCGACTCGCCGACCGCGCCGCGCCCGGCCAGCAGGTCCATGCCGCCCTGCACGAGCCGCTCGTGCGTGATCTCGAACAGGCCCTCGTGGACCTCGCGCGTCACGCCGCCCAGCGCGGCCTCCAGCGGCGCCGGGTCCAGCGGCGCGCCGTCGGCGTCCAACAACGTGTCCTTGCGGCCCTTGCGCCGGACGACCTCGAGCGACGCCGCGTCGTCGCCCGCGCCCAACTCCAGCCGCGCGCCGATCCGCAGGTCGCCGGGCGCGCGCCCGTAGGTGTCGCCCGTGCGCTCCGGGACGCCGAACAGCAGCGCGCCGATCGCGCGGCGCGTCGTCGACTTCCCGGCCTCGTTGGGGCCGTAGACGACGTGCAGCGACCCCGCGTCGCCGAAGGGCAGCGAGCGGCCCTCGAAGTGGCCCCAGCGCGCGAGGTCCAGCCGGGCGATCCGGATCACGACGTGCCACCGTCCAGCAGCAGCGCCGGCAGCTCGCGCTCGACGTCCTCCAGCAGGGCGCGGACGACCGCGGGGTCCGCCGGATCCCAGTCGAGCGTCACCGGCAGGCGCGCGGCCAGCGGCGCCAGCTCCTCGGCCAGCGACGCGACGTCGGCGTCGGCGATCGCGGCGCCCAGCGACGCCAGCGCGTCGTCGGCGTCGAGCGCCGGCGCGGCGACCGGCGTCGTGCGCACCTGGACCTTCTCGATCCACGCGCCGTCGCCCGCGGCGGCGCGCAGGTCCCACGCGAAGCGCCGCGCGTCGCGCAGCAGCGCCGCGTGGGCGGGCGAGGCGCCGACGACCCGCACGCGCGCCGCGAGCAGCCGTCCCTCGGCGTCCTCGACCGCGCTCGACAGCGCGGAGGCCGCGGCCAGCGCCACCTCGTCGACGTCCGCGAGCTCCGACGCGTCCACGTCGACGACCGCCCAGCGCACGACGTCCAGCACGCGCTCCTCCAGCAGCGGCCGCCCGTCGGTCCCGAACGTCACGATCGTCGCGCCCTTGGGCCCGGTCTCGCGCACCGAGCGCCCCTGCAGGCAGCCCGGGAACAGGATCGGCGGATCCGCCCACAGCAGCGCGCGCTCGTGCACGTGGCCGAGGCCCCAGAAGTCGTAGCCGCGCTCGGCCAGCCGCTCGACGCGGCACGGCGCGTAGGGCGCGTGGTCGAACTTGCCGTCGGCGCTGGTGTGCAGCAACCCCACGTTGACCAGGCCGCTCACCGGCGCCGGGTAGTCCGCCGACAGGTCGGCCGAGACGACCGGCGTCGCGTAGCCCTGGCCGTGCACCGCCAGGCCCAACCCGTCCAGGACGACCGACCCCGGCGCGTCCACCGGCAGCACGTGGACCGACTCCGGCAGCCGCAGCGACCGCGTGATCCGCGAGGCCGCGTCGTGGTTGCCGGTGACGACCACGACCGGGATGTCCGCCTCGGCCAGCCGCGCGGCCTCGCGCGCGAAGAACGCGCCGGTCGCGTAGTCGTGCCAGTCGCCGTCGTAGAGGTCCCCGCCGATCGTCAGCGCGTCGGCGCGCTCGGCCAGGCAGAGGTCCACCAGGCCGGAGAACGCCCGGCGCGCGGCAAGGCGCAGCTCCTCGACGGGAGCTCCGTCGTAGGCGGCGAGCCCGTGCATCGGGCTGTCGAGGTGGATGTCGGCGGCATGGACCAGCTTCATGGAGTTCGGGACGACCAGTGTGCGGTCCGGGACGGACGGACCTACAGTTCCGGGCCATCCATGCGGCCGACCCTCACCGGCATCGAGCAGGTCCTGGCCGACGCCGGCGGCGCCGACGCGCCGCGGGAGCGCCACGGGCAGCTGCGCGAGCTGCTGCAACGGGAGTTGCACCACGGCGAGCAGGAGCTGCACGAGGCCCGCTCGGGCTACGAGCATCCGATCGTCGTCGCGGCCGCGTCCGACGACGACGGCATCTACGCGGTCCTGCCGGTCCCGGTCGAGCTGCGCGCCGATCCCGACGCCGTCGACGAGCGCGCGTGGCTGCTGACCGCGGCGACCGTCGGCGCGCTCGTGCAGTGCACGGGGGAGACGCTGCTGGAGCTGACCGCGGGCCTCGCGTCGACCGGCCATCTCGCGCTGCACCTCGCCAGCCCGACCGCCGACCTCGAGCTGTGGCCGCTGGCCTTCGAGGAGCAGGCCGAGCCGATCGACCGCCTCAAGGCGCTGGCTGTCGCGATCCCCGCCGAGATCGCCGAGCCGACCGACCTCAAGCCGCCGATCGGCCCCGCCCATCCGCTGCTGATCGCGCTGGAGCTCGCCCGCCTCGGCGCGCGGCCCGCCGACCCGCACGCCCACGACGAGCACGAGGACGCGATCCTCGCGCTGCAGGACCAGGGCCGCGGCCCCGCGCGCCCGCACGACGACCCCGACCCGTCACGCCGCGTCGCGCGCCGGATCCTGCAGCGGCTCGACGGCATGGGCAAGTGGGGCGGCTACCACACCGACTTCACCCACCTGGCCCGCGGCTTCGCGGGCAACGACCGCGCGCTGGCCGACGCCGTCGGCGAGGCGCTGCTGCACGCCGGGCTGCTGCTGGAGAAGCCGAGCGTGGGGCAGCGTCACGTCTTCCTCAACCCCGGCCGCGCCGCCGACATCCGCGCGCTGATCGAGCGGGGCGAGGTCCCCCGCGATCTGGCACTGCCCTGACGGCTCTTGAGCGCGGCAGACGGGGCGGCTAGCTGCGATAGTCACGAATCACATGTCCTCTCAGGTTCACCAAGTGCTCGACCGGGTCGGTCATGCGGGCCACGCGGTCAAGATCCTCGCCGACGCGGGCGTCGTCCGCCCGATGCGTCCCGAGAAGCTCTTCCACATGGCCTCGACCATGCTCCGCTGGGGCCCGACGCCCGCCGCGGGGTACAGCGTCTCGGCCGTCCGGCGCCCCGACAAGGTCGGCATCGTCGACGAGCTGGGCACGCTGACCTTCCAGGAGATCCACGAGCGGACCAACGCGCTGGCCAACGCGTGGAGCGACCTCGGGATCGGCGAGGGCGACGGCGTCGCGATCCTGTGCCGCAACCACCGCGGGTTCGTCGACGCGACCGTCGCGTGCTCGAAGCTCGGCGCCAACGCGCTGTACCTCAACACGATGTTCGCGGGGCCGCAGATCACCGACGTCTGCCTGCGCGAGAAGCCCAAGGCCATCGTCTACGACCAGGAGTTCGCCGGGATGGTCGAGGAGGCGGGCAAGCGCCGCAAGCGCTTCGTCGCCTGGCTCGACGGCGCGGACGGCAAGCCCGCCAGCGGCGACCCGTTGTTGGAGGACCTGATCCGCGGCGGCGACACGGGCAACCTCGTCCCGCCCGCCGAGAAGGGCCGCGTGGTGATCCTGACGAGCGGCACCACCGGCACGCCGAAGGGCGCCAACCGCTCCCAGCCCAAGTCGCTGCTGCCCGCCGCGGGCCTCCTGTCGAAGATCCCGCTGCGCGCCGAGGAGCCGTGGATGGTCGCGGCGCCGATGTTCCACTCCTGGGGCTTCGCGCACTTCACGCTCGGGATGGCGCTCGGCGCCCAGCTCGTCCTGCGCCGCCGCTTCGACCCGGAGGGCACGCTCAGCGCGATCGCCCAGCACGAGTGCACGACCCTGGCCGTCGTCCCGGTGATGCTGAGCCGGATCCTCGAGCTGCCGCCCGAGACGATCGCGCGCTACGACCTGCGCACGCTGAAGATCATCGGCGCGTCCGGCAGCGCGCTGCCCGGCCCGCTGGCCACCGAGGTCATGGACCGCTTCGGCGACGTGCTCTACAACCTGTACGGGTCGACCGAGGTCGCCTGGGCGACGATCGCCACGCCGCAGGACCTGCGCGCCGCGCCCGGCACGGCCGGCCGGCCGCCGTTCGGCACGGTCGTCAAGCTGTTGGACGACGACGGCCACGAGGTCCCGCGGGGCGAGACCGGCCGGATCTTCGTCGGCAACGAGCTGGTCTTCGACGGCTACACCGGCGGCGGCAACAAGGCGATCGTCGACGGCCTGATGTCGACCGGCGACCTCGGCCACCTCGACGGCGGCGGGCGCCTGTTCGTCGACGGTCGCGACGACGAGATGATCGTCAGCGGCGGCGAGAACGTCTTCCCGCGCGAGGTCGAGGACCTGCTCAGCCACCACGAGTGCGTGGACGAGGTCGCGGTGCTCGGCGTCGACGACGAGAAGTTCGGTCAGCGCCTGCGGGCGTTCGTCGTGCTGTCGTCGGGCCGCGGCGCGTCCGAGGACGAGCTCAAGGCCTACGTGAAGGCCAACCTGGCGTCCTACAAGGTGCCGCGCGAGATCCTCTTCCTGGAGGAGCTGCCCCGCAACGCGACCGGCAAGGTCCTCAAGCGCGAGCTGGCCGTGGAGTCATCGCCCGGAGGGCGCTGACTCCATTGCGAGAATCGCCCAGGGGGCGAATCTCGCGGTCCTCACGGCACGATCACGGCGGCGCCCTCCAGGGCGCCGCCGCGCAGGTCGTCCAACGCCCGCTGCGCGTCTTCGAGCGCGTACGTGGTGACCGCCGCGCGCAGCGGGACCTTCGGCGCGAGCGCCAGCAGCTCGCGGCCGTCCGCGCGCGTGAGGTTGGCGACCGACCGCAGCGACCGCTCCTCCCAGAGGTCGGCGTAGGGGAAGGACGGGATGTCGCTCATGTGGATCCCGCCGCAGACCACGACGCCGCCCGGGCGGACCGCGCGCAGCGCGAGCGGGACCAGCTCGCCGGCGGGCGCGAAGATCAGCGCGGAGTCCAGCTCGACGTCCGGGCGCTCGTCGGTCCCGCCCGCCCACACCGCGCCCTGCTCCCGCGCGAAGGCCTGCGTGCGCTCGTCGCCCGGCCGCGTGAAGGCGTACACCTCGCGCCCCTCCCAGGTCGCGACCTGGCAGATCAGGTGCGCCGCGTTGCCGAACCCGTAGATCCCGACGCGCGCCGCGTCGCCGCCCGCGCGCAGCGTCCGCAGGCCGATCAGCGCCGCGCACAGCAGCGGCGCCGCGTGCACGTCGTCGATCGCGTCCGGCAAGGGCAGGCAGAAGCGCTCGTCGGCCACGCAGTACTCCGCGTACCCGCCGTCGAGGTCCTTGCCGGTGAACCGCGCGGCCACGCACAGGTTCTCCTGGCCGCGCGCGCAGTACGGGCACGTCCCGTCGGTCCAGCCCAGCCACGGCACGCCGACGCGCTCGCCGGTGTCGGTCCGCTCGCCGACGATCTGGTGGCCCAGCACCAGCGGCGCGCGCGTCGCGTGGACCTCGTCGTCGACCACGTGCAGATCCGTCCGGCACACCCCGCACGCTTTGACCTTCAAGAGCACCTGGCCCGGGCCAGGAACGGGCATCGGCAGGTCGGCCGGCCGCAACGGCGTTCGAGGAGCATCGAGGACCATGGCGCGCACCGAACCATCTTCTACCCTCGTCAACGCGATGTCCGCGCGTACCGACACCTTCGACCTGGCCCCGCTGCACCTCCGTGCCGGCGAGGCCCGCACCATCGACCTCGAGGTCCCGCTCGACCACTTCGAGCTCAGCAACGAGCGCTACGACGTCCGGCCCGCGCCGATCCCGGTCCGCCTGGACGCCACGCGCATGACCGGCGGCGGCTGGTCGCTGCGCCTGCGGCTGACCGCGTCGCTGAACGGCCCGTGCATGCGCTGCCTGGAGCCCGCGTCGCCGGAGTTCGAGGTCGACGCCCGCGAGATCGACCAGCCCGGCGACGGCCCGGAGCTGGACTCGCCCTACGTCGACGGCGAGGTCCTCGACGTCTCCGGCTGGACCCGCGACGCGCTCGCGCTCGCGCTCCCGGCCAACATCCTCTGCACGCCCGACTGCCTCGGCCTCTGCCCCGAGTGCGGCGTCAACCTCAACGCCGCCGGCCCCGAGCACCACCACGACAAGGGCCCGGACCCGCGCTGGGCGGCGCTGTCGCAGATCAAGTTCGAGGAGTAGCCCGCGCCCGAACGTGAAGCAGGCCGGCGCGTCCGGCGCCGGCCTGCTTCGACCGCCGGGGTGGCGGGGGCTTGTGGGGCTCGCTACGGGAGCGGCGTGTCCGGAAACGCGGCGTGCAGGTGCGCGATCGCCGCGTCGACGGCAGGCAGGTCGGGCGCCGGGCCGTAGACGACCGTCTCGCAGTCGGCGCCGATCGTGTCGGTCGGGTCCGCGTAGACCGTGTCGTTGCCCGGGCCGCAGGTGCCGCGGTCGGCGCGCGCGGAGGGGTCGCCGTCGTAGACGTCGATCACGTCGGCGCCGTTGCCGCCGTCGAAGACGTCGGCGGTCGGGCCGCCCTTGATCGTGTCCGGCCCGTCGCCGCCGTTCATCGTGACCGTGCCCAGGAACGCCGGGTTGCCGGTGCCGAGGCTCACGAGCGTGTCGGCCTTGGGGCCGCCGTCGAGCGTCGAGCTGAGGCCGACGACGCTGAACAGCTGGTCCCGGCCGTCGTCGCCCTCGATCAGCTTGTCGTCGAGCGAGTTGCCGACGACGAGGTCGGGGCCGTCGCCGCCGTCGAGCTTCGTGCCGTTGCCGTTCGGGAAGCCGCCGCGGATCTCGTCGGCGCCGGCGCCGCCGTGGGCCAGCGACGTGCCGTTGGCCTGCACGTCGAGGTGGTCGGCGCCGTTGTCGCCCCAGACCTCGGTCGTGTTGCCGTTGGCCGAGATCGTGTCGGCGCCGCCGCCGCCGTGGACCTTGACGCCGAAGAACGAGAACGTGTTGGTGAGACGGTCGTTGCCGCCGCGGAAGAAGACCTCGGCGTCGCCCTGCGGGCAGGTGACGACCGGGCCGCCCGAGCAGTTGGCGCCCGCCGTCAGGGTCTGGGCGGCATCCGACCAGGTGCGGCCGTTGCCCGCGAGCGTGACGTCGCTGCGACCAGGTCCCGCCTGGAAGGTCGTGGAGTAGACGCTGCCGCTGACCTGCGTGGACGACACCGTCGAGGCGCCCGCCGAGGCGGGGAGCAGAAGGGCCGCGGAGAACGTCGCGGCGAGGAGCAAGCGGTTCATGTCGAAGGAGTAACGCCTTTTGGTGAGTGTCCCTACTCGACGTCCGGTTAGTCCGGAATGCCGTCTGTCAGAGTGCCTTGACGTAGGCGACCGTCGCCAGGCCCATCGGGGCGAAGCGGTCGCGCCGGCCGTCGCGCTCCCAGCCCAGCGCGCGGTAGAGGCGCTCGGCCGGCGAGCCCTCCAGCGTCCACAGCTGGGCGCGGTCGTAGCCGGCGGCCCGCATCGCGTCCTCGGCGGCCTCCAGCAGCGCGCGGGCGATGCCGCGCCGCCAATGGTCGGGGTCCACGAACAGCGCGCTGACGTGCGCGAGGCCGGGGACGGGCGTGGGGTCGTCGGCGGCGACCTGCGCGCGGGCGACGGCGATCGTGCCGAGGATCCCGCCGCCGGCCTCGTCCTCGGCGACGCGCACCCACGCGCCGGTGCGCGCCAGGCGCAGCTCCCACTCCAGCTCCTCGCCCTCCTCGGACGGCATCGGCAGGTCGTCGCCGGCCCACGCCCGGTGGGACGCGTCGCAGCGGCGCGTCAGCGCCGTCAGCGCTCGGAGGTCCTCACGGGTCGCGGGCCGCAGCCTCACAGGTAGGCCCCGGACGGCAGGTAGGGCGCCATCGTGCCCAGCTCGCCGCGCACGAAGACCGGGCCCTCGGTCCCCAGCGACAGCCCCATGTCGAGCGCGACGGCGATCGCCCAGTCGTTGTCGTGGGCGATGAAGTCGACGTGCACGGCGCCGCCCGCCGCGCCGCCCGCGAAGCACGACCACAGCAGGTCGGCGGCGACCGCGTCGTCGTGGGCGGCCAGGACGACCGGCGAGCCGTCGCGGTGCATCGCCCAGCCGCCGCCGTCGTGGACGAGCAGCTCGCTGCCCGCCGCGCGCAGCGTCTCGACGTCGGGCGCGTGCGTGGCCCCGCGCGCCCGGCGGGAGGCCGCGTCGATCAGCGCCCGGTCGCGCTCGTCCTCCAGCGCGCCCGGCCGCGCCTTCAGCCCGGACGGGATCCGCGCGCGGTTGACCTCCCCGGCGGCCGCGACGCACGGCACGAGCTTGAACCCCGCGCGGAAGTAGCTGCGCATCGCGCGCGCGTCGGTCGAGGCCAGGACGATCCCGCCGCGGCAGCCGTCCAGCGTGCGCAGCGACTCCCGCAGCAGCTGCCGCCCGACGCCCCGGCTCTGCAGGTCGGGCTTGACGCCCAGCAGGGACAGGCCCCAGACGCCCTCGCGGACGATCGCCAGCGCGACGCCGACGACCTCGCCGTCCTCGTCCTCGGCGACCCAGGCGCCGTCGGGATCGGTCTCCAGCAGGTGCGCGACGCGCGCGACGCGGCGCGTCAGGTGGACGCGCTCCTCCTCGGGCGAGGAGGGCAGGAACGCCACGGGGATCGCGGTCGCCAGCGCGTCGCCGGCGACGACCGCGGCGGCTCGCACGTCGGCGGGGGACATGGGGCGCGCGCAGGGGGATGGGGAGGAGGACACGGCGTCTGAGTCAACCATGCGAGCATCCGCGCAGCACCGCGGTCCGCCGTCCGCTACCCTTCTGCGTCGCTCATGGCCGTCCCGAAGCAGAAGCAGTCGCACAGCCGCACGACGAAGCGTCGTTCGCAGCACAAGATCAGCTCGCCCGCCGTCAACGCGTGCCCGCAGTGCCACTCGCCGCGCCGCCCGCATCGGGTGTGCCCGGTCTGCGGCACCTACTCGGGTCGCCAGGTCCTCGAGCCCGACCACGGGCACCACGGCCACAGCCACGACTAGCTGATGGCTCCGGAAGGGGCCACCGATCGCGTCGTCGTCGCCGTCGACGCCAACGGGGCTGATCTCGGGCCGGCGGAGGTTGCCGCCGGCGCCGCCCTCGCGGCCGCCCAGGGCGTCCGCTCCATCGTCTTCGGGCCCGCGGACAAGCTCCGTGAGGCCGACCTGCCGTCCGGCGACCTCGTCGAGATCGTCGACGCGCCGGTCTCGATCGCCAAGGTCCCGGACCCGGTCTCGGCCGCGCGGTCGACGGCCGACGCCTCGATCGTGCTGGCCGCCAAGGCCGTCGCCGACGGCCGCGCCGACGCGCTGGTCAGCGGCGGCTCGACGGGCGCCGCCCTCGCCGCCGCGCTGCTGAACGTCCGCCGCGCCCAGGGCATCTACCGCCCGGCGCTGGCGATCCCGCTGCCCGTCCCGGGCGGCCGCCCGCCGGTCACGCTGCTGGACGTCGGCGCCAACGCCGAGGTCCGCCCCGAGCACCTCGTGCAGTTCGCGTTCATGGGCGCCGCGCTGGCGACCACGGTGCTGGGGCTCCAGCGCCCGCGCGTGGCGCTGCTGTCCAACGGCACCGAGGCGATCAAGGGCACGCCGCTGGTCCAGGAGGCCCACAGGCTCCTGGAGGAGCGCGCCGCGCAGTCGCCGCTCGTGGACTTCGTCGGCAACACCGAGGGCAACGTCGTCATGGACGGCCACGCCGACGTCGTCGTCGCCGACGGCTTCACCGGCAACGTCGCGCTGAAGCTCATCGAGGGCGTGTCGTCCGCGACGCTGCGCTCGATCCGCGAGGCCGCGATGGGATCGAACCGGGGCAAGCTCGGCGGCCTGCTGATGCGCCGCGACCTCGGGGAGCTGCGCGCGGAGATCGACCCGGAGGCCCAGGGCGGCGCGTACCTGCTCGGGCTGCGCAAGCTCGGGGTGGTCCCGCACGGCCGCTTCACCCGTGCCGGCTTCTCCCAGGCGGTCCTCCTGGCGGCGCGCGGCGTGCGCAACGACGTCGTCGGCTCGACGCTGACCGCGCTGGACGACGCGGGGGCGTTGAAGTCCCGCCCGCCGCTGGCGTCCGCCGAGAGCACTACCGTTGGGGACCAACCGTCATGACCCGCGAAGACGTCTTCACGCTGATCCGCAACCACCTGGCCGACGAGCTCGACCTGGATGCCGAGCGCATCACGGAGGAGACGCGCTTCAAGGAGGACCTGGACGCCGACTCGCTCGACCTCTACACGCTCGTCCAGGAGCTCGAGGACTCCTATGGGGTCAAGATGAGCGATGAGCAGGCGGCGCAGATCCTCTCGGTCGGCCAGGCGGTCGACTTCGTCCTCGCCCACGCGCCCAGCGCGACCTGAGACTCGCTTGCAGCAGCTGCGCGATCTCCTCGACGAGGTGCCGGAGGACCTGGCCCGCCAGGTCTTCACCCACGCGTCCTGGACGGCGCGGCGGTCGGACTCCTACGCGCGCCTGGCGTTCCTGGGCGACAGCGTCCTGGGGCTCGCGATCACCGCGCACATCTACCCGCTGCTGGAGGCCGAGCGCTACGGCGCCGGCCGCCTGACGAAGATCCGCGCCCAGACGGTGTCCGGGCCGTCGTGCCGCAACGTCGCCGAGCGCCTCGGCGTGCCGGAGCGGCTGCGGGCCGCGGCGCCGGAGGGCGCCGAGCAGACCACGGCGCTGATGGAGACCGAGCGCGTGCTCGCGTCGATCATCGAGGCCGTCATCGGCGCCTGCTTCCTGCACGCGGGCTACGAGCGCACCGCGGCCGCCGTGGTCGAGGCCTTCCAGCCCGAGCTGGAGAACGCGCTGGAGCATCCCGTCGACTACAAGTCGACGCTGCAGGAGCGGCTGGCGCAGCGCGGCGAGGTCGTGGCCTACGAGGTCACCGCCGAGCACGGCCCGCCGCACGACCGGACCTTCGCGGTGGCCGCCACGGTGGACGGCGCCGTCATCGGCACGGGGTCCGGGCGGTCCAAGAAGCACGCCGAGCAGGAAGCCGCGCGGGTGGCGCTGGAGTCGCTGGAGCGCGACGAGCCCGCCGAAACCCCTGCATAACGGGTAGGCCCCGAACCTTCGGGCGCGAACGTCCGATGGCTTCGCCACCATGTGCGGGTGCACCTGAAGTCGATGACCCTGAAGGGCTTCAAGTCCTTCCCCGACCGCACCAAGCTCGAGTTCGGGCCCGGCGTGTCGGTCATCGTCGGCCCGAACGGGTCCGGCAAGTCGAACATCACCGACGCCGTGCTGTGGGCGATGGGCGAGCAGTCGCCGCTCGCGGTCCGCGGCCAGTCGATGCAGGACGTGATCTTCGGCGGGGGCCGCGGCGTGCAGGCGCGCTCGTCGGCCGAGGTCGAGCTGGTGCTCGACAACTCCGACGGGACGGTCGACCTGCCGGTCGGCGAGATCTCGATCGTCCGCAAGCTCGATCGGTCCGGCGACGGCGAGTACCGGCTCAACGGCGCGAAGTGCCGCATGGTCGACGTGCTGGAGGTGCTGAGCGACACGGGCCTGGGCAAGGAGATGCACTCGGTCGTCTCCCAGGGGCGCGTCGAGGCGATCGTGACGTCCAAGCCGAAGGACCGGCGGCTGCTGATCGAGGAGGCCGCCGGGCTGGGCAAGCACCGCAAGCGCCGGCGGCGCGCGCAGCTCAAGCTGGAGCGCACGCAGGACAACCTCGATCGCGCGCTGGACGTCGAGCGCGAGGCGCGGTCGCGCCTGCGGCCCTTGAAGCGCCAGGCCGAGGCGGCCGAGCTGCACGAGCGGCTGGAGCGCCAGACGGTCGAGGCGCGCTGGGAGCTGGCCCGGGAGACCGTGCGCGCGCGGCGCTCCGAGATGGCCGAGGCCGTCGAGAAGGTGACGTCGTCGCGTGCCGAGCGCGAGGCGATGCAGGGCGAGCTGCGCGAGGTCGCGGCGCGCCGCCAGCTGGCCGAGGAGGCGCTGGCCAAGCGCTCCGAGCAGCGCGAGGCGCTGGCGCGGCGGGTGGAGCGCGCGCGGTCGGCGGCCGACCGGATCGAGCTGCGCCTGGAGCGCACGCGCGAGACGGCCGAGCAGGTGGCCGAGCGCGCCGGCGGGCGCGAGCGCCAGCTGGACGCGCTGCGGGTCCAGGCCGCCGAGGACCAGCCCGACGAGAACGGGCTGGAGCGGATCGAGTCGATCGAGGCGCAGCTCAAGGAGCTGGACGAGGACCGCGCGGCCGCGCTGGAGCGCGAGCTGAAGGCCTTGGAGGAGCAGCGCGACGCGGCGGCGGCGCGCGTCGAGGAGCTGAAGGCCGACGTCGAGGCCAAGCGCGCGGCGCTGGCCGAGGCCGACCAGGCGTGCGAGGTCGCGCGCCAGGCGCGGCGGGCCGCGGAGGCGTCCGCCGAGGCGGCGCGGCGCGAGGCCGCGAAGGTCGGCGCCGAGCTGGCGCGGGCCAACCAGTTCCTGCGGTCGCACAGCGGTCCGGCGGGCGGGGCGCGGTCGCTGAGCGACGACCTCGAGGTCGAGCCGGGCGCCGAGCTGGCGCTGTCGGCCGCGCTCGGCGCGCGCCTCTCCGCTGCCGTGGTGGCCGACCGCGCGGCCGGCGCGGCGCTCCTCGATCGCGCCAAGCGCGACGGTGGCCGCGCGCTGATCGCCGACGCCTCCGCGAACGAGGGCGCCTCGCCTGCCGACGCCGCCTCGCCGTCCGACGCGACCGTCGCGCCGGCCACGCCGACGCCGCCCGTCCCCGGCGCGCGTCCCTTCACCGACCTCGTCCGCGGCCCCGAGCCCGCGCTCTCGCTCGCCCGCCGGCTCCTCGCCGACGCCTGGCTCGTCGAGTCCCTCGACGACGTGCCCGACACGTTCACGGGCGTCGCGGTCACCGCCGCGGGCCGCGCCTGGCTCGGCGCGACGCGCGAGCTGCAGCAGGCCGCCGAGGGCGGGGCGGAGCGCGTGCTGGCGATGCGCAACCAGCGCGACGCGCTGATCGCCCAGGCCGAGAAGCAGGTCCAGGCCGAGCACGAGGCGGGCAAGGGCGTCGAGGCGGCGACGTCGGCGGTGGGCGCCGCCGACAGCTCGCGCGACGTGGCCGAGCGGGAGCGGCGCGACGCCGAGCGCGCCTACGCGGAGGCCAAGGAGTCCGAGCGCCAGGCCGCGTGGCTGATGGAGGAGCGCCGCAAGGCGCCCGAGCAGGGCGAGGCCGCGGTCCGGCGCGCGCAGCTGGAGGGCGAGCTGGCGGCCGAGAAGCGCGTCGCCGAGCAGGCCGCCAAGGCGCGCGAGGAGCGCACGCGGCGGATCGCCTACCTGGAGGCGCAGCTGGAGCGCGACCGCCGGTTGGGCCCGGCCGCCGGCCGCGTCGCCGACGTCCTGGCCGTGGTCCTGGAGGCGGTCGTCGCGCGCGTCGGCGAGATGGAGTCCGCGCTGGCCGCCGACCGCGCCGAGGGCGAGGGCGTCGCGCAGGAGCTGCGCGCGTGCGCGGCCGCGGAGGCCGAGATCCAGCAGAAGCTCGGGGAGCGCAACGAGGCCGTGACGCGGGCCGAGGTCCGCGCGCAGCAGCTGCGCGACCAGGAGAAGGAGGCCTCCGAGGAGCTCGGGCAGCTCGCCGAGAAGCTCGGGCTGGAGGCCGAGCCGCGCGAGGAGCCGCTGCCGGTCGAGGAGGCCTCGCAGCTGCGCCAGCGGATCGAGCGGCTCGTCAAGCGCCGCGAGCAGCTCGGCCCGGTCAACCCGCTGGCCAAGCAGGAGTACGACGAGGCCGTCGCCCACGTCGACGAGCTGGAGCGCCAGCGCACCGACCTGGAGACCGCGCTGCGCGAGTTGAAGGCCTTCATCCGCGACACCGACAAGCAGATCCGCACGACGTTCACCGAGACGTTCGAGGCCGCGGCCAAGAACTTCGAGGAGCTGTCCAAGACGCTCTTCCCGGGCGGCAGCGGCCGGCTGTCGCTGGTGCGCGAGGAGAACGCGCCGCGGCCGGTCCTGGGCGGACAGAAGGCCGACGACAACGGCGACGGGTCCTCCGAGGTCGAGGCCGAGGCGGCCGCCGAGGCCGCCGCCGACGCCGAGGCGCAGGCCGAGGAGGGCGGCGTCGCGCCCGACGACGACCTCGGCGTCGAGATCGAGATCACGCCCGCCGGCAAGTCGATGAAGCGCCTGACGCTGCTGAGCGGCGGCGAGAAGACCATGACCGCCATCGCCTTCCTCTTCAGCGTCTTCCTGGCCAAGCCCTGCCCGTTCTACATCCTGGACGAGGTCGAGGCGGCGCTCGACGACCTCAACATCACCCGCTACCTCGACCTCCTGCAGGCCCACGCCGACCGCGCCCAGTTCATCGTCGTGACCCACCAGAAGCGCACCATGGAGGCCGCCGACACCCTCTACGGCGTCTCCATGGGCAACGACGGCGTCTCCAAGATCGTGTCGCGCAAGATGCCCAAGGAGTACGTCAAGGACGCCGAGGCGGCGCAGTCCAACGGCAACGGAGCCTCGGCGGAGCCCGTGGGGGCCGGGGCCTAGCCGCCGTACCCCCAGGCGCGCAGCCGCCGCTTCAGCGCCGAGATGTAGGCCTTGCCGTGCGGCCAGCCCTGGTCGGCGCGCAGGCGGCCGGCGCGCAGCTCGGCGGTGAGGAAGCGGTCGGCGGCGGCGTGGCCGGAGGCGCCGAGGCGGTACTCGTCGGCGACCCAGGCGGCGAGCAGCCCGAGGGCCCGCGTGCCGCCCCGGCGCTTCTTGTACTCCTTCAGCCAGCGGGCGGCGTCGGCGCGGAGCGTCGCGGGATGGGCGCGGGTGACGTCGCTGAACGTCCCGGCCTTGAACGCGAGCAGCCGCACGGGCATCGCGGAGTCGGCGAACGACGCGAAGGAGTAGGCGAAGCGGACGTCGCCGGTGACGAACGTGCCGCCGTTCAGCGTGTAGCCGAAGTCGGCGAAGTCGCGCGTGGTCGTCGCGTAGGTGCTGCCCGTCCAGCGGAAGATCTCGGCGATCGTGCAGCAGTGCGCGCCGCCGGTGTAGAGGTCCACGAGGACCTCCGGCTCGCCGTCGCCGTCGAGGTCGGCCACGCGCAGCGCCGACCCGCCGACGGCGCCACCCGGCGCGCAGTAGGGCGGCGCGCAGCCCGGCCCGGAGGCGACGCCCGTGTAGGCCACGGCGCCGGCGCGGGTGATCTGCACGTCCATCCCGCTGTACTGGAAGTCGTCGACCTTGGTGTAGGAGAACGTCGCGCTGACCGCGCCGAGCGAGGCGGTCTGGGTCTCGGCGGCCGCGGGCGCCGCGAGGACCAGCGCGGCGACAACGGCGAGCATGAAGGGGCGGAGCATGGGCGGACGCTAACCGCTACAGCGCCTTCTCGCCCCAGAACGACGCGAACGGGTTGGCGTTGAAGTTCCCGATCCGCGCGTAGCCCGCGCGCTCGTACATCGCCTGCGCCTGCGGCTGGTGCTCGCCGGTGTCCAACCGCGCCACCCGGTACCCGAGCCGCCGCGCCTCGTCCTCCAACCCCTGCAACAACCGCGACGCGTGCCCGCGCCCGCGCGCCGCCGGCACCACGAACATGCGCTTGATCTCGCACGCGCTCGCGTCGTCGTCCAGCCGCTTCAGCCCGCCGCCCGCGACGGCCGCGCCGTCCTCGAACACGACCAAGAACGCGCCGCCGCGCGCGGCGCTGAAGTCCTCGGGCGTGGCGCTCGGCGCCTCCGGCACGTCGATGCGGCCGTACAGCTCGGAGACCTCGTCGACCATCGCGGCGACCAAGGCCGTTGCCTGCGGGTCATCGGACGGGACGGTGCGCAACTCGATCACCTCGCTATCTTCGCGCAGCGATGGCCCGAGACTGGCGCGAACTGTTCATCACCGGCGACGCGGCGACCGCCGCCGACGCCTCCGATCCCGCGGAGGCGCCGGAGAAGCGCCGTGGCTTCTTCCGCCGCCTGCGGGAGAACATGTCCAAGACGCGCGAGGCGCTGACCACCGAGATCCAGGCCACGCTCTTCGACACGCTCGACGACGAGACCTGGGAGCGCCTCGAAGAGGCGCTGATCATGGCCGACGTCGGCGCGCGCACGACCGCCGACGTCGTCGGCCGGCTCGAGCAGGAGGCGACCTCCGGCCAGGTCGAGGGCGGCCCCGCGCTGCAGGAGCGCCTCGTCCAGCTGCTCGCGGGCATCGCCAAGACCGGCACGGACACGATCGACCTCACCCACGAGCCCACGGTCATCATGGCCGTCGGCGTCAACGGCACCGGCAAGACGACCACGATCGGCAAGCTCGCCTGGCACATCCGCCAGGAGCTGGGCAAGACCGTCCTGCTCGGCGCCGCCGACACCTTTCGCGCCGCCGCCGTCGAGCAGCTGGCGGTCTGGGCGAAGCGCGCCGACGTCGAGATCGTCACCGGCCCGCCGAACTCCGACCCCGGCTCCGTCGCCTTCGAGGCCGTCAAGCAGGGCCGCGAGCGCGGGATCGACGTCGTCATCATCGACACCGCCGGCCGCCTGCACAACCAGGACCAGCTGATGGACGAGCTGACCAAGATCCGCCGCGTCATCGGCAAGCAGATGCCCGACGCGCCGCACGAGACGCTGCTGACGATCGACTCGACCACCGGCCAGAACGGCGTTCGCCAGGCCAAGCTCTTCTCCCAGGCCGTGCCGGTCGACGGCATCGTCCTGACCAAGCTCGACGGCACGGCCAAGGGCGGCATCGCGCTGGCGATCGCCGGCGAGCTCGGCATCCCCGTCAAGCTCATCGGCATCGGCGAGGCGCTGGAGGACCTCCGCCCGTTCGACGCCGACGACTTCGCCCGCGCTCTGGTCACCGCTTAACGCGCGCCGCACCGCGTAAGAACCTGCACAACGGGCAGTTAGCTCTCGCAGGATGCCCGCCCTGGGATACTCAGCTCACTGATGGACGCTTGGCTGATCTGGTTGGTCTGCGCGGTTGCCGCGGCGGTGGGGGAGATCGCCACCACCGGGTTCTTCCTCGCCCCGTTCTCCGCCGGCGCGTTCGGCGGGATGCTCGCCGCGCTGCTCGGCGCCGGCGGCGCGATCCAGCTGATCGTGTTCGCGGTGATCACGATCTTCTGCTTCGCGCTCGTGCGCCCGATCGCGCGGCGCCACATGTACACGCCGCCCGCGATCCGCACCGGCACGGCCGCGCTGATCGGCCGCAGCGGCATCGTCCTGGAGCGCATCGCCAACGACGAGGGCGTCGGCGCGGTGCGCATCGACGGCGAGGTCTGGACCGCGCGCGCCTACGACGACCACCTGGTCATCGAGGCGGGCGCGAAGGTCGACGTCGTCGAGATCCGCGGCGCCACCGCCTTGGTCGCACCATGAACATCAACTACACGGAGGTCACCACGTGGTCGCGTTGATCGCGCTCGCCGTCGTCCTGCTGTTCGCGCTCTTCGTCGCGGCGCGGACCATCAGGATCATCCCCCAGGCCCGCGCCGGCGTCGTCGAGCGCTTCGGCCGCTACAGCCGCACGCTCGAGCCCGGGTTGGCGATCGTGGTGCCGTTCATCGACCGCGTCAGGCCGCTGATCGACCTCCGCGAGCAGGTCGTCTCGTTCCCGCCGTCGGGCGTCATCACGGAGGACAACGTCACCGTCAACATCGACACGGTCCTCTACTTCACGATCACCGATCCCAAGGACGCGTCCTACGAGGTGGCCAACCCGCTGCAGGCGATCGAGCAGTTGACGGTGACGACGCTGCGCAACGTCATCGGCGGCCTCACGCTGGAGGACTCGCTGACCTCCCGCGACCAGATCAACTCGCAGCTGCGCACGGTCCTCGACGAGGCCACGGGCAAGTGGGGGATCCGGATCAACCGCGTGGAGCTGAAGGCCGTCGACCCGCCGGCCGGGATCCAGGAGGCGATGGAGAAGCAGATGCGCGCCGAGCGCGACCGTCGTGCGGCGATCCTCAACGCCGAGGGCCTCAAGCAGTCCCAGATCCTGACCGCCGAGGGCGAGAAGCAGTCCGCGGTCCTGCGGGCCGAGGGCCAGAAGCAGGCCGCGATCCTGGCGGCCGAGGGCGAGGCCAAGGCGATCGGCACGGTCTTCGAGGCCATCCACGCCGGCAACCCGGACCCCAAGCTGCTCAGCTACCAGTACCTGCAGATGCTGCCGCAGATCGCCCAGGGCGACGCGAACAAGCTGTGGGTGATCCCGTCGGAGTTCACCGCCGCGCTGGGCAAGCTGTCGAGCGCGTTCGCGGGCGGCGGCGAGGAGGAGAACCCGCGGGTGGAGCCCCCGCATGGCGGACCTCGTCCGCTCTGACATCGAGGCCTACGCGGCGGCGCACACCACGCCGCTGCCGGCCGCGCTCCAGCGCCTGCACGACGAGGCGACGCGCGAGCTGCCCTACCCGTCGATGCTGTCGGGGCCGGTGGTCGCGCGGCTGCTGCAGACGCTGGTCGCGGCGGCCCGGCCCCGCCTGGTCGTCGAGGTCGGCACCTACGCCGGCTTCAGCGCGCTGGCGATGGCGGAGGCCCTGCCGCCCGAGGGCAGGATCATCACCTTGGAGCTGGACGACCGCCACGCCGACTTCGCCCAGCGCCACGTCGACGCCAGTGCCTACGCCGATCGCATCGAGATCGTCCGCGGCCCGGCGCTGGAGAGCCTCGCGCGGCTGGACGGCCCGTTCGACCTGGTGTTCATCGACGCCGACAAGACCGGCTACCCCGACTACTACGAGGCGGCGCTGGCCAAGCTCGCGCCGGACGGGCTGATCGTCGCCGACAACACGCTGCGCGGCGGCGACGTCCTGGCGCCGGACTCGGAGGGCGACGAGGCGATCGCGGCGCTGAACGACCGCTGGGCCGGCGATCCGCGCGTGGTGGCCACGCAGCTGACCGTGCGCGACGGGGTGACGATCCTGCGCCGGCGCCAGAACGCCTGACGAAATCCTCACGAAGCGCATGAAACCCGGGCTGCCGGGGCTACGTTGAAGGGGCATGCCTTTCCGTCGTACCCCCGTCGTCCTCGCGGCCGTCGCGGCGCTCGCCACGACCGTCGCCGCCGTGCCCGCCGCCACCGCCGCCGCCGTCGCCGCCGCGCCCTGGACGGAGCCCGCGGCCATCCCCGGCGCCGCGCCGACGCCCGCCCCGCTGATCGTCACCGGCGACGGCCGCGCGCTGGTCTTCCCGGCGTCGGACCGCTCCAACGCCGTGACCCCCGCCGGCGCGCCCACCGAGATCGTCCCGCTGAACCCGGCCACCGGCGCCGCCGCCGGCACGCCCCGCAGCCTGTCCATCGCCTCGGTCCTGGCCGCGTCCTACGCCCGCGACCACTACGTCATCGCCGGCTCGACGCTCGACCGCGACGGCACGATCTCCGACAAGAGCCACGTCCAGGTCGCCTACGGCACCGGCGGCGGCGACGTCGGCCCGCTGAAGGGCATCCCGGGCTCCACGGGCGAGCACGCCTTCGCCCTGGCCGCCAACGACGACGGCGTCATCGCGATCGTCCTGGGCAACACCACCGAGCGCCGCCTGCTGATCCGCCGTCCCAACGGCCGCGGCTTCGTCCAGGCGTTCCAGGCCAAGGTCGGCTCCCAGGGCCGCGGCGCGACCGTCGCGGTCGGCGCCAAGGGCGACGTCCTGATGGTCTGGGAGAACGCGCACCACATCTACGCCCGGCACGTCGGGACGTCCGGCGGGGTCGGCGCCGTGCACCACATCGGCGACGGCGTCCAGTCGCACCTGCAGGCCGCGGTCGAGAGCGGGGGCCGGCTGATGGCCGCGTGGGTGAGCCAGCGCGTCGGCGAGGGCGACGCCTCCACGCCCGCCACGCTGTTCTTCACCACCGCCGCCCCGGGCAAGGGCTTCAACAAGGCCAAGCAGATCGAGTCCGTGGGCGTCGAGGGCACCGGCCGCTACGTGAGCGACCCGGCGGTCCGCCTGGTCACCGGCGGCGCGTCGCTGCTGGCCTGGACCGGCTACGACGCGGGCACCGGCCACTACGTCGTGCGCGTGATGTCGCTGAGCGGCGGCCACACGAGCACGCCGCAGACCGTCTCGGATCCGGCCGTCGACGCGGTCCTCGGCGACCTGAGCGTCGACGCCGCGGGCGGCGCCGGCGTCGTCTGGCGCACCGGCGTCGCGGGCGCCGACCCCGACGGCGCGTCGCAGCAGGCGCAGGCCGCGCTCCGTCCGTCGCCGTCGCAGCCCTTCGGCGCGCCGGAGACGATCGAGGCCCCCGCGTCCGGCGGCAGCCTGCCCTACGCGCCGCTGATCGCGCTCGCGCCGTCCACCGGCGCGGCGCTGGCCGAGGTCAGCGTGTTCGGCCCGGCCGGAGCGGCATCGCCGCTCGTCGTCAGCGCTCGCCCCGCGCCGTAGACTGAGCGGACAGTGTTCGACGCCCTTGCCGAGAAGCTCCAGGAGACCCTGTCCGACGTCCGCGGCCGCGGCACGCTGACCGAGGACGACGTCAACAAGGCCATGCGCGAGATCCGCCTCGCGCTGCTGGAGGCCGACGTCAACTTCAAGGTCGTCAAGCAGTTCACGGCGACGGTCAAGGAGCGCTGCCTCGGCGCCGACGTGCTCGGCCAGCTCAACCCCGGCCAGCAGGTCGTCAAGATCGTCAACGAGGAGCTGACCGCCCTCATGGGCGGCTCCTCGGCCGGGATCACGTTCGCACCCCGGCCGCCCACCGTCATCCTCATGGCCGGCCTGCAGGGCTCGGGCAAGACGACCGCCACGGCCAAGCTCGCCCGGTTCCTGAAGGAGCACAACGGCTCGTCGGTCGCCGTCGCCGCGTGCGACGTCTACCGCCCGGCCGCGGTCGACCAGCTGATCAAGGTCGGCGGCCAGGCCGGCGCCGACGTCTACGAGCAGGGCACCGACAAGGATCCGGTCGACATCGCCCGCTGGGCGCTGGACCGGGCCAAGATGGAGGGCAAGGACGTCCTCATCGTCGACACGTCCGGCCGCCTGCACGTCGACGAGCGCCTGATGCAGGAGCTCAAGGACATCCGCAAGGTCGTCAAGCCGACGTCGATCCTGCTCGTCGTCGACGCGATGACCGGCCAGGACGCCGTCAACGTCGCCGAGCAGTTCGCCGAGGCGGTCGACTTCGACGGCGTCGTGATGTCCAAGCTCGACGGCGACGCCCGCGGCGGCGCCGCGCTGAGCGTCAAGGCCGTCACCGGCAAGCCGATCCTCTTCGCCTCGGTCGGCGAGAAGCTCGACCAGTTCGAGGCCTTCCATCCGGACCGGATGTCGCAGCGGATCCTCGGCATGGGCGACGTCATGTCGCTGATCGAGAAGGCCGAGCGCCAGTTCGACGAGGACGAGGCCAAGGAGCTCGAGCGCAAGCTGCGCAAGGACGAGTTCACGCTCGACGACTTCCTCAAGCAGCTCAAGCAGCTGCGCAAGATGGGCCCGCTGACGTCGCTGCTGGGCATGATGCCGGGCTTCGCGGGCCAGCAGCTCAAGAACCTCAAGGTCGACGAGAAGGAGCTGGATCGCGTCCAGGCGATCATCCTCTCGATGACCCCGGAGGAGCGCCGCCGGCCCGAGCTGATCAAGGGCTCGCGCCGTCTGCGCATCGCCAAGGGCTCGGGCACGAACGTCCAGGCGGTCAACCAGCTCGTCAAGCAGTTCGCCCAGATGCGCAAGGTCATGAAGCAGATCGGGAAGGGCCGGATGCCCGACCTGCAGGCCCTGATGCGCCAGGCTCGCTAACCTCCAGCGTCGCTTTTCCCCGCTTTCATTCCGTAACGCAAGGAAACCATGGCAGTTCGACTCCGATTGACGCGCGTTGGCGCGAAGAAGAACGCGATCTGGCGCATCGTCGCCGCCGATCAGCGGTCCCCGCGCGACGGCCGCAACATCGAGATCCTCGGTCAGTACAACCCGCAGACCGATCCCTCCACCATCACGGTCAACGAGGACCGCGTCCGCCATTGGGTGGGGACCGGCGCGACCGCCACGCCGCAGGTCCGCAAGCTCCTGCGCACGCAGGGCATCGACATCTCCTCGAACTAACCCACCGCCCACCCCCAGCGCCTGCCTGCCGTGAAGGACTTGCTCGACTACCTCGCCCGCCAGCTCGTGGACGACCCCGAGGCGGTCGCGGTCGAGCAGTTCGACGAGGACGACGGAACGGTCGTCCTCGAGCTGTCGGTCGGCGAGGAGGACTACGGCCGCGTGATCGGCAAGGGCGGGCGCACCGCCAATGCCCTGCGGACGGTCGTCAAGGCCGCCGCCGTCAAGGAGCAGCGCCGCGTCCTCGTCGACATCGTCGACTGACGCGGTCGCGGTGGCCTCCGACGAGCTTCTGTCCGTCGGGCGCGTAGGGCGCCCGCACGGACTCGACGGGTCGTTCCACGTCACGCAGCCGCGCGAGCGGGTGCTGGAGGCGGCCCAGCGGGTCATCGTCAAGGACGAGCCGCTGGAGATCCTGCGCCGCTCCGGCACGCCGGCCGCGCCGATCCTGCGCCTGCCGGGCATCGGCACGCGCGAGGCCGCCGAGGCCCTGCGCGGCACCGACCTCTTCGTCCCGCGCGCGGCCGCGCCGCCGCTGGAGGAGGACGAGTGGCTGGCCGAGGACCTCGTGGGCTGCCGCGTGGTCGACGGCGACGAGCGCGTCGGCGTCGTGGCGAAGCTGCTGCCGTACCCGTCGTGCGAGCTGCTGGAGGTCCAGCGGCCGGACGCCGATCCCGGCCGGCCCGCCCAGGCGCTGCTCGTGCCGCTGATCTCCGACGCCGTGCGGACTGTCGACGTCGAGGCCAAGGTCATCGACGTGAACCTGGCGTTCCTGGGGGAGACCGCCTAGCCATGCAGCTCGACGTCGTCACGCTCTTCCCCGAGTGGTTCGACTGGTTCCAGACCCAGCGCCACGTGCGCAACGCCGTGCAGCGCGGCCATGAGCTGCGGGCGTTCAACCCGCGCGACTGGACGCCGCTGAGCGGCGGCCAGGTCGACGACACGCCCTTCGGCGGCGGCGCCGGGATGGTCCTGCGCGTCGACGTCATGGACAAGGCGCTGCGCGGGATCTACAACCAGGATCCCGTCGACCTGCGCCGCGAGCGGCGCGTGATCGCGCTGACGCCCGGCGGCCGCATGCTCGACGACCACTTCGTCGACGAGCTGGCCGGCGAGTCCGCGATCACGCTGCTGTGCGGGCGCTACGAGGGCTTCGACGAGCGCATCGTCCAGCACTTCGCCAGCGACGCCGTGAGCGTGGGCCGGTTCGTGCTCAGCGGCGGCGAGCTGGCCGCGATGGTCGTCATGGACGCGGTCCTGCGCAAGCTGCCCGGCGCGCTCGGGCACTCCGAGAGCGCGCTGGAGGAGTCGTTCTCCCAGGCGCTCGGCGGCGACCCCGAGTACCCGCACTACACCCGTCCCGCCGAGTACCGCGGCTGGAAGGTCCCGCCGGTGCTGCTCAGCGGCCACCACGAGGAGATCCACACCTGGCGCCGCATGCGCTCCGCCGAGCGCGGCGCGGTCGGGCCGACCGCCCGCCCGCTGGACCCGCAGGCGGACACCACGCGGCGACGCGGGGTCGACGTCTTCGGGTCCATGTCGGACGACGACGACGCTCCGCGCCCCTCCGGGCCCGATCCGTTCGGGCCGATGTCCGCCGGGTAGCGCGCGCCGCTCCCGGCGGTCCGGGCGATCCGGGGCGATCCCCGGCGATCCGGGTCACTCCCGACGTCGCATCGACGTTCGCAGTGACCCGCATCGCGGTCCGTCGTCGCCCGCCGGGCTCGAACCGCCGCGCCCTTGCGGCCGCTCCGCGAGGCCGCGCCGCCTTCGCTACCATCATTCGGCCGACGCGCGGGGATTCCGCTCTGCGCCTGTCGCCCCTCTCTTCGCCATGAGCACCGTCATCGACTCCCTCGAGCGCGCCCAGCTGCGCCGCGTCCCCCGCTTCCAGGCGGGCGATCGCGTCCGTGTCCACTTCCAGGTCATCGAGGGCACGCGTCGCCGTACGCAGGTCTTCGAGGGCGTGGTGATCAAGCGCCAGGGCCACGGTGTCCGCGAGACCTTCACGGTCCGCAAGCAGTCGTTCGGCGTCGGCGTGGAGCGCACGTTCCCCGTGCACTCGCCGAAGATCGAGAAGATCGAGGTCGCCGCCCGCGGTGACGTCCGTCGCGCCAAGCTGTACTACCTCCGCGACCGCGTCGGCAAGGCCGCCCGCGTCCGCGAGCGCCGCTACATCGGGCCGGAGGAGGTCGTCGAGGCCGGCCTGCTGCACGACCCGGCCGCCGAGCTGGAGGCCGAGGCGGCCGCCAGCGAGGGCGCCGTCGACGCCGAGGGCGTCACGGCGGAGGAGACGGTCACGGAGGTCGTCGAGACGCCGGACGCCCCGGCGGCCGAGGCGACCGACGACGGTGCCGCCGCCGAGGCTGAGGCCTCGGCCGAGGCGGACGCCGGCTCCGACGACAAGTAGGCCGATGAGCGCCGCCGCCGGCGGGGCCAAGAAGGAGAAGTCGGCCGGCAGCTCGTTCCTCGAGCTGGTCGTGATCGTCGTCGTGGCGCTCGGGCTCGCGCTCGGCATCCAGGCCTTCCTGGTCAAGCCGTACCGCATCCCGAGCGAGTCGATGGTGCCGACGCTCAAGGTCGGCCAGCGCGTCCTCGTCAACCGCCTGGGCAACCGCTTCAACAAGCCCGAGGTCGGCGAGATCGTGGTGTTCCACCCGCCGGCGGGCAGCGACTCCAACACCTGCGGCGACAGCAACAAGAAGCCCGACCAGGCGTGCGACAAGCCGACGGCGCAGCGGGCGAACGTGAACTTCATCAAGCGCGTCGTGGCCGGCCCGGGCGACACGCTGTACATCAAGGGCGGCCACGCCTACGTCAACGGCAAGCGGCAGAAGGATGACTTCACGCGTCCCTGCGCCGAGGGCGGCTCCGGCTGCGACTTCCCGCGCCCGATCACCATTCCGGCCAACCACTGGTTCATGATGGGTGACAACCGTGGCGAGTCCGACGACAGCCGGTTCTGGGGTCCCGTCCCACGCAAGTGGATCATCGGCGGCGCCTTCGCGACCTACTGGCCGCCCAAGCGCATCGGGCTCCTCTAGTGGGCCGCCGCCCACTGGCTCGATGAACCTCGCCGACGAGCTGGCCGGCGTGGTGGAGGAGGCCGCGCCGCAGAAGCCGCGCACCGCCGCCAAGCGCAAGCCGAAGACCAAGGGCGGTCGGCGGCTCTTCCAGCACGATCGCAAGCTGGGGTACCGCTGGGTCGCGGGCGCCGACGAGGCCGGCCGCGGCTGCCTGGCCGGGCCACTGGTCGCCGCGGCGGTGCTCTTCGACTACGAGCGCCTCGGGCCGCGCGAGGTCCGCGCGCTGGGCAAGCTCAACGACTCCAAGCAGCACACCGAGGAGACGCGCGAGGAGCTCTACCCGGTGGTGATGCGGATCGCGACCAAGGTCGTCGTGACCTCGCGCAGCGCCGGCGGGATCGACCGCCGCGGGCTGCACAAGACGAACATCGCGGCGCTGCGCGAGTCGCTGCTCAAGGTCGCCGAGGGCGGGCCGGGCGACATCATCCTGCTGTCCGACGGCTTCGCCGTGGGGGACATGGACGGCCACGACCGCCGCGCCATCGTCGACGGCGACGCGAAGTCCGCCGCCATCGCCGCCGCGTCGATCATCGCGAAGGTCACGCGCGACCGCTTCATGCGTCGGGCCGACGCCGTGCATCCGGGCTGGGAGTTCGCGACGCACGTCGGCTACTCCACGCCCGAGCACCGCGAGGCGATCGCCCGCCAGGGCGTCTCGCCGCTGCACCGCATGTCGTTCCAGTCGGCGGCGTACGAGTCGCTGTCGCGGTAGCGGCGGGCCCTGAGCCTCGAGCCGCACGCCGCCGTTGGGGTTCCCAGCGTTGGGGTTCCCCGGCGCCGCCCAGGCGTCGCGGCCTCCGTTCGCGTGTCGCGGCCTCCGCTCGTACCCGTTGTGCCGTTCAGCCTCCATTCGCGGCCGTTGGCCCGCTGCTCAGCGTCCTGCCGCGCCCCCCGCGCCGTCTCCGCGTCGGTCACGTGGCGTCCCCAGGTGACCGGCGACCCGCTGTCGTCGGCCTCCTGCATGGCGATGTGCATCATGGAGCTGAACCAGTCGGACGGGCCTTGGCCGTGTCGAGTGAGTTTCGGGTGATCTGCATCTTGGGAGGATCTACCCCATGTCCATCGTCATCGTCGGAGCCGGTCCGAACCTCGGCGCCGCGGTCGCCCGTCGCTTCGGGGGCGAGGGAATGGCCGTCGGCCTCATCTCGCGCGACCGGGCCAAGCTGGAGACGCTGGCCGGCGAGTTGCGCGCCGAGGGCCTGACCGCCGACGTCGAGCCCGCCGACATCCGCGACGCCGACGGGCTGGCGGTCGCGATCGGGGCGCTGGCCAAGCGACTCGGGCCCGTCGAGGTGCTGGAGTACTCGCCGCTGCCCGCCAAGGAGTCCATGAAGCCGATCCTCGAGACGACCGTCGACGACGTCCGCGGCCCACTGGAGTTCAGCGTCCTCGGCGCCGTCGCCGCCGCGCGTGCGGTCCTCCCGCCGATGCTCGACGCCGGTCGCGGCACGATCCTCTTCACGACCGGCGGCGCGGCGATCAACCCCTACCCGCTGCGTGCCGGTGTCGGCATCTCGTTCGCCGGCGAGGTCGCCTACGCCCGCATGCTCCACGACGAGCTGCGCGACCATGGCATCCACGTCGCCCACACCGCCATCGGCGGCCGCATCGCGCCCGGCGAGGATCACGAGCCCGCCGACGTCGCCGACCTCCTGTGGCGCCACCACACCGAGCGTGCCCGGTTCCAGGTGCTGCTCGGGATCGACTGAGCGCTGGCCCAGCCGCGACGAGGCTCGCGTCAGCATGCCCTAGAACGCCCCTTCCAGATGGTCCAGGCGCGTGAGGCGGCCACGCGCGTCGACGACCACGCCGATTGCGTCGAAGCGCAGCAGCGACGTGCGCGGCCGGTCAGCCGGACCGTCGGCGAGATAGGCCATCGCCATGCGGCGGACCTGGACGCGCTTGGCGTCGTGCAGCGCGTCCCACGGCTCGCCGCGGCCGCGCCGGGTCTTGACCTCGACGAAGACCAGGGCGTCGCCATCGACGGCGATGAGGTCGATCTCGCCGTGGCGCGTCCGATGGTTGCGGGCGACGATCGAGCAGCCACGTCGCTCCAGATGCTCGGCGGCCAGGCGCTCGCCCAGGCGCCCGAGGTGATGTCGTGGGTCGGTCTTCGGCACGCCGTTGATGCTGCGCCGCCACCCGTGACGACCCCAGACACGATCGTCACGAAACGCGCGCGGAACCGTTCCAGAAGCCATGAGGCACCGGCGGTTGAGGGCCAGGAGGGCTCACGATGTCGCGGTGCTCGTCCTGCCGTCGCCCTCCCTGGCCCCACCCGGAACCCAGCTCCTGCTCGGCCGCTCCCGCGCGGCCCGGATCCGCTTCGCCGATCCCACCGTCTCCCGCCGCCACGCCGTCCTGCACCGCCTCGACGACGAGACCTGGCTCATCGTCGACCTCGCCTCCACCCACGGCACCCGCGTCAACGATCGGCCCGTCGCAACCGCGGCGAGGATCGGCGACGGCGACCACCTCCGGCTCGGGCCCTCCACGCACGTCGTCATCCAGACCTGATGCCGCCCCCGCCTAACGCCCGACATGCGTCCAGAACGCTGCGGTCCTCGCGCGCGCGTGCCGTTGCAAGGGAGGTGCCGAGGACTTCCGGTGCCCTTCTGCGCTGCCTGCTCGCCGCCGCCCTGTGCGTCGCGGCGGCGCTGACGCCTGCGGGCATCGCGAGTGCGGCGCTCACCACGTCCTTCACCTCCGACTTCGCCGCGCTGACCAGCGGGCCGCCGGTCTCGCTCGCGGCCCCGGTCATCTCCGGCGAGGCCGTGCGCGGCACGACGCTGATCGTCAACTCCGGCTCGTGGAGCCCGTCGGCCACCGCGGTCGCCTACCAGTGGCAGCGCGACGACGGCACGGGCTTCGTCGACATCGGCGGCGCGACCGCCACGAGCTACACGCTGACCCCGGCCGACGAGGGCAACACGATCCGCGTGCATGTCCTCGCGTCCAACGCCTCGGGCTCGGGCGCGATCGACACCTCGGCGATCGGTCCGGTCATCCCCGCCACGCCGGTCAACACGATCGCGCCCACGGTCTCGGGTAGCGCCGTCGGCGGCAACGTCCTGAGCGCCACGCGCGGCGCGTGGTCGCCGGCCGGCACGTCCTACAGCTTCCGATGGCAGCGCGACGACGGCTCGGGCTACGCCGACATCAGCGGCGCGACGTCCTCCTCCTACACGACGGTCCCGGCCGACGTGGGGGCGACGCTGCGCGCGCAGGTCACCGCGACCAACCCCTACGACGCGACCACGATCGCGACCGCCGGCGTCGGCCCGATCAGCTCCGGCAAGCCGGTCAACGCCAGCGCACCATCCGTCAGCGGCACGCCCAAGCGCGGCGCGGCACTGGCGGTCACGCCCGGCTCGTGGAAGCCGTCGGCCACGTCCTACACCTTCCAGTGGCAGCGCGACAACGGCTCCGGCTTCGCCGACATCGCCGGCGCCAACGGCACCTCCTACGTCGCGACCGGTGGCGACATCGGTGCCGCGCTGCAGGTCGTCGTCACCGCCACCAACGCCTTCGGCACCACGACCGCGACCAGCGCGGCGACCGCCAACGTCGCCGCCGATCCGCCGGTCAACCTCGGCTCGCCCGGCATCGCGGGCACCGCCAAGCGCACGTTCACGCTGACCGCCTCCGGTGGCCTCTGGTCGCCCGCGGGCTCGTCGCTGACCTACCAGTGGCAACGCGACGACGGCTCCGGCTGGGCCGACATCGGCGGCGCGACGGCCATGACCTACACCATGGTCGCCGGCGACGTCGGGACGATCCTGCGCGTCGCGGTCAAGGCCACCAACGTCGACGGCTACGCCACCGCCTACTCGGCGCCGACCGCCACGGTCGCCGCCGCGACCCCGGCCAGCCAGACCGCGCCGGTCGTCACCGGCAAGGCCCGCGTCGGCGAGACGCTGACGACGACCACCGGCAGCTGGAACCCGGCCGCGTCGAGCTACGCCTACCAGTGGCAGCGCAAGGTCGCGGGTGTGTTCACCGACATCTCGGGCGCCAACGCGCAGTCCTACGCCTTGACCGCCGCCGACGAGGGCGCCCAGGTCCGCGCGAAGGTCACCGCGACCAACACCGACGGGGACGGAGACGGCTACAGCGCCGCGACCGTCGCGGTGGTCGCGCCGCCCGTCGCGCCGACGACGATCGACGCGCCCTCAGGAACGTTGGAGGACACCAACGTCCTGACGATCGACGGCGGCACGTGGACGCCGGCCTCGACCACGCTGACCTACCAGTGGCTGCGCTGCCCGGCGGGCGCGACGACCATCGGCGGCTGCTCGACGATCGGCACCGGCAAGACCCACACCCTGGCGGGCGCCGACGTCGGGCACACGATCGCCGTGCGCGTCACGGGCACGATCCCCGGCGCCTCGACGGTCGTCACCTCCGACCTGACCGCCGACATCCAGGGCCGGGCGCTGATCAACAGGCTGCCGCCGACGATCGGCGGGCTCGTCCAGGTTGCCCAGACCCTGCGGGCCACCGCGGGCGTGTGGAGCGTCCCCACCAACAGCGAGCGCTTCCAGTGGCGGCGCTGCGACCCCGACGGCTCCAACTGCACCGACATCCCCGGCGCGACCCGCCCGGACTACAAGGTCGTGGTCGCCGACAAGGACCGTGCCATCGTCCTGCGCGAGTACGCGACGTCGTGGGGCCAGGCGGCCACCGCCGACAGCGCGGCCGCGGTGGTCGCCGACCAGCCGCTGCCGTCGATCGTCGCCGCGCCGCTGGTCACCGGCACCGCGGCGCGCACCCAGAACCTCCAGGTGTCGCGCGGGGTCTGGCAGAACGACCCGACGTCGTTCGCCTACCAGTGGCAGCGCTGCGACGCCGACGGCGTCTCCAACTGCGCCGACATCCTCAACGCGACGCGCGCCAACTACGTGCTGACCGCGGTCGACACCGGCCATACGATCGTGGCCGCCGTGACCGCGGGCAACACGGAGGGGACGACGACGGTGACGTCGGCTCCGACCGCGGTTGTCGCGAAGGTGCTGCCGGAGCTGGTGACGCTCGGCGACATCATCGGGACGCTCCAGGTGCCGCAGACGCTGCAGGTGCGGCGCGGGGTCTGGCGCACGACGCAGGACACCAACTACGCCTACCAGTGGCAGCGCTGCGATCCCGACGGGACCAACTGCGTGGACATCGCGGGCGCGCGCGTGCAGTCCTACCGGTTGCAGCCCGCCGACGCGCGGGCGCGCATGCGCGTCGTCCAGAGCGCGACCAACCCGGATGGATCGATCAGCGTCGCGACGCCGGTGACCGTGCCGATCGTCCCCGCCAAGCCGGGGCTGATGGTCTCGCCGCGGTTGACCGGCGTCGGACGCGCCGATGTCGGCAAGACCATCACCTTGACGCCGGGCTCGTGGAACGGGTCGACGGAGATCACGTCCAAGGTGCTGGAGTTCTGGCGCTGCAACCCCCGCTGCACCTCGCTGACGACCGGTGGAGCCGGGTCTTACGTGTTGACCGACGCCGACGCGGGCGCGCTCATCCGCGGCTCGGAGACCGCGACGGGCCCGGGCGGGACGACGGTCGCGTGGGCGAGCGCGTGGCTCGGGCCGGTGCACTCGGCGACCGCGGCCACGTCGTCGTTCGCGGCGCGCGGCGGGACCGCGACGCTGCGGACGTCCAGCGGCGTGGCGTTGGCGTCGGCGACCGTGGGGTCGTCGACGGGCGGCGTGGCGCGGGCGGCAGCGGCCGCCGCTCGCGATCGCACGGTGAAGATCACGCTGACCCGGGCCAAGCGCGCGCCGAAGGGCAAGCTGCGCGCGTGGGCGTGCCTGGCGAAGCCGGCCGCCGAGGAGACCGCGCCGTGCACCAAGGCGGTGTCCTTGGGGCCACGCCGGACGACGCTGAAGCTGAAGGTCGCCAAGGGCGCGGCCGTGCGCGTGACCGTGGTGCGTTCGCGCCCGGCGGCGAAGAAGCCGCGGCGCTGACGCCGTTTCGCAACCGGCGCGCGCTGATCCGGCGCAGGTGCCGACGTAGCGTCGGCGCCCATGCTCGCCCACGTCATCACGTTCGCCATCGACGGCGTCGAGAGCCGGCGCGTCACCGTCGAGGTGGACATCAGACCCGGGCTGCCGGGCTTCGCGATCGTCGGCCTCGGCGACCGGGCGGTCCGAGAGGCCCGCGAGCGCGTGCGCTCCGCGGTGCTCAACTCCGGCTTCACGTTCCCGGCACGGAGGATCACCGTCAACCTGGCGCCCGCGTCGCTGCGCAAGGAAGGGCCGGGCTTCGACCTGGCGATCGCCTGCGGGATCCTCACCGCCAGCGAGCAGTTGCCGCTCGCGGTGCTGGAGCGGACGGCGGTGTTCGGCGAGCTGGCGCTGGGCGGGGAGCTGCGGCCGTGTCGCGGCGCGCTGGCCGTGGCCGAGGGCGTGATGGCCGCGGGGCTGACCGGCCTGGTGCTGCCCGCGCGCAACGCGCGTGAGGCGGGGCTGGTCGAGGAGGTCGCCGTGCACGGCGCGGAGGGCCTCGCCGAGGTGGTGGCGATCCTGCGGGGCGAGAGCACAGGAGCGGTGGCGCCGGCGGCCGAGGAGGGTGGTGCGGGTGCCGTGGGAGCGCTGGATCTCGCCGACGTGCGGGGCCACGGCGGGCCGCTGCGCGCGCTGACGATCGCCGCGGCCGGTGGGCACAACCTGCTGCTGGCGGGCCCGCCCGGCACCGGCAAGACGATGCTCGCCCAGCGCCTGCCGTCGATCCTGCCGCCGCTGTCGCGAGCCGAGGCGATCGAGGTCACGCGCATCCAGGGCGTGGCCGGCATGCGGCCGGGCGAGGGGCTCGTGTCCGAGCGGCCGTTTCGCGCTCCCCACCACACGGTGTCGGCGTCAGGCCTGGTCGGTGGCGGCAGCTATCCGCAGCCCGGCGAGGTCACGCTGGCCCATCATGGCGTGCTGTTCCTCGACGAGCTGGCGGAGTTCCCGCGGTCGTCGCTGGAGGCACTGCGCCAGCCGCTGGAGGACGGGCGTGTCGCGATCGTCCGCGGTCAGCGCCGCGCGGTCTTCCCGGCGCAAGTGATGGTGGTCGCCTCGACCAACCCGTGCCCGTGCGGTCATGCGGGTACGCCGCGCTGCCGCTGCGGCGAGGCCGACATGATGAAGTACCAGCGGCGCCTGTCGGGGCCGTTGTTGGACCGGTTGGACCTGCTGGTCGACGTCCAGCGCCCGTCGCCCTCGGACTTCGAGGGGCCGCCGGCGGCGCGCAGCGACGAGGTGCGGGCGCAGGTCGTCGCCGCGCGCGAGCGGCAGGGCGTGCGGCTCGCGGGCACCGGCGCGCGCTGCAACGCGCAGCTGACCGCGACGCACGTCCGCTCGCTGATCGCGCTGGCGCCGCGCGGCGCCGCGGTCCTGCGTCGCGCCTACGATCGCGGGACGCTCAGCCCGCGCGGCCACGATCGCGTCCTGCGCGTCGCGCGGACGATCGCCGACCTGGAGGACGCCGAGAAGATCTCGACCGACCATCTGCTCGAGGCGCTCAGGCTGCGTCAGGGGCTCGGCGACGCGCCTGAGGAGGGCGCGGCATGAGCGGCGCCGCGACGTCGCCGCCGGGCGTCGCCTGTCCGACGTGCCTGCGCCGAGCCCGGCTGCTGGCGCTGGTCGCCGGCGGCCTGGAGGTCGCCCACAAGCGGCGGCGCCCGATCCGCGACGTGCTCGCGCTGAGCGACGCGGCGCTGCTGGCGGCCGCGTCGGGGCGGACGGATGAGCGGGCGCTGCGCGAGCGGCTGGCCGCGTTCGACCCGTTCGAGCTGCTGATCGCCGCTGCGGACACGGAGCTCGAGGTGCTGTGCCGCCACACCGCCGACTACCCGGAGGGGCTGGCCGACGACCGCTCCGCGCCGCACGCGCTGTTCGTCCGGGGCGGGGAAGCGGGGCGGGCGCGGCTGAGCGCGCTGCTCGGTGCCGATCGTCCGCTCGGGACGCCGCAGCCGGTCGCCTCGATCGTCGGGACGCGGCGCGCCTCGGTCGAGGGGGTGGAGATCGCCAAGGCGCTGGGACGCGGGCTGGCTTCGGCCGGGGTCACGGTGGTCTCGGGCCTGGCGCTGGGGGTCGACTCGGCCGCCCACGAGGGCGCGCTGGAGGCTGGCGGCGGCACGATCGCCGTGCTGGCGGGCGGCGCGGACGTGCCCTATCCGGCGAGCAAGGCCGGGTTGTATGACGCGATCGTCGCGTCGGGCGGCGCGATCGTCTCGGAGATGCCACCGCGCTTCCGGGCGTTCCGCTGGAACTTCCCGGCACGCAACCGGATCATCGCGGGCCTGGCGCCCGCGACGATCGTGGTCGAGGCCGCAGAGCGCTCCGGGTCGCTGATCACCGCCGACCTGGCGCTGGAGCTGGGGCGTGATGTCGGGGCGGTCCCCGGCCCGGTGCTGAGCTGGCGCTCGCGCGGGACCAACGCGCTGCTGCGCGACGGCGCCACGCTGGTCCGTGACGCCGCCGACGCGCTCGAGCTCACGCTCGGCATCGCCGCCGCGCATGAGGCCCTGCGCCGCGCCGAGTCCGAGCGGACGCTGCCGCCCGCCACGCTGGAGCCGGAGTTGGCCGCGCTGCTGGCCGCGGTCGAGGACGGTCAGGACACGGTGTCGGCGCTGACGCCCGACGCGGCCGGCGCGTCGATCGTCACCGCGGGCCTCATGGAGCTCGAGCTTCTGGGCCTCATCCGTCGGATGCCGGGCGGTCGGGTGGCGCGGACGACGCGGGCGGGGATGCTCTGACGCGACCGGATCTCCGCCACGCCACCGCGTATCGAGCGCGCGCGTGGACGCCGCGTCGAAACGAACGCGAACGGCGGGTGGAGTGGCCAGGTCTCGACCAAGGCCACCGTCCTGCGGTCCCGGGTCGGGCCGTCCGGCGATGCGTCTCGACCTCCGGCCCTGGTGGGGCCTTGGGTCGAGACGGATAAGCTCGCGGCGCTGGCTCGCGTTCGATCCTCCGACGCGAGCGCCGCCCGCGTCCGCGGGACCGCCCGATCCGCCCAGCCAACGTGCGCGCTGGGCGTCGCGTCGCCTAGCATCGCCGCCGATGGCCACGATCTCTCCGCGCGTTCCCGTCTGCCTCTCGATCGCCGGCTCGGACTCCGGCGGTGGTGCGGGGATCCAGGCCGACCTGAAGGCCTTCGCCCGCTGCGGCGTGCACGGCACGACGGCGATCACGGCGATCACCGCGCAGAACACGATCGCCGTCACGCGGGTGGATCCGGTCGCTCCGGAGATGGTCGTCGCGCAGATCGAGGCCGTGGCCTCGGACTTCACGCTCGGCGCGGTGAAGATCGGGATGGTCGGCGGCGCGGCGGTGATCGAGGCGGTCGCGGCCGCGTTGGACGCGCTGCCCGACGGGACGCCGATCGTGCTGGATCCGGTGATGATCGCGGAGTCCGGCGCGCGCCTGCTGCCGACCGACGCCGAGCGCGCGCTGCTGGATCTGCTGCTGCCGCGGGTGACGGTCGTCACGCCGAACGTCCCGGAGGCGCGCGTGCTCGCGGGCGGTGGCGCGGCCGCCGAGCTCGACGGCGCGCCGCTGGCCGAGGCCGTCCGCGCGGCGGGGGCCAACGCCGTCGTCGTCACCGGCGGCCATCGCGCGGAGGCGACCGACGTCCTGCTGACGCTCGACGGCACCGCCGTGGAGATTCCCGGCGAGCGCCATCCCGACGGCGCCGCCCACGGCTCCGGCTGCACGCACTCCTCGGCGCTCGCCGCCCACCTCGCGCTCGGCTTCGACCTCGTCGAAGCCGCGCACGCCGCCCGCTCGATCGCCGCCGAGGCCGTCCGCCTGGGCCTGCGCGACCTCGGCCACGGCGCCGGGCCCGTCAACGTCCTCGGCGTCGGCCACGGGGACGTCCACGCCGTGCCGAACGCGGGCCGCCTCGGCGCGGCGTCTCGCGGGGAGTAGTCCGACCGCGGGTCGTCTTGGCGCGGCGTCGCGCGGGGAGCGGGCCGTCTCGGCGCGGCGTCGCGCGGGGAGTGGGCCGACCGCGGACCGTCTCGGCGCGGCGTCTCGCGCGGAGCAGCCCGCCCGCGGGCTACGGGGCCTCGCAGGCCGCCACCGCCGCCACCGCGCCCGGCTTCCCGCCCGGCAGCCGCGTCGCCACGACCAGCCCCGCCAGCCCCACCATGGCCAGGACCACCATGGCCACCACGTAAGCGTCGTTCCCGGTCCCGAGGTCGGATACGAGGATCGTCCCCGCGATCGCGGTCCCGAACGAGGACCCCAAGTTGGACACGCTGCGCGACAGGCCGGAGATCTCGCCCTGGAGCGCCTCCGGGAACGCGGACTGCACGACGTTGACCGACGGCGTCAGCATCCCGCCCAGGCCGATGCCGATCAGCAGCAGGCCCGGGCCGAAGGCGACGACCCGAGACGAGGCGCCGACCAGCGCCAACAGCAGGCCGATCCCGACCGTCGTGATCGCGAAGCCCGTCATCACCAGGGTCTTCTGCGCGCGGCGCTGGGCGAAGCGCTCGGCGCCCAGCGAGGAGGCCAGGATCCCGGCGGTGGCCGCGGTGAACACGACGCCGGTCTGGACCGGGTCGAAGCCGCGCACGGTCTGCAGGAACACGGCGACCACGAACGACACGCCCATCAACAGCAGCCACTGCAGGTTCTGGGTCGCCAGGCCGAGGTTCGACACGCGATTGCGGAACAGCCCGGTCGACAGCAGCGGCTCGCGCCCCGCGCGCTCGGTCCGCCGCACGTGCCCGAAGAACAACCCCAACAACACGGCGCCGACGGCGACCAGCGCGAGCATCAGCGCGAGGTCGACGTCGGCCTGCAGGATCCCCAGCACCAAGCAGAGCATCCCGGCCGCCGAGAGCGCGGCGCCGACCGCGTCGAACGGCCGCTCGGGATCGGCGGGCAGCGGGTCGTGGAGGTCGCGGCTGAGCAGGACGATCACCGCGACCACCAGCGCCTGGAAGACGAACGCCGCGCGCCAGTCGATCGCGCTGGCGATCAGCCCGCCGATCAGCGGCCCGGCCGCGGCGCCGATTCCGCCCAGGCCGCTGATCGCCCCGAACGCCTTCGCGCGCGAGGCCGTGTCGCGGAACGCCAGCGTCGTGAGGATGTAGACCGGCGGGATCAGGAACGCGGTCCCGACGCCTTCGAGGAACGCGTTGCCGACGATCAGCACGCCGAGCCCGGGCGCGATCGCGCTCAGCAGCGCGCCGATCCCGTACAGGATCAGCCCGCCGAGGAAGCAGCGCTTGCGGCCCCACCGATCCGTCAGCTTCGAGCACGGGATCATCAGCACCGCCATCACCAACAGGAACAGCGTGATCGTGGTCTGGACGCCTTTGACCGTCGTGTTCAGATCGGCGCTGATGTCGTTGATCATCACGTTCATGTTGGAGCCCGCGAAGCTGCAGATGAACTGCGCGAGCGCCAGCGGCGCGAGGATCTTCCGCGGGGAGACGGCGACCGCCCCGGGGAGCGCCACCGACCCGACGACCGGGCCCTTCGCCGACGCCGACATCGGCCGATCGTCAGCACCCCGCCATTCGCCCGCAAGGACGCCCGCCGGTGCCCGCCCGGGGTGTGTGCAGGCCCAGGACGTCAGGCTCCCGCCAAACCGGGCACATCGGCATCGGCACACGGCCCCGGAGGGCGATCCCTTTGCCATAATCCCGACCGTGAGGTTCCTGCGCATGAAGCCCGGTCATGGCGAGGTCCTCCTGGCCGAAGGCGACGTCGACGTCGCCGCCGAGGAGCAGCTGCTGCTGGACGAGTTCCGCCGCCAGCTGGACGAGGGCATGTGGGCCGCGGTCCCGGTCATGTCGTCGGCCGGTCGTCGCGAGGCCCGGATGGTCAAGGCCTTCGAGGACGTCCCGCGCGACGCCGATCGCGTGATCTTCTTCCCGCGCGCGGCCGGCGGGCGGTAGGAGCCACCCGCGATGCTGCTCGCCCTCAGCGCCACCTTGATCGTCATCGTGGCGCTGTTGTGGGAGGTCGCGGCCCCGCGGGTCGCCGAGGGCTACGAGCGTCACAAGGCGCGCCGCGCCCGCGTCCCGGTCGACGTCTACGACCCCGGCCGCGAGCGCCGCGCCGAGCAGCGCGCCCGCCGGCTCCTGCGCTCCTGCGTCAACGACGAGGAGTGGGACATGTACCGCGAGCTCGGCTTCATCCGGGTCTGGGGCGGCCTGTCCGGCGGGCCGGGCCAGGGCGGCACGCAGGCCACGCGCGCGGGCGCGCCGTACGCGTACATCATCTACCCGCACAAGCCGATCGTCGCCTACCTGCCGCAGACCCGCGAGCTGCTCGCCGAGTACTGCGTGGCCTTCCCGGACGAGACGCGGCCCTACGGCTCCGCGCGCCTGCCGGACTCCGACGACGCGCTGGCCAAGTGGATGGCCTTGACCGGCGACGAGCGCCACCTCGTCGGCCAGGCCAACATGCACCTGCCCGGCCGCCAGGTCGACCCCAAGCAGGTCCGCCGCGACCTGTGGCGGCTCACGCAGTGGGAGCAGTCCCGCCTGCGCCGCCTCGCGCGCGAGCAGCGCACGACGACGTCGTAACGGCGGCGGCGCGCGGGCAGCGCCGGCGCGGCAGCCCGTGCCCCCGGCGCCTAGTCCTCCAGGAACTCCGCCATCAGCGCGTTGAACGCCTCGGGGCGCTCGAGCATCGCCACGTGGCCGGTGTCCTCGTAGACCACCACGCGCGAGTTCGGGATGAGCTTCCCGAACTCCCACGCGTCGCGCACCGGCACCAGCGGGTCCTTGTCGCCCCATACGATCAGCGTGGGGGCCTCGATCCGCGACAGCCGGTCGCGGATCGGGTAGGAGGTCAGCGCGTCCATCGCGGGCACGAAGCCGGGCTTGCCGGAGCCCTTCAGCTGCTCGGAGACCAGCGGTGCGGGCAGGCGCGAGGGGTGCGCGGCGACGATCGACAGCAGGGTGCGTCGGGACCGGACGCGGCGGGCGAGGAAGTCCGACTTCGACGCCAGCCACCCCGCCGACATCGCGGTGATCCGCCCGGTGGCGCGCGCCACGTAGTAGAGGTTGCGCTGGGACTCGATCGTCAGCCCGGCGGCGCTCACCAGCACCAGCCGGTCGACCCAGGTCGGGAACCGCAGCGCGATCTCCGCCCCGACGAACCCGCCCATCGAGTTGCCGACCACGACCGCGCGCGAGACGCCCAACACCCGCAGCAGCTCGTCCACCACGGCCGCGTAGCCGGTGATCGAGATGCGCTCGGCGGGCATGGGGGAGGCGCCGAAGCCCGGTAGGTCCAGCGCCACGCAGCGCCAGCCCGCGGCCGCCAGCACCGGCAGGTTCTCCAGCCAGTTCTGCCAGGACCCCGACAGCCCGTGGATCCAGACGATCGTGCCGCGGCTCGCTCCGGCGTCGGCCCCGGGGCCGATGTCGATGACGTTCACGGGACGTCCGGCGACCTCGACCCAGCGTTGATGCCGGCGCCAGTCGACGTCCAGCCACGGGCTGCGACCCACCGGGCCGTACACGTCGAGGGCCAACGTCTGCCGATCCGGCATCACCACGTTCGACATGGCTCTACGATACGTGGCGGAGCGCCGTCGCACCGCGGGAGGAGACGGCCAGATGGCGCATCCCGGTCTCACCATGCGCATCGCCATCGACATCGACTCCACCCTGCACCACTACTGGGACGTCCTCTCGGACGCCGCCCAGCGCCGCTTCGGCATCGAGCTGCCCTACGAGGAGCAGTTCGACTGGGGAATCACCCGGCTGAAGCCCGAGCAGCTCCGCTGCGTCATCGACGAGACCCACGCCGACGCGGCGATCCTGGCCGGCCGCCCGTACCCGGGCGCCGTCGAGACCGTCAACGCGTGGGCCGCCGACGGCCACTTCATCCACATCACCTCGCACCGCGCCCAGCGCGCGCACGAGGCGACCGAGCGCTGGCTGAACGAGATCGGGCTGACGTTCGACGAGCTGTACTGCTCCGACGACAAGGTCACCCGCTGCGCCGAGATCAACATCGACCTGCTGATCGACGACAGCCCCAAGAACATCGAGAAGGCGCTGGAGCGCGGCATCCGCGTCGCGACGATCCACCACCCGTGGAACGCCGACGTGTGCGAGATCGAGGACGTCGTCTGCGCCAAGGACTGGGAGCAGCTGAGCGCCAAGCTCTCACCGCTGTTGAGCGCCAAGAAGACCAGCATCGCTTAGCGGGCCCCCGCCTGGGACAATCCCCGGCGGGATGGCCAACACATCGCGCAGCACGCTGGCGCAGGGCGAGCGGGAGACCGCGCGCATCGACGAGGACGACCGCCTGGCGCTCGTCGACGACGCGCCCGCGCCGGGCACCGCCGGCGGCGGTGGCGGCGCGATCGCCGAGCGCGCGCCCGAGCCCGACCTGCGTCCCTACCTCGCGCCGATCGAGACCGAGCGCCAGGTCACCGACTGGGGCCGCAGCGAGCGCGTCGAGAACCTGATCGACAAGACGCTCTACGACTTCTACTACCACCTGTGGTTCCGCACCGAGGTGGAGGGCATCGAGCACGTGCCCGACACCGGCGGCGCGCTGCTGGTCTCCAATCACTCCGGCGCGCTGCCGCCCGACGCGCCGATGATCGCCAAGGCGATCAAGGAGGAGCACCCGCACCCGCGGCCGCTGCACCTCACCGTCGAGAACTTCTTCAAGGGCTACCCGGGCCTGAGCATGCTCGTCCCGAAGATCGGCGGCGTGCCCGCGCACCCGGCCAACGTCCACCGCCTCCTGCACGACGAGCAGCAGCTCGTGCTCGTCTTCCCCGAGGGCCGCAAGGGCACCGAGAAGCTCTACAAGGACCGCTACCGCCTGCGCCGCTTCGGCCGCGGCGGCTTCGTCGAGGCCGCGATGCGGGCCAAGGCGCCGATCGTGCCGATCGCGGTCGTCGGCGCGGAGGAGGCGCAGCCGATCTTCGCCCACATCCGGCCGCTGCAGAAGCTCACCGGGCTCATCTACTTCCCGGTCACGCCGTTGTTCCCGCACTTCGGCCTGCTCGGGACCGCCTACCTGCCGGCGAAGTTCAAGATCCGCTTCCTGCCGCCGGTGCCGACCGACGACCTCGGCGTCGACGAGCCGTGGGAGGACCAGGCGCTGGTGCAGACGATCGCGCACGACATCCGCGCGACGATCCAGGACGAGCTGCTGGACATGCTCGGCAAGCGCAAGTCCGTGTGGTTCGGGTAGCCCGGCATGCGCTCGCGCCGCATCCTCATCACCGGGCTCTCCACCTACTGGGGCGCCCACCTCGCCCAGGCCCTGGAGCGGGACCCCGAGATCGAGACCGTCATCGGGATCGACCGCACACCGCCCAAGCTCGCGCTGGAGCGCACCGAGTTCGTCCAGGTCAGCGACGCGCACTCGCTCATCCGTCGGATCGTCGACGCGGCGGAGATCGACACGATCGTCGACACGCGCCTGGTCGTCGACTCGATCGTCACGTCGCGCTCGCGCGCCCACGAGAACAACGTCATCGGCACGATGAACGTGCTGGCCGCCGCGGGCGGGCCGGACAGCCCGGTGCGGAAGTTGGTGTTCAAGTCCAGCGCCCGCTACTACGGCGCCGAGCAGGACGACCCGGCGTTCTTCACCGAGGACATGCGCCGCCCGCACGCGCCGACGACGCCGATCGAGCGCGACATCTGCGAGGCCGAGGCCAACGTCCGCGACTTCCGCCACAAGAACCCGGACGTGACGGTCACCGTCCTGCGCTTCGCCAACGCGCTGGGCCCGGACCTGCGGACCTCGTGGCAGAGCTACCTCGGCCAGGTCGCGATCCCGACGATCCTCGGCTTCGACCCGCGCGTGCAGTTCATCCACGAGGAGGACATGGCCAACTGCCTCCAGCACGCGGTCATGTACGACCTCGACGGCACCTACAACTGCGCGGGCGACGGCGTGCTGGTCCTCAGCGAGGTCATCGGGCTGCTCGGCAAGGCCAACCTGCCGATCCTGCCGCCGTGGGGGACGGGCCTGGCGACGACGGTCGCGCGCCGCGCCGGCCTGCCGATCCAGGCCGAGATGCTGCCGCAGCTGCGCTTCGGCCGCGCGCTGGACAACCGCCGCTACAAGGCGACCGGCTTCGTCTACCAGCACACGACGCGCGAGACGATCCTGAAGCTGCGCGAGCAGCAGCGCCTGGAGCCGATCCTGCGCGGAGCGGTGGGCAGCTCCTACCGGTACGAGTCGGCGGTCGAGGAGTTCCTGCGCTTCAGCCCGAGCGTGCGCCAGGCCAACGCGCGCCCGCAGCTGGGGCCGTCCAACAGCGCGCCCCGGGCGCGCTCGGACGATCCCGGGACGCCCGCGCCCGCGCCGGCCCCGGCGGTCGCGCCCGCGACGACGCCCTACGCCTCGCTGCCGGCCAGGGAGATCCTGGCGATCCTGCCGTCGCTGAGCCACGACGACCTCCAGGTGCTGCGGGAGCACGAGGCCGCCAACGCGGCGCGCACGACCGTCCTGCGCGGGATCGACCGGCTTCTGGCCGACCCTCAGATGTCCGCGCGCTGACCTCGAAATGCGCGCTGGGGCGCCTGAATCGGTGGGCACCGCTCCTTGCAGGGCTTTTCTCGGGTTGGTCGACCCACTACCCTGGCACGACCTTCCTCCCTTCAGTCAGCGTTGCTCACCCGTCCCTTCATCGCCGGAGCCGCCATCGTGGTGCTCCTCGCCGCGCTCGCGTTCGGCACCTACTCCTACGACCATGCTCGGAAGGACACGATCGCCAAGGGCGTGACGATCGGCGGGGTGGACGTCGGCGGGATGAAGCGCTCCGCCGCGGAGGCCGAGCTGCGCCGGCGGATCCTCGATCCGCTCAACCGCTCGGTCGTCGTCGACCACGGCTCCAAGCGCTGGACGCTGTCGGCCAAGGAGGCCAAGGTCGCCACGAACCTGACGGCCACGGTCGACGAGGCGATGCTGCGCAGCCGCGAGGGCAACATCCTGCAGCGCACCTGGCGTGGGATCACGGGCAAGAAGGTCCACACGCGGCTGGAGCCCAACGTCACGTTCTCCGACGCCGCGATCGTCCGGATGCTCGACCGCATCCGCCGCGCGATCGACCGCCCGGCGATGAACGCGACCGTCAAGTACACGCTCCAGGGCCCGAAGACGACGCCGTCGCACGACGGGCTCGCCGTCCAGGCGACCGCGCTGCACAAGCAGATCAAGACCGCGCTCGGCGCGCCGGACACCAAGCGCCGCTTCAGCGCGCAGACCCAGCACGTCCAGCCGAAGGTCTCCAGCGACGAGATCGACAAGCAGGCCGCGACGATGCTCGTCGTCGACCGCGAGCACTTCCAGCTGCGGCTCTACAAGGACCTCAAGCTGGCCAAGACCTACAGCGTGGCGATCGGCGCGGTCGGCCGCGACACGCCCGCCGGCCTGTACCACATCCAGAACAAGGCCGTGAACCCCGCCTGGACCATGCCCTACAGCGACTGGGTCCCGAAGGACCAGCAGGGCACGGTCGTCCCCGGCGGCACGGCGGAGAACCCGCTGAAGGCGCGCTGGCTGGGCATCTTCAACGGCGCGGGCATCCACGGCGTGGACCCGTCCGAGTACGGCACGATCGGCCACGCCGCCTCCCACGGCTGCGTGCGGATGAGGATCTCCGACGTGGAGGACCTCTACCCGCGCGTGCCGGTCGGCGCGCCGATCTACATCGCTTGAGCGACCGCCTAGCTCGCGGTCAGGTCGACGTCCCGGATGTCGTCGATCGGGACCTCTTCCCAGCCCTCTCCCAGCAGGGAGGCCTGGCGGTCCGTATGGCGAAGAACCAACGTGCCGATGAAGATCCCGTGCGTCCGCTTGCGCAGCACCGCGTACCACATGGTCGACGCGTCGATGTCGCCGCGGACGCGGTGCCAGGGGCGCGGCGGATCGTCGTGCCGGGGCGAGATGCCGGCGTCGATCAGCTGCTGATGCGTCGCGACCTGACCTGAGCTGGTGTCGATGAAGAACAGTCCCACGCCTCCTGAGGATAGGCCCACGCTGAGCCCGGCGTGGACCGAGTCCCTGCGCCTCTTCGAGGCCGACCTCGTGCGCCGCGGCGCCGCCGAGCGCACCCGTCGCGCCTACGGGTTCGACTGCTCGCAGTTCGCGCTCTGGTGCACGACCCAGGGCTTCGAGCCGACCGAGGTCACCACGCGCGTCCTGCGCCGCTACGCGCAGGCGCTCGGCGAGCGCGACGTCGTCCCCGCGACCGTCGCCCGCAAGCTCGCCGCGCTGCGCGCGCTGTACCGGACGCTGCGCGAGCACGGCGTGATGCCCGCCAACCCGGCCGACCTCGTGCCGGCGCCGAAGAAGCCGCAGAAGCTGCCGCGCGTGCTGAAGGCCGACGAGGTCGCCGCGCTGCTGGACCGCATCCCGCAGATCACGCCGCTGGACGTCCGCGACCGCGCGATCTTCGAGTTGGCCTACGCCTGCGGCCTGCGCGCGGAGGAGCTCGTCAACCTCGACGTGCACTCGATGGACTTCGACGCCGAGGAGGTGCGCGTCGAGGGCAAGGGCGGCAAGACCCGGATCGTCCCGGTCGGCGAGGCCGCCGTCCGCGCGTTGGCGCGCTACGTGGAACGCGCGCGTCCCGCCCTGGAGACCGACCGGACGCAGCCCGCGCTGTTCGTGTCCAAGTCGGGCAAGCGGCTCTCGACGAGCGACGTCCGCAGGCGCCTGCGCGTCTGGTCCAAGCGCGCCGCGCTGCAGGGCGGCGCGCACCCGCACGCGCTGCGCCACTCGTTCGCGACGCACCTGCTGGACGGCGGCGCGGACCTCCGCGCGATCCAGGAGATGCTGGGCCACAGCAGCATCTCCACGACGCAGATCTATACCCGTGTAGAGTCCGCCAGGCTCAAGTCGGCGTATGCACGGGCGCATCCGAGGGCATGAGCGAGCGGGGAACACGGATGGAGACCAACGTCAAGGCGATCGAGCTGCGGGACCTCTGGCGCCGCTACAAGGCGACCGGCGACGTGCATGCGCGCGAGCGCCTGGTCGTCGCCTACTCGCCGCTGGTGAAGTACGTCGCGGGCCGCATGGCCTCCGGCCTGCCGGCGCACGTCGAGGAGGCCGACCTCATCTCCTACGGCCTGGTCGGCCTGATCAGCGCGATCGAGCGCTTCGACCTCGAGCGCGAGATCAAGTTCGAGACCTACGCGATCACCCGCATCAAGGGGGCGATCATCGACGAGCTGCGGTCCCTGGACTGGGTGCCGCGCTCCGTGCGCGCCAAGGCGCGCGAGATCGAGAAGGCCAACACCAAGCTCGAGCACCAGCTGCAGCGCGCGCCCACCGACGAGGAGATGGCGCGCGAGCTGAACGTGTCGATCGAGGAGTTCCAGGAGTCGCTGCTGCAGATCTCCAACTCCACGGTCGCCGCGCTCGACGAGCTGTGGACCGTGGGGGACTCGTCCGGCGACGCCGTGTCGCTGCTCGACACGCTCACCGACGAGAACGCGCCGGACCCGGCCGCGGTGATGGACCAGACGGACCTCAAGGACCGCGTCGCCGACGCGATCGCCCGCCTGCCCGAGCGCGAGAAGCTCGTCGTCGCGCTCTACTACTACGAGAACCTGACGCTGCGCGAGATCGGCGAGGTCCTCGGCGTCACCGAGTCGCGCATCTCGCAGCTGCACACGAAGGCCGTGCTGCGGCTGCGCTCGCGCCTGCTCGAGACCGAGTAGGTCCCTCGCCGACGCGAGCGCCCGAGCCGCTACGCGGTCACGCGGGCGGAGACCGTCCGCGTGGCGCGCGTGCCGCCGGTGGCGATGGTCGTCCGGACCTTCACGGTCGCCGTGCGCCCGTGCAGGCGCCTGAGCGCCGTCGCGGTGAGCCGCACGCGCAGCGTCGCGCCGCGGCCGGCCTTCGCCGTCCTGGCGACGAGGACGGTCGCGTTGTAGGCCCTGCCGGCGATCGTGACCCGGACCGTCTTGGGCGCCGTGATCGCGCAGGCCGCGCCGCCCTTCGGGCACGACAGCGTGGCCAGCGTCGCCGTGCGCGTCCTGGCGGCCACGCGCTGCTTGGCCGCCCGGACCGTGATCCAGCCGGGCTTGGCGGTGGCCTTGGCCTTGGCCGGCGGGGCGATCGGCGTCGGCGTCGGCGTCGGCGTCGGCGCGTCGCCGGCCGGCGGGGGCGCCGGGTCGGTGCGCGGCGGGTCGACCGGCGCCGGTGGCTCCTCCTCGACCGGGTCGGCCGCGCCGGTCACCGTCACCGCGAACGGGTGCGGCGGCTTGCGCGCGTCGGCCACGCCGCCCGACGAGTACCAGTACGGCGCCAGGCCGGTCCTGACCTGGAAGTCGACGAACGACTGCGGCCACGCGCCCCAGCCCGGCGTCGTGCGGTCCTGGGCGGCCGCGCCCGCCGGCAGGTCGACGGTCACGCCCGCGTAGGCGGGGACGATCGACGTCGTCGCGCCGTCGGGGTCGACGCGCGCGCCGGAGAACGTCGCGATCGTGACGCCCGTCACCGTCGGCACCGGCGTCCGGTCGTCCGGGTCGGCCTGCGAGGAGCCGTAGCCCGACAGGTCGCCCTTCAGGGTCCCGGACCCGTCGGGCGCCACGACCAACTTGAGGTTCTTGACCGTGAACGGCACCAGGCCGCCGTAGAAGCTCACCGAGAACGTCCCGGCCCAGGCGACGGTGGCGGTGCCGTCGGCGGCGATCGCGCCCGCTCCGCCGGTCAGGCGGACGAGCTGCTGCCCGCCCGAGGTCGTGTGCGCGGCCCGCGTCGCCCACGTCGCGGGCGTCTCGTCGCCGTCGGAGGAGACCTGCAGCACGCGCACGTGGGGCGCGGTGGCCGCATAGGTGGCCTCGGTCCCGTCCGACACGCCCGCCGACAGGTAGTTGGCCTGGCGGTTGGGCGCGAGCGCCTGGATCTCGTCCGAGCCGGTCCAGTCCAGCCGCACGCCGGTCAGCGTCCGCGGCGTCACGGTCGCGGCGGCGACGGTCAGCGTGGCGGCCTTGGTGGAGGCGGTGGCCACCGCGTTGGCGATCCGCGCGCGGAACCGCGCTCCGTCCTGGTCGCGGTCGGTCCTGGCGATCGTCAGCGTGTCGCCGTCGACGACGATGTTGTCGTCCTCGGTCGGGTCGACGTCCACCCAGAACCCGCCGACCCGCCGCTGCCAGGTGATCGTCGGGGCGGGGTTGCCGTCGGCCAGGACCTGGAACGTCGCCGGTCGGCCCGCGACGACCGTCAGCGAGACGGGGTCGAACGTCACGCGCGGCGCGTACCGGACGCTCAGCGTCGCGACGTCGCTCACCGCGCGGCCCGCGGCGTTCTCGTACAGGACGCGGTAGCGCGCGCCGTCGTCGCCGCGCCGGGCGCTCACCGTCAGCGTCGCGCCGTCGGCGCCCGGGACGTCCCTGAAGCGCGTCGCGCCCGGCGCCTTGACCTGCCACCGGCGCGTCGGCGCGGGCGTGCCCTCGGCGCTCGGGGCCGTGAGCGTGACGTCCCGCGCGTCCTCGTCCGCGGCCAGCGTCGCGCTCGCGTCCCCGGGCGCGCCGGAGGCGACGGCGGGCGACAGGCCCACGCGCGCGAAGCGCCCGACGCCGAAGACCGGCGTGTCGCCGATGCCGGTCGGGAGGCCGTCGCTGGTCTGGGCGTAGACCGTGTGGTCGTCGTCGACCCACACGAATCCGCCGCGCGCGTTGCGCTTGTCGAAGAACTGGTCGTCGACGACCTCGCCGTCACGCACGGCCCGCAGGCGCTGCGACGCGGCGCCGCCCAGCCAGAGCGTGCCGTCGGTCGGATCGACCGCGCCGAACGGGAGGCCGTCGAAGCCCGGCAGCGGGACCTCGGCGGCGGCCTTCGGCCCGCCCGAGGCGCCGGCGTCGATCTCCCGCACCCAGCCCGGGCGGGTGGCGCGGTGGGTGTGGATCGCCCAGACCCGGCCGTCCACGCCGGGCAGCACGGAGTCGATCAGCGAGGTGGTGTCGTTGGGCACCGCGAGGCCGGCGACCGGGGTCGCGGTGGCCGTGCCGGCCGCGTCGTCGAGGACGATCCGGTCGGCGGCGTCGATCGTCGCGGGCGCCGTGCCCGTCGCGCCGGGGTCGAGGGCCTGGCGGTCGGCGGGCACGACGAACGAGCCGTCGCTCGCCACCGCGCCGAGGCGCTTGTAGAGCGTCCGGTTCATCCCCGGGACACCGGGCAACACGTAGGCCTTGCGCGTCCACGCGTCGGCGGCCTCGTCGTACTTGTAGGTGTAGAGCGTCCAGACGTGGTGGGAGTAGTCGTTGGACGCGACGCCGTCGGGGACGACGCGCGCGATCTCCCAGGCGCGGTGGCCGACCGGATCCCAGGCCAACGGCTGGTTGACCGTCGTCGCGATCGGCGTGGTCAGCGTGCCGGTGTCGAGGCGGTCGGCGGCCCTGTCGTAGCGGATCCAGGTGGCGATGCTCGGGTCGGTCACCGACCGCAGGTAGACCCGACCGGTGTCGGGATCGGTCAGCGCCGCCGCGCCGAGCCCGTCGATGCCCGGCGCCGTGACCGGCGGCCCGACCGGCTTCAGCGTGGCGAGGTCGAAGGCCTGGTAGGTCCACTCGAACGAGAGGTCCGGGAGCACCTCCTTGGTCCGGTAGTAGGCGATCTTCCGGGCCGGGTCGACGGCCAGCATCGCGTAGAAGGCGTTGGTCGCGGTCAGCCCGTCGGCGGCGAGCGTCAGCGGCGTCGTGCCGGGGGCGTCGAAGTCCTCGGAGAGGTCGGGCGCGCCGCCCGGGCCGTCGTAGGAGAGCGACACGGCGTCGATCGCCTGGCCCTGGCGGTAGTTGCTGCTGAACACCGACACGGCGTCGGCGGTCACCGACGCCGGGATCGCCGGCCACGTGGTCGTCCCGTCCGCGACCGTGGGCGTGACGCCCGCGACGTCGAGCTCGGCGACGTCCAGGCGCCCGTAGTCCTTCATCTTCCAGTCGGTCAGCGAGCGGCTGCGTGCGACCACCGAGACCGTCGCGCCGTCGGGCCCGATCGTGACCGTCGGGTCGCTCACCGTGACGTCGAGCAGGAAGACGTCCAGCGGCCCGTCGTAGCCGGGCGGGATCGCGGCGATCGCCGGGTTGTCGGGGTAGAAGTACTTCGTCCAGTGGACGCTGCCGGCGTAGCGCAGGACGGTCGTGCCCGTGTCCGCGTCGTAGGTGCCGGAGGCGAAGTCCCAGGCGAGCTGGTGGCCGGAGGGGCCGGAGGCGGAGACGACGGCGGCGCCGCCGGACGCGGCGGGCGGGCCGACGTAGTTGCGCCAGGACTCCTTGAAGCCCCAATGCAGGGGCGGGGCGGACGTGAGGTCCACCGGGGCGGCGGTGGCGGTGGAGGTCGCGATCAGCGACAGCGCGGCGAGCAGGGCGACGGCACAGGTCGCCAGGGCACGGCGGGGCATGGAAGGCGCGGGTCCTTTGTGGGAGGGAAGGGCGGTGGCCGGAGAACGACGGCGACGCGCCGGGGCCGCCGCGAGAGCGGGCCCCGGCGCGCCGGGTGAGGCGGAGGTGGCGGCTAGTGGAACGTCACGGGCCGGTAGTCGATCCCCACGAACTGCGGGACGCCGCCGACGATCTCGTAGAACGAGACGAGCACCGCGCACGGGTCCGAGCCCGCCGAGGCGGCGCAGAACGTCGTCGTCGTGGGCGAGGTCGCCCCCGAGAAGTCGACGTCGTCGAACACGTCGGAGATCGTGATGTTGCCGCTGTAGGTGCCGGAGCTCAGCGCGTTGAGGCTCGTGAACGCGCCGGTGTCGCCGTCGCAGCGCTGGGCCCAGGTGGCGGGGTTGACCGCGCCGATGTTGCACTCGGCGATCGCGTAGTGCGTCGCAGTGCCCGCGAGGGCAGTCGGGACGGTGCCGGTGACGGCGATCGAGGCGGGCGCCGTGTACGGCCCGCTCGGGGTCAGCGTGGGGGCGGCCTGCGCCGCGCCCGCCGTGGCCGCCGCGATGGCGGCAGCCGAGATCGTCGCGGCCAGGAGCCGCGTCTTGAGACGCATCATGGTGAGGTTCCCTTCTTGGGTTGGACCGTCCGGACAAGGCTGTGTCCGGACGTTAGGGCACCCTAATTAAGGAGAAGAGTTAGGTCAACCTAATTCGCGACCCCGCGCCTGCCGGGTCGGCAGGGCGGACAGCCGGTCAGGCCTAGGTCTTGCCCGATTGTGCCGTTTGCCGCTAGGGTCGCCCGCATCCGAACATCCATCAGGCCGCGTTGCGCCTGACCGGGTCTGAGCGCATCGCGCGGCCTCCGAGGAAAGGAGCCTGGGCATGCACAAGGCTGCGGACCGCATCCGCAACGTGGCCCTCGTCGGCCATCGCGGCAGCGGCAAGACCTCGCTGTTCGAAGCGCTGCTCTTCCAGGCACAGGCGACCAACCGCCTGGGCAGCGTCGCGGACGGCACCTCGCTGAGCGACAGCGAGCCCGACGAGCAGACGCGCGGGATGTCCATCGGCGCCGCGCTCAACTCGTTCGAGTGGCAGGACCGCCGGATCAACCTGCTCGACACGCCCGGCGAGCCGAGCTTCGTGGCCGACGCGCTCGGCGCCCTGCGCGTCTGCGAGTCGGCCATCTTCGTGGTCAACGCGGTGATGGGCGTCGAGGTGTCCACGATCCGGCTGTGGGAGCGGGCGTCCGAGCTGGACCTCGCGCGCATGGTGTACGTGAACATGCTGGACCGCGAGCGCGCGGACTTCGCCCGGACGCTGGAGTCGCTGAAGGACGCGTTCGGGCCGCACGTCGTCGCCGTGGAGATCCCGATCGGCGTCGAGCACGAGGTCTCGGGCGTGATCGACCTCGTCGACATGAAGGCCTACGCCTACGACGACGCGTCGCGCGACAACTGCCGGGAGATCCCGATCCCGGATGAGCTTCGCGCCGCCGCCGAGGAGTACCGCGAGAAGCTGATGGACGAGGTCGCCGAGGTCTCCGACACGCTGATGGAGCGCTACCTCGAGGGCGACGAGATCTCCCACGAGGAGATCGTCGCCGCGCTCAAGGACGGGACCAACCACGGCGGGATCTTCCCGGTCGTCTGCGGCGTCGCCACGCGCAACCTCGGCACCAACCGCCTGCTGGACGCGATCGTCGAGGACCTGCCGTCGCCGGTGAAGCACGGGGTCATGGAGGTCACCGACCACGTCGCGCTGGAGCCCTCCGAGGACAAGGAGCTGTTCGCCTACGTCTTCAAGACGCGCGCCGACCCGTTCGCGGGCCGCATCAACCTCTTCCGCGTCTACCAGGGCGTGATGGCCCACGACAGCCAGGTGCTGAACACCCGCGCCCACGGCAAGGAGCGCATCGGCCAGCTGATCCGCTTCTGTGGCAAGGAGTCCGAGACCGTCGAGGAGTTCGGCCCCGGCGACATCGGCGCGGTCGCCAAGCTGAAGGAGACGCGCGCGGGGGACTGGCTGGCCGCGGTCGACGAGCCGATCGCGATGCCCGCGATCAGGCTGCCGGCGCCGGTGATGGCGTTCGCGATCGAGCCGAAGGCCAAGGGCGACGAGGAGAAGGTCTTCACCGCGCTGCGCCGCCTGCAGGAGGAGGATCCGACGATCGACCTGCACCGCGACCGGCAGACCGGTGAGGAGATCGTCGCGGGCCTGTCGCAGATGCACGTCGAGGTGATCGTCGACCGGCTGAAGTCGCGCTTCGGCGTCGAGGTCGCGCTGAAGCCGCCGCGCGTGCCCTACCAGGAGTCGATCCGCAAGCCGGCCAAGGCGCACGGGCGCCACAAGAAGCAGACCGGCGGCCGCGGCCAGTTCGGCGACTGCCACATCGAGATCGCCCCGCACGCCGACGGCGACTTCGAGTTCGTCGACGCGATCAAGGGCGGCGTGATCCCGCAGGGCTTCATCCCGGCGGTGCAGAAGGGCGTCCTGGACGCGATGGCCCACGGGCCGGTGGCGGGCTTCCCGCTGAAGGGCGTGCGGGTGACGCTGGTCGACGGCTCCTACCACTCGGTCGACTCGTCGGAGCAGGCGTTCAAGATGGCCGGGGCGCAGGCCATGCGCCAGGCGATGGAGGCCGCGGGCGCGGTCCTGCTCGAGCCGATCATGCTCGTGACGCTGTCGGTGCCCGAGGACTCGGTCGGCGACGTCATCGGCGACCTGAACTCGCGGCGCGGGCGCCCGCAGGGGATGGAGCCGATGAAGTCCGCCCATCCGCCGATGACCGAGGTCAAGGCCGAGGTCCCGATGGCGGAGATGCTCACCTACGCGCCCGACCTGCGCGCGATCACCGGCGGCCAGGGCGACTACACGATGGAGTTCGTGCGCTACGAGGAGGTCCCGACGCACCTGGCGGCCAAGGTCGTGGCTGCGGCCGCGCAGGAGGAGGAGGCGGCGCACGCGTAGGCGGCATGCGGGACGGCTCGGCGCGCGCCGTCCCGCTCTTGCCCGCGAGGGGGCGGCGGGTACACTGAGCTTCGTGAGTCCGATCGATCCCAGCACGTTCGGAACCGGTGAGCCGCGGACCTTCGACGGGCGGACCTACCCGTCGCATCTTCGTGTCTATGAGGCCTACGACGACGTGCTGCTTCCGGTCGTCGCCGATCGGCAGCCCGCGACCTTCGATCAGCTGAGCATCGCGATCCCGGACGCGCGGATGCGGGCGTCCCTTCCGCGCTGGCTGGCGTCCGCTGAGTGGCGCGGTCTGGTCAAGCGCCTGGATTCCTCGATGGACGCGCCGCGGACGTATGGCCTCGGTCCGCAGGCCGACGATCACCTGCCGCACGCCGCATAGCTCAGGCCTTGCCGGGCGGGGACGACGAGCGCTACGTCGATCGGGTCTTCCTGACCCGGCGCGGCCGGGCGCCACGGCTCGTTCCCTGCGCCGTGCTGTTCGTCGACCTGCTTGGCGTACGTGCCATGAACCGCGGACCCCAGCGGGCGGTGCGATCGAACCTCATCGCGCTGGAACGCGCGGTGTCGGGGATGTATCGCGACTACCTGGAACCCGACTCACCATGGCCCGGCGCGCTGTTCTCGGACACGCTCGTGCTCGCGGCGCCCGTTCCCGACCAGGACGGCGGCGCGGAGGTGGCGCTGGGTGGTCTCGTCCTGCAGGCGTGCTGGTTGCAGTTGAACCTCATCGACCAGGGCTTCTTCATGCGTGGAGCGCTGGCGCTGGGCGACTTCTACATCAGGGACGGGGTCATCTTCGGCCCTGCGCTCGTCGACGCGGCCGAGCTGGAGCACGATGTCGCCGTCCACCCGCGGATCATCCTCAGCCGTGAGGCGGAGAAGTCGCAGCGTCGCGCTCTCAGGGACTACGCGGACCCCCAGCAAGCGCCCCAGGACGGGGCGTTGACGTGCGACGGCGATGGGTGGACCTTCATCAACTACCTGTCGGTGCTGCTCGACGAGACCGACGACCCGCGAGCGGGGCTGAGGATGCACCGGGACCGGATCGTCGCGCGGCTGGCGGAGACGCGCGCGCGGAAGCGCGTCTGGGAGAAGTACCGATGGGCGGCGGAGTACCACAACGAGTTCGTCGGACGGACGTTCGCGGCCGAGGTGGATCTCCTCGTTCCCATCGATGCGATGACGTGGGAGTTCACGCGCTTCGTGTGAGCGGCACGGCAGCGTTCCGCATCGCGCCTTGCCGGGCGCCGTCGTCGTGGGGTGCGTTGCTACCCTCGGCGACGGCTTGACCCGCAAGTCGATCACCACGAACCCTGCCGTCGTCACGTGCGACGTCTGCGGCCGCACGCTCCTGCGCGGCGAGCATGCCGACGTCTTCATCGCCGGCGGCCAGCGGCGCAACGTGTGCGAGCTGTGCACCGGTCGCGCCGTCCACGAGGGCTGGATCCGCGAGGGCCTGGACGACGTCGTCGCCCGCAACGGCGGCGGCCGCGGCCGTCGCGGTGGCTCGTTCCTGTCGAAGCTGCGCGCGCGCCGCGAGCCGCGCGTCGGCGAGCGCGAGCTGACGCCCGAGGAGCTGCCCTACGCGCGGCCCCGGGCTCGCGTCCAGCGCGTCGAGGAGCCGGTCGAGGAGTACGTCTACGAGGACGAGCCGGCCTACGAGGCGCCGCCGCAGCCGGCGCCCGCGCCCGATCCCGAGCCGGTGCAGCACCACGCGCCGCCGGCCGAGCCGCTGGACCACACGCTGTACACGCAGCGCGACGTCCATGGCGTCCCGACCAACGCGGAGCTGAAGGTCGCGCGGGCGATGGAGCTGTTCAACCAGTCGCCGCAGGTGCGGACCGTGGCGGGCGTCGCGCGCTCGCTCGGCGCCCCGATCGTCAGCGCGCGGCCGTCGAAGACCGAGGGCAGCGTCGTGACGATCGTCGTCGCCTGGGAGCTGTCCTGGTACCGCTTCGAGGTCGACCTCGGCAACGAGGCCGCGGGCGTCCGCGTCGCCGCGCAGGGGTCCGAGCTGTCGGAGCTGGACACGATCGACCAGACGCCGAACGCGGCGGCCGACGACAGCGGGCGTTTGCACCCCGCGGCCTCGCTGGCTTAGGGTGCGGGCCGGGGTGCCCACCTGATGATCTACTGCGTCGTCCCACAGGAGCTTGCGCCCGAGCTGTTCGACCAGCTCACGTCGTACTACGCCGAGGACCCCAACGTCGAGGTCATCATCGACCGCCGCAAGGCCGAGCGACGCGACGGGCAGGCCGACAACGGGACCCATCGTCGCGAGCTGCGCGACCGCCGGCGGCCGCGCGTGCCCGGCGAGTTCCCACCGCTCGACCCGGAGTGAGCGGCGGCGCCGTGGACGTCGTCGTGCACGTCGACGGCGGGGCGCGGGGGAACCCGGGGCCGGCGGCGGCCGCCTGCGTGGTGACCGACGCGGCCGGCGGCACCGTCCTGGACGAGGCCTCGCTCGTGCTCGGCGAGACCACCAACAACGTCGCGGAGTACCGCGGGCTGCTGCTCGGGCTGGAGCGTGCGCGCGCCCTGGGCGCGACGAAGGTCTCCGTGATCAACGACTCCGAGCTGATCGCCAAGCAGGTCAACGGCGAGTACAAGGTCAAGCACCCCGACATGAAGGCCTTGCACGCGGAGGCCCTCGCCGCGCTGGGCGCGTTCGAGTCCTGGTCGATCCGCAGCGTGCCACGCGCCCAGAACGCCGACGCCGACGCGCTGGTCAACCAGGCGCTGGACGCGGCGGGCGCCTAGCCCGGCCGCCGCGCCGCGGCTAGGTCAGCGGCGCCGACGTCGAGCGCCCGCCGGGCGTCATGCGACCGGAGCCCGGGTGGTGCCGGTGGCCCGGATGGCCGTGGTGGGGGCGGACCTGCGCGCGCAGCGCCGCGAGGTCGCAGCCGGCCGGGTTGTCGAAGCAGCCCAGGGCGATCGTCCTGCCCTGCGCGGTGATCCAGCCCTTGGCGACGGCCTGGGTGAGCTGGGCGTCGAGCTCGGCGCGAACGGCGGTGGTCACCTCGGCGGGCGTCTTGTGCAGCTGGGTGGCGAGGCCGTCGATCCAGGCGGTCTTCTTGGCGGCCAGGTCCGTCGTGCCCTGTCCGCGCTGCTGGGCGGCGACGGTCGTGATGGCGGCGCGCAGGTCGGCGGGGGAGACGTCCAGGCGGCGGGCGACGCCGGTCAGCGCGGCGCGCCAGGGCCCGCGGGCGTGGCCGCGCGCCTTGGCGGCATGGTGGGTGCCGCGCTTGCTCGGGTGGCTCGAGGAGGACGAGCGCGCCAGCGCGACGGCCGTGACGCTCAGCGCGATCACGCAGACGACGGTCAGGACGGTCAGCAGGCGGCGGGACATACCACGTTGGTAGCACCCCTCAACGCGGCGCAAACGTGGTCGTGTCCGCGCCCGCGACCTGGACGATCTCGACGCCCGCGGCCTCCAGGACGTCGCGGCCGTCCAGCACCGCGTAGCCCGCGCGGTAGTACAGGCGCGCGATCCCCGCGTTGGCGATCAGCTTCGCGCAGGGCGGGCACGGGAAGTCCGTGACGTACATCGTCGCGCCCTCGGTCGAGCGGCCGGCGCGGGCGGCGCGGGCGATCAGCGCGGCCTCGGCGTGGGTGGCGGTCGACAGCTCCAGCTCGACGCCCTTGGTGAAGTTCGCGCGCGGGTCGCCGGCGGCGTAGATCGCGTGCGGGTGCGGATGGTGCTCGTTGGTGGCGGCCTCGACCGAGCCGTCGGCGAAGCGGATCGCGGCGCCGACCTGGCGCCACCAGTCGAGGCTGGCCGTCGCGGCCTGCTCGGCGAGGTCGGCCAGCGCCTGGTCGGGCGCGACGACCCGGACCGGCGACGGGTCGAGCATCCGCACGGTCTTGGTCTTGTCCCAGCGCAGGAACGCGGTGTCGTAGCGGACGGCGGCCTTCGGGAACCAACGCTCGACGACCGCGTAGGAGACGTCCTCGGCGGGGGCGACGATCGACAGCCCCGGCTCCCGCGCCAGCCGGCCGGCGCCGAGCGCGTCGAGCACCGCGACGCTGGACGCGATCTCGAGCGAGGCGAGCGCGCGCGCGGCGTCGGCGGCGTCCAGCGCGCGGACGTCCTTGGCCAGCGGCCGGAAGTCGGCGTGCAGCTCGGGGCCGATCACGAACGCGCGTCGGCCGCGGGCGTGGCGCTCCAGGAACCGCCGGTAGCCCTCGTGGAGCACCGGGACGTAGGCGAGGACGACCTCGCGGCCGGCCGGCGCCGCGTCGGTCATCCCCGGCGCAGGGTCTCGTCGATCAGCCCCGGCAGGACCTCGGCGAGCTTGGGCCCGAGCTTGTCGCCCAGGTTCATGTACATCTGGCGGATGCGCTCGGAGGTCGTCACCGACGACTGCCGCTCCAGCACGACGACCTCGCCCACGACCTCCTCCAGCGCCGTGAGCTGCTCGGGCGTGTAGGAGTGGTCGGCGGTGAGGACCAGGACGTCGGGCTCGACGGCGCGGATCAGGCCCCACTTCGGGTCCTCGTCCTGCTTGAGGTAGATGAGATCGACCGGGCGCTGGTGGGCCAGCAGCTCCAGCCGCTCGCTCTCGGGGACCATCGGCCGGTCCTCGCCCTTGCGGCGGCGGATCTTGGCGTCGCTGTCGACCCCGACGACGAGGATCCCGCCCAGCTCCTTCGCGCGCGCGAGGTACTTGACGTGGCCGAGGTGGATGAGGTCGAACGACCCCGACGTCAGCACGATCCGGTACCCGAGCCCCCGCAGGTGGGACACGACGCGGGTCATCTCCTCCAGGGAGGGGACCAGGCGGTCGGCGAAGTTGACGTCCGGGCTGAGGACGCCGCTGGTGGCGGCCATGCGCGGAAGGATAGATGGGTCCTCGGACGATCGTTCGGGGTCGGTCGATCTGTCCGGGTCGGCATGCACCATCCTGTGCGAGATGCCGACCTACCTGCCCTTCGACGAGCGCCGTCCCAGCACGCAGTACCAGGACATGCTGCGCACGATCCGGGAGACGGGCGTCCAGGTCGAGACCAAGCAGGGCGAGACCGCGCTGGCCGTCGCGGGGCATCAGATGCGCTTCCCGATGGCCCACGGCGCGGCGATCATCACCGAGCGGTCGATCGGCGGCTTCGTGACCAAGGCGATCGGCGAGCTGTGCGCGTTCATCAACGGCGCGCGGACGCTGGACGAGTTCCGGGCCTTCGGCTGCGACTGGTGGGACGCGTGGGCGACCCCGGAGAAGACCGCGTCGCGCGGCCTGGCGCCGGGCGACCTCGGGCCGGGCTCCTACGGGCACGCGTTCCGTCATTTCACGACGAACCTCGACGACCCCGACGACCCGGGCTTCGACCAGCTGCCGCACCTGATCGCCAAGCTGAAGGACCTGCCGCTGGACCGCACGGCGGTGCTCTCGCCGTGGATCCCGAACGCCAACCACCGCGAGGCCGGCGTCAAGTCGCGCAACACGATCGCGCCCTGCCACGGGTGGATCCACGCGCTGGTGTTCAACGACAAGCTGCACCTGGTCCACAACCAGCGCTCGGGCGACACGCCGATCGGCGTGCCGTCCAACATGGCGCAGTACACGGCGCTCGGGCTGATGATCGAGCAGCTGACGGGCTACGAGTTCGTCGAGTACGTGCACTGGATCCAGTACGCCCACATCTACTCCAACCAGCTGGCGTACGTCGACGAGCTGCTGGAGCGCGAGCCGCTGCCGCTGCCGACGCTGGAGCTGACCGCGGCGGGCAAGCGGATCACCGACATCCACGACTTCCGCGCCGAGCACTTCGCGCTGAGCGACTACCACCCGCACCCGGCGATGCGCGGCATCCCGGTGCTGACGTGATCGCCCTGGTCGTCGCCTACGCGGGACGCGACCGCGTCATCGGGCGCGACGGCGGCCTGCCGTGGCGGCTGCCGAGCGACATGAAGCACTTCGTCGAGCTGACGACGGGCGGGACCGTGGTCATGGGGCGGCGGACGTGGGAGTCGATCCCGGAGCGGTTCCGGCCGCTGGCGAACCGGCGCAACATCGTCCTGTCGCGCTCGCTCGGGTCGCTCCCGGACGCGGTCGAGGTGTACGAGTCGCTGGAGTCCGGGCTGGCGGCGGCGGGGACCGACGCGTTCGTGATCGGCGGGGGCTCGACGTACGAGGAGACGCTGCCGCTGGCCGATCGCGTCTACGCGACGGAGATCGCCGGCGAGGTCGAGGGGGACACGTTCTTCCCGGCGCTGGACCCGGCGGACTGGGTCGTGACGTCGGCGTCGGAGCCGGTCTCCGAGAACGGCCACGAGTTCACGATCAAGACCTATGACCGGCGCTGACTCCCTGTACTACCTGGACGCCGCGCGCTCGCCCGAGCAGCGGTCCTACATGGAGTCCTTGGAGGACGGGGGCGTCTGCATCTTCTGCCCCGAGCACGTCGCGGAGTACCAGGAGCACCCGGTCGAGCACCGCGGCGAGCACTGGTACGTCACGCGCAACTCCTATCCCTACGCGGGGACCGTCGCGCACTACCTGATCGTGCCGCTGCGCCACGTCACCGCGTTCGACGAGCTGCCCGACGCGGCGGGGGCCGAGCTGTGGTCCTTGCAGCGGGTGCTGAAGGACCGCCACGCGCCGCTGGCCACGGCGACCGTCATGCGCTCGGGCGACATGAGGTACAACGGAGGCTCGGTGGCGCACCTGCACGCGCACTTCGTGATCCTCGACGACGCGCCGGCCGAGACCGTGCGCTTCAAGGTGAGCGCATGAGCGACGACGGCGGGCTCGCACGCGACGTCGAGCTGCTGCACGAGGTCGGCTCGCTGCGGCGCGTGGCGCGCACGTGGGCGCAGTTCACCGGCGCGGGCATGGCCAACGTCGCCGAGCACACGCTGCGGGTGGCGTGGATCGCGATGGCGATCGCGCGCCGGGAGGGAGCGGACGCGGCGCGCTGCGCGCAGCTGGCGCTCGTCCACGACCTCGCCGAGACGCGCACGGGAGATGTGCATTACCTGTCGCGGATGTACGTCGAGCGTCGCGAGGACGAGGCGCTGCGCGACGCGGTGGCGGGGACGTCCCTGGAGGACGAGGCCGGCGCGCTGTGGGACGAGTACCACGAGCAGGCGTCGCTGGAGGCGCGCGTGGTCAAGGACGCCGACAACCTCGACTGCGACCTCGAGCTGACCGAGACGCCCGACACCGCGCTGGTCGCGGCGCTGGCGCCGACCCGCGCGCGGGTCCGCGACAAGCTCCATACCGACACCGCGCGGGCGCTGTTCGACGCGATCTACGCGGGGGACCCGCACGCCTGGCACACCGGCGCGCCGAACCGGCTGACGGCCGGTGACTGGGGCGACGGCGGCGGTTAGAGTCGGGCGATGAGCACGTCGTCCGTCCCGTCCGCCGCCCTGCCCACCGCCGAGGACGTCGAGGCGTTCCGCGCCGACGGCGCGATCGTCCTGCGCGGGCTGCTGACCGACGCGGAGGTGGCGACGCTCGCGCGCGGGGTGGAGCGCAACCTGGCCGACCTGAGCCCGCTGGGGATGAACGCGACCGAGCCGGGCAAGCCGGGCGCGTTCTACGAGGACTTCCGCAACTGGCAGCGGATCGGGGAGTACGAGGAGATCATCCGCGGCTCGGCGCTCGGCGCGGCGGCCGGGATGTTGATGGGGTCGCGGGAGGTCCGGCTGTTCCACGACCACCTGCTCGTCAAGGAGCCCGGGACGCTCGATCGCTCGCCGTGGCACCAGGACCAGCCGTACTACTGCATCGACGGCACGCAGACCGTGTCGTTCTGGATCCCGCTGGACCCGGTCGCGCGGCCCTCCACGCTGGAGTTCGTGACCGGGACCCACACGGGTCCGTGGTTCATGCCGCGCTCGTTCGTCAAGAAGACCGCGATGGTCTTCGAGGAGGGCGCGCTGGAGGAGGTCCCGGACGTCGAGGCCGACCGGGACGCGTTCCCCATCAAGGGCTGGGCGCTCCAGCCCGGCGACGCGGTCGCGTTCAACATGTTGACCCTGCACGCCGCGGCCGGGTCGCCGTCGCGCCGCCGCGCCTTCTCCGTCCGCCTCACCGGCGACGACGTCACCTGGGCCCCGCGGCCACACCGCACCTCGCCACCGTTCGACGAGGTCGAGCTGGCCGCCGGCGCCCCGCTGGACCACCCGCTGTTCCCGGTGGTCTGGTCGCGCGCCGCCGGGTAGGCGCGGACGCTACGCCGTCGGCGTCGCCGGGTCGCCGTCCGCGGCGGCGGCGAGCTTGGGCACGAGGTGGTCGATCAGGTAGGGGATGCTCAGCACGCTGATGAACGAGGTGGCCTCGTAGAGCGTGCCGCGCTCGGGGATGAAGATGTCCCGGCCTTGCTTGTGAACCTTCAGCGGGGCGTAGTAGGGCTGGGCTCGCAGCTTGGCCGCGGGCGCGGGGTCGGCGAACCAGAGCAGCGCGCCGACGTCGAGCAGGTCGGCCTTCTCCTCGGAGAGCGGGCCGCCGAAGTCGTCGCTGCCGACGTCGTCGAGCGCGGACGGGAACGTGAAGCCGAGCGAGACGAGCAGGCGCGTGCGGGCGTCCTGGGGGCCGTAGACGTACAGCCCTTCGTAGGGCGTGGCGACGACCGCGGTCTGGCCCTGGAACTCCGGGTGCGCCTTGGCCGCCGCGGCAAGCCGTGCCGCCGCCTGGGCCCGCAGCCGCGCGCCGAGCTTCGGCTTGCCGACGGCCTTGGCGGTCATCGTCAGCTCGTCCTGCCACGAGGAGCCCCAGTCGACCTGGCCGCGCGGCTGGGCGATCGTCGGAGCGATCTTGGACAGCGTGGCGTAGTCCTTCTTCGACAGGCCCGAGTAGATCGCCAGGATCAGGTCGGGACGCAGCGCCGCGACCTTCTCGAACTCGATCCCGTCGGTGAAGCCCAGCTTCGTCGGCAGCGGTCGGCCACCGAGCGCGGCCTCGGCCCACGGGAAGATCGCGCCCGGCCGGTCGCCCAGCCACTCCGTCGTGCCGACCGGATCGATTCCGAGCGCCAACAGCGCGTCCTGCTCGCGGAGGCCGACGACGACCACGCGCTTCGGTGCGCTCGCGACCGTGGTCGACCCGAACCTGTGCTCGACGGTCGCGGGGAACGCGGCCTCCTCGGCGCCCGCCGCCGCGTTCGCGCCGGGCGTGGCGGAGGCGGAGCCGTCGCCGGGGCTCGACGAGCCGCAGGCGGCGAGGGCGAGGACGCCGGCGAGGAGGGCGAGGACGGACGCGGAACGGACCATTAGGGCACCCTAATAGAAGGCCGTCAGGTGGCGTCGCGTCGACCAGGGCCAGGCGGCTCGGCGACGCGACGCGCCGCCGTCGTCCTTCGCTAGACTGCTCGAACCAACGCGGATGTAGCTCAGTTGGCTAGAGCGTCTGCTTGCCATGCAGAAGGTCGAGGGTTCGAGTCCCTTCATCCGCTTCGCATCGAAGGCCCCGCACGTGCGGGGCCTTCGTCGTTCTCGGGCCGCGATTCAGCGCGACCCGGACCAGGCGGCTTCGTGCGCCTCGGGGTGGTCGTCCAGGTAGGCCTGGCGGCCGTCGAAGGCCTCGACGTCGTCCTCGAAGGAGGGGACGTTGTCGCGGTCGTGCCCGCGGCCGCCGCGGGCGGAGTCGTCGCGGCGGGCCCGGCCGCCGTCGTCCCAGCCGATGCGCAGCGAGACGCCGGCCAGGAGGAGCATGGCGCAGGGCACGCCGACGAGGAACGTCGTGATCGAGAAGCCGCCGACGTCGGCGAGGACCGCGGCGACGCAGACCACCAGCGGCATCACGACCGTCCAGACGCGGGGGACGATGAGGCCGAAGCCGAGGTGGACGACCGCCATCGCGGCGAGCGCGGGCAGCCACGGATCGTCGGGGATCGCGAGCAGGAGCGCGACGAGCACGCCCCCGACCGTGACGGCGTAGACCGCGACGATCGACAGGACCCTCAGCACCCGCTGCACAACCGGCAGTATCGCGGGCGGGGCGGACGCTCGCCGTCCGCCCAGAGGCGCCGACCGGAATCGAACCGGTGTACACGGCTTTGCAGGCCGCTGCGTAGCCACTCCGCCACGGCGCCGGGGTGGGTCCGGGAAGGATAGGCCAGTCGAGCGGTCGGGCGTCCGGTCGGAGCCTGCCCGATCGTCTCGAACGACATGGCCAACATCTACGAGCCCGAGCTCGACGTCGAGCAGGACCGCCCGCCCTACACGTGGCGCCGCGCCCGGCTGGGCCGGGTCGCCGGGGCCCAGCGCCTGGGCGCGTCGCTCTTCCGGGTGCCGCCGGGGTCGGCGACGTTCCCGCTCCACGCGCACCTGCACAACGAGGAGCTGCTGGTCGTCGTCGGCGGCGCGCCCACGCTGCGGACCCTCGACGGCGAGCGCGCGCCGGCGCCCGGCGAGGTCGTCGCCTTCCCGGCGGGCCGCGCGGGCGCGCACGAGCTGCGCAACGAGACCGACGAGGACGTCTCGCTGCTGATCGTCTCCACGATGCTCGCCCCCGAGGTCAACCTGTTCCCCGACAGCGGCGAGCTGTGGGTCCGCGACTACGTCCCGGGAACCGACGCCCCGGCCGCGGCGATCGACCTCCGCGCGCCGCTGGCGGACGCCGGTTGATAGAGTTTCCGCTCCCAGGGCCGTTAGCTCAGCTGGGAGAGCACTTGCTCGACAAGCAAGGGGTCGCTGGTTCGAGCCCAGCACGGCCCATCACCGAAAACCCCGCTCCGGCGGGGTTTTCGCGTTCCCGGGCCCGCCGGCGCCGGCGCCGGCGCCCGACGTGCGGCCATACGATGCCGCGATGGCCCCGCCCGCCGCCGTGGACCGGCCCTTCCTGACCGCGCAGTGGCGCGACGTCGCCGGGATCACGTACGCGTGCGACGCGGAGCGGCTGGCGCCGTTCGTGCCGGACGGCGCACGGATCGACCGGCTCGACGGGCAGCCGCGCGTCAGCCTCGTGGCCTTCGAGTTCCGGCGGACGCGCGTGCTCGGGATGCCGATCCCGGGCTGCGTCCGGTTCCCCGAGATCAACCTGAGGTTCTACGTCCGTCACGGCGGCGAGCGCGCGGTCGTCTTCATCCGCGAGCTCGTGCCGGCGCGCGCGGTCGCGACGGTCGCGCGCCTGCGCTACAACGAGCCCTACGTGCGGGTCCCGATGGCCTGCGCGACCACGACCGACGCGGCGGCGGGCACGATCGCCGTCGAGCACCGCTTCGCCGCCGGCTCCTCGCTGCGCGTCACGGCAGCGGCCTCCGCCGCCGTTCCGGCGCCCGACAGCGCCGCCTTCTGGCTGACCGACCACGCCCTCGGGGTCGGCACGCGCCGCGACGGGACCGCGGTGCTCTACCGCGTCACGCACCCGACATGGGCCCTGCATGAGGTCACAGACGCCCAGATCGACGTCGACTTCGCCGCCGTCTACGGCTCCGAATGGGCCTGGCTGGCCGACGCGAAGCCCAGCCACCTGACGCTGGCGGGCGGCTCGGCGGTCACGGTCTCCCGGCCGATCGCGGCCGGCCGCGCTTGACGGCGCGGGCCCGCGGCGCCGTGGATCGCACGACGATCGCCATATGAGCCGGGCGGTCCAAGTATTGGAGGCCCACACCGCGTGCGGGCGCGCGCCCACGCGGTCACGGGTGCCGCCCGGGCGCCTCGGCGTTCACTGACGACAGCGCAGCGCTCTGCGAAGCCCGAGGATCAGGGATGCTGCGAAGATCGATCGGGGTGGGCGCCTCCCGCAGGCCCGCCGACGACCTTCATGCGCCGTCGTTTCACGTAAGCAGCAGGGGTTTCCGCGAATCGGGAGACGTAAACGTCTCTCAACGGATGTTCGATGGCAGACACGTCGCGGCGTCGAGGAGGGTGGCGCCGCCTGACCCAGAAGCACGGTCGTTTCTGGGAATCGTCCGCCGTCGTCGAGGTCCTAGCACGCATGCTCACCGTTCCCCTCCGGGAGACGGTTCGACGCCCCCTGCCGTCGCACGAGGGGCTGTGGATCGTCGTCCCGACCTACAACGAGGTCGAGAGCCTCCCGCCAACGCTCGCCGGGATCGCCGGCGCCCTCGAGGCGTTCGCGCCCGACTTCCGGATCCTCGTCGTGGACGACGGCTCGCCCGACGGGACCGGCCGCCTGGCCGACGCCATCGCCGCGGCCGACCCGCGCGTCGCCGTCCTGCACCGCGGCGCCAAGAGCGGCCTGGGCGACGCCTACGTCGCCGGCTTCACCGCCGCGCTGGCCGCCGGCGCGCGCCGCGTCGTGCAGATGGACGCCGACGGCTCGCACGACCCGGCCGCGCTGCCCGCGCTGCTGGCGGCCGGCGGCGACGGCGGTGCCGACGTCGTGCTCGGCTCCCGCTACGTCGCCGGCGGCAGCACGCCGGACTGGAGCCTGCGCCGCCGCGCGCTGAGCCGCGGCGGCTCGGCCTACGCGCGGCGGGTCCTGCGCCTCGGCGTCCGCGACCTCACCGGCGGCTTCAAGGCCTGGCGCGCCGACGCGCTGGCGACCGTCCTGCGCGAGCCGCCCGCGCTGCAGGGCTACGGCTTCCAGATCGAGCTGACCTACCGCGCCGCGCGCGCCGGGCTGGCGATCGCCGAGGTCCCGATCACGTTCCGGGACCGCACGGCGGGGGAGAGCAAGCTCGGCGCCGCGACGATCCGCGAGGCGCTGGTCGGCGTCCCGGCGCTGCGGCGGCGGCGCCGGCGCCGGCGACCCGCCATCGCCGCATCGGCCCCGTCGGCCACGCCGGCCTCGTCGGCCGCGCGCGCCACCGCCACGACCGCCACCGCGACCGCCTCATGACCGCGCTGCCCTCAGGCGCCCTCGCGCTGGCCACCCGCTACCGCCGCCAGCTGTCCTTCGGCGTCGTCGGCGCCGGCGTCATGGCGGTCGGCTTCCTGATCCTGCTGCTGCTCACCGGCCCGGCCGGCGTCAGCCCGCACGTCGCCTACCTCGTCCAGGCCGTCGTCTCGGTCGAGCTGAGCTTCGCGCTCAGCCGTTACTGGACCTGGGGCGACCGCCGCGGCCGGACGCGCTCCGCGGCCCTGCGCGAGTGGCGCCGCTTTCACGCCTCGCGGGTCGTCTCGGTGCCGGCCAACCAGGCGCTGTTCTCGCTGCTGATCGTCAGCGGCGCCGGCGTGTGGCTGTCCAACGCGATCTGCATCGCGCTGACGACCGCGGTCAACTGGCTCGTCGGCCACCACCTCGTCTTCGGCCCCGACGAGGACCGCCGTGCCTGAGGTCAGCATCGTCATCCCGGTCAAGGGCAACCAGCGCACGATCGGCGCCACCGTCGCCTCGATCGCCGCGCAGGACCACGACGGCGACGTCGAGCTGATCCTCGTCGGCGACCACGGCGACCCGACCTGGCAGGCCGTGCCCGGGGACCGGATCGGCCGCGTCACGGTCAAGCGCCTGGAGATCACCGTCGACACCGGCGGCCGCGACGCCAACGCCAAGCGCAACGCCGGGCTGGCCGCCGCCACCGGCGACGTGCTGTGCCTGACCGACAGCGACATGGTGCTGCCCACCGACTGGCTGCGCACCGGCCTGGCGCTGCTGGACGGCGAGACCGACTGCGTCGGCGGCCCGATGATCAGCGTGCATCGCGACTTCTGGGGCGCCTACGTCGACGGCAACCCGATCGCGAGCAAGACGCCGCGGATGCCCGAGCCCTACCGGCTGGACCGCGCGTCGCTGGGCCGGCGCGGCCGCAAGCTGCCGATCACCGCCAACGTCCTCCTCACCCGCGAGGTCTACGAGGCCGTCGGCGGCCTCGACGCCGCGTTCGTCCACAGCTACGAGGACTACGAGTTCTTCCAGCGGATCGTCGACGCGGGCTTCGCCGTCGTCTGCGATCCGACGCTGGCCGCCTGGCACCACCACCGCCAGGGCTGGCGCGCGCTGGTGCGCGAGTACCACCGGTCCGGGCGCGGCTGCGCGCAGTTCGTCGGCAAGCACCCGCACAGCCCGTTCAGCCGGGACCGCATGCGCCAGCTGGAGATCGTCGCGACCGTCGCGCTGTTCGGCCTCGTCGCGTGCGTCGAGCAGCCCGTCGCGCTGCTGGCGGGCCTCGCGCTCGCCGCCCTGCTCTGCCTCTACGTCACCGCCCGCGCGCGCACGCCGCGGGCCGTCGTCTTCCCCGCCGTGACGCTCGTTCTCGGCCTGTCGTTCACCGCCGGGCTGGTGCGCGGACTGCGCACCCGGCCGGCATCCGCTCCCGCAGGTTCCATCAAGGAGGATCCGTCGTGGTCACCCGTGTCCTGATCGCCGGGATGGCGATCGCCGCTCTCGCTCCCACCGCCGTCGCCGCGGCCCACCCCAAGGGCCCGCCGCCGGTCTCCGACGCGCAGAGCTTCTACTTCGATCTCAACCAGACCCATCACCCCAAGAAGGGCTCGGTGCAGATGTCCTCGCCGGGCTCGCTGGCCGACAACGTGTGGTACGTGGTGACGGCCCAGGGGACGGCGAGCTTCTCCAAGCCGTCGCAGTGGGTGCACCCGAAGCGGCGCCACGGCCGCCCGGCCGTCGTGTGCGGCACGCCCGAGGCGGCGCCGATGTTCCCGTCGCCGTACGCGGCGACCGGCAAGGTCGGCTTCGACCCCGAGTCGATGTTCGCCCGCATCGCCGGCGCGCGGAAGTGCGGCAAGGACACGCTCCCGCGCACGACCCGGCGCTTCCAGCTCAGCGGCCGCAGCCGCTACCACCACCCGACGCCGCTGATCGGGAGGCAGTCGACGCCGACGGCCACCCACGCCTACGACTACCCGGAGCTGGGCCGCGGCGGCCCGTTGCAGCTGCGTGAGATCGACCTGCCGACCTACGACAACTACGGCCGGTTCAAGATCACCACGCGGCGGGCGACCGACGCCGACTGCGCGGGCACCCAGTACCGCGCGTTCACCGACGACCACGACCGCCGCGCGTTCGCCACCGAGGCCGCATGCGAGGCGGCGCTCTAGCGCCCGCCTCATCCGCGTCGCCGCGAGCGCGGCCGTCGCTCCTGCCCCGCCCGTTGGCGGTGGCGGGGGCGGCCGTGCTCGAGGTGGTGGGCGCCGTCGGGGTCCTGGCCCTGGCGGCGCTGGCGCGCCTGTGGTCGATCGGCACCCGGCCGGGCTTCGACTGGGACGAGCCGGTCTACACGGCCATCGGGCGCTCGGTCGCCGAAGGCCATGGCCTGTACGCCAAGGGCTCGTTCGGCGTCGCGCCCGAGCCCTACCTGTTCCACCCGCCGTTTCACTTCGAGCTGCTCGGCGCGTGGTTCTCGCTCTTCGGGGCGGGGATCGAGCAGGCGCGGGTGCTGGCCGCGCTCGCCTCGCTCGTCACGCTGACGTTGTTGTACGTCCTGCTGCGCCGCCGCTGGGGCGTCTGGGCGCTGGCGCCGTGCCTGGTGCTGGCGACCGACGGCTGGCTGGTGTTCACCAACCGGGTCAGCTGGATCGAGAACATCATGATGGTGCTCGCGGTCGGCGGGCTGGTCGTCTACGACGCGGCGCTCCGCGGCGGGCGCGTGCGGACCTACGCGGCGGCCGGGCTGCTGCTGGGCGGCGCGACGATCTACAAGCACGTCGGGGTCTACGTGCTGGTGGCCGTGCTGATGCACTGGCTGATCGCGCGGCGGGGGCGCGCTCACGGGCGCGGGTCCGCCGAGCGCCGGGGACACCTCGTCCTGGCCGGCTGCGCGGTCGCGATGATCGTGTTGTACGTGATCGGCGCCGTCGTCCTGACGCTGCGCCACGGCGGCGGGGACGCGTTCCTGGACGACTCCAAGGTCCAGCTGCAGCGCCTGACCGGGCACAAGTCCAGCCGCGGCTCGATCGGCGGCCACGCCACGCTGGCGGCGCTGACCGGCCCCTACAAGGTCTTCGCGCTCACGCTCGCGCTGAGCGCGGCGGGCGCGCTGATCGTGGCGTGGCGCGCGGTGCTGGCGCTGCGGCGCCGCAGCGTGGCGGCGCTCGGCGACCCGCTGCTGTTCTGCTGGGCGGCCTCGGCGCTGCTGTGCTTCGCGGCGCTGAAGCTCAAGATGGGGCACTACTTCATGATGGTGGAGTTGCCGCTGCTGCTGGTCGTGGCGGCCGAGCTGCGGGAGCCGCTGCGCCATCGCCGCGCGCTCGGGCTCGCGCTCCTGGCGCTCGTGGTGGCGGCCAACGGCGTGACGTTCGTGGCGCGCTTCGTCGACCGCGACGACAACGCGCTGGGCGCGGTCGCCGCCTACGCCGCCGCGCGCCTGCCCGCCGACGCGCTGGTGCTGACCGAGGAGAGCGTCGGGTCGATCGTCGGCCAGCCCTACTGCAAGCTCACGAAGGCCGGGGCCTGCAAGGCCCAGGTCAAGTACCTCATCATCTACCGCAGCCTGACGCAGGCGCCGCCGAGCACGCCGTCGTTGGACGGGATGCTCCGCTACGCCCGTCCGCTGCGGACGTTCTCGGGCTTCAAGGAGCACATCACGGTCTACCGGGCGCCGGGCCGCGGCGCGGTGTGCGCCGGCGGCCGCGTCGCGCGCGGATTCTGCGCGACCCCGGACGCCGCGCTGCTGCGTCGGACCGCGCCGCTGCGCGCGTCCGGCCGCCGCGCGGTCGTGCGGTTCGGGCCGTCGACCGCGCTGGTGACCCACCCGGCGCTGAGGCCGTTGGCGAGCCTGCCGTCGCGCGCCGCGCCCGCGGTCGTGCTGCTCGGCGTGCGCCCCGACGGGCGCGCGGTGTTCTTCAACCGCGCCCGCGCGAAGGTCACCGGCACGGCGGCCGCGACGTGCGTTCCGTCGCCCGCGAGCTGCGCGACGGTGACGGTCGCCCCGCGCGGCGCGGCGCACCTGGAGGTGCCGACCGTGCTGGGGGAGACGATCCCCTACGAGCTCAAGGTCGATCCGCCGCCGCCCCGGCACGGGCACCATCGCCATCGTCGGCGAGCGTCACGGCCGAGTGCAGGACGGTCGTCGTCCACGGTGACGGCGCGCGGTAGAAGCCCTGCTTGAGGTAGGCCCGCTGGCCGGCGTAGAGCGTGGCCAGCGCGGTGCGCGGGACGACCGTGCGGCCGTCGAGCGTCAGCGCGACGTAGCCGCCGCCGGGGTGGTCCGACCAGCCGACGTGCAACGCGAGGTCCTCCCAGCGCCCGCGCCGCAGCGGCGCGAAGTCCCAGCTGCGCGACTGCTGCGGCGCGCAGCCCGCGCCCAGCGCGCCGCCGCGCACCTGGAGGCGCAGCATCGGGGGCGAGAGCTGGGTGTTGACCTGCAGGGCGATGTTGGGGTGGCAGCCGTCGGGGGCCGACCCGTGCCACTGCGTGAAGATGTTCCAGGTCGAGTTCGGGACCGGCGTGAACGAGAGCGGGAAGCGCGTCGACCACCGGTAGACCCGGTCGGCGCCCGGCCGCGCGCCGGTCTGGGCGACCGACGCCACGCGCTCGGTGCGCTCGCCGCTGCGGACCGGCGTGTCGCCCGCGCGCACGACGAAGCGCGTCGCCGCGCGCGTCCCGACGTCGACGGCCGCCATCCGCGCCGGCCCCGCCACCTCGCGCTGGGCGAAGGCGACCGTGCGCGCGCCGGCGCCCGGCGCGGCGGCGAGCGCGAGCAGCGCCGCGAGCGCGGCGCCGGCGATCCGCGGCGTGCTGGGCGACGGTCTGGGCATCTCTCTCCACGGGTGCTCGGCCGCGACCGGCGTGCATTGAGTGCCCGCCGCTCGGCCTGCGCGAACGTCGTGCCGCGCCACGGCTAGCCTTACGCCGTCCGTGTCGCTGCCCGTCGCCCTCGGCCTCCTCCTCGCGCTCTGCTGCTCGCTCGTCGGCCTGCTGGGCTTCCTGTTCAAGCAGCGCGGCGCGGTCGACGCGCCGACGGTGGAGCTGAGCCACCCGTGGCGCTCGACCAAGGCGTTGTTCTCGAACCGATGGTGGACGCTGGGGATCGTCGTCGCGACCGGCGGCTGGGTCTTCCACGTCGCGGCGCTCGCGCTCGCCCCGATCAGCCTGGTGCAGTCGGTCATCGCCGGCGGCCTGGTGCTGCTGACCCCGCTGGCCGGCCGCGTCTTCGGCCTGCCGACGACCCGGCGCGACTGGATCGGCGTCGCGATCACCGCCGCGGGCCTGACGCTGCTGGCGGCGACGCTGGGCAACTCCGGCCACAGCGCCCACCGCGACTTCGACGGGACGACGCTGTGGCTCTACGTCGGCGTCCTCACCGCGGCGGCCGCCGCCGGGTGCGCGGCCACCGCCTCGGGCGCGCTGCGCGCCGGCCCGGCGCTCGCGCTGGCCGCCGGCCTGCTGTGGGGCGGCAGCGACGTGACGATCAAGGCCGCCTCGGGCGACCTCATCGACCGCTGGCTGCTCGCGTTCCTCACGCCCGAGGCCGCGACGATCACGGTCCTCAGCCTCATCGGCCTCGTCGTCAGCGCGCGCTCGCTGCAGATCGGGCCCGCGGTCGCGGTCATCGCGATCACCAGCGCGGCGGCCAACGTCGTCACGATCGCCGCCGGGCCGATCGTCTTCGGCGAACCGCTCCCGGACGGCACCGCGTCGCTGATCGCCCGGCTGGCCGGCTTCGCGGCGGTCGTCGCGGGCACGGTCCTGACGCCGGGGCCGGAGGTCGTCGAGGAGGCGGCCGCCGAGATCGTGGACGCGTCCGACGCGCCGCCCGAGCCCGCGCCCGCCTAGATGGTTGATGCGGCGGTCGTGCTCGCACGTCGTGCGGCGCTGGATCGCCACTCGATCACCACCACGGTCGATTTCGCATCAACCATCTAGGGAACTCCCCGGTGCGCCCCGGCCCGGGATCGCCCATCGTCCGGGCACGATGAAACGCGGACGGCGCCCAACGGCATGACGTCGGAGATGGACGCCGTCCTGAGCTTCGCCACGAGCACGATCCCGCCCACCGTCGCGGCCGCGCGGCGCACCGACGCCCAGCTGCTGGCCGAGGTCCCGCGGCGCCCCGAGGCCATCGGCGAGCTGTACGCGCGCTGGGCCGGGCCGGTCCTGCGCCACGTCGCCCGGCGCACCGACGACCACGCGCTCGCGCTGGAGGTCGTGGCCGAGACCTTCGCCCAGGCGCTCCTGCACGCCGCGCGCTTCCGCGATCCCGGCGACGGCTCGGCGGGACCGTGGCTGTTCGGCATCGCCTCCAACCTGCTGCACCGCGCGTGGCGCAGCAACGCGGTCGACTCCCGCGCGCGGCGCCGCCTCGGGATGCGCGAGCGCCTGGAGGCCGACGACCACGCCGAGGACGCCGCCGAGCGCCTGACCGCCGCGGGCCGCGCGCCCGCGCTGGCCGCCGCGCTCGCCGCGCTGCCCGACGCGCAGCGGGAGGCCGTGACGCTGCGGGTCGTCGAGGGGTTGGAGTACGCCGAGATCGCCGACGCGCTCGGCATCGCCACCGCGACCGCGCGCGTGCGCGTGTTCCGCGGGCTGAAGGCGCTGCGCGCGGCGCTGGAGACCGACGAGGAGGAGACGACGCGATGAGCCTGCCGGAGCCGCTGCGGGACTACGGGGCCGAGCTGGAGCGCGCGGCGCGACAGCGCCACGACCGCGCGCCGGCCGCCCGGGCCCGCCGCCTGCGCGCCGGCGTCGCCGCGCTCGCCGCGGCGCTGCTGGCCGGCGGCGGCCTGGCCACCGCCGGCGGCGTCCTGGACTCGCCGTTCGACCACGCGCCCAGCGCCATCACCTACAACTTGGCGACGACCGCGCCCGACGGCACGCTGGAGCGCGCGACCTGCCGCGCGACCGGCGCGGGCGCGCGCTGCGCGTCCGAGGGCCGCGAGCTGCCGCTGCATCGCATCGCGGTCGAGCTGCAGCGCCGTGGGACCGAGCGCGCGACGGTCAGCCTCACGCGCCTGTGCCGGCGGCCGGTGCGCTGCCGCACGGTCGCGGGTCCGGTGACGACCCCGGAGCCGGGCGAGCTGTCGTGGGAGACGCTGGCCGGGCTGCGACCTCCGCGCGCCGGCACGCCGATCACCGCGTTCGCGAGCGCCGGCGCGGCGCCGGTCCGCGGCGGCGTCCGCTACGGGGTCGTCGGAGGGACCTACGCCGGTCGGTCCTACGCCTGCGACGGCGCCGACGCCGAGCAGCCGCTGTGCCGGCTGCGCCGCGCGGCGACGAGCGCCAACGGGATCCTCGACGTCGACCGCCTCCTGGAGTCGGCCGGCGCGCGCGCCCTCGTCACCGAGACCGGCCGCCGCTGCCCGCTCACCGGCCGTCGGCCCTGCCGCGGGCTCGACCCGGCGACCGCCCGCCGCCTGGCGTCCGACCCGTCCGCGCTGGCCCGCGACGAGCTGGTGACCTACGAGCGCCAGGTGCGGGCGCGCGGGTTCTGAAACGCGCGCCGCGCCCCGCGGCATGAAGGGGCATGTCCATGTCCTTGCGTTGCTTGCTCATCTTCGTGGCCTTGACGGTCGTGGCCGGGGCGGTGAGCGCGATCGTGCCCGACGCCTGGGCCGACCCGGTCGCGGTCGACCTCCGCGTCGACGCCGACCGCGACGGCGTCCTGACCGCCGCCGACGAGGCCGGGGAGGAGGAGGCGACGGTCGACCACGGCGCGCTCGTGCTCGCCAACGTCGACGACGACGGCGGCCGCTGCGCCGTGGACCTGGAGCGCCGCCTGAGGGCCCGCGTCAAGTTGGTGGACATCACCGCCTGCCACGACGGCGCGGACGACGTGGTCGACGGCGCCGACGACGCGCTCGACCTCGCGCCCGCGGCGGTCGCGCCGATCGCCGCGCCGGTGACGATCTCGGCCACCGGGCCGGTGCACGTGTTCGTCCAGGACGCCGCCGGCCGGTGGTCGCTCGCGACCGATCGTCCGCTCGACGCGACCGACGGCCTGCGGCTCGGCGTCGAGGTCACCGACATCGTGCGCGACCCCGCGCGCTGGGACGGCACCGTGCGGCTCACCGCGACCGCGCCGGCCGCCGCGCCCGACACGGTGGCCTTGCGCACCGCGCCGCTGCTCGCGCTGGACGCCACGCGCCGCGCGCGCACGGTGCTGGCCGACACGCCGCGCTCGCGCGCGTCGATCGACCGCGACTACCGCTCAGAGGTCCGGCGCAACCTGCGCCTCGGCCGGGATCGGGCCACCGCCCGCGCCCGGGCGCGGGGCATCCGCGCGTTCGCCCTCGGCCAGCGCGCGTTCCTGCGGGGCCTCGACCAGGCCACGGGCGTGAAGGTCCGTCACCAGGACTGGGCGCGCGAGTGGGTCCAGGACGCGTTCGAGAGCACCTATCAGTCGGTGCCGGCCGCGGGCGGCCGCGCGCAGGCGATGCGCGTCGCGCTGATGGCCGGGACGCCGATCGAGCCCGCCGCGATCCTGCCGACCAACCCGCTGGTGGCGATCGTCGCCGGCGTGACGCGCAACCTGCGCGGCGCGGACTCGGGCGTCGTCCAGCACCTGCCCGAGGGCAGGCCGACGACCGACGGCTGGACGACGACCGGCACGATGGAGGCCACGCCGCCGGTGCCGGGCGCGCCCCGCGGACGGCTGATCGTCGGCGGTCGCGGCCAGGCGCTGCCGGCCGCGACCGCCGCGCTCGTCGCGGCGCAGGGCGGGGCGCAGCCGTTGCTGCAGCTGTCGACCGGCTGGCTGGACGTCGGCCACACCGACGAGACCCTGGCCTTCGTCCCCGCGAGGACGGCGCGGGGCTGGGTGGCGGTCGTCGCCGATCCGCGCGGCGCGCTGGACCTGCTCGGCAAGCTCCCGGGCGACACGCCCGTGCTCGGTGGCCTGCGCGGCCTCGACGGCGCCTCCGCGGCGACCACGGCGCGGGCCGTCACCCACGGCCGCGTCGCCGCGGCGAGCCGCTTCGCCGCGGAGCGCATCGACGAGCAGCTGACGATCCTCCGGCGCGAGCTGGAGCTGACCGACGCCGACGTCGTGCGCGTCCCGGTGCTCTACGGCTGGAAGGAGGGCCACCGCCACGTCGTCGCCTTCACCGGCAACGCGGTCAACGGGCTGGCGCCCGGCGGCCGCCGGTTCCTGGCGCCCGACCCGCACGTCGCGGCGTTCCGCGAGGCGACCCGCCGCGCGCTGGCCGCCAAGGGCGTCGCGACGCGCTTCGTGGACACGTGGCCGCTGCCGCACCTCGGCGACGGCGAGCTGCACTGCATGACCAACGCGCTGCGCGACCTCGGCGACGCGCGCTGGTGGGGGTGAGGCCCGCGGCGGCCGCCTCCGGCGCGGGGCGCCGGTCACGCGGACGGCGCGGCCCGCCTGCCGAGCAGCGCGTCCCGGGCCGCGCCCAGCTCGGCGAGCGGCAGCCAGGCCGCCGCGCCGTCGCTCGGGCGTCGCGTGCTCACCCGCACCGTGACGCCCGCCGCCAGGCGCGCGGCGCCCAGCTCGTCCAGCGGGCCGGTGACCAGCGCGAGGTCGATGGCGTCGTCGATCGCCTGCTCGGCCGCCAGCGCCGAGATGCGGTCGGCGGCCTCGCCCGCGTCGAAGGACTGGGCGTCGACCGCGATCGTGACGTCGTCCAGGTCGGCGACGAGGTCGGCGGCGGCGCGCAGGAGCGCGGGGTCGCGCACGAGGTCGTCGGCGTCGAGCGCCAGGACCAGCGGTCGCGCGCCGCGCAGCGGCTGCGGACCGGCGGCGTCGGGGCCGAGCGCGGCGCGGACCGCGTGCAGCGCGGCGCGGGCGTCGTCGTCGAAGGGGTTGGCCGCGGCGGCGCGCAGCGCGTGGGCGAGCGCCTCGTGGACGTCGCCGGAGGCGAGGTGGACGCGGGCGCCGACGGTGAGGTCGCGCGCCTCGGTCGCGTCCCGCGCGCTGACCTCGACCAGCGCCGTGAACGGCGTCCCGGCGGCCTGCAGGGCCTCGCTCGCCAGCCGCGCGAACGCGTCCCAGCAGCGTTCGAGCTCTGCTACAGGTTGCTCGGTCCCCAGCCGCCGCAGGAACCAGCGCTGCAGCGCCAGGCCCTTGCGCAGCTCGCGCAGTCGCGCGGCGCCCTGGGCGCCCAGCGACATGTTGGCGCCGTGGAAGCGGTAGAGCGTGCGCGGGAGCGGGAGGTAGGCGATCTCGGCGTGCTGCGCGGTGCGCGCGGCCAGCCACCAGTCCGCCCAGGCCATGTCCTCGGGGATCGGGAAGAGGACGTCGCGCAGCGTGCCGCGGACGACGATCGACGAGCCCGTGACCAGGTTCTGGGCCAGGAACGCCGACAGCGAGCGCCCGGTCGGCGGGCGGTCCCCGGCCAGCCACGAGGTCTGCACGACCGTGCCCGCCGCGTCGATCACGGCCATGTCGGTGTAGACGAGCCCGACGTCGGGGCGTTGGGCGAAGACCTCGGCCTGCGCGGCGAGCTTGCCGGCGGGCCACGCGTCGTCGGCGTCGAGGATCGCCAGCAGGTCGGCCTCGACGGCCGCCGGCTCCTGCGCCGCGCGCGACACCGCGCCGACCGAGCCGCGGTTCTCCTGGCGCACGAGCGTCAGCCGACCCGGCCCGGCCTCCCGCGCGATCTCCTCGACGACCGCCGCGGTGCCGTCGGTCGAGCCGTCGTCGACGACGACCACGTGCACCAGCTCGCTCGGGTAGTCCTGCGCCAGCGCGCTGCGCACGGCCTGGCCGATGAACGGCTCGGCCTCGTAGGCGGCGATCAGGACGGCGACGCTCGGCAGCGACATGGAGGCCTACAGCGCGGCCAGCAGGCGGTCGAGGTCGTCCTCGGTGTTCCAGCCGCCGACCGAGGCGCGCAGCCGCGCGGCGCCCGGCAGGTCGCGGATCGTGACGCCGGCGTCCTGGAGGCGGTCGCGCGTGGCGACGGCCGTCTCGTCGTCGGCGACCTCCCAGGACACGAGCGTCGTGGCGCCGCGGGGGACGACGGCCAGCCCGCGGTCGGCCAGCGCGTCGGCCAGCTCGGCGGCCAGCGCGGCCCCGCGCGCTTGGAGATCCTCGAAGCCCGCCTGGTCGAGGACGTCGAAGGCGGCGACGGCGGCCGCGACCGTCGAGAGGTCGCGCAGCGGCGTGTCGTGGCGCCGCGCGGTGTCGACCAGCCCGCTGTCGAGGCCGGCCGACGGGTCGGTCAGGCCGCCGTAGGACGGGCCGGGGGAGGCCAGGCGCGTCGTCCACTCCGGCGACACGTACAACATGCCGGTGCCGACCGGGCCGCACAGCCACTTCTGGCCCGACCCGGCGTAGAAGTCCACGCCGAGCGCGGCGACGTCGACCCCGACCGCGCCGACGCCCTGGGCGCCGTCGAGCAGGACGGGCGCGCCGGCGCGCGCGGCCGCCGCCACGACGTCGGCCACGGGCGCGACCGCGCCGCTGTGCCAGGAGACGTGGGAGCAGGCGACCAACTTGGTGGTGTCGCCGATCGCGTTCGGGATCTCGGCCAACGGCACGGCGGTGAGCCGCACGCCGCGCTGCTCGCGCGCGGCGATCAGCGGCCCGGTGACGCCCGGGTGCTCGTCGTCGGCGGTGACGACCTCGTCGCCCTCGCCCAGGCCGAGCGAGGCGATGACGTGCGCGCAGCCGTCGGAGGTCCCGGCGGTCAGCGCGATGTCGTCGGCGCTCGCGTTGAGCAATGACGCGTAGCGGCCGCGCAGCTCCTCGGCCAGCGGGACCAACCGCTGGTAGAACGCGCCGCCGCGGCCCTCGGCCGTCGCGTACGCCCACGCGTCCACCGCCGCCTGTCGGGCGACCTCCGGCACCGGCCCGCAGGTCCCGGCGTTGAGGTACGCCAGGCGCTGCAGGACGGGGAGCTGTGAGCGCAGGGTCTCGACGGCGTCCATGCCGCCGGAGACTACGACGGCGCGCGGAGGGCAGGGCGCGGCTCAGCGGCCGCAGACCGGCCACTGGCCCGGGCCGGCCCGCGCCATCAGCATCGCCGCGCGGCGGTCCTGCTCGGCCTCGGAGGCCTGCGCGGGGTTGCCGGAGCCGCCGACCGCCTGCCAGGTGGCAAGCGTGAACTGGTACTTGCCGTAGAACCCGTTTCCGGTGTCGGTCGCCGGGTCGCCGCCGGACTCGCAGGCGGCGATCGCCTCCAGTCGCGGCGACGCCGAGGACGCCGACGAGGCTTCCGCGCGCGCGTGCGCGCGATCCCGGCGGGCGGCGCGCAGCTCGCGCGTGAGGTGGCGGTGGTGGCGCTTGAGCTTCGTCAGCGACCAGGACCGCGCGGTCCTCTGGTAGTCCGTGTCCAGACGCTGGCCCTCGACCCGCGCGACCTTGCGCGCGAGCGCGACATCCCTTGTCACCAAAGGCGTCTTGGCGATGTGGACGAGCGGGGCGAGGCCCGCCTCGTCGGTGGTCAGGCCGGGGTGCAGCGGGCTCGCGGCGGAGGCCGGGGCGGCCGTGGCGGCCAGCGCTCCTCCGGCGAGCGTCAGGGTCTTGAGCGCGGGAGATCGCATCGGCGGTCCCTCCTTGCCGGCGGCGAAGACGGAACGCCCGTGTGGCGCACGCGTCCGGGCCGCGTCGTGGTGTCTCGGGGCCGGCCCGGGGCGTCACGACGGAGACGCCTCGCTGACAGCCGGCCGTCAAACGGTAGCGAGTTCGATTCCACGGCCGGAAAGAGGCCCGCTCTCGCCTAGGATGCGAGGTCATGAAGGTCACGCTCCCGGACGGCAAGGAATTGCAGTTGGACGACGGCGCCACGGGCGCCGACGCGGCCGCTGCCATCGGGCCTGGGCTCGCCAAGGCGGCCCTCGCGGTCAAGGTCGACGGGCACACCCAGGACCTCGCGCGGCCGCTGGTCGACGGCGCGGCCCTGGAGATCGTCACCGACCGCTCCGGCGCCGACGCGCTGGAGCTGATCCGCCACGACACCGCGCACGTGCTCGCGGCCGCGATGCTCGAGCTGTACCCGGGCGTGAAGATCTCGATCGGGCCGCCGATCGAGAACGGGTTCTACTACGACTTCGAGTTCCCGGAGGGCGTGCAGTTCTCCGACGCCGACTTCGCCGCGGTCGAGGCGAAGATGAAGGAGCACGTCGCCGCCGACGAGGCGTTCGTCCGCGAGGACATCTCGGTCGCCGACGCGCTGGCGCGCTTCCGCGCCGAGGGGCAGGACTACAAGGTCGAGCTGATCGAGGACCTCGTCAAGAACGAGGGCGTCGACACGGTGTCGCTGTACACCAACGGCCCGTTCACGGACCTCTGCCGCGGGCCGCACGCGCCGTCGACCAAGCGCATCGGGGCGTTCAAGCTGCAGTCGGTGGCGGGCGCGTACTGGCGCGGCGACAGCGACCGCACCATGTTGACCCGCGTGTACGGGACGGCGTTCTTCAAGCAGAAGGAGCTGGACGCGTTCCTCCACATGTTGGAGGAGGCGCGGGCGCGCGACCACCGGCGTCTTGGCAAGGACCTTGGGTTGTTCACGTTCAGCGAGCTGGCGCCGGGCATGCCGCTCTGGCAGCCGCCGGGGATGGCGATCTGGAACCAGCTCACGGACCTGTGGCGGACCGAGAACCGGCGCCGCGGCTACGAGGAGGTCAAGACGCCGATCCTCTGGGACGTCGAGCTGTTCAAGGCCTCCGGCCACTGGCAGAACTACCGCGACAACATGTACTTCACGGACATCGAGGACCGGCCGATGGGCTTGAAGCCCATGAACTGCCCGGGCCATGTCCAGCTGTTCAAGGACGTCCGCCGTTCGTACAGGGACCTGCCCCTGCGGTTCTCCGAGCAGGGCCTGGTGCACCGCCACGAGCCGTCCGGCACGCTGCACGGGCTGATGCGCGTCCGCCACATCACGCAGGACGACGCCCACATCTTCTGCACCGAGGACCAGATCGAGGACGAGGTCGTCGGCTGCCTGGACTTCGGGTTCGACATCTACAAGCTGTTCGGCTTCGAGCCGCGGCTGGAGCTGTCGACGCGCCCGGAGAAGCGGCTGGGGTCCGACGAGATGTGGGACCAGGCCGAGGCCGCGCTGGAGAACGCGCTCAAGCGCCAGGGGCTGGAGTACGAGATCAACCCGGGCGATGGCGCCTTCTACGGGCCGAAGATCGACCTGCACATGAAGGACTCGCTCGGCCGCTCGTGGCAGCTCGGCACGGTCCAGCTGGACTACCAGATGCCCGAGCGCCTGGACGCGACCTACACCGGCGCCGACAACGCCGAGCACCGCCCGATCATGATCCACCGGGCCTTGTTGGGGTCCTTCGAGCGCTTCATCGGGATCCTCGTCGAGCACTACGCCGGCGAGTTCCCGCTCTGGCTGACGCCGACCCAGGCCGTGGTGCTGCCGATCGCCGACCGCCACAACGACGCCTCCCACGAGGCCGCCGCCACGCTGCGCGCCGCCGGCGTCCGCGTCCGCGTCGACGACCGCACCGAGTCCACCGGCCGCAAGATCCGCGACGCCGAGCTGTCCAAGATCCCCTACATGCTGGTCATCGGCGACCGCGAGGCCGAGTCGGGCTCGGTCGCCGTCCGCCGCCACAAGGGCGGGGACGAGGGCACGATCTCGATCGACGACTTCATCGCGAAGGTCAACGACGAGATCGCCGTCGAGCGCGGGGAGCCGGCGGCGATCGCCTCCGCGACGTCGGGCGCCTGAGCGCCGCGGCGCTCAGGCGCGCTGCGCCGACTTCGCCGCCAGCAGCGCCGCGTCGGCGATGGCCAGCAGCCGCGCGCCGGTCTGGTGCTCCACCCGCTCGGCGACGCCGAAGGTGATCCGGACCGGCTCGCCGGAGGCGGTGGTCACGTCGGCGAGGATGGTGGAGGAGATGCGCTCGGCGACCGGCTCGGCGTCGGTCAGCGGCGTGTCGGGCAGCAGGACGACGAACTCGTCGCCGCCCCAGCGGAAGCAGGCGTCGGGCAGGCGGACGACGTCGCGCATGACCGAGGCGACGGCGGCGAGGATGCGGTCGCCGTCGTGGTGGCCGTTGAGGTCGTTGATCTGCTTGAAGCGGTCGAGGTCGCCGACGAGCGCGGACAGGGGGCGACCGGAGCGGGTGGAGGCGGCGACCAGGCGGACGAGGGTCTCGTCCAGGGCGCGGCGGTTGCCCAGGCCGGTCAGCGCGTCGACCCGCGCCAGCGAGTCGGCCGCGGCGGCCTGCAGGTGCAGGGACCGGCGGACGTCGCGCATCCGGTTGGCGTGGATCAGGCAGACGAGCCCGAGCGTGCAGACGATCCCGGCGGTCGCGACGCGCTCGGGCAGCATCGTGCTCGCCTGCCAGGACGCCGCGCCGTAGAGCGCGGGCAGGAAGATCACGAGCGTGTCGATCGCGACCAGGGCGAAGAGCTGGCGGGTGGGGAGGACGACGCCGCACCAGACCACGCTGAGGATCAGGATCTGGTGGAACGAGCTTTCCGGGCCCGACAGCCACTGCAGCAGCCCGAGCATCGCCGGGCCGCTCACCGCGACGGCGAACAGCAGGACCGGCGCCAGCGGACGGGTGTTCCAGATCATCAGCGCGCCGAAGAGGAACGCGGAGAGGACGAGCGCACTCGCCGGGATCCAGCCGGCGTCCCCGATGCCGCCCGCGGCGGTCGGCGGACGCAGCACCAGCAGCGCCGCCGCGATCGCCCCGGCGCAGCAGTAGAGGAAGCCCGCCAGGCGCCCGATCAGGCGCACGTCGAGCAGCGCGTAGTGGTCCGGCGCCTCCCGGAGGAGCGCACCCGCACGCGCGCGGCCGGCGGTCGTGGAACCTGGACGTGCCACCACCCCGTGTGGTCGGCAGCACGGGCCCGTCCTGAAGCTCGTCGAACATCGCTGGTTGCGGCTTCGTAGTTCCGTCTATACTGGGACCCGTTGACTTGCATCACGACACAGTCGGCGCCCGCGTCTTGACGGCGAACCGACAGAACAGCTAGTGCCGGTCCCCCGACGATTCGACCGGCGCCCGCCCGAGCGGGACACCACCCGCGTCAACGAGCGCATCCGCGTGCCGGAGGTGCGTGTCATCGGCGACGATGGCGCGCAGATCGGCGTCATGCGGACCGATCAGGCCCTGCGCATGGCGCAGGATCGCGATCTGGACCTCGTGGAGGTCGCGCCTGAAGCGCGGCCGCCCGTCGTCCGGATCCTGGACTACTCGAAGTACAAGTACGAGCAGGCCCAGAAGCAGAAGCAGGCGCGCAAGCACCAGCAGCAGATCGTCATCCGGGAGATCAAGTTCCGGCCGAAGATCGCCCAGCACGACTACGACACCAAGAAGGGTCACGTCGAGCGGTTCCTGCGCCACAAGGACAAGGTGAAGATCACCATCATGTTCCGTGGCCGCGAGGTGACGCACCCCGAGCGGGGTCGCATGATCCTCGACCGCCTCGCTGAGGAGCTGCAGGAGCTGGCGGTCGTCGAGCAGCGCCCGAACCTGGATGGGCGCAACATGACGATGATGCTCGGCCCGTCCAAGGCCGTGCTCGCGGGCACCCTCGACGAGAGCGGCTCGGCCGAGGAGGCGGAGGGGGAGACCCCGAACGTCGAGGCCGACGCCGGCGCCACCGAGGCGCCGACGACGCCCGCCGAGGCAGCCGCTCCCGAGGCGGAGCCGGCGGCCGACGCGGCCGACGACGAGCAGCCCGCCGCGTCCTAGCGGCGCGCGCCACGACCCACTGAAGGACACGGGCCCTTCCGGCACGACCGGAGGGGCCCGTCGTCGTTCCGGGGCCCGTCCGCGGGGCTCAGCCCGTCGCCAGCCCCAGCCGGTGCGCGACCGCCGCCGCCTCGGTGCGCGAGCGCACGTCGAGCTTGGCGAGGATCCGCGACACGTGGACCGACGCGGTCTTCTCGGCCATGTACAGCCGGTCGCCGATCTCGCGGTTGGTCCGGCCCTGGGCCAGCAGCTCGAGCACCTGACGCTCGCGCGGCGTCAGGCCGAAGGGATCGTCGTCCTCCTCGGCCCGGTCGCCGTCGGAGGACCCCGCGGACGACGCGCCCGCGCCGGCGCCCGCGGCCGGGCCGGCGGCGTCGACGCTCAGCCGCGCCCGCGTCACCAGCGACTCCAGCTCGGTCTCCAGCCACCCGGCGCCGATCGACCGCGCCAGCGCGAGCGCTTCCGCCGCCGCCTCCGCGGCGCCCTCGCGCCGCCCGGAGGCCAGGCACGCCTCGGCCGCGTGCCGCTTGGCGCAGGCCACCAGCAGCGGCCGTCCCAGCGCGTCCCACCGCGCGCACGCGCGCTCCCACGCCTCGCCCGGGTCGTCGCCGGTGGCCCGGACGTGATGGGCGCAGGCCAGCGCGGAGTACGCGGTCTCCATCGGGCGCTGCGCGGCCGCGGCGGCCTCCGCGCGCGCCCGCATCACGCCGGCCCGCGCGATCGCGTCGGCCTCCGCGTCGGGGTCGCCGAGATCCCGCGCGCGCTGCGCCAGGTCGGCCTCGATCGCCACGCCGGTGGCCGCCAGCCTGGCGAACCGCACGGTGTCGTCGGAGCAGAACTCCAGGCGCTCCAGCGCGCCCTCGACCGCCTCGCGCGCGCCGACCAGCCGCCCGGCGCGCCGGTCCAGCTCGGCGCGCAGCACGCCCGCGACCGCCACGAACTGCGGCTCCAGCGAGTCCACCAACAACGCCTCGACCTCCTCGATCGAGTCGCGCGCCGCCGCGTCCTCGCCGATCGACAGCGCCCGCTCGGCCCGGCGCAGCTCGACGTTGACGCGCGTGTTGCCGGTGACCCGGCCGACCGTGCGCAGGTACCGCACGGCGACGTCGTACTCGCCGCGATCGATCGCGATCTCCGCCGCGAACGTCGGCAGCCACGCCTGGCCGGGCACGCTCGCGTCGATCTCGCCCAGTCCCTCCTCGATGACCGCCCGCGCCTCGTCCGGGCGCCCGGACAGGTGCAGCGCGTCGCCGAGGTTGACGTAGGAGATGCCGAGCAGCACGTGGTCCTCGACCGCGCGCGCCAGCGTCGCCGACTCGCGCAGCGTCGCGACGCCCTCGTCGTGGCGGTCGGTCATGATCAGCGCGAGCCCGAAGTTGTTGTAGATCTCGCACTTCAGGACGTCGCCCTCGCGCGTCGGGGGCAGGTGCCGCAGGACCTCCTCGGCCAGCGCGATCGACTCCGCGTAGCGCGACTGGAGCGTCGCGAGCTTCATCCGCGCCACCGCCAGCCCGATCCACTGCGCGGGCGGCGCGTCCTCGGGCAGCAGCCGCCGCGCGAGGTCCAGCGACGCGCGCGACGCCTCGCCGCGGCCCAGGCCCCACTCGGCCATCGCGCGCTGCTGCAGCAGCAGCGGCACGCGCGGATCCTCGACGTCGGCCGCGCGCGCCTCGCGCAGCGCCTCGTTGAGCAGCGTCACGCGCCGCTGGTCGTCGGTGTTGCGGTGGGCGCGCGCCGCGGCCATCAGCAGCGCGACGTGGTCGAAGCGCTCGACGTCGACCAAGGCCTCGGGCTCGGCGACGCGCTCCCACAGCTCCAGCGCGCGCTCCAGCAGCTGCGCGGCGTCGGCCTCGGCGTGCGCGGCGGTCGCCGCGTCGGCGGCCAGGACGGCCGTGCGCAGCGCCTCGGGCTGGTCGCCGGACCGGTGGAAGTGGTGGGCGACCGCCGCCGCCAGCGCCGGCCCGCCGTCGCCGGGCAGCCGCGCCTCCAGGGCCCGGGCGACCGAGCGGTGCAGCTCGGCGCGCTCGCCGGGCAGCAGGTCGTCGTAGACCACCTCGCGTAGCAGCACGTGGCGGAAGACGTAGCGGTCGGAGTGGTCGACGGCGACGACGTGGCCGGCGATCGCGTCGCGCAGCGCGCCGCGCAGCGCCGCGTCGTCGAGGACCTCCAAGGACTCCAACAACCCGTGGTCGGCGGGCTGGGCGACCGACAGCACACGCACGACCTCCTGCGCGCCGACCGGCAGCCGCTCCACGCGGACCATCAGCGCGTCGGCCAGCGACGGCGGCAGGGGGCCGGGCCCGGCGGCCAGCAGCTCCTCGACGAACAGCGCGTTGCCGTCGGAGCGCGCGACCAGCCGCTCGACCAGCTCCTCGGAGGGCTCGGCGGCGAGCACCTCGCGCGCCATCGCCCGCACGTCCTCGGCCGTCAGCCCGCGCAGCTCGATCCGCCGCGCGCGCGGCGTGCGCTCCAGCACCGCCAGCAGCGGGCGCAGCGGATGGCGCCGGTGCAGCTCGTCGGGCCGGTAGGACAGCGCGACCAGCACGCGCTCGTCGGCCAGGTTGCGGCCCAGGAACGACAGGAAGTCGCGCGTCGAGCGGTCCGCCCAGTGCACGTCCTCGACGATCAGCACGACCGGCCCCTCGCGGCTGAGGCGGTCCAGCGCGGCCAGCAGCGCCTCGAACAGCCGCCCCTGGGACTCCGACCGGCGGTCGGACGAGAGCTGATCCCGCGCGCCCGGCAGCTCCGCGCCCCCGCCCAGCCCCGGCAGCAGCGCGGCCAGCTCCTGCCGGGCGGCAGGGGGAAGGTCCAGGAGCGCGGGGTCGCCCGCGCGCGCCAGCGGCCGCAGCGCGCCGATCAGCGGGGAGTAGGGCAGCTCGCCGTCGCCCAGCTCGACGCATTCGCCGCTGAGCACGCGCGCGCCCTCGTCGCGGGCACGGGCCGCCAGCTCGGTCAGCAGTCGCGACTTGCCCAGCCCGGACTCGCCGACGACGAAGGCCAGCGACGGCCGTCCGCCACCGGCTTCCCGGACCGCCTCCAGGAGCGCCGACAGCTCGGCGTCGCGTCCGATCAGGCTGCTGGAGAGAGCGGTCGCGGCCACGTTGCTAGGCTAGTCCACCGGCCCAACGCCCCGGACCGCGTAATTCCGCGTGGTTTGTCACAATGGGTCGCTCCGCCATGCCGAAGATGAAGACCCATTCGGGCGCCAAGAAGCGCTTCAAGCTGACCGCCAAGGGCAAGGTCAAGGCTCGCCACGCCTTCACGAGCCACATCCTTGAGAAGAAGTCGCCCAAGAAGAAGCGCGACAAGGGCAACGACTTCGTGCTGTCCGATCACGATCAGCCCCGCGTCAAGACCCTGCTGGGAGCGAAGAAGAAGTGACCCGCGTCAAGCGCTCCGTCAACGCCAAGAAGAAGCGTCGCAAGACCCTCGAGCTCACGAAGGGCTTCCGGGGCGAGGCGAACTCCAACTACAAGCGCGCGAAGGAGGCCTTGACCAAGGCCGACACCTACGCGTACCGCGATCGCCGCAACCGCAAGCGCGACTTCCGTCGCCTGTGGATCACGCGCATCAACGCGGCCGCGCGCCTGAACGGCCTGTCCTACGGCCAGTTCATCCACGGCCTCAAGCTGGCCGGCATCGAGCTGGACCGCAAGGTCCTGGCCGACATCGCCGTGCGCGATCCCGAGACGTTCCGCCGATTTGCCGAGGCCGCCCGTGAGGCGTCGGCAGCCGCTGCGTAGCGCAGATCCGCCGACATCAAGCTCTCAAGGGCGCCGCTTCCGAACCTCGGACGGCGCCCTTTCTTTTGCCCCGACCGCCCCGAAGCGCCCATCCCTTGATCACCTCCCATCACAACCCGCTGCTGAAGGACATCCGCCGGCTCGGCGCCCGGCGCGAGCGCGGCCGCTTCGTCGCGGAGGGGGAGGACCTGCTGGCGGCCGCCCAGGACGCGGGTTGGAACCCGGTGCACCTGCTGCGCGCCGGCGTCGACGTGACCGAGGACGCGCTGGCGAAGGTCTCGACGCTTGGCTCGGGCACCCGCGCGCTGGGCGTCTTCGAGGAGCGCTGGCTCGACGCGCCGGTCGGCCCGCTGTGCGTCGCGCTGTGGGGCGTCAAGGACCCCGGCAACGTCGGGACCGTCCTGCGCGCCGCGCACGCGTTCGGCGCGTCGTGCGTCGCGCTCGGCCCGGACACCGCCGATCCGTACGGGCCCAAGGCCGTGCGCGCCTCGATGGGCGCGATCTTCGTCGTGCCGGTCGCGCGCGTGAGCGCCGTCGACGAGCTGCCCGGCGAGACCGTCGCCCTGGACGCCCGCCGCGGAGCGCCGCTGCGCGGTCCGGCCCGGACCGACATCACCATCGTCGTCGGCGCCGAGCGCGCCGGCCTGTCGGAGGACGTGCTGGACGCGTGCGACCGCGCCGCGCACATCCCCATCGCCAACGAGTCGCTCAACGCCGCGATGGCCGCCACGCTCGCCCTGTATGAGCTGAGTAGGGTCACCCCGCAGAACCCGGAGACCGCACAGTGATCCAACGCATCGAAGAGATCCACGACGAGGGCCTGGCCGCGATCGACGCGGCGGGCAGCACCGAGCAGCTCGAGGAGCTGCGCGTCCGCCTGCTGGGCCGCAAGGCCGAGCTGCCGAACCTGCTGCGCGGCGTCGGCGAGCTGCCTCCGCAGGAGCGCGGCCAGGTCGGCAAGCGCGCCAACGAGGTGCGCAAGGCGCTGGAGGCCAAGCTGACCGCGGCCGTCGAGCGCCTCGACGCCGCCGAGCTGGACACGCGGCTGGAGCGCGACCGCGTCGACGTCACGCTGCCCGGCGACCCCCTGCAGCCGGTCGGCCGCCTGCACCTCATCACCCAGACCTGGCGCGAGCTGGAGGACGTCTTCGTCGGCCTCGGCTTCACGGTCGTCGAGGGCAACGAGGTCGAGACCGTCCACTACAACTTCGACGCGCTCAACCACGACCCGACGCACCCGGCGCGCGGCCGGACCGACACGTTCTACGTCGCCGAGGACGTCGTGCTGCGCACGCACACCTCGCCGATGCAGGTGCGCGCGATGGAGGCGCACCCGCCGCCGTTGTACGTGGTCATCCCCGGCCGCGTCTACCGGCGCGACAGCGACGCGACGCACACGCCGCAGTTCCACCAGGTCGAAGGCCTGGCGGTCGACGAGGACATCACCTTGGCCGACCTCAAGGGCACGCTGCTGGAGTTCGCGCGCCAGATCTTCGGCGACGCGCGCGACGTGCGCCTGCGCGGCCACTTCTTCCCGTTCACCGAGCCGTCGGTCGAGGTCGACGTCTCGTGCTTCAACTGCGACAACGGCTGGATGAAGGACGGCTCCCGCTGCCCGCTCTGCAAGGGCGAGGGCTGGATCGAGATCCTCGGCGCCGGCGAGGTGGACCCCAACGTGTACTCCTACGTCAACGACGACCGCTACGACCCCGAGAAGGTCCAGGGCTTCGCCTGGGGCATGGGCATCGAGCGGATCGCGTTCCTCAAGCACGGTGTCAGCGACCTGCGGTTGTTCTATGAGAACGACCTGCGCTTCCTGGAGCAGTTCGGATGAAGGTTCCCTACCGCTGGCTGCGCGAGTTCTGCGCGCCCGACATCACGATCGAGGAGCTGGAGCAGCGGCTCACGATCTCCGGCACGAAGGTGGAGTCCATCCACGCGCACGGCGTCGGCGGCGAGGGCGCGGGCTTCGTCGTCGGGAAGGTGCTGTCGTGCGGCAAGCATCCGGACGCCGACCGCCTGAACGTCACGACCGTCGACGTCGGGGACGGCGGCGAGCCGCAGCAGATCGTCTGCGGCGCGCCCAACGTGGCGGCGGGGCAGACCGTCGCGGTCGCCCGGCCCGGCGCGATCATGCCCGACGGCACCAAGCTCAAGAAGGCCAAGCTGCGGGGCGTTACGTCCCACGGGATGATCTGCAGCGAGGACGAGCTGGGGCTGGCGGCCGAGCGCTCCGGCGGGATCATGGTCTTGGACGACAACCTGGTCGCCGGCACGCCGCTGGCCGAGGTCCTGCCGATCCTCGACGCGGTGATCGAGTTCGAGATCACCCCGAACCGCCCGGACTGCCTGGGCGTCTACGGGATCGCGCGCGAGGTGCACGCGGCGACGGGCGCGTCGCTGGCGGCGGCGCCCTGGGCCGACGATCTCGGCACGAGCGGCTACGTCCCCGGCGCGCACGTCCGCGTCGAGGCCCCGGACCTCTGCCCGCGTTTCACCGCGCGCGTCTTCGAGAACGTGACGATCGGCGAGTCGCCGCGCTGGCTGAAGGCGCGGCTGCTGGCGGCGGGCATGCGCCCGATCTCCAACGTCGTCGACATCACCAACTACGCGATGCTCCTCACGGGCCACCCGCTGCACGCGTTCGACCTCGACAAGGTCGCCGGCGGCGAGCTGACCGTGCGGCGGGCCAAGGACGGCGAGCGGATCGAGACGCTCGACGGCCAGACGCGCACGCTGGACCGCGACATGGTGGTGATCGAGGACGCCGAGGGGCCGACGTCGATCGCCGGCGTCATGGGCGGCGCGCGCTCCGAGGTCGAGGACGGCACCACGCGCGTGCTGATGGAGGTCGCGTCCTGGATCGGGCCGAACATCCACCGCACGTCCAACAAGCTGCAGCTGCGCTCCGAGGCGTCCGGCCGCTTCGAGAAGGGCCTGGCGCCCGAGCAGGCCGCCGAGGCCCAGGCCGTGGCGACCAAGTTGATGATCGAGCTGACCGGCGCCACGGTGGCCGGTGGCACGATCGACGCCGGGCCGTTCGCGCAGGACCCGTGGCCGAGCGAGACCATCAGGTTGCGCGAGGCGAAGGTCGCCTCGCTGCTCGGCCTGGTCATCCCGCGCGCGCGGCAGAAGCGGACGCTCACCGCGCTGGGGTTCTCCGTGGAGGACGCGCCCGACGGGCTGGACGTCACGGTCCCGCCGTTCCGGCGCAACGACGTCACGCGCGAGGCCGACCTCGTCGAGGAGGTCGGGCGCTTCGACCTCGACCAGCTCCCGGCGACGCTGCCCAAGCGGCGCGGCACCGCCGGGCGGATGTCGCCCGAGCAGCGGCTGCGGCGCCGCGCGGTCGACGCGCTCGTGGGCCGCGGCGCCTACGAGATCGTCGGCTGGTCGTTCACCGAGCCGGGCGTCGCCGAGCGGCTGCGTCTGCCGGCGGGCGATCCGCGGCGGTCGTTCGTCGCGCTGGAGAACCCGATGAGCGAGGACCACTCGGTCCTGCGCACGACCGTGTTGGGGTCCTTGCTCGACGCGGTGCGCCACAACGTGGCGCGCGGGCAGGCCGACCTCGCGCTGCTGGAGTCCGGCGCGGTGTACGTCGCGCGCGACGGTGATCCGCTGCCGCACGAGCATCGCTCGCTGGGCGCGGTGGTGCACGGTCGCTTGAGCGCGCCCTCGTGGGGCGACGACGGCAAGCCGCGGACGACGGACTTCTTCGCCGCCAAGGGCCTGCTGGCCGCCGTGCTCGACACCCTGCGCGTGACGTGGTCGGTCGAGGCCGCGCCGGAGCCGTTCCTGCACCCGGGCCGCAGCGCGCGCGTGCTGGCCGGGCCGGACGGCGAGGTCGTCGGCTGGGTCGGCGAGCTGCACCCGCTGGTCGCCCGCGCGTGGGAGCTGGACGGGACGGTCGCGGCGTTCGAGCTGGACCTCGACCGCGTGGTCGCCCATGCCGTGGCGGTCCCGCGCTACGAGGACCTCACGTCGTTCCCGCCGGTCCGCCAGGACCTCGCGGTGATCGTCGCCGACGACGTCAGCGCCGACGCCGTGCTCGGCGCGGTCCGCGGCGCGGGCGGCAAGCTGCTGCAGGGCGTGCGGGTCTTCGACGTCTACCGCGGCGCGCAGGTCGGCGAGGGGCGCAAGTCCTTGGCCTTGGCGCTGACGTTCCAGGCGCCGGACCGGACGCTGAGCGACGACGACGTCGCGCCGGTGCGCGAGAAGGTGGTGGCGGCGCTGGCATCCAAGGTCGGGGGTGAGCTGCGTGGCTGATCCCGATCAGGCCACCGTGTTGGTCGCGGGCGCGTCCGGCTTCGCCGGCGCGTTGGCGGCGCGGCTGATCGACCGCCACCCGTACTTCGCGCTGAGCGCGGTCACCTCGCGCAGCGACGCGGGCCGGGCGCTCGACGAGCTGTACCCGCACCACCGCGTGCCGCTGACGCTGGAGGAGCTGGACCTCGACCGCCACGGCGACGTCGACGCCGCGATCGTCGCCTACCCGCACGGCGCCTCGGCGCCGCTGGTCGCCGAGCTGCTGGAGGGCGGGGTCAAGGTCATCGACCTGAGCGCCGACTTCCGGCTGCGCGACCTGGCGACCTACGAGGAGTACTACGTCGAGCACCCGCACCCCGAGCTGATCGCCGAGGCGGTCTACGGGCTGCCCGAGCTGTACCGGGCGCGGATCGCCGAGACCGACCTCGTCGCCGGGCCCGGCTGCTACCCGACCGCCGCGATCCTGACGCTGGCGCCGCTGGCGCGCGCCGGGCTGCTCGACGACGTGGTCATCGACGCGAAGTCCGGCGTGAGCGGGGCGGGGCGGGGCGCGACGCGGAAGACGCACTTCGTGACCGTGGACGAGAACGTCACGCCCTACGGCGTCGGCACCCATCGCCACGCGCCGGAGATCGACCAGGAGCTGGTGGCGCAGGGCGCCGCCGAGGGCCTGCGCGTGACGTTCACGCCGCACCTGCTGCCGCTGGACCAGGGCGAGTTGGTGTCCTGCTACGTCACGCCCGGCGCGGCCGAGGTCGAGGACGTCGTGCAGCTCTACGAGGACGCCTACGCGGCCGAGCCGTTCGTGGACGTCGTCACCCGCCCGCCCGGCGTGCGCGACGTGCGCGAGACCAACATCTGCGCGATCAACGTCCAGACCGACCCGCGCACGGGCAAGATCCTGGCCTTCGGCGCGATCGACAACCTGTGGAAGGGGACGTCGTCGCAGGCCGTGCAGTCGCTGAACCTGATGTTCGGACGGGACGAGACGGAGGGGCTGCTGTGAGCGCGGAAGACCTCGCCCGGAGGCTCGGCTTCCGGGCGCGAACTCGCCAGAGGCTCCTTCGCGCGGCGGTGGCGTCATGAGCGCGTCGTTCTTCACGTCCCGCTGGGTCGACGTGCCCGACAGCGTCACCGAGGTGCCGGGCGCGCCGCTGCCCGACGGGTTTCGCGCGGGCGCCGCGGCGGCGGGGATCAAGCCGTCCGGCGGTCTCGACGTCGGCCTGCTGGTGAGCGACAGCGACCAGACAACGAGCGCCGCGCGGTTCACCCGGAGCGGCGCCGCCGCGCCGCCGGTGATCGTCTCCCGCGACCGCTGCCGGCTGGACGCGCTGCGCGCGGTCGCGGTCAACTCCGGCAACGCCAACGCCGCCACCGGCCGCCAGGGCCTGGACGAGGCCGCGCGCATGCAGGGCTCCGGCGCGATGATGGCCCGGACCTCCGAGGACCGCGTCGCGGTCTGCTCGACCGGCGTGATCGGCGTCCAACTCGACGGCACCAAGACGGTCCGCGGGCTGCTGGAGGCCGGCAAGGCGCTCAGCGCCGACGGCGCCGACGCCTTCCAGCAGGCGATCCAGACCACCGACCGCTTCGAGAAGCGCGCGACGATCGACGTGGAGCTGCCCGGCGGGACCGTGCGCATCGCCGCGCAGTGCAAGGGCGCCGGGATGATCCAGCCCTCGCACGCGACGATGCTGTGCTTCGTCACGACCGACGCGGTCGTGCCCGCCGAGACCGCCGACCTGCTGCTCGGCGTCTGCGTCAAGCGCTCGTTCGACCGCGCGACGGTCGACGGCCAGCTGTCGACCAACGACACGTGCATCCTGCTCTGCGGCGGCGCGTCGGGCGTCGTCGTCGAGCCGCAGTCCCAGGCCGAGCTGATCTTCGGCCAGGCGTTGGACGCGCTGCTGCGCCAGCTGGCGATCGCCATGTGCCGCGACGGCGAGGGCGCGCGCCGCGTCGGCCGCGTCACCGTCCGCGGCGGCCACGGCCCGAACGTCGAGCGCGTCGCGCGGGCGATCGGCAACTCGCCGCTGGTCAAGACCGCGCTGTACGGCGGCGACCCCAACTGGGGCCGGATCGCCCAGGCCATCGGCATGGCGCTCCCCGACACCGCGCCGCTGCCTTACGACATCACGATCGAGGACGTCCCCGTCTGCATCGGCGGCAACGCCGTGTCCCACGACGAGGACGACCTCGTCCGGCGCGTCGCCCGCGAGGAGGTCGAGTACGCGATCGCGCTCCCGGGCGACGGCTTCGAGACCGAGGTCTTCTTCTCCGACCTCGGCCACGAGTACATCACCGTCAACGCCGAGTACACCACCTAGGTGCCCACCGACCGCATGCGCGACGTCAGCACGCTTCTCGAAGCGCTCCCCTACATCCGCGAGTTCCACGGCCAGACCGTCGTCATCAAGTACGGCGGCGCGGCGATGGAGGACCCGGAGCTGCGAGAGGGCTTCGCGCGCGACGTCGTGCTCCTCAAGTACGTGGGGATGAACCCGATCGTCGTCCACGGCGGCGGGCCCGAGATCACGTCCTACATGAACCGGCTGGACATCCCGGTCGAGTTCGTCGGGGGCCTGCGCGTGTCGTCGGCCGAGACGGTCGAGATCGCCAAGATGGTGTTGGTCGGCAAGGTCAACAAGGACATCGTGTCGCGGCTGAACCGCGGCGGGCAGCCGGCGATCGGCCTGTCCGGCGACGACGGGCGCCTGTTCCTGTGCGAGCGCACCGCGGCGCCGGGTGGGGAGGACGTCGGCTTCGTCGGGCGGATCACGAAGGTCAACACCGACGTGCTCCGCCACGTCGCCGACGACTACATCCCGGTGATCGCCTCGGTCGGCACCGACCGCGAGGGCAACTCCTACAACGTCAACGCCGACGAGGCCGCCGGCGCGGTGGCGCGGGCGCTGCGCGCCTACAAGGTGCTGTTCCTGACCGACGTGTCCGGCTGGCTGCGCGATCCCGACAACCCGCTGTCGCGCATCTCGCAGGCCACGGCGCAGGAGGTCGAGGACGCGCTGACGACGATCGCCGGCGGCATGCGCCCCAAGCTCCAGGCCTGCGTGGAGTCGATCCACGGCGGCGTGACCGCGGCGCACATCGTCGACGGGCGCGTGCCGCACTCGATCCTGCTGGAGCTGTTCACCGACGAGGGAATCGGGACGAAGATCAAGGCGGCCGAATGAGCGCGCTCGTCCCGGCCTACGCGCGGCAGCCGGTCGAGTTCGTCCGGGGCAGCGGGTCGACGCTGTGGGATGTCGAGGGCATCGAGTACCTCGACCTCCAGACGGGCCTGGCGGTCAACTCGGTCGGGCACTGCCACCCCGAGGTGGTCCGCGCCATCGCCGAGCAGGCCGCGTCGCTGATCCACGTCGGCAACCTCTTCTGGACGGCGCCGATGGCGGCGCTGGCGGAGCGCCTGGCGTCCTCCTCGCTCGGCGGCCGCGTGCACTTCGCCAACTCGGGCACCGAGGCCAACGAGGCCGCGATCAAGATGGCGCGCAAGGCCAAGCGCGGTGGGACGATCGTCTCGGCGCACCGCGGCTTCCACGGGCGCACGTACGGGTCGCTGAGCGCCACGCCGCAGGAGGCCAAGCAGGCGCCGTTCGCGCCGCTGGTCCCGGGCTTCGTCGCGGTGCCGCCGACGGTGGAGGCGCTGCGGGCCGCCATCGACTCCGACACCGCCGCCGTGATCCTGGAGCCGATCCAGGGCGAGAGCGGGGTGTACGTCTTGGACGACGACGTCCTGCGCGCGGCCCGCGAGGCCTGCGACGAGCACGGCGCGGCGCTGATCTTCGACGAGGTCCAGGTCGGCCTGGGCCGGACCGGGACGCTCTGGGCCTACGAGCACTCCGGCGTCGTGCCCGACCTGATGACGGTCGCCAAGGCGCTGGGCGGCGGGCTGCCGATCGGCGCCGTGGTCACCAACGAGCGCTTCGCCGAGGGCTTCGAGCCCGGCGACCACGGCTCGACGTTCGCCGGCGGCCCGGTGCAGTGCGCCGCGGGCCTGGCGGTCTTCGACGTCGTCTCCGATCCCGACCTCCTCGCGCGCGTGCGCGCCAAGGGCGACGAGCTGCGCCACCGCCTGGCCGAGCTGCCCGGCGTGGTCGAGACCCGCGGGCGCGGGTTCATGGTCGCCGCCGAGCTGGACCCGGGCCGCGCCGAGCCCGCCACGGCGCTGGTCGGCCGCGCGCTGCGCGAGGAGCGCCTGGTCCTCAACGCCACCGGCCCGACGACGCTGCGGCTGCTGCCCGCGCTGACGATCGCCGACGCCGAGCTGGACGAGGCCATGGACCGGCTCGGGCGCCTGCTGGCCGCCGGGTAGGGCTGGCCGTACCCCGGCGCCGGGGCGGGATCTCCCCGATGCGGCGCACGGCGGCGGCGATCACGCTGGCGCGATGCTCCGACGCGTCTGCCTGATGATGGTCCTCGCCCTGCTCGGCGGCGCGGTGCCCGCGGCCGCCCAGGCCAAGGGCAAGCCCGCCCCGAAGCGCTGCCCCGAGGGCCAGGTCCGCGTGACCGCCAAGGCGCCGTGCGTCAGGCCGAGCGCCAAGCGGGCGACCGCCGTGCCGGCGTCGCTGGCCCGCGACGCGCGCGTGCGCAAGCTGGCGGGCAAGAAGCTGTACGCGCGCGTGCGCAAGCTGCGCCCCGCGCTGCTGGCCAAGCTCCAGGCCAAGCGCACGGGCGCGCGCGCCGCGGCGGTCGAGGGCGGCACGTGGGAGCCCGCCACCTACGACGGCAAGCCCGGCCGCAGCCGCTCGCTCACCGACATCAGCGACGAGCACGGGGTCCAGCGGCGCCGGACCGCGGTCGACGTCGAGCTGACGCTGTCGGGTGACGGTGGGGCCCAGGCCACGCTGCTCGTGCAGGAGAAGATGGACTGGGACTCGGTCTCCTGCCCGGACGCCAACGGCGTCGCCACCGCCGACGTGGCGTGGACGCACACCGAGCGGACCACCGTCCGGCGCCGCGACGACAGCGCGTTCACCGAGACGCGGATGACGCGGCGGGCGAAGGTCCGCGTGCAGGTCGGCGACGACGCCGAGATCGCGTCGGCCACCTACGCGGGCACGATCGACCTCGAGAGCCGCGGCACCGCCCAGGGCAGCGTCCGCTACGTGATGGGCTGGGACACGACGGCGCCGCTGCCCGGCACCGCGACCTCCGGCGCGGCGGCGGCGATGGGATACGCCGGCACCTATCGCGGGCCGCACGGCGACCGCCTCACGCAGACCGAGGTCGAGATGCTGCTCTCGGTGCGCGCCGGGCTCCAGGACCTGGTCGAGCAGGGCCTCGACGACGTTCTGCGCACGTTGCGCGGCTACTGGACGACCAACGGCCAGTGCGTCGACCTGCAGGTCGACCCCGCCACGGCGACGCTGGCGGACGGCGGGCAGGCGACGCTCACCGCCAAGGCGCACGTCGTCGCCGACGGGACGCCGATGACCGGCGCGATGGAGGTCGAGCCGCTGGAGGGCAGCGTCGACGACACGCACCCGCGGATGGTCGCCGGCGGTCCGGTGGCGGTCCGGTTCACGATGGGCGGCACGCAGGACAAGACGTCGGTGCTCTTCACGGTGACCGGCCGGCGCGGCCGCGCGACCGCCGCGGTGGAGATCACGCGCCCGCACGGATGGGACGTGACGTTCACCGCGACCGGCACCTACGACCAGACGCGGAGCGCGTCGCCCGGCGACGACGACGTCACCTCGATGGCGCTGCGGTGGACGACGGTCTTCAAGAACGTGTACTTCGACGGCGGGGCCTTCAGCCCGCTCAGCTCCACCAACATGGAGGGGTCGGTGCTGACGACCAAGGGCACGCTGGGCACCGGGTCCTACACGTGCACCGGCGTCCCGTACCCGCCGTCGGCGACGATCGTCCCGCGGCCCGCGGGCGACGGCGCGACCACGCTGACGCTCACGCCGTTCACCGCCGTCGTCGCGCGCCCCGACGACGTCGACTGCGAGCGCGCGGGCTACGAGGGCGAGTACGGCACGGTGATCGGCCTGCAGCACGCCGAGCCCTACGCGGCGCGCGTCACGATCACGCCGGCGATGCTCACCCGGCCGGACTTCGTGGTGCCGGTGACGTTCGACGGCGCGTTCCCGGCCAACTGCGGGGAGGGGCCGACCGTGCGGTGCAAGGACTCGGGGACGATGACCGGAGGGGTGCGTTTCGTACGCGTCTCGTAGGCTTCGGGGCAGCCATGAGCGACGATCAGCTTCTCCATCCCCACGAGCCCGCCGCGTCCTACCTCGCCCGCCCGGAAGAGGTCGGCCGCGTGTGCCTGCTCTACTCCGGCGGGCTCGACACGAGCGTCATGCTCAAGTGGATCCAGGACGAGTACGAGGCCGAGGTCGTGGCCTTGACCATCAACCTGGGTCAGCCGGGCGAGGACTACGAGGTCGTGCGCGAGAAGGCGCTGCGCCTGGGGGCGGTCGACGCCCGCGTGATCGACGCGCGCGAGGAGTTCGCCAACGACTTCATCGTCCCGGCGATCAAGGCCAATGCCATCTACGGCCTCAACTACCCGCTCTTCACCGCGCTGGGCCGGCCGCTGATCGCCAAGATCGCCGTCGAGGTCGCGCGCGAGACCGGCTGCGACACGATCGCCCACGGCTGCACCGGCAAGGGCAACGACCAGGTCCGGATCGACGGCACGGTCGCGACGCTGGCGCCGGAGCTGAAGATCATCGCGCCGGTGCGCGACTGGAAGATGGGCCGCGACGAGGAGATCGCCTACGCGCGCGAGCACGGCATCCCGGTCAAGGGCGGCACGGAGTCGGCGCCGTACTCGATCGACGACAACATCTGGGGCCGCTCGTCGGAGGGCAAGTGGATCGAGGAGCTCGACCACGCGCCCGACGACGACGTCTTCCAGCTGGTGACGCGCCCGGAGGAGGCGCCGGACGAGGCCGAGATCGTCACGGTGACCTTCGAGGAGGGCGTGCCGGTCGCGTTCAACGGCGAGCGCCTCGGGCTGGTCGAGCTGCTGGAGAAGGCCGGCGAGGCCGGCATGCGCCACGGCGTCGGCATCGTCGACCACATCGAGGACCGGATCGTCGGCCTCAAGGTCCGCGACATCTACGAGGTGCCGGCGGCGGCGATCCTGCTGCCCGCGCACGCCGAGCTGGAGCGCCTGGTCGGCACGATCCACCAGAACCGCTTCAAGGGCGGGCTGGACGAGCAGTGGGCCTACCTGGTCTACGCGGGCCTGTGGTGGGAGCCGCTGCGCACCGACCTCGACGCGTACATGAACGAGGTCAACCGGTACGTCACCGGCACGATCGGGATGAAGCTCTACAAGGGCATGGCGCGGGTCGTGACCCGCGAGTCCCCGAACGCGGTCTACGACGCGCAGCTGGCGACGTTCTCGGAGTCGGGCGGTCTGTTCTCGCAGCAGGCGTCGCCGGGCTTCATCGAGCTGTGGTCGCTGCAGTCGCGGCTGGCCTGGCGTCTGCGCAACGAGAAGCGCGGGTAGCCGTAGGCCCATATGGGCTACAAGATCCTGGGCTTCATCGTCTGGAAGGGCGCCAAGTGGTACGTCGGCCATCGGGTGTCGTCGCGTGCGAAGCGGTTCGCGGCGGCGGGCGCGGTCGGGGTGGGTGTCGGGGCGCTCCTGGTCGCGGGCGCGTCGGCACGGCAGAAGCACGAGTAGCGCCCACGCGATCCGGGTCACTGCGGACGTCCCATCGACGTCGGCAGTGACCCGCGTCGAGTGGAGGGCGGGTCGTTCGGGCCCGAATCCGTCCGGGCGGGGGCCTAGTCTCCCGCCCGCATGACCCTCCCTCCGTCCCACGAGAGCGGCAACGTCGTCGACCCGCGGGTGCTGGCCGCGCGGCGCGCGCGCCGCGCCGAGGTGTCCGAGGACGCCGGGCTGGAGCTGCGGCTGTTCGAGGCCGAGCGGCGGCTGGGGGAGGTGGTCGTCGAGCGCGACCGGCTGCGCGCGCGGGTGCTGGAGGTCGAGCGCGAGCTGACGCGCACGCGCCAGCGCGAGTGGGCCGAGCAGCAGGAGCGCCTGGAGGCGCAGGGCGACGCCGCGGCGGTCCGCGAGGACGCGGCCTCGCGGCTGGCCGAGCTGCGCGAGGCGCTGGCGGAGGCCGAGGCCGAGCTGGCGACCGTGGCCGCCGAGCGCGATCGCGCGCGCCAGGCCGTGGAGGACGAGCGGCTGCGCGTGGCGGCCGAGCGCGAGCGGCGCGAGGCGCTGGAGCGCGAGGGCCTGCTGCTGCGGTCGGAGCTGGCGCGGCGCGACGAGCTGACGGCGGCGGCGTCGCAGGCGGTCGGCGCGGCGCGTGAGGCGCTGGCGTCGCGGGACGGCGATCTGGAGGCGCGGGTGGCGGCGGAGCGCTCGGAGCTGGCGGGGCGGGTCGAGGCGGTCGAGCGGGCGGTCGCGTCCGTGCGCGACCGGCTGGGCGCCGCCGCGCGGGTGCTGAAGGAACGGCTGGAGGCCGAGCGCCGGGCGCGCGTGGCGGCCGAGGCGGCGCTGGGCGTCGAGCGGACCGCGCGCGTCGCGGCGGAGTCCGCGGCCGAGGGCGCGCGGACGCGCGCGCGGGAGCTGGAGCGCGAGCTGGCGGCCGACCGCGATCGCGCGGCGCGGCTGGACACGGCGCTGACGGCGGCGCGGGCGCGGGCCGACGAGCTGGAGCGGGCGGCGAGCGACGCCGCGGCGCGCACGCGGGAGCTGGAGCGCGAGCTGGAGCGCCGTGCGGCGGTCGAGGCGCAGCTGCGCGCGGCGGTCGACGGCCTGAACGCCGAGCTGGACGCGGCGCGCGCCGACGACGAGCGGATGGCGCGGCTGACCGAGCGCGTCGAGCGCGTGGTCTCGCTGGCGACGCGGCTGCAGGGCGACGCGACCGCCGAGCAGCAGACGCTGCGCGACCTTCACGAGCAGCTCGAGGCCGAGCGCGCCGCCCGCTGGGTGGCCGAGGCCGAGCTGGACGCCGAGCGCCGTCGCGGCGACACCGACCGCGCCGCCCGCGCGGCCGCCGAGGCCGAGCTGAGCTCGCTGCGCACGACCGGTCCCGCGGCCGATCCCGCCACGCTCGCGTCGCTGCGCGACGCCCTGTCGCACCTGACGGCCGCCACGCCCGCCGCGCCGACGAACCCGGCGCTGGACCTGGACCTGGCCGCGGCCGCGGCGCGGCTCCGCGCGGCGGCGGAGGTGGCGGAGGCGCCGGAGGCGGAGGGGGAGGCCGAGCCGGAGGCGCCCGTCGTCGCGGAGGCACCCGCGCCGGAGCCGCGGGTCGCCGTCGAGCTGTTCGTGGCTGCCGAGCCGGAGGCGGAGGGGGAGGCCGAGCCGGAGGCGCCGGTCGTCGCGGAGGCGCCCGCACCGGAGCCGCCGGTCGCCGAGGCGTCGTCCGTCGCCGAACTCGCCGTGGCCGCCGAGCCGTCCGTCGCCGGACCCGAGCCGGCCGCGCCCGAGCCGGTCGCACCCGCGCCCGTCACCGCGCCCGCGCCCGTCGCTCCGCCGGCCCTCGCCGGCGAGCCCGGCGCGGTCTCCGTCCTGGCGGCGCCGCCGCGTCGCGTCCCGCCGCGCGCGCCGATCGCCAAGCCCGCGCCATGGCTGCGCGACGCGCTGCTGCGCCTGGCGGTCGACGAGCCCGACATCGCCGAGCTGCTGCTCGTCGCGCTGCTGCCCGCGCAGGCCGGGACGGTGCGTCGGCCGATCACCTACGACCTGCACGTCGACGGCGGCACGGCGCATCGCGTCACCGTCGAGCCCGACGTCGCGCGCGTGGCGCTGCCGCGCGGCGAGGCGCCGGCCGCCCGGATCTCCGGGCCGCTGACCGCGCTCGTCCCGCTGGCCGCCGGCGGCGCCCGCCGCCGCCTGCCGGGCGCGACGATCACGCAGCGCCGCCCGCTGCGCAAGCTGCTCAGGGCGCGGCGCGCGCCGGTCGGCCTGGCCGAGCTGGCCGCCAAGGGCATCGCCCCGTCGCCCGGCCTGCTGCTCACCGTGCTGGCCAAGGCCGTCGACCCGCGTTGGACCGTCGGCCACCGGCTCTCGGTCGACATCGCGGCCAGCGGCGCCGACCGCTGGCGCGTCAGCGCGTCCGGCGACGGAACGCTGACGATCCTGCCCGCCGAGGGCGCGCCGCCCGCCGACGCCACGCTGCACACCGCGGCCGCGCTGCTGCCCGCCGTCCTGGCCGGCACCGCGTCCCCGGAGCAGGCCTCGGTCGAGGGCTCGCTGTCCGAGCTGCAGACCCTGCTGTCCTGGCTGGACCGCGCCCAGCGCGGCGGCCGCTGAACGCCGAAGCACCCAAACCTCGCACCTTGCGGGCATCCCCGTCCGCGCCGACCACGCCATCCGCCCCGACACCTATCCTCGATCTTCGCCCGTGAGCCAGTCCCCCGCCGTCCATCTCCACGTCCACTCCGAGTACTCGCTGCTCGACGGCGCCTGCAACATCAAGGCGCTGGCCAAGCGCGCCGCGGAGTTCGGGCAGCCGGCGATCGGGCTCACCGACCACGGCGTGATGAACGGCGCGGTCGAGATGTACAAGGCCGCCAAGGACGAGGGCATCAAGCCGATCCTCGGCTGCGAGATCTACCTGGTCGACGACCACGCCAACCGCGCGCCCGGCCGCGTGGAGCGCAACCACCTCACGCTGCTGGCGTCCGACGACGTCGGCTACCGCAACCTCGTCAAGCTCTCCAGCCTCGGCTTCCTGGAGGGCCTGCACCGCGGCAAGCCGTCGCTGGACATGGCGCAGCTGGCGGCCCACGCCGACGGCATCATCGCGCTCACCGGCTGCCTGGCCGGCCGCTTCTGCCAGCGCCTCATCGCCGACAACGAGCCCGAGGCCCGCAAGCACGCCGACGACCTGGTCCAGGTCTTCGGTCCCGAGGACGTCTACTTCGAGGTCCAGAAGAACGGGATCGACGACCAGAACAAGGCCAACCAGGGCATCGTCAAGATCGCCCGGGAGATGGGCGGCAAGCTCGTCGGCACCGGCGACGTCCACTACCTCCGGCGCGAGGACTACCACCACCACACGGCGCTGCTGTGCGTGCAGACGAAGTCGACGCTCGCCGCGCCGAAGATGACCTTCGACACCAACGAGTTCTACCTCAAGAACTCCGAGGAGATGGCCAAGGACTTCGCCGAGTGGCCGGACGCGGTGCCGAACACGCTCGAGGTGGCCGAGCGCTGCAACGTCGAGATCTCGCTCGGCGAGCAGCTGATCCCGCGCTTCCTGCCCGACGGCGAGGACGAGAAGCAGTATCTGCGCGACCGCGTCATGGAGGGGATGCGCGCCCGCTACGGCGATCCCATCCCGGCCGACGCGATGGAGCGCATGGAGTACGAGCTGTCGGTCATCGACAAGATGGGCTTCAACGCCTACTTCTTGATCGTGTGGGACTTCGTCAAGTGGGCGAAGGAGAACGGCGTCGCGGTCGGCCCGGGCCGTGGCTCGGCCGCCGGCTCGATCATCGCCTACAGCCTGAAGATCACCGACCTCGACCCGCTGCGCTACGACCTGCTGTTCGAGCGCTTCCTGAACCCCGAGCGCGTGTCGATGCCGGACATCGACATCGACTTCTCCGTCCGCGGCCGCGAGCGCGTGATGCAGTACGTGGTCGAGAAGTACGGCCGCGGCTCGGTCGCGCAGATCATCACCTTCGGCCGGATGTTCCCGCGCGCCGCCACGCGCGACGCCGCGCGCGTCCTCGGCCACCCCGCCAGCCAGGGCGACGCGCTGGCCAAGCTCATCCCCGACCCGATCATGGGCCGGCCGCCGAGCTTCGAGGACTGCCTCGCCGAGGGCGAGCCGCTGCGCGCCGCCTACGAGGGCGACCCGACGGCCAAGCAGATCGTCGACGTCGCCAAGGGCCTCGAGGGGATCGTCCGCAACAACTCGATCCACGCGGCCGCGGTCGTCATCGCGGGCATGCCGCTGACCGACGTCGTCCCGCTGCAGCTGGCGGACGCCAACGAGACCGACGCCGACGGCAACAAGGTCTACCGCCAGGTCACGCAGTTCTCGATGAAGCCCGTCGAGGAGCTGGGCCTCCTCAAGATGGACTTCCTGGGCCTGCGCAACCTCGACGTCATCGAGGACGCGCTGGACATCATCGCCCGCTCGACGGGCGAGCGGCCCGACATGGCCCGGATGCCGCTGGACGACGAGAAGACGTTCGCGATGCTGGCGGCGGGCGACTCGGTCGGCGTGTTCCAGTTCGAGTCCGAGGGCATGCAGGAGGCCCTGCGCAAGGTCAAGCCGACCGAGTTCGACGACCTCGTCGCGCTCGTGTCGCTGTACCGACCGGGCGCCATGGAGCAGATCCCGACCTACGCGCGCGGCAAGCGCAACCCGGACCTGGTCTCGATCGCCGACGAGCGCCTGGAGCCGATCATCGGCCCGACCTACGGCGTGATCCTGTACCAGGAGCAGGCCATGCTCATCTCCAAGGAGCTGGCCGGGTTCTCGGGCGCGCAGGCGGACGACCTCCGCAAGGCGATCGGCAAGAAGAATCGCGTGGCGATGGCCAAGCTGGAGCCGGAGTTCCGCGCGGGCTGCGCGGCGCGCGGCGTGTCGGCGTCGACCATCGACTGGCTGTGGGCCACGAACGAGAAGTCCGCGGACTACTCCTTCAACAAGTCGCACGCGGCGTGCTACGCGCTGATCTCCTACCGGACGGCGTGGCTGAAGGCCAACTACACCGCCGAGTACATGGCCGCGCTGATCTCGTCGGTCATGGACACCAAGGACAAGGTGCCCTTCTTCGTCGCCCGGTGCGAGGAGATGGGGATCGAGATCCTGCCGCCGGACGTGAACCTGTCCGACCACGAGTTCGTCGTCGTGGACGGCAACATCCGCTTCGGCCTGGACGCCGTGAAGGGCGTCGGCTACGCGGCGGTCGAGGCGATCAAGCGCGCCCGCGAGGACGACGGGCCGTTCACGTCGATCTGGGACTTCTGCGAGCGCGTCGACCCCAAGGCCGTCAACAAGCGCTCGATCGAGGCGCTGATCAAGTGCGGGGCCTTCGGCTCCACCGGCGCGACCCGCAAGGGCATGTTGGAGGTCTTGGAGGCCGCGCAGTCCGCGGGCCAGAAGGCCCAGCAGGACGCCGAGATCGGCCAGGGCTCGATCTTCGACCTCTTCGACGGCGGCGGCAGCGACTCCGGCGCCGGCGGCAACGGCGCCGCGGCCGCGTTCGCCGGTCCGACGCACCCGCCGATCCCCGACGAGGAGTTCGAGAAGAACGAGCTGCTCGCCCATGAGAAGGACGCGATCGGCCTGTTCCTCTCGATGCACCCCCTCAAGGAGGTGCGCGAGGCGCTGATGGAGAAGGTCGACAAGCCGCTGGCCGAGCTGCCGTCGACCAAGGACGGCGAGTGGGCGACGGTCGGCGGGATCATCACCGCGGCGCGCAAGCTGAAGACGCGCACCGGCAACATGATGATGTTCGCGACGCTCGACGATCTCGAGGGCTCGGTCGAGCTGATCTTCTTCGGCGACCAGCTCGCCGAGTACGAGCACATCGCGCAGGTCGACCAGATCGTCACCGTGCGCGGCCGCGTCGGCAACGACGACCGCGGGCTGACGATCAAGGTCCAGGCCTGCGAGCTGTTCGAGCCGACCGAGGCCGAGGTCGAGATCGCCCGCGCCAAGGCGGTCGAGGTCGCCAAGGGCCCCGAGGCGCTGACGCTCATCCTCGACGCCTCGCGCCTGCCCGCCTCGATCATCGAGGAGCTGAAGCACGTCTTCGGCAACCACGTGGGGGAGGCCGAGGTGCTGCTCGACGTCCGCACCTCCGTGGGCCCGCGGACGCTGAAGCTCGGCTCGGACTTCCGCGTCGACCCGACGCCGTCGCTGCGCGCCGAGCTGGCCCGCATCCTCGGTCCCGAGGCGCTGGCCGCGCCGAAGGCGCCCGAGCCGGCGGCGGCGTAGGGAACCGACCACACGCGCCCGCCACGAGCGGGGCGATCGGGCGCGACGGCGCGCCCCGACGGCGCGCGCCCGTTATGAACCGGAATGCGGGGCACCATCGTCCCCCGCGCGGGTGAACGATTTCCCCCGCGGTCCGTGGTGAGACGTGTAGCGTCGCGAATGCGGCCCCCGCTCTGTCGCTGGACCGGGGGCGGGGGCCGCACTTGCGGTTGCTGCTCCCATGCGTGGACGCGTCCTGCGTCCGCTCGGAGTGTCTCCGGGTTGACGGAGGGTGAAACCGGCCGGGGCGGCTAGCCCCGGGCCTTGACCCCGCGCTCGCGCAGGGTCCAGCACAGCTCCAGCTCCTCCTTGGTCGGGCCCTTCTTGTCCGGGCCCGGCGTCTCGAGGATCACCGGCAGGCCGTCGAAGCGCGGCTCGCTGAGGAAGACCGCGCAGCCCTCCTCGCCGAGCTCGCCCTGGCCGACGTCGGCGTGGCGGTCGCGGTTGGAGCCCAGGCCGCCCTGGGAGTCGTTGAAGTGCAGCGAGTGCAGGCGCTCCAGGCCGACGATCGAGGCGCAGTCGTCGAGCACGCTCGTCAGGCCCTCCTCGGTCCGGATGTCGAAGCCCGACGCGTACAGGTGGCAGGAGTCCAGGCACATGCCGAGCCGGTCGTCGCCCCCGGCCGCGTCGATCAGCGCGGCCAGCTCGTGGAAGGACCGGCCCAGCGTGCCGCCCGCGCCCGCGGTGTTCTCCAGGTGCAGGGCGCAGGAGTCGCTCTCGGCCAAGGCCTCGCGGATGACCTCTCCCGCGCGCTTGATCGCGGGCGGGACCTCGCCGGTCTTCGCGCTGCCCGGGTGCAGCACGACGCCGACCGCGCCCAGCGCGTCGCCGGCGCGCAGCGAGGCGATCAGCGACGTCAGCGTCTTGGACCGGATCTCCGGATCCTCCGACGCCGCGTTGAGCAGGTAGACCGCGTGGATCATCAGCGCGTCGACGTCGCTGTCGGCCATCGCCTCGTGGAAGGCGGCGACCTGCTCGTCGCTGTAGACCGTCGGCTTCCACATCCGCGGGCTCTGGTTGAAGATCTGGATCGCGCGCGCACCGCGTTCGGTGCCGCGCTCGACGGCCTTGGCCGGGCCGCCGGCGGGGGAGACGTGTGCGCCGATGAGCATGACCTAGAGTCCTACCGAAATGCGCGTCCGCTTCGCTCCCTCGCCCACCGGCGCCCTGCACATCGGTGGCGCTCGCACCGCCCTCTACAACTGGCTCATGGCCCGCGGCAACGACGGCGTCCTGGTCCTGCGCATCGAGGACACCGACCGCGAGCGCTCCACCCCGGAGAACGTCGAGCAGATCCTCGACGCGCTGAAGTGGCTGGAGCTGGACTACGACGAGGGCCCGATCTCGCAGGTCTCGCGCACCGAGCGCCACCAGGAGCTGCTGGCGAAGCTGCTCGACGAGGGCAAGGCCTACAGGTCGAACGCGACCGGCGACGACGTCAAGGCCTACAAGCAGCAGCACGGCGCCGACAAGGGCTTCCGGGGCACCCCCGAGGCCGAGGGCGCCGTCCGCCTGCGCGTCCCCGACGAGGGCTCCACGACCGTCCACGACCTCATCCGCGGCGACACGGTCTTCCAGCACGTCCACATGGACGACCCCGTGATCGCCCGCGCGGACGGGAGCGTCCTCTACAACTTCGCGGTCGCCGTCGACGACCTGGACGCGGAGATCACCCACGTCGTCCGCGGCGAGGACCACCTCTCCAACACGCCCAAGCAGCTGCTGGTCTACGAGGCGCTGGGCGCGCAGCCGCCGCTGTTCGCCCACCTGCCGCTGCTGCACGGCCCCGACGGCAAGAAGCTCTCCAAGCGCCACGGCGCCGCCTCCGTGCAGGAGCTGCGCGACGCCGGCTTCCTGCCCGCGGCCGTCCGCAACTACCTCGCGCTGCTGGGCTGGGGCGCGGCCGACGACCAGACGATCCTCTCCACCCACGAGCTGACCGAGCAGTTCGACGTCGCGCGCGTGCAGAAGAACCCGGCGCAGTTCGACATCAAGAAGCTCACGTGGCTCAACGGCCGCTACATCCGCGAGATGGACGTCGACGAGCTGACCGCGCACCTCGAGGCCTTCACGGGCCGCGACGGCCTGCGCGAGGCGGTCGCGATCTCCCAGGAGAAGATCGGGACGCTGGCGGACTTCTGGCCGCTGGCCGGCTTCCTCTTCGACGGCGCGTCGACCGACGACGCCAAGGCGCGGGAGAAGTGGCTGGACGCCGACCACCGCCACGCGCTCGTGCAGGCCCGCGAGGCGCTCGCGCACCTGGAGCCGTTCGATGTCGAGCGGATCGAGGTCGCGCTGCGCGAGGTCGTCGAGGCCGACCCGGAGCGCAAGCCCAAGGACGTCTTCCAGCCGATCCGCGTCGCGCTGGCCGGGACGACGATCTCGCCCGGCATCTTCGAGTCGCTCGCGGTGCTCGGCCGGGACGAGTCGCTGCGCCGGCTCGACGCGGCGCTGGCGATCGCCGCGTAAGCGGGGGCCCGCGAACAGCAGGGAAGACGCCCAGTTCGGCACTGCACCGGACAAGTGTCGGATCCTGTGCTCAATCATCCGTCCACGGCTGCCGATAACCGGGTCGTACGACGGGCGCGACCAAGCGTGCCCATGCCCATGGAGCCCAGAGACGACATGCCCCCAGCCGCAGCAGCCTCTTCGAGCCAGCACACGCCGGCCGCTGACGTTCAGCGCCGCCACAACGAAGGCCACGGCCGCCGCCTGACCGCGGCCTTCGAGGCTCTCGAGGCCTTCCCGGCCCTCGCCGAGTCCCGCAACCGCCTGCTGCGCGTCGTGCGCCAGGAGCGCGTGTCGACCGGCGAGGTCGTCGCTGCGGTCGAGTCCGACGTCGCGCTGGTGATCTCCGTCCTGCGCCTCGGCAACCAGGTCGAGGGCAAGACCCGCGGCAAGGTCGAGTCCGTCGTCCAGGCCGTCGAGCTGCTCTCGCCGGAGGCCGTCCAGGCCCTCGCGACGCGCGCTCGCACCTTCGACTTCTTCGAACGCTCGTCCGTCTGGGACGCCGCGCCCGAGCGCTTCCGCCTGCACGGCGTCGCCACGCAGCGCGCCGCGGACCGCCTGGCCACCGAGGCCGGCTACGAGCACCGCGACCGCCTGATGGTCACCGCGCTGCTGCACGACATCGGCAAGCTCGTGCTGATGCACGCCTACCCCGGCTATCCGGGCCAGGTGCACGGCAACGCGCGCACGCCGGAGGAGCGCATCCACCGCGAGCGCCGCGAGCTGGGCGTCGACCACGCGCTGGTCGGCGGCGTCCTGGCCCGCCGCTGGGGGCTTCCCAAGGCCGTGGCGAGCGTCATCGAGCGCCACCACGCCGACGACGCCCAGGGCGAGGCCGCGTTCGTCCGCCTGGCCGACATGCTCGCGCACTACTCGCAGGGCGGCGCGGTGTCGCCGACCGAGCTGCTGAAGTGCGCCCGGACGATCGGCCTCGGCCCGTCCGAGCTGCGCAGCGTCATGTACGACCTGCCCTACCCGACCACGGGCCGGACCCGCCAGATCGACCCGTGCCCGCTCAGCGGCCGCGAGCTGGAGGTCCTCAAGCGCCTGGCCGAGGGCAAGGTCTACAAGCAGATCGCGCTGGAGCTGTCGCTGTCGACCTCCACGGTCCGCACCCACCTGCACAACATCTACGGCAAGCTCGGCGCGGTCGACCGCGCCCAAGCGGTCCTGATCGCCACCGAGCGGGGCTGGTTGTAGGACTTACACCTAGCGCAGCGAGAACGTCGCCACCGGCGGGTCGTGGTCCGACACGCCGGTCGGCGAGGTCGTGGCGTTGCGCTCGTAGTAGTCGTTGTCGAAGTGGACGTAGCGCAGGCTGACGAAGCGGTCGGCCAGCGGCTCGTCGACGAAGATGTGGTCCAGCGTCTGCAGCTGCCCGTCGTACTGGAAGCTGTAGCGGTTGGTCGCGGGCGCCTTGGACCACAGGTTGCGCAAGGTGGTGTCGCCGCTGACCAGGTCCTGCGTCAGCGCGGGGGAGTCCTCGTAGTCGTTGAGGTCGCCCAACACGATGACGTTGCCGCCGGCGAGGTCGACGTCCCGGGCCGCGGCGTTGACGAACGCGGCCTGCGCCTGACGGCAGGACTCCGCGTGGCCCTGCGAGGCCCAGTGGTTGCCGATCAACACCGTGCGGAACTTGCCCTTCTTGATGGCGATCCGCAGCGGCGGGCGCTCGAACAGCTTGTTGGAGACGCCGTCGTCGGCGCAGCTGGCGCCCGTGGTCGTCGCGGTCACGCCGAGCTGGCGGACGTCGGTGACCTGGATGCCGTTCCTGACGAGGAACCCGACCGCGATGTGGCGCGCGTCGGTGGAGGGCTTCCAGACCTCCGTGTAGTTGCCCAACTTGGCGGCGACCTCCTTCAGCGCGTCCTCGGAGGCGACCTCCTGCACGGCCAGGACGTCCGGCTTGTGCATCAGCTTGATCGCGTTGGCCAACCGCGTGGTCTTGGCGTCGACCTCGGCCTGGGTGAACGTGTGGCCGTCGTCGGTCATGCCCGCGCCGAACAGGTTCTCCATGTTGAAGTTCGCGACGCGGATCGTGTCGGGCTGGGCCTCGGGCGCCTCCGGCGGGTAGGCGACGGCCCCGCTCGTCGTGACGGTCGGCTTCGCGCCCGGCTGCGGGAGCAGCTGGTACTCGGAGAACGAGAAGCCCAGCGGGCCGACGGCGTCGGTGACGCGGCTGAAGAGGTCGGCCTTCACGCGCGTCGTCGAGGACGGCGTGGCCGACGGGTTCTCCGGGTCGACGTCGGCCGAGCCCGCGTCCTGGGCGAGGTCCAGCAGGTCCGGCGGCCCGGCGACCGGGCCCGACGGGTCGCGGAAGATCCGGGCGCGCCTGGTCGTCGGCTGGACGAACAGCTCGCCGAACTTGTCGGTGCCGCCCGAGTTGGCGGTGCCGACGGCGAGGCGGACGCGCATGCCCTCCAGCGACTCGTAGTAGGGGCGCGACCCGTTGGCGGCGACGGTCTGGGCGGCCGCGCTCGCCGGGTCGATCGTGACCGGCGCGGGCAGGTTGGAGGCCTTGGCCGTCCCGGTGAAGGACGCCGAGCGGCCGGACGCGTCGAGCGTCGTCAGGTTGTACAGCTCGGTCACCGTGCCCGAGACCGTGACGGTCTGGCCGATGTGCGAGGCGGCGCGATCGGCGGCGGACAGGCCGCCGACGAAGATGCCCTCCGAGGTTCGGGTGTCGGTGTCCTGGGCGATCGTCGGCGCCTCGACGTAGATCCCGGCCTGGCGCGGGTCGAGGTTGACGTAGTTGGAGACGCCCTGCTGCTGGTCGACGCCGATGACCACGCCGGTGATCTCGACCTTCTGGCCGACCAGCGGCGAGGCCGTGCCGGAGCCCTGGATGGCGTGGATCGGCGTGGGCGCCGGCGGCGCCTCGCACGGCGCGCCGCAGGCGGTGCCGTCGGCCTGGCCGGAGGGCGCGCCGAAGTCGGCGGCGTTGTCGTCGGTGTCGGTCGTGCCGCCGCCGGCGCGCGTGAAGGTGTAGGCGTCGCCCGTGGTCGGGAACGTGAGGCCGGTGCCCTCGGCGCACGCGGTGCCGCGCGCGCCGACCGAGTCCTGGGCGACGCCGGACGCGTCGCGGATCTGGAAGCCGCCGTCCTCCTTGACCTGGAAGTTGTAGGTCGCGTCCGACGTGCCCGTGTAGTCGTTGGCGTCCTTGCCGATGACGAACGTGCCGCCGGCCGGGATCCGGGTGCCGACCGGCAGCGGGTCGCCGTCGGTGCCGATGCGCGACGCGCCGCCCGACGTGTAGCAGTCGTAGAGCTGCCACGTCCCGACGTCGACCGTCGAGTTGGTGGTGTTGGTCAGCTGGACGTACTCGTCGTACGGCGAGGCGGCGGTGCGCGTGCGCAGCTGGGAGATCACGACGCCCGAGGGCGACGCGGCCTGGGCGGCGCCGGCGAGGGCGAGCAGCGCGACCGCGAAGGCGGCGAGGGGGAGGACCAGACGGACGGCACGACGCATGAGGCGGCTCCTGAGGGCACTCGGGCGAGGGGGACGGATCGGCAGCCTGCCTTCCATTCCCAGATCCGGGCGTTGCGGTTCTGTGACTTGTCCGCGTGCGCGTTGTCGTAGAGTCGACACCGGGATGCTCTCGATCACCACGAAGTCGCCCTACGCGCTCAAGGCCCTCACCGAGCTGGGCCGCCAAGGCGGGGAGGCCCCCGTCCCGATCGGCGAGCTGGCGCGCCGGCGCGGCATCCCGGTCCAGTTCCTGGAGCAGCTCTTCGCGGTCCTGCGTCGCGCGGGCCTGCTGAAGTCCCAGCGTGGCGTCAAGGGCGGCTACTCGTTCGCCAAGCCGCCGTCGGAGATCACCGTCCTGGAGATCGTCGAGCTGCTCGACGGACCGCTCGGCGGAGGCGCCGAGGGCATCTTCCTCGACGCCGCCAACGCCGCCCGCGCCGTCCTGGAGAAGACGACCGTCGCCGACGTCGTCGAGCAGGAGAAGAAGGCGGCGGGCGTGGCGATGTACTACATCTAGGTCGGACCCGCTCCGGCCCCACGTGTGACCGACTGCCGAGCCGGGGTTGGCGCGGCCGGGCCGATCGTCGATACTGCGCCCATGCTGGCAGATCGTGGTGCGGATGGTCTGGCCGAGGCGCTCGGCCTGATCGCGGACACGGTGACGACGGTCCTCGCGGACGAGGACAGCTTGCTGAGCGACGACTCGCGGAGCCGTCTGGCGGCGCTCGCGCGCAACCTGAAGGGCGCGGCCGCGAACCTCACGCCGCAGGTGCGCGACCCGGCCGAGGAGGAGGAGACGCAGGGCATCGACCACCTGCGCGTCGGCAGCCACGTGCAGACGACGCTGTCTCGCGCGGGGGTCGAGAAGGTCGAGCAGTTGCGTGCGATGAGCGACGCCGAGCTGCTCGCGATCAAGGGCGTCGGGCCCGCGACGCTGCCGGCGATCCGCTGGGCCGTCGAGGACCACGCGATGCGCTGGTGGGAGCAGCCGCTGACGCGCGTCGCCCGGCGCAGCGACGACCCGCTGCCGCGCTGGTGGGAGCGCGACTAGCGCGCGATCCGGTCCACGAGCCGCTTCGGCGCCCGCGCCGCGTAGCTCTCGAAGACGATCTCCTCGATCAGGTCCCGCGGCGCGTTCCGGTAGTCCACGCGCACGGCGGCCAGGCGCTTGCCCCACCAGCGCTCCGCGCACACGTCGGGATGCGCCTGCGTGAAGGCGAGGATGCCCTCCTCGCCGGGGAACAGGTTGACGCCCTCGTCGTCGAGCATGGTGGCGAAGCTCGACCTGCCCTTGGCGCGGAACGCGGGAAGGCCGCCGTGGACGTACTCCTCGACCTCCGGGAAGGACGACAGGAGCTGGTGCAGCGATGCGCGATCCATGTCGGCGCCCAGTATCGCGGGTGCGCGCGCCGCCCCCAAGAGGTCCTCGTCGCCGCGCACCACCCGTCGCCATGCGCGGCGGACCGGCGGTGCGACGTCGGTTCTCCGCCACCCGCGACGCCTGCGAGCACGACGGCGCGCCACGGTGCGGCCCGGGACGAGCCGCCGCGTGTTCCGCGATCCCCTCTCCACCCTCACCCGCGATCGCCGGCCGGCGACGGCGGAGGTCAGCGTCCCGGCGCCTCGGTCGCCCGCCACAGCGCGGCGGCCGCCACCACGATCCCGGCGGCCAGCAGGAAGCCCGGCGGCCCGTCGCCGCCGATCGCGCCCGCGACCGCGCTGCCCGCGGCGCTGCCGACCAGGAACGACGAGGTCAGCCACGCGAACGTCTCGGTGAGCGCGCCGGGCCGCGCGCGCAGGCCCGTGAGCACGAAGATCGCCGCCAGCGTCGGCGCCAGGAACGCGCCCGGCAGCGCGAGCGCCGCGGCCATCGCGCCGGTCGAGGACGCGAGCAGCGTGGGGGCGAAGGCGATCCCGAAGGCCACCAGCAACCGCGTCAGGCGCCGTTCGGGCGGCAGCGTCCAGCGGCGCGCGGCGGCGCTCAGGCCGCCGATCATCGCGCCGACCGCCCACGCGGCCAGCAGCCAGCCGACGAGGTCGCGGTCGCCCAGCGTGCGCTCGGCGAAGGCGGTGGCGCTGACGTTGACCGCGCCGGTCGCCGCGCCGGCCAGCAGGCCGACCGCCAGCAGCACGGGGACCCGCGGCGCCCGGACGGCGGCGGCCCAGTGCGCCTCGCCGTCGGCGACCGCCGGCCGCCACGCGCGGGCCGCGGGCGCCAGCGCGAAGGCCAGGGTCCCGAGCAGGCCGACCGCCGACGCGAGGTGCAGCGCGGCCGCCGGGCCGGCGACCGCGACGGCCAAGGCCACCAACAACGGGCCGGTCACGAAGATCAGCTCCTGCGCGCCGGCGTCCAGCTCGTAGGCGGCGGCCAGCGCGTGCTCGTCGTCGCCGGCGAGGTCCGGCCACAGCGCGCGCAGCGCGGGCTCCAGCGGCGGCGTCAGCGCGCCCGCGGGAACCGCGACCACGCAGGTGACGGCGAGCGAGACCGGGGCGAGGAGGACGATCGCGCCCAGCGCGACCGAGCGCAGGACGGTCGCGGCGAGCAGCACGCGCGGCTGGCCGAGCCGGTCGATCGCGCGGCCCAGCAGCGGGCCGCCGACCGCCGCGCCGATCGCGAACGCGCCGGCCAGCGCGCCCGCGGTCGCGTAGGACCCGTGCTCGTGGCGCGCGAGCAGGAGCAGCGCCAGCGGGACCATCGCCTCCGGCAGCCGGCCGACCAGGGCGCTCAGCAGCATCCGCAGCGCGAACGGTCGCCCCACCAGCGCGCGCAGGTCGCTCATCGCCCGGGGACAATACGTACAACGCCGGTAGGGTCGGGGGCCATGGCCGAGAGCCCCGACGTGCGCGCCTCCGATGCCGATCGCGACCGCGTCGCCGAGGTGCTGCGCCACGCGGCGGGGGAGGGGCGGATCACGGTCGACGAGCTCGACGAGCGCGTCGACGCCGCCTTCGCCGCGCGCACGCACGGCGATCTGGCGCGGCTGACCGCCGACCTGCCGCAGACCGTGCACACGGCCGCGGCGCCCGCGCTCCCGGTCCGTCCCGGCGACGGCGGCCGCCGCTGGCTGATCTCGATCATGAGCGGCCGCGACCAGCGCGGCCACTGGCGCGTCGGCGAGCGGATGACGAGCCTGAACGTCATGGGCGGCAGCGACCTCGACCTCAACGACGTCGAGCTGAGCGCGTACGAGACGACCATCCACGTCATCTCGATCATGGGCGGCGCCACCGTGCGCGTGCCGGAGGGGCTCGACGTCCGCGTCAGCGAGTTCGCGTTCATGGGCGGCAACGACGTCCACCTCGGCGACCGTCCGCCAGCGCCCGGCGGGCCGGTCCTGCACCTGAAGGTCTTCTCGCTGATGGGCGGCAGCGACGTCAAGCGCGGGCGGCGGCTGACGCGCGCGGAGCGGCGCGAGCGCAAGCGCCTCCGCCGCGAGCAGCGCCGCTCGGAGCACGACGAGCGCTGAGCCGGGCCCCGGTCCGGACCGTCCGGCCGAACAACCTGGACACGGCGTCCCAATTCGTTCGAATTGGCACAAATGGCGTAGACGGAGCGCGGAGCCGGCGCTACGGTTCGTCCAGGTTGGTCAAACCCATGAGCGATCACGGACCCGCGCAAGTCGACCTCATCCGCCGCTACGCCCGCGCCATGCGGGAGATGCAGGCGGACGCGCTCCGCGCCCGCTCGCCCCGCGCCGGAACGTCCCGATCGGCCGAGGATCGCGCGACGCGCCAGGCCGCCAAGCGCTTCACGAAGCTGCACCGCGACCTGCCCGGATCGGGCGGCGCGGCGACGCCCGCGTCGTAGCCGCGCCGAGTCGCGGGCCGCGGCCTCGCCCGGACGCATCCCACCCGCCCGCTAATGTCGGTCGGGAATGGGCCGAATCCCCGAGAACATCGCCGAGCACATCGGCAACACCCCGATGGTGCGCCTCACGCGCCTGGAGCCCGAGGGCGTCGAGCTGTACGGCAAGCTCGAGGCGTCCAACCCGGGCGGCTCGGTCAAGGACCGCATCGGCATCGCGATGATCGCGGCCGCCGAGGCCGAGGGCCGGATCGAGCCGGGTGCGACGACGATCGTCGAGGCGACGTCGGGCAACACCGGCATCGCGCTCGCGTTCGTCTGCGCGGCCAAGGGCTACGAGCTGGCGATCTTCCTGCCGCAGGGCATGTCCCGCGAGCGCGAGGCGTTGTTGAAGCTCTACGGCGCGCGCGTCGAGATCGTCGAGTCGATGGGCGGGATGGACGAGGCCGTCAACGCCGCCCGCGACGCCGCCGCCGGCGGCGACGCGTTCCTGCCCGACCAGTTCTCCAACCCCGCCAACCCCGAGGCCCACCGGATCGGGACCGGCCCGGAGATCCTCGCCGCGCTCGAGGACCAGGTGGACATCTTCGTCGCGGGCGTCGGCACCGGCGGCACGATCACCGGCGTGGGCGAGGCCATCAAGTCGGTCAACCCCAAGGCCCAGGTGATCGCGGTCGAGCCCGCCTCCTCGGCGGTGCTGTCCGGCCGCGCCCCCGGCCCGCACCGCATCCAGGGCATCGGCGCCGGCTTCGTCCCGGCCGTCCTGGACCGCGACGTCATCGACGAGGTCATCCCGGTCGGCGACGAGGACGCGATCGAGACCGCCCACCTCTGCGCCGCCCGCGAGGGCATCCTGGCCGGCATCTCCTGCGGCGCCGCGCTGTGGGGCGCGATCGAGGTCGGCAAGCGCCCCGAGAACCGGGGCAAGCGCATCGTGACGATCCTGCCCGACTCGGGCGAGCGCTACATCAGCGCGCCGTTCTTCGCGCCGCAGTAGCCGAGGCCTACGCCTAGACGCCCGCGGGCGCCGTGGCCGGGCGCAGCGACTCGGCCTCGCCCAGCGCCCAGGCCTCCATCTCGGGCCACGCCCCGTAGCCGGCCTCGACGTTGAGGTGGCCCGCGCCGGGCAGGAGGTCGATCTCGCACTCCAGCGGCCCGCCCCAGTGCTGGGCCGCGCCGCGGCCCGGGCAGTAGGGGTCGTCGTCGGAGCAGACCAACCTGGTGTGCTTGCTCGCGGCGTCGATTGCGGCCTTGTCGGCGCCGGTCGGGTAGAAGCGCGCCAGCTCGGGGACCTTCGCGCCCGGGCAGGGCGGCGCGACCAGGGCCACGCGGTCCACGCGCAGCCGCTCCGACACGCTCGCGGCCTCGCGCAGCCACAGCACGCAGCCCAGCGAGTGGCAGATGACGACGCGCTCGCCCTCGCCGCGCGCCAGCGCCCGCAGCTCGCGGTGCAGCGCCGCGCCCCAGCGGTCCGGGCAGGGCACGTCGCACTCCGGCAGGTCCGGGTAATGCACGTGCGCGCCCGCCGCCTGGAGCCGCCCCGCCAGCCAGGTCTGCCAGTGATCCGGTCCGGACCCCTGCCAACCGTGCAAGATCAGGGTTCTAAGGGCGGGCATGGGGCTAGTACCGTACCGATCCGACCATGCTCGGCCTCGGCACGATCCGCCGCGTCACCCGCGAGCTGCGCACCGACATCGCGGCCGCGCACGAACGCGATCCGGCGGCGCGCGGCGTCTCCTCGACGGAGATCCTGTTCGCGTGGCCCGGCGTGCAGGCCGTGCTCGCGCACCGCGTCGCGCACGCGTTGCACGACCTCAGCGTGCCGGTCGCGCCGCGGGCCATCGCCTACGTGTCGCGGATGGTCACCGGCATCGAGATCCACCCGGCCGCCAACATCGGCGACGGGCTGTTCATCGACCACGGCATGGGCGTCGTGATCGGCGAGACCGCCGACGTCGGCGACAACGTCACCTTCTACCAGGGCGTCACGCTCGGCGGCACCGGCTTCGCGACCGGCAAGCGCCACCCGACGGTCGGCGACAACGTCACGGTCGGCTCCGGCGCCAAGCTGCTGGGCCCGATCGAGGTCGGCCACGGCGCCAAGGTCGGCGCCAACTCGGTGGTCATCACCGACGTGCCGCCGAACTCGACGGTCGTCGGCAACCCCGGCCACGTCGTCCGCGTCGACGGCAAGCGCCCCGAGGGCCCGGACGCCGACTGGATCCACCTGCCCGACCCGGTCGCCGACGCGATCCGCGAGCTGAGCGGCCGCATCAACGACCTCGAGGGCCGCGTCGCCGCGCTCAACGGCGAGGAGCCGCCCGCGCAGGTGCGGCGGCTGCGCCCGGTGCGCGGCCGCAACCCCGCGGGCGGCTGATAGGCCCGGCCCACGATCCGGGTCACTCCGAGCGTCTCCTCGACGTTCGCAGTGACCCGCATCGCCGGGCTCGCCGGCGGCTAGTAGTAGACCGTGCGCGTGCGGTGGCGCGGGCGGGCCTTGACCTCCGGCGCCTGGCCGCGCGTCCACAGCCACATGTCGAGCACGCGGGCCGGGACGCCGAGCCGCGCGCTCAGCCGCTCGCAGGCGTGGACCGCGCAGGCGCGGATCTCGCGCTCCTCGCGTCCCGCGGGCAGCAGTCGCTCGGCGTCGATCGTCGCCGCGAGCGCGTCGTCGTAGACCAGGATGCCGTCGCAGCGCAGCACGTGGGGGACCAGGTTGTCGGCGAAGATCGTCAGCGCGTCGAGGTCGCGGAAGCTCGCGACGCCGGCCAAGGCAAGGTCATTGCCCACGATCTGCGCGCGCTTGTAGAACCCGCGGTCGTCGTAGAAGGCCAGCGACGAGGCCAACATGATGGCCAAGCCCTCGGCCGACCCGCCCGCCTCGGCGACCACGTCGAGCGTCGCGCGCGTCCCGAGGAAGCGCCCCAGCTCGCGCAGCGCCTGCGCGTAGAGGCTCATCAGCTCGTGGTCGGCGGGCTGGCCGAGGACCTCCGCCAGCTCCTCGGTGCGCATCCCGCGCAGCGCCGCCGCGTCCCACGGGCCCGCGACGCGGAAGTGGTCGGCGAGGTTCCACGCGACCGTGAAGTACCCCGACACGGTGCGGCCGGACGCCGGATCCACGCGCTTGGTGAGCGTCGGGAACCAGCCGCTGCCGAAGTTGATGGTGTCGAGCGCCAGCGTGTAGAGCGCGACGTCCTCGGGCGCGCCCTCCAGGTAGTGGCGCGTCGCGTCCAGCCCGGGATCCTCGACGCGGCCTCCGGGCGGGGCGAACGACTCCAGGCGCTCGTGGTCGATCCGCACCGACCGGGCCTCGGCGGCGATCGCGGCGCACGAGGCGCGGATGTGGTCGGTCAGGCGGCCCACGGCGGACCGCCACGTTACCCAGACGCGTCAGCGCCGCGTCCGCCCGAAGTCCAGCGTCACGGTCAGCGCGCCGTGCCCGCCGCCCCGCGGCGCGCCCTTGGCGACGCCGACGCCGACGTCCCGGAACGCCGGGTCCAGCAGGATCGCCCGGTGCGGCGGCGAGTCCAGCAGCCCGCGCAGGATCGCCCGCGGCGCGCCCGCGCCCGCCTGGCCCCAGGCCAGCGCCTCGCCCAGCCACCACTCGCGCACGCCGCCCAGGTAGCCGGCGCGCTTGACGCGCGTCTCGACGGTCGCGCCGCCGGGCGAGACGTGGGCGAAGAAGTCGTGGGCGACCATGTCCCGCGCGTGGCGCCGGGCGGCCAGCGCCAGGCGCGCGTTGGACCGCACGGGCCGCAGCCCGTGCTTGCGCCGGACGCCGTCGATCAGGCATCGCAGCGTGCGCGCCGCGGCGGTCGACGATAGGTGCGCGGGCGTCGCGGCGGCGTGCGCGCAGCGCGTCGGGGTGGCGGCCGCCGCCGGGGATGAGGAGGCGGCGGCCGCCGCGCACAAGAGTAGGGCTTGCGCTGCCACACGTGGCGTCCAGATGTGTCCACGGCCGCGCGCACGCGCGACGGCCGCGCCGTCAGAAGTCCCCCGCACAGGCGGGGTTCTGCCGCACGTCGTCGCACATCGGGCCGGTGGGATGAGAACTGCGCGGCCTCGCCCCGCCCAACCTGTGCAGATCCTGCCGCGCGAGGGCCGCCGGGACCGTGCCTATCCTGGAGGGGTGCCGTCCGAAGCCCCCGCCGACCAGCGCGTCGCCGATCTCCTCGAAGGCCTCAACGGCCCGCAGCGCGAGGCCGTCATGGCCGCCGACGGGCCGCTGCTGATCCTCGCGGGCGCCGGCTCGGGCAAGACGCGCGTGCTGACGCACCGGATCGCCTACCTCGTCCACACCCAGCGCGCCCGCGCGGGGGAGATCCTGGCGATCACGTTCACCAACAAGGCCGCCGCCGAGATGCGCGAGCGCGTCGGGTTGTTGTTGGGGCACTCGACCCGCGCGATGTGGGTGATGACGTTCCACAGCGCCTGCGCGCGGATGCTGCGCCAGCAGGCCGAGAAGCTCGGCTACACGCGCCAGTTCACGATCTACGACGCGTCCGACGCCCGCCGCCTGGTCAAGCGCTGCCTCGACCAGCTCGACGCCGACCCCAAGCGCTTCACGCCCAACGCGGTCGCCCACCAGATCTCCGACGCCAAGAACAAGCTGCGCTCCGCCGACGACTACGCCGAGATGGTGGGGTCGCACTACGAGCGCACGGTGAGCGACGCCTACAAGCTGTACGAGACCGAGCTGGTCCGGATGAACGCCATGGACTTCGACGACCTGCTGTTCCGCATGGTCAACGTCCTGGAGCTGTTCCCGGAGGTCCGCCGCCAGTACCAGGCGTCCTTCCGCCACGTGCTCGTCGACGAGTACCAGGACACCAACCACGCGCAGTACCGCCTGCTGCAGCTGATCGCCGGCGAGCACCGCAACCTCGCGGTGGTCGGCGACGACGCGCAGTCGGTCTACTCCTTCCGCGGCGCGGACATCCGCAACATCCTGGACTTCCAGGATGACTTCCCGGACGCGCACGTGATCAAGTTGGAGCAGAACTACCGCTCCACGCAGACGATCCTCGACGCCTCCAACGCGGTCATCCGCCACAACCGCGACCAGATGGAGAAGACGCTCTGGACCGACCAGGGCGCCGGCGACCCGGTCGTCGTCCGCGAGCTGGAGGACGAGCACGCCGAGGGCCGCTACGTGCTCGGCGAGGTCCAGCGGCTGCGCGACGAGGGCGTCTCGCTGGCCGAGATCGCCGTCCTGTACCGGACCAACGCGCAGTCGCGCGTGCTCCAGGACCAGCTGACGCGCGCCGAGGTCCCGTTCCAGATCATCGGCGGCACGAAGTTCTACGAGCGCTCCGAGATCAAGGACGCGCTGGCCTACCTGACGCTGCTGGCCAACCCGATGGACGCGATCTCGTTCACGCGGATCGCCAACTCGCCCAAGCGCGGGATCGGGCAGACGTCGCTGTCGCGCGTGCTCGCCCACGCCGAGACGATGGGGATCTCGACCTGGGACGCCGCGCTGGACCCCGAGGGCGTGCCGGGCCTGGGCACGGCGGCGATCCGCTCGATCGGCCGCTTCATGGACGTCATGAAGGGCCTGCGCGAGCGCGTCGAGCAGCGGGTGCCGATGGGCGATCTGCTGGAGGCCGTCCTGCACGAGTCCGGCTACCTGGACGCGCTGGCCGCCGAGCGCACGATCGAGGCCCAGGGCCGGATCGAGAACCTCGAGCAGCTCGTCGAGGTCGCCCACGAGTTCGACGCCGCCAACCCGCAGGCCGAGGACCGGCTCGACGTCTTCCTGCAGCAGACCGCGCTGCGCTCCGACACGGACAACCTGGACCGCGAGGAGAGCGGCATGGTCACGTTGATGACCTTGCACAACGCCAAGGGCCTGGAGTACCCGATCGTGTTCATGATCGGGATGGAGGAGGGCGTCTTCCCGCACTCGCGGTCGCTGGACGAGGGGACGCTCGAGGAGGAGCGGCGGCTCTGCTACGTCGGCATGACGCGCGCGATGCGGGCGCTGACGCTGACGCACGCGCGGCAGCGCAACGTGTTCGGGTCGCGCGCGTACGGGCTGCCGAGCCGGTTCCTGAACGAGATCCCGGGGGACCTGGTGGACCGCGAGAGAGCCACCACCGCGGGGACGTGGGCCGCGGCGGCGGCCGGCGGCGCCGCGGCACGCCAAGGCATCCGCCCGCGCGGCATGGCGGGCTGGGACTCGATGCGCGCGGGCGGCGCCGGTGGCGGCGGGTCCTCCGCCTCCTCGCCCGGCTTCCGCGTCGGCGACGACGTCCTGCACGCCGCCTTCGGCGAGGGCGTGGTCACCAGCACCGAGCCCGGCGGCGTCGTCACCATCCGCTTCTCGCGCGACGGCTCCGAGCGCAAGCTCATGGCCGAGTACGCGCCGCTCGAGAAGCGATGACGGTGGCGTGGCCACCGTTGTGGCGTCGAGCGGTGCGGCCGCTGGAGAAGCGGTAGCTTCTCGTCACGTGAGCGCGGAGATCATCGACGGCAAGGCGATCGCGGCGAAGGTCCGGGAGGAGGTGGCCCGGGACGTCGAGGCGTTCACGGCGCGCACCGGCCGCAGGCCCGGGCTGGCGACGATCCTGGTCGGCGACGACCCGGCGTCCGCGGTCTACGTCGCCAACAAGCGGCGCACCGCCGGCGAGGTCGGCATCGAGTCCTTCCACCACGAGCTGCCCGCCACCGCGTCCCAGGACGAGGTCGAGGCGGTCATCGAGCAGCTCAACGCCGACGAGAGCGTCTCGGGCATCCTCTGCCAGCTCCCGGTCCCCGACCACCTGGACGGCGTCCATCTCACCGGCCTGATCGACGCGCGCAAGGACGTCGACGGCCTGACGCCGCTGAGCGCCGGCTACCTGGCGCTGGGCCGCGAGGGCCTGCGCCCGTGCACGCCGGAGGGCTGCATGCGGCTGCTGGCCGAAGCCGGCGTCGACCTGACCGGCAAGCACGCGGTCGTCATCGGCCGCTCCAACCTCTTCGGCAAGCCGATGGCCCAGCTGCTGCTGGCCGCCAACGCGACCGTGACGATCGCGCATTCGCGCACCGCCGACCTACCCGCGGTCTGCCGCGAGGCCGACGTGCTCGTGGCGGCGGTGGGCCGCGACCGCATGGTCAAGGCCGACTGGGTCAAGCCAGGGGCGGTCGTGATCGACGTCGGGATCAACCGCGGCGAGGACGGCCTGCACGGCGACGTCGACTTCGACACCGTGCGCGAGGTCGCGAGCGCGATCACCCCGGTGCCCGGCGGCGTCGGCCCGATGACCATCGCCATGTTGTTGCGCAACACGCTGACGGCCGCCGAGCTGGCCGAGCGCGGGGCGGGGGCGCCGGCGTGATGAGCCGCATGCGCGTGGGCGAGTGGGTGGCGGGCGCGGGCGCCGTCGCGTTGTTGGTGCTGATGTTCTTCGACTGGTTCTCGCTGTCGGCCGCGGACGGGCGGCACGTCGTCCTGCTCGCCGGGTCGCTCACCGGCTGGTCGTCGCTCGGCTGGCTCATGGACCTGCTGGTCGCGATCGCGATCTTCGGCGGCCTCGCGTTGTCCTACATGACGGTCAAGCGCGCGTCGCCGGCCTGGCCGGTCGGCGCCGCGGTGCTGACCTGGATCCTCGGCAGCCTGATCTTCCTCGTGCTGCTCGTCCGCGTGACGATCGCGCAGCCGGGCCCCGACGCGTTCGTCGACGTGACGCTCGCCGGCTACCTCGGCCTCGTCGCCGCCGCGCTCGTCCCGCTCGGCGCGTTCCTCTCGATCCGCGACGAGCGCACCGACTCCGCCGAGGCCCGCGCCTACACGCCGCCGCCGGCGCGCTCGGTCCCCGGGACGTGATGCCGGGCGCCGCCGCCGGCGCGCCGCGCGCGGCGATACGGCCGCGCCGCCTAGAATCGCCAGTCGCATGATCGACCGCGAGCAGGTACTGCACGTCGCCCGGCTGTCGAGGCTGGAGCTGTCCGACGACGAGGTCGGGAGGATGGCCACGGAGCTGTCGTCCGTCCTCGGCCACATCGAGAAGATCGGGGAGCTCGACCTGGACGGCGTCGCCCCGACCAGCCACGTCGTGGAGGTGGAGAACGCGCTGCGGCCCGACGTCGCCACGCCGTGCCTGCCGCGCGAGGTCGCGCTGGCGCAGGCGCCGGCCGTGCAGGACGACGGCTTCCTGGTCCCGAGCCCGCAGGCGGGGGGCGAGTCGTGAGCGACCTCACCGCGCTGACCGCCAAGCAGGCCGTCGACGCCGCCGCCACCGGCGACCTCGACCCGCGCGAGCTGTTTCAGGCCTACCGCGCCAAGGCCGCGGCCGACCCGCTCAACGCCTACACCTGGGTCGCCGACGAGACGCCGGAGTACGACAGCGCCCAGGGCGCGCTGCCGCTCGGCGGCGTCCCGCTGGCCGTCAAGGACCTGTTCTGCACCGAGGGCGTCCCGTCGCAGTCGGGCTCGCGCATCCTCGAGGGCTACCTGCCGCCCTACACCGCCTCGGTCGTCGCCCAGCTGCACGCCGCCGGCGCGCCGCTGCTGGCCAAGACCAACCAGGACGAGTTCGCGATGGGCTCGTCGAACGAGAACTCCGGCTTCGGCCCGGCGCTGAACCCGTGGGACACGACGCGCGTCCCGGGCGGCTCGTCGGGCGGCAGCGCGGCCGCGGTCGCCGCGGGCAGCGCGCCGTGGGCGCTGGGCACCGACACCGGCGGCTCGGTCCGCCAGCCCGCCGCGCTGACCGGCATCGTCGGCCTGAAGCCCACCTACGGCAGCGTCTCGCGCTACGGGATGATCGCCTTCGCCTCGTCGCTGGACCAGGCCGGCCCGCTGACGCGCGACGTCACCGACGCCGCGCTGCTGTACTCCTACATGACGGGCCGCGACCCGATGGACTCGACGTCGCTGCAGCACCCCGAGGCGATCGCGCTGCCGACCGGCGACCGTCTCGACGGGATCACGCTCGGCGTGCCCGAGGAGCTGACCGGCGAGGGCATCGAGCCCGGCGTCTACGCCCAGTTCGAGGCGTCGCTGAAGCTCGCCGAGAGCCTCGGCGCGAAGATCGAGCGCGTCGCGCTGCCGCACAACAGCTACGGCATCAGCGCCTACTACGTGATCGCGCCCGCCGAGGCCTCGTCGAACCTCGCGCGCTTCGACGGCGTCCGCTACGGCCAGCGCGTCGAGGCCGACGACCTGGTCTCGATGTACACCCGGACGCGCCACGACGGCTTCGGCGACGAGGTCAAGCGCCGGATCATGTTGGGGACCTACGCGCTGTCGTCGGGCTACTACGACGCCTACTACGGCAAGGCGCAGCGCGTCCGCACGAAGATCGCCGACGACTACCGGAACGCGTTCGCGTCGGTCGACCTGATCGTCACGCCGACGGCGCCGTCGGTCGCCTGGGAGCTGGGCGCCAAGAGCGACGACCCGTTGTCGATGTACCTGGAGGACCTGTTCACCGTGCCGATCTCGCTGGCGGGCCTGCCCGCGATCTCGATCCCGAACGGGCTCAGCGAGGGCCTGCCGACCGGCCTGCAGATCGCCGGGCCGGCGTTCAGCGAGAACCGCGTCCTGAGCGCCGCCTACGCGCTCGAGCAGGCGATCGGCTTCGACGCCACGCCGGGGAGGATCTGAGCCAGTGAGCGAGACCACGCAGTACGAGACCGTCATCGGCCTGGAGATCCACGTCCAGCTCAAGACGGTGACCAAGATGTTCTGCGGCTGCGGGCTGAGCTTCGGCGAGCCGCCGAACACGCGCACCTGCCCGGTGTGCCTCGGCCTGCCCGGCGCGCTGCCGGTCGCCAACGCCGAGGCCGTCCACTACGGGCTGATGATCGGGATGGCGCTGGGCTCCAAGCTCGCCGACCGCTCGATCTTCCACCGCAAGAACTACTACTACCCCGACCTGCCGAAGGGGTACCAGATCTCCCAGTTCGACGAGCCGCTGTGCCTCGGCGGGCAGCTCGGCGACGTGCGCATCCATCGCGTGCACCTGGAGGAGGACGCGGCCAAGTTGGTGCACGTGGGGGCTTCGGGTCGCCTGCACGCGTCCGACGCCTCGATCGTCGACTTCAACCGCGGCGGCACGCCGCTGGCCGAGATCGTCACCGAGCCGGACCTGCGCGACGCGACCGCTGCCGCCGAGTGGCTGCGGATGCTGCGCACGACGCTGCGCGCGCTGGGCGTCAGCGACGTCAACATGGAGGAGGGCTCGCTGCGCTGCGACGCCAACATCTCCATCCGACCGGTCGGCCAGGCCGAGTTCGGGACCAAGACCGAGCTGAAGAACATGAACTCGTTCCGGTTCATCGAGCGCGGCATCCGCGCCGAGGTCGCGCGCCAGACCGCGATCGTCCAGGGCGGCGGCCGGGTCGAGCAGGAGACGCTGCACTTCGACCCGCGGACCGAGCAGATCACGTCGCTGCGCTCCAAGGAGGAGGCGCACGACTACCGCTACTTCCCCGAGCCGGACCTGACGCCGGTGGGGATCACCACCGAGATGCTCGACCGCGCGCGCGCCGCGCTGCCCGAGCTGCCGCTGGCCCGCGCCGAGCGCCTGGAGCGCGAGCACGGGCTCAGCGAGGAGTCCGCGCACCTGCTGGCGTTCCGCAGCGAGCTGGGGGACTACTTCGAGGCCGCCTACGCCGGGAACGGTGGCGTCGAGCCGCAGCCGCTGGCCAACTGGATCGCCAACGAGCTGGTGGCGCGCATCGGCGCCGACGTCGACCCGAAGGACTCGAAGGTCGCGCCGGGCGCGCTGGCCAAGTTGGTGTCGATGGTCGGCGCCAAGGAGGTCACCGGAGCCGGCGCCCGCCAGGTGCTCGACAAGCTCGTGGCCGACGGCGGCGACCCGGCGGCGATCGTCGAGGCCGAAGGCCTCGGCGCGGTCGGCGGCGCGGACTCGCTCGGGCCGATCGTGGAGGCGGCGCTCGCCGCCAACCCGGACGTCGCCGAGAAGCTGCGCGGCGGCGACATGAAGCCGGTCGGCGTGATCGTCGGCTACGTGATGAAGGAGACCAAGGGCCGCGCGGACGGCAAGGAAGTCACGCGGCTGGTGCGCGAGCAGCTCGGGCTGTAGGGCCTTCGGCCACCAGCGCCAGCGCCTCCTCGGCCGGCATCGGTCGCGCGAAGACGAACCCCTGGCCGTGCGGGCAGCCCAGCGCCCGCATGGCCGCGAGCTGCTCGTCGTCCTCGATGCCCTCGGCGACGACGTCCAGCCCGAGGGCCTGCGCCATCTCCACGACCGCGCGCGCCAACGCCGCGGCCGGGGCCGACGACGCCGCGGGCCCCACCAGGGAGCGGTCGAGCTTCAGGACGTCTACCGGATAGCGCTGCAGCGCGCCCAGCGACGACCAGCCGGTCCCGAAGTCGTCGATCGCGATCGTGACCCCCAGGGCGCGCAAGGCGTTCAGGACCTCGACCGCGCCCGGGCCGTCGACCAGCAGCGTCTCGGTCACCTCCAGCGTCAGGGACCGCGCCCGCACCCCGGCGCTCCGCAGCGCCGCGCGCACCTCGTCGACCAGCGCCGGCCGCAGCTGGCGCGCGCTGAGGTTCACGCTCATCCGCAGCGGGCGCCCGGCCGTCGTCTGCAGCAGCGCGAGCTGTCGCGTCGCCTCGCCCAGCACCCAGCCGCCGATGCCGACGATCAGGCCGGTCTCCTCGGCGACGTCCACGAACTCCGACGGCGCGATCAACCCGCGCTCGGGGTGCTCCCAGCGCACCAGCGCCTCGAAGCCCGCCAGCTCGTCGCGGTGCAGGTCGACGACCGGCTGCAGGTGCAGCCGCAGCTCGTCGCGCTCCAGCGCGTGGCGCAGCTGCTCCTCGGTCGCCAAGCGCCGCACGACCGCCGCGCGCAGCCCGGCGTCGAAGACCTCGTAGCCCGCGCCGCCCGCCTCCTTGGCGCGGTACATCGCCAGGTCGGCGTCGCGCAGCAGCGACTCGGCGGACGCCTCGCGGCCCTCGGCGAAGACCAGGCCGGCCGAGGCGCCGATGTGCAGCTCGCGGTCGTCGACCACGTAGGGGGCGCTCACCGCCTCCAGGATCCGCGACGCCAGCGCCGCGACCTCGTGCGGCGCCGCGCTCGCGCCCGCGCACACCACCACGAACTCGTCGCCGCCCAGCCGCGCGGCGACGTCGCCGCGGCGGATCGCGGACCGCAGCCGGTCGGCGACCGCGCACAGCATCTCGTCGCCCGCGCCGTGGCCGAGCGTGTCGTTGACGACCTTGAAGCGGTCGAGGTCCAGCAGGACCAGCGCCAGCCCGCCCTCGCCGCGGTCGGCCGCCGCGATCGCCTGCTCGACGTGCGCGGCCAGGTAGGAGCGGTTGGCCAGGCCGGTCAGCGGGTCCTCGAGCGCCTGCGTGCGCAGCTCGTCCTCGACCCGCGCGCGGTCCAGCGCCGTGCCGATCACGTTGGCCGCCGCCTCCAGGAAGCGCGCGTGCTCGACGGCGAACGGCGGGCGCGCGGCGTCGCGGCGGGCCACGAGCGTCCCGTGCCCGAGCCCGACCGCCAGCGTGCGGTCGTCGCCGGCCGTCACGGCGTCCGCCACCAGCGCGACCTCGTCGGCCGGGGTCCGCTCGCTCAGCAGCGCGGTCATGCGCTCGACCAGCGCGTCGGCGTCGCGCAGCTCCAGCGCGACGCGGCTCAGCTCGGCCAGCGCCTCGTTGTGGCGCGCGGCACGGCGCGCCTCGGTGACGTCCTGGTGCTGGCTGAACAGCAGCGGCGAGCCGTCGTCGGCCTCGATCAGCGCGACGCTGATCATCAGGTCGATCACGGTCCCGTCGGCCTTGACCGCGCGCCGCACGTAGGGCGCCGGCGAGCCGCCGTCGCGGAAGGCGTCCCACACCGGCACCGCCCGGTCGCGGTCGTCGGGATGGGTGACCTCGCCGATGAAGCGCCCGACCAGGTCCTCCGGCGTGCGCCCGAGCATGTCGGCGAGCGTCTGGTTGACGCGGGTCCACGTCAGGTCGCGCGGCGAGACGAACGCCATGCCGATCGCGGCCTCGTCGAAGCCGCGCGCGAAGCGGCGCGCCTCGTGCAGGCGGGAGAGGTCGCGCACGGTGAGGCCGGCGCGCGTGGCGGCGATCGCCAGCGCGCCGATCGCCAGCCCGCCGGTGAGCAGGTCGTCGACGTCGCCGAAGACGAGGATGCCGATGACGCCGACGAGGCCGGCCGCCGGCAGCGCCAGGACCGAGATCGGGTCGGTGCGCATCGCGCGCGGGCGCGGGGCGGGCCGCCACGCGGCGATCGCGAAGCACAGCAGCGCGGGGGCGAAGAGCGCGTTGAACGGCGCGAGCTGGTCGAAGGCGTCGCGCGCGACGCTGATGTCGGTGGAGACCTCGGCGACGGCCGCCAGCGCCATCCCGGCCGCCAGCCACCGCCACGCGCCGCCGTGCCGCCATCCGGTCATCGCGTTGGCCCACACCAGCAGGCTCAGCAGCACCAGCTCCATGCACGGCGTCGCCAGCCCGGCGACCTCCTTGCCCGGGCTGAGCGCGTCGAGGTCGTGGGGGACCAGCGCGGAGCAGATCGCGGCGAGCGTCAGCCCGGCCAGCGCGCCGTCGAGGCAGAACGCCAGCGTGAACGGCCGCAGCCGCGCGCGCAGCATGTCCAGCAGCGCCACGTAGAACATGGCGTAGAAGGCGATCCAGCAGACGAACGAGAGGACCGGCGGATCGTCGGCCGCGCGGGGCGAGATCAGCGACGCCACCACGCCCAGCGCGTAGAGGACCATGCCGATGCCGAGGATCGTCCAGATGCGGCGGTCGCGCTCGACCACCCGCGCGCGGACCAGGACGATCGCGGCCGAGACGCCGTAGATCGTGATCGCGCCGTACCAGCGGAAGGCCATGCGGACGCCGTGATCCAGGCCGGGAAGGAACCGGCCGGTGAGATAGATGACCGTCAGCAGCGCGGCGATGGCCGGCACCACTGCGGAACGACGCGAGATGTTCGGCAACGACACCGGCGGGATCCCTCAGCTGAGGTATTCGGCTGTTGGCACTCCAACCCTGAGCGGCGGGTCTACGATTGGCGTGATCGACCACAGCGATCGGAGGGTGGAGATGTCGCGACTCGTGCGGATGGACCGGACCGGCCACACCACGTTGGCCGAGTGGACCGCGGGCGACCCCGAGGCGATCGAGGCGGCGGTGACCGCGTTCCGCGAGGAGCTGGACCGCGGCTACTTCGCGATGGTCTCGACGGGCCCCGGGCACGCCGAGCAGGTCAAGGAGCTGCCGCTGGACGCCGACCTGGTGATCCTGCGGCTGCCGATCAGCGGCGGCTGAGCCGTGGCGGCGGCGATCGAGGAGGCCGTCGCGCCGGTCGCGCCGCTGCCCGAGCGCGCGGCCGTCCACTGGCGCGCGCCGATGGACGCGCGGCGGCTGCGGCGCCGCGGTCGCCTGTGGACGCTCACCACCGCCGCGCACGTCGTGCCGTTCCTCGTCGCGGGCGTCGTGCTCTTCCTCGTCCAGCCGCTGGCGGTCGCCGTCAGCCTGGCGAGCTTCGCGCACGCGTGGGTCATCCCCATGCTCTACGCCGCGCGCGGGGCCAACGTGCTGCGGCCCAGGCCGCGCGCCGCGGCCACCGCCGCCGCGCCGGACCCCGACCCGGACCCTGACGCGCAGCGCATCGCGCTGGGCCTGCTCGGCGACCTCGTCGGCCACGACGCCCGCGACCGCTACGCGCGGACCGGCCTGCTGGTCGAGCCCGGCGCGCTGGGCACGTGGGTGCTGGGGCAGGCCGGCGCCGTGCTGCTGACCTCCCGCGGCCGGCGGGCGACGTGCTTCTGCGTGCGCGTCGACGACTCCCGGCTGCCGCCCGCCGACCGCACCGCCCACCTGCTGCTGGCGCTGCGCGCCGACGAGGTCGGCTTCGCCACCGTCGCCAACATGGCCTTCAGCGGCGCGCGTTGGCGGATCCGGCGCCGGCTGCCGCGCGCGATGCGTCCGGCGCTGGAGGCCGCCGCGGCGCTCGACCGCGTGTACCACCGGCCGGCCTGAAGTTCCGACCGCCGGGCGATGGGATCGGCGGCGCCCGGAGCGCATCATCCCGTCCATGACCACCCCCACCTCAACCCGGCTGTCGAGGCTCCTGCTCGTCGGCGAGCGTGGGCGGCTGGGGTCGGGCCAGGACGCGCCGGCCATCCGCCGCTACCGCCTCGCCCGCCTGCACGTCAACGGGACGGACACGGCGCCCACCCGGCCCGACCGTTACGAGCATCTCCGTCACGGCCACGACTGAGCCGCGACCGAGGGACCAACCGCGCACGGCGGCCGCGAGCCCTGAGGGGGCGCTCGCGGTCGCCGTCGCCCTCCCGTCCATTGAGCGGCGCTTGACGTTGCGGGCTAGCCTGTAGGCCATGAACGACGAAGCGGCAAAGCCCTCTTTGCTGAAGCGGCTCCTGGCCCTCGTGGTCCTGGTGGTCGCCGCCTGGATCCTCCTGAAGTTCGTCATCGGTCTGATCGCCGGCCTGGCCACGGTGATCGTGATCGTGTTGGCGATCATCGCCGTGATCTGGGCGATCAACACGCTCTAGCGGACACCCGGGCCCCAGCCACCGCCCTCCCCGACGCCACCATGGTCTATGTCGTCATCGCGCTCTCGTTCGGGCTCGCCGGCGGGATCGTCGGGCGGATCAAGGGCAGCTCGTTCTTCGTCTGGTTCCTGATCTCGGGGGCGTTCCCGTTCATCGGGCTGCTCGCCGCGGTCCTCTATCGGTACGAGACCGACGAGCCGCGCCGGCTGTGCCCGGCGTGCGGCCACATCTGCAAGATCCACGACGCGCTCTGCACCCGTTGCGGCTGCGAGCTGGACTTCCCCGAGGAGTCCGAGATCCTCCCGCCCGTGGCACCTGCCTAGGCAGGCGTTTCCGCGATAGACTCGGGCTTCTACCGAGCCGCTCGATCGCCGGGCGGCTCGTGCTCGTCTCAGAACCAACAACTTCGTCTTGAACGGAAGGAGGTCAAGCGCATGCGAGCGGTCGATGCCGTGATGGAGTGCCTTAAGGCAGAGGGTGTGGACGTCGTATTCGGGTATCCCGGGGGCGCGAACCTCCCGACGTACGACGCGTTCGTGGACGCCGGCATTCGCCACGTCCTCGTGCGCCACGAGGCGGGCGGCGGCCACGCGGCCACCGGCTACGCCAAGGCCACGGGCAAGGTCGGCGTCGCCCTGGGCACGTCCGGCCCGGGCGCGACGAACCTCGTCACGCCGATCATGGACGCGATGATGGACTCGGTCCCGGTGGTGTTCATCACCGGCCAGGTCGCCACGCACCTGCTCGGCACCGACGGGTTCCAGGAGGCCGACATCATGGGCATCACGATGCCCGCGGTGAAGCACTCGTGGATGATCCAGCACCCGCTGGAGATCCCGCGCGTGATCCACGAGGCCTTCCACGTCGCCCGCACGGGGCGGCCCGGCCCGGTGGTCATCGACATCCCGACGGACCTGTCGAAGGCCGACATCCCGTACGAGCCGGTCACCGACGTCCACCTGCCCGGCTACCAGCCCACGACCGAGGGCAACGTCAAGCAGATCCGCCAGGCCGCCAAGGCGCTGGCGAGCGCGCGGCGCCCGGTCATCTACGCGGGCGGCGGCGTCGTCCTGGCGGGCGCGTCGGAGGAGCTGCGCGAGTTCGCGACCTCCGATCGCTTCCCGATCACCACGACGCTCAACGGCCTCGGCGCGTTCCCCGGCGACCACGAGCAGTTCCTCGGGATGCTCGGGATGCACGGGCTGCGCGCGGCGAACTACGCGATGGACGAGGCGGACCTGATCTGCGCGGTCGGCGCCCGCTTCGACGATCGCATCACCGGCAAGCTGTCGGAGTTCGCGCCGCGGGCCAAGTTCATCCACATCGACATCGATCCGGCCGAGATCTCCAAGAACGTGCCGGCCCACATCCCGATCGTCGGCGACGCCAAGAACATCCTCGGCAAGCTCGTCAACGAGTACCGGGCGGTGGGCGCGGACCCGTCGCGGCTGGAGGAGTGGTGGCAGCGCATCCAGGGGTGGCAGGAGCGCCACCCGCTGCACTACGCCGACTCGCAGGACACCGAGATCAAGCCGCAGCGCGCGATCCAGGCGATCTACGAGGCGACCGGCGGCGAGGCCGTCGTGACCTCCGACGTCGGCCAGCACCAGATGTGGACGGCGCAGTACTACAAGTTCCCGGAGCCGCGCCGCTGGATCAACAGCGGTGGGTTGGGCACGATGGGCTTCGGCCTGCCCGCCGCGATGGGCGCGGCGGTCGGCTGCCCGGACCGCACGGTCGTCTGCGTCACCGGCGACGGGTCGATCCAGATGAACTCGCAGGAGCTCGCGACCTGCGTCCAGAACCGGATCCCGGTGAAGGTGCTGATCCTCAACAACGGCTACCTGGGCATGGTCCGCCAGTGGCAGGAGCTGTTCTGGGACAACCGCTACTCGCACGTCGACATGGGGCAGTCGCCGGACTTCGTCAAGCTGGCCGAGGCCTACGGGGCCACGGGCGTCCGGCTGACGAGCAAGGAGTCGCTGGTCGACGACCTGCGCGCGGCGATCGCGACCGACGGCCCGGTGGTCGTCGACATCCGCGTCACGCGCGAGGAGAACGTGTACCCGATGATCGCTCCCGGCTCCGCCGCGCGCGAGATGGTGGGCTGAGCGATGGGCGATCCGGGAACCAAGGAGCTGCTCTCGCTGGAGGAGCTGGAGGCCGCCGGCCAGATGCGGACGGGGCGCAAGCACGTCCTGACCATCCTGGTGGAGAACAAGCCGGGCGTGCTGACGCGCATCGCCGGGCTGTTCGCGCGGCGCGGGTTCAACATCGACACGTTGACCGTCGGCCCGACCGACGACGAGCACATCAGCCGCGTGACGCTGACGGTCGACGGTGCGCTGCACCCGATCGACCAGGTCACCAAGCAGCTGCACAAGCTCATCAACGTCCTGAAGATCCGCGACCTCGAGCCCGACGAGACCGTCACGCGCGAGCTCGCGCTGTTCAAGGTCGCGGTCGACGGCGCGCAGCGCGCGGAGGTGCTCCAGTTGACGGACATCTTCCGCGGCCGCATCGTCGACGTGACGCGTCGCTCGATCATCGTCGAGGTGACGGGCACCACGGACAAGATCGAGTCCTTCGAGGCGCTCCTGCGCCCGTTCGGCATGGTCGAGATGATGCGCACGGGCGAGATCGCGATCGCCCGCGGCCGCGCCGAGACCTGATCGGGGAACCGCCAGAGGCTCCTTCGCGCGGGCCTCTGGCGGGATCGCCTCCGTCGTAGACTCCAAGTCCATGACGTCGGTCCTCACCGCCTCCTCGGGCGGCTTCGCGCTGGCGGCCGCCGATCGCGCGCGGCTGGAGCGCCACGTCAAGGAGGCGCTGCGGCGCGCGCGGCGCCGCCGCGAGGCGCTGGCCGCGATCACCGTCGCGCTGCCGCGCGCGGTGGACCCGAGCGCGGTCGTCGCTGCCGCGCGGCGTGCCGCCGGCCGCTCGGACGCGTGGTTCCTCTTCGAGCAGCCCGATCGCGACCGGGCCGCGCTGGCCGCGCTGGGGACGGCGCTCGCGCTGGAGTCCTCGGGGCCCGACCGCTTCGCCGACGTCGCCAAGCGCTGGCGGCGGCTGGCGTCCCAGGCCGTCTGCGACCCGCTCGACGGGCCGCGTGGCACCGGGCCGATCGCGGTCGGCGGCTTCGCGTTCGCGCCCGACGGCGGCACGTCGCCGCACTGGGCGGGCTTCGCGGCGGCGTCGCTGCACGTGCCCGAGGTCGCGATCGTCCGGCGCGGGGAGGACGTGCGGCTGACGCTCACGGTCCTGGCCACGCCCGACGACACCGCCGACGACCTGATCGCCCGCGCCGAGCGCCGCGTCGCGGCGCTGGACCTGAGCGCGCGGATGCCGCTGCTGGACCCCGACCCGGCGGGCCGCTACCGCGTGGTCTCGGCGATGCCGCCCGAGCACTACGAGCAGGCGGTCGCGCGCGGGGTGGAGCGGATCGCAGCCGGCGAGCTGACCAAGATCGTCCTGGCGCGTGAAGTTGAGGTCCATGCTCCCGTCGACCACGACCCGGCCGCCGTGCTCGGCGTGCTGCGCGAGGCGTTCCCGGCCTGCCACCTGGTCTGCGTCGGCCGCGGGGACGCGGCGTTCGTCGCGGCGTCGCCGGAGCTGCTGATCCGTCGCGACGGCGAGCGCGCCGCGACGCTGGCGCTGGCCGGCTCCACACGGCGCAGCGCCGACCCGGCCGTCGACGACCACCTCGGCGAGCGCCTCCTGCGCTCCACCAAGGACCGCGAGGAGCAGGCGATCGTCACCCGCCGCATCACTCGCGCGCTCAGGCCCTTCTCGGTCTGGGTCACGGCCCACGAGGAGCCCGAGGTCGTGAAGATGGCCAACATCCAGCACTTGGGCACGCCGATCCGCGCGCAGCTGTCGCGGCCGGTGTCGGTGGTCGAGCTGGCCGGCGTCCTGCACCCGACGCCCGCCGTCGGCGGCGAGCCGCTGGCCGTCGCCGCGCCGCTGATCCCGGCGCTGGAGGGCTTCGACCGCGGCTGGTACGCGGGCCCGATCGGCTGGACCGACCGCGACGAGGACGGCGAGTTCGTCGTCGGCCTGCGCTCGGCGCTGCTGCGCGGTCCGGTCGCGCGCCTCTACGCGGGCGTCGGCGTCGTGCAGGACTCCGACCCGGCCGCCGAGCTGGCCGAGACCGAGATCAAGCTTCAGGCGCTGCTTCCGGTTCTGGCGGGCTAGCCCCGGCGGACCCGCCCGGAGCGCCGGCCGCGCCCTTCGCGCGCCGCCACACTCCGACGACCTCGCGCACGGTCGCCGTCCGCCAGGTCGAGCGGCCGTCGAGCGGGCGCACGGCGAGGTCGAAGCGGCCGGACTCGCGCTGGTCGATCCGCTCCACGAGCGCGTGGAAGCGCCGGCCCTTGCGGTCGATCTCGATGATGTCGCCGGGCGCGATGCCCTTGGACGTCAGGCGGCCGCCGCCGTTGGCCGACGTGCCGCCGGAGGACGGGCCGGCGTCGGTGGGCGGCGCGGGTTCGCCGAGGAGCGAGATCTGCATCGACCCCGCAGGCTACGGACCGGATCGGATCGTCCGGCTCAGAGCTCGCCGGGATCGGCCCCGGGCGGCAGCCAGACCGCGTGCGGCCGGGGACGCATCCGCGCCAGGTGATCCGGGGTGAGGCGGTCGCTGCGCGCGGCGACGCTCGTGAGCGCGAGCAGCATCACGCATGCACCGATCCACGCGGCCGAGAGGGCGACGATCCACACCATCCTGGCGCCACCCTACCCCGGTTTGCGACGTTCGTCACCTGTCCGGGCGCAGACTTTCGTCGTGGGCCGCGGAGACCGCCTCCCAGACCGCGCGGTGGAGGGCCACGTTGGCCGCCCGCTCGGTGCGGACGTGCACGATCGTGGTGCCGTCGGGCGGCGTTTGCAGGGCTTCCCGCAGCGTCGCCAGGTCCTCGGCGGCGACGTAGCGGGCGTCGTACAGCGCGGCGGCGCGCGCGACGTCCAGGCCCGTCGGGGTCAGCACGTGCTCTTCGTACTCCGCGCCCTGGGTGGAGACCGGCAGGAAGTCGAAGATCCCGCCGCCGGCGTTGTCGACGCAGACGATCGTCAGCGGGACGCCGAGTCGGCGCCCGGCCAGCAGCCCGCCGACGTCGTGGGCCAGCGCGACGTCGCCGATCAGCAGGTACGTCGGCCTCGCGCGGTCGGCGTCGGCGATCCCGTAGGCGGTGGAGATCGTCCCGTCGATCCCGTTGGCGCCGCGGTTGGCCAGCGCGCGCGGCGGCGTGTCGAGCACGGGCCAGAACGTCTCGACGTCGCGGATCGGCATCGACGCGGCGATCACCACGACGGCGCCCGTGGGGACGGCGGTCGCCAGCTCGCGCGCGATCCGCGGCTCGTTGAGCGCGTCGTCGCCGATCGTGGCCGCGATCGCGGCGGCGGCGCGGGCGTCGGCCTCGCGCCAGCGCGCCGTCCAGTCGGGGTCGGTCGCCTCGGGCTCGCCGATCCGGGCGAGCGCGCCCGGCGCCAGGGCGAAGGCCGCGCTGATCACCGCGTCGGGGTCCGGCCAGTCGCCGCCGCCGGTCAGCGCGGCCTGCGGGACGTCGTCGCCCAGCCCGGCCAGCCAGGCGCGCAGCGGCTTGGACGTCGGGAGGTCGCCGACGCGCAGGACCGCGCTCGGCGTCGCGCCGGGCTCCAGCGTCGTGCGCAGCAGCGCGTCGTAGTGGGCGATCGCGGCGTCGCCGGTGCGCGCGCCCGACAGTGGGTCGGCGAGCACCGGCCAGCGCAGGCGCTCGCCCAGCGCGGCGGTGGCGGGACCGTCGGCGTCGCGCCCCGCGACGATCAGGCCGCGCGGGCCGGCGGCGCGCAGCCACCCGCGCAGCGCGGCGACGTCGTCCGGCGCCGCGCCGACGAACGCCGTCCACGGCGCGCCGTCGGGGCGCCCGCCGTCGGACGGCGAGCCCTCCAGCGGCGCGTCGAGCACCAGCGGCTCGCGCAGCGGCAGGTTGACGTGGACGACGCCCGGCCGGCCCTGGCGTGCCGCGCCGTGCACGCGGCACGCGAGCTGGCGGATCCAGCGCAGCCGCCTCGGCGTCGCCTCGTGCGTGCCCAGCTCGAAGAACCACTTGACGTTGTCCCCGTACAGCTTGATCTGGTCGATCGTCTGCCCGGCGCCGACGTCGCGCAGCTCCGGCGGGCGGTCGGTCGTCAGCACGATCAGCGGGACGCCCGCCTCGGCGGCCTCGATGACCGCGGGCACGTAGTTGGCGGCCGCGGTCCCCGACGTGCACGCCAGCACGGCCGGGCGGCCGGTGGCCTGCGCGAGGCCGAGCGCGAAGAACGCGGCCGACCGCTCGTCGACGTGCGAGGTGACCGGGATCCGGCCGTCGCGCGCGAGCGTCAGGACCAGCGGCGTCGAGCGCGATCCGGGGGACGTGCACGCGCCCGCGACGCCGCAGCGATGCAGCTCGTCGGCGAAGGCGCGCAGGAGGAGGTAGGTGTCGCGGGTCTCGCTCATGGTTAGGTTGGAGGCGATGCCCGAGACGCTGGTGCTGCTCCATGGCTTCGGCGGGACCCACCGTGCCTGGGACCCTGTCCTGCCCGAGCTCGATCACGAACGCTACAACCCGATCGTCCCGGACCTCCGTGGGCACGGCACGAAGGCCCACGTGCGGCCGATCTCCTTCGAGGGCTGCGTCGACGACGTGCTGGCCGCGGCGCCGGACTCCTTCGTGCTGTGCGGGTACTCGATGGGCGGGCGGATCGCCCAGAAGGTCGCGCTCGCCGCGCCCGAGCGCGTGACGCGGCTGGTGCTCGTGGCGACGAGCGCCGGGATCCCCGATCCGGACGCGCGCGCCGCGCGGATCGCCGAGGACCGCGCGCTGGCCGACGAGGTCGAGGGGATGACCGTCGAGCAGTTCGTCGCGCGCTGGCAGGCGCAGCCGATCTTCGCGGGCACGCCGCCGGAGGCCGCGCGGTCCTGGGCCGACGACCTCGCGCGCAACGACCCGGCCGCGCTGGCCGAGGTGCTGCGGACGATCGGCGGCGGCGCGATGGAGCCGTTCTGGGACCGCGTCGGCGAGCTGACGATGCCGGTGACGATCGTCGTGGGCGCGCGCGACGAGAAGTTCGTGGGGTTCGCGCGGGAGCGCTACGCGCCGCGGATCCCGCACGCCGCGGTCCACGTCATCGAGGGCGCGGGCCACGGGATCCCGCGCGAGGCGCCGGCCGAGCTGGCGGCGCTGATCGCGTGAGGGGCGCGATCGCCACCGCGGCCGCCGCCGCGCTGCTCCTCGGCGCCGCCGCCGGGTGCGGGGGCGGCGAGGACGCCGCCGCGCCGCGTGCGACCGGCACCGGCACCGGCACCGGCACGGCGCCGGCCGCGGACGCGCCGGTCACGCGCACGGTGGCCGCGCCGCCGGATCGCCCCACGCTCCGCCAGGTCGTCGGGCAACACATGGTCTTTGCCTACTCCGGCCTCACGCCGCCGCTCGCCCTGCGGCAGCGCATCGCTTGCGGCGAGGCCGCCGGCGTGATCCTCTTCGCCCGCAACATCCGCTCGGCCGCCCAGGTCAAGGCGACCGTCGCGAAGCTCCAGGCGATCAAGCGCCCCGCGGGCCTCGACGCGCCGCTGCTGGTGATGGTCGACCACGAGGGCGGCAGCGTCCGGCGCCTGCCCGGCCCGCCCGCCAAGGGCGCGTCGCAGACCCCGAGCCCGGCCGCCGCCCGCGCCTACGGCCGCGCCGCGGGCGCGCTGCTGCGCGGCGCGGGCGTCAACGTCGACCTCGCGCCGGTCGTCGACGTCGGCCGCGCCGACAGCGCGCTGGCCAACGAGGGCCGCGTCTACGACGACGACGCGCCCAACGTCATCGCCAAGGCCGGGGCCTTCGCGCAAGGCCTGCGGGCCGCCGGCGTCGCCCCCGTGTTGAAGCACTTCCCGGGCTTCGGCGCCGCGAGCGTCAACACCGACGACGCCGTCGCCCGCATCGACCTCCCGCTCGCCACGCTGCGCGCCGTCGACCTGAAGCCCTACGAGCGCATCGAGGCGCCCGCCGTGATGCTGTCGACCGCGATCTACCCGCGCGTCGACCCGCGCCCCGCCGCGTTCTCGCGCCGCTGGGCGACGACCGAGCTGCGCGACCGCCTGAAGTTCGGCGGCGTGACGATCACCGACGACCTCCAGGCCGCGGCGGTCGTGAGGTACGGCTCGCCCGCGCAGCTCGCGTACTTCGCGACCAAGGCCGGCGTCGACCTGCCGCTCTTCGCCAAGGACTACGCCACCGGCGCCCGCGCCGCGGCCGGGCTGGAGAAGGCGGTCGAGCAGGGCGCGCTGAAGCGCGCGGACCTCCAGTCCGGCGCCGCCCGCGTCCTGGCCTGGCGCGCGGACCTACAACAACCCGGGCGCTGACGGCACGGCGATCCGCCCGTTGCGGACGACCAGGCCGCTCGCGTCCGCGCCGCCGCCGCCGTCGCCGCCGCTCTCGAACAGCTCCAGCGTGGCCAGCCCGCACGGCAGCTCGACGCGCAGCGCCGCCGCGCAGTGCAGCGCCGCCGCGATCCCGATCGGGCCATCGAGCGTCGAGGCGACGTAGGCCTCGGCGCCGGTCGCGCGTACGAGCGCGGCCTGGGCCAGCAGCGCGCTGATGCCGCCGGCGCGCGACACCTTCAGGCAGACCGCGTCGGCGGCGGCGGACGCGATCGCCCCGTGCTCGCTGGCGGTCTCGTCCATCGCGATCCGCACCGGCACGCGCTCACGGACCTCGCGCAGCGCGCCGATCCCCGACACCGGCTCCTCGACCAGCTCCAGCGGCCCGTCGGCGGCCAGCGCCTCGATCGCGTCGACCGCCTCGTCGACCGACCACGCGCCGTTGGCGTCCAGCCGCACCGAGACCTCGTCGCCGACCGCGCGCCGGACCGCCGCCACGCGCCCGACGTCGTCGCCGACGCCGACCTTCACCTTCACGCACGCGAAGCCCGCCTCGGCCGCCCGCGCCGCCGCCTCGGCCGCCGTGGCCCGGTCGGTCGCGCCGAGCGTCGCGTTGACGGGCACGGCGTCCAGCGCCGTGTCGGTCAGCAGCGCGGCGACCGGTCGTCCGGCGCGCCGCGCGGCCGCGTCCCAGAGCGCGAGGTCGACCGCCGCCAGCGCCTGGGGCAGGTCGGCGACCTCGCGGCAGGCGTCCAGCAGCTGCGGGCCGGTGCGACCGCGGTCGTCGGACAGCACCTCGGCGTAGCGCGCCAGCGCCGCGCCGACGACCTCGAACGGGACGCCGTCGTAGGCCTCCAGCGGCGCGGCCTCGCCGCGGCCGCTGATCCCGTCGGCGGTCGTGATCGTCAGCTCGTACGCGCTGCGCTCCCGGACCTCGCCGTAGCTCGTCCGCAGCGGCGTGCGGAAACGATGGGTGACCGGGTGCAGCGCGACGTCCATCCAGTCGGGCAGCCTGTCACGTCGCGTCGCTCGACGGATCCATCACGGAGCGTGATCGATGCTGCCGCGAACGTGACTTCGACATATCGACGACCCCGTGCCAGGATCATCGCCATGGAGCTCCGTCACCTGCGCACCATCGCCGCCGTGGCCCGTCACGGCTCGTTCACGAAGGCGGGGGAGGAGCTCCACCTCGCGCAGTCGGCCATCTCGCAGCAGATCCGGCGCCTCGAGGCCGAGCTGGGGATCCAGGTCTTCACGCGGTCGTCGCGGTCGGTCGAGCTGACCGCGGAGGGCCGGCTGGTGCTCGACTACGCCCACCGCGTCCTGCACGAGGTCGAGGGCCTGCAGAACGAGCTGGAGGAGCTGTCGGGGCTGCTGCGCGGCGAGCTGAAGCTCGGCGGCATGTACCCGACGGGCCTGTACGACCTCGCCGACGTCATCGCGGACTTCCACGAGCGCCATCCCGGCGTGGCGATCCACATGGTCGAGCGCACGCAGGACGAGTTGTTGGATGCCTTGCGCGCCGACGAGCTGGACGCCGCGTTCACGGCGGTCGACCCCGACGCCCTCGGAGAGGACTTCGCCGCCAGCCTCGTCTTCGAGGAGGAGTTCGTCGTCGCGCTGCCGATCGACCACCCGCTGACCGACTGCGAGCACGTCACCTACGAGCAGCTCGCCGCCGAGGACCTCGTCACCTACCGCGAGAACTCCGCGCTGCGCCTGCGCCTGGAGAAGGCCATGGCCAAGATCGGCGTGGAGCCGCGCAACGCCTTCATCTGCACCGAGATGGGCGCCGTCCGCGCGCTGGTCTCCAAGGGCCTCGGCGTCGCCGCGCTGCCGAAGTCGATCGCCTCCGAGCCCGGCCCCGCGATCACGTTCCGCCCGGTCGGCCCCGAGCGCCTGACCTGGCCGACCGCGCTGGTCTGGCGCGCCGACCGCCGCCGGCCGCCCGCCGCCAAGGCCTTCCTCCAGCTCGCGCTCCAGCGCGCCGAGGACACCGGCCGCGACGGCCGCTCCGGCACGCCGCCGGTGGCGCTGGTGGCCTAGCGGCGCGCCGAGCGCTCGCGCCGCGCGGGGTCGCCGCCGGTCACCCCGTGATCAGCAGCCCCGCGCTGAGCAGCACGCAGAACACGAGCTGCAGCATCCCGGTCTTGGCCAGCGCGCCGTTGAGCGTCGGGCCGTCGTCGTGCTGGCGGACCGTGCGCACCAGCGGCACCGCGAGCGGCAGCGCCAGCCAGGTCAGCAGGACCCACGGGCCGACGTGCTCGCCGCCGGCCAGCCAGACGATCGGCGGGATCAGGAACGCGACGTAGATCTCCAAGGCGTACAACGTGCGCGCCGCGGAGCGCCCGAGCCGGACCGCGAGCGTGCGCTTGCCCACGCGCGCGTCGGTCGGCGCGTCGCGGATGTTGTTGACCGCGAGGATCGCCGACGCGATCAGGCCGACCGGCACCGCCAGCGCGAAGGCCTCCCACTCCAGGTGCTCGACCTGCGCGTAGTAGGAGCCGGTCACCGCGACCAGCCCGAAGAACAGGAACACGAAGACGTCGCCGAGGCCCTCGTAGCCGTACGGCCGCGGGCCGCCGGTGTAGAGCACGCCCGCGAGGATCGACGCGGCGCCGATGGCCAGGATCACCCAGCCGGCGACGATGATCAGGTAGACGCCGCACAGCACCGCGAGCGCGAACGACACGTAGGTCGCGGTCAGCACCTGCCGCGGGGGCACGAGGCCGCCGGCCGTCACGCGCACCGGGCCGAGCCGGTCCTCGGTGTCGGCGCCGCGGCGCGCGTCGGAGTAGTCGTTGGAGAGGTTCGCGCCGACCTGGATGAACACGGCGCCCAGCAGCGCCGCGATGAACGCGCCGACGCGCAGGCTGTCGCGCTCGGCCCACGCCAGCGCGGTGCCGACGAGCACCGGGGCCACGCCCGCGGGCAGCGTCCTCGGCCGCGCGGCCAGGAGCCAGATCTGGATGGGGGAGGGGCGGGAGCTGACCGACATGTATGCCTAAGCCCGCCGCGGGAACTGGGAGAAGTCGGGCCGGCGCTTCTCCTTGTAGGCCTCGCGCCCTTCCTTGGCCTCGTCGTTGCCGTAGAACAGCAGGTTGGCGTCGTGCGCCAGCTGCTGGATCCCGGCGTAGCCGTCCTCGTGGGCGTTGAACGAGGCCTTGACCAGCCGCAGCGCGAACGGCGACAGCTCGAGCATCTCCTGACACCAGGACACGGTCTCCTCCTCCAGCCGCTCCAGCGGGACGACCGTGTTGACCAGGCCCATCTGCAGCGCCTGCTGGGCGTCGTACTGCCGGCAGAGCATCCAGACCTCCTTGGCCCGCTTGGTGCCGATCAGGTCGCGCAGCAGCGACGCGCCGAAGCCGCCGTCCCAGGAGCCGACGCGCGGGCCGGTCTGGCCGAAGCGGGCGTTGTCGGCGGCGATCGTCAGGTCGCAGCAGAGGTGCAGGACGTGCCCGCCGCCGACCGCGAAGCCAGCGACCGACGCGATGATCGGCTTGGGCAGCCGCCGCATCTGGACCTGGAGGTCGGTGACGTGGAAGCGCCCGACCTTGGCGCCCTCCGGCACGTAGCCGGTGTCGCCGCGGACGTTCTGGTCGCCGCCGCTGCAGAACGCGTGCGGGCCCTCGCCGGTGAAGATGATGACGCCGACCTCGAGGTCCTCGCGGGCGCGCTCCAGCGCCTCGGACACCTCGATCAGCGTCTGCGGCCGGAACGCGTTGCGCACCTCGGGCCGGTCGATCGTGATCTTCGCGATGCCGGGGGTGGGTGGGGCCGACTTCTCGTAGCGGATGTCGGTGTAGTCGCCGTCGCCGGGGGTCCAGGTCACTGCCATGGTCGGCAGGCTACTTTCCGAGCCATGGTGGTCGAGTCCTGGATGGCGAGGGCGGCGCGTGAGCGCCCGGACGTGCGGGCGGTCAACGACCTCACGTACGCGGCCCTGTACGAGCGTGCGCGAGCCGCCGCGGCCGGGCTGCCGCGCGGCGCGCGGGTGGGGTTGGCGATCCCTCCGGGGCTCGACTACGTGGTCGCGCTGCACGCCTGCCTGCTGGCCGGCGCGCTGGTCGTGCCGATCGACCTGCGGCTGACCGAGGCGGAGCGTCCGGCGGTGGACCTGACCTTCACCGGCGCGGTGCGCTGCTCGCCGGAGGCCGACGTCCGCGACGTCCACGACCTCGACGACCCCGCGATCCTCGTGCACACGTCGGGCACCACGAGCGCCCCCAAGCCGATCCGCCTGACCTACGGCAACTGGCTCTGGAGCGCGCTGGGCAGCGCGGTCGCGCTCGGCGTCGACCCCGACGAGCGCTGGCTGTGCACGCTGCCGCTGTCGCACGTCGGCGGCCTGTCGATCCTGCTGCGCAGCGCGATCTACGGGACGACCGCGATCGTCCACGAGCGCTTCGAGACCGACCGCGTGCTGGAGGCGCTGCGCGCGCCCGGCGGGCCGACGATCGTCTCGCTGGTCCCGACGACGCTCGCGCGCCTGCTCGACGCCGGCCTGACCCGCCCGCCCGCGCTGCGCTGGGCGCTGCTGGGCGGCGCGCCGCTGCCGCCGGCGCTGCTGGCGCGCGCCGCGGACGCGGGCGTCCCGGTCGCGCCGACCTACGGGCTGACCGAGGCCTGCTCGCAGGTCGCCACCGCGGGCGTGCCGCTGTTCTGCACGCGCGTCGAGCTGGAGGCCGACGGCGAGATCGTGGTCAGCGGGCCGACGGTCTCGCCCGACGCGGGCGCCGGGGACGGCGTGCTGCGCACCGGCGACCTCGGCGCCTTCGACGACGAAGGTCGCCTGAGCATCGTCGGCCGCAAGGCCGACACGATCGTCACCGGCGGCGAGAACGTCGCGCCGGCCGAGGTCGAGGCCGTCCTGGAGGGGCACCCCGGCGTGCTGGAGGCCGCGGTCGTCGCCCGCCCCGACGACGAGTGGGGCGAGGCGATCGTCGCGCTCGTCCGCCCGCGCGACGGCGCCGTGCCCCCGTCCGACGACGAGCTGCGCGCCCACTGCGCGGAGCGCCTGGCGCGCTTCAAGGTGCCCAAGGCCTACATCCTGATCGGCGACCCGCTGCCGCGCACCGGCTCCGGCAAGCTCGTCCGGCGTAGTCTGCCGACCCCGTGATCGATCCCGAGCAAGAGCGCAGCGCCGCGCGCGAGCGGTGGGAGGCCACCGCGCCGCGGTGGGAGTCCGGCATCGACGCCTACTACGCCGGCGCGCTGCCCGTGGCCCACTGGATGGTCGAGCGCCTGGCGCCCCAGCCCGGCCAGACCGTCCTGGAGCTGGCCGCGGGCCGCGGCGACGTCGGGCTGCTGGCCGCCGAGCTGCTGGTCCCCGGCGGCCGCCTGATCCTGACCGACGGCGCCGAGGCGATGGTCGAGGTCGCCAAGCGCCACACGGCCGCGCGCGGCCTGCCCGACGGGCTGGTCGAGCTCAAGCCGATGGAGCTGGAGTGGGTCGACGAGAAGCTCGCGACGATCGACGGCCTGCTCTGCCGCTTCGGCTACCAGCACGCGGTCGACCCCGAGGCCGCGCTGCGCGAGGCGCGCCGCGTGCTCAAGCCCGGCGGCAGGATCGTGCTCGCGGTCTGGTCGCCGCCGGAGGAGAACCTGTGGCTGTCGGCGCTCCCGCGGGCCGCCGAGGAGCTGGGCCTGGCCGCGCCGCCCGAGCCCGACGCGCCCGGGGCCTTCGCGCTCTCCGACCGCGCCCATCTCGCCGACCTCCTGGAGGACGCCGGCTTCGACGACCCGGTCATCGAGCCGATCGACCTGGTGTTCGACTCGCCGTCGCTGGACGCCTGGTGGGACACCCTGCGCGAGTTCTCCTCCACGATGCGCCCGCTGCTGGACGCGCTCTCGCCCGCCGAGCACTACAGGCTGCGCGACGCGGCCGAGGCCCTCTGGCAGCCCTTCCTCGCCGCCGACGGCTCCCTGGCGATCCCGGGGCGCGCGTTCGGAGCGGTGGCGACGGCGTAGGCCGCAAGCGCATCTTTCCGAATGCGCCAGGCCCTGGGCGCCGTCGCCGAGGCCTGACGCATACACTTCGCGCCCTCATGTACTACGACGACGACGCAGACCTCACCCTCCTCGACGGCAAGACCGTCGCGATCATCGGGTTCGGCTCCCAGGGCCACGCCCACGCCCAGAACCTCAAGGACTCGGGCGTCGACGTCGTCGTAGGCCTCCGTGAAGGCAGCGCGTCCGTCCAGCAGGCCAAGGACGCCGGCCTCGAGGTGCTCTCGGTCGCCGACGCTGCCTCCAAGGGCGACATCGTGATGATCCTGGTGCCGGACGAGCTGCACCGCCAGGTGTGGGAGTCCGACGTCAAGGACGGCATCGCCGAGGGCAACCTGCTGCTCTTCGGCCACGGCTTCTCCGTGCTCTACGGCGAGGTCGAGCCGCCCGTCGGCGTCGACGTCGGCCTGGCCGCTCCCAAGGGCCCCGGCCACCTCGTCCGCCGCCAGTACACCGAGGGCTCCGGCGTCCCCGGCCTCGTCGCGATCCACCAGGACGCCACGGGCAACGCCAAGGCGCTCGCGCTGGCCTACGCCAAGGGCATCGGCTGCACGCGCGGCGGGGTCTTCGACACCACCTTCAAGGAGGAGACCGAGACCGACCTCTTCGGCGAGCAGGCCGTCCTCTGCGGCGGCGCCTCCGCGCTGGTCCAGGCCGGCTTCGACACGCTCGTCGAGGCGGGCTACGACCCGCAGATGGCCTACTTCGAGTGCCTCCACGAGCTCAAGCTGATCGTGGACCTCATGTACGAGAAGGGCCTCGCCGGCATGCGCTACTCGATCTCCAACACGGCCGAGTACGGCGACTACACCCGCGGCCCCCGCGTGGTCAACGACGCCACCCGCGCCGAGATGAAGAAGATCCTCGGCGAGATCCAGGACGGCACCTTCGCCCGCGAGTGGATCGCCGAGAACCGCGCCGGCCAGGAGAACTTCAAGCGCATGCGCGCCGAGCAGGCCGACACGAAGGTCGAGCACGTCGGCAAGGAGCTGCGCTCCCACATGGACTGGATCCAGACGGAGTTCTAGCCCGTCTGGGCCGGGCTCCGGGCGGTCGTTCGGGCCCGACGCTCAACCGACGGCGCCTTCGTGTCGCCACGGCACACGAAGGCGCCGTCGGTCGCCGGCCGCTTGCGTCGGCCCCGCGCCGCTCGCGCCTAGCCAACCCGGCCACCGTTCACCGTCCGGACACGACCCGCCCCGCCGGCCGTTCGGTACTCTCCAGAGGCCGTCGCGACTGGCGTCTCGAGGTGGGCTAACCACCGTGGAGCGGCGGCCTCATCTCCGCCGCACGCCTGGGCACCTTCATCCCGACCCCGAGGAGCCCCATGACGACGAGCGCAAGCACGCTCACCATCCCCGAAGACCTCAAGCCCGCCGACGGGCGCTTCGGCTGCGGTCCGTCGAAGGTTCGCCCCGAGCAGCTCGCCACGCTGGCGACGCGCGACGCCCACCTGATGGGCACGTCGCACCGCCAGAAGCCGGTCAAGGGCCTCGTCGGCAGCGTCCGCTCGGGCCTCGCCGACCTCTTCGGCCTTCCGGACGGCTACGTCGTCGCCCTCGGCAACGGCGGCACGACCGCGTTCTGGGACGCCGCCGCCGCGGGCCTCATCCGCGAGCGCTCGCTACACCTCAGCTACGGCGAGTTCTCCAACAAGTTCGCCAACGTCGCCGCCGGCGCCCCGTTCCTGGCCGACCCGACGGTCGTCAAGTCCGAGCCCGGCGACGCACCGGCGCCGCAGTACGCCGCGGGTCACGATGTCGTCGCCTGGGCGCACAACGAGACCTCGACCGGCGTCATGGTCCCGATCGAGCGCCCGGCCGGCAGCGGCGAGGCGGGCGCGCTCGTCGCGATCGACGCGACCTCCGGCGCCGGCGGCCTGCCCGTCGACGTCGCGCAGACCGACGTGTACTACTTCGCGCCGCAGAAGTGCTTCGCCGCCGACGGCGGCCTCTGGCTGGCGCTGCTCAGCCCCGCCGCGCAGGAGCGCATCGCCGAGATCGGCGCGCGCGACGACCGCTGGATCCCCGAGTTCCTGTCGCTGACCACGGCGCTGGACAACTCGCTCAAGGACCAGACCTACAACACGCCCGCGCTCGGCACGCTGATCCTCCTCAACGCGCAGCTGGAGTGGATGAACGGCAACGGCGGCCTCGACTTCGCGTCCGGCCGCAGCCGCGAGTCCAGCACGATCCTCTACGACTGGGCGGAGCGCAGCGAGTACGCCACGCCGTTCGTCGCCGACCCGGCCAAGCGCTCCTACGTCGTCGGCACGATCGACTTCGCCGACGCCATCGACGCCGCCGCCGTCGCCCAGACGCTGCGCGAGAACGGCATCGTCGACACCGAGCCCTACCGCAAGCTCGGCCGCAACCAGCTGCGGATCGGGATGTTCCCGGCGATCGATCCCGAGGACGTGCGGCAGCTGACCAAGTGCATCGACTACGTGGTGGAGGCCCAGGCCTGATGAGCGGCAACGGCAACGTGAAGGTCTTGGTCGCCGAGAAGATCGGCGCCAGCGGGATCGATCTCCTCAAGCAGCACTTCGACGTCACGACGGCGTTCGAGGTCGACGGCTTCGACTTCGAGGCCGAGATCCCCAACTACGACGGCCTCCTGATCCGCTCGGCCACCAAGATGACGGCCGACCTCATCGAGAAGGCCACCAACCTGAAGGCCATCGGCCGCGCCGGCGTCGGCGTCGACAACGTCGACGTCCCGGCCGCGACCAAGCGCGGGATCGTCGTCGCCAACGCGCCGGAGTCCAACGTCGTCACCGCCGCCGAGCACACGATGGCGCTGCTGCTGGCCCTGGCCCGCAACGTGCCGCAGGCGCACGCGGCGCTGTCCAACGAGGGCAAGTGGGAGCGCTCGAAGTGGTCGGGCGTCGAGCTGGACGGCAAGGTCCTGGGCATCCTCGGCTTCGGCCGCATCGGCCAGCTGGTCGCCGCCCGCGCCAAGCCCTTCGGGATGCGCGTCCTCGCGTTCGACCCCTTCGTGTCGGCCGAGCGCTACAAGGAGCTGGGCGTCGAGAAGGCCGACAACTCCGACGCCGTCTACGCCGAGGCCGACTTCCTGACACTGCACCTGCCCAAGACGCCCGAGACCGAGGGCTGGCTGGACGCCGAGGCGATCGCCAAGTGCAAGGACGGCGTCAAGGTCCTCAACGTGGCTCGCGGCCCGCTGATCAACGACGAGGACCTGGTCGCCGCGCTGGACAGCGGCAAGGTCGGCGGCGCGGCGCTGGACGTGTTCCGCTCCGAGCCGGTCACCGAGTCGCCGTTCTTCGGCCGCCCCAACGTGATCGTGACGCCGCACCTCGGCGCCTCGACCGCCGAGGCGACCGACCGCGCCGGCTTCCAGGCCGCCGAGCAGGTCGTCGCCGCGCTGACCGGCGGCTCGGTCACGACGGCCGTCAACGTCCCGGCGATCAAGGCGGAGGACCTGGAGGTCCTCGGCCCGTACGCGCCGCTCTGCCGGCAGCTCGGCACGGTCGCGATGGCGCTGGCCGAGGGCTCGAGCGTCGACAAGATCGAGATCGAGCTGCTGGGCCGCATCGCCGACTACGACACGCGGCCGCTGGCCACCGCCACGCTGCTGGGCGTCCTCGCGGGCAAGACCGAGGAGGAGCTGAACGTCGTCAACGCGCCGGCGGTCGCCAAGGAGCGCGGCATCGAGGTCGTCGAGACCAAGAACGACAACGCCCGCGACTTCGAGAACCTCGTGCGCGTCACCGTGCACTCCGGGGATCGGGCGCAGCGCGTCGTCGGCACGACGTTCGGCCGCAAGAACCGCCCGCACCTGCTGGAGGCGTGGGGCCAGCGGCTCGACGTCCAGCTCGACGAGCACCTCGCGGTCTTCCGCTACGGCGACCGCCCGGGCGTCATCGGCCGCATCGGCACCGCCTTCGGCGAGGCCGGCGTGAACATCGTCTCGGCGGCGGTCGGCCGCCAGGACGAGGCCGACGGCGACACCGGCGAGGCCGTCATGGTCGTCACCACCGACGCCCCGGCGCCGGCCGAGGTCGTCAACGCGATCGCGACCTCCGACGGCTTCGACGGCGGCCGCGCGATCACGCTGGCCTAGCGCCCCGCGCGGCCCCGCCGCGCGACAACACTCCACAAAAGCGCCCCGGACCGTGGTTCGGGGCGCTGTGCATTGGGTACGTGACCTCCGCCATGTCGAGTCGGGTCACCTCGGTCCTGGCGCTGGTGGCGGTCTCCTTCGGGATCGCGGCCTGCGGTGGGGGATCCAACAGCTCTGGAACGGTCACGCTGAACTGGTGGGCCGGCAATCAGCCGGGCGGCTCGTTCCAGAAGGCCGCGCAGTACTGCTCACAGCACTCGGGCGGCGAGTACACCATCAAGGTGAACCTTCTCGGCACCGATGCCGACAGCCAGCGCCAGTCGCTGGTGCGCCGGCTGGCCGCGGGGGACAGCTCGATCGACCTGATGGCCATGGACGTCGTGTGGACCGCGGAGTTCGCGGAGGCCAAGTGGATCCTGCCGTTCCCGGCGGCCAAGGTCGCCGAGCTGCGCCAGGGCCGGCTCGCGGGCCCGCTGCGCACCGCGACCTACCAGGGCAAGCTCTACGCGGCGCCGGGCAACTCCAACACCCAGCTGCTCTGGTACCGCAAGAGCCAGCTGAAGGGCCTGCCGGTCCCGCGCACCTGGGATCAGCTGATCGACACGGCGACCAAGCTCCACACGAAGATCGCCTACACCAACGCTCAGTACGAGGGCACGACCGTGTGGTTCAACTCGGTCATCCAGTCAGCGGGCGGCTCGATCCTGCGCGGCCCCGACACGGTCGGGCTGCAGGAGCGCCCGTCGACGACGGCGATCGACATCATGAAGCGCTTCGCGAAGGGCCCCGGCCATCCGTCGCTGCCGGCGGCCAAGGAGGACCAGGCGCGCCAGGCCTTCGAGGTCCCGACCGGCACGGCGTTCGAGCTCAACTACCCGTTCGTGTACGCCTCGGCCCAGTCCAACACGACGGTCAAGGGCCTCAAGGACGACATCGCGTGGGCGCCGTACCCGTCGGTGAAGGAGGGGACCGGCAACAAGGCGCCGATCGGCGGCTTCAACTGGGGCGTGGGCTCGCACACCAAGCACCCGCAGCAGGCCTTCGACGCGGCGACGTGCCTGTCCTCCGAGGAGCCCGAGCGCCTCTACGCGCAGCTCGACTCGCTGCCGCCGACGCTCGCCAAGGTCTACGACGACCCCAAGTTCCAGAAGTCCTATCCCTTCGCGAACCTCGTCAAGCAGCAGATCGACACCGCTGGCGTGCGGCCGGTGACGCCGCTGTACTCCGACGTGTCGCTGGCCGTCTACACGACGCTGTCGCCGGCCAAGAACATCGGCAACACCAAGTCGACGCTGAACCAGCTCAGGCAGCGCGTCAAGAACGCGCTCGAATCGAAGGGGCTGCTGTGAGCACGAGCGCACCGACCGCCGCCGGAGCCCAGGTCGAGCGGGGCGAGCTGGAGGGCCGGCCCAAGCCGCGCGTCAGCGAGCGCACGCGCGCCGAGCGCAAGCTGGGGTGGATGCTCTGCGCGCCCGCGGTGATCGTGATGCTGGCGGTCACCGCCTATCCGATCCTGTACGCGATCTGGCTGTCGCTGCACCGCAGCGACCTGCGCTTCCCGGACCGCACGGCGTGGATCGGCCTCGACAACTACATCACGGTCCTGACCTCCAATCTGTGGTGGAAGGACCTCTTCCACACCATGGTGCTGACCGTGTTCTCGGTCTCGATCGAGCTGGTGCTCGGCATGCTGCTGGCGCTGGCGATGCACCGCGCGATCATGGGCCGCGGGCTGATCCGCACCAGCGCGCTCGTGCCCTACGGGATCGTCACGGTCGTCGCGGCGTTCGCCTGGCGGCTGGCGTTCTCCAAGGCCGACGGCGGCTTCGTCCCGGTGGTCCTCAACCTCCAGCAGGACCCGCTGATCGTGACGTGGTCGACCTACCTGGTGGCGATCCTCGCCGAGGTCTGGAAGACCACGCCGTTCATGGCGCTGCTGCTGCTCAGCGGCCTGGCGCTGGTCCCCGACGACCTGCACGAGGCCGCCAAGGTCGACGGCGCGACCACGTGGCAGCGCTTCTGGAAGATCACGGTGCCGCTGATGAAGCCGGCGATCCTCGTCGCGCTGCTGTTCCGCACGCTCGACGCGTTCCGGATCTTCGACACGGTGCAGGTGCTGTCCAACGGCTCCAACCGCGCGATCGAGAGCGTCTCGCAGCTGTCCTACAACACGCTGCTGGTCCGGCTGAACCTCGGCCTCGGCTCGGCGGTGTCGGTGCTGACGTTCCTCTGCGTGCTGATCATCGCCTTCGTCTACGTCAAGTTCCTGGGGGCCAACCTGGCCCAGCAGCGAGGGGAGCGCTGAGCATGGCCGTCGATCGCAAGCGCTGGTTCGGGTGGGCCGGGGCCGAGCTGATCATCGTCGTCGCGGCGCTGTTCCCGGTGCTGTGGCTGCTGTCGCTGTCGCTGAAGACGCCGGCGACGGTCAACGACGGGCGGCTGATCCCGAAGACGTTCTCGTTCGACAACTACTCGAGCATCTTCCACCAGGACATCTTCACCAAGGCCTTGCGCAACTCGATCGGGATCGCGGCGATCTCGACGGTCATCGCGGTCGTGCTGGCGTCGATGGCGGCCTACGCGATCGCGCGGCTGGAGTTCCCCGGCAAGCGGCTGATCCTCAGCGCGTCGCTGGCGATCGCGATGTTCCCGCCGGTGTCGATCGTCGGCCCGTTGTACGACATGTGGCGCACGCTCGGGCTCTACGACACGTGGCCCGGGCTGATCATCCCCTACATGACGTTCACGCTGCCGCTGGCGATCTTCACGCTCAGCGCGTTCTTCCGGGAGATCCCGTGGGAGCTGGAGCAGGCGGCGCAGATGGACGGGGCCACACCGGCGCAGGCGTTCCGCAAGGTCATCCTGCCGCTCGCCGCGCCCGGCGTCTTCACAACGGCGATCCTGGTGTTCATCTACGCCTGGAACGACTTCATCTTCGCGCTGTCGCTGACGTCCACGACGCGGGCGCAGACGGTGCCGCCCGCGATCCAGAGCTTCACCGGCGTCTCGCAGTTCACCGCGCCGACGGGCGCGATCGCGGCGGCGGCGATCATCGTGACGATCCCGATCGTCGTGATGGTCCTCTTCTTCCAACGGCGGATCGTCGCGGGCCTGACGGCCGGCGCGGTCAAGGGCTAGGAGCACAGCGTCATGGCGGGCATCACCCTCGACGACATCACCAAGCGCTACGACGACGGCTACGAGGCGGTCAAGAACCTCAACCTGGAGATCGGCGACGGCGAGTTCCTGATCCTGGTCGGGCCGTCGGGCTGCGGGAAGTCCACCGCCCTGCGGATGGTCGCCGGGCTGGAGGACATCACCGGCGGCCGGCTGCTGATCGACGGCCAGGTCGTCAACGACCGCGCGCCGAAGGACCGCGACATCGCGATGGTCTTCCAGTCCTACGCGCTGTACCCGCACATGACGGTCGCCGAGAACATGGCCTTCCCGCTGCGGCTGGCCAAGGTGCCCGACGCGGAGGTCAAGCAGCGCGTCGAGCAGACCGCGCAGATCCTCGACCTGACCCAGCACCTGGAGCGCAAGCCCGCGAACCTCAGCGGCGGCCAGCGCCAGCGCGTGGCGATGGGGCGGGCGATCGTCCGCTCGCCGAAGGCGTTCCTGATGGACGAGCCGCTGTCGAACCTCGACGCCAAGCTGCGCGTCCAGATGCGCGCGGAGGTGTCGCGGATCCAGTCGCGGCTGGGCACGACGACGATCTACGTCACGCACGACCAGACCGAGGCGATGACGCTCGGCGACCGCGTCGCGGTCATGCGCGCCGGCGTCCTGCAGCAGGTCGACACGCCCAAGAACCTGTACGAGCGGCCCGACAACCTGTTCGTGGCCGGCTTCATCGGCTCGCCGTCGATGAACTTCTTCGCGGCGCGCGTCGACGGGGACACGCTGAAGCTGCCGTTCGCCGACGTGCCGCTGGACGACACGCACCGTCGCGCGCTGTCGCAGTCCAACGGCCGCGGCGACCTCGTCGTCGGCATCCGGCCCGAGCACTTCGAGGACGCCGCGCTGGTCGGCGAGCAGGCCTCGCACGGCGTGGTGTTCGAGGCGCCGATCGACATCACCGAGTCGATGGGCTCCGAGGTGTACGCCTACTTCAACTACGAGGGCGCCGGCGTCTCGCACGACGAGCTGGCGGAGCTGGCCGCCGACGCGGGCGCCGCGGACCTCCCGGACACCGAGGGCCGCGCCGTCGCCCGGCTGGACGCCGAGACGTCGGTGGCGCAAGGCGAGCAGGCGCGGCTGTGGATGGACAGCAGCCGGATCCACCTGTTCCACGAGGACGGCCGGGCGATCCGGGTGGATGGGCGCGGGGCGGCGGCGGTGGCGCCGGAGGCGCCGGGCGAGGCGGGGGAGGCCGAGGTACCGCGGACGTAGGCGGCGCCGGCGCGCTCGGCGCTCGTGGCACCGCTCCACGCTGGTGGCCAAGTCACCGAGGGGAGCGAGGCCGAGTTGGCGTGGCCACCGCCTACGGTCGTCCGCGGGCGAGGCCTCCGGGTTCCGGGCGGGCCGTTCGGGGCCGAAGAGACGACCAATGGCGCCTTCGTGTCGCATGGCAACACGAAAGCGCCACCGGTCGCGGTCGCTCCGGGCCAAGCGGTCCGTCGACCTGATGCTTCGGCCCCGAACCCTCGACGCGGGGGGAAGGGAAACGCGGCAGGGCCGTGGGGGTGGACCCCCACCCCCCCCCCCCCCCCCAAGCCCCC